>Ga0208696_1000001_pt1 | contig 703430 bp, 623 predicted proteins | sample Sb_taG_9_FD_187711 | JGI IMG/M metagenome (GOLD analysis project Ga0208696, IMG submission 187711) | Peat soil microbial communities from Weissenstadt, Germany - Sb_50d_b_LC metaG (SPAdes) (version 2) | ecosystem: Environmental > Terrestrial > Soil > Wetlands > Peat | place: Germany... | reverse complement strand
TCTCCCGCAGGCTGGCGAAACTGATTTCGACCGTGCTGGTTTTCCTGTCGGGGTCTTCAACCGCGTTGGGGAGCGGAATAGGGCCGGATTCCAAATGCCGCCTGATCTTGATCCGCCGGCTGGCGTTTGGTTGCAGGCCGCCCACAACCGCCAGCATTTCCAACAAGGTACGGCGGCCCCGCAGAGTCAGGATGCCCGGACGCAAAAACATGCCTTGAAAGAATACCGGCGGCTGCTGAAATTGGGTGACGGAGATGAACACCTGGGGATTGACGAAAAACTCGTGAAGGCGATTCGTGATTTCCGTTTCGAGTCCATGCACGGTCAGCCCGGCTGCCCGGATGCGGCCGACTACCGGCAGGCTTAGGAACCCCTCCGCATCGATCCGGAACGGCCGCTCGTTGATCTCGTCGACCCCAGGCGCCCGGATGAGAATCTGGTCATTGGCCCCTAGTGTGTAAGTGGGGCTGATATCGGCGGGCAGTTCCCCCGCCGGCTGCGCTTGGCCTGCACTCACAGCCCCTCCAGTTTGCGGGGTAGTTTGACCCGCACCCGTGCCCGGCTGCTGTGCTGATACGGAAAAACTGAGGGCCACAAAAAGCAGAGAAACGCCAGATCGGCTGCGGTTCACCATAGCAAGCATGTTAGCTGTTCTCGCGCTCCCGTTCAAACTGGACACGGACGATCAATAAGCACCGGTTTCGATCGGGAAGGTTTTATGGGCCGCACCCAGGTGCGGTCGACCTCCGCCGATACCGACCTGTGCAACAGGGAGATCGACACGACCAGGCGAAACTTGCCTTTGACGTCTTGCAGTATCCCCTCTACTCCCGACAAGGGGCCTCGCTCAATCAGTACCCTCTGGCCGACCTCCAGGAACGGCCACGGCTTCATGAGTAGACCCGAACGGACCATCGTGCGAATGCTCTCGATCTCCTGATCGGGTATCGGTGTTGGTGACTTGCCGAAACCAACCAATCCAACAACCCCTGGAGCCGTGAGAACCAGCAACCGGTTATGGGGGTTTAGGCGCGTGAATACGTATCCGGGAAACAGGAATTGCTCAATCGTCTTGGTCCGGTCTGACCATTGCCGCTGAACTTGATAAGACGGGGAGAATTCCTCGTAGCCTCGCTCCCGCAGGTGGGCGGCAGCCACCCGCTCATGGTTGGACCGGACGCGAACCGCGTACCAAAGATGCGTCCTCTCGCCCTGATTGCGCTCTTCTTGTTGTTCCATCGTCTTGATAATCTGCGCGTTGCGCCGGAAACACGACCAGGCGAAACCGGTTCTTTCTAATTTCTTCGCCAATTGTACAAAACTTTGGCATTGAATGATACACCTATGACGGCTGGTACCAGTACTAACAAAGCCGGGCCTTTGAGGCAAGAAGTTGCCCTCTAAGTAAAATTATTTCAATGTGATGCGGTCAATGGGCTGTAAAAGAGGGCCTAACGCCCTTGGAGCGGTTGGCCGGTCACAGTCGCCGGCGCCCGGCTGAAAATCACCAGGTCCCCAAACGTGCGAGCTATGGGGAAACGCGGTAGATATTCCTCCGACTTTTCCTGGTGGCCGCGGCAACTCGGACAAATAACCAGGCAGGGTTGGAGAAAATCGGAACGATCAGCGTATTTGGAAGAAAGGTTATGTACATCCAGATATCGAAACTTGGATTCGAGCCCCGGACTCCTACCAAGTTCCATAAGAGGATATTCGTGCGAATAGGGCACTATTGAAGTGTCGATTCCGATATCGTCACATCTTTCGTTCCTTATCGCTTGCGCCGCCGGTATGTATATATCTTTCAGCTCTGCCTGCTGGGTGAAGTAGAGTTCGGCACGGCTTCGAAAAAAGATGCTGGTCCTGCTTTTCCAGTTGTGGAGTCCTCCAGAGTACAGAAGAGGACGCAAACCGTTGCAAAAGGCCGGTGGGAGTGCCAATACAAACGCCGCCACCGCGACTGGGAGCACAAGCTTGGGAAAGCGCGAGTGAATAACCAGGGCGACCACGGCGGATGCGGTCACAAAAAGAGGGAGATGCAAGCGTGCGCACCAGATCTCCCATTTAAAAAGGCTGCAATACAGGAGAAATGCACCGGCGATGCCCAAGGCAAGGACGGCCGGTGCGACCGGGGCGCGTCGCCATGAGATGAGCAAAGCGGCGAACGCGAAAACTACCAGCGCCAAATGTAAGGGATTACCTGCATAAAACTCATCGCGGTGGAAATATTGATGCGGGATCTGGAATTTAGTGTAGTTTGTGAATGCGCGGTCGTCGGGATCGACTCCCAGAATTGTGATCACCGCACGTACGGCCCTGGTCTCACGGTCGTTCAGGCCATCAATCGGTGTTTGCAGGTGCATGGCCAACTCGCGAAGTACATTGGAAACAATGCCAGGTAGGCTGAACCGATCCACAGTGTACTTTTCTTTGCCGGCGACATCAGGTGCAGACAGGCCGATGATCGACCCTCCCAGGCTATAGTTTCTCGCCCACTGCATTCCATTCATCAGAACGATCACAGCCACAACCAGAGGCGATTGCTTGAGAAGAATCCGCCACTTAGTACGCAAGACACCGACTGAGATGGCAGCTATAATCGGAGGCAAGAAGACATAAACTGTCCCTTTCGCGAGAAGAGCCGCCCCTACCGAGATGCCGACATTACAACTGCTCAGCCAATCCGGTTCACGATGCCAACGAAAAAGAAAGAAAACCACCGCGGTAAGCCAAAAGGACAAAACCCAGTCATTTTTGGCGCTGGATGCCGCTAGTATTCCTTGTGGCAGTGTTATGCAGAGGAAAGCTGCCAGGATCTGGCCCCGGACCTTGGCCCCGAGTTCCTTTGCGATCAAGCTGACCCCAATTCCGCTACCCACAAACGCGAGCCACTGGACCAAGTTGACGAAGCGATCGCTTCCGGCCAACACGTAGGAGTGCAACATCGTCCATTCCGCGAGCGGCGGAGCAAACAGCTGCACATAGTAGTGCGTCGGAAAAAAGGCAACGGAATGACGGCTGGCCCACTCGACGACACGTGGAAGATGATACTGAAGTTGATCGGAGCCGTTTGGCGGGGACACGATCGCTGTGATTCCCACTAAACCGCCGATCAGCAACATTGCGGCGATCATAAGGCGGTCCAAGCGCGTCGACGCGGACAACGATGGAACGACACCTTCCCGGCCTGTACCGGCAGGATTTTGCAGTGGCCTTCTTCTCGTGACAACGAGCAGGACCGTCAAAAGGAGCGTTGTGCATAACCACGCAACAGCCAACGGGACCTGCGCGAGCGCGCTAGCAAAGGAAAGTGTCTCCGTCAGCACAACCAGTTGCAATGTCCACCAGGCGGCGGCCGTTAGTGCCGCTTCCCTTCGGCTGACGTAGAGGCGTTCAAATATGAGAAGCCATGTCGCGTAGGCAGCTAGTGGAAGGACAAGCAACATTGAACTTCTGCTCCTATTGCCTGTATGCAGAGTTGGATTGCTCTTGCGATCGTGGCCCAGTTTTCTCTGTCAGGTTAAGGAATGGCATATTCCGATCCGTGGTCGGCGCCGATCGGCGGTGATTGCCGGCGTAAAACCGCCCCCGGGAAGTCACGGAGTGTTGCTTCCACGGAAACACTGCTGTCGTTGAGCAGTTCCCGGCGTAAAAACGCGAGCGTAATCCGATTGGTTATTTCGTGAGCCCTTCTAATGTCGATCTTGCCGGCCCCGGACCACGGTTTCCATTGAGAATATAGCGGATAGTCGGTGTAGTTCATATGTTCGAGGCCGGGGGCCTGGAAGAAATAGCCGCCGTATCGGCTCATGCTCCGATCGATGTCATCGAAGTCTCCGAGCAGTTCGCGCGCCTCTCTGCGAGCCCTGCTGTCTGGAGATTCCAACTCTGCCTTCGTTGGGCGCGCTGACGCGTCGAACATGAAGAAGAACGGCTTCGGCACACCGTTGATCTTGGATGTTCCAAACATCGATCCATCCATATTCACTCCAGCCCGCACTCGGGGGTCGATTCGGCAAACCTCCGCCGTAACGGCGCCCCCGAAACTGTGTCCCAACATGCCAATATGGTTCAGGTCGATGCGTCCGAAAAATCGGCTGGTCCGGTCAGATCCGTTCCATCGTTCCAGTTGATCTAACACGAAGCGGGTGTCGGCGACGCGCACCGCGAGGCGGCGTTCCACCTTCGGCCGCGAAATTGCCAGTGCCTCGTCGGACGCAAAATCGAGAAGACAAGCTTCCTTGCTCGCTGTGACTCGCCGTCCATCCGGAAAGACGACCAGATCCGAATCGTAGGGATGATCGATCGCTACGACGATGAAACCATGACTGGCCATTTCTTCCGTTTCAAAAGTGTTCTGGAAACGATTAGAGGGACCGGTGAAGAGGAGCAGGGGGTAAGTGGGCTTCGCGTTAGCAATCGGGGCGTCCACGAAGGAGCGAGTCTCAACAAGCGCCAGGGACGAATCTTGATAGTCGCTTCGTGTCCCATCCCGATACCGCTCCCGGCGGAACCCGCCGGTTGTCTCAGCCGGATACCACACCTGGATCATCACCTCCCGGTCAGCCATTTTGTCCGGTGAGTAGGGATCCCGACGACTGTGGTCTATGAAATGCGCGCTGGTTGATCCCACTGGATAGGGTCCCGTAAGAGGTACGAATTCAAAAACCGGCCACAGGACCCCGCCCGCCACAGTCGCCGATCCTAACAGAAGAAGTACGGCGGCCCATCCCATAACCATGAATGTGAGTCGTATCCGAAAGTTGTGAGAATGACACCATGGATAAGATATCAATACGAGGATAACGAGCAGATACACAGGACCCATTTGCCATCGAGCTCTCTCCACGAACAGATGGATAATGACAAGACCGGCTGCCACAAATGGCAGCCAACGGAACATGCTTGTAGGCAACCCATTTCCGAATGACAGCCACAACAAATACGGCAAGATGGCACAGATGACTAGCAGCTCGACAACACGCATGGCTGATGGGTCATTATGGCATTCAAAGAAAGTGCGGGCAACGGTTTGGCATCAAACGCCAAAACATCGCGGGATACAGGCTCGCCGTTTCTGCCGGACGATCAAGCCGATGCAGGGGCCGCGGGGGCCGAGCATGTGCCCGCCCGATCTGCCCCAACGGACCGCATGAAATCGATTTATTTACACCTTCCTGGTGTGCGGTTAACGCGCAGCTCCGGCGGGTGCGCCTGCTTCGGCGATGGCGGCTGCAAGATCCTTGCTTGTGACGAGACCGATGAGCAGCCGGCCACTCACTTCCACCACGGGTACGGAGCGGATTCCTTTGCTGGCCAGCAGGTCAGGGCGCAACGTTACATCGATTTTGTGCAGTTCGAAATCGAGGCCCTTTTGCAGATCATGGAGACGCTGCTCCATCAGGGGGCAGAACGGACAGCCGAGTGCGGTGTAGAGCGTTACTTTTGCGGGAGCACGTCCGGTCAGCAGGCTGGGCTCATCGGTGATGCGGCCGTAGCCCATAAAGGGTGAGAGCGCCGGGAATTTCACGATGTATAACCACAATGCGAGCGGCGCGGCCACCAGCCAGGCGAGGGCGAACCCCCACTGCGCGCGCCACGCCAGATTGGCCAGCCCGCCGGCGTAGATGCCCCAGGAGAGATAGATCATCAACATCAAGCAGCGTTTTTGCATGGCGTTCCTTTCATGGGTGGCTGAATTCGTTCGCGCGCGGCACCAGTTCCATGTAGACACGATCCGGCAGGTTGGTCTGCCAGTGTCCGGTCCACGAGGCCCATCCGTATAGTCCGAAGAACATCACTGCAATTCCACCGGCTATCGCCCACGCGGGGATGGCGCGGTTTGTTGGAGCGGCGAGTATGAGCGCTTGGTCGACCGGACACGAGGCCACGCATTCGAGACAGCCGGTGCATTCCGCCGACTTGATCGAGAGGAGTTTGTCGACCGGCAGGCGCGAGGGACATCGGCGCGCGCACTTACCGCAATCGATGCACAGGGCTGCATTGCGGCGGATGCGCAGTGGGCTGGCCATGGAGAACAGGCCGAGCAGCGCGCCGTAGGGGCACAGATAGCGGCACCAGAGATTCTGCACAAAGACCGAGAGCGCTACGAGCACCAGCAGCGTGATGGCTCCGCCGATGCCGAGATAGCGGAAGAAATTGAGCAGCTTCACCTCGGCGATCAAGCCGTAGGGGCCTTCGAGAAAGGCGCGGATCGCGGAAACCGGCATTCCGGCGATGGCGTAGACGAACAGGCCGAGCAAAACGTATTTGAGCGCGCGCAGAGGGATGTCCAGGACGCGCGGGATGCGCCAATTTTTCTTGAACGTGTCGCGCCCGATGCGCCAGAGGTACTCGGAAAGCGTGCCCACAGGACAGAGCCAGCTACAAAATGATTTGCGGAACAGCCAGGAGATCAAGAGGAAAGCGATGAGCAGGATCACTCCAGCCGGGTGCACGCGCGGAAGGCGGCCAGTCTCGACCAGTACCTTCAGATTCATGAGCGATGCGATGGGCAGCCAGCCTTCGACGCCAGCGGGCCTTGCTGCCCATGCCGTACTTCCTCCCGTTTCGTAATGATGGACGAAGCGCACGAACTGGACGCCGATCCAGACATTGAGCGCGAAAAACGAAAGCTGGAATGCACGGCGCAGGCGCTGTGAGTAGTCGCGAGGCGCGCGGAGGAAGCCTGTGTTTTTGGGCGGTGCGGCTCGGCGCTCAGCGAGTTGCACGGGCATGTGGCTTTTCCCCCGACGGAGACTGTCTGCATGCATCCCAAGGGCCAGCGCTGGGTAGAGGCAACGCAACGGGTTAGAGACCGCCCTATGGCGGGTGGGGGAAATGACCCAGGGCCAAAAGTTAACAGAATTGTAGATCTTTTTATACTGGTAAGGTGTACAATCATCCGCAAAGGGGGGCGCATATGATGCCAAGTGTCAGTGCAACCTGGAAACAAGATCACGTGAGCGCACGGCAGCTCCTGGAAACCGTACTGGCGTGGGCGGCAGTGTTGGCGGTAGCCGGCGTGGTGTTTGCGGGTCTCTACTTGGGGATTGCGTCGCTGGAATAAAGACGTAAGATGCGAGAGGGACGGAGGCGTCTGTCCCTCTTTGCCCACTGAAGTACGATTTAGCCGCTAACCTTCCGTCGCGGACTACGACGACGCCTTTCAGGTGTGATTTCCCAACAGAGAGCGAGAAATCCTCTGCTTGACGACGCTCTCGGTGGCGTGTTTCACTGCAAGTTTGGCCTTATATGGCTGAGCGCAAGGCGAGTCGCCCGGTGTTTCCTTGGCTGTTGGCGGGCCTTTGGATGATATTTGTTCCGGGATTGGCCTCCGTCCAACCTGCTGCTGCGCAGGCGCGGGGCACGCCGAGCCCTCAGGCGTCGGGAACCATCCGTGGCACGGTGAAAGATCCCTCGGGATTGGTAGTCGTGAGCGCGGTTGTCACGTTGGAACCTGCGGCATCCACAAGCCCGCGAACAACGATCACAGACGAAGCCGGATCTTTCCGCTTTTCCGGTGTGGCGCCGGAAAATTACACGATCACGATCGCCGCCCTTGGATTCTCGGAATGGAAGTCGGGGAACGTGGTGGTCGGTTCGGGCGAGAATCAACCGGTTTCTGCTGTCCTTCAGGTGGCCCCCGCATCCACCAAGATGGATGTTGGTCTTACGCAACATGAATTAGCGACCGAGCAACTGAAAGCCGAGGAGAAGCAGCGTCTGCTCGGCGTGTTTCCGAACTACTTCATCAGTTATGAACCGAATGCGGCTCCACTGACTGCCGCGCAGAAATTTCAGCTTGGCTGGAAGACCATGTTTGATCCGGTGACTATCGCATCCAGCGCGATCACCGCGGGAATCCAGCAAGCGCGGAACAGTTACCACGAGTTCGGGCAGGGGATGGAAGGCTACGGGAAGCGTTTTGGGGCCGACTACGTGGATGCGGTAAACGGCATCATCATTGGCGGCGTGCTCATGCAAGCGGTTTTTCATCAGGACCCACGGTACTTTTACAAGGGCACGGGCAGCGTCCGCAGGCGATTCCTCTATGCGATCGCGACCGCGTTCGTTTGCAAGGGTGATAACGGGCATTGGCAGCCGGACTATTCCGATGTTCTGGGTGGTCTGGCGGCCGGTGAGATCTCAACCCTGTACTATCCGGCCAGCTCGCGAACCGGACTGCGGCTATTTCATAACGTGCTACTCGGGTTTGGCGGCAGGGCGGCAGGCAATCTGGCGCAGGAGTTCGTCTTTCGCAAATTGACGACACACGTGCCGAAAACGGCGGCGAGGTTGATGCAACCGATGCTGCGTGAGGGAACGCCCGTATCGCTGATTTCGGTGGAAGACTTGAGTGCGAAGACGGCGGGGCCGATTGATTTTGTGCTGGCCCATGATATTGAGGTAAGCGGTGCGGTTGTGGCCACGGCCGGATCAAAAGCGTCGGGCGAGGTCAGCTACAATGGCGTGCAAATCGGCGATGGCGGGGCGATGCAGGTGGGACTCAAGGGTGTGCACCTCAAGGTTGGCAACACGGAGGTTCCGCTCAGAAGTAGTCAGAAACGAGGGAGCGACGGGGCGTTGGAGTACCATCGGCTGGAAGACTCGGGCAGGATCGCGATTGAGTTGTATGTGGGGGAAAACGTGGCGTTGAAGGCCGGGCAGTGAGTTCGGTAGGTTCTGTGCCCCGGAGAGAAGAATGTACCTGTACTTCGCCTTGTGAGAACTCAATCAATGCGGTTCTGTCGTTTTCTCTGTTCGTTCCGTTCACCGAGTAAAATGAAGATCCCGTTCGCCAGACACCCAAGGATTATGAAGAAGAACGAGAGGCGAACCGAGACGCCGGTGATGAAGTGGAGTGCGACAGCCAAGGCAGTCACGAGCACGAACGCGAATGTGTATAAACGGCGACGCACCCGCGTTTTTGAAGAGTCATTCACAGCAGCTTAGGTCCTGCATTCATTCTCCCTCAGCCGGCTGCTGCTGGCTCAAACAATGCAGCGTGCCGAAGCCTAAGACCAGATCGACGGCGTGGATGCCGACCACTTGGCGGTCCTTGAACAACTCGGCGAGGATGCCGAGGGCGATGCGGTCGTTGGGATCGTTGAAGGTGGGGACGAGGACTGCCGAGTTCGCGATGTAGAAATTCGCGTAGCTGGCGGGGAGACGGTAGCCGTCGAAGAAGAGGGGCTGCGGCATGGGAAGGGCGACGATCTCCGGTCTTGAGCCGTCTTCGAGGCGGAGGTCCCGGATTCTTTCCCAATTCTCTTTCAGTGGCCGGTAATTCGCATCCTTGGGATTGTCCTCTTTAATCAGCACCACTGTTTTCGCGTTGACGAAGCGGCACAGGTCATCGATGTGGCCATGGGTATCGTCGCCGGCGATGCCTTTGCCGAGCCAGAAGATGTTGGTCACGCCCAGATATTCGCGCAGGGCGGTTTCAAATTGGTTACGGCCGAGGCCAGGGTTACGAATCTGTTTCGTTCGCGACAGGTAGCATTCCTCGGTGGTGATGAGGGTACCGCGGCCGTTGACTTCGATGCCGCCGCCTTCGAGGATGAACGGGCGTCTGTTCACTTGCGCGTCGAATAACGGCTTGCGGAGCACGCGGGCTGCGGTTTCGGGCACGCGGCGATCCTTTTGCCAGTCGGGATACTTGGCCCAGGCGTTGAAGTGGAAGTGCACAATGGCGGTTTCGAGCTTGCTGCCGATCGAGCGGCGGACGAAGAGCGGGCCGCTATCGCGGGTCCATGAGCGGTTGGTGGGATGGACGATGAATTGGACGCGGCTGAGGTCGACACCGGGACGGCTCAGGTAGCGGCGGGCCTTCCTCTCCTCGAGCGCGGAATTGACCATCAGGCGCACGATTTCACCCGCTGTGATCTTGCGGATGATCTCGGTGTAGACCCAGCGAATGGTGTCGAGCTTGTCGGGCCAGTCGGTGGGGTGGTTGGGGCGCGCGAGCCAGGTGGCTTCGTGGGTTTCCCATTCGGCGGGCATGGAGTAACCGAGCGATGCGGGAGTCTCGACGGGTGCGGTGCGTGGAAGCGCCATACGTCGAGCATAATTGTGATCGCGAAATCTGTCTATTTCGGCCGGCGTGTTTTACAGTAGTAGAGAAACTTTTCGACAGAAATCATGGCCAAGACTACCAACCATCACCGCCGCTATCGCGAAGACATGTCCGAGATGCCGGACTGGATGAAGAAGAAAAAGTGCCCGAATCGCGACAAGTACCTCGCGGGCAAACGCATCCTACCCAAGAACCTGACGGGCAAGGAAAAGCTCGCCGACATCATCGACAACGCGTTTCTGGCCTACAATGGCGCGCGCCTGAGAGAGAGCTGCCAGCTCTTCACCGGGAAGATGCTGGAGCCGGATGTGACGATCGGGATGAGCCTTTCGGGCGCTTTGACGCCGGCGGGGCTGGGGTGCTCGTCGATTGTGCCGCTGATCAAGGCGGGCTTTGTCGACTGGATTGTCTCGACCGGCGCGATTCTCTACCACGACATGCATTTCGCGCTGAACTACCCGGTGCACTCCGGCAGTTTCAAGATGGACGACACAGCGCTGCGCGATAACGACATCGTGCGCGTCTACGACGTGTTGATGGGCTATAGCGATTGCCTCATGGCGACCGACGAGATCCTGCGCAACATGCTCGTCCAGCCGGAATTTCAGAAAGAGATGGGGACGGCGGAGCTGCATCATCTGCTGGGGAAATACGCGGCAGAATGGGAGCGCAAGGCGGGGCTGAAGGACGTTTCGGTGTTGGCCGCGGCTTATCGCGCGGGCGTGCCGTGCTACACGTCTTCGCCGGGCGATTCGACGATCGGGATGAACGTGGCGGGTGTGGAGCTGCGCGGGAACAAGTTGCGGCTCAATCCGGCGATCGATGTCAACGAGACCACGGCGTACGTGCTGGCGGCCAAGCGCTCGGGTGGCAGGAGCGGCGTGGTGCTGTGGGGCGGCGGGAGTCCGAAGAATTTCATGCTGCAAACCGAGCCGCAGATTCAGGAAGTGCTGCGGATCAAGGAATTCGGCCAGGACTTTTTCCTGCAAGTGACCGACGCGCGGCCGGACACAGGCGGGTTGAGCGGCGCGACGCCGAGCGAAGCGGTGAGCTGGGGCAAGGTGGATCCGGACCGTCTGCCCGACGCTGTGGTGTGCTATACCGACACCACGATTGCCATGCCGCTGCTGACGAGCTACGCGCTTGCCCGCCACAAACCGCGCACGCTGCGGCGGCTGTACGATCAGCGCGAGAAGATGATGCAGGCGCTGACCAAGGAGTATTTCGCGCACAACAAGGTCACGATGCTCGACGGGTCGCGGCCGGCCGTCTGACCGATGACCAAGAAGAAACTGCTGGCCGCGGCGAAGCGGCATGGCACGCCGATCGTCGTGATCGATCACGAGGTCATCCGCCGCAACTACGCGAGCTTCCGGCGCCACCTGCCAAAGGTGCAGGCGTACTATGCGGTGAAGGCCAATCCGGCGCCGGAGATTGTGCGCACGCTTTACAAGGCAGGCGCGAGTTTTGATGTGGCGTCGCTGCCGGAGTTTCTGCTGGTGCACGAGAACATCGAACGGCTGCGTGCAAAAGCGCGGCAGGACTTCATCTGGGACAAAATCATTTACGCGAACCCCATCAAGCCGAAAGAGACGCTGGAGGCACTCGATCAATACAAACCGCTGCTGACTTATGACAATCGCGAGGAGCTGGCGAAAATCAAACGTTACGCGCCGCACGCGGGGCTGGTGCTACGGCTGCGCGTTCCCAACACGGGCTCGATGGTCGAGCTGTCATCCAAATTCGGCTGCGACACGGGCGAAGCGGTGGATCTGATCCTGGAGGCGTTCCGCATCGGGCTGGTGGTGGAGGGATTGAGTTTTCACGTGGGCAGCCAGTGCACGAATTTCGAGAATTTCGTGCAGGCGCTCAACATGGCGGCGGCGGTGATGCAAGAGGCGCGGTCACGCGGGCACGAGATCAAGATCCTCGACATCGGCGGCGGCTTTCCGGTTCATTATGACGAGCACGTCAAGCCGTTTGCCAGGCTCGCCGGGAAGATCAACACGGAGATCGACCGGCTATTCAGCAAAGACGTTGAGATTTTGGCGGAGCCCGGCCGGTTTCTGGTCGCCACGGCGGCGACGGCGATTGCGCGAGTCATCGGCAAAGCCGTGCGCGACGGCAAGACTTGTTACTACATCAACGACAGCGTGTATCACACTTTCTCCGGCATCATCTTCGATCACTGCCAGTATCATGTCAAAGCATTTCGCAAAGGCGAGACCGAGATCGTCACGGTTTTTGGGCAGACATGTGATGGCATGGATACGATTTCGCAATCCGAGGAACTGCCGAGGCTGGAGATAGACGACCTGGTCTACTCAGAAGACATCGGCGCTTACAGCAATGCGTCGGCTACGTGGTTCAACGGCTTTGCGCCGGCGCAAGTGGTACATGTAAACCAAGACTAAGTAAGTTCTAAAATTTTACAACTCAAAGACCCTAACGGCCATCAGTAAAAATGGCCTTGGGTAGCATAGCGTGCACGCCCTTCACGTGATCCACAACCTGAGTGACGTGCAAGTCAACGGCGGCACTCGTGAGCATGTAGGCCTCGTCGCGGGACAGACCGCGTTCCGTCACGAGATAGTCGATCATCTCCTTGGTGGCCCGGTGCGCAGCCTCGTTGAGATCTTCATGCAGACCGATGGTGATGTAGTGTGTGGGAGTTTCGGCGCGCGGCCAGCGGAGCTTCATGTCTTTGCGCACGGTAAGGCGGAAGACGCCGGTGAGGTTGGTTTCAATTGCTGTGATGCAGACTTCGCCGTCGCCTTGCGCGGCGTGGCCATCTCCCGCGGCAAACAGGGCTCCCGGCACTTGAACCGGCAGGTAGATCTTCGTGCCGGCTACAAGCCACTTGTTATCCATGTTGCCGCCATTGTAGGCCGGTGGTCCGCTGCTCAAGCGGCCCTCGGGTGGCGCAACGCCGAGAACACCGAAGAAAGGCCGCACGGGGATGCGGATGCCGGGAGCGAACTCGGCAACCTTGTTCTGGTCGTCCAGCCGCACCAGTTTCGAGCGCAAGTAGGGAAACTCCTCGGGCAGGGAACCGGCATCCGGCTCGATCATCATCCAGCCATACGGTGAGCGTAGGCGGATTTCGACAATCTCGATCTCGAGCACATCGCCAGGCATGGCGCCTTCAACGGCAACGGGTCCTGTGAGAACGTGCGGTCCCGGGCCCTTGTCCTTGACCTTCGCTTCCACCTCTTTCAGTTCGCGCATGGGATCGTCGGGCGCGGCGCCGAGCTGCTCCAGTTCGTCGATGGCGCAGATCGTATCCATGGTCACCACGCCGCCGGACTTTACAGTGAGGACGGGCTTGGCGTCCGCGGCGAAGTAACCCCATTGCACATTTGCCGGCGTGACGTGCAGCGTCTCCTGCGCCAGGGAGGCGGGAATCAATTGCACTGCGATCGAAAGAAATAGAATGGTTCGCATAGTTTGGCAATGTTACAACGCTTTTGCACCTCCGTGTAATACACTGTTACGGACCCAGGAGGGATTGTGCGACTGAGCATTGTTACGTTTCTGTTTATGGCTGCGGCATTTGCAGCGGATGGTTATCATCGGATACAAAAAATCACTATTGGCGGTGAAGGCGGGTGGGACTATCTGATCGCTGATGGAGCCAGCGGCCGGGTATATGTTTCCCACGGCACCGAGGTGGATGTTGTGGATACGAAGTCGAGTCAGGTGGTGGGAAAGATCACCGATCTCAAGGGCGTGCACGGGATCGCGCTGGCTCCGGAATTTGGGCGAGGCTTCATCAGTAACGGCCAGGCCGGCACGGTCACGATCTTCGATTTGAAAACGTTCAACAAGATCGGCCAGGACGTGCCGGCGGGCAAGAATCCCGATGCCATCATCTATGATCCGGGCTCGAAGCGAGTGTTCGCATTTAATGGGCGCAGCTCCGACGCGACGGCGATCGACGCCGAAAAGGGAACCGTGGCGGGTACTGTGGCCCTCGAAGGTAAGCCGGAATTCGCCGCGGCGGATGGCGCGGGTCACGTTTACGTCAATATCGAAGATACGAACAAAGTTTTCGACATTGATTCGCGAAAGCTCACGGTGGCGCATCGCTGGCCGCTGGCGCCCTGTGAATCGCCATCGGGCATGGCGATGGATCGAGCGCACCGGCGCATCTTCGCGGGCTGCCACAACAAAATGATGGCGGTGATGGACGCGGATACAGGCAAAGTAGTGGCGACGCCGCCGATCGGAAATGGAATCGACGCCACCGCATTCGATCCGGGCGCGGAACTTGTATTCAACTCATGCGGAGACGGCACGTTGAGCGTCATCCACGAAGACTCGCCGGATAATTACACGGTAGTGGAAAACGCCACCACGCAAGCTGGAGCGAGGACCATGGCGCTCGATACCGAGACGCATCACGTGTATCTGGCGATCGCGGAATTCGAGCCTGCTCCTGAGCCGGCGCCAGGCGAGAGGCCACGGCGCAAGATGGTGGCGGGGACATTCGGACTTCTGGAGTTCGCAAAATAGCCGAGCCGGACGCTGCGTGTTTTGACGAAATCGCGCAAATTGGCGCAGTAGTACGGTTGGCGAAAGACCATTCATTTATTGAAGTGGTTTGACTTGTCAGTTCTTGCGCTGCTGGATAGCGGCGTGCCCTGTTTCAAGTTGGTGAAGGAGGTTGAAACATGGCACTGCTTGAAGGGAAAGCCGGCCGCGTTCCTCCGGCGACCGCACCTTTCCATCACGCCTACTACTTTGCGACAGAGCTGAGTGTGTGGGCCCCGCTTCTCACGTTGCTCGCGCTTACCGTGATTGCCGGCTGTATTTTGTGGTCGAAAGTTGGCGGCTACTGAGCCAGCTCACTGGGTCAAGGCTCCGAGCAGAATATCGCGGTCCCAAGGGCCGTCGTGCCGCACGCCATTAAGGAACAGTCCGGGAGTTTTGTAGACGCCATTTTGGACGCCGCGGCGAAAATCTTCGCGGACGCGATCCTCGTATACCCTTTTCTTTAATTCGCGGCTGAACCGGTCGGTATCCAACCCTAAGTTCCCCGCGTAGGCCAGCAGGTTCTTGCGCTTGAGCGCGTTTTGATTCTGGAACAAGAGATCGTGCATCTCCCAAAAGCGGCCTTGCGTGCCGGCGGCCTCGGCAGCTTCCGCGGCTTCCTGCGCCTCGGGGTGAATCCCGCCCAAAGGATAGTGCCGGTAGACGATGCGCAGCCGCTCCCCGAGCGTCGTCTGCAATTCGTGAATTATGGAGAACAACCGGCCGCAGTCCGGGCACTCGTAGTCGCCGTACTCGACCAGCGTGAAAGGCGCGGATTCCGTGCCGTAGACGTGATCTTCAGCGTGGATGGGCAACAGTAATCGTGTGGTATCCAACGGTTCCGCGGTCATTGCCTATGCCAGTCCCCTCCCAAAGCCTTTGATGCATGATTCATGATTCCGGGTTCGATTCGAGCGGCCTTCCTCCAAACTTTTTCGACGCTGCTGAAGGCAATATGATGGAGTTCCTGTTAGGTGAGTGCGGCTCGAACCGTGGACTTTCTGCTTATAACGCGACGCAACCGAGGGCAGGGATTATCCCACCCAAAATGAGCGTTTTAGCACGCCTAATGCTCGATGATAGCGGCGAAGCATGCCTGGAGCTATCTGGACAAAAGCCGTCTGTCCCTCTCCCAGAACCTTAAGTTGGTCTTGTACCGCGCTCTGTTCGTTATGGACCATTTGCTGATCCAGATTGGGTCCGCTTAGCGTACCCGCTTGAATCTGACCCGATTCTGTTTGGTTCAGTTTCTCCAGCTTCTGTCCCATACCTTCCAAGAAGGAAGCGGTCTGGCCCGACACAAGTAAACCGCTTAACGGAGTAGCGACATCCGCGAGCCCCTGCGAAACTGCATTTGCCGCAGCAAAAAACCGTGTTTGAGATTGAACGGCTGAAATCGCGTCGATTTTGCCGTATTCACTTGCTCGCGCGCAGAAACCACTATCAGAGTTCATGTACAACGCTGTGCAGGCTTGGCCGTCCGTATCCACATTGCTGAGTGGATTATTCCGCACGTACACATACATGTTCCACTGTTGCGGATCGACCAATCGTTCCTTGGCGATTGGATAGAGTCCGGGCTAGTGAACCTCCCTTGCGCACTGGACATATACCGAGCCCCGAAGAAATCGAGGCCCTGCATAGCCGAGCTGGCGGTTTCCGTATCGCGTTCTTTGCCGGTGAACCTCTCAGTCAGGGCGTCGGCCGCCGTGAAGCACGCTGCCGTTCGCCCTCCCATGCCGCCCGGGATCTCTTCGCCGAACGGTAAATAGTCATGACACGCTACCGCCTGGCCACTCGCTCCGTCTGTCTCCTCTCGCGTGCTCCCCAAGTGGTCTGCTGTCAGGGAACAGGGCTGGCACAGCGTATCCTGTGGATTTCCCGAATAGTATTCGGCCGCGAGCTGGCCCTGCGCATCGTACACGTACACCCGCGTTGCGCCCCCGCTCACCTTCGTCACTCGCCGGCCGTCCGCGTCGTAACTGTACGTGCCCGCCGTGCTGCTCCCAATCTTAACGCTGGTTTGCCGGTTCTCGCCGTCATACTTGAAACTATACGCGCCGACCACCTGCTGGTTCCCAGATCCGTCGTAAGTGCTCGACTGGATCATCAGCTGGTTCGCGGAGTTGAAATTGCTCTGCGCCGCCGGCGTGAAGCGTGGATTGAAACTTCGATACGGTGGGCTTGCATATCTCCCACACGTCGTCGCTGCCCGCGTGGGCAGCGTGGATTGAAACCGTCCAGTGGACACGAGTGCGCTGTCGACGGAGCGGCGCTGCTTCGCCATAACCTCGCACTAAATTGTTCGGAACTGTTCGGAAGTTCCATATCAGTGGACCTATAAAGTACAGATTTCGTGGTGGGCGGTCGCGGGCTCGAACCGCGGACCTTCTGCTTGTAAGGCAGACGCTCTAACCAACTGAGCTAACCGCCCGGAGGAGCCGGTCTATTGATTATAGCCGCTTCCCAAAACCTTCAGGCTCAAATCTGCCTGACGGCGGCATCTCCCGAGCGGTGGACGCGGCCCTTACCCTCTTGAGGGACTGCATCCTGCTGATTCGTCCGTGCATCGAAGTTGTATTCCGTTTGTGGGCTTCCCAAGAATGGACTACTGTAGCAGGGGAGATGCCAGTGAGACACATTCATCTACGCCCGCGGACCCGGCGCCTTTACGCGTCGCTTGGCCTCGGACTTCTGTTCGCCGCTGCAATGAGCGGCCAGCAGAGCAGCCAATTTCAGGGCAGCGTCCCTGCGGGCAGTGCGTCGGCGACCCCTCTGGCATTGAAGCTTGATGACGCCATCCGGCGGGGCTTGCAGACGAACCTGGGGCTGCTGACACGCGACACCAGCAGCCAGACTGCGCGGGCGGAGCGGACACGCGCGCTTGCGGCCTTGCTGCCGCAGGTCGCGGGTTCGCTGGGCGAGACGGAACAGCAATTGAATTTGAAGACAATTGGGTTCAACGTCACATTTCCGCCTATCCCTGGTTTTCACGGGATACCAACGATCGTGGGGCCGTTCCACTACACAGCCGCGCAGGCCAATGTGTCCGCCAAGGTGTTCGATTGGAATGCTCGGAAGAATCTCAGCTCGGCGCGTGCGAGTGAGGAAGCAGCCAGGCTTTCGGTCGAGGACGCGCGCGATCTGGTGGTGCAGGCGGTAGCGAGCGCCTATTTGCAAATCATCGCCGACGCTTCCCGTGTGGCATCCGTCCAGGCGCAGGTGAACACGGCCGAAGCCATCTATAACCGCGCTGTGGATCAAAAGAAGGCGGGGACCTCGCCGGGAATTGACGTGTTGCGGGCGCAGGTGGAGCTGAAGACGCAGCAGCAGCGCCTGCTGGCCCAGCAGAATCAATTTGAGAAGGACAAACTTGCGCTGGGGCGGGTGATCGGACTGGCGGCCGGTCAAACGTTCGACATCGCCGACACCGTGCCATTCGCGCCTCTCGGGGGTCTGACGCAGGATGAGGCGCTGCGGACGGCACTCGCACAACGGCCCGATTACCAAGGCGCGATGAAGCTCGTGCAGGGCGCGCAAGAGTCGTTGAAAGCGGCGCGAGCTGAGTGGTACCCCACAGTCAATCTGGACGGCTACTACGGGGACGCGGGTCCGTCGCTCAACAACTCACATGGCGTTTTCCTCCTGACCGGCGCCCTCAATTTCAACATCTTCAATGGCGGGCGAATTCGCGGAGACATGGAGCAAGCCAAGGCAGCGTTGAAACAACGATCCGACGAGCTCGCCGATCTCGGCGGCCAGATCGACTATCAGGTGCGAGCTGCTTTCCTGGACATCCGGACGGCGGCGGACCAGGTCGCGGTGGCGCAAAGCAACCTGGAACTGGCCAGCCAGACGCTCGAGCAGTCCCGGGACCGCTTCGCCGCCGGAGTGGCCGATACCGTTGAGGTCGTGCAGGCGCAAGAGTCCGTGGCAGCGGCCAACGACAGCACGATTGCGGCCCGCTTTGCCCACAACCTGGCCAAGGTGGAGCTGGCGCGGGCGCTTGGCCTCGCCGAACAGGGGATCAAGAAATTCATCGAGGTGAAGTGAGATGGCTGAGACGACGGTCCAGGAGGAGAAAACTGATTTCCCTTCACGACGTTTGACGAGACGACCCAGGCGCAGTCCGGCGCGCATCATTGTGCCCATTGTGCTGGTGGTGTTCGCTGTGGGCGGCTATTTCCTGTGGCGCTACTTCGGCTCCTACGAATCCACCGATGACGCGCAGATCGATGGCCACCTCAATGCCATCAGCGCGCGCATTAGTGGCCAAGTGAACGAGGTGCTGGTGGAAGACGAGCAGCTCGTGAAGAAGGGCGATGTCCTGGCAAAGGTTGACCCTCGCGACTATGAGGTGGCGGTGGCAAAGGCCGAAGCCGACCTCGCCGACGCGGAAGCGGCTCTGGAAGGGTCCCGGACTGACATCCCGGTGACTTCGACCAACACCGAAAGCACCCTCAAATCGGCGCGTTCTCTTCATGCGGACGCGGGCGCCGGGCTGACAGGAGCCGAACGCCAGCTCAATGCCGCGCGGGCACGTCTGGAGACTGCCCGTGCTCAGGTGAATGAGGCGGAAGCGAATTACAAGAAAGCTGCGGATGACGTGGAACGTTACAAGCTGCTCGTCGCCAAGGATGAGATTTCGGCGCAACAGTACGACCAGGCAGTTCAAACGGCTGCCGCGGCGAAGGCGACGCTGGCTGCCCGGACGGCCTCCGTGGCCGAAGCGCAGCAGAATATCACGGTGGCGGAAGCGGCCATTCAGCAGGCCCAGGCGAAGATCGGCCAGGCGGACGCCACCATTCAAGCGGCCCTGACGGCGCCACAACAGATTGCCATCAGCCAGTCCAAGGCGAGATCCGCGGCGGCAAAACTCGCGCAGCAGAAGGCGCTGCTCGACCAGGCAAGGCTCAACCTCAGCTATTGCACGATCGTCGCGCCCGTTAGCGGGATCGCGGGCAAGAAGAGCGTGGAGGTTGGCCAGAACGTTTCGCCGGGACAGCAGCTTCTTGTGGTGGTTCCACTCGACGACATCTGGGTGACCGCGAACTTCAAGGAGACGCAGCTAAGAAAGATGAAGGCGGGCCAGAAGGTCAAGTTCAGTGTGGATGCGTACGATCACGAATACACGGGCCACGTGACTGGCATTGCGGGCGCCGCCGGCTCGCGTCTTAGCCTGCTTCCTCCGGAGAATGCCACCGGCAACTACGTGAAGGTGGTACAGCGCATTCCAGTCCGCATCGACATCGATGCAGGCCAAAACAGCGATCATCGACTGCGGCCCGGCATGTCGGTCGATCCCAAAGTTTACCTCGAGTAACGGAACATGGCCGAGCTGACCGAGACGACAATCGCTGCGCCGGCGAGCCCGGTTCCCTGGAAGCCGAAGTTCAATCCGTGGCTCATCGCGGTCGTCGTCGCCATGGCCGCTTTCATGGAGGTGCTGGACACCAGCATCGCCAACGTCGCCTTGCCGCACATGGCGGGCAACTTGGGAGCCAGTAACGATGAAAGTACGTGGGTGCTCACGTCGTATCTGGTCTCGAACGCGATCGTTCTTCCCATCAGCGGATGGCTGGCGGGTCTGTTCGGGCGAAAGCGTTTTTTCATTCTCTGCATTTTCCTGTTTACCGTGAGTTCCATGTTGTGCGGTGCGGCGCCGACCCTCGGGATGCTGATTCTGTTCCGCATCCTGCAGGGAGTGGGCGGCGGCGGACTTCAGCCTATGGCACAGGCCATTCTGGCCGATACCTTCCCGCCGCATCAGCGCGGCCTGGCCTTTGCGGTTTATGGAATCACGGCTGTCATGGCGCCGACCATCGGCCCCACGCTCGGCGGCTGGATCACGGACAACTATACCTGGCGCTGGATCTTCTACATCAATCTTCCCGTCGGGCTCCTGGCCATGTTTCTGGCATACCGAATGGTGGAGGATCCGCCCTACCTGAAGCGTGTGCAGGGCGCCGCCGTGCGAGTGGACTACATCGGTATCTCGCTTCTTTCGCTGGGCATTGGTGCTCTGCAGATCCTGCTCGACAAAGGCCAGGAGGATGACTGGTTCGGCTCGCACTTTATCGTCACTCTCGCGTTGGTCGCAGTGGTGTGCCTGGTCTCGCTGGTGGTCTGGGAGTGGCGGCAGAAAGACCCGGTCATCGATGTCCGCCTGTTTAAGTACTTCAGTTTTGCCAGCGCCAATCTCATGATGTTCATTCTGGGCGTCATACTTTTTAGCAGTCTTGTGATGATGCCTCAGTTTTTGCAGACGCTGTTGGGTTACACAGCGCAGTCTGCCGGCCTGGTTCTTTCCGCCAGCGGGGTGCTGCTGTTGTTCGAAATGCCCGTGGTCGGGCAACTCACTACCAAAATCGCTGCGAAGTACATCGTGGCCTTCGGCTGGTTGTTGCTAGCCATCGCTATGTACTACTCCACCGTGCGCATGGACCTGTTGATTAGCTTCCGGTCGGCCATGTGGCTGCGAGTCGCGCAATCATCCGGCCTGGGTTTCTTGTTCGTGCCCATCTCGCTCATCGCCTACTCCGACATACCGCCGGAGAAAGGCAACAGCGTTTCGGGCATGGTGAATTTTATGCGCAATATTGGTAGCAGTGTTGGAACTTCGATGGTCACCACAGTGCTGGCGCGCCGCGCCCAGTTCCATCAGTCCATGCTGTCGTCCCATACAACAGGATTCGATCCGGCGTTTCAGAACCAGGTGGCCGGTCTCAGCCGGCAGCTCGTTCACTCCGGAATCAGCTCAGCCGATGCGCAGACGCACGCGTACGGACTGATTTACCAGGGAATGCAGGCGCAGGCACAGACTCTGGCCTACATCGATACATACTTGTTGCTGGCCATTGGCGCGAGCATCATGTTTCTGCTCTCGTTCATCGTGCGCAAGAACGATCCCCGGGGCGGACCGGTCGTGATGGAGTAAAACCGATGAGGAATGCATGATCCGAGTAATTACAATTGACCGCGAATATGGCAGCGGTGGCCCCGATATCGCCAAGAAACTGGCCGATCGGCTGGGCTGGAAGTTGTGGGACCAATTACTGACTGAAGAAATTGCCCGCCTGATGGACTGCGAGACTCGAGTGGTGGAGGAGCGCGAGGAGCGGAAAGATCCCCTGCGCTACCGCCTGTTCAAGTCATTCATGCGCGGCAGCCTGGAAGGCAGCTTGAACGCTCCGCGGCTCAAGATGGTGGATGCCGAGTGCATCCGGGAATACACACAGCGAACGGTCACGAACGCTGCCAAAACCGGCAATTCCGTCATCGTGGGACGCGGCTCGGCGTACTACCTCCACGAGCGTCCCGAGGTCTTTCACGTTTTTATCTACGCTCCCATCGAGGAAAAAATACAGCGACTACAGAAAACAGGCAAGAGCGAGGCGGAAGCCATCGAGTTGGTCGAGACCGTGGACCGTGACCGCGCCGCTTACATCAAGCAATACTTCGACCTCGAGTGGCCGGCCCGGCACCTCTTCCACCTCATGATCAACTCCACGCTCGGCGACGACCGGGTGGTGCAGACGATTGTCGATTCGGTCGCATTGTTGGAAAAACGGTCCGCGTGACGGCGGTTAAAGAGACTTGAGCCAGCGGTGCGTGGCTTCTTTGTCGTCTGCTTGGAAAATCAAAGACCCCGGAACGATTGCGTCGGCTCCGGCCTCCCTCAGCCGGGGAACCGAATCACCGCGAATTCCGCCGTCGGCATACAGCTTTATCTCGGGTCCTGCCTCGAAAAGACCGCGAATCGCTCGCATGCGATCGCAGGCTTCCGGCGCAATATCTGCTCCCTTAACTCCGAGGTGTGTGCCCATGGAGATTACGTGATCCACCTTGCCAACGTGTTCTCGCAGCGCCTCAACAGGCGTGTCGAGCCGTATTGCCAAGCCTGAACGCCGCCCCGCCGAACTGATCTCGCCGATCGCTCCAGCTACGCCATCGCTCTCAACGTGAATACTGATCAGGTCAGCGCCAGCGTCGATGAAACGGCCAACCATGCTGACGGGATGGCTCACCATGAGGTGTAAATGCAATGGCTTCAGCGTGGACTTACGGATCGCCGATACCAGGTCCGGAAAGAACAACAGGTTGGGTGCAAAGTGGCCGTCGGCTACGTCGATGTGGAAAGAGTCGGCGTAACTAGAAATACGTTGTATCTCCGAAGCAAGGTTGACCAGGTCTGCCGACCATAGCGACAGGTCGAGAATCAGCGGAGGCATTTTTCGCTTCACCCGATTCCGGCCTCATCAGCGGCCATATCCCCACTATCGATGGCTTGCGCAGGGAGCACATTGGGCGCCCCTGAGCCGGCCGGGCATAAACCTCGAAAGTATGGGCAGCGTGTGCAGTGGTCGCCCTCGCGGAGCGGAAAACTGACATTGGACTGCGCCTCGCGAAAATCGCGAACCAACGCCTCGGGATCGTCGATCAGGGAACGCTCCAGCGAAACTGGCACGGCAACGCCGGGCCGCAGGAAATACACATAGGCTCGTGCCGGTGTTCGCCCCACCATGCGCTCCAGAGCCAGCGCGTACAGGCGCAATTGCGGCGCGTAGATCTGTGCGCGGGCTGTCGTTTCACGCGCTTTGACCTCGTCCGTCTTGTAATCCACCAGCACAAATTCGCCGGCCTCTGCAAACCAAAGATCGATCTGCCCGCGCAGTACGACATCCTCGACCGCCATCAGAAAATCGAATTCCCGCTCGCTGCGGGTGGCCCGTGCGGCACGGCGGCCGAGTTCGCTTGAATGGAAGGTCTCGACGAGCTTTCGCGCTTCTGGCGTTGCCTCTGCGACCGTCTGGCCGGCGAGCAGCGCATGGACGTCCAGACCGAACTGGCTCGCGCTGATCTCCTGGTCCGCATCGTCTTCGTCGATGTTCGGCAGAGCGCGCGGAGCATTCCCCGGCCAGCCAACGTAGCGCTCGAGGTAATAGCGGCGCGGGCATTCGGCGAACCGGGCAATCGAGGTCACGCTAGCGGCAAAATCGTGTTGGCCAATCACTGCGGGGCGGTCTAAGAGCGGAACGGGTACCTTTGTGGATTCGGCTTCCCGGCGCGCGAGGGCCTGCGGCGGCTGATCGGTTGTGAAGATCCGCAGCGCGAAGCGCTCGCCATCGGGTGCTTCAATCTGCGCGACTCTCTGCTGCGGTGTTCGCAGATCCAGGCCCAACGCATTCTCAAGCGCTGCGGCCCATTTTTGCGGCTTGCCGAAACTCGAATACGTGAACACCAGGTGTTCCTCGGCACGCGTCATCGCGACGTAGAGCAGGCGGTCACTCTCATCGGCCTCGCGCTGGTCCACCTCGTCGGCAATAGCTTTCAGGAAACTATCGCGCTTGGTTTCGCTTGTGCCCGGGTACATCCAATTTGCTCCCAGGCCCAGGTTCGGCGAGAAAGCCAGTGCACCGCATCCCGCTGCAACTCCCTTGTGAAGTGCCGCCAGAAACAAAATGGGAAACTCGAGACCCTTCGCGGCGTGAACGGTCATGATGCGCACCGCGTTGACGGCGTCCTCGGGCGGTGCGTCAGGCTCGCGCGCGTCGGCTTCGCGCATCAGCTCGAGTTCGTCAACGAACTCCCGAAACGTGAGCCGCGATGAGGCCTCACGTGCCAGAGCCAAAAACTTCTCGATATTCGCCGCGGCCCGCGTGCCCGGAGCGACGGTGTAACCCGTTTCGTCCATGGCCCGCATCAAGAGCCGGTCGAAACCCGCGACGTCACGTGTCTCCCGCCAATGCAGCATTTGCTCACGGAAGTGGCGCAGCTTGACGAGATCCTCCGCGTCAAACGCAGCACCCGTGTGCTCGAGCCGCCGTAGCGCGCTGCCCAGGTTGCCCCCTGTTTTCAGCCGCAGCAGAGCTTCGTCAGAGACGCCCGCGAATGGCGAGCGCAGCACCACGGCCAGGCTGATTTCGTCGCGCGGATTGTCGATCGCGCGCAGCAGTCTTGTCAGATCGACTACCTCGCGCGTCTCGAAAAATCCCTTGCCCTGATTCAGCAGGTACGGGATGCCGGCTTGATCGAACGCGCGCGTGAAAGCTGGAACCACTTCAGAATTCCGCAACAGCACAGCGAAATCCCCGAATTGCGCGGGGCCTCGCGTGAGCTGTAGCGATCTTTCGAGATCGCGAATGCGGTGCGCGATCCACAGGGCTTCCAGTTCCAGCGCAGCATCTTGCGTACCGGCAATCGCGGCCAGGACTTCGACTGAGGGTTCGAACTTGAGCGGAAACTGTCTCTTCGCGATGAGGGGCAGGGGATCGATGCCTTGCGCTCCATGTGAGATTTTTTCCGCGGCGCTCAAAATCTCTGGTCGGCTGCGCCAGTTCTCATCGAGTTCGACCACTCGCTCGCCGCGTGCCCGCACCTCCTCGCGATACGTGCGAAAGACTTCAGGCTCCGCATGACGAAAACCGTAGATGGACTGGTTGATATCGCCCACGGCGTAGAACCGGCCCGCACTGCGAACCAGGCTCACGAGTTTGGCCTCCAGCCGGTTCGTGTCCTGAAATTCATCCATCAGCACGTACTCGAATTGGTCTCGCAGGCGCTCGCGGATCACGGCATCCTGTTCCAGCAACCGCACGGCGAACGCCTGAAGATCCGCGAAATCCAGCACTCCGATTTGTCGCTTGCGCGCGCTGTAGAGCCGGTCAAAACATTCGATCACTTCGATCAGCGTGTCGCGCTCACCGGAGTAGTACTCCGTAACCAGCGTGCGGCGAGCCTCGTCGAGTAAGGTGTCTTTTATGAACATCAGCCGCGTGTGGCTCTCGCTGCCTTGTTTGATGCCTTTGAGGTTGGTGGGGAAATCGCCGATAACGCGGAAATGCTCGTCCGTGACCGGTGAATCCGGCAGCTCGGCCACACACCGCGCCGCTTCCAGCGTTTCACGCAACCTGGTCACCTGAGCCGGCTTCCAGCCGAATGTCTTTTCTTTATCAATTTCGGCAACAGCGCGCCTCACCTCCGCGAGTGGAGCCCCGTTCCTCCGAAAGCCGCGCAGCCGCGACGGCTCGACATCGGCTGCGCGCATCGCGTCGTAAATATCGGGAATTTCTTTTGCGAGATCCGGCGAGGCGAGGCCGCGGATCAGCCGCCGCATCGCGTCCGCTTTCTCGGCGAACATCCGGTCCAGGGCATCCCTTGCCGCTTGCCGTTGCAGGATGGTTGCTCGGCGCGCATCCAGAACCTGGAACTCGGGGTCGAGGCTCGCGGCGATAGAATTCTCACGCAGCAAGCGCGTGCAGAAACCGTGGATCGTGGAAACGTGAGCCTGCTCCAGCTGCCGGCGAAGCTCTGGCGTTTCGCGGAATGATTCGGCCAGCTTGTCCTTCATGTGGCGCGCGGCTTTTTCCGTGAAGGTGATGGCCAGGATGCGCTGCGGCGGCACGCCTTTTTCAACCACCAGGCGCCTGTAATACTCCACCAGGACGGTGGTCTTTCCGGAGCCCGGCACCGCGACAACGCACGTGTCGCCACGATCCTCGACGTTCACCGCATCGAGTTGCCGCGGGGTGAAATTCACTCGGCGCACTCCGCGATCGCGGCCTCTGCTCCCGCGTACCGGCAGGCGTCCCGAAAATCGCAGTACCTGCATTTCCCCAGATCGCTTGGCTCCGGTGCGACGCGGCCTTGTGCGATGGCGCGCGCCGCCAACATGCTGCGCTCAACCGCCGTGGCCAGCCAGTCCGGCGTGAATGGCTCAACCTTCGCCTTGAGCCAATCTGGCTTTTCGCCCCAGCCCGCGTAACGGATGCCATCGCGCAGGCTGCAGTAGTAAACGCCGGCCACGCTGAGTTGAAAGCCGCGCTCCGCCGCCAGCCAATAAAGCGGCCCTTGTAGGCGGTCTTCGTTCGCGGCGTACTCGCGCAAATTGGAGCTGTACTTGTAGTCAATGACGAATGCGCGGCCCTCGGAATCCTGCAGCAGCCGGTCCACGCGGCAGCGAATCATCAGACCGTCTTCGAGCTCGAACCGGCAGGACGCCTCCGCCTGGCTATGACAGTCCGCGGGCCATCGCTCGGCTGTCGCGAAGCAGCGCAAATCATCCAACATTTGCGCCCGCACGAACTCGGTCTCGTAGCCCGAGACGACAAATTCCTTTTGCGCAAATTCTACAAAAACGCGTTCAAAAATTGGTTCGATCGGCCCGCGCGCCTCCAGCCACTCTTTGATCACCTGGTGCACGATGGTGCCCCGGAGCCGGAAATCCAAACGCTTCTCGGGACGCACTGGTGCGCCATCGAGCTTCAGCGTGTGCCGTCCGAAAAACTGGAACGGGCATTGAAAATAGGTTTCGAGAGCGGTGGGCCGCATCTCGTTGTGCTTCTGTTGCAGGATCTGCAAAAGGTCAGGCGAGCGAATGGGCGCTGCCGTAGTCGCCGCCGAAGGCTGCGCGATCCGCACGCGCACGGTGCGGCTTTCGGTTGGCACTTGCGCCGCATCGAGAAACAGAGAGGGCAGGTTCAGTTCGGCGCGCGCGTCGTTTTTCGGATAGCTCATCACGACCGATGCCGTCGCGCGATGGAGCGCGGAGTCGAACAGGAACCGCTCTTCGTTTTCGATGTCTTCCGTCGTCCGAATACGCAGTCCGCGCTCTTTGAGCCGGCGACGCATGTGCTGTGGTAGAAAAGGATCAGGCGCCTGATAACGCGGAAACTGGCCCTCCACCAGGCCGCACACGAACACCACCGGCAACTCCCACTGCCGTGCTTCATATGCGCTGAGCACGTGCACCACGTTGCGTCGTTGGTCTATTAGACGCAGCGGCGTCAGACGGAGCAATGCCTTGACGGCGGGCCAAAACTCATCCAGCGAGAGCGGAATCGATGCATCGAATGCCTGGCCCGCATCGATCACTGCCTTCTCCAATACGTCAAGTGCCTGAGCTTGCGATCGCCACTCAAGCACTGTTTCGTGACCCACTCCGTCGCGTAGGCGTGACGGCCGGTAGAGCGCGCGTAAGCCCGCGAGCTGCGCGCCCCATTCCGCGGGCTTCCACCGCAGTGTCCGCCATTTGTCCACCTCACTGAAACTGTCCAGCAGGCGTCCGAGGCGCCGATCCGCACTTTCGATGGCCGCCGCCAGTTCGCGCAGAGCCCCGAGGCCGGCGCCGGGCATCCGCTTGCGTACGTCGAAATCGAAACGATCCATCGGGAGGGAGAAGCCCGCTCCGGGCGCCAGCTTCATCACCGTCAACGTCTCGTCCAATTGCCAGCCGCCCAGCATGGCATCGATCACTCCCGTCAGGTAGCGAACGGCGGGCTGCTCCGTCAGCACCAGGTCGAAGTAGAATTTAGCCGGGATGCCGAAGCGCTCAAGAGTAGCGCGCAACAAGCGAGCGTAAATGTCCGGTGCGCGCACAATGATGCTCATCTCACGAAACAGCCGGCCGCTCTCCACCTGTTCCAGGATTCTCCGCGCGATTTCGTCCACTTCGCGCTCTGTTCCAGGCGCGACCACCAGTTCCCGCGCCGGCGGCACGCGCTGGCGCGTGAGCCTCCGCTCCTTGAAACCGATGGACAGCAGCCGCGCACGTGTAGCTGCGGAAATACCGTCCGTGGGCAGCGTTACAGTGACATCCGCGTGTTTTGCCATCGCTTGAACGAGGGCGATTTCGGGGTCTGTCAGCGAAAAGAAACCATCGAGCCAGATCGTTTTCGCCGCTCCCAGACCAGTCTCTTCCACGCGCGCAGCTGCCAGGCTCAGGCGCGTAGACCGCAATGCCAGACGCCGCTCTTTCAGCGCACCGCTGATTTCGTCGAAGACGCGCGCTACCGCGCGGCCTAGCCCGTCAGTCAAGTGCTCCCGGAGCAATCGAGCATCGCACGCAGCCGACGCGCATTCGTCGATCACCGCCGCCAGTCGTGCGTGCAATCCCGCACAGTGCGCGACCTTCTGAAATTCCGGAAGATTTAGGCGGTGAACGGTTCTCTCCACCAGAACCGTAAACAGTGCACTTGAGACTTCAGGAACATCCGCCACCCAGCTCTCTATGAACCGCGAGATCGTCTGAATACTTCGGGGTGAAAAGACCAGGCCCTCGCGCGCCAGTTCATCGCGCAAGTGCTGGGCCATCGTGGCTGTGGGGACGAGCAGACGCACGCTCGTTTCCCCGCGATGCAGTGCCTCCCGGAGCGTCTCCAGTGCGCTGAAGGTTTTGCCCGACCCGGCGGGGCCGGTCAGAAGTTGCATGTAAGATCCAGCTTAGCGCCGCTTGCCGCACTCGGCGCTTCGAAGCCGTCTCTTCATCCGCGCAGCGATTCCAGAAGCTTCACGGCCATGGCAATGTCGCTCAACCGTTGCGCCGCGTCTGGCACCTCGCGCTCGATATTGAGTGGTCCTTTGAACCCGACGGCCTTCAGTTTTTGAATGAATCGCGGCATCCCGACCGCGCCCTGGCCCAGCGGCTTCTCTTCGCCCAACGCGCCCGGCACGCCCTTGGGCGGCCAGTCGCCGTCTTTGCAGTGAACTGACAGCACATGCTGGGCGAGCGTGCCTAGCGCTTCCACTGGATCGCCGGTGCCGTAGAGGATCATGTTGGCGGGGTCGAAATTGATGCCCAGGTTCGGCCGATTCACGTCGATCAAAAATCGCAGAAGCGTGTCCGCCGATTCCTGCCCGGTTTCCAAAGCGAAGGTCTGATGGTTTTTCGCGGCATGATCGCAAACCCGCCGCACCATCCCCCGCACCGCCATGTAATCGGGATCGGTGTCGTCCTCGGGCACAAATCCGATATGCGTCGCGATGCTGGGAATGCCCACTTCGCGAGCGAAGTCGCTGACTTCGTAAGTGCGCTGTTCACGCTCGGCGCGCGTCTCGCGCGGAATGAAGCCCACCGTTCGCTGCACTGTGGGAATGTCGGCGTAGCTTTCGCCGTTGTATGCGCAGAATGCCGTGACCACGGGGAAATCTTCCGCTGCGAGCGCCGCCTTCCATTTCGCCGCGGTGCCCGCTAGTGGTGCGTCTCCGGCCACCCCGATCTGGCCGCAGCGCGCGCCCAGAGCCTTCAACTCGCGCACGGTCTCGCCAGGCTCGCGTCCTGCCCAGAACATCACGCCAATTTCTCTGTCTCTCAAAACTTGCATGCCATTCTCTCTCCGTTGTTGTTTCTCGATTCCACCATGAGCCGCGTGAGCTTCACCGCTAGCGCCGATTCCTCCGGCGGGCACAGATCGGGCTTCTTGCCATGTATCACGCAATCCGTGAAGTAACGCAACTCCTCGGTAAACAAATCCGCTTCGCCGGCATCCACAGCCTGCTTTTCGCCGTCCGCGCCGTAAAACGCCAACGGCCGTCCTTCCGAGCTGTAATCGAGCGTGCCATCTTCGCCCACGATCGTAAATTCCATGGAGAATGGATAGGACTTCGGATGATGCCAGCCACCCGTGATGACTACGCTGCCGATCGACGGATAGTGGAATTCGGCCGCGATGACATCGATGCCGCGTGCCAGTTTCTCGTATCCTGTCGCGGACACCGCCGCCGGCTTGCCGAGCAGGTGGACGCAATAGTCTACATCGTGAATTAGCAAGTCGAAAACGCCGCCGCCGCTTTTTGTGGGATCTCCCAACCACTTGCTCCACGCCGGGGCCGCGCATCGCCTGCGGAATAGCGCCGATCGCACCGACCCCAGCGCACCCGACTTCACTCGCTCAGCCGTCTTCCTGTATGCGCCGATGAAGCGCAGCACTTGCCCGGTCATCAGCACGCGCCCGCTCTTGAGCGCCTCCGCCAGCAGTTCGTCGGCGGTCGCTCCGTCCAGCGCCATGGGCTTCTCGACGAGCACATGCTTACCCGCTCGTAAGGCGGCGAGAGCCACCGGTGCGTGCTGGTCCGTGGGCAGGCAGATATCCACCGCGTCGATTTCCGTGTCTGCCAGCGCCTCATCGGCCCGGTGATACTTCTTCACGCGCGAGAAATCCATTTTCTCGCCCGGCCCCCCAATGTTCCCCTGGATGCCGCTTAAGTCTCCAGCCAGCTTCTTCTCATCTTGTGAGACCACGGCACAGAGTTGCGCTTCCGGAATGTTTTTCCAGGCCTTCAAATGGGTGCTACCCATGAAGCCCAGGCCGATCACGGCGATCCGCATCAGAGGGCAATATACCATCCCAGGCCCGCCTCTCATGAATTTCGTACAATAGACAGCGGTGTCGATCAAGTCAGATGCCGAACTGGAGAAGATGCGCGTCATTGGCGGCATCGTCGCGCGAGCGCTTCGTGTCATGGCGGAGAGCTTGCGCGCGGGCATGACCACCCGGGAATTGAACGCAATCGGAGCGCGCGTGTTGCAACAGAATGGCGCGCGTTCCGCCCCGCCGCTGGTTTACAACTACCCTGCGGAGGTTTGCATCAGCGTCAACGATGAGGCCATGCACGGCATTCCCGGCGATCGCGTCCTCCACCCCGGCGATCTGGTTAAGCTCGATTTGGTGGCGGAAAAGGACGGTTTCTTCGCTGACGCCGCCGTTTCTATTCAGGTTCAGCCCGTCTCCGCTCCCGCCCGCGAATTGACGAACTGCGCCGAGCGCGTGTTCCGCCGTGCACTCACGGTGGCTCGCGCCGGCAATCGCGTTCGCGAAATCGGCCGCGTGGTGGAGCGTGAGGTGCGCAGGTCTGGATTCTCCGTGATCCGCGAGCTGTGTGGCCACGGTGTCGGTCGCACTATTCATGAAGCCCCCGCAGTCCCGAATTTTGCCGATCGTAACGCTCGCACCAGATTGACCGAAGGCCGGGTGATCACCATAGAGCCGGTCATTACTGCCGGCAACGGTCGCACGCGATTAGATAAGGATGGTTGGACGTTTCGTACCGAAGACGGCAGCCTGGCCGCGCACTACGAACATACAGTTGTGATTACGCGCGGCCAGCCCGTGCTTCTGACAGCAGCTTGAAAAAGAGAACGATTTCATCCATGGGAAAAATGACGGTCCGGCGTCCGCGGCCGTTTGCCGATGCGGTGCGCGTGGCCTCCCCCAAAAACCAGGGCCGGAAGCGAGACCCGCTGGCAGCCGGTGACGCTGAGTGGAGGCGCATCCAGAAGTCCCTGCACGAAAGCAACGAGCGCTTTGAGTCTCTGTTCAAAGCCGTGCGCGTTGGATTGTTGCTCTGCGGACCCTCAGCGGAGATCCGGATGTGTAACCAGGCGGCTCTCGACCTCCTCGGGGTCGGCGAGTTGGTGGGCCGGTCGGCATTCGATCCGGAGTGGCAGACCGTCCATGAAGACGGGTCGCCTTGTGAAGGAAAGGATCGACCCGTTTCGCGCGCCATTGCCACACGCCAATTGGTGCACAATGCGGTAGTGGGCGTCTTTCGCTCGCGAACTCAGGACCACGTGTGGCTGCTCGCGGATGCGCAACCGCGCTTGGCTGCGGATGGCAGCGTCACCGAGGTGATTTGCTCGTTCTCCGACATTACGCAACAGAAGCGTGCCCTCGGCAGCGTGATGGCTTGGAAGAACCGCTACGATGCCGCCGTACGCGCCAGTGGCCAGATCCTCTACGATTGGGACGCCGCCACAAACGACGTTGTCTATGGAGGCGATTACCAGAGAATCCTCGGGTACTCCGAGGAAGATCTGAGCGGCGGATTGGCACGGTTTATGGAGCTCGTCCATCCTGACGACCAGAAAGATGTTTGGGCGGAGATTCGCCGTGTTCTCGACACCAAGGAGCCCTATCGTCAGGAGTACCGCATACGGACCAAGGACGGCCGCTACCTGCTGGTCAAAGACCAGGGATACTTTTACACCGACGATGCCGGCAGTCTCATCCGCATGGTCGGTTTCATTTCCGACATTTCGGATCAGAGACACGCCGAAGGAGAACTGCGTGCGAGTGAACAGCGCTTCCGCAATTCTTTTGCGCACTCCGCTACGGGTCTGCTCCTCGTTGACCTCAAAGGACGCTTTGTCGAAGCCAATCGTGCTTACTGCGAAATTACCGGCTACCCGCAAGAGGAGTTGGAGTCCCTCACCTTCCTCGATATCACTCACCCCGAAGACGTTGACCGGTGTGCCCAGCCATTCCGGCAAATGTTGAATGGTGAAATCGCGAGCTATGTGATCGAAAAACGGTACGTGCGCAAGGATGGTGGTCTGGTTTGGGCGCGTATCAGCTCCACGCTTCTTCGCGACAGCGGCAACAATCCGTACCACGCTGTGGTGGTCGTCGAAGATATCACCGAGCGAAAACGCGCCGAGGAACAGCTCGACACACTTTCCTGCCGCCTGCTGCATGTACAAGATGAAGAGCGGAGGAGGCTGGCGCGCGAGCTGCACGACAGCACGGCGCAGAGCATCGCCGCCATGTGCATGAATCTGGGTGTGCTGAGCGAATCCGCAAATCTCCTCGATCAGCCGGCGCGCAAAGCGCTCACTGAATGTCTCGAGATCGGCGAACAGTGCATTCGCGAGCTGCGCACTTTCTCCTATCTCCTCCATCCGCCCGTGCTCGACGATATGGGCCTGTCTTCCGCTCTCAAGTGGTACGTCGAAGGATTTGTGCACCGGAGCAGGATCGAAGTCGGGCTGGACATTGCGCCGGATCTTGGCCGGCTTTCACGCGAATTGGAGTTGACTCTTTTTCGGGTCGTACAGGAAAGTCTCACCAACATCCATCGCCACTCCGGCAGCCGCTCCGCCATGATTCGCATTGTGCGGCATCCCAACGAAGTGCTCCTGCGAGTTCGGGATTATGGCTGTGGAATCCCCGGCGCTTCCGGCAATGGAAACGGAACCACGCCGAACGCCGGTGTTGGCATTGCCGGAATGCGCGAGAGAGCCCGCCAGGTTGGAGGACGCTTGCAGATCCATTCAGGGCCCGGCGGCACTGACGTCGAAGTGCGGGCGCCCATCAGCCCGCAAACAGCGTGAGGCTCTTCCTCAAGCCGCCTCGCTGATTCCCTTGCCTTCCACGCACTCGTACCGTTTTCCCGCGCGAATGTTCTTGTATTCCTCCGTGCGGCCGCTGGGCCACTGAATCACCACGCGTTCCGCCTTGTCGCGCGTGCCCATACCAAACGTAAGCGGAATTTCCGATTGAGACAGATAGCTCGATCCGCTTTTCACCATCCGCCAACTGGATTGGCTGCCTCGGTACATCCGCACGGTCGCACCGATGCCGTCGCGGTTCGATTTGGTTCCCACCAGCCGGATGCGAATGCTGCGGTTCCCGGCAAGCTGGTCGTTACGGTAAAGATGCGCCGGGCCTTGATTCGTCGTTATCAGCACATCCAGATCGCCGTCGTTGTCAATATCGCCGAACGCCGCTCCGCGCCCTACCTTGGGACGCGCGAACTCCGCTCCCGCCTCCGTCGCCACATCGATAAACCCTTCGCTTCCGCGATTCAGGAACAAGTGCGGCGGCTGCTCGTAGTTGGTATCGGCCCGGACGTTCCGAACGGTGTCGTCGATGTGCCCGTTCACCACCAGCAGGTCCAGCAGCCCGTCCAGGTCCGCGTCGAAGAAGAAGCACCCAAAACCCAGGCTGCGCTGCGAGAGCTTTCCGATATTCGAGCGCGGCGCCACGTCAATGTACGAGCCGCCCTTGGTTCCGCGGTAGAAACCCAGCATCTCGTTATCGAAATTGGTGACGACCAGGCCGGGAATGCCCGAATTGTCATAGTCGGCCACGTCCACTCCCATGCCCGCCCGCGCCTTGCCGTCCTCGCTGAACGCCACGCCGGCTTTGAGCGCCACATCCTCGAATGTCCCGTCGCGCTTGTTCTGGTAGAGCTTGTTGGGCTGCGTATCGTTGGCCACAAACAGGTCGATCCAGCCATCTTGGTCGTGATCCAGCATGGCCGCCCCCAGCGACTTCGAGCTGCTGTCGAAGATGCCGCTGGTTGCCGTGACATCTTCAAATGTTCCGTTGCCTCGGTTGTGAAACAGCCAGGAAGTCGCGCCCCGATACGCCTCCGGCGTGCAGTACGATTTGTGTTTGGCGTCGAGGCTACAGAAAACATCCTGTGCCGGTGACCACTTCACGTAATTGCATACGAACAGATCCAGATGCCCGTCGCGATCGTAGTCGAACCACAAGGCCGACGTGCTGAAGCCCTGCCGGTTCCCGATGCCACTGCGCTCGGTCACGTCCACGAACGTCCCTTTGCCCGTGTTCTGGAACAGCCGGCTCTGTCCCACCGAGGATATGAAGAGGTCCGGGAAGCCGTCATTGTTGAAGTCGCCCACCGCCACACCCAACCCGTACATCTCCATATCCAGGCCCGCGCGCTTGGTGACGTCGGTGAATGTGCCGTTCCGGTTGTTGTGATAGAGCCGCATGGTCGTGCGCCGCTGTTTGTGGCCCGGCCAATCCATGCCGTTGATGAGCAGGATGTCCTGCCAGCCGTCGCTGTCGTAGTCGAGAAATGCGCAGCCCGGGCCCAGCGTCTCCGGCAGGTACTTGCCGCCGAACGCGCCGCTGTTGTGCACGAAATCGATGCCCGCGGGTTGCGTGACTTCGATCAGGCGAAACGCCAGCCCAGGGCGATCCGCCGCCCGCATCCGGCCCGTACCAAATAAAAATGGACTTCCGAGGATGAGATCCCGCCGCGTCACGGAATCCGGACCAACCCCTTGCGCACCGCGTAGAGCACCAGCTCCGCCGTTCGATGAATGCCCAGGGCTTCCATCAGATTGGCCCGATGCACCGAAACCGTGTTGACGCTTAGCTCTAATAGCGCTGCGATTTCTTTATTCGACTTCCCCTCGGCGATCAACTGCAGGATCTGCTTCTCGCGATTCGTCAGTTTGTCCAGGTCGGCGTCGTGCTCGGGCGTAGAGGAAAGCAGTCCCGGAGCCAGTACCTTCTCGCCCGCGGCCACTTGCTTGATCGACGCCGCCAGATCGATGTCCATGGCGTCCTTGAGAATGTAGCCCTTCGCCCCCGCCTCCAGCGCATTGCGCACGTAGTTCTCTTCCGAGTACATGCTGAGCATCAGGATCGCTGTCTCCGGGAGAATCTTCAGGATTTCGATGCTGGCTTGCATGCCGTTCAGGCCGGGCATGGCCATGTCCATTACGATGACGCGCGGCTTGAGTTCCCCCGCCAGCTTCACCGCCTCGCTCCCGTCCGCGGCCTCGCCCACTACGCGAATCTCCGCGTCGTCTTCCAGCATCCGCCGGAAACCCTTTCGCACCAGGCTGTGATCGTCAACCAGCAGAACCGTAATTTCACTCATGCGGATATTCCGGCCGGAAGCTCCAGCCACTGCCTTTCCAACTCGTCATTCGCCTGAACCCGCTGGCGCCAGCGGCACATCCAGCCGCACTAGCGTACCACCTTCGGACGGCCTCAGAAACTCGATGTTACCGCGAAGCAGCTCCGCCCGCTCACGCATCGCCACCATTCCGATGCCTCGCCGGATGCCTCCGCGTTTATCCTCCGGCAGGCCCACCCCGTGATCCTCTACCTCCAGGTGCAACTGATGCTGGGACAAATCCAGCCGCACCCACGCCTGCTGCGATCTCGCATGCTTCGCCATGTTGTTCAGCGCCTCTTGCACCACGCGATACACGTGGATCGCCACGCCATCGGCCACCATCGTGCTCGCGCCGGTCTTCGTGTAATGCACCACGATCCCCGTCTGCTTCTGGAAAACCGGAATGTACCAGGTCAGCGCCTGCTCCAGTCCGCCGTCATCCAGAATCGCCGGGTGCAGCGACTGATATAGGCTACGCGTCTTCAGCAGCGTGGCTTGCGTGATCTCTCGTACTTCCTGCAAACTTTCGCGGAAAGCCGGCGGCGCCTCCTGTTTGGCTGCCCGCGCCAGCATCGCTCCAATAGCCGTCAGAATCTGCCCGAATTCGTCGTGCAGCTCCCGCGAGATGGACCGCAGCACCTCCTCCTGCATGCTGATGAGCTTGCGCGCCAGGTCGCTCCGTTGCGCCGAGAGCCGCGCCAGCCGCTCAAACAAGTGCCGGTTCGACCGGATCAGATACAAGCTCGTCAGCGCGATGACGATCAGCGCCGCCGCAAGAAAGTAATACACGTTGCGCTCGACGCCCGCATAGATCTGCTGAACCCGAACCGCGGCGCGCTCTTCCGCCTCGTTGTTCTGCACCAGCAGGCGTGCCACGTTATTGGCGATGGCTCCCTGCTGCGGCTCGAGCGACGTGTGCACCAGGTCGCGCGCCTTCTTATTCTCGCCTTTTGCCGCCATGGCGAACATCTGGTCTACTGAGTTCCAGAACAGCACCAGAGACCTCGCGAAGTACGCCTGACGGTCTGGACTGCGCTCGCCCGGAGCTACTTCCCTTTCCTTCCGCAATGCGTCCTCCAGGTCCGCACGCAGGCGATTGAATGGGACTCGATAAGCCAGCGGTCCATACGGCTCATCGCCGTTGACCAATTCCTGCATCGCCAGAGCTAAAGAATGCAAATCGTCTTCGATGCGCAGCAGTTGTAGCGAATCCCGGCGATTGCGCTCAACCAGCTGCGTCTGCAAATCCCTCAGTCCCGCGATCCGATGCAGCGCATACCAGGAAAACGCCCCCACTCCCGCCAGCGTGATCACCAGCCCGGCCAGCAGCCGCGCTGTCGGATTGGAGAATCGCTGCTGCATTAAACCCGCGTGCCCAAACTGTTTTCTCTGCGCTCTCGGTGCGCAAGCGTGGATTGGATTTCTTTTTGTTTCTCTCGGCGTCTCTGCGTCTCGGCGGTGAAGTCTTTTTGCCGGTTAGGTTTTTCTTCTCGCCACCAGCAGGGTCAGATCGTCCGGCAATGGCGTCCCCGCCGACCAGTCCGCGATAGCCTGGTTTACGCCTTCCAGGATTGCCGCCGATGACTCCGCTCGATGCTTCCTCACCGCTTCCGCCAGCCGTTCCTCGGCGAATTCTTCACCCTGCGGATTCAGAGCGTCCGTTACGCCGTCGCTGAACACCACCAGCACATCGTCCGCTCCCAGGCAGTTTCGCGACTCGTCATATTTCATCATCGGCATCACGCCCAGCACGCATCCACTGGCCTCGAGCCACTCCGCCTCGCCGCCAGCCCGCATCACCAGCGGCGGGTTATGCCCCGCGTTCGCAAACACCAGCTCTCCCGTCGCGCCGTCCAGCAGGCACATGAAAAACGTGATGAAACGGTTGCTCGGGCAATTGATCGCTGTCAGCCGATTGAGCCGCGTCAGCACCGCCCCCAGGTTCTCTGGCTCCTCGATCAGCACCTGTACACGTGCCTGTAAGCTCATCATCAGCAGCGATGCCGGCATCCCCTTGCCTGAAACGTCGCCCAGCACCATCGCCACGCGGCCGTTTTCATACGGAAAGAAATCGTAGTAGTCGCCTCCCACCGTACGGCAAGGCGCGTTGTGTCCCGCCAGATCCAATCCCGCCACGGCCGGCGCTTTTGCGGGAAGAAACCGCTGCTGAATCTCCGCGGCCTGTTCCAGTTCGTGCGCCATCATCCGCTCTTGATGCTCAATCTCCGCCAGGCGCTCATGTTCAATGCGGATCGCCGCCGTGTTGGCCATGAAGGTCAGCAGGTTGAGGTCGTCTTCTTTGAAGACGCGCGTCAGCGATGGGGAATCCACGTAAATGAGGCCGATGGTGCGGTCCTTGGTTTGCAGCGGCGCCGCCATCAGCGTCCGCACACTCTGCCCAATGATGCTCTGCCGCTCGCGAAATGCTTCGTCGAGCATCGTGTCCCGCACCAGCACCGAGAGCCGTGTCTTCACCACGCGGTCGCGCACCGTCGTGCTGATCCGAAATGTGCTGCCCTTTGCCGCTCGCACCACCAGCTCGTCGTTATTCTCCAGCGTCATCAGAATGCCACGCTCCGCGCCCACCGCCTCGATGGAGAGATCCAAAATGAGCTGAAACAGCTCGGTTAGCGACTTTTTTTCCTTCTGCAGGCTCAGCTCCTCGCCGGCCTTGATCAGCGCTCGCATTTGCACCGCGGTGGTGTCTACTGTCTTGCCGCCCAGCAGCTTCTTCAGGTCCACCACCACCGTGGAAGAGGTTGGGCTTTCACCTTCCGCTCCGGGGACAAAGGTGACCGGGGCAGACACTGCCTTGTTGTCCGGATCGTCGTAAACCATCACCAGGTGTCCGGCCGCCACCCGATCGCCTGGGCGCAATCGCATCGCGCCGTTGAGCCGCACACTGTTCAGTAGCGTGCCGTTTTTGCTCGCCAGGTCGTGGATGTTCCACTCGTCGCCTTCGCGCTCAAACGCCAGATGCTGCCGCGACAACCCGGCATCGTCCGCGAAGCACAGCTCCGTCGTGCTGGATCGCCCGACAGTAATGCGATCCCCCTGTAGTTGAATGGTTTTGGTCAGTCCGTCAGGGGTGTGAATCCGCAGTTCCCGAGCGTACGCAGGAGCCATTACGCGCTAGTTTACAACAGGACACGCTGTCCGTAGGACGGACATTCCCGCCCGCCCACAGTGCCCTATCGGCCCCGGCCCGCGCCCCTCGTCTATCGCTTGATGGGATATTTATCGTCCAGCGCCAGGTTGAGTTTCAGTACATTCACGCGCGGTTCGCCCAGGAAACCGAGTTGGCGCGATTGCGTGGAGCGCTCCACCAGCTCCTGAACCTGCGCGGCCCCAACGCCGCGAGCCTTCGCCACGCGCGCCACCTGGGCCGCCGCGGATGCGGGACTTAGATCGGGATCCAGGCCGCTCGCCGATGCCGTCAGCAGGTCCGCCGGAATCGGTCCCGTGAAATCCGGATTCTCCTTGCGAAACTTCTCCGTGTCCGCCTTGATGCGATCCACGAGCTTCTGGTTTGTCGGTCCCAGGTTCGATGCGCCGGAATTTGCCGCATCATACCCATCTCCTGCGGCGGATGGTCGGCCCTGGAAATACTCCGGCTTGGTGAATTTCTGCCCGATCAGCTCGGAACCAATCACCTTTCCGTTCACTTCGACGAGACTGCCATTGGCCTGATGTGGAAAAATCACCTTGGCGATTCCCGTGACCAGCCCCGGATAGAGCAGTCCGGTCAGTACCGTGAGCACCAGAGTCATTCGCACCGCGGGTAACAATTGTTTCAACATTTTTTCTTCCTTAAGCCAGATGCAGCCATCCCAGAATCACGTCGATGATCCAAATCCCCGGGAATGGCGCGATGATGCCGCCCACTCCATACACCAGAATGTTCCGGCGCAGCAGAGCCGCCGCGCTCATGGGCTTGTACGAAACGCCGCGCAGCGCCAGCGGAATCAGCGCGATGATGATGAGCGCGTTGAAAATCACGGCCGCCAGCACGGCGCTTTCGGTGCTGTGCAACCGCATCACATTCAGCGCACCAATGGCCGGATACGTGACCGAAAACATCGCCGGCAAAATCGCGAAATACTTGGCGACGTCGTTGGCGATGGAAAACGTGGTGAGCGCGCCGCGTGTCATCAGCAACTGCTTGCCGATCGCCACTACCTCGATGAGCTTGGTCGGATTGCTGTCCAGGTCAACCATGTTGCCGGCTTCTTTGGCGGCCATGGTGCCTGTATTCATGGCCAGGCCGACATCGGCCTGAGCCAGCGCCGGGGCATCGTTGGTGCCGTCACCGGTCATGGCCACCAGCCGTCCGCCCGCCTGCTCCTTCTTGATGAGATCCATCTTCTGCTTAGGGGTGGCCTGCGCCAGGAAATCATCCACTCCAGCTTCGGCGGCGATGGCGGCGGCGGTCAGCGGATTGTCGCCGGTGATCATGACGGTTCGAATGCCGATGGCGCGAAGCTGATCGAAACGCTCGCGCATGCCGCCCTTGACCACGTCTTTCAGGTGAATCACGCCGAGGACTCTCGGCCCGTCGGCGACAACAAGCGGCGTTCCGCCCGACCGTGCGATATGGTCCGTCACTTCGGTAAGCCGCGCCGGGATGGTTCCGCCATGCTCCTTCACGAACTCGATCACGGCGTCCGTGGCGCCCTTGCGGATGCTGCGGTGGTCCAGATCGACGCCGCTCATCCGCGTCTGTGCTGAAAATTCGATGAACTTGGCTTCGTGCTCCGAGACCTCGCGGCCACGAAGCTGATACTTCTCTTTCGCCAGCACGACGATAGAACGGCCCTCCGGCGTCTCGTCGGCGAGACTCGAAAGCTGCGCCGCATCCGCCAGATCAGCGGGCGCAACGCCATCCACCGGAATGAACTCCACGGCCTGCCGGTTGCCCAGCGTGATGGTGCCGGTCTTGTCGAGCAGCAGGGTATTGACGTCGCCTGCCGCTTCCACCGCCTTGCCGCTCATGGCCAGCACGTTGTGCTGCATCACACGATCCATGCCGGCGATGCCGATAGCGGAAAGCAGCCCGCCGATGGTCGTCGGGATCAGGCACACGAGCAGTGAAATCAGCACGGCGATGCTGGGCACCTTGCCCGAGTGTGTTGCCGATACGCTGTATTGCGCAAAGGGCGGAAGTGTCACCACCGCCAGCAGGAAAACCAGCGTCAGCCCCGCGATTACGATATTGAGCGCGATCTCGTTCGGCGTCTTCTGCCGCTGCGCGCCCTCCACCAGGGCGATCATGCGATCCAGAAACGTTTCGCCCGGATTCGAAGTGATCTTGATCTTGATTCCATCCGAGAGCACCTTGGTGCCGCCAGTGACGGCGCTGCGATCGCCGCCGGATTCGCGAATTACGGGCGCACTCTCGCCAGTGATCGCTGATTCGTCTACACTGGCGATGCCTTCAATCACTTCACCATCGCCCGGAATGATATCGCCGGGGTTACATAGCACGATGTCGCCTTGCCGGAGTTGGCTCGCGGCGACGTCTTCGGATTTACCGCCATTCCTCAGGCAGTGCCCCACGGTCTCGGTCTTGGTCTTGCGCAGAGTATCGGCTTGCGCCTTGCCGCGGCCTTCCGCCATGGCTTCCGCGAAATTGGCGAATAGCACAGTGAACCAGAGCCACAGCGTGATCTGAAAGGTGAAACCGAGATCGGAAGCCCCCGCCCGCCAGTCGCGCAAGACCAGCGCCGTGGTCAACGCCGCGCCCACCTCCACCACGAACATCACCGGGTTCTTCATCATGGTCCTCGGGTTCAGCTTGACCACCGAGTCCCACAAAGCCCGCTTGACAATGGGCGGATCAAACAACGGCCGCGCTCGCCGGCGCTTCGTCGGCAGAATGTTGACCGTTGGGTTTTGACTCTCCACGAGCATACTTTAACTCCAGACCGGCAAGATCAGCGAGGAAAACAGCTGGTGCCGCATCATTAGAAAATGTTCCACTATCGGGCCGAGCGTGAGCGCGGGAAAGAAGGTCAGCGCGCCGACAATCACAACCACACCAACCAGCAGTCCGACAAACAGCGGCCCACTCGTTGGTAACGTGCCCGCCGATGCAGGCACAAGCTTCTTGCCGGCCAAGCTTCCGGCGATTGCCAGCAGCGGAATAATCATCAGGAACCGGCCGATCAGCATGGCCATCCCGATTGTGATGTTGAACCAGGGCGTGTTGGCGCTGAGGCCCATGAAGGCGCTGCCGTTGTTCCCGGTGCCACTGGTGTATGCGTAGAGGATCTCTGTAAGTCCGTGAGGACCGTTGTTACTCAGGTTAGCCGTGGCCGGTCCCAGCGGATTGATCCAGCTATCCTTGGCGAATTGAATAACCGCTCCCGTGCCGGAGAACAAGAGAATACTGCCGGCCAACACCAGCACAGCCAGCATCACCATCTTCACTTCCTTCTGCTCGATCTTCTTGCCCAGATACTCCGGCGTTCGCCCCACCATCAATCCGGCGATGAACACCGAGAGGATGGCAAACATGAGCATGCCGTAGATGCCCGCGCCAACCCCTCCGAACACCACTTCACCCAGTTCGATATTCACTAGCGGCACCAGGCCGCCGAGCGGCGTGAAACTATCGTGCATGCTGTTCACGGCGCCGCAGCTCGCGTCGGTTGTGACCGTTGCGAACAGCGCCGAGTTGGCGATGCCGAAGCGCACTTCCTTCCCTTCCATGTTTCCGCCGGGCTGCGTGGCAGTCGCTCGGTTCTCAATCCCGAGCGAAGCGAGAATCGGATTCCCCGCTTGTTCGGAAGGGTAGGCCACGAACACGCCCGCCAGGAACAGGATGCTCATGGCCGAGAAAATCGCCCAGCCTTGCCTGGTATCCTTCACCATTTTTCCGAACGTGTACGTCAGGCCCGCCGGAATGACGAAAATAGAAAGTAACTGGATCAGATTGGAAAGCGGAGTCGGATTTTCAAACGGATGCGCCGAGTTGGCATTGAAGAACCCCCCCCCGTTGGTGCCCAGCATCTTGATGGCTTCCTGCGAGGCTACCGGTCCCTGGGCGATGGTTTGCGCGGCGCCCTCCACCGTGGACACTTTGGTGTAAGGGCTAAAATTCTGGATCACGCCTTGCGATACAAACAGCAGCGCAATCACCACCGACAGCGGCAGCAGAACGTAAACTGTCGCGCGCGTCATATCCACCCAGAAGTTGCCGATTCTTTCGCTTGAATGCCGGGCGAAGCCGCGGACCAGGGCAATCGCAATCGCCATTCCGGCTGCGGCCGAAAAGAAATTGTGGGTGGCCAGGCCGGCCATGTTGGTGAAATAGCTCATGGTGGTCTCCGGCGTGTAGGCCTGCCAGTTGGTGTTGGTGGTGAAGCTGGCGGCGGTGTTGAATGCCAAGTCGGGCGTCATCGCCGTCGCGCCCTGCGCGGCGTGCGCGGTGCCGAATCCTTGCGGATTGAACGGCAGCCACCCTTGTATGCGCTGAATCAAATAAGTGAGCAGCAGGCTCACCAGGCTGAACATTAGCAGAGAAGCGGCGTATCCGGTCCAGCGTTGTTCCTCATCTTCCTTGATGCCGCAGAGCTTATAGATAGAGCCTTCGAGCGGCCGCAGCCCCGGATACAGCCAGGTGCGCTCCCCGGCGAAGACCCGCGCCATGAACGCACCCATCGGCTTGGTCAGCGCGAGGATCGCTAAGAAGAACACGAGGATTTGCAATAGTCCGTTAGCAGTCACAACGATCTCCCGTCAAAACTTCTCTGGGCGCAACAGCGCGTACACCAGGTACACCGCCAGCGCCAACGAAATCACACCAGCAATCAGATAATCCATGAGGCGCCTCCTATAGACGGTCACATCCGCGAACGTACGCCCAGCTTACGACGAAGAACAGAACGGCAATGGCGATGAACAACAAATCCAGCAACATGATTTGATTCCTTAGACTCCAAGTAATGCCACACTATGGCCAGCTCGCGCCAGTGCCCGCGCCAGCTTCACTTCCGCCGTTGGCCACCAGCGCTTCTTCGTGGCTAGTACGACGAGCGAGTGGGGCGGCAGAATCTGCTCGCGGCCGGCGTCCGGGTCCCGGGTGTACACGATGCGAATATCGGCCTGCGTGCCGGCATCCCCAGCCACCGCGGCCAGTTTTTGCTCCAGAAAAGCCGCCGGGACATCCGGCTTATCCAGCGCCAAGGGATAGGGCACGACGTGCACAGCGAACAGCGTGATATGCGCAGTGAGGTTCCGCGTGAGTGCGGCAGCCTGAGCCAGCGCAGCCATGGTCAGCTCCGGGCACGTATACGGCACAAACACCTGAAGGTCGCCGTCAGCCCGATGCCCCTTGGCCAGCCCGCGTAGACTGCGCTCGTCCAGACGCAAAACAAGCTGTTCCGGCCAGGCTTGGTTATAGGGCATAGCGGTTCCAACTATCAGCCTAGGCCGGAGGGCATTAAGAAGTCGTTAACAAAACGTTGAAAATTCCTAGTACGAGCAGTTTGCGGAGATCGCGCGGCGTTGCACGCTAACAGTGTTACTGCCCGTACTAGAGCTATAGTGCTCAAAGCAAGCCTTGCCACGACAATCGCTGGACGGGGGCGGCGCAGAGTCAGTGCCGTTTCGCGCGCGCGAAGGCGGCGGACCCAAACGAGGTGCTCTTGCCTCAACGTGAAAGCAATCGCATTGTCCTTCGAGCTACCGCTCTATTGCATTGACATGGTCGAGATCTTCTCGGGAAGGCTACGGTCACATTTCGCACAGCGCCGCCACTAGCGTGCCTTTCGCGGCTGAATGCAGCGGATCTTGCGCCGTGCGGATTTCCGATAGGGCAACGGGGAATTCACTTGCGTGCAGAGCCTTCTCGAAGCGTTCCTGGAAACCTGCCGGCATGGCGGTCCCGCCGCTCAACACCAGCGGCACGGGATTCTTGAGTTTGGGGAGGTGTGCCGCATTCGAGAAGGCGTCCCGCATCGCCTTCACCAGCGTCTGGATCAGGTCGTCGTAGTAGACGCTCAATGCGTGGTAGACCTTGTTCTCGAAGAACCCGTTGAACCGGAAGCCGCGTTCCTTTTCGACGCGCACGCTGGTGCCGAGATCGCGGATGGCCGCCGCGGCACTGGCATCGATGTAGTCGCCCCCTTTGGGGACGCTGAAGCTGATCACCGGCACCGAGAGATACGCCAGGCAGACGTTGCACATCCCGCCGCCGCAACTGACACCGATGCCGGAAAAATTGGAATCGCTCAGTTCGCCATACACCACCGCCAGGCCTTCCGTGATGCTCTTGGGCTCATAGCCCAGCTCGCGCAGCGATTCCCGGAGCGTGGTCTCGTGAAATGTGAAGTTATCGTCGGTCACTCCGAACGCCGGGGCCGGCACGCTAAAATACAGCGTCTGGCCCGGCTTGCGGGCACGGCCCAGCAAACGCGTCGTGATCTGCCGGATCACCAGCATGCCGTCGGCTTCGCCCGCGTTGAGCAGGCCGCGCATCATGGGTCGCCGCGCTTCCACATGGAACAGTTCCGCAAACTGCTCGGCGTCATTGCCGAAAATCAGGATCTCCTCGCCCTGTACGGCGTGCGGAATGCGCTCTTTGTTCAGTAGCCCCTGCGCCATCTTCGTGTAGGGAATGGTCACAAAGGCGTTGAGTTGCCGTTCGTACTGAAAATTCTGGTCGAAGCTTTTCCCCGCCACGATGTGGCTAGTGCCAATGTCCAGACCTAGCACGGGCGATTGTTCAGTTGCACTCATGTTTGCTCTTTTCGGTCGGCCCACGTCGGCTACCGCCTATCGGCTGAGGTAGTCGAACGGGAACGTCTCTTCACACCGCGCTTTGTGCGCGTATACCGCCAGGCCGAGCTTATCGATCCGGCCGATGCGCCGCGACGCGTTGCGGTTACTGATGTACACCATGAACACGGCGGCTACTCCAATTGCAAGTACCATAACGTTTTATCCGCGGTTGACGAACGCGGGATCGACGGCATTGGCCAACTCACGAAACGCGGACATGGAATCCGCCGCTACCTTGGGGCCCGCCTGCGTCACGCAAAGCGCCACCGCTTCGGAAATGCGCTGCGCTTCGTTCTGCTTCTTCAACTGCCACTTCCGGAAGTTATCTTTTTCCCGGGTGGTTTCTTCCAGGCTGTTGCTGATGCGTGCCGCATACTCGGCCGCCACCCGATCCATTTCCGCCTGAATCGCGCAGTTTTCCTGGGTTTTGCGCGCTTCGTATTCCTCCAGGTGTTTTCGCTGGATGGCTTCATAGGAATTGATGGCGCGCTGGCGCAGCGTCGCATCCTGCAACACCTCATCCACCTGCACGCCGGCGGCATCCAGCGCCATCAGTAGTGAGGCGCGTTTGGTTTCCGTGGTGAGGTTGCGGATGTGCTCGTTTTGCAGCATCTCGATCACTTTTCCGATGCTGTAACCCAACCGTGGGCCCTTAATGCCGGCGGCACGGTAGATTTCGTCAAATGCCTGCAATTCGCTCGTGGAACCGGCGAAGCCATTGCTTCCCACTCCCGCCGCTGCTCTGGTTTCGCGGACTTCCTCTTCCGGTCGGCTAGTGAGTGGCTCGGGTGTGCCGTTGACAGGGCCGTTGGGACCCTCGTCGCCGCGCCAGGATGAAAACCATTTATTCTGCATGTGACCCTCTGCTCGCATTCTCAAGAATTCTGCTTCGGGCGGCTACGAAACCCGGAGAAACGGCTTCCTCGACGCAGTCACCGTACAGCCTGTTTGCCCGAATACACCCAATAAGTAAGAGGGCTATATCTTTTCTCTCACCAATTTTGGTAAGCAGCCGCGCCGACTGGCCGGGCGGGCGGGTGTTACATTAGCTTCCATGCGCCTGGTCACTAGCTGCTTTCTCCTCCTGGGGTTGGCCTCCGCCGGCTGCGCCGCGGGCCCGGTGGTTCTGAAGGCCAACCGCATGTTCGACGGCAAATCCGACCGCCTGACCACCCCAGGAGTAGTTGTGGTGGTAGCCGGTCAGATTCAGGCCGTGGGAGCCGGTGCGGCTATTCCCGACGGGGCGCAGATCATCGACCTCGGCGATGCCACACTTCTGCCAGGTTTCATGGACGCCCATACGCACCTGTCACAGCAGGCTTCTGACGACTGGAAGCAGGATCAGATCAACTCCCTGCGAAAGACGGTCCCCGAGCTGGCCTTGGATTCGACCGAGTACGCGCGCAATACCCTGATGGCCGGTTTCACCACGGTCCGGGACGTGGGGTCCTCCGACTACATCGATGTCGGCCTGCGCAACGCCATCCGCGACGGGAAGATTCCAGGCCCTCGGATGCTGGTTTCGATCCATGCCATTGGCGCGACCGGTGGCCACTGCGATGACAGCGCCGGTTTTCGGCACGGGCTGTTCGGCAAAGAGACAGGGCCGGAGGACGGTGTCGCCAACGGTCCGGACGCAGCCCGCACAGCGGTTCGGCTGAATGTGAAATACGGCGCGGACGTCATCAAAACTTGCGCGACCGGCGGCGTGCTTTCCCTGACCGATGACGTCGACACGCCGCAGTTGACGCAGGCGGAGCTTGATGCCCTGGTAGACGAAGCGCACGCTCTGCGCCGCAAGACTGCCGCTCATGCCCACGGAGCCACCGGCGCCAAGCGCGCCATCCGCGCCGGCATCGACTCCATCGAGCACGGCACCTTCATGGACGAGGAAGCTCTGGACATGATGAAGGCGCGTGGCACCGTTTGGAACCCTACTCTCGCCGCCACTTGGTGGCTCAGCCAGGAGCTGGAGCGCGGCCATTACATGCCGCCCGAGATCGCCGCCAAGGCGCGAACCGCCATCGACGCGATCCGCGCGACTTTCCGGAAGGGCCTGGAGAAGGGCGTCAAGATCGGTTTCGGAACCGACGCCGGTGTCTTTCCACACGGCTTGAACGCCGTCGAGTTCGGGCTGATGGTGAACCTCGGGATGAAGCCCATCGATGCGCTAAGAACGGCGACTTCGGTGGATGCGGACCTGCTTGGGCTCGCCAACAAGCTAGGCACGCTCGAGGCGGGCAAGATCGCCGATGTGATCGCGGTTCCCGGCGACCCGACAGTAGATATTCATCAAACCGAGAAGGTTCTCTTCGTGATGAAAGAGGGCGTGATTTACCGCAACGATCGCGCCCCCGGCGGGCCTGTACGAGGCGGGCCTCCCTCGGACTGATGGCGCTATTTCTGGGAGTGGACGGGGGCAAGTCGTCGACCAAGGCGCTCATCGGCGACGAGAGCGGGCGAGTCTTGGGAGCCGGCGTTGGGGGCCCCTGCAATCACGTGGGCGAAGCCGAAGGACGCGCCAGGCTGGCTCGCGCCGTGATGGAAAGCGTGGCGCTGGCGTGTGGGCAAGCAGGAATCGATGCCTCGCGTGTGCAATTCGAAGCCGCCTGCTTCGGCATGAGCGGAGGCCCTGCCGACAAGCATCCGATCCTGGCGGAGATTCTGCGCGCGCAAAAGCTAATCGTCACACACGATATGCTCATCGCGCTTTCGGGCGCCACCGGCGGCGATCCGGGCGTCGCTGTCAACGCGGGAACGGGCTCGTTCGCTTTCGGGCGAAACGCTTCCGGGGAGACGGCGCGGGCCGGCGGCTGGGGTTTTGTGTTTGGCGATGAAGGCAGCGGATTCGACATCGCCCGCCAGGCGCTACGAGCAATTTTGCGCTATGAGGAGGGGTGGGGACCGCAGACCGCGCTGCGTGCTGCGCTGCTCGAAGCCACAGGCGCCGCTGACGCCAACGAGCTGCTGCACAGCCTCTACACCCCGGACTGGCCTCGGCCGCGAGTGGCCGCGCTGGCGAAGCTGGTGGACAGGATAGCTGTCGCGGGAGATCCGGTAGCGCGCGACATCCTCGTCAATGCCGCGCAGCAGCTCGCGACGCTCGCAACCTCGGTGGGCCGCAGGCTGTTCCGGGCGGGCGGGGGGATGCTTGTGTGCCACATCGGCGGCGTCTTCCGCAGCCGAGTGCTGCTGGAGCGCTACCGGCAGATCGTCGAGCTGGAGGATGGCGCCCGCTGCGAGCCGCCCCGCTATAGCCCCGCCGCCGGTGCGCTGCTCGAAGCCTATCGCGCAACAGGCATCCATCCCGTGTTAAGCGGAGTTCCGGAGTAAAAATATGAAATTGCGATATGTGACGAAATCTGGCCGGCCACGTCCGGCCCCTACACGAGCCTATCGAGGGAACCGTAGCGGCGGGGCACGCCCGGCCCTTGTGCTGGCAACATTATTTCTGATCGCCGCCGTCCTGCCCGCGGCCGAACCGGATTGGGACCAGGTGGGCCAGACTGCCCTCGATCTACTGCAACAATACGTGCGCATCCAGTCCATCGACCCCCCGGCGAATACCGCCGAAGCTGCCGAATTTGTGAAGCACGTCCTCACCGCAGGCGGCATTTCCGCGCAACTTTACGCGAGCGGTCCCGGCGGCCAAACGAATCTTGTGGCGCGCGTCGCCGGGCGCGACCGCTCCAAAAAGCCGTTGCTCCTTCTGAACCATCTCGATGTCGTGCCGGTAGACCGAAAGGCCTGGAAGTTCGACCCATTTGCCGCGGTTATCCAGAACGGTGAGATCTGGGGACGCGGCACCATGGACATGAAGGGCATCGGCATCGAACAGATGATGGCACTGGTTGCACTGAAGAAGTCCGGCATCCTGCCGCCACGCGATGTTGTCATGCTGTCAACCGCCGACGAGGAAAACAACGGAACCTACGGCATCCGGTGGATGATCGCGAATCATTTCTCGGATATTGATGCGGAATACGTGCTGGATGAAGGCGGTTTCGGAACACGCTCCATTCTGGCGCCGGGAAAGTTGGTGTTCGGCATCGAGGTGGGGGAAAAACAAACACTCTGGCTGCGTGTGCGGGCGCATGGCACCGCGGCACACGGCTCGCAGCCCATTCCGGACAACGCCAACGTGACACTGCTCGCGGCGCTCCAGAAAGCTATGGCCCTGCCGCCCGCGAAGCCGCATCCCGTGGTCGCTGAGATGATCCGCACCATCGGCGAGCCCCTTGCCGCCAACCGATACACCGCCGCCATTCAGGCGAACACGGTTTCGCTGACCACGCTGACCTCGGGGGTGGGTTCGCCCGTCAAGGTGAACGTGATCCCGTCCTCCGCTGAAGCCACGTTGGATTGCCGCCTGCTGCCGGGAGTGAACGCGCCTGAATTCATCTCGGACATGAAGGCGCGCATCAACGATCCGCGCGTGACGGTTGAAGTGATCAACGAACCCGAAGATCCCGGCGCTTCCAACAGCCGCACGCCGCTATTTGAGGCCATTGGGCGCGCCATCCGGAAAGTCCACCCGGACGCTATCGTCACCCCCATGCTCGTTCCGCACGGAACAGATTCGAACAAACTGCGCGTGAAAGGGGTAGTTGCCTATGGCCTCACCCCCATGGTGCTGGATCTTTCCACAGCCGGCTCCATGCACAGCGACCAGGAGCATATTCCCATCTCCGAGTTTCAAAAAGGAATCCGAATCTTCTATGAGGTACTCAAAGAAGAATGGTAGCCCTACTAGAGGAGGAAACGATGAAAGCGTGGATTGTTTCAATTGCGTTACTATTGGCCGCTGCGCCGGCGTTCACGCAAAGTCTCACCAAAGAAGAGCGCGAGCGCGCGATCACCGATCTGCAAGCGACGCGCAAGCTGTTTCTCGAATCGGTGGCGGGCTTGTCTGAAGCCCAGTGGAATTTCAAGCCGGCGCCGGAAGTGTGGTCGGTTGCTGAAACGGCAGAACACATTGCCGTTTCCGAGGACACGCTTTTGGGCTTGGTGACGGAACGGCTCATGAAGTCTCCCGCGCAGCCCGAGAAGCGGGCGGAAGTGAAAGGTAAGGATGAGGTTATCTGGGAAAGAGTAGTGGATCGCAGTCACAAGGCCCAAGCTCCGGAGATCCTGCGTCCCACGCACCGCTGGGCCACGGAGCAGGCGTTATTGGATCACTTTAAGGAGAGCCGCGACCGCACCATCGGCTACGTCGAGCACACCGACGACGCGCTACGGGATCACTTCTTCGAGCACCCGGCGTTTGGACTGCTGGACGGCTATCAGTGGATCGTACTGATCACGACACATACGCACCGTCACACGCTGCAAATCCTGGAAGTGAAGGCGAACGCGAATTTCCCGAAGCAATAGCCGATGGGCCTGGCGATTGATTCGCGTGCATTCGTGGCCTGAACTAGTACATCGTCCCGAAAGTTCCTCAGAGTAAGGCTATGCCTGCTGATGTGGCGCACGTTTTAACGTGCCGCGCCGGGCTTTAGCCTGGCGTGATTGGCTTGAGCTAACTTGAGCGGAAGGCCGAGATGAATCTCGACTCGGCACGCTAAAGCGCGCGCCACAAGGGCAGACATAGTTGAAGGTACTTTCGGGACGACGTACTAGTTCCCGCTCCGCACTACCGTAACGGCGCGCCAGGCGGAATTGCCGGCGGCGTCGAACGCACGGATGGTGACCGTATTGCTTCCCACCAGTAGCGGGATGTTGGGAGCCGTCCACGTCAGGGTGCCTATGGCTGTTCCCGAGGCGCCCGCGTTCGTGGACCAAGTGACCGATGTGACCCCCACGTTGTCCGAAGCCAGGCCTTGGAATGTAATGCTGCTGGCGGTGGCGGAAACGATCGTCGATGCCGGATTGGTGATGCGCAGCGACGGCGGCGTCGTGTTGCCAGGCGTGCCGGGCCCGGATGGCGAGTTCGGCGCCTGCTGCGCTTGCCGGGTCACGGAAATCGTTTGCGTCGCGGTGTGACTCGCCGCGTCGAATGCGGTGATGGTGATATTGTTCGCGCCCATGGTGAGCGGTATGGAAGTGATGCTCCAGTTGGTGGAACCCAGGGCGTTGCCGATCTGGCCGCTGGCACTGCTCCAGGCGACCTCGACCGGTGCTACACCGCCGCCCGTAACTCCCGAGACCGAAATCGTGGCTGCGGTAGTTGTGGAGCTAGCGGCCGGACTCTGCACCGTCAGGGTGAGCGGCGCTGGCGTGGGCTGCGTCGGCTGTGAAGGTGTAGAACCGGTGGCGGCGCCGTAGTAGGACTGAACCACGGATACGTCGCCCGTCCCCAGCGTTGTGTGCATGCGGTAGTAGGGATACATCACCTGGTTGGGATCGTCCACGTGTACCAGCCCCAACGCGTGGCCCGCTTCGTGTAAAGCGACACTATACAGATCCGTGTCAGCTCCAACCTGCCAGCGCTCGTCATCATTCAGGTGCATGTCGCCGGCGATCGGCTCCGGATTCACCGACGCGGGATAGAACGTGTGAGCCAGCACGGTCGGGCTGTCAAACGGATACGAATCGCCATGAGCGCCCGTGGCGAAAAGAATGTTCACGGTTTGCGGCGCCTGGGCATTTGGAGCGCTGGTGAAACTGACGTTCGCACTTTTCGCCCATTCATTAAACGCCCGCAGGATTTCCGATTGCGATGAATTAGCCGGAAGCTTCTCGGTCAACTGCGAAAAGAAGTACCCGAGCGTCAGGCCGTTGGTCCCGGTGACATTCCACGGATAGCCCGTACCCGAGTACTGCGCCACTGCCGTACCTTCGGCCGCCGCGGCTCCTCCGCACGCGTACACATGTCTGCCAGTTAGCAATTCGGGCGACGGCGGAAAGATGTATGCGACCTCGTCCCAGGCGGCCAGGCGGGAGAGCGCGCTGAAGTCGCCGGTTACCAGCAGGTGATGCGAGGCGAGATATCGATTTTCGATCAGATGCAAATTGTGTTCCCGCACCATGGAGCGGGCTTCCTGCATGTTCACGTCGGCGTGGAATTCCACGACATAAGCACCGGGCGCGTGTCCCGATGCCAACTGCTCATTGATGCGCGGGCTGATCTTGTCCTGATGTTCCAGGCGGCCAATCCAGCGGACCGGAAAGCCCGCAAGCGAGAAATCGTCCGGCGCGGCCACCATCAAGGTCGATTTGCCCACATAACCGGTTACGACAATTCCGCGCGTATGCAATCGCTGGATCGTTTGCGCGCTCACCGGCGCTTGAAACTGAACCAGGTAATGAGAAATCCCGGTCGTACGGCGCTGGACAGGCCGGGAGAGATACTCACTTCGATCCGCAGGCGGCTCGAAATCCCTCGTTTTCAGATGGATGGTTTCGGCGGCAAGACTGGCCAGACCGAACACTGTAAGGATGAGGAAACGGAAGACGATCACATATAGCTCATCGGACTAACCGAGATTTTCTTTAGGGTGGGTTCACTTCAGTAGTAAGACATGAGGCTGATTGCCTTCGGGCTGATTCTTGCCGCCCAGTTGTGTGCGGGCACAACGGGTTCGGTTCCCTCTTACACCATCGATACGGTTGCGGGCAGCAGTGCGGTGGGGGATGGAGATCCTGCGATCGCGGCGTCATTGAGTGACGCCGAGGGCATAGCGGTCGATTCCACCGGCAACGTCTTCATCGCCGACGCGAACGATCACCGCGTCCGCAAGATTGCCACCGATGGGACGATCTCCACAGTAGCGGGCGACGGATTCCCGGGGTTCTACGGCGATGGCGGGCCGGCCTCTGCCGCGCGGATCAACACACCCTACGGAATCGCGGTGGACAGGGCGGGTAACCTGTACATCGCCGACTTGGGCAACAATCGCGTGCGCAAGATCGGGCCCGACGGTACCATAACTACGGTTAACGGTACGGAGAAATTTCTCGCCCCGCGCAACGTAGCGCTGGATGCCGCAGGCAATTTATACGTTTCCGAATTCGGCGGGCATCGCGTGCGCCGCGTTGCGTCGGATGGGACGATCAGCACCATCGCGGGCACCGGCACCGCAGGTTTCTCGGGCGATGGTGGCTCAGCCACGGCCGCGCAGCTTAACTATCCCGCTGGTCTGGCTTTCGATAGCGCCGGCAACCTCTACATCGCCGACAGCAGCAACAATCGTGTGCGGGAAGTTCTTGCGTCCGGCATGATCACGACCGTGCTGGGCACCACCGCTCCCGGCGCGACGCTTCCCAATCAGCTCAATGTTCCCACCGGCCTCGCCATCGACAGCACTGGAAATCTGGACGTAGCCGACAGCGGGAATCAGCGTATTCAGCAACTCGCGCCCTCGGGTGGGATCCAAACATTGCCCGGCGCCGGCCGCGATGTTGCGGCGGACGGCAAGGGCGATCTGTTCATCGCCGCCGGATCACAGGTGTTAGAACTGACGCCGTCGCTCAAGCTCTCCACCATCGCGGGCGGCGGCTTGTACCTGTATGGCGGGGATGGCGGGCCGGCGACAGCAGCGCGCCTGAACGGACCCGTGGCCCTCGCGCTCGACGCGGCGGGCGCACTGTACGTCGCCGACCAAAGAAACGCGCGAATTCGCAAGGTCGATACCAGCGGGATCATCACCACGATTGCGGGGGACGGAACTTTCGGCTCGGGCCCTGGTGAACTGAGCGCGCCAGGCGGCGTGGCGGTGAACAGCTCCGGTATGGTTTACATCGCGGATCAGAACAATGACCGTATCCAGGCGATCGTTTCGTCGGGCAATATCGTGACGGTGGCCGGAATCGCGGTCCCGGGGTTCAACGGCGATGGGCTGCCAGCGACTTCGACGCAGATTTTTTCACCGGGCGCCATGGCCATCGGTGTTGACGGCGCCATTTACTTCGTTGACAAGGGCAATCAGCGGCTGCGCGAGATCCGGAGCGACCAAACAATTTCTACGCTGGCGCAGATGGCGGCCAACGGCGTGGCTGTCGATACTTCAGGCGTCCTTTACATAACGGATGCCGATCTGCACGAGGTTTTCAGAATCGACAGGGCGGGGCACCAGGATGTGATCGCCGGTACAGGCGCGGCCGGCTTCGGCGGCGATGGCGGCGCGGCGCTCGCCGCGCAGCTCAATTCGCCCGGCGGAGTCGCAGTGGACCGGCAGGGAAGTATCTACATCGCCGATACGGGCAACCACCGCATTCGCGTCGTCACCCCCGATGGCACGATCCGCAGCATCGCCGGTAACGGGGCGGCCGGCTTCGGCGGCGATGCGGGACCTGCGCTCTCCGCGGTGCTGAATGCACCGACCGCGCTGGCGGTAGACGCTACCGGCAACATTTGGATTGCGGATACGGGGAACAATCGCGTGCGGAGGCTGGCTCCAGCGGGGACTACGACGGAAGTGGGACAACAGAGCACGCCACCCGCCGTGGTGAGCGCCGCCAGCATGCTCGCGGGCCCTGTGGCGCCAGGCGAAATTGTCTCCATCTTTGGACTGGGCATCGGCCCTGTAACTCCCGCTAACGGCGCATTGGGTTCATCGGGCGCCCTCCCCACCGAGCTGGTGCAAACACAGGTACTATTTGGCGGCCAGGCGGCGGCGCTGTTCTATGCGCAGGATAGCGAGATCAACGCGCAGGCGCCTTACGAGATTGCGGGAGCAAGTACGGTGGATGTCGAAGTGATCTACCAGGGGCAATCGCGCGGCAAGGTGACGGTGCCTGTGGCTGCGTCGGCGCCCGCCATTTTCACGGTGAGCGCAGGCACCGGACTGGCTGAAGCGGTGAACCAGGATGGGACGTTGAACTCGACGGTCGATTCCGCCCCGCGTAGTTCGGTGATTAGTCTTTATGCCACTGGCGAAGGTCTCACGCAGCCGGCGGGCGTTGACGGCCAGCCTGCTGTGGCGTCGTCTTTGCAGCCGGTGCTGCCGGTTACCGTGACCATCGGCGGCGTGCTCGCCAATGTTCTGTACACCGGTGAGGCTCCGGGGTTCGTGGGACTCTTTCTCGTGAACGCGCGCGTCCCGGCAAGCCTGAAGACGACCGGACTTGTGCCCGTGGTGCTGCGCGTCGGCACAGCCGCCAGCCAGGATGGGGTGACGATCGCGGTACGATAATCGTAGCCCTAATCCATGCCTGCCGTCGCTCTCACCATCGCCGGTTCCGATCCTTCAGGCGGCGCCGGCATTCAGGCCGACCTCAAAACTTTCCATCAACTGGGCGCGTACGGCGAAGCAGTGATCACGCTCATCACCGTGCAGAACACGGTGTCGCTGGAATGGGTGGAGTGCCTGCCTGCGGTTCTGGTGCTGCATCAGCTTCGCGCCGTGCTCGACGATATCCCGCCGGCCGCGGCCAAAACGGGAGCCCTGGGAAATCGTGCCATCGTGCAAGCCGTCGCGCGAGCCGCAGCTGACTTCCGCTTCCCACTGGTGGTCGATCCGGTCCTGGTGAGCCAGCATGGGCGTGCTCTGGCAGACGACGATGCCCTCCCGGCAATGCGCGACGAACTGGTTCCGAGAGCATCGCTCGTGACCCCGAACCTCGCCGAAGCCGAGGCGCTGACCGGTCTAGAAGTCCGCGATCTGGCCGGAATGCACAAGGCGGCACGGCGGCTTCATGACATGGGTGCGAAGGCAGTGTTGTTAAAAGGCGGGCATCTGGAGGGTGACGCCGTGGACGTCCTCTTCACTACGGGGTTGACGCGCGAGTTCCGTGCCACCCGCATCGCGACGCGTCACACGCACGGTACCGGCTGCACCTACTCGGCGGCTATCACTGCGGAACTGGCCATGGGAGCCTTGCTTGAACCGGCAATCTTACGGGCCAAAGCTTTCGTAACGGAGGCCATTCGGACGGCACCGGGGCTCGGCAGGGGTTCGGGGCCGTTGAACCACTACGCCACCATTCAACTAGCTCGCGGAAGCACCGGTGCATGAAGTTTCCTGAACTATTACTTGAAGCCATTGGCCGCTCCGAGATCCCTTTGCGCTTTGAGCCAGGCGCCGAGGAAGCCGTAGCCGCGCCGGTCACTGAGCTGCTTCGCGCATGGATTCAATCTCATGCCGCAGCCGATGGTAGCCGCAAAGCGCTCATTCAAGAATTACTTGACGAATTAGACGGTACGCGCGAGGTTCCACGCTAGTCACATGACCAAAGTGCAGATCCGATTCCGCTTGGAGCGACCCCTGGACGAAGAGTGGATGCCGCGCATTGCGTCAGCGCATTCGATCTACGGGATCATGCGCGTGCGGGTCGAGCCGGCTACCGAGGAAATCGTGGTTGACTACGACGCTTCGCGATTACGAACTGAGGATGTCGGGGCTGCCTTGAAGCGCGGCGGCATTCCAGTAGAGCTGGAAAAATAAAAAACCGGCGGTGCGCACTTTGTGCTTCTCAGCATCCTGTGCGAGGCCCGCCGGTTCGCGCCACTTCAACTGGTCTGGCTAGTGCAAGGCAACTACCAATAGCTAACTCTCTGAAAATTCAAAGGTATGCGAGTTAACTACGTAATTTTTGGCCAGGCATACACCTTACAAAATTACATGGCACGGAAATAATACGCGATCTCAACCGGCGGCCTGCGGCTCCCGCCGCTCCCAGCCAGGTTTGAACAAAGGCAGATAGTTTTCTTGCCGATACGGATGTTTGTGGATTTCCTCCACATTGAGATCAACGCCCAGCCCGGGGCGCTCCGGAACCTCTATGTAGCCGTTCACGACTTCCACCTGATGGGTGACGATTTCCTTCTCCCAGGGCTCGTTGAACTCGTCGAAGATCTCGTGAATGAAGAAGTTAGGGATAGAGGCATTGAGCTGAACGCAGGCCGAGGAACACACCGGGCCTTGCGCGCTATGCGGCGCGATCACCGCGAAGTGAGCGTCGGCCATTCCGGCCACGATGCGAGCCGTGAACAAACCGCCTAGATTCAACGGCTCCGGCTGGAGGATACTGACGACATCGTGTTTCAGCAACTCGGCGAACTGCTGCTTGTTGGAGAGACTCTCGCCGGTGGCGATCGGCACAGGGCTGCGCCGCGCCACCTCGACCATGGCGTTGATGTTGGTGTGCGGCACTGGCTCCTCGAACCAGGCGGGCCGGAACTGGTGGATGGCCTCGGCGAATTCTACGGCAGTGGGTACGTTGAACCGGCAATGGCCTTCGATCAACAGGTCGACCGTGGGACCGACGGCGTCGCGCACGGCGCGGATGATGTCCACGGAAAGATCGAAGTCGTAGCGCGAAAGCGTGCGCCAGGCTGAGCCAAAGGGATCGAACTTCAGCGCAGTGTAGCCACGACTGGCAACTTTCTTGGCTTTTTCGGCGAAGCTCGCGGGAGTACGTGGACCCCGATACCATCCGTTAGCATATGCGCGCAGCTTTTCGTGACACCGGCCGCCCCACAAGTTGTAGATGGGCTGGTTGGTGGCCTTGCCGATGATGTCCCACAGCGCGATTTCGATCGCCGCCACAGCGCACATGTGGATCTGCGCGCCTTCGGAATAAACGTCGCGAATGAGGCGCTGGGAAATGATCTCCACCTGGAACGGGTCCATGCCGATAACCAGCGGCCTCAATTCATGGATGGCGGTTTCGATGGTCTTGGCGAAGTAGTTGAGCGTGCCTTCGCCGACGCCGTGAATGCCCTCGTCGGTGGAGACTTTCGCAAAGAGCCAGTTCTTCCAGGGATTGCCGGCGATGTAAGTGTCGATCGCGGTGATGCGCATAAGAGGGAATTGTAGCGCGAGCGAGGAAGCGGTGGATCAGCGGGCGGTGGGGTGAAACACTTTGAGATCCAGTCCTGCAATGCTTCGGAAATGCCGTACATTGGCGGTCGCGAGTGGCGATCCAGTCTCGCGCGCGGTGGCCGCGATCAACGCGTCGGCGACCTGCAAGCCACCGCTTAGAGCGTGCTCCTCCATCAGGGTTGCGGCCACGTGGCTGATTGGCTCATTCAGTGGAATCACGTGGAAGCCGTGTTCCTGAAGAAAGCGGCGGATGATCCGGAGTTCCGCGCGATCGCGTGCCCCCTGGAACAATTCCATCAGGGACACAATCGACATTTCCGGGCTGTTCTGGGTAGCGATCAAGTCCGCGGCCCGCCGGTTGCCCCGAAAGAACCAGATGAGGACGTCAGTATCAAAGATCACGCGGCTGTCTCAGCTTGCGCACGTAGGCGCTGACATCCCCGAGATCCTTGCGGCCTTTCCACAGGCCAAACGCCTCGGACTTCCGCAGTTTCGCCGCACTAGATTTGGCGGCTGGAGCCACGATGCGCGCCTTCTCCTTGCCGCGCTGCAACACAGTGACGGATTCGCCGCGCTCGACGGCGCGGAGGATGTCTTTGGTTCGATATCGGAGATCAACCGTCGAAACGTTCATCGAGCCCCTTTTTCCATCTGTCTCGTTATTAGTATACATTACGATACCTGAGTGGACTTGTTATACTGAAATTTCCCATGCTCAGAGTGCGGTTTGCGCCGTCTCCCACGGGATTTTTGCATATCGGGAGCGCGCGCACATTTATCTTTAACTGGCTATACGCGCGCCGTCACGGCGGCACCATGATTTTGCGCATCGACGATACCGATATCGAGCGCAATACGCAGGCGTCGCTCGACTCGATTTTCGAAGGGCTGCAGTGGCTGGACTTGGGGTGGGATGAACAGTACCGGCAGTCGGAGCGGCTGAGGCTGCATAGAGACATGACCGAGGCGATCTTCCAAAAAGGTATGGCGTATCGTGATTTCACTCCGGCCGAAAGCGAGGAAGGGGAGAAGTCGCGCGCGGGCGCGGCCTGGCTGTGCAACGCCGGGATGCGCGAACTCACAAGCGAAGAAAGCGACCGGCGGGCGGCGGCGGGCGAGCCGTTTGTGCTGCGCTACAGAGTGCCACGCGATCCGGCGCGCGAGATTCAGTTCCGCGACGGCGTTTATGGCGAACAGGCGAAATCAACGGCCGATATCGAGGATTTCGCGTTGCTGCGGAGCGATGGGACGCCGACCTATCATCTGGCTTCCTGCGCGGATGACGCGGATCTGCGCATCAGCCATATCATTCGCGGGCAGGACCATCTGACGAACACTTTCAAGCACGTTTTGATTTTTGAAGCGCTCGGGGTTGAGCCGCCCACGTTTGCGCACCTGCCGCTGCTGATTGCGCCGGATGGAACCAAGCTTTCGAAACGGCGTCACGGGCCGGTGGTGAGCGTCACGACTTATCGCGATGCCGGATTTCTGCCCGAGGCGTTCATCAACTTCTTGTGCCTGCTGGGGTGGTCACCGAAGGACGACAGGGAGAAGATGTCGCGCGAGGATCTGATCGCGGCGTTTTCGTTCGAGGGGATCAACAAGTCGAATGCAGTAGTGAATTTTACGGAAGAGGATCCGTTCGATCCGAAGGCGGTTTGGCTGAACTCGCAGTACATTTACGCCATGCCCGTGGACGAGCTGGCAGCCAAGTTGCAGACATTTGTGCCCGCGGAGCCTCAAAAGGTGCGCGCCGCGACGCCGCTGATTCAGGAACGCATCAAGCTGCTGTGCGATGTGGCAACCGTCGCCGACTTCTTCTTCGTGGACGAGCTGCCGCCCTACGACCCAGCCGAACTGATCCCGCAAAAGGGCGACGCGGCCATGGCGTTGCGAGTGTTGGAGCAGGCGCGGGAGATTTTGCCAACGGTCGAGTTCACTCACGATGCGCTGGAAGCTGCGTTGCGCGCGGCCGCGGGCGGGCTTGGCGTAAAGGCTGGCCAAATGTTTCAGCCTATTCGCGTAGCCGTTTGCGGGCGCAAGAATGCTCCGCCATTGTTTGAGACCATGGCAGTGCTGGGCAAGGAAACCTGCCTCAAACGGATCGAGCAGGCGATCCAGAAGCTTCAAAATACCGTGGCCGCGAATTAACGCGAATCCACGCGAATAGAATTTAACTATGAGCATCGATCACAAGACCGAGCCGGAGGCCGTTGCCGCAACCGGGCCCTCGAATTTCATCCGCGAGATCATTCTCGACGATTTGAAGACCAACAAATGGGGCGGCCGGGTGCACACGCGGTTTCCGCCGGAGCCGAATGGCTATCTGCACATCGGGCACGCCAAGTCGATCAACATCAACTTCGGCCTGGCCGCGGAGTTCGGCGGCAAGTGCAACCTGCGGTTCGACGATACCAATCCGAGCAAGGAAGAGACCGAGTACGTCGATTCCATCATCGAAGATGTGCGCTGGCTGGGCGGCGATTTTGAAGATCGCCTCTTCTACGCCTCCGACTATTTCCAGCAGCTCTACGAATGGGCCGTGCAGTTGATCAAGGCCGGCAAAGCTTACGTCTGCGATCTCACCGCCGACCAGGTGCGTGAGTATCGCGGCACGCTCACCGAGCCGGGGCGCGAAAGCCCGTGGCGTAAACGGTCGATTCCAGAGAACCTCGAACTGTTCGAACGCATGAAAGCAGGCGAATTTCCCGATGGCGCGCGCACGCTGCGGGCAAAGATCGACATGGCGGCTCACAACTTGAACATGCGCGATCCTGTGATGTACCGCATACTGCACGCGGAACATCATCGCACGGGGGACACATGGTGCATCTACCCGATGTACGACTTCACGCACGGTGAATCGGACTCGATCGAGCGCATCACGCATTCGATCTGCACCCTGGAGTTTGAAGATCATAGGCCGCTGTACGATTGGTATCTCGAACAGTTGGGTATCTATCATCCGCAGCAGATCGAGTTCGACCGGCTCAACCTTACTTACACGCTGCTGAGCAAGCGGAAACTGCTGACGCTGGTGCAGGAAAAATACGTGAACGGGTGGGACGATCCGCGGATGCCGACCATCACGGGCATTCGCCGGCGCGGCTATACGCCGGAAGCTATTCGCAATTTCTGCCGTGCCATTGGGGTTTCGAAGACGAACGGGACTATCGAGCTCGGCCTGCTCGAACACCATGTTCGCGAAGACCTGAACAAGCGCGCGCTCCGAGTGATGGGCGTGCTGCGGCCGCTGCGTGTGGTGATCGACAACTATCCTGAGGGTCAGACGGAGGAGATGGAGGCGACCAACAATCCGGAAGACGCGAGCGCGGGCACGCGGAAGGTGCCGTTTTCGCGCGTGCTGTACATCGAGCAGGATGATTTTCGCGAAGATCCGCCGAAGCAGTATTTCCGGCTGTCCCCGGGCAAGGAAGTGCGGCTGCGCTATGGCTACTTTATTACGGCCAAAAGCGTAGTGAAGGACGCCACGGGACAGGTGGTGGAGATACATTGCACCTACGATCCTGCAACGCATGGCGGCAATGCGCCGGACGGCCGCAAAGTGAAATCGACCATTCACTGGGTCTCGGCGGCGCACGCCATCGAAGCCGAAGTCCGGCTGTACGATAACCTGTTTGCGGTGGAGAATCCGAATGCCGTGCCGGAAGGCCAGGAGTTCACCGTGAATCTGAATCCAAAATCCTTGGAGCTGGTGCCAGACGCGAAATTGGAGCCTGGGCTCCGCGGCGCCGCCGTGGGCACGCGCTATCAATTCGAGCGCCTGGGCTACTTCTGCGTCGATAAGGACTCAACCCCTGACAAGCTCGTCTTCAACCGCACGGTAGGGCTGCGCGACACCTGGGCCAAGATCGAGAAAGCGCAGCAGGGGAAGAAATGATCCTGCTGGGAATCGGTGGAATTCTGAGCGACGCCGCCAGCGCTATTCTGCGGGACGGCCACCTGGTAGCGGCTGTGGAGGAGTCGAAACTGGCGCGGCGGGTGCGTGCACCGCGCGGCGAGCTGCCCGAGGAATCCATCGAAATGTGCCTCGCGCTCGCCAAAGTGCGCGCCGAGGATGTGGATTGCGTGGCCGTAGCGCGTCCCATTCCGGCGGCGACGGAAAGCGGACTGCACCTGAAGCTGCGCTCGCGTTTCCCCAAAAGCCGGATGGCGCTGATCGACCATCACCGCGCGCACGCAGCCTCGGCGTTTTATGCGTCTCCCTTCGAGGACGCAACCGTTCTGGTGCTCGACCGGCATGGCGATTTTCGCTGCGGCTCGCGCTGGCATGCCGAGGGCGGCCAGTTGCTGCGCTTGGATAAGGAGCTGTACGCGCCCGACTCCCTGGGAGAACTCTATGGCCGCGTGACGGAGCTGCTCGGCTTCAACGCGAATGCGGATGAGCACAAGGTGCAGTGGCTCTCGGCGACGGGCGAAAACGGCCACCGCGAGCTGTTTTTGGAAATCCTCCAGTGTTCCGCCAGCATTTGGCCCAGTCTCGACCGCTCGTATTTCGATGCCGAGCGGATGACCCACGGCGGCTTCAGCGCCAAGTTCTTCGAGCGCATCGGGCTTCAGGATCGTGCGACGATTCCGGAACCCGAGCGCCCCCGGCTGGCCGCGGGCTTGCAGCACGCCATCGAAAGCGCGGTGCTGAGTATGGCCGGCGATGGCGGCAATCTGTGTCTGGCGGGCGGCCTCGCCATGAACGCGCTCCTGGTGCGCGCGCTCGAAGCCTCTGGAAAGTTCGATGGTGTGTTTGCGCAGCCGGCGGGAGGAAACTCCGGCACGGCGCTGGGCGCGGTGTTCGAGGCCTGGCACGGCCTGTATCACGAGCGTGGCCGCGTTTCGCTGGGGAATCTGTGCTGGGGGCCCAGCTATTCCGCCGAGCAGATCAAACAGGTGATCGAGAACTGCAAACTGCGCTTCCGCTACCTGCTGACGGCCGAAGAGCTGATCGATACAGCCGTCGCGCAGCTCAGCGAGAACAAGATCGTGGCGTGGATGCACGGGCGCATGGAGTTCGGCCCGCGCGCGCTCGGCAACCGCAGCATTCTGGCCTCGCCGCACGATCCGTACTCAGCGGAGAATCTGAACGCCTACATCAAGCACCGGGAAAGCTTCCGCAAATTCGCGGCATCGGTGCCCGCCGAGCTGGCGAGCGAATATTTCGACGTGGGAACGAACGCGCGCTATCTGGCCACGGCCGGCCGCGTGCGCGAACACTATCGCGAATGCTTCAAGAGCGCGCTGCTGGGCCGCGACCTGATCCGCGTCCACGCAGTCGACGAGGCAGACAATCCCCTGTATTGGAAACTGCTCCACACGGCGGGCAAGAAGACCGGCCTGCCGGTGCTCTACAACACGTCATTCAATCTCTTCGGCGAGCCGCTAGTCTGCACCCCCCGCGACGCCGTGCGGAGCTTTTACTCATCGGGAATCGACGCGCTGTTTGTAGGCAATTTCTTCTTGCAGAAGTGAGAGGGAGCGGCCGTCCACGCTAGCGGCGACCGCGAGGTCTTTAGGGTACTCTAGGAAAGTAGAACCACGAATCGGATTCTACCCGGAGGCTACATATGAAATGGTCGATCCTATTGCCGTCGCTCCTTGCGCTAGCGGGTTCCGCATCTCCGCAACAGATACCCAGACATAGCCCTTCTAACGCAATGCACAATCCAGCGAAGCCTGAACCGAGGATCGCTTCACAGGTGGGCACCGGGGAAAACATCGTTACCCATTTGGCTGATGGCGACGGGTGGAAGTCCACGATCACGATCATCAACCTGTCGCAGAGCAAGGACGCGGTGTATTCCCTGAATTTCTACGGCGACGACGGAAACCCGCAGTCGTTTTCGTTTGAAGGACTGGGGGACAACACCAGCGTCCAAGGCGCACTGAATCCAGGGGGCTCAATTGTGCTGGAGACGACAGGAACAGGTTCCCTTATCGAGGGGTGGGCCCAATTTGACTCAAGCACCTCCGCGTACATTAGCGGTTTTGCGGTGTTTTCGAACGGCAACGGGAACGAGGCGGCGGTGCCGTTTGAGTCCGAGATCGCGGGCGATCAGATCTTGTCGTTCGATAACACGGGCGGATACGGCATGGGTGTAGCTTTGGCAAACTCTGACTCCGAAACCGTCAAGATATCCGCTACGTTTAGGGAGAAAGACGGAAGCATATTGGGTACCGACACATTCATGATGGGCTCAATGACTCACACGGCATTCATCTTTGCCAACCGGTGGCCGTTTACAGCAGGAAGGAAAGGCATTGTCTATTTCGCGCCCACAGACAGTTTTGGTACAGCCTCCGGACTGGCGATTCTGGGTCTGAGATATACTCCAGAGCTTGCGTTCACATCTGTGACATCGCTGCAGGCCACTACACTGGATTAGCGATCCTACGGCAACGATAGCGTGCCGTTCGGATGGGCGGTTATCGTCGAACTTGTCGTGGAATGCCCATAACGCTTTCCTATGCGCAGGTGCCAGGATGCCACTTAAAAATGAAGCTGGCGACGTCTGTATCAACGACCAGTCTGGCCGTTGCAATCGGAGGAGAGGTCAGCGTGACGCTGCTCATAGATGCGGCGAACGAACTCTTCGGATTCCTCCTCCGGCCCTGGGTCGGTGTGGCTCAATAGACGATCGAGCGAACGCACCGTTCCGGATCAGGTTGGGCGGGTCTTTGACGGGCTGTGTTGGCACACGATCCATCTCGACGATCATTCTAGCGCGGTTGGCGGCTGAAAGCAGCAGCCCGTGGAAGCCCGTGGAAGCTGCCGTGGAATGCCTATTGCGCAAGGTGGTAGGTCCCAGCGCCGTGGGCACAAGGTTCACGGCCCCCCTACGGCAACTTCTTCAAGTCCGGTTCCGCGGCCTCGCCATGAACGCGCTCCTGGTGCGCGCGCTCGAAGCCTCTGGAAAGTTCGATGGTGTGTTTGCGCAGCCGGCGGGAGGAAACTCCGGCACGGCGCTGGGCGCGGTGTTCGAGGCCTGGCACGGCCTGTATCACGAGCGTGGCCGCGTTTCGCTGGGGAATCTGTGCTGGGGGCCCAGCTATTCCGCCGAGCAGATCAAACAGGTGATCGAGAACTGCAAACTGCGCTTCCGCTACCTGCTGACGGCCGAAGAGCTGATCGATACAGCCGTCGCGCAGCTCAGCGAGAACAAGATCGTGGCGTGGATGCACGGGCGCATGGAGTTCGGCCCGCGCGCGCTCGGCAACCGCAGCATTCTGGCCTCGCCGCACGATCCGTACTCAGCGGAGAATCTGAACGCCTACATCAAGCACCGGGAAAGCTTCCGCAAATTCGCGGCATCGGTGCCCGCCGAGCTGGCGAGCGAATATTTCGACGTGGGAACGAACGCGCGCTATCTGGCCACGGCCGGCCGCGTGCGCGAACACTATCGCGAATGCTTCAAGAGCGCGCTGCTGGGCCGCGACCTGATCCGCGTCCACGCAGTCGACGAGGCAGACAATCCCCTGTATTGGAAACTGCTCCACACGGCGGGCAAGAAGACCGGCCTGCCGGTGCTCTACAACACGTCATTCAATCTCTTCGGCGAGCCGCTAGTCTGCACCCCCCGCGACGCCGTGCGGAGCTTTTACTCATCGGGAATCGACGCGCTGTTTGTAGGCAATTTCTTCTTGCAGAAGTGATTCACTCTCTCACTGCTTCTCGTAAACCAGCTTCAGCGTCATCGCCGCGCCATTGGCGTCTGTGCCTTTGGCCGTTATGGTCATGGTCTTGCCGTTCTTCGAAATCACCGAACGTCCACTGGCGTGATACTTTCCATTCGTCTGTTTGGCTTCGTAAGTGAAGCTATTGGCGTTCACCTGCTTGATCGAGATGCTGTCATACGGTGATCCCGAGCCCGTGACCGCAGCCGCGGAGCCATCGTATTTTGCCGTATAGCTAGCGTTGATCGCGCTGCCATCCGCCTTTTCTCCCGTATTCGTGACCTTCACGCCGTCCGGAGCCGCTTCCCGCACCGAAGTCAGGCTCTTCACCGGGATTGGCGCGGGTGTGTACTTGGATTTCGCGATGTTGACCTTCCAGGTGCCAATGGAATTGTCGGCGCCCAAAACGGCCACGGTGGTGATTGCCAAAACGGCCAGAGCACGGCTGAACATACTTCGCATGTGTGAGTCTCCTCTTGAGATCAGGTTGACGTTTCAGAAGTGCTGTTCGTAGCCAGCGGTGCCGATCGTCCCCGTTACGGCGTCCGCCTGGTGGAAAATACAACACGCCGATCGCCCAAACAGCATCCCCTTCGATCAGCGATGGGCATTAATCTTACCACAGAATCAGGGCCCTGAACGGCAATGCAGCCTGGCTTACGGCACTCCGATCGCTACAACGTTTCCCACGCCTACTTTCCATATTGCTTAGCAGCCTTGCCAATCGATGGACCGGCCTTGGCGAGATCTTGTGGGTTCATGATCGGCCGCAACGAGACTTTTGCGTTGAACGCGAGAAACCACGGCTCCGCCACCGCCGGAATCTCGGATGTGTCCTTCATGTCGAAAACGATGGAGGCCGACCGGTTTCCCCTCTCGTCCGCGAAGAAATACGCCGCTTCCGGCTTGAGGTCAGCTAAAATCTGTTCGACAGTGGAACCCAGGGTTCCGGCCTTGGCAGCGGCATTTCCGGCATCAACAGGAATCGATACTCTCAGCAACATTCGCATAGTGGTTTCCTCCTTCAAGGAAAAGGCCGCGAACGATTATACAGGACTAGTGTTTGTGGAAGGAGCTTTCCGGGCGGTTGTCAGGCTAATTGGACGCAGAGGTAGTGAGACAATAGAATCTTTCCCGTGATATCAGGCCGTCTAGAGTCCTCCCTACAAAGGCTGGACCCCCCAGCCAGTCAATGGATCAAGGACCACGATCGGCAGCAATTCCAGGCTGAGGGCTACATGGTGGTACGAAACGTGGTTCCTGCAAACATCACGGGCAATGCAGTTCATGAGATTGCCGCGTTCGTGGGCGCCGACCTTGCTGACCGCGCGACATGGTATGGCGGCGCACCGCAGCTTGACGGCATTGTCCCGATGCACCATGCCCAATCGCTGTGGGACATCCGGCAGTCCCTGAATCTCTACCAGGTCTTCACGGAGTTCTATGGAAACCAGCGGCTCGGAGTGGACATGAACCGCTGTATTTTTCGCCCCCCAGTCCATCCCGGCTTTCCGACGATCAGTCACGGAACCATTCACTGGGACGCTGACCCGAGGGTGCCGGGGCCGGGTTTGTTGCAGGGCGTTGTATTATTGACCGACGTTGGCCGCGATGCGGGTGGTTTCCAGTGCCTGCCTGAGGTTTATCAGAACCTGGACGCGTGGCTTGAACGGTACGCGCACTGGGACGATTTTGATTTCTTCAATCCAGGGTTGGATCACCAGAAGACGACACAAATCGAGGGTAAGGCGGGCGACGTCATTTTGTGGTCCACCAAGCTGCCGCACGGCACTGCAACCAATTTGTCGAACCGCCCAAGGGTCGCGGCGTTCGTTTCCATGGCGCTGGCTACCGATGACGCACAACTTCGCGAGTCGATGAAGACGTGGTGGCTGACAAGACGAGCCCCCGATTACTGGCGAGGTCTGCCCGGACAAGTTGATCCTGAGCCGGGAGCCCCCGCGGTGCTTTCGGAGCTAGGCCTGAAGCTTATTGGTGTATTGCCCTGGTAGCATGACTGCGATCACTTCAGTGGTATGGTAATTTGGCATGGCGACCCAAAAGATCACCGTCACCCTTGACGACGATCAGGTTAAGGAAATTCGCGCTCTGGTAGCAGCGGGACAGGCGCCAAATGTTTCTGCTTTCGTGCAGCACGCCGTGGGTGTTGCTCTGCACGACGCGGCGGGATGGAAAGAGATGCTGAACGACGCACTGCGGCAAACCGGTGGACCCTTAACCAAAAAAGAACGCGAATGGGCTGACTCGTTTCTCTCTCCGCGGGAGCGCAAGAGGGTCCCAAGAAAAGGGAAGGCTGCGTGAGTGGCGTCACCTTCGACGCTGGTGGTCTGATTGCACTGGACCGACGATCGGCGGGTGCTGGCATTGGTCGCGCGCGCGGCAGAACGTGGGATGCGGATCACGATCCCAGCGACGGCGCTGGCACAAGCCATTCGCAACCCTGCCCGGCAGGCTCGGCTCTCGCGGCTCATTCGACAAGCCGGTACGGACCTCATCGCGCTCAACGGACCGGATGCCACGGCTGTCGGTCTCCTATTGGCGCGAACCGCGACGGCCGACGTCGTCGATGCCCACGTCGTTGTTTGTGCGCGCAGGGCTGGGCAGGTCCTCGTCACCAGCGACGCAGCCGATCTTAGGCGAATCGCTCCCGACCTACAATTGCTGCCTGTATAGTCACGGCCCTTTACGGCAGCGCCTTCAGATCCGGTTCCACCCACGCCCGGCGCGCTTCCACGGACTTCACCACGTCTATCCCGTAATACTCTTTGAACAAATCCCGGCGCGGGCCCAGTTCTTCCACGACTGTGCGCACAGCTTCTAATCGCGGAGTCTTGAGCGGAAGCTGAGCGAGGCGCTGTTTGACAATCGCCATCCAAAACACAGTTAGCGTCTCGTGATAACCGCTGTGATCCGTATTGCGCGTACCAACGCAGTGGTTGTAGTGCCGGATGCCCAAGCGCATGCGGTCGGTCGCAACTTCGAGCGGATAGTCGAACAAATAGCAGCCCGCGACGGTGAGGTGCGCATCGTGATTCCAGTCCGCCTTAGGCCAAGTTCCGTGCTCGAACGCCTTCAGGAAGCCGGCGAAATGCTCCTCGTTGGCGAAAATGCCGCATGTGGATTCAAAAGGATCCATGCGGTATAGTTTACTATATTAAGAATTTTATGCAAGATACATTGGAATCGAAAGTAATTGGCAAGCTGATGCGGGACGGGCGTGTCTGCTGGTCGGAACTGGCGGAGATCGTGGGGCTCTCGGCGCCCGCGGTGGCCGACCGTGTCCGCCGCCTCGAACGGCACGGTGTGATCAAAGGATATGCGGCGATCGTGGACGCGGCGGCTGTTGGATATCCGCTAATGGCCTTCGTCTCCGTAGTCCTCGACCGGCCGAAGGGTCGCGCCGCGTTTCTGGAGCGCGTCCGTCGAACGCCGGAGATTGCCGAATGCCATCACGTGACCGGCGACGACGATTACCTGCTCAAAGTGCGCTGCCGAGGCCCGCAGCACCTCGATGAGCTGTTGTCCGTCTCGATCAAAGGATCACCGGAAGTTGTACGGACGAAAACGACCATCGTGCTCTCAACAGCGAAAGAGTCGGTCGTGTTGCCCCTCACTTCATCAAATGCCGCTTCAGAAAATCCTCGGAAGCGTGGTAAGCCGCGAGCCAATGCGCGTGCATCAGAAAATCGTGGACCTCGTCGGGGAAGATGAGCTCCTCGAACTGCACGTTCTGCTTACGCAACGCCTCCACCAGCATGACCGTCTCAGTGAAAGGAACGTTGCGGTCGTCATCGCCGTGAATCAGCAGCACGGGCGAGCGCCATTGCTTCACCGCGGCCATGGGGGATGACTCGAACGCGATGCGCGCGTCGTCCTGCTGCTTCTGCGGATCGTACGAGGGCGTGAAATTCCCGATCACCTCGTTCCAATCGTGCACCCCGTGGAAGTCCACGCCGGCCGCGAACAGATCCGACGCGCGTGCGAGACCGAGGGCGGTCAGGTAGCCGCCATATGAGCCGCCCCACAGGCCGATGCGCGCGGGATTGACATCCGGGCGGCCGCGGAGATAGAGACCGGCGCCCACCACGTCATTGAACTCGCTCGCTCCGCGCGCGCCATAGTTGAGCGCCTCGCGGAAATCCAGCCCGTACCCGATGCCACTGCGATAGTTCACCGAGAGCACAATGAATCCGCGGCTCGCCAGATACTGATTCATTGCGTAGGCATTGTTGTAGTAATACATGTAGTGCCAGCCGAGCAGCATCTGCCGCCGCGATCCGCCATGGAAGAAAACCACGGCCGGCCGGCGTTCGCCCGCGCGCATGGTGACCGGCACGAACAGTTGCCCGTGGATCTGCATGCCGTCGGCGGCGGAGATCATGACGGCCTGCGGCATGACAAGCTTATCGGCCGGAAAGTCGGCGGGAATCGCGTCGGGTGCGAGATCCTTGGGTGCGGCGGACTCGACGGTGATCGCCGGACGCGCCGGTTGCTGCGCGCCGGAACGGAGGAAGGCGATGGCCTTGCCGTCACTGGTCACCACGGGCGACCACTCGATGCCTTCTCCGCTGGTGATGGGAGTTGCTCCGAGATGATCCGCCGCGATTTTCCAGAGATGGCGACGATCGATGTCCGCCTGGTTGGAGGAGTACACCAGCTCGCGGCCGGTAGGGGTCAGCGTCACGTGCTCGACTTCGAATTCGCCTGGTGTGAGGTCGAGCGGTGTGCCGAGAGTGGATGCACCCGTCACCTCCAGCGAATAAAGGTGTACCCACCCGGAGCGTTCCCACGGAAACACCAGACGCTTGCCCGCCCACATCAACTGATCGCGCGCCACAATGCCATGAAACACGCTGCCGCGTCCCTGTTCCGCTTTCCATACGAGTTGGCCGCGACCGGTTTTCACATCGGCTATGCGGATCGACCACGGTTCTCCCGTCCGCTGCCGTCCGAAGGTTACGTACGACGCTGGCGCCCGAATGAAAGCGACTTTCTGGGAATCGGCCGACCATACAGGCTCGAGATCGCGGTCCACGCCGGGGTCAAGATAGCGCAAGGCGTTCGATGAAGGTTCGAACACGCCGATGAAACTGTGATCACCACGGCTGCTGACAAATGCGAGCTTCGTCCCGTCCGGCGACCAGCGCAGCGACTCCGCCTTACCGCGGGCGTGCACCGCTTGTGTTGGTTTCTCGCCGCCTTCGAGCGCCGCCATCCAGATCTGATCCTTTTGGATGAAGGCAACGCGATCGCCCTTAGGAGAGACGGCCGGGGAGTGGCCTTCCACCAATCGGCGCGCTGCGCCACCTTCCGACGAAACCATCCAGATCACCTGCTCCGCTCCGGCGATGTAGCTGCGCGGGTTGGGAATGTCGCGGCCCATGTCGAAATCGCCGCCACGGACATAGATGAGTGATTGTCCATCGGGCGTCCACTGCACTTGGTCGATCGCCTGCCCGTCATCTTCGGTGTAGCTGGTGACTTGCCGGCCTCGATAATCCGGCGGCGCGGCCACCCACAGATTGCGCGCACCCCGCGCGTTGAGCTGCCACCCGACCTTGCCGCCCGTGGGTGACGCCACAAGATTGTCAGGAAAAGGCGCTCCAGTAACCTGCTCCAGCGTGAATGATTGCTGCGCCGCCAGTGACCCGGCAATGAGCGGAACAAGGACGGTCACCGATCGAATGGACATGTACAGATTGTAGACCTGTAGCACGGGGGTACCGCCGGTTCTACGGGACACCCGCGGCCTTTCACTACAATGATTCTGAGGAACTCATGTCCAAGCTATCCATCCGTGATCTCGATCTAAAAGGCAAGCGTCTTTTCATTCGTGTGGATTTCAACGTGCCGCTCGCGTCCGGGGGCCAGGAAATCACCAGCGACAAGCGCATCAAGGCGTCGCTCCCCACCATTCAGTACGCGCTCGAACACGGCGCGGGGCTGATTCTCGCTTCGCATCTCGGCCGCCCGAAAGGCAAGCCCAATCCCGAGATGAGCCTGAAGCCGGTGGCGCAGCGTTTGCAGGAGCTGCTGGGACGCCCAGTCAAAATGGCGCCCGATTGCATTGGCCCGGAAGTCGAGGCCATGAAGCCCGCGCCCGGAGCTGTGCTGCTGCTGGAGAATCTCCGATTCCATCCCGAAGAGGAAAAGAACGATCCCGGCTTTTCGAAGAAACTCGCCGCGCTTTGCGATCTGTACGTCAACGATGCCTTCGGCTCCGCGCACCGCGCCCACGCGTCAACAGTTGGCATGATTGCCTTCGTGCCCAAGGCGGCGGCCGGCCTGCTGATGGAGCAGGAGCTGAAATATCTCGGCATGGTGACCACGAACCCCGCGCGCCCTTCCATCGCGATTCTCGGCGGTGCGAAAGTTTCCGACAAGATCGAAGTGATTTCGAACCTGGCGAAGATCGTCGACAAGCTGCTCATCGGCGGCGCCATGGCGTATACGTTTCTGAAGTCGCAAGGCCAGCCTGTAGGCAAATCGCTGGTGGAAGATGACAAGCTCGATCTCGCCCGCGATCTGCTTGCGAAATTAGGCGCTAAGCTGGTGCTGCCGGTCGACCATGTAGTGGTTTCCGAGCTGAAAGAAGGCGCGCCGAACGAGGTCGTTGACACAGTGCCGGACGGCAAGATGGGCGTCGACATTGGCCCGAAGACGATCGACGCATTTTCGAAAGTGATCGCCGGCGCCAAGACCATCATCTGGAATGGCCCCATGGGCGTATTCGAAAAACCGCCCTTCGACAAGGGAACCGTCGCCGTCGCGAAAGCCGTAGCGCAATCCGGCGCCGTATCCGTGGTGGGCGGCGGCGATTCGGAAAAAGCCGTGAAATCCGCCGGAGTCACCAGCAAGATCTCCCACGTCTCCACCGGCGGCGGCGCATCCCTCGAATTCCTCGCCGGCATCGAACTCCCCGGTGTGGCCGCGCTAACGGACAAGTAGTCCGCGCCTGTGATAAATTGCGCGCATGAAACTTTTGCCCTTTGCTTTTTGCCTCTTGCCTTTTGCCTTCCCGGCGCCGTCCGCCGCGCAAGTCTTCACGTTCACAAAAGAGCAGCTGATCGAATATACGCAGAAGAATCCGTTCGACCGCTTCGAGGACGGCCGGCCCAAGGTGCCTGACGCGCTACTCGAAAAGTGCAAGGATCTCTCCGCGGAGGAAGTCTGGGCCGTGCTGCCTGGCGCGAAGTTTCGCAATCAGTACGAAGGCAACTGGCAGATCCTGCATCCCGAGAAGAAGCTGGTGGGACGCGCGGTCACGGCGCAGTTCATGCCCTACCGGCCGGATGTCGCCGATGTCTCCGAGGCGCACGCGCAGGCTCGCGCGCGCGGCAATGGCAGGGAACGCGACAACGCCAACCAGCGCGTCATCGATTCTCTGCAACCCGGCGACGTGCTGGTTGTCGACCTTTTCGGCAAAATCGAAGACGGCACGATCGTCGGCGACAATCTCGCGACGGCCATTTACGCCGAGACCAAAACCGGCTTGGTGGTCGACGGAGCTGTTCGCGATCTCGAAGGCATCTTTCCCATCGGCATGCCGCTCTACGCTCGTGGCGCGCATCCCACGCCGATCGGCAATGTGATGCTCACCGGCGTTAATGTCCCCATTCGCATCGGAAGCGCCACCGTGATGCCCGGCGATGTCGTTTTCGGAGACCGCGAAGGCGTATACTTCATTCCGCCGCAACTGGTGCAAAAGGTCCTGGACAAAGCGGACATAACCCACATTCACGACGAGTGGACCAAAATGAAGCTGCTCACCGGCAAGTACAAGTCGAGCGAAATTTATCCCAGCCCGACCGACCCGGCGCTGAAGAAAGAGTACCAGGAGTATTTGGAGAAGAAGTTAGGCCACAAGGCGAGTGCGGAGTAGGCGGCTGCCGGCCTGTCGTAACATGACCCACCTCCTTGCCAAGCCGCGACCGCAGGAAGCGGTGCCCTAACATTTTCTGGCCGCGACAGACCACTAGCGAGCTTTCGAAATCCTGAGCGGATAAGCGGCCAGCAGAATGCCGTAACGCTCAGGACCTCTCCGGCCCGAGCGCCTTTGGCGTGAACATGCCGTTCGCGCTATAACAAAGCTTGTCCCGCAAAATTGCTCTGTCCGTTTTGGTTATGTTGGCGGCCGTCTCCGGCGCCAATCGTCATGACGCATGGGAGGTCATTGGCCCCGGCGGAGGTGGCGCGCAATTCTTCCCCGCCATCAATCCTCAAAACCCAAACGATGTGTTTGTGGCCTGCGACATGACCGGCGCTTACGTCTCGCACGATGGCGGCAGTTCCTGGCGCATGTTCAACCTCGGGCAGGTCGCCAAGGGCTTCACCTTCGATCCGAGCGATGCCCGAACCGTTTACACACGCACCGCGGGAGAGCGCGCCGATGGCCGCGGCGGAGCGCTTTGGCGCAGCACGGACGCAGGTGATACCTGGAGGCTCGTTTATCCCGATCCGTCTACCGTCACCGGCGTTTTCCAAAACAGTGACCACGGCACAAACTACATCGCGAGTTCCGCCGACACGCCTGGAGAAGTCGAGGCTCTGGCCGTCGATCCCGCCGATTCGCACGTTCTGTACGCAGCTATGCTGCGGAATCGTGCGACGCGATTGTTTGTCTCCGAAGACTGGGGCAAAACCTGGAAGCCGTCGGCCGATCTTGACGGCGGTGGCCGGGCCATCGTCATCGATCCCAATTCACCCACCGGCGATCGCACGGTGTACGTGATTGGCTACGCATCCGTGGCCGTCCGCAAGGCAGGAACCTGGCAGAATGGCCCCGCGCCGCTTGCCGCGACCTCACTTCTCGATGCTGGTCTCGGTTTTGCCGGCGGCAAGCCGGTCATCTATGCCGTCGCCGAGACTGGTGTGTTTGTGTCGGACGATGGTGGCGCATCGTGGCGCGAGTCTAAGCTGCCCGGCGAGTCACCCGACCTGCGCGCCATTGCCACCAGCGCCAGTCAAGGCAACGTTGCTTATCTCTCCTACAACAGGCTCACAGTCGGCGGCGAGCGTTATTTCGGCGTGGCCAAAACAACCGACGCTGGACGCACCTGGACGCTCGTGTGGCAGGAAACGTCCAGCCAACCGGCGAAGAATGTTCATGACGGCTGGATCACCGGACGCTTCGGTCCGTCATGGGGCGAGAACCCGCTGCATGTCGCCGTGGCGGCCGTCGATCCGAATCTCTGCGTTGCTACCGATATGGGGCGGACGATGCGCACTCGCGACGGCGGCAAGACCTGGGAAGGCGTCTATGCGCACCGTCTCGATGACCAATCCAATACCACGACGGGACTTGACGTCACCACCAACTACGGCGTGCATTTCGATCCGTTCGATCGCCAGCGAGTATTCATCACGTACACCGACATCGGCTTGTTTCGCAGCGAAAATGGCGGGCGTGGATGGATCAGCTCGACGGAAACCGTTCCGCGCCGGTGGACAAACACAACCTACTGGATGACGTTCGACCCCAAAGTTCGCGGCCGCGTATGGGCCGCCGTGAGCGGCGTCCACGATCTGCCGCGCCCCAAGATGTGGCGTCACAGGTCAACCGCCACGTACGACGGAGGTGTCGTGGTCAGCGACGATGGCGGGCGCACCTGGCGCGTCTCCAACAAGGGCATGCCGCAGACCGCCGCGACTCACATCCTGCTGGATGCCTCCAGCCCCGAGGACGCGCGCGTATTGTACGTCACCGGTTTCGGGCGCGGCGTTTTCAAATCCACCGACAGCGGAAAATCCTGGGCGCTCAGGAACGACGGCCTGCCCCAGAACGAACCATTCGCCTGGCGCTTGGCCGAAGGCCCTGATCGTGCGCTCTATGTCGTCCTGGCGCGCCGCAGCGAGGATAGCAGTTTCGGCACCAGCAACGACGGCGCTCTTTACCGCTCGTCCGACGCCGCCGCACACTGGACCAGGATCGCGTTGCCCACCGGTGTGAACGGCCCTAACGGAATCGCCATTGACCCAAAGGATCCCGCGCGACTATATCTCGCAGCCTGGGGCCGTCCATCCAAACAGCAGGCAATTTCCGGCGGCATCTGGATCTCCTCCGACGGCGGCGCGACCTGGCGCAATACGCTGTCGCGCGATCAGTACGTCTACGATCTAACGATCGATCCGCGCAACCCGGACATTCTGTATGCTTGCGGCTTCTCTTCTTCCGCCTGGCGCTCTACCGATCGCGGCGAAACTTGGCAGCGTATCCGCGGTTTCAACTTCAAATGGGGCCACCGCGTGATTCCAGATCCACTCGACGCTTCCAAGATCTACATCACCACTTATGGCGGCAGCGTCTGGCACGGCCCGGCAGCCGGTGATCCGCAGGCGAAGGAAGACATCGTTACGCCGGAGGTAGCGTACGGGCGATGATTTCAGCCCCAACGGCTCAGGAACTCGATGCGGTTCATCATATCCTCGTGTGATGTGGCGGCGACCAAGCGAAGCAGCCGTCGTAATTGATCACTTCCCGAATAACGCTGTTGTCGCGCGAGAATCATTCCAGCGTGAGGCTTATTCGCGGCAATCCAAGCCGTGTGGAGTTGGTAAAAATCTGCCACGTTGAAACTGTAGAGGACGCGCGCGCGCTCGGCCGCATACTCCAGTTGGAGCTCGTCCGGACTCTGGATCAAGCCAGCGTCAACTGCCGTGATCGTGTCGACGCCGTTCGCCCGCAGAGCGCCAACCAGAGCGAGATGCATAGCGTCTTCATCGATATAAAGTTGGATCCGGCTCACGAGCTAGCGTGAGATTTCGCCGGCGTGATGGCTCTCGATGTCGGCGGCCGTTGATTCCTCAATCTCCAGATCCGCATCGATTTCGGATCGATTGGCGTGGTAGTAGGCGAGAGCGGCATGAACCTGGGCTAGCGAGATGTGCCCGAAGGCTGCTGAAATTTCCTCGGGCGTCAACCCAAGCTTGTGCCACTGGGCAATTCGCCGCACGGTCACGCCGGTTCCAGCCACGCAAGGCCGGCCGCCGTGCACATTGGCTTTCCGTTCAATCAGCGATCCTATGTCGATAGTGGCAGGCACAAGCGACCCTGCTATCTATTATAGATGACGGCCTGCGAACCTCACCGTACTTGCCCCTCGACTTCCCGCAACCACTCCGGCCGCTTCAGTACTTCGCGCGGCTTCGAGCCGTCGGGCGGCCCGATGATGCCATCCCTGTGCATCATGTCGAGTATGCGCGCCGCGCGGCCGTAGCCTAGGCGCAGGCGGCGTTGCAGCGTTGAGGTCGATGCTTTGCCCATTTCGAGCACCACGCGCAGCGCTTCTTCGTACATCGGGTCCTGCTCGCCCAAGCCGTCGCCTTCCTCATCGGAGATCTCGCCCTCTTCCGCCGGTGGCGCCAGCAGTAGCGACTGGTCGTACTCGGGAGCGGCCTGCTCCTTCCAGAAATCCACCACGCGGTTGATCTCGTTTTCGGTGACGAAGGCCCCGTGCACGCGCGTCAGCCGCGAAGATCCCGGCGGCAGGAACAGCATGTCGCCTTTGCCCAGCAAGTGCTCGGCGCCCATCACGTCCAGAATGGTTCGCGAGTCCACGCGCGTGGCCACGCGGAAGCTGATGCGGGCAGGGAAGTTGGCTTTGATCAGGCCAGTAATAACATCAACGCTCGGCCGCTGCGTGGCCAGCACCAGATGCATGCCCACCGCGCGCGCCATCTGCGCGAGGCGCGTTACGGATTCCTCCACGTTGCGGCCCTCAATCATCATCAGGTCGGCGAGTTCGTCGATGAGGATCAATATGTACGGCAGCGGCTGCGGCTCGTCCGCCGCCTCTTCGAACAAATCGCGCGGCACTTCCTGCTGGAGCTTGCGGATCTTCTTGTTGTACTGGTCGATGTTCCGCACACCCTGCTCCGCCAGCACGCGCAACCGGCGTTCCATCTCCAGCACCGCGTTGCGCAGCGCGTTGGTGGCTTTGCGCGGATCCGTGATCACCGGCGTCAACAGATGCGGAATGCCCTCGTAGAGCCCCATCTCCAGCCGCTTTGGGTCCACCAGAATCATGCGCACATCATCCGGCGTCGACTTGTAGAGCACCGACATGATGAGCGAGTTGATCATGACGCTCTTGCCCGATCCGGTCGATCCGGCAATCAGCAGGTGCGGCATGGAATCGAGCGCCGATACCTTGATGCGCCCGTTGATGTCCTTGCCCAGCGAAATCGTGAGGTGGGAATGCGAACCCGCGAACTCCTCCGATTCGAATACCTCGCGCAAGCTGATCAATTCGCGACGCGTGTTGGGAACCTCGATGCCCACCGTCGGCTTCCCCGGAATACGCTCGATCAGGATGGATTCGGCTTGCAACGCCATGCACAGGTCTTCGTTCAGCGTGGTAATGCGCGTGTACTTGATGCCGGCTTCCGGCTTGAATTCGAAGGTTGTCACCACGGGACCGGGATTGATCTGCACCACCGATCCCAGCACGTTGAACTCTTCGAATTTCGATTTCACTCGCGCCGCGATGTCCTTCAGCTCCTGCTCATCGTAGGCTGTGCGGCCGGGCGACTCATTCAGAAGGGCGGTCGTGGGCAGGCGGAAATTGGTCGATACGTGCCGCGGCTCTGGGACCGCGCGGGGCCCCGATCGCTTCGTGACCGCCGAAGCGGCTGGCTCTTCGAGTGGGCATATCGGTATGTCTTCCGGCGCAAAATCGAGAGCGGGCTGCGCCGGCATCTGCTCGCCCGGCTCGATCACCATGGGCAGCGGCTCGGGGTCCGACACCATCGCCTCCACCGGTTGCCGCCGCGCGGCTCGCGCCGCCGCCCGCTCTTCGGCTCTCAAACGCGCTCTCTCACGCCGTCGCTCGATCCTGCGCTTACGGCGCTCCTCCAGCCACTCTCGGATGCCGGCCAGTGGAACCTGTAGCCAGGCCATGGGAGCGGCCAGCCACCCTTGCAGCATGGAAAGCGTGAAGGTTGAAACCAGGTAAACAGAAACCACCATCACCGTCAGCGTCACCAGTACCGCGCCCGCTCGATTCAGCGCGGCCACCAGCGCGTGCGCCAGCAGCATGCCCACGAGGCCGCTTGCCGGCAGACCGAAAACGTGAAACTCCGGCCCTTCTCCCAGCACCGCGCACAAGCTCGATCCCAGCATCAGAAAACCGGCCAGCTTCACGCCGGGGTCTACAATCGTGTCGGAGCGAATCCACTTCCAACCCAGTACAAACACCCCCGCCGGAATCAGCAGCGCGGCCAGTCCGAATGTTTGCAGAAGCAGATCCGAGAGGTACGAACCCACATATCCGGCCAGGTTTTGCGGCGCGTGGGCGCTACTGGTCGCGGTATTCCACGAAGGGTCGTAGGTCCGGTAAGAGATCAGGCTGAACAGCACCAGCAGGCCGAACGCGAGGAACACGAATCCCAGCACCTCGTTGAGGCGTTTAGATTCGGTTGGAGAAAGAAATTTCATCCCGCTGGCGGGCGGGCGATAGCCAGAGCAATCACTATTATGCCAAAAACCACCCGATAGTAAACGAAGAAGTTCAAGCTGCGATGCTGCAAATATCGAAGGAAGAAGGCAATCACCGCCAACCCCGTGAGCCCGCTCACCAAGATTCCCACCGAGAATGGCATATGCATATCCGCCGGAATGCCCCCGTGCTTCAGCACATCGTAAAATTTCTTTGCGGCCGCGCCCGCGATAATTGGAGTGGCAAGTAGGAATGAAAACCGCGCCGCGGCTACCCGATCTAAGTTGCGAAACAAGCCCGCGGTGATCGTAGCACCGCTGCGTGAGACTCCCGGAATAATGGCAAGCGCTTGCGCGCAACCTATGACTAGCGAATCCGCAAACGACACCGCTCCGAGACCTCGCTTGCGTGCCCCCCACCGGTCCGCCGCCCACATGACGAGGCCCAACGCGATCATCATCGCTCCGATCAGAATGGGGCTGCGCAGAGTGCTATCCGCTTGTTTCTCGAATAGAAATCCAATGACACCGCCAGGAATCGTGCCCAGCACCAGCAGCCAAAGCAGCCGCGGATTCTGGCGCAGCATCTCATCGTCTCCCCACTCAATGCCGAATCCGTGCAAGATGATTTGCACCCATGTGCGGAAAAAATAGACGACCACTGCCACGAGCGTCCCCACGTGCAACGCGACATCAAACGTTAGGCCGGGATCGCTCCAGCCCAACAGCCACGGCGCGACGATCAGGTGAGCCGTGCTGCTGATGGGCAGAAACTCCGCGATGCCTTGGATCAACGCCAGGATGACAACTTGAACAATCGGCATAATGTCAGAATGGACCATGGTAACCCGCGAGTTGTCGAACACCAAAATTGTCGCCACGCTGGGCCCGGCCACCGACTCGCCCACCATCCTTTGCGAAATGATGGCGTCGGGCGTTTCCATCTTTCGCCTCAATGCTTCACATGGATCGCTGGACGAACACGCCACGCGCATCTCCGCCGTTCGCACCCTCGCTGCACAACAGAACCGGCAGGCTGCGTTGCTTTTCGACCTGCAGGGTCCCAAGATTCGTCTGGGCCAATGCGCCAGCGAAAGCTGCGAGCTGCGAACCGGAACGGATTTCACCATCACCACGGAGCCGGTCATCGGCCACGCTGCCTGCTGCTCCACCACGTACGCTCGCTTCGCCGAGGACGTCAAGCCGGGTAACCGCGTTCTGCTGGCCGATGGCGCCGTCGAGCTGCGTGCCATCGAAAGTGATGGAGTACGCGTGCGCTTTCTGGTGGTGTCGGGCGGGATCGTGGGCAGCCATAAGGGGATCAATCTGCCGGGCGTTCAGCTCAGCACGCCTTCCCTCACTGAAAAGGACCTCTCCGATCTCGAGTTCGCTCTCGGCGCCGGAGTTGATCTGATCGCGCTCTCCTTCGTGCGCAAAGCCTCGGACGTGGCGCTTCTGAAGCAGCATATTGGCAGCCGGCCGGCGCGCGTCGTGGCCAAGATCGAGAAGCCGGCCGCCTGGGACAACATCGACGACATCCTCGCCGAAGCCGACGGCGTGATGGTGGCGCGCGGCGATCTGGGCGTCGAAGTGGCGCTCGAGCGCGTGCCCCCGATTCAGAAATCCATCATCCGCCGCGCGCGCCGCTCGGGGAAATTCGTCATCACCGCAACTCAGATGCTCGAATCCATGATCGAGCACCGCTCACCCACACGCGCCGAAGTCAGCGACGTCGCCAACGCCATCTACGATGGCACGGACGCGGTGATGCTGTCCGCCGAGACGTCCGTCGGAAAATATCCCGCCGAAGCGGCCGCCTACATGGCCCGCATCGCGGCCGAGGCCGAGGCATCCATCAACAAGCACGGATTTCATGAGTTGCCGCGCCACGACGACCCGCCGCACGCCGAAATCCTCGCGGACGCCGCCTATCGGGCCGCGCGCGACGCGCACGCCAGCGCCGTGGTGGTGTTCACCACCAGCGGCTCCAGCGCGCGCCTGGTTTCGCGCTACCGCCCGCCGGTCCGCATCTATGCCATTACGCCCAGCGAAATCGCAGCGCGACAGTTGCTGATTCACTACGGTGTGCAGCCCGTCCTCGCGCCGGAAGTCGGCTCGACGGACGAAATGATGGCCCAAATGGATCGGCTGCTGATCGATCGCGGCTACCTGAATACAGGCGACGTGGTGGTGTTCGTCGCCGGCCAACCGATCGGAAGACCGGGCACGACCAATCTCATGAAGCTGCATCGGATTGGGGAGCTGCGATAATGACGATCAGCCGGTCACGCACGCGCCCAGGCAGATCACCTTGGCTCGCTCCACTCTTTCAGCCAACTCATCGTTAGAATTTCATCAACATCCCCGTGGTAGGCCCTACGCTTCTTCAGGCGCGCGAGCTTTGGTAGGTGTGCTCCCGGGACAATTCTGAGTACTCGGCCTTTCCGCAATACCTCCACTGGCGTTCCAGTTTCAAGCACTTGATCGAGGATGCCGTAGAGGTTCTCTCGGAGCTTGGATACCGTCAACATGACATCAGAACCCAATCTTCTCCAACGTGTGCAGGCTGTACGCCAGGCTGTCCACGGGATCTTCTGCCATCTCGTCCTGCTCGACGAAGTAGCGCTCGACGCCCGATTCCCGTGCCGCTTCCAGAATCTCCGGAAAATCCAGCACCCCGAGTCCGACTTCGCGAAATGCGTTAGGCGACAGATTCTCGGCATGGTGGGTCTTGAGGCCGGGGGCTTTGTCCTTCAGATGAACCAACGCGACCCGCCCCTTCCACTGCCGCAGCAGTTCGGCCGGGTCCTGACCCGCTACACTCGCCCAGAAAACATCGCTTTCGAACTTCACCAGTTTGGGATCGAAGCGCTCCAGAAACACGTCGATGGGCCGCGATCCGTCCTTGGGTCCAAACTCGAAGGCGTGGTGGTGATAGCAGAACTGCATGCCCGCTTTGTGCGCGGCTTCGCCGGCCTTGTTGAATTTGTCGGCGTAGCTGCGAAACGTATCCAGCGAGCCGCGCTCGGCCGGCAGCAAATAAGCAACCACCATGTACTTGAATCCCGCCGCGGCCGCGTCGTTCACAGCCTTCTCCCACGTATATCCAGCCGGCAGGTCGCTATCCTTCCAGGCGTCGTAGTTGCCCGTGACTAGCGGCGTGTCGAAGTGGCAGCTCACCGGTTGGAGGCCGAACTCCTTACATAGCGGCAACACGAGCGCGTTGTCACCGCGAATCGATTCGATGGTCTTGTATCCAATCTTCGACAGCCGCTCCAGCGCTTCGGCCGCATGATCCTTGAGGATTTTGCGAATCGTGTAGAGTTGAAAACCGAGCGGCTGCTTGGTGGCAGCGGGTAACGCGGCTCCAGCGGCAAGAGCTGTGAGTATCGATTTGCCGGCATCGCGGCGGGTCAGTGGGTTGAGCACGTGGTGATTATACAGCCGGGTCGAGTCGCTTGCCTTGCAAACCGGATCTCGCGATGCTAAATGCGTGAACTCCTACAAGCGCATCGCCATACTGGTAATGTTGATCGTTTCCGAGCTTGCGTTCTGTCAAGACGGAACTTTCATCAGAAACGAACTAGGGGTAGTGAGCGCGCCACCAGGGCGGTGACAAGCATCGGAATTGCTACCGGCCGTCGGAGTCCCTCGAGGCCCCGTCCTTTCTCGATAGCTTCCGCTCGAGATCCGGCCAAAACTCCTTAAGGATGTTGGATGCGGTGTCCACGCCGAGTTGCGTACCGAGTCCCGTTATTGCGTTGGCGGCGGTCCGATTATCCGGATAGTACGCCATGGAAATGGCCACCGCGGTGGAATTGCCGACAACTTCGGAGAAATTGAACTGGGTGCCCCCGGAATCTTTGTGTGTCCAGAAAATCTGACCCACTGCATAGCCGAATCTCGACCATCCACTTCCAACGCCTCTACGGAAATAGCGTGGGTCTTGATGCAGGAGCGTGGGGTAGATAGCCTCGGTCATGTAGTCGCCGATCACGAAGTCGGCGTAAGACGTTCCAAAATACCGGGCATAGCCCGCCACGCCCTGGCCGAATGCGCGTGTGGAATTGTTCAGCTGTCCCTCCCCGGCAAATGCCGCGGCTAGGGCAACCGTACCACGATCGAAGGAGTCCAACGAGGCGATCCTGAACTTTTCCTTGGGAGTGAGCGGCTTGTACTCCTCCAGAGTGGGGGAGGTGCGGAAGTTCGGAATGACCCAAAGAATTCGCTTGGGAGGATGGTCCTCCTCGTGGCTCGAGGACGAGCTATCGCTCTTTGTGCCGGGCTGCACTGGGTCGCTGGAAGGTGCGTTCTGGCACAGTAACGCCAGAGGTAAAGCGATGGATGTAATCAGCGTGCGTGCAACCGTAAACACGAATGCAGCTTTGCTCCCTGCGACTGAGATGCCACTTAAGAGCCGAAAGTTTCCGAAAAATTGTCCGGGTAAACATGGGTCCGATAGCTAACCACTGCGAGCATTGCAATTTCGCTCGATTGGGGGCAGGCTTTACGATGACACCCACAGGCATACGAGTATGGTCACGGGCCGGCGCTTTATCATTCACGCTTTGATTTTCTCGGCATGGGCGTCGTATCTTAGGGCCGCACCGGCCTTTGTTAGCGCGTGCGATCTCAACGCTGATGGGTTAGTCAACGTTATTGATATCCAACTTGCGATTGACCAGGCTCTGGGAATTTTCCCTTGCACTAACGGAGATCTGAACGGCGACGGCCAGTGCAACGTTGTGGATGTTCAGCGCATCATCAACGCTACCTTGGGCGCGGGCTGTAAAGCCGGGAACGGTGCGTCATGGTACGTTTCCCCCAGCGGCAACGACAACAACTCCTGCGCACAGACGAGCCCCTGCCGGCAGATCAGCCAGGCGCTGACCATCGTGCAACCGGGCGACACGATCTTCGTAGCCGACGGCAGCTACAACGCGTTCACCGTCGATAGCCTGAATGGAACAGCGGCGAATCCCATTACCATCCAGGCCCTGGGACAAAATGCCCAAATCCTGCCGGTGAGCGGCGTGCGGGATACGATCTTCGTTACATTTTCGTCGTACATCGTGCTCGACGGGTTGCGCTCGTTTAACGCCAACCGAGCCGCCATACGCATCGACAATAGCCCCAACGTGACCGTGCAGAACGGCGTGTACGGCAACAATGCCGAGTGGGGCATCTTCACGGATTTCTCCAACAATTCTCTGATCCGGAACAATGAATGCTACGGCAGCGTAGCGCAGCACGGCATCTATATTTCCAACAGCAGTCAGTCGCCTATCGTGCGCGCCAACTGGCTGCACGACAATGCTGGGGCCGGCGTGCAGCTAAATGCGGACGTCAGCCAGGGCGGCGTCGGAATCATCACTGGCGCGCTCCTTGAGGACAATGTCATCTACAACAATGGGTCTGCGGGCGGAGGAGCGATTAACCTGGACGGGGTGCAGTTCTCCACGATTCAGAACAACTTGCTCTACAACAATCATGCATCCGGGATCACGATGTTCAAACAGGATGGTGCGGCTGGTCCCGTAGGAGACCTGGTTTACAACAACACCATCGACATGGCTTCCGACGGCCGCTGGGACTTGGTGGTGAGTTCCAGCGTGGGCGGCAATACCGTGCGGGACAATATCCTCTACAACGAAAACTCGGGCCACGGCGGCATCCAGTACACAGGTGCGACCGACGTCGCCAACACCGACAGCGACTACAACATCTTTGGCGGCGGAACCTATGCCATCACGCCGGATGACGGGACCACGTTCTACACGCTGGCCGAGTGGCAGGCGCAAGGCCACGAAGCGCACTCGTTCGTAGCCACCCTGGCGAGCCTTTTCGTGAATCCATCAGCGGGCAATTATCACCTCCTGGCCGGCTCGCCCGCGATCGATGCCGGCCAAACGCTGGCCGCCGTGACGACGGATATGGACGGAGAGAAGCGGCCGCAAGGGACCGCGTCCGATATCGGGTGCTACGAATTCCCCGACTGATAGTCAGAACGGGAAACGAATAGTAAAGATCACCGCGTGATTGTACTGGTGGAACTGCGTAGCGGCGATCTGAAAGCCTCCGCCTAGAGCCATCACCAGCCGGCCGTGGAGCTTGAAGCGGCCGAAAATGATTCCCGGAGTTACGAACGTCTGTTTCTTGCCATTATTGTCGCCCTCTTTCCAGAACGTGGAGTTGACTTCCAGTTCGGGCCACAGCTTCTGCATGACGTGATATTGGAAGGCAGTGTTCCACGCCAGAGCATGTCCAAGCCCGCTTATGCGGCTGAGCGGCAAGCCGGCCCCGAATGTGCTTTGCACATCGAACTTGCCCCACCCCTTTCCACCGGCGATGGTCGGCGTCAGCACGGCCGCCTTCGCTCCGTTCGTGTAAGTCCCGGTGGGAACGGTGGCGCCGAAGAACACGGTGAGAATGTAATTGCCGGATTCCTCGTTGGCGGAGAGCAGGCGATACTTGCCAGTGAAGGAAAAATCGCCCCAGCCGTCGTGGATCTTGTCGTTGTTGTGTTCGAGGTAAGGCGGAAGGTTGATGAGCAGCTCCACGCGCTCGTTGGGAATCAACTCGAGCCCCTTGCCGCCATCGTAGTTGGCAAGATCGTGCCCGGTTGCCATCTGCTCCACCAGGAAGTCGGCGCGAAACTCTTGTTCGAGCCGAGGCGTGACCGTGGCGAGCGGCGTCATCCACCGGGGCTGGTCGGCTTTCGCCTGATCGGAGCGGTCGAGCCATTCGCTGAAAAAGCCGTCCTGCGCGTGCATCGCGGACGCGGCCCAAAAAAGGAGTACAAGGGGTTTTGTCATATAAAAAAGCTATTGTCTTGTAAACAAGACATAGTAGCAGAGCCAAAAGGGCGTGTAAACTGGAATGGACACTGTCTTTTATGAAAGTAAAGAATCGCTTAGCGGAGATCCGGCAAGCGCGAGGCTTCGGAGCTGCGGAACTGGCCAAAGCAGGCGGCGTTACCCGCCAGACGATTTACGCCATCGAAGCCGGAGCATATGTTCCAAATACAGCAGTTGCGCTGCGCCTCGCGCAGACGCTCGAGGTTCGAGTGGAAGAGCTGTTTTCTCTTGATGATGGCTCGCCGGCGCCGGTGATCACCGAGGACGTGGAAATGCTGCCCGGCGGCCAGGCGGTGGAGCCGGGATTGCCGGTCCAGCTCTGCCAGGTGGACAAGCGCATCATGGGAGTTTATCCGTCGCCGGTGGCGTGGCATTTGCCCGTCGCGGATGCAGTGGTGGTGCACGCTGGCGGGAAGGGGGCCGATGCGCGCAAGGCGCGGGTGCAGGTATTTGGCGCGGAAGGCGAAGCCGGCCATCGGCTTTTGATGGCCGGCTGCGACCCGGCGATGACGGTGCTGGCGAGGCATGTGCGGAAAGGGAATGTCGAGCTGGTGCTGGCGCATCGCAACAGCTCGCAGTCGCTGGTCCTGCTGCGAGAAGGCCTGGTGCACGTGGCTGGTTCGCATCTGCGCGATGAAGCCACCGGCGAATCCAACCTGCCGCACGTGCGCAAACTGTTTCCCCGGGGAACGGTTTCAGTGATTACATTTGCCATGTGGGAAGAGGGAATTGTCGTGGCGAAGGGCAATCCGAAGTCGATCCGGGAGATCGGCGACTTTGCACGCAAAGGTGTCACGCTAGTGAATCGGGAAGCGGGATCCGGCAGCCGGATTTTATTGGACTCCAGCCTGAAGCGGTTGGGAATTCCTATCGCGAAAGTGACGGGTTACGGCCAGATCGCGTACGGCCACCTTCCAGCGGCCTGGCAAGTTCGCGTGGGACAAGCGGATGGTTGCGTGGCCACGCGGGCCGCGGCGCGGATATTCGGGCTAGACTTTGTGCCGCTCATTGGTGAACGCTACGACCTGGTGATTCGCAAGCCGCACCTGGCATTGCCCGCCGTGCAGCTGCTGCTAGATACGTTGAGCCGGACGGCGTTTCGGCGGGAACTCGAGGGACTGGGAGGATACACTACGAGCGATGCGGGAAAGCAGGTGGCTTAGTTCGGTATGAGGCGTTTTAGAGCGGCGCGAGCAGCTTTCGGAGGAGATCGGTGGCCGGCGCGGTGCGCACTTGCTCCCAATCGCCCTGCTGAATCACTTGGCCTCGCTCAATGACGGCTACGTGAGACGACAGCCGCTCCAGGACGTAAGCCTGGTGATCCACCACGATCATGGTGAACCCGAGGTTGTTTTTCCAAGCCAGAAGGCCTTCGATCAGCTCGCGTGCGAGTTGCCGATCAAGGCCGGCAAACGGCTCATCGAGCAGAACCAGCGGCGGGCGCCGCGCCAACATGCGCGCGAGCGCCACTCTTCGCGCCTGACCGCCGGAGATACGTGCCGCCGGTGCGTTCCAGAAGTCGTCCAGGCTAAGGCTTGCGCGCAAGTCCGCGAGCCAGCCATTCTCATTTTCCGTGGGCCCGCGACCCAGCCCGAAGGCGATATTCCGCGCCACGGTCAGATGAGGAAAAAGATATGGCTCTTGAGTCAGGTATCCAACGGGCCGCAGATGCAGGGGCAACGGCGGCGGAAACAACTGGATGCCACCAAAGCGGATACTGCCGTGATCCGGTTGCTCAATGCCGGCGATGCACGAAAGTACTGTGCTCTTCCCGGCGCCGGATGCTCCAAACAGCCCCAGAGAGCCGCCCTTTTCGATCTTCAGGTGAACGTCGACCGTCAGATCGCGCCGCCGTTTGAGAATGTAGGCGTCAAGCATGTGGGCGGCGTTGCGCCAGGAGATGGGCGATCCAGGGCAGAGGCAGCGCGGTCACTAGAAAAACCAGGAGCAGCGGCATGACAGCGGGCAGACCGAAGCTCTGCAGATTGACCCAGAGCTGCACTGGCATTCCAGATGGATAATACGCGGTCACGACGACAGCGCCAAATTCCCCCAGGGCACGGACCCAGGCGAGACTGAAAGCGACAGCGAGTCCCAGCCGCGCCAATGGAAAGGTGACGCGCCAAAACACACGCGATGGCGTCTGGCCGAGCAAAGCGGCCTGTTTTTCGAGCATCGGGGGAATGGAGCCGAACGCCGCGATGGCTCCCAGAATGTAGTAGCCGATGCTGACGTAGACTTGCGTGACCACGAACGCGAGCGCGTTGTTGCTCAAGCGAATTCCGGCATGCTCTAGCCATTGGCCGATCCAACCCGTTGGACCGAACGCCATAGAGAGCAAGATCCCCAACGCCAGCGGAGGCAGCAGAATGGAGAGAATCAGGATGCTCTGCCACCACAGGCGTTCCTTCGGAGCGGCGCGCGCGACGTAGATCGCAACCGGCGTGCCCACCAGCAACACGATCAACATGGCGGCGCCAGTCCAGAGCAAAGACACACGAATAGATGAGAGAGTGGGATTGGCGACCGCATCATCCCAGCGCCAAGGGCCCACGCGAGAAAGCAATCCAGTGAGGGGATAGAGCAGCGCGAGGGCGAAGAGCACCACGCCGCAGCGTGAGATAGAGCGCCGGGTCACGTGGCGCCCAACACTTTGGCATCGCCGGGTGGATCATAATCGGAACGGCTGAAGATTTCTTGCGCCGATTTTCCGCATAGCCATTCGACGAACCGCGCAGCCGCTTGAGGATCTGGCGCCTGCTTGAGTGCCGCGGCGTAATAAACCAACGGCTCGGGATGATAGGTTTTGCTGTTCAGCGTGAGGCTCGCTTGCGAGTAAGCTCCAGACGAGCCGCCGCCGAGATTGATTTCCCGCGGCAAGGTGACATACGGCAGGTGGAACGGCGCGGGCTGGATCTTATAGGCGGACGCCGCATCCAACTGGCCGCTCTGCAAGCGCGCTTGGACGGTGGGCTCGGTAAAGATCTGTTCGGGGTTGACGTCCGGTCCGAGAATGAGCCGAACGAGATCGGGCTGCTTGTAGAGGCGCGCCGCAAGCTGCATGACAAATATGATATTGCGGCCTTGCGGGTCGGTGACAGGATCGGTTCGGCCGAAGCGCAGGCCCGGCTCCTGGAGGATTTGCCACCAGGATTGAGCGTTAGACTTGTCCGCCGCCTCGAAACGGGGCGCGAAGCGGCTGCTGGGGCAGTAGGCGATCACCATTTCGGTGTGTGCGATGGGGACCGCGTTGGTAGCCATTCCCGCCTTCAGAACCGTTTCCATGGGGCTGGGAGTCACCGAGATGAAAACATCCGCATGAATGGCGTTGCCTACGATGAGCTGTGCGAGTCCGCTGGCGCCCTGCGCGCGGCCCTGCAACGACAGGCCCAGTTGCGCGAGCGCCGCCTGCTTGATCTCGCCTTCCATCACGGAGGCCATCGATCCGGCGTAGGCGACATTCAAGACGCTCTCACCGCGAGCTTTCAACCCCGCGAGCGCGGCGATTTGGTAAATGATCTGACGGCGGGTCAACGTAATGTATTTCAGTATACTGTCTCTTTAACACGACGAAGCGCGAAAAACTACTTTTCAACGCCGGAACGCAGAGACGCCGAGATTCGCACCGCCCGACGGCTCTGATAGACTCTTTGAGAAAGCCTAAAATTCTGGGACAGATACGCAGTGGACAGCGAAATTGTGACTAAAACAGACCGCGCCATTAAGCAGGGGGCGCTTACACACGCCGAGATCAGCCAGCAGCCGGAGCTGTGGCCGGATACGTTCGATCGTGTCGTTGGAGGTTTACGGCGATATGGCTGGGTTTCGCCGGATGCTGACTTTGTGTTTGCGGGCGCAGGGAGCTCCGCGTATGCGGGTCTGGCTATTCAGGGTGCGTTTCCCGCAACCCGCGCGGTTGCTACTACGGATCTTCTGGCGGATCCCCAGCCTCACTTTGGCCCAGGGGGAGTTCTTGTTTCCCTGGCGCGATCGGGCGACAGTCCTGAGAGCGTGGCAGTGGTCCGCAGAATTCAACGGCTTTGTCCTCAGGTTCGGCATGTTGCGATCACGTGTAATGCGCAAGGCCAGTTGGCGCAATGCCCGGGCGTCACGCCTATCGTGCTTGATCCGAGGACGAACGATCGGAGCCTGGCCATGACAAGCTCATTCTCCAATCTGGTGCTTGCCGGGATGTGTCTTGGCCGCCATGGGGAGATCGGCCAGGTTCTCACCCATGTATGCGCGCGAGTAAAACAAAGATTGGCCGAACTGGAGGAACGAGCGCGGGCGTTGTCAGCCGATGAAGTCAACCGGGTTGTCATTTTGGCATCCGCTCCCATGATGGGCTGGGCGCAGGAAGCTGCTCTAAAGATTCTCGAAATGAGCGCGGGCCGGATTCCCGTGATGCCGGAGACGCATCTCGGGCTGCGGCACGGACCGATGAGCTTCCTCCGCCCGGATACGTTCGTTCTGAGCATCCTCTCGACAGACCCGTTGCGGCGACGTTACGAAGAGGACCTGCTGAATGAACTAAGAGCCAAACAGCTCGGCCGGATGGTCGTGATCAGCCCGGAGGATGGGCCGGCGTTCGCGGAAATCGTGCCCGCCATGGCCGGAGATTTGCCCGATTCTCTGCGAACCCCATTCGAGATTGTTTTTCCGCAGCTTTTCGCCTATCACCTCAGTCTTCAGTCAGGGTTGAATCCAGACAATCCCAGTCCGGGTGCTGTGATCACTCGTGTTGTGCAAGGAGTTCGCATTCATGAAGGCTGATCGCCCGCTGGACTGCCTGGTGGCGGGCGAGGCCAATGCCGATTTGCTGGTCGACGGGATCGCGCGCCTGGAGTTTGAGAAAGAGAAGCTGGCCTCAGACATGAATCTGGTCTTGGGCGGATCGAGCTCGATTTTTGCCTTCAATCTATCGCGATTGGGTGCGAAGGTGGGTTTTGCGGGAATCGTGGGAGACGATTTCTTCGGCCATTTCGTGGAACAGCGGCTGCGCTGGGCCGGCGTGGACACGCGGACTCTTCATCGGCGTCAAAAGGTGAAGACAGGACTGACGATCTGGTGCAAGCAGGGAGCGAAGCGCGCGGGAATCACATACGCAGGAAGCATGGCGTTATTGCGAGCGCGCGACGTGCCGGATACCATTTTGCGGAGCACCCGCCACCTCCACGTGGGCGCGTACTTTCTTTTGGAAAATCTTCATCCAGGAGCCGCCGGTCTGTTCCGGAAGGCGCGAAAACTCGGACTGACTACGTCGCTCGACTGCAATTATGATCCATCGGAGAAATGGGATTCGGGAATCCGCGGAGTGTTGAAGTATACAGACATTTTCTTTCCCAATGAGATCGAGGCGCTCCGGCTGACGAACTGCCGCGATGTCGAACGAGCGGCACGCGAACTGTCGAAGCTAGTGCGGATTGCGGCGGTCAAGCTCGGAGCCAGCGGCGCGATCGTGTACGCGGAGGGAACGCGGTTCCGCGTGCCGGCAGTGAAGGCTCGCGTGGTTGACACGACCGGCGCGGGCGACAGTTTCGATGCCGGTTTTCTGGCGTGCTTTCTCAAAGGCGGTTCGATCGAGGAGTCGGCGCACGCGGGCGTCGCTGCCGGGGCTCGTGCCGTGAGCGCTGTGGGGGGCACGGGCGGTTTCGAATAAGAGCGCCCCGAGTTTCAATGGAGCCTACTGTTCAAAGTCCCTGCGCCTGGCTGCGGAGGGTAGTGGAGCGCAACCGCGCGAGTGAGCCAGTGGGGATGTACTCAGTGTGTTCCGCTAACTCGTGGGTGCTCGAAGCATCGATGCAGCAGGCACTGGAAGACGGGTCTGTACTCTGCATTGAGTCTACGTCAAATCAAGTCAATCAGTTCGGCGGGTATACGGCGCTGACACCAACTGAGTTTGTTGCTTTTGTACACTCAATAGGCAAGCGCGCAGGCTTTCCGGTCAACCGCATTCTGCTGGGCAGCGACCATCTGGGTCCTTATCCGTGGCGGAACGAGCCGGCCGAGTCAGCAGTTGGAAAGGCATGTGAGCTGGTGCGGGCCAGTGTTATCGCGGGTTACAGCAAGATCCATCTGGATGCGAGCATGGCATGCGCGGATGATGCCCCAAATCAGGCGCTCGCGGATGAAGTGATCGCGCAAAGGGCGGCCGCCATATGCCAGGTTGCCGAGAAAACGCATCAGGAGTTGCGAGACGGGTCGCCGGCTCCTATTTATGTCATCGGCACGGAGGTGCCTGTTCCGGGCGGCGAGCAGGGGCCAGGAATGGCTCCGGTAGTGACTCGCGTCCCGGATGCGCAGCGCACGCTCGAAAGCTTTCGTGCGGCGTTCTTGAAACACGGATTGAGTGCGGCCTGGGAAAGAGTGGTTGGGTTGGTGGTGCAACCTGGGGTGGAGTTCGGCGATGCCTCCGTGTTTGAGTACGACAAGCGGAAGGCTCAGCCTCTGAGTAAGTGCCTTCCCGCGTCTCCGTCGCTGGTGTATGAGGCACACTCCACTGACTACCAGCCGCCAACGGCGCTGCGCGAGATGGTGGAGGATCACTTCGCCATACTGAAGGTGGGGCCGTGGCTGACGTTCGCTTTCCGGGAAGCCATTTTTGCGTTGAGTTGGATTGAAAGGGAGTGGCTCGGCAAGGCGCGGGGGATTACTCCTTCCCAAGTGCCTGAAGCCATGGAGCGGGCCATGCTGCACAATCCGGTACATTGGAGACCTTATTATCGTGGCGATGAACAGGAACTGAGCCTGGCGCGACGCTACAGCTATAGTGACCGCTGCCGGTACTATTGGCCGGATGAGGCAGTGCAACGGGAACTCAAGCTGCTGGTTGCAAATCTGTCGGCCTCCCCGGCTCCCCTGACGTTGCTGAGTCAATACCTGCCGGAGGAGTACGATGCGGTGCGGGCACGTCGAATTCGCAACACACCGGTAGAGTTGATTCACGAACGGATTCGGAAGGTAGCGAGAATTTATGCGGCCGCTTGCGGTAGGTAATTGTGGGGCGGCAACCGCTCCCTATGGTCGCGGCTCAGCAAGACGGCTTTCGGGAACTTAGTTATGGGAACTTATACTGAGTTATCGCAGGATGTCAAAGCGCACTTGGAAGATCCCAAGGCACTCAAGAGTGTGGAGCGAATCATTGCACGGGGACTGCAGAGTCTGCCTGTACTGAGGGAATTCCTGCATCGGGATCTGCCTATCGATCAGACGGAACGGTTGGAGGAGTTACTCAAGGCAATTTTGCTCACAGCGATGAGCCAGCCCATGCCCGGGCCGGATGCCCGGCGAATTGCTCAATTTCAGAAAGAGCTTGGTTTTATTCTCAAATACAAGTCGTATGCAGTGAAGGCTGCGACGCCGGTAGGGTATTCGATCTTCCTCCAAAACGAGCGCGAGGGTTTTAGCTTCCAACGCCATGTGGTGCACAAGCTCGAGGTGTTTCACATTGTGAGCGTCAAACCGGGGGGATACATTTTCCTCTGTGACTTTGACGACTGGAAGAGGATTTACGAGAAAAACTCGTTCGAGCGGTGGTTCAATGGAGAGCCCAACCCTGCGTATGAGCGCTACAGATTCGTGCCGGAGCCAGGAGACGTTTTTATCATTTCGGAGCTCGGAGTGGTGCACACAGTTATCGGCTGCGTACTCGAGGAGTATGCGACGGTATCCACGGACATGGTAGACCGGCTGCATGACCAGAATTTAGGTAAGAAGATTCCCGCCGATTTTGATCGTGCCCATGCCGAGCCCGTGCTGCGGGCAATTGAGGCTCCTGGAAGCAACCGTTTGGTAACGGGTCTGGGAGAGAAGAACTTCGAGCGGATTCACGCGGTTGGTGTACAGGGCGGGGAACGGATGTTGCTATGCGATTCATTTGTGACGGCGGCGCGTTACGTGATCGAACCCGGAAAAGAAACCGCGCTGACGCACGATGACACACGGGCCGTCCTGCTGCGCATGAATGGCGGCGGTGGCGCCATCGTGATCGCCGACTCGTCGGAGTGTAAGAACGCACTGCCGTGCCTTCCCTTTGAACGGGGCGATGTGTTTCTGGTTCCGCCGGGCATTCGATATGCCGTACGAAACGAGGGCAGCGGGTATGTGGCGTATTCGGAGCACTGCATCGCGCCTGACGTGGCTTTTATCTAGTTAGCCCGGCATCGTCCGACAGCGGCGCTACAAGGGCCGAACGGCCGCAGGTACCCACAAACGGCGCGTGTCCCTGCGCTACATCCGATATCATAGTTCCCGAGGAGTTTGTCTTATGTCTAGGCTCTGTACGCGGTGCAGTACGATTTTATTGGTGTTTGCGATGTTGGCGACGCCCGCCTTAGCCGCCGGTGAGCGGCGCGCATCCTTCAACGAAGGCTGGCGCTTTCTGAAGGCCGACGCTTCGGGGGCGGAGCAGGCCGATTTCGACGATGCGGCCTGGCGCGCGTTGAATCTGCCGCATGATTGGGCCATCGAGGGCCCGTTCGATTCAAAATACAATCCTGAAACCGGTGGTCTTCCGATCTTCGGCACGGCCTGGTACCGGAAGCATTTCACAATTCCCACGGACGGGCGCGGCAAATTCTACAGCATCGAAATCGACGGCGCCATGTCGAACTCCACGGTTTGGCTGAACGGCCACAAGCTGGGCGGACGGCCTTACGGTTATAGCAGCTTCGAACTGGAACTCACTCCGCACCTGAATTTCGGCGGAGAGAACGTGATCGCTGTGCGGCTGGCACCGGAGGATGAATCGTCGCGCTGGTATCCGGGCGCGGGAATTTATCGCAACGTGTGGCTGGTCAGCACCGGGCCGGTTCACGTGGCGCATTGGGGCACTTATATCACGACGCCTGAGGTCTCAAACGCGAGCGCTACGGTCGCGATTCGAAATGAGATTCGCAACCAAAGCGCACAAGCGGCAAGCGTGAGCGTGGAAACGGCCATCCTCGACGCGTCGAACAAACAGGTGAGCCGGCAATCAGCCGATGCCACGATTCCCGCGGGCCAGACAAGCGCTGTGCCACTGAAGTTGACGGTCGCGAGCCCGCAGCGGTGGGACGTAAGCCGGCCGTATCTTTATCAGGCAGTGACCACAGTCAGACAGGGAACCGAAGTGCTCGACCGGTACGTGACTCCATTTGGCATCCGGACGATCGAGTTCACGCGCGAACAGGGATTTCTCCTCAATGGCCGCCATCTCAAGATTCAGGGAGTCTGCAATCACCATGACCTGGGGGCGCTGGGGGCGGCGGTGAGCCGGCGAGCGATCGAGCGCCAGTTGGAAATCATGAAGAGCATGGGCGTAAATGGCATTCGTACGAGTCATAATCCGCCCGCGCCGGAGCTGTTGGAAGCTTGCGACCGCATGGGCCTAGTGGTGATGGATGAGGCGTTTGACATGTGGCGGATTCCCAAAAAACGCAATGGCTATTCGAAATATTTCGCCGACTGGGCGGAAACCGACATGCGCGACATGATCCGGCGCGATCGCAATCACCCCAGCATCATTCTTTGGAGCATCGGCAATGAGATTCCCGAGCAGAACAAAGCGAACGGGTGGGAGACGGCGAAAATGCTGAGCGGCATTGCGCACGAGGAAGACTCCACGCGGCCCACAACATCCGCGATGAACGAGTGGGAGGACGCTATCAAGAACCATTTTGCGGACCAAGTGGATGTGAAGGGCTTCAATTATCAGCCGATGCACTATGCGAAGATCCAGGATGAGCACCTCAAGTGGGTGATCTACGGTTCGGAGACGGCCTCGTGTGTGAGTTCGCGCGGCGTGTATCATTTGCCGCTGGCGAGCTTCGAGAAGGACCCTTCCCTGCAAGTGTCGAGTTACGACACGGTTGCTCCGCCCTGGGCGATGTGCCCGGACGTCGAGTTCGCAGCGCAAGAGCGCTTGCCGAACGTGCTGGGCGAGTTCGTGTGGACGGGCTTCGATTACCTGGGCGAGCCCACGCCTTACGGCAGCCGCAAGGAGTGGCCATCGAGAAGCTCGTACTTCGGAATCGTGGATCTGGCGGGTTTCCCCAAGGATCGATACTACCTGTACAAGAGCGAGTGGACCTCGGATCCGTTGGTTCACGTGCTGCCGCACTGGAATTGGCCGGGACGGGAAGGCCAAATGATTCCGGTAATGGCGTATACCAACGCCGAGGAAGTCGAACTGTTTCTTAACGGGAAGTCGCTGGGAAGGAAGAAGCGGGGAACCGATACTGTCGTCATTCCGGTGGGCCAGAATGTCACGCCGGCGCGGAAGTTCACGTCTAAGTTTCGCCTGGAGTGGGAGGTGCCCTACCAGCCAGGAACGCTGCGCGCCGTCGCATACACAGGCGGCGCAGAGGTGGCCAGCGACGAAGTTCATACGGCGGGAAGACCGGCGAGTATCCGGCTCACACCGGATCGAGCGCAGATCCGCGCCGACGGAGAGGATCTCTCGTTCATCACGGTGCGTATCGAAGATAAGGACGGCAATCTGTGCCCGTTGGCCGATGATCTGGTGCATTTCCGCCTTGAGGGTCCAGGAACGATTGCCGCAGTGGATAACGGCAACGCGGCGTCGGTTGAGTCGTTCCAGGCGGATCATCGAAAAGCGTTCAGTGGGATGGCTCTGTTAATTGTCAGGTCTCAAGCGCGGCAAGCGGGGCCGATCCAAGTGCGAGCCACGTCGGACGGCTTGCAGGCGGCGAGCGTCGATTTGACCGCGGCGCAATGAATAAAACGGTTTAGTACATTAGCCGAAAGCTGCGGCCGTCATACCAGATCCACACAGCCCGGCCCGTGGTCAGCTGCCCGGCCGCAAGCTGGCTGCTTCCGTCCTTTTGCAGGATGGAGACAAGGCCGACGCCATCCACGCTTAGGGTACTCGATCCAGTGTTGCTGGCTCCGGGGTTCAACAAGAGAAACATGCCCTCGGTATAAGCGGTCAGCACGGCCGCGGCGTTCAGGCTGCAAGTGTACATGTTGGTTCCACTGGAAGGCAGCGATTTGCAGTACCAGGGTTTTGCGGCGGATGCGTTGGCGTCGGTCAGCACGACAGCTGTGTTGAGTGACAAGGTGTTGCCCGCGACCATCAGGGCGTTTCCGAGCGTGGCCCAGACGGTTCGCTGCGGAGTCTGACCATTGGTCATCAGCACGCCGCCGATGGGACCGGTCTTGGTGGGGAGCACGATGGGCGCGGGGTTGCCCGCGTTCGGCGCAACCGCAATCTGTACGGGAGTACCATTCGCATCGTACAGAGTAATGGCGCCGCCGACGACAGGGGACCTTCCCGAACTGCTGCGCACAATCAGTGCGGCGATAACCTTCTGCGAGACGCCGCTACTCTTCAGGGTGGCAATATCGGAATCGGCCACCGCGTACTTGCCTGGCTGCTGGCTCACCATGCTGACGATGATGTCTTCTCCGATCCCGGCCTGGGTCAGCTTCACGAGCGTGTCGTTGGTCAGCGGCTGTTGGGCGCTGAGAACGGACAGAAAAAAACAGGAACAGACGATTGCGGTCTTCATTGATCGAAGAGTGCTCCTTGTCGGTTCAGTTGTACACCGTGGCCACCTGAAATCGCAACGCTAGCCGCCCCTGTTATCCTGAGACCGTTCATGGTTGTCGAAAATTTCAAGCTGCTTCTTCGATTATTTTGGCGGCCGGCGTTGGCGATGAGCGGGATTCTGGACCGTGGCAGCCTGCTATTTGCCACATTCGCGGTGCTGGCTGCTTCCCTGGTGCTGCAGTTCAGCGTGAGGCTTCCCGCTAGGCAAGCGCCGGCCGTTGTGACACAGCCTGCTCAGGCTGAGCCGGACGAGGCGCCCGTTCCACGAGCGCACGCCCGGCCCGCGCTGTCATTCAGCTTCTACTCGCCGCTACTGGTGCTGGCAGCCATTTACGTTCCAGGAACACTGCTGGTAACGAACTTGATCGGCCGCATGGGCGCGTTCGGCGCCGTTTTCCAGCGCGACTACTCCTCACTGCTCACGTGCACCTCGATGGCATGGACCGCGGCGCAAATACCGGTGGTGCTGGCTGCCTGGGTGGCTCCGCTTCCGGTTGTTGGTGCGGTCGCGGTGGCAGCATACCTTTACTTTGCGGTGCTGATGTTCTTCGCAATCCGAACCGTATTCGGAACGGAGAGCGGTATAGCGGCCGGCGCCGTCTGCCTGTCGTGGATTCCTTTGGTAGCCGCGGCGTTCTTGTGGGGGCCACTGCGATTCATTCTCGGATGGCTGGCCTCGCCATTCTTTCTTTTTTACGCGTTCTACTATCTTCGCGGCGAGTTCACTAATGTTGGCGCCGGATTGCGCAGCCGCCAAAACTTCCGCCGGATGCTGGAAGCCGCGGCTATCAATCCGCACGATGCCGAGGCGCAATATCAGCTAGGGCTCATTTATCAGCAGCGCCGGCAGTATTCGGAAGCCATGCAACGGTTTCAAAACGCCGTGGCGATCGACCCAAAGGAAGCCGATGCGCATTTTCAGTTGGGCCGCATCGCGCGCGAACAGGGCCGCCTGAAAGATGCGCTCCCGCATTTTCAAGCGGTGATTGATCTCGACGAAAAACACAGCCAAAGCGAGATCCTGCGCGAGCTGGGCGCCGTATACTTGACCGCGCGCCAATACCAAGACGCGCGCAATGAACTTGCAATTTATATCGAACGGCGGCCGTATGACACCGAAGGGCTTTTCTACTATGGCCAGGCATTGGAGGGATTGGGCGACATGGCACAAGCTCGTGAGATGTACGCACGAGCCATCGAATCCGACCGGACGGCGCCACAGTATCGCAGGCGGTACACCGCCCGCTGGAGCCGGTTGGCCCAGAAGCAACTAGGAAAGCTGCGCGGCTGAGCTCGCCAATACGAGCCAGCCCGCGATGGTGCACAGTTTCTCATCCTGCCGCCAGGGCGGGCCGATGGTCTTGCCCAGCTTGGAGATGCGCTGGTGTAGTTCTGCCGGCGAGATTTGGATAGCTGCGGAAGCCCGGCTCATGAGCTCTTTTTCCTTTACACCTATGACTGGCAAGCCGCAAGACTCACACGCCTTCTGAAGAGCGTTCCTGAAGAAGTGCCCTTCGGCGGTATGGATCATCACGTGCGACCGAAGCGTCGCGGCCAGATCGTCAGCGGGCCGACCCGCGCCAAGCAGGATGCATGAGCCGGCTATTTTGTATCCGTTACCTGCCAGATCTGAAACAGCCTTTCGCAGCGACGCCGTTGCGACAGCCTTGGCGGCTCCGGCGCATTGATCCAGGAATGCCTTGGCATCTGGCAGCTTCATGTCTTTGGCGGTGTGATATGGCTGCTGAAAACCGCGAATCTTGTGATCTATCAGCTCCAACCTCCGGCGTTCGATTGTGAGAGGTCCGTCGTTCGGTCTCGCCACAACCACCATAGCCGCCCAGCCCGAGTGAACGCGAAACCCCAGGGCGGCTCGGGACGGATTACTCAGCACGGGTAATCCTGTTGTGGCGCCTTCGGATCAAAGCGCGGGATAAAACGGCCGTCGATGTCCGTGAATCCGTATTCCTTCGCAAGATCGCATGCCCACAGGAGCTGGCCGTTTTTCCGAAATACTTTGCGGTCCGCCGCCAAAGCTGCCACGGCCCGGCCGATGTACTCCGGTGATTCGCTCAGATCGAAGCGAAACTGCTTCTTTTGAGCTTCGGTCCGCATGTGCATCAGCACGCGTTCGGTTCGCATGAAGCCGGGATTGAGCCCGACTATCGCAATTTTGGCGCTCTTTGTATCGCGGCTCATGCCCAGGATCAGCCGGTTCAGGCACTCGTGACCGAGATCCCAGAGAATGTTGCCCCGCCAGGCGGAGGGGTCGGGATGCAGGTTGTCTGTCACGTGAATGATGAGCCCGTGCCGTTGTTCCAGCATTAGCCCCACCGCATACACGCTGGTCAGCCAGCAGGCGCTCACGGTGCCGAGCGTCTCACGCCAGTGGTCGCCGTTGAGCGACCAGAACTTCTTCATCCAGACTTGCATGCAGAGCGGACCCCAGGCGGAGTTGGCCAGCACGTCGAGACGGCCGTGGTCTTTCTTCACGCGGCGGAACAAGTCCGCAACCTGTTTTTCATCGCTCAGATCGGCGCGAATCGCAATGCCCCTGCCGCCACGCGCCGTCACTTCCTGAGCGGTATCCTCCACAGTGCCAGGAGCTTTGTCCGCTGGTTTGGGCCCTTTTCGCGATGTTCGGGCCGCGACGTAGACGGTAGCGCCGGCATCTCCGAGCGCCAGCGCGATGCCACGTCCGGCGCCACGGCTGGCACCCGCGACCACGGTGATCTTTCCTTCCAATGGTTTCATGCGGGACAAGTGTAAGGGACAATTCATGACACCAGTTGTCATGTTTCCCTGATAAAGTTTGTCGTATGCGTGCCGACCGCCTGCTTTCCATCCTGCTGTTGCTACAAGTGCACCACCGCGTGACCGCGCGCGAGCTGGCAAAACGCCTGGAGGTCTCGGAGCGCACGATTCTGCGGGACATGGAAGCGCTGAGCGGATCAGGGGTGCCGGTAGTGGCTGAACGTGGCGCGGGTGGTGGCTGGAGCCTGCTCGAAGAGTATCAGACAAAGCTTACCGGTCTGAGCGCGGCGGAGATCCAGTCGCTGTTTCTGGCGAGACCGGCGCGGTTGATGGCGGACCTCGGATTGAAGCAGGAAGCGGAGGCGGCCTTCATCAAGCTGCAAGCATCTCTACCGGCGGGCTCGCGGCCACAAGCCGAATTCGCGCGGCAGAGGGTCCTGATCGATACCAGTGGTTGGCGCGACCCAGCGGAATCGATCGCTTGTCTGCCCGTGCTGCTGGATGCTCTCTGGCAGGAGCGGCAGGTGAAGTTTTCTTACCGGCGGGTGTTATGTGACGCCAGCGAGCGCGTGGGCGATCCTCTGGGATTGGTCGCCAAGGGGAGCGGCTGGTACCTGGTGGCTTGCGTCGATGGCGAACCGCGCACCTACCGGGTGTCACGCATTTCGGACGCCACGATTCTGGATCAGCCTAGCGCACGGCCGGCGGAGTTCGGTCTCGCTAGTTACTGGGACCGCTCCGCAGTCGAGTTTCGCGAGAAACTGCCACGATTCCATGCAACCTTCCTGGTCAACCCAGCTGCCATGCGGCAGGTGAGGTATCGCGGGTGGCGGCTGGAAGAGGAAACACCAGAAGGCGACCGCGTTCGCGTGCGATTGCGCTTCGACATCGAGGAGGAAGCCGTACAATTTGCGCTCGGCCTGGGCGGCGATGTCGAGATCGTGGAGCCGCGCGAGCTGCGGTCCAAGGTCGTGGAGAGAGCGCTCGCCGTCATCCAGCAATACCAGGATTAGCGCTTCTTAGGCTGCGCTCATCGAGGGTTGATAACGCCGGCTGCCCTGGAACGGTTGAAACCGGTAGCCGATGCCGAAGATGGTTTCGAGATATTCCCGGCTGTATGAGCCGAGCTTGGTGCGCAACCGCCGAATGTGGACATCCAGGGTGCGGGTGCGAATCTGATTGCTGTAGCCCCAGATGCGGCTGAGCAGCACTTCGCGGGGCACGATTTCGCCCGCGTTTTCCACCAGCAGCGAGAGCAGTTCGTATTCTTTGCGCGTTAGCACGATGCGTTGGTCGTCCAGCGCGGCCAGGCCGCGGCTGAAGTCGACCTCCAGATGCGCATCCTGGTAACGGGGCGTCTTGTTTGCCGTGATCTGTATCGAATCCATGTTGTTAACCAACCTTTCCATTCGATATTACGGGGCGCAACGTTTTGAATTGTTGTAAAGTCGTAAAAGTTTGGTAAGAACTGCGGGAACTGCGTGATGGCCGTCCTGATACTGTTGCTTTTAGCACAGGCCGGGGGGCCTCACGCGCTGGAACGTGAGGATGTGGTGGCGCTATTGCTGGAGAAAGGCGCCGATCCGAACATCGGCAATAACCACGGCGCGAGCGCGCTCCACACAGCAATCACAGGCGGGTATCAGAGCATCGCCGACAAGATTCGCGCACCCGATGGACGCGACGTGGCGCCGGCCGCGTCCCGCTAGATCCTGCTCTTTTTCCAACTGCCTCTGAGAAACATGGTCAGCCCCATTCCCGTGATGAACAGCTCAGCAATGGGAATGGCGGTGAAAACACCGCGCACCCGCATGCCGGCCGGGTATGCCAGCGCCCAGGCGAGAGGAATCTCAAAGAGCCAGAAACCAAGCATGTTGATGATGGTGGGCGTAACTGTGTCGCCCGCTCCATTGAACGCCTGGACCATCACCATGCCCCACGCATAGGACAGATTGCCAAAAGCGATGATGCGCAGGCAGCTCACGGCGAACGGCATCACCGCCGGGTCTTCGGTAAACAGCCGCACGATTTGCTCGGGCAAGGTGATGAACACTGCCGCGACAAAGCCGAGAAAAATCATGTTGTAGAAGGCGGTCAGATAGACCGCGCGCTCCGCCCGCTCCGGTTTGCCGGCACCCAGGTTCTGCCCCATCATGGTAGCCGCGGCGCCACTCAAACCCCACGAGGGGAGTATGGCGAAGATGAAGATGCGGATGCCGATCGTGTAACCGGCTACAGCGGCGCTTCCGAACGAACTGATGATTCGTACCAGCGCGATCCAACTGGTGTGGGCCACGGCGAATTGGAGCACACCAGTGCTGGATACGCGGATGAGTGAGCCAATCACTCGCGGCACAATGCGAAAATCGGCCCGGCGAATCACGATGCGGCTATGCCCGCGTGTCAATATCCACAACTGAAGCAGCACGCCGAATGACCGGCCGGTCAAGGTTGACACGGCGGCCCCAGTCACGCCGAGCCTGGGAAACGGGCCCAAGCCGAAAATCAGGCACGGATCCAGAGCCAGGTTGATCAGGTTCGATACCCAAAGAACGCGCATGGCAATGGAAGCATCGCCGGCGCCGCGAAAAATGGCGTTGTTGAGGAACAGCAGCATCACGCTCACGCTGCCGCCCAACACGATCGAGGTATATCGATGTCCGATCGCCACCAGGTCGGCCGGCGCGCCCATCCACCCCAGCAGTCGCGGGGCGAGCCAGTAGCCGGGTATCCCCATCAGGATCGCCAACGAGACACCCAGCAGGATGGCTTGCACGGCGGCCGTGGCCGCACCCTGCGAATCCTTCTCGCCGATGCGCCGCGCCACCATCGCGGTGGTAGACATGCTCACGCCCATCGCCACCGAGAAAACCAGCGTTAGCATCGACTCCGTCAAGCCAACTGTGGCGACGGCATTGGCGCCCAGACGCGTGACCCAGAACACATCCACGATCGCGAATAGCGACTCCATCAACATCTCGAGCACCATGGGCGTGGCGAGCAGGAACACGGCCCGGCTGATGGAGCCTTCGGTAAAGTCCTGCTGTGTGCCGCGAATCGCTTCCATCACTGATCGCCATATCGTGGGGCCGCGTTCGGTGACGATCCTAGTAGCCATAAAATTAGCCCTCCTGGGCAACTTATGCTCGCGCGAGCAGTTAAATAAAAACTGGAAGTTTAGGCTGCGGCTCGGCGAGAAGCTAGCGCCGGAACAGGTCCGGCACGCCGAAATCGAAGCCTGGGAACGCAATAGCAGCGCGTACAGCGACCCGGTTTTGGATCATCGACGTGCTGTTGGCGTTCATTTGCATGGTAGGAAACGGGGCCCGTGCCCCGATCTGATAACTATATCGGGGACGGGCACCGGCGCGCAAGTGGAATTTGTGGTTTTTTGGCCGGAGAAGACGTTAGATCGAGGCTGCCGGCTGCGCAAGCCTCAACTGGAAAAGCTACGAACCAGTACGGCAAATAGCGCGCCCAGTGCGGCGGCCCAGGCGATGCCGAGCGCTAGCGCCTTCATGGGGTGGGACAGCAGAAACCTGTGAGGGCGCTTGTCACCCCGCATTGACCCGCCCCTCGCATAAGGCTTCACCTAGCTCGCAGTATCGCTCCCGAGCACGTTCGATGCTGCTCATCTGGCGTTGCCTCGTTTGCATACGCCGTTCGATCCCGATCCTCCTTCGTTCCAAAATCACCTTTTCAATTCGCTCAGCCAGCTCATTTCGCTGCTGCTCGGTGAGCACGATGCCTTCGATATTGTCTGTGGGCGCGCTCAGCTCGAGCGCCATAACGTCAGATGCCGATTCCATTCCTTTCACCTCTATTTTTTCTTCAAGTTTCGTTTTCCAGGGAGGCGCGGCCTCAGCAGCTGTGCGCCTTGCGATGCTCGATATATGACCGCCGTGCCTGTTTCCACTCCGCGTCTGCTGTGTGCAGAACGACCTCTAAGTCGGACACTTGTGGGTCTTCGGTCATCCGTGCTGTGTAGTGGGAAAGGTGCGCCTTGACGAGTGACTTAATTGCTCGTGCGAGTTGAGCTCGAAGGTGCACTTGTTCGTCGCATTGCACGTCTAACGCGGTTTGAGTCATAGCAGCCATATCGCCTCCAATATGTCCGGCGCACCAACTTGCGCGCTCCGGAAGTTATTTCCAACATCCGGATGCAATGCTAGGGGCATGCAACTTACCAAAGGCCGGCGCGAGTGGCCGTCTTGGCAAAGGGGAGGAAATAGAGAGGTTAGTGGCACGGTGGGGCAACGCGGCTAACTTCCGTTACTACGCAGGGGTTGCCTAAAGGAAATAGCATTCTGACCAGCATGAGTAAAATCCCCCAGAATATCTCGCAGCGCCTTGACGAATGTGCGCGGCCACGCCGGCGTAGAATCATGGAAATGAGCGAGGCACGCGACGCGCGCGTCATCGAGGAAAGCCGCCGCCAGGCCGCACGCCTGTCCCGCCTTGGCTGGTATCACACGATCGAGCTGCCCGATGGCGGTGTGATCGAAGGGCTTCAGACGCTCGACCAGCAGCGGCAACGCCTGCGTCAGTTTCCTATCCCCGAGGACCTCAGGGGCAAACGCGTGCTTGATGTCGGCGCCTGGGACGGCTGGTTCAGCTTCGAAATGGAGCGGCGTGGGGCCGAGGTCCTGGCGGTCGATTCCGCGAAGAATACGCGGCTGCTCGAAGCGCGGCAACTTCTCGGCTCGCGCATCGGCTACCAGATGGCCGATATCTGCCGGCTCACCGCGAAAGAAGTGGGCACGTTTGACATCGTGCTGTTGTTCGGCGTTCTCTATCACCTGAAGCACCCGCTTCTCGCGCTCGAGAATGTCTGCGGCATGTGCCGCGAGATGGCCTGCATCGAATCGTTCGTCACCGATGCCGATCCGAGCGCCATTCCGGTGATGGAGTTTTACGAGACCAACGAACTTCGCGGGCAGGCGGATAACTGGGTGGGACCCAACCTATCCTGCCTGCTCGCTTTTTGCCGCACGGCCGGCTTCGCGCGCGTGAACTTCGAAGGCGTACTGGGCGAGCGGGCACACGTCACGGGATATCGCCATTGGCTCGCACCCACTGGCAGCGACCCTGCTCCTGAAGTTCTGTGCGTCGCAAACTCCGCCCGGCAGGACCACACCTTCGATTTAGGCGATGACTACCTGACGTTCTACTTCACGAGCCCGCTCGGCGGCCTCAACTGCGACAACGTCCACCCGCAGGTGGGTGCGTACGGATCCCGCCCCATCGATGTGGCGAGATGCGGAGGCGGCTGGCAGGCGGCTTGCAAACTTCCGCCCGGCCTGGCGCCGGGACCGCACGACGCCAAAATCCGCACGGCCAATAGCCCCTATTCGGTTCCGGTCCGGATTGTAATAGGCTCTGTGCGTGCCGTCCGCGATACGGCGGCGTCTTCCGCCTTGCGCCTGATACGCATCGCTGACGGCGCAACTCTTGAAGCCGGTCGCGTGCGGGTGGGTGAAAATAGCGGCATGTCCGCCTGGGCCACCGGCCTGCCGGCTGATGCTGGGCGGACCGGAATCCGACTGCGCTTGAACGGCACCGATCTTCCAGCCAACTGGCTGGCTCCGCCGATAGGAGAGGAACCACGCCAGATCAACGCCGCATTACCCTCGGGTCTCGAGCCCGGAACCTCCACGGTCACTCTGGTATTCAACGGTGAAGAGAGTGCTCACGTAACAATCGAACTCATCAGGTAGATCACTTCTGCGCCCAAGTAGATCGCAAGCTCCAGAGGTCAACGGTAATCTGCCCGGGCTGCTCGCCGCGCGAATAGAACTCCATCGCCTGCGCTCCGGACGGCGGATACGCGAGATTGGTCATAGCCACGCGGCCGCCCTGCGCAAAGACTTCGACGGTGGAACGATCCACCAGGATCGTCATGCTCAGGGGAGCGTCGCCGGTTGTGAGAGGCGCTAACGTGCGCACCGGAAAGTCGCGACTGAAGCCGGTTACGCCCGAGTGCGTCCGGTCCACGAACAGTTCGCTGCGTGCGCTATCGTAGCCGACCTCTGTGAAGGCACCGTGCCCGACCAGGAGTTTCCAGCCAATGGTTGCCGCGCGGGGGTGTGACACCGTAGTTTGGAGCTCGAAACTATCGTAGTGTGCCGTTTTTAGCGCGCGGTTGAGTTCCGCGAGACTGGTCCCATGCCATTCAACGTGCTTGTCCCGCAAGCGCGCAACGGCTGCCACCGGCTTCTGTACCAGCCGGATGCCTTCCGGGAAAGCCGCTAATGCCAGCGAGCGCGGTACAGTCATCTGGCCGCGCCACGGCTTGGTCGGCACCTTATCGGCGTACTGCCAATTATTCATCCAGCCAATCATGACGGGATCATCGCGGGGTGCGATTCCATTGAATGTCAGGGCGCAGTAGCAGTCTTTCCCGCAGTCGGTCCAAAGCGTAGTTGACGCCGGATTGTCGTTGACGAATCGCGTACCGTCGAATGTCCCAACGAAATACTGCTCGCCGGAGCCTCCCTGCAATCCACCCGGATTCAAACCCACTTTCAGGACCCATCGCGTGTGCTGTGTACCATCCACGGGCAGCTCGACCATCGTGGGGCATTCCCATTGCCCGCCGGTCGCTCCGGCCGGGCCGAACTCGCTGAGCTTCTCCCAGCTCTTCAGATCGGGTGATCCATAGAACAGGACCTTGTGATCGTTGGGCAGCGCTACTGCCATCACCCATCGGTGCGACTGGTCCGCCCAGAACACGTCGGGATCGCGGAAATCCGAAGCATTCAGATTCAGTACAGGGTTGGCCCGATACTTCGTCCAGGTCCTTCCGCGGTCATTGCTGTACGCGAGGTTCTGGGTTTGGCGCGCAGGCCGCCCGGCAGCCTCCGGCGTATGTCCGGTATACACGGCCACCAGGCACGGCTTGGCGTCCAAGCAAAACCCGCTGGTGTTGTGCTCGTCCACGACGGTGCCGCCGGTGAAGATCATGATGCCGTCTTCTTCGCCCAGCGCAACCGGCAATTCCTGCCAGTGGAGGAGATCACGGCTCACAGCATGACCCCAGCTCATGTGCCCCCAAACATCACCGAACGGATTGTATTGATAGAAGAGGTGGTATTCGCCCTCGAAGTACACGAGACCGTTTGGGTCGTTGGTCCAATGCTCGCGTGGTGAGAAATGAAATTGCGGCCGATAGGGTTGCTGGTAGCCGGTCGGCGTGTCCTGGGCGAAGCAGCGCATGCCGAGAATCAGAATCAATCCGCACCACCGCGACTGCACCGTTGGTCCCTCGCTCCAGCCAGTCTGTCACATCCCGCCCAATGCGCGCCGCAGCTTGATACTCTTACAGATCCGGGCTTCTGCCCCGGGGCCATCATTTCACTTACGAAAGGACCAAACATGAAAAGCAACCGACGGAATTTCTTGGGGAAGGGTCTGGCGGCAACCACGGCCGCCGCGGCCATCGCCGCCAAACCGGCAGCCGCTCAAAACTCACAGGAGAACTCACCAGAGAAGTGGAAGAAGAGGGTCATCTATCGGAATGGCAAGCCACCGGAGGGAAAGCCGAGATACAGCAGTACGATCGCGTTCGGCAACCTGCTGTTCATCTCTGGCGTTGGTTATCACAAGGAAGGCGACATCACGGTTCACACCAAGAACGTTCTCGATGAGATTCAGAAGCAGCTCGAAGCGGCCGGCTCTTCGATGGAGAAATGCCTGAAGTGCAATGTGTATCTCGCCGATCTGAAAGACTACGATGCCATGAACGCGGCGTATGAGGGACGGTTCGGCCCGGAACCGCCGGTGCGCACGACCATCGCTGCCGCGGGCGTCCCAGGCAAGTCGCTGGTGGAAATCGACGTGATCGCGTACATCTAGGTATTGCGGCATGAGGGCCGGGCGTTCTTGGATTTGGCCCGGCCCCTGCCAGGGAGAACGATTTGATCGAATATCTGCGCGCCAGGATCCGATGGGTTCTCATCTTTTGGATGTTCGTGGTGAGCGCCATCGCTTACCTGGATCGCGTCAACATATCCATCGCCGGCACGACCATCGCTCAGGAATTTCACCTCAATAAAGTGCAACTGGGCTGGATCTTTAGCGCCTTCGTGGCTGGATATGCGTTGTTTCAGACACCGGGAGGCCGGATAGCAGACCGCATCGGCGCGCGCGCGACGCTCATGCTCGGCGTGATCTGGTGGGGTGTTTTCACATCCCTTATCACGTTTCTACCACCCGGAGTTGGCGGCATGTTGGCGGTAATGATCGGCGTCCGCTTCTGTCTCGGGATGGGCGAAGCCGTGGTCTATCCGGCTTCCAATTGCGTGGTGGCGCAATGGATTCCGTCCTCCGAGCGAGGGGTGGCTAATGGATTCATTTTTTGCGGAGTCGGATTCGGCGCGGGAGTTACGCCGCCGCTTATCGCGTACCTCATGTCGCACTACGGCTGGCGCTCATCCTTCTGGGCCTCGGCGTTATTAGGGCTGTTAGCCGGCGCGATCTGGTACATCGTGGCGCGCGATACGCCCAGGCAGCACCCATGGATTACCAGCGAAGAGGCTGTGTACATCGCATCCGGGTTGCCGCAATCCAGTGCCAAGGGCGGGTCCTGGCGCGCGATCCTGAGCAACCCGCACGTGCTGGCGGTCACCTTCAGTTATTTCTGCTACGGCTACGCCGCATACATTTTCTTCAGTTGGTTTTTCATTTATCTGAAGGACGTACGCAATTTGGACTTGAAGGCCAGCGCTTACTACACCATGATGCCATTCCTGGCGATGGCCGTATGCTCACCGCTCGGCGGTTGGATCAGCGACCGCCTCACCAAGAGCCGGGGAAAGCGTGTTGGCCGCTGCATCCTGGCCGCCGTCGCGATCGGCTTTTGTGCAATCTTCATCGCGTTGGGAACGTTGGCTGAAAGCGCGCAAATGGCCAGCGTGCTTCTGGCGGGCGGCGCTGGAGCGCTCTACATCTCACAGAGTTCCTTCTGGTCGGTGAGTGCCGATATCGGCGGTAAGTCTGCGGGCTCCGTTTCCGGCGTCATGAACATGGGTGGGCAACTGGGCGGCACGCTGACCGCGAGCCTCACTCCACTCATCGCCGAGCATTACGGGTGGACGGCTTCATTCCTCGTCGCCGCCGGACTCTGCGCCGCGGGTGCGCTGGCTTGGCTTTGGGTTCACCCGGAAGGCAAATTGTCTGACGAAGCCGCGCTAGCGCCCGTTACATCGAGCCGAGACCAACGTCTATAGCGCCTTTTGATATACTCCCCGCCGATGAATCGTCGTGAGTTCTTGCAGTACACATCCGCCGCCGCAGCCGGTCCGTTGTTTGCGCAGACCGCTCCTCAGCCGTGGTTCGACAAGCCCATGCGATGGGCTCAACTCACTCTGGCCGAAAATGATCCTGGCTCCTACGACTCTGGGTTCTGGCTGGATTATTTTCGTCGCACGCACTCGGATGCCGCGTGTCTCAGCGCAGGCGGCTGCGTCGCGTATTACCCGACCAATATTCCGCTGCATCATCGCAGCCGGTGGCTGGGCAATTCCGATCCATTTGGTGAACTCCTAGCGGGTTGTCGCAAGCAGGGGATGAACGTGATCGCGCGAACGGATCCGCACGCCACTTATCAGGATGTTTACGAGGCGCATCCGGATTGGATCGCCGTGGATGCCGCCGGAAATAAGCGCCGGCACTGGGCGTCGCCGGAGCTTTGGGTCACGTGCGTCTTAGGGCCGTACAATTTCGAGTTCATGACGGCGGTCACGCGCGAAATCGTCGAGCGATACCAGGTTGACGGGATTTTCAGCAATCGCTGGGAGGGCTCCGGCATGTGTTATTGCGAGCACTGCCAGGCGAACTTCAAGCAGGCCACGGGATTCGATTTGCCACGCACATCGAACCCGCAAGACCCCGCTCGGCGGGCGTTCATTATTTGGGAGCAAGCGCGCCTGTTCGAGCTGTGGCGCCTTTGGGATGCGACTATTCGGAAGGCTAATCCCAACGCTGCGTTCCTTGCCAATGCCGGCGGCGGCGCCCTGAGTTCGCTCGATATGAAGACGATTGGTGAGCTGGCGCCTACTTTGTTCGCCGACCGGCAAGCCCGCAACGGTCTGGCGCCACCTTGGACGAATGGCAAGAACGGCAAAGAATATCGCGCCACGCTCGGGCGCAAAGCTATCGCGGGGATTTTCAGTGTCGGAGTGGAGGACCATAACCGCTGGAAGGATTCCGTGCAAAGCGCGGATGAGATTCGTCTTTGGGTGGTGAACGGGATCGCGAACGGGATGCGGCCCTGGTTTACCAAGTTTTCCGGCACCTTATACGACGGCCGCTGGCTCAAACCCGTCGAAGAACTCTATGGCTGGCACTATCGCAATGAACCCTATCTGCGAAACGAGCGGCAACTGGCGCGTGTGGCCATGGTCTACTCGCAGCAGACGGCCACGTTCTACGGTGGCGAGCAGGCGAGGGCAAAAGTCGAAGATCACACGCTCGGCTTTTACCAGGCTCTGGTCGAAGCCCGCATTCCTTTCGAGATGGTGCATGACCGTTTGCTCGATGCCGGTCACACGGATCAGTTCCGCACGCTGATTCTTCCAAACATTGCGGCGCTTTCCGATGAGCAATGCGAGCAACTGCGGCAATTCGTCAAGCGCGGTGGCAGTCTGGTGGCCACCTACGAAACTTCGTTGTATGACGAGTGGGGCGTGCGGCGTCGCGACTTTGGCCTTAGCGATCTGTTTGGGCTGTACGCCACCGGCCCGGTGGAAGGCCCAATCAAGAACTCGTATCTGAATATCGAAAAAGACCCGCGCACTGGCGAATATCATCCGCTGCTGGCGGGCCTGGAAGATGCGGGCCGCATCATCAACGGCGTCCACCGCATACCGGCAGTGCCGCATGAGAAGGGCCTCTACGCACCGCTTACATTGATCCCGGCGTATCCTGATCTGCCCATGGAGAAGGTATTCCCGCGCGTGCTCAAGACGGATATCCCGGGAGTGACTGCCAGGCAGGTTGGTCAGGGTCGCGTGGTTTTCTTTCCGTGGGACATCGACCGGACTTATTGGGAAGTACTCAGCCCCGATCACGGGAAGCTGTTGCGCAATGCCGTGCTGTGGGCAACCAACGAAGAGCCGGTGGTGAGAGTGCAAGGGCCCGGTCTCATCGAGGTCACGGTGTGGATGCAGAAGCAATCCCTGACCGTTCACCTGGTGAATCTGTCGAATCCCATGATGATGAAAGGACCGGTTCGCGAGATTATCCCGATTGGTGCGCAGAAGGTGCGGCTGAGGCTTCCGTCGGGGAGGAAACTTGCCGGAGTGAAGCTGCTGGTTGGCGGAATCCAAGCTGATTTTTCGGAAGCAGCGGGAGTCGTAGAGGTGCAGGTGCCCTCGATCGCTCTGCACGAAGTCGTGGCGTTGGATCTGATCTAGGCTAGTTGCCGGCGGCGTTACCTTCGACGGTATTGTTTTCCTGGCGCACGGAGCCGGCGCCCTTGGCCTTGTAGACCGCATAGCGCTGGGTGGCTCTCGCGCCGCGCGTGTCGGAGATCTGGTTGCCGGCGATCACGGTGTCGTTCACGTTGGCGGCGATGTAGAATCCGTAGCCTGCCTTGGCGCCGCCGTTATCGAGCACTTTGTTGTTGCGGAACGTGTTGCGGTGGCCGCTATTGAGCGGAGTCTCCTCGCGAAAATAGATGCCGCTGACTCCGTTACGCGCGATGGTGTTATTGGCGAACTCGTTGTCGGTATCCTTGTGGCCGATGGAAATGCCGTAGTGGCCGTTATCTTCGATGACGTTGTCATGAAACCGGCCGTGGCGCACGCGCCAGCAGAGGAACAGACCGATGTCGCCATTGTTGTGCAGGCGGCAGTGATCGACCTCCGAGTTCGCACTGCCGGTGCCTGGATGGACTCCGTAACCGGTCTGCCCGAAGGACTCGCCATTGACGACGTGGACGTTGTCCGAGATTTGAAATGAGATGCCGTCGCCGTTGTAGTTGCGCGCCACGCAGTTCTTGACGGTTACGTTGCGCACGTTATACATGTAGATGGCGCCGCCGCGGCACCCGTCGAGATAAGCGTTTTCGGTTTTGTTGCCGTCCACTGTCAGATCTTCGAAGGTCACGTTCTCCGCGTTCTCCGTGCACAGAATCGGGTAGGTGTTCCGGATGCGCGCGTGCTTTTGCACGAGATCGTAATCGCGGACAGTCGTGGGACTGATTTGCAGCATGTGGCCCTGGACACCGACGATCTTGGAAATCGTGACATCCCAGCCTTCGTGGAGAGTGTCATCGAGAATTTCAACACCCATGCCGGGATGGAACTTCTCGGGCTCGGCGACGGATAGATAGCTTTCGCCATAATCGCCGTCTTCGGCGAGCGCGCTCTCGACACCGCCAGACTTCAGCAGGATTGTTTTGCCGGCGGAGCCACGGACCGTGACATTGGACGGAATGAGCAGGCTGGCGTCCATCTGGTACGTGCCCGGGCCGATAACGAGAGTGTCACCGGAGCGTAGCATGTCCGCCGCCCTTTGCAGTGCAGCGCTGTCGGCACCGACCACGTCTGCATTTCCGGATTGGGCGACCGTGATGGTGCGGTTGGGGAGAGTCGACCCGGCGATCGAGCGGGAGGTGCAGGCGACATCGGAGGCGAGAGACGCGGCAACGGCGAAGGCTAGCAGATAACGATTCATGAGGATGGGCTCCTGGTGGATATTATCTAACTCTATGCGTATTTGTGCCGCCGTGCCGTCCACTTGGCCTCACCATATTCGCCGAGCGCAACGCGGCCTTCGATGGTGTCCCTGTCCACCTTGCCGGTGAACGCGTAGGAAAGGCGGGTGCCTTCGTAGCGGTGCGAAGTTCGAAATTGCACTTCGCTGCCGGCCACGGTGCCACGGAGGTCGCCGGAGAGAATCTCGCCGTGATGCGTGCCCACGAGGTCTGTACCCTTCTGCTCTAGGACAACGGAGTGCTGCGCTGAACCACGCAGAAATTCGAGATGCACTTCCCACTGGCCGGCTACGTTCGCCGGTTCACCGGTGGGGGGCGAGGGCGCCTCGATCTTGGGCGGTTTAGACAGCACCTCATGCAACCGCTCCGCGACTACCTTCTCGTCGCCGGGCGTCATCATGTAAGCGATGATCGAGATCTGGCTGGCCATCCTTTGGGGCCGCGATCCTCGCGCGGCGTCCACGATGATGCGCGGCTCAGTATCGAGTAGCAGTTTGTGCAATTCCTGGCCGGTGATGCCCAGGCGCGCGCCATCCCACTGGATCAACAAGCTCGGCGAACGATTGGACAACCCTTCATCCGGTTCTTTGACTTCAGCAGTCACACCGTCAATCTGCGTCACTCGTTGGGAGATGTGGTCGAGCCAGCCGGTCCACTGCGCCCACTCCGCTTTGTGGTCGCGCCGGGTCCACATATCGACGGCTGCCAGCATGCCCATGATCTCTTCTTTGCCGACCTTGAGCGAACGCCCGAAAGCATGATGCGGCGCACTGTTGGCCCATGCGGCCTGGAGCAGACTCTTCTCTCCCAGCAGCAGCCCCGCGCATTGCGGCCCGCGCAGGCACTTACCGCCGCTATAACCGACGACGCTGGCGCCGCGTTGCAGATGCACATTCGGGATGGTGAGCACTTCGGCCGCCGCATCCACGAAAACCGGGACACCTTTCTGGCGCGCAATCGCGGACAACACTTCGGTACCCATCGGTCCGGTGTCACCGGGTCCGGCCAGGATGTAGACCATCGCGGTGCGTTCGTTGAATGCCGCCTCGAACTCCGCCTTGTCTTTCGCCGTGATGATCTTTACACCCAGCATCCGAACGGCATGGTCGTAGACATTGCGGGAGTACTGCGGGATGATGACCTCGCTCTTCAAGCCCTGCAAATAGGGCAGCCGCTGCATTCGCTCGGGATCGGCGCCCGCGATCGAGGCAGCGGTCACATGGGTGATGGCCGCACAGCATCCGGCGGTCACAATGCCCCACTCCGCGCCAGTCAACTCTGCGAGGCGTTTGCCTACGCCATCCATCAGCTCATCCAGTTGAACATAGTGGCGCGACGCTTCCTCCATAGCGCGCTTGACTTCGGGCAGCGTTTGCGAGCCGCTGATGATGGTGTACGTGCCCATGCAGTTGATGATGGGCCGGACGCCAATGGACTGGTAGATATTGGGGCCGAGATCAAGCGTGGCAGGAGCGGCCGGAGCCAGGCCACGAGCCGAGCCTGCCACGGCCGCCAGCGCTCCGCCGCGCCGCAGCAGGTCTCGACGGTTGATGCCGCCAGGTGTTCGAGAGAAGGAAAGCCGCATAGTTCCTCTACGATGCCATAGAAACAGACGTCGTCGCTCACCCGATGGCTGCGGCCAGGTGGCGCGCGAGATCTCCGCGCCGCTCGACGGCAACCGACTCGAGATCGAGCCAATTCGCTATGGACTTCAGTTCGCTTGCCAGCGCATCCGCTACTACCGGCGGCTTCGCTTTGGGCTCGATATAGGCAGCGAGCACCCGCAGCGTGCGCTGGTCGCGATCGGCCTTCAAATCGACGCGGGCGACGAGACTTTCGCCGAGGAGAAATGGCAGAACGTAGTATCCCCACTTGCGCTTCTCGCGCGGCACCCAAATCTCGATGCGGTAGTCGAATTCGAACAGGCGCTGTGCTCGCGGCCGGAACCAGACTACTGGATCGAATGGCGAGAGCAGCGCCGCGGCTCTGATGTTTGCCGGTGTCCGGGCATCGCGATGGAGCCAGGCTGGCTCGCGCCAACCCTTCACGCGGACCTCATGCAGTTCGCCCGCCTCCACCAACTCGGCGATGCGCGGCCGAGTGTCACGCATGGACATGCGGTAGTAGTCGGCGAGGTCGCGCGTGGTGGCGACGCCATGCGCGCGAGCGGCCAGCAGCACCAGTTGGCGCTGGGCATCCTCGCGGCTCAAACGCCGCTGGTGATGTTCCGCCGGAATGGCCCGCTCGGCGAGCTCGTAGACGCGTGAGAAATCGGACCGCCGGGCCGTGACCGCCATCACGCCACGGCCGAAGTGGGCTTCGAGCACGGCTCGCTGCACGCTGTTGTGCCACGCGCCTGGGATGAGCTCGGACATGCGCCCGGCGACGCCCTCGGGAACCGGGAAATCGCCGGCTGTGAGAGCGCCGCGCTCGCGCACCTGCTCTACCACCCAGGCAGCGAAGTCCGCATGCTTCTCCAGAAACTTCTCGAAACCCCACGGCCGCGGGCGATGTGTCTCCATGCGGTGACGCAGCAATGGCCAGGTCTCCATGGGAACGATGGATGCTTCGTGCGCCCACTGCTCGGTGAACTCGCGGCCGCGGTAGACGACATCGTCGAACAGGGATCTCTTGTACGGACCCAGCCGCGAGAATGGCACCTGGTATTGCGCCGGAACGAGCACGTTGACGTAGTCGATTTGCACCAGACCGAGCTGGCGGATCGTGCGGACGAGATCGCGGGCCGTTACGCGGCGTGGGCGCGACCGGTCAAATCCTTGCGCCGCGAGCGCAATGCGGCGCGCCTCACTGAGCGAAAGTGTGTCCATCCTCACAAGTGACCCAGCACAGGATGCGGACGATAAGGTTCGCTGAGCGCTTTCAGTTCCGCTTCGTCGAGCTTGAGCCGCAGCGCCGCCACGGCGTCGTCCAGGTGGTGCATTTTGCTCGCTCCAATGATCGGCGCGGTAACACCCGGCTGCGCGAGCACCCAAGCCAGCGCCACCTGCGCGTTTGGCACACCGCGCTTGCGAGCGATCTCAGTAAGGCGGTCCACCACCGTGAAATCCGACGGCTGGTAATACATTTTCTGCGCGTAGTCGTCGGTCTTGGCGCGAATGGTGTCGCCAAAACCTTCCTGTTTCCGATTGCCGGCCAGAAAACCGCGTGCCAGCGGACTCCACGGAATGACGGCAATTCCCTCGGCGCGGCACAGCGGAATCATTTCCCGCTCCTCTTCGCGATAAATCAAGTTATAGTGATTCTGCATGCTGACGAACCGCGTCAGATGCAGCTCATTCGCCTTGTGCAGCATGTTCGCAAACTGCCACGCGAACATGGATGACCCGCCGACGTACAGCGCCTTACCTGCTTTCACCACGTCGTGCAGGGCTTCGATGGTTTCCTCGATGGGCGTTTGATAATCGAAGCGATGGATCTGGTAGAGGTCCACGTAATCGGTTCCCAAACGCCGCAGGCTATCGTCAATGGCGTGCCGGATGTGCTTGCGCGAGAGGCCGCGCTGGTTGGGATCGTCGCCCATCGGGTTGAATACTTTGGTCGCGATCACCACCCGATCGCGTGACGGCCCGAAATCCTTCAACGCTCGGCCCAGGATCTCTTCACTCACGCCGAGCGAGTACATGTCGGCGGTATCGAAAAAATTGATACCAAGCTCGAGCGCGCGCCGGATGAACGGACGGCTCTCTTCCTCTTCGAGCACCCACTCCCGCCATCGCTTCGAGCCGTAGGTCATGGCGCCGAGGCAAATTCGCGAAACTTGCAAGCCGGCAGAGCCGAGATTGACGTAGTCCATATCCTTCTTCGATACCATTGTGGGCCGGATCTCCGCTAGAGCGAAAGGCCGGCCGTTTCCGGGCCCTACGAAGCCAGAATCCGCATGTGGCTCCAAACTGAAAAACTACTTTTCACCGCAGAGGCGCAGAGACGCCGAGAACACCCAAGAAACTAACCTGGTTGATTCGCACCACGCCGGTGCTGGCCGGTTCCGGACGCACAGGCCACCTGCTCGGTGTTTACTGTGTGCCGCCTTGCGACAAAGAGAGCGCAGAGGGAGCGCGGAGGCTTCGTGAGCGGGCTTACAGACGGATCCTGGACGCAGCTAACTGTGTAGGGGCGAGCCATGCCTCGCCCGCGGCACTTACGATAAGATTTTCAGCCAGGAGTAGAACATGAAACTCTCTCTGTCGATCGCCGCCGCTGTTGTCCTGCCGCTTGGTTGCATGGCGCAGCAGCCCGATCCGCTGCCTGGCACGAAGCTAAGTCTCGATCAGCTCAAAGAGCAGTTCTTCCGCGTGAGCGCGGGCAGGCGGATGAAGCCCGCATTGTGGCCGAACGGCGCGCGCGTGGCGGTCGCGCTCAGCTTCGACGTCGACAACGCCACGCATTCGCTGGCGCGCGGCCTGCTGGGCGCAAACGAGCTTTCGGTCGGGGAGTATGGCGCCATCGACGGTCTGCCGCGGATTCTCCGGCTGCTGGATAAGTACGGAGTGCCCGCGTCGTTCTTCATTCCCGCGGTCAGCGACCTGTTGCATCCGCAGATGGTGCGCGACATTTTGGCGAACGGCCGCCACGAAGTTGGAGTGCATGGGTGGATTCACGAGGACCTTCCAGCGCTTAACAACGAAGCGGAGGAGCGGCGGCTCCTGAATGACGCCATCGCGAGCCTCACGAAGTCGATGGGGAAACGGCCAGTCGGTTATCGTGCGCCTTCGTGGGCATTCAGCTCCTACACCATGCAACAGGTCAAGGAGGCGGGGTTCCTCTATGACAGCAGCCTGATGGCGAGCGACGATGCTTACGAAATCCTGCTGGCAGGCAAACCGAGTGGCGTGGTTGAGTTGCCCATCGGATGGATATTGGACGATTACGCCTATTTCGGCGGGACCAACGGCGCGCTGCCGTCGCCGGAGCTCGTGCTCCAGGTTTTCCAATCTGAATTCGATTCGGCCTATGAAGAGGGCGGGCTGTATGTGTTGACCATGCATCCGCACATCACCGGGCATCGTTCGCGCGCGGCGGCGCTCGACCAGTTGATCGCCCACATGCGATCGCGTCCAGGCGTTTGGTTCGCCACGCACGAGCAAGTGGCGCGATACTTGCGCGCGCAAGCCGGTATGTAGCGGCGCTCTGCGGCGGGCCAGTATGTAACAGATATAAAATAGTGTGTGCAGCTATGAAAAATGACGATCCCTCCGTAGTGAAGGAACGTGACGCAACCAGCCCTGCCGATGCGCAGGCGAGGCGCATTTTGTTTGTGGATGCCGATCAGAAGGTCCTGGACAGCCTGAAAAAGAGGCTGGACAGCCTGCATACCGAGTGGCTGATGGCGTTCAGCACTAGCGGGAAAGAGGCGTTCGAGAAGCTCACCGCCACCCCGTTTGACGTGCTGGTTACGCGCGCGGATGTCGGCGGCGTGGGCGGGTCCGATCTATTGACCGAGGTTCTCCAGCGGTTTCCGGGTGTCGTGCGGATTGTGCTCACCGACACTGTCGAGCAAGACGTAGTTCGCTCGGCCACGGCCCATCAGTATCTTCTGCAGTCCTGTAATGCCGCGTCCCTGAAATCAACGCTCGACCGCGCTCTGCAAATTCGCGGAATGCTGGCCTCGCCCGGGCTGCGGGAACTGGTCTCTCGCATTATTTCTTTACCCAGCCTGCCGGCCGTTCACACGCAGCTCATTGCATCGTTGGATAACCCGGAGCTATCCAGCCGGGAACTGGGAGACATCATCGCGCAGGATGTCGCCATGACGGCGAAGATTCTGCAGATCTCCAATTCCGCGTTCTTCGGCTTGTATCGCTACGTGGCCAGTCCCGCTGAAGCTGCCGTCTATCTCGGCGTCGATACCATCCGCGCGCTGGCGCTATCCACAGGGGCATTTACCGCGCTTCAGACTACCGGCCTCGCGCAATCGTTGATCAGCCAGTTACAGCACCACAGCACAACAACCGGCATGGTGGCCAACGCCATCGGCAAGGCGGAGAACCTTCCCAAGAAAGTGTGCGACAGTGCCATGGTGGGCGGCTTATTGCACGACGTCGGCAAATTGGTTCTGGCGGCAAACTGCCCGCAGGAGTACGAAGTTGTTCTAAACACCGTCAAGAAAGACGGTGTCGCTTGCTATGACGTAGAGCGGCAGATGTTCGGCGCGACGCACGCCGATATCGGGGCTTACTTACTCTATCTTTGGGCTCTGCCCGATTTGGTGTGTAAGGCGGTCGCGTTTCACCACAGCCCCGCGGACTACTCGACCACAACGTTCACCGCGGCTGCGGCCATTCACGCCGCGGATGCACTGGAGCATGAGTTGTCCGGAGTGTCGGATTTCTCCGGACGCGTGGTGATCGACATGAACTATTGCACGCTGCTCGGATTGGCCGGCCGCGTCCCGGAATGGCGGCGATTGTGCAAGAAGCAGCTTGATAAGGCGGAAGAGTCGTGAAAGGCGGCAGCTATGATGACGTTATGCATCGCCGGGTATCCGGGTTCGTCCGCACGCTGATTCTGGCGGCGGGTATCTGTTTAGCCTGGATTCCGCCGGCGCTGGCGGGTCCCGCGCGCCAGATTGAGATCAAGCTTCCAGCCGACGTCGCTTCCGAGACCGTTTTCATTCGATATCGGCTGGATGGCGAGGAGTTAGGGGGTTGGGTCCAACCGCGCCACGGCGTTTCTTCTTACTTCATCAGCACAACGCGTGAGGGCCGTTCGGCCAACCGAATTAAAGCGCTCCTTTACGCTCCCGGATGCGCGCTCCAGACTCTTGATGTGGTGCTCGCAGGATCCAATAGTCAACAATACATCTTCACCTGCCAGCCCCTCGCGAGTGTCTGGATCGCTGGCAAACTCATCCGATCGGACCGGCTCTATGGGCGCGAAGTCAAATTGCGCGCGAGCTATGTTGCGCGGTGGGCGCAGGCGTTCCTGGGACTCCGCGATGATATTGTCATCGACGTCCCCGTAGGAGACGCGGTGGATCTTCAGGCCGACGGTCGTTTCCGCATGTTGGTCCCGGATCTTTCGCAGGATGCGTTGGCGGGAGCGCCAGATCACCCTGGCGCGCTCCAGATCTGGGCTAGAGACCGAACCAGCGAGGACCGCGTCGCCCTGCTGATCCCCGCCGGGCTACCGGTGACGAAGAGACCGATCGGTGGCCTGAGAATACAGCCCGAGTACCCTCCGGAGATCGTTTTTGCGCCGTGTAGCGCAAATCCTCCTCAGGTCCACGATGCCACGGGATTCGCGCTCAGGCCGGATCCCAGCGGTGCATGCGATCCTTAGCGACGGCGAGCTGCGCCTGCGTCTCCTACTTCTGTTGAAATGCCATGCGAGGTGTGATTACCGCCAGATCACGGATGCGTTCCTGCGAAACCGGACCGCGAATCTGCGTTGAGCCCCGGCTGAGCAACCAAAGCTCCGGAATGATTTCCGCCACCATGGCGCCGTGACAGAACATCCGGACCACTGAACTCTCCGAAACCACGAGTCCGATCGCCTTCGTTAACGTGCTGATGCCCGCGGCGGCCAAATGCCGGCTGCCTAACCCCAGCGGCACTTCGACACCTGATGCACCTGTGCTATTGAGGTACCGGCAGGCTGCCACGAAAACTCCGCTACTGCTGACCACGAAAGCTCCGTCGAGTTGCGCCAGTTCCTTGATGGTGCCCCGCAGATTTGGATCCGCCATGTGACGGACCTGTTCGGGATGGCCCGCGAGCGGATCGAGAATCAGAGGACGGGACACCGCCAACACCGCGGCTTCATCGCCGAACGTAAAAAGAGTCCCGATCCGTCTCCCTTCACGCCCCTCGCGTGCGATCTCGATGGCGAGTTCGATCAGCGGTAGTATGGCATCCGGATCATAATCGGGAATCTGGCAGAGAATGTTTTCAAACAAGCGTGATTTGCCTCAGTTCGTTGGATGAATTAGGCGCCCGCCGGGACTCAGCGCGGCACTAGCTAGATTGCTGCACGCCGTCAACAGGTGCTTCCTGGCGGGCCATGACACTCGCAATAACCGCATACAGATCCTGAGATCGAATGGGCTTCGCCAGATAGCCATCCATGCCGGCTGCCAGGCAGCGTTCCTGGTCGCCTTTCAGGGCGTGAGCGGTGACCGCGATGATGGGCGTGTGCGTGCCGCGTCTCTGATCGCATACCCGGATGGCCGCGGTGCATTCAAACCCATCCATCAGAGGCATCTGAATATCCATGAGGACCAGCTCGAAGTTGCCGTCCTGCCAGGACGCCAGCGCTTCGCGCCCGTTGCTGGCGACCGTGACGGAGTGGCCGACTTTGCGCAGCGTCCGCGTCATGATGGTCTGATTGATGGCGTTGTCCTCGGCCAGGAGAATGCGGAGCGGTCCAGAGTGAGCGACGGGCTCGTTGTGGTGGACCGCGGCCCGGGCGGCAGCCTCATGCCCGTCGGGGACTTCCGCTGCTTCCTGCATCACCGCGGTGAAATGAAAAATGCTGCCCATGCCCGGCTCGCTCTCCACCCAGACACGCCCGCCCATCAAATTCACCAGGCGTGCGCAAATGGTCAGACCAAGTCCGGTGCCGCCGTATGTGCGAGTGACTGATCCATCCGCCTGGCGGAAAGCTTCAAAGATGGCTTCGATCTTGTCTGGCGGAATACCCACACCGGTGTCACTGACCGAGAAGTGCAGCGTTAGAGTGTCTTCCCGGCGCTCGTACAAGCCTGCACGCATTTCAATGGATCCGGTATGGGTGAATTTGACGGCGTTGTTGAGCAGATTCAGCAACACCTGTCGAAGGCGCAACGGGTCGCCGACCACGGCATCGGGCGTTTCGGGCGCGACATCGACCATCATCCTGAGTCCCTTCTGTTCGGCGTTGACGGTCAGGGCGCTGGCGGCGTTTTTCAAGCAATCCCGCAGGGAAAAGGCTATGGGGAACAAGTCCATGCGGCCTGCCTCGATTTTGGAGAAATCCAGGATGTCGTTCAGCAGCGCCAGGAGTGACTCGGCGGACTTGCGGGCATCGTTCAGGAACTCGCGTTGCTCATCGGAAAGATCGGTCTCGAGCACCAGGCCGGTCATGCCGAGAATACCGTTCATGGGCGTGCGAATCTCGTGACTCATGTTGGCGAGAAACTCGCTTTTAAGCTGGTTGGCTTCCTGAGCCATTTTCTTGGAGTGTTCCGCCGCGTCCAGCGCCACCGAAAGTTGGCGGTTGCTTTTGCGCAGCTCCAAGGTCTGCGCCTGCACGCGCCGGCGCAGCAGGATGACCCAAGCCAGCGCCGCCACCACACCCAGAGCCAGAAATCCGAGAAACCAGCGAGTTCGCGAGAGGGTCCACCATCCCGGGCGGTGCAACACAACGATATCGGCGGGAGAGCGCAGGATCAGCCGAAACGACTGCAGCGCATTAGGTTCGCCACCCGGCTCAACCTGGCATATCCCCGTCAACCTTAGGTCGCTACCCTCTTCGAGTGATTCCCGGACGTGGTGGTCGGACTGCTCGAAGCGAGCATTGAAGATACGGCTCCCGGACTTCATCGCCAGCGAAATGCCGCGCACATCTTCGGTCCGGCTCATCAGGCGGGCGTCGATTTCCACCAGGTTGGCATCTTGATCGCCTTCCTTCATGATGTCGTCGGCCGTAGCGCGAATCGGCTTCGGCGGCGGGCCGGAACCCAGACGAGTGAAGATCGCATCCTGTAGGACGGGCGCAAATTCGCCTAACGCCGGAAAGCCCAACGCTTCCACCTGATCGCCCGGCTGCACGCGAACCATTTGGTGCGTGAGAACCATCATGCCCTGATCACCATCCTGCAAGAACAGTGCATGTCCCAATTGCTGCATGGTGACTGCTCCGCGGACTCTTACGCGGCGTCCCACGCCCTCAACCGGAGAAAACCGCAAGAGCTGGTCGGCGCGGCGCAGCGGATAAATCGACGCATTGGTTTCCGTGTGCGAGTCCACTAGCTGATCGACCGCTATATCGTCAAAGCTCTGGATAAACACCAGCAGGCCGGTCAACTGCCGCTTGTTGTTGAAGGTGGCGCCGGCCGCACCGTGAAAACGCACACGCGCCTCGATGAGCCGCTGGAGATCGAGTTGCGGATATTTGAGGACGACCAATCGCATCTGGCCGCCGCCTGATGCGACATACAGATCGAGGCGCCTCTTGCCGAAGACGGCTGACTTGATGACACCCTCGCCCGCGAGCCACTGCGAGTCGCCGCGGCCAGTGAGTAGCTCATCGAACGAGAGTTGGAGCGGCTTGGGCAATTTGCCCAGGCCCACAACACGAATCTGCGGGTGAATCACAACAGGAGCGAAATCACCTGGCCCGGTTACTCCCGTGACTTCGACTTCCTGGCCGCGTTCGATGGAAAGCGGAGCGTCACAATCCACATAGATACCCGCGGTCGTATCTTGAACGAAAAGGTCGGGAGCCGCGCCATCATAGTAAGTGACCACGCCCGTGAGATGGACGGAAAGCCCCTTGGCTGCTTCGGTGGGCGAAAGATCCCGAATTTGCGAAGCGTGCTCCAACACCGCCTGCTTACCTTGTGTAGGGGGCCAAGCGCACACGAGTGCTGTTCCCAAAATACTGGTAAGCAATCCGTGAAGCGGCAGAGCTTTGTGCGGCCTCATTTTGCTGAAAGTGCCTCGTAAACTCCGGCGAATTGAAGGAGGGAGAGGTGCCGCAAGCCGGTACCGGGTGACTTCACCTCAAACACTACCGACAATGCCCCAATTCGCAGCATGACATCGGTTTGCCGAGCCCGGCAAGTTGACGGAAGTTACTATTGCCGGCCTGGGTTCGTTCGGTTACCTGTCGAGACTCTCGACATGTTACCGCGGGCATTAACTAGAGTAAATTGTAATAAATTACTAAGGAAAACTCAGGCTTTTTTACCGTTAAATAAAATGCATTTTTACTTGTTACTGTTGAGGGTATCTCCCTACACTGAAGTGGCGCTAAGTGTGAGGAATGTGCGCATCGCGATCCTCGTTCCCGTGCGGTTACCGGAACAGAATGAGTTCATATCGCGTGTCATCGGATAGCGATTAGTACATTTTCTTGGCCGGAAGGCGCCCGAGTCAGTTAGTCCGCCGGAGATTTAATGCCGAACGATTCCATCCTGGTGGTTGAGGACACACCCGTCAACATGAAAGTCGTGCGGGTGCTGCTGACCCGGCACGGATTTGATGTGCACACGGCCGGCACGGCGGAAGAGGCTCTGGAACTCCTGCAACATTTTCGTCCCGAGCTGATTTTGACGGACGTGCAGCTGCCGGGGATGAGCGGCCTGGATCTGACGCGAAAGTTGAAATCCGACCCTTCGACGCGCGACATTATCATCCTTGCGCTGACTGCGTTCGCCATGAAGAAGGACGAACAAAACGCCTACGATGCCGGATGTGACGGCTACATCACCAAACCAATCGACACACGAACGCTTCCGGCCGTGGTTCGACAGTTTATCGAGGGTGGCCGTGGCGCACAGAACGGCGCGGGCTCAAGTGCTCTGGCGGAGGACCCGGACAGCTCTGCCCTGCACGAGATCCGGAAAGAATTCGTAGCTGACGGCGCGCGGCAGGCAGAGCGGCTGATGAGTACGATTGGCGACGGATTCGATGCAGCGGAAATGCGGGGCACCGCCCATCGTTGGGCGGGCGCGGCAGGGTCGGTCGGATATCCGGAGATTACCAGGGCCGCACGGGAGCTGGAGTCGGTCCTGGAGCAGAATGGCTCCGGTTCGCCTCAGCGAGTGCAGGAACTGCTCAAGCGCCTGGCAGGGATGTTCGCGGCGGCGCAGGCCGGTGATCGACCGCAACCCACCGAGTCCGCTCCCCAACCCGAATCCGCCGACAGGGCGTTGGGCTTGCTGGCTGCCCGCCAGGAGGCGCCATCTCCGGCGGTGCTTTCCGCACTGTCTGGGAAACGGTTCGCCTTGGCCGGATTTCCGCAAAACGACGCGTCCCGCCTGGCCAAAGCTCTCGACGTGTGCCAGGCATTCTCAAGAGATCTGGGCTCCGTGCTGCCGGATACCGAAACGGTTCGTCCCTTCGACGTGGTGATATTGAACGTCTCCTCCGACACCACAACCATTCCGTCATGGAACAAGCCGGTTCTCATTATCGGCCCACGCGAAGTACTCGTGCGCTTGCAGCCCGTCCACAACGGAGCCGAAGATTTCCTGTTCTCGCCGTGGACTACCGAAGAGGTCATCCTGCGTTCGTACTTCGCGGTTTCCCGTGCCGGGCAAGGGCGCACACCGCAGGCGGCGCCGGCAGCCGGAGGGAAGCGGCGTATCGCCGTGGCGGATGACGATTCCACCATCCGCGCGCTGGTCGAAGCAGCGGTGGCGAATGCGGGCTTCGAGTGCCGCGTGGCTACCGACGGCGCCGCTGCGCTTGAAATGATCCGAAGCTGGCAACCAGATATGGCCGTCCTGGATGTGAACATGCCGAACCGCAGCGGTTTCGAGGTGCTGTCGGCTCTGCGCAACGATCCGTTGACCCGTGAAATCCGCGTGATTCTCCTGACCGCGCGCCAGCAGGAGACCGACGTCATCCGCGGATTCGGCTTGGGCGCCGACGACTACGTGATCAAGCCGTTCAGCCCCATGGAGCTGATCGCCCGTATGAAAAGGCTACTGGGGAAAAATGCATGATTCGGCGGCTCATTCGGATCATCCTCGGGGGTGCGCTCCTGGCCGCGCCAATCCTCGCACAGGACGAAGAGAAGGCCGCTCGCGACCTGGTTAAGCAGCAGAAATTCGCGCAAGCGCGCGAACTGTATGATCGCCTGCTCAAACTAGACCCCGACAACCTGGATTATCAGAACCAGATCGGCCGGCTCTCCGCCTGGATGAAAGACTACCCCCGCGCTACCGAAGTCTTCGACCGGATTCTCAAGCGCGATCCCAAGAATGCCGAAGCCATGGTCGGCAAAGCCTACGTCGAGATGTGGCAGCATCACTACTCTGCGGCCGAGGAACTGCTGGCGCAGGCGAAGAAGCTGTCGCCCGAGGATGTGGATGTCGAAATGGCGCTCGCCCGCCTGTGCCACTACCAGAATCGCGAGCGTGCCGCCAAGGATCATGTACAGCGGGCGATCAAGCTCGATCCCACCAACTCCGAGGCCAAGGACCTGCGCGGCGAGATCGACCCGCCGCGTCCCGTCGAAGTGCGCCTCGGTTTCGAGCAGGACCGCTTCTCGTTCACCAATCCCGGCAACATGGGCTTTGTGAGCACCGGCTACAACGGCGAGGAAAATCACATCACCCTCCAATACGAGGAATGGAGCCTGTTCGACGAGCGCACGCGCCGCGCGGGTCTGACCGTCGAGAGGAAGCTCGGCGGCTGGTGGGTGCGCGCGAACGCTATCGCGGGGCCGGGCGCCTTGGTCATTCCGCGCCAGGAGTACTCGGGCGGGGTGTCGCACGCGCTGCCCAAACACTTCACCATCGATCTCGACTACCAAATGATGCGCTTCCATGCCGCGGACGTGCACGTTGCCAGCCCGGAGCTCACCTACTATTTCACCAAGCCGGTGTGGGTGACCGTGACATACGACAACGCGTGGACCAATTGGCGCACAATGACCGCGCCCGGCTCCGTAAATCATTCCTGGCTCGGCCAGTATTACCAGCAGGTTTCCCGGCGGCTTATCCTGCATGGTGGATATGCCCGCGGCAGTGAGGCCTTCGAAACCTTGACTATTGACCGGCTGGGTGCTTTCCTGGCCGATACCTATCTGGCGGGCGCGGACGTCAAGATTGCTCATGGCTATTCCGCCGAACTGTTTGGCGCGTATCAGATGCGCGCCGATCACCAGCACGAGATCAGTTTCGGCGTTAACTTCACGGTAAAGCAGTGACGCTGGAGCGCGCTGACCGGATCGCCGTGTTGTCGAAGACACTGGTCTTCGGCATGGCCTACGTGCTGGCCATCGTCAGCGTCCACCGCTTCTATCTCGCGCCTCGTCTGACTTCGCGCGAACTCTCTCTCGCCATGTCCATCGCCACCGTGCAGTGCGCCACCATCACGGCCCTGCTGATGTTTTCTTTCTCCAAGAAACTGGCGCGGCAGTTCTGCGAATCCCGCGCAGTCCGCGTCTCGCCGGCCATCCGGGAGTTCCTTGGGCGGCACGCTTCCGGAGCCGATCATCTCAAGGACATCCGCGAAATTCGCGTGGCTTACCCGCGCGAGGTGGAACAATGCCTAGTGGAATTCCTGCGCATGGTCCGCGGCGAAGGCCGCGAAAGACTCGCCCAACTGGCAATTGAACTTCTTTTCGTCCAGCAGTGGCAGCGCCAGTTCCGGTCCAGGAATCTGGCTCGCCGGAAGAAAGCAGTCGCCAATCTGGCTTTGCTTCCGCGCGAGTTCGCCGGTGAAGTGCTGCAACAGGCCATGTCCGATCCCGATGAATCCGTGCGCCTCCACACCGCGCGCCACATGGTCAGCAATCTCCAGCCGGGAGAACTGCCCCAGGTGTTCAACCTGGTGGTGAACGGATCGCTCGTGGCGCGCATGGTTCTGGCCGAAGACTTGCGTCCGTATGCGCTCGAACTGGCGCAGGAAGCCATTCCGGCCGTGCTCCAGGGCGGGGAACCGCGCTCCACCCGTGCCGCGCTCGACGTCCTGCGCGCGTGGGGCAAGTTTCTTCCGCTGCCTCAGGTGTATCCATTGCTGCGCCATCCGAACGCGGGTGTTCGCGCGGCGGCCTTGCTCGTTTTGCCGCTCGTGCCACGATTGCCGGAACTCGAAATCGAAGTGCTCCACGCGCTGAACGATCCGGTGGAGGCAGTACGTGCCATGGCGGTGCGCATCGCTGCCAAGTTCGGCATCTCCAATGCCTTGCCGCAGCTTGTCCGCTGCCTGCGCGGTCAGGATGCCCAGACTGCGGCCGCCGCCGCTCACGCGCTCGCCCAGCTTGGCGCCGATGGCCGCCACATTCTGGAGCAAGAAATGGTCACCGGGTCTGTGCTGGCAGCATCGGCGGCACTCGAGGCGCTGCAACGGCGCCAAACCGCTCGGGCCCAAACGGTGGCCGTGTGACCGCTTCCTCCGTTTTCGTCCGCGGGCTGTACGAGGCCTTCGAGTGGTCCATGATCTTCTACGTAAGCGCCAGCAACGCAGTCTACTTCTTCCTGATGGTTCTGGGCTTCTTCGCGCTACGCAGCCACCGTGCAAGGCAGAACCAGGAGGCGCGCGCGGTCCTGCTCAACTCTCCGCTTCTGCCCGAAGTCAGCATCATCATGCCCGCCCACAACGAAGCCCTCACCATCGCGCAGAGCGTGCGCTCCATGCTCGACCTCAACTATCCCCACTACGACGTCATCGTGGTGAACGACGGCTCGAAAGACGACACCATGCGCATTCTGATCGACGAGTTCCATCTCTGCAAGTCCACCCGCCGCATTGGAAACGCCGTCACGAAGCCCGTTCGCGGAGTGTATCGGTCGCGAGATCCCATCCGCCTCACTGTGGTCGACAAAGAAAACGGCGGCAAGGCGGACGCGCTCAACGCGGGATTGAACGTGGCGCGTTCGCCGCTTGTGGCCGCCGTCGATTCCGATTCGCTGCTCGAAGACGACGCGCTGCTGTACGTGGTCGAGCCGTTCATCGAGAATCCCGGAAAAGTGCTGGCCACGGGTGGTATTATCCGCGTGGTGAATGGCTGCACGGTCGAGCGCGGCAAAGTCACACGCATCGCCACTCCCAGCCGCGTTCTGCCGCTATTTCAAACCATCGAATATCTGCGGGCGTTTCTGGGCGGCCGCGTGGCGTTCAGTTTTCTGAACTCGTTGCTGCTCATCTCGGGCGCCTTCGGGGTCTTTGACCGCGAGGCCGTCTTAGAAGCGGGCGGATTCGCAACTTCAACCGTCGGCGAAGACATGGAGCTGATTGTGCGCATGCATCGGGTCTCCCGCACGAAAAAGCTGCCATACCTGATCGTCTTCGTGCCCGAGCCGGTTTGCTGGACCGAAGTTCCCGAAAGCTGGAAGGTACTGCATCGCCAGCGCAATCGCTGGCAGCGAGGCACCGTCGAAAGCCTGATGACGCACGAGAAGATGTTGTTCCATCCGAAATTCGGCGGCCCAGGCTGGTTCGCATTGCCCTATTTCGTGGTCTTCGAGATGCTGGGGCCGGCCATCGAATTGGCGGGTTATCTGTTTACCGTGGCCGGCATCATTCTCGGCGTAGTGTCGATGAAAATCGCCGTGTTGTTCTTCGTGGTCTCGGTGCTGTTCGGCGTCCTGTTGTCGATGAGTGCCGTCGTGCTCGAAGAGTTCACCATGCGCCGCTATCCGTCCGTTGTCGATCTGCTGCGCCTGCTAGCCGCGGCCGTGCTCGAAAACTTCGGCTATCGCCAGCTCTTGACGTTCTGGCGTCTCGAGGGAGTATTCGACGGTTTGCGCGGCAAGAGGGGTTGGGGCGCCATGGAGCGCCGCGGCTTTGAAAGAAATGCCCAGGCTGCCTAAAATCCCACTTGCCGTCCTGGCCGTCTGCTGCGCCGCATGTTCCGCGCAGTCGCTCGAGGACTGGGACACAGCCAGCCAGCGATGGTTAGCCGGTCAAGTCGCTCCTAACAGCGTTGTGCCCGCGCCCGACGCGACGCGCCGGCGCCTGCTGGTCAGCTACGGCTCCACTACGGCAGACAAACCCGATCCCGGTGCCGACCACTCCTACACCTACGACGACGCCTTGGGCGCAATCAGTTTCGTCATCTCCGGCGACGCGGATGCCGCGGCATATACGCTGGAAGCTCTGGCGCGCCTGGTCCGCACCGACGGCAGTCTCTGGTTCAACTACAGCACCAAGGACAACTGGCCCGACGAATCCGATCACGATAGTGCCATGGTTCGCACTGGCGCTATAGGATGGGTCGGTTACGCGTTTGCCTTCTACCTGGCACACACGCCGCCATGCCCGTCAGAAAATGCCGGCTGCGTGCGCCAACGAGCCTTCCTGCAAACCGCTGCCCCGCGGCTTGCCACGTATTTGACGTCACTCGAAGCCACGGAGCCCGAGAATCCCGCCCATGGCCTGCTGCGACAGGGTTACGGGAACATACGTCTGGTCTATCATCCCGAGAAGAACGACGTCCTCGAGGACTACGAGGATGTTCCTGCTCGCGGCTTCAGCACCGAGAACAACATCAGCTCATGGTTCTTCCTGCGCACCCTGGGCCAGGTCACGGGCGATGCGCGTTGGACGGCTGCCGCGGATCGCATCCGCGCCGCGCTTCTGCGTGTCGCTTGGGATAAAGATCTCGGCCAGTTCGACCAGGGCTTCACGCCCGGCGGTCAGCGCGATTCCGTCCGCGCGCTCGACTGCGCATCCTGGGGTGCGCTCTTTTTGGTCGCCGTAGGCGAAACCGAAAAAGCGCACGAGGCACTGCGCAACGTGGAGCAATACTACGCCTCCCGCGATGGCGATGCCGTCGGCTACCGTCCCTACTTCGACGACCATATATTCCCTGGCTTCGATGTCGGCCGCTACTACTTCCCCGACAATCCCCGCAAACAATGGCGCGATCTACCGCTGGTGTGGTCCGAAGGATCTCTGGGCGTTGCGCTAGCCTACCTGCGCACAGGCCAGCCCGATCGCGCCCGCCAGATCATCGACGGTCTTCGCCCCATGCAACTGGCGTCGAGCGGCCTGCGGTATGCGACGCGTGGTGTGCCGCACCAGATGACCGATGCCCCCAGTATCGCCGGGTCGGCATGGCTCGTTTTTTTGGCGGAAGCACTCAAGGGCAATCCACTCGCGGAGCAATTCTGGAAATGAAACGCTCGATCGCGGTATTCGCCACCTATTTCGCGTTTGCTCTCGGCTCCACGCCTCCGGTGAAGCTGGCATCGACCGTCACCGTACTGGCCGTTTCGGAAAAGTTTTCTAGCGAAGTCACAGCCGTCGAGAGCGATCTCGAAATGCTGGGCGTGCCCTACGAGACCACGCGAAATTTCGCCGATATCGCTCAGGCGCCCATGGTCATTCTCGCGGGTACTCTCACCAACGTCGCGCTCGCGCCCGCCGATCGCGAAATGCTGTACCGCTATGTCGAATTGGGCGGCCTGCTGGTCGCCACGCACGTGCAGGGTGACCAGTACTTCCCTCTGTTCGGCCTGGCCGGTTTTGCCGTCAGCCAGAAAAATGCCGGATTGCACTTCGAGGATCCTTCGGCCGACGCCGCACTGCGCTACATCAACCGTCCCGAAGAACGCGACATCGTACTCGGCGATCCAAAACGCTATAAGGAATTCAACTGGACCACGGAGTATGAACCTGCCCGCGCCACCGTGCTGGGCAAGTTTGCCAACGGCAAGGCCGCTTTTGTGCGCAGCTATTATGGCCGGGGCACGGCTTATTCGCTCGGCCTCTCCTTCAGCGATTCCACGCTGCGCCTCGCCATCGGCCAAAGCTTTGAAGCCGAGCCCGAGTGGGCCAATGTTTTCGCGCCGTCGGGTGACGTTCTCCGCCTGGTGCTCCGAGCCATCTACGAATCGAACGTGCATCCATTCCTGCTGGTCCACACTGTTCCCGATGGCCTCGATAGCGCGCTCCTGCTCAGCCACGATATTGACGCGCGCGAATCATATCCCAACGCCGTTGTGTTTGCCGCGCTCGAACAGCACTATGGTGTCACCAGCACCTTTTTCGCCACCACGAAATATTTCACCGATGAGACCGACATCGGCTACTACACGCCCGTGAACGCCGCTTACCTGCGCGAAGTCCGAGCCCGCGGCTTCGATGTCGGTTCGCACACGGTTTCGCATCTCAAGACGTTCAACAAATTCCCGGTCGGTGATCCCGCCGTGCGCTTTGCGACCTACCGCCCCACGGCAGCGCCAACAGTGTTCGGCGAAATCCAGGTCAGCAAAGAGCTGCTGGATCGCGATGTCCCCGGCCAGCACACCATCACATTTCGCGCCGGTGAATTGGCCCATCCGCCCCGGCTCATCGAAGCGCTGGAAACCGCCGGCTATCTGGTCGATTCCACCCGGGCCGCCGGTAACACACTCACCAACTGCGCCTACCGCCCCCTGCGCGAAGCGCATCTGGGGTCACCGGTCAGCAGCATGATCGAGATTCCCGTCACGCTCGACGATTCCATGGGCTACCTGACGCCCACAACGGTCGATAAAGCCGTGGCGCAGTGGACCAACATCGTCGCCGCCAACGCCGAGAACAACAACATCACCTGCCTGCTGGTCCATCCCACCGATATCACGTACAAGCTCACCGCCGAAGAGCGCCTGCTCCAGGCCTACCGCCATAAGCCGATCTGGATCGGCAGCGTTACGAAGTACGGTCTTTTTGCGCGCGCCCGCGCCGCCGTCCGCGCCACGCCATTCGCGTACGACGACCACATCGAGATCCGTCTCAACCAGCCGAGCGCCAAACTGCCCCAGGGTCTGACGCTCGCGATGGAGTCCGGCCCGCGCTGGAACGCCGTGTCGGTCCGCGACAGCGACGGCCTGGAGATTCCATTCACTGCGTTATCGCACGCCGATCGAAGAATGCTGATCTTGAAACCTTGAGAGCCGGTCACGGCAACGCAGCATAGGCAGGAAGGGACGACGGCGGTCTAGTAACTGATATCCAGAATTCCGCTCAGATCAGCCGTCTGGCGATGCTTGTTTCCGTCTCCATCTATCAGGATGACCTCTACAGGAGATTGGAGATCGTTCGGAGACACGTCGAAGGCGAATTCAAGCGTGATCTTGCGCATCGTCGTACCCCATAAGACCGAACCGGCAACTTCATTCGACTGCTTTATCATGCTCTTGTCGACCGGTTGGATAATCTGTTCGCCCGCCTTCAAGACAAGGTGTGCCCTTTTACCTTGGTAACCTCGATCGATCCTGCTGACGCCGACGATACCGCCACCGCGGACCTCCACGAGGACATGAAGAAGCCCGTTCGATTGAACCTCATCCACCTTGAGTTCACGCATCTGTTGGCGGGCGGCGGCAGCCTCAGCGGCCACGGCCTGCCAGTCATTGAAGAATGTGGCGTACTTGCTGATGCCGTCCTTTGCCATGGCGCCTGCGAGTTTGACGCGCTTGCCCTTGAGGCCCTTTTCGAGGAACTGATCTATGGTTTTGTACTTGATACCTTCCTGAATTGCAGCCTGGACCTGTTGAGGTGTAAGCACGGGGCCAGCGCACCATGCGGACGTTCCGAGCAGGGAAGCCACCACGAAAACAACTTGCACTACCGCGCCAGATTCAGTTATAAAGATTCAACCCCTTCCCAACTCTCACCATATTTCCGATCTGGCACAACAACCAAATTCACCCTACGTCCAGTGAAGTTACATGCACAGCACTTGACAGGCACATAACCTAGATCAGGACTGACGGTCGCAGGTTCAACCAAGTTGCGCCCGCACGAAGGACACGGCAGATCCGTTTCTTTACGCATGTTGAATCGTCTCTCTGGTCCGCAACTTGGCGACGAACTGCTCAAGTAAACGCGAGCAGGCCATGAGAAGGTTCAGCGGGTATTTCGACAAGTTGCCGCCTGGCTCGAACGGATAACGAGATTCCTCGAACACGCCCTCGCACTGCTTGAGTGCATCCCGAAATGAGAGATCCCGGAAAGCAGGATACCCGGCCCGGAACGCGTCGAGCTTACGCTCCACATCGCCCCCAACTTCGTCCAGCAGCGTGGTCAGCACGTGGCAGTGGATAGCGGGCTTAGCTGATATTTTGGACCAACCCTCTCCGGAGTCGGTATACACCTTCTCAGCCGAGAGGCATTTCAAATACAGCTCGATTGCGATCGCTGCGGTGTTCATCAGTGGCAAAAGCAGGCCAGAATCTGGCTGGGCATCCAGAAGTTTGCGTGCTGATTCGAACTGATCAGCGGCATCCCGAACCTGAGGGTCCGGAATTTCCTGCCGCTTGCGCCATATTTGCTCCAATCTGCTCATTGCGCCTTCACTTCTTTATCACTATAACCGTCTTGGACAAGAAGTCGAGTTGCCAGGCATGATCTCAACCACGCCGCAGTATCGTCGCCGAACCGGGCCCTGTCCGACCACTCCCCCGACGCTTTCGCAGAATGCTGATCTTGAAGCCGTGAGCGTGGCCCTTTTTGTTTGGTTCACTCCACGTTGAGAAGAGTTGTCCGCAAGCCGAGTCTTTCCCTCACTGAGCTATAATCGTCACCGTCATGTTGCGGCCTTTTACGGTATTGACTGTGATTCTCGCCCTCCAGCATCTGGCCGGTGCCCCCATGACCAAGGACGATCGCCAGCATGTCATCGCGCACCTGGAGATGACGGAAAGCTGGCTGGCCGACGAAGTATCCGGACTTTCGCCGGCGCAGCTCAACTTCCGCTATGCGCCGGGTAAATGGACGATCCTCGATGTCGTCGAACATCTGACAGTCGCTGAGCCGCAGTACTGGACGGACCTGCAGAAGGAAGTGAAGCAGCCGCCTTCCAAACCCAAACAGCAGGTCAGCGACTTGGACATGCTCTGGTATGGCATCGATCGCACCGAGCGTCAGAAAACCAGCCCCTCGGAAGAGCCGAAGGGGAGATTCACTGACGTACAGCAGGGGATGGCCAGCTTCCGGAAATTGCGGGCGGCCATCCTCGCCTACGCCCGCACCACGGACGACGATCTGCGCGCCCACGCTTATCCGGAGTGGGGCGTCGACGCATATCAGGCCTTGCTGGGCATCTCAACGCACGCCCAAAGGCACATCCTGCAGATTCGCGAAATCAAGGCCCAGCCCGGCTTCCCCAAAAAGTAACTCAAGGCCGATCCCTCGAAATTCCCGCCGGTCCGGTGCTATACTTGCCACCCATAATGTACCGAGTTCTCGCACTGTTGATGCTCATTGTCTCCGCTCCCGCCGAAGACTGGACCCGCTTTCGCGGTCCGAATGGTTCCGGCGTATCGCAGGACAAAGGCTTCCCAACGGAGTTCGGCAAGCAGAAGAACGTTATCTGGCGAACGCCGGTTCGTGCGGGCAAATCCTCGCCGGTGCTCACCGAGCGCCACATCTTTCTGACCAGATTCGAAAAAGAAAACCTGTTCACACAGTGCTTCAATCGCGAGACGGGCAAGTTGCTGTGGGAGCGCACGGAAAACCGGACCTATAAGGAGATTGGCAATCTCCTGAACAACCCGGCGGCCATTACGCCGGTAACCGACGGCGAAAACGTCTACGTGTTCTTCAAAGACTTCGGCCTGATTTCCTATGACTCGGACGGCAAGCTGCGGTGGAAAGCCCCCCTCGGTCCCTTCATCACCACGGTGGGCCTGGGAGCTTCTCCGATTCTGGCGGGGGATTCGATCGTACTGGTGGCAGACCAGCTCCGCGGTTCCTACATCGCCGCCTTCGACCGGCGCAATGGCGAGACACGCTGGAAGATCGCACGTGAGGAATCCGAGGGCTGGGCCACACCATTGCTATACGACGCGCCGTGCTCGCCTCCGCTGATTTTAACCGCGGGCCAGGGGCAGTACGGTGCCCATCGGGTTGCGGACGGAAAGAGAATGTTCACCCAACTCGGCTTAAGCCCTGCCATGGTTGCCAGCCCGGTGCTCGGTGAAGATACCATCTTCGCGTTCGGGTACGGCGGGGATACCGAGAGTCCTTTCGCGCAATACCTGGCACAGTTGGACAAGAATCATGACGGACAGATTTCGCCGGATGAGTATAGAAACGTACCCGACGATCCGACCCATATCACTACCGACGTAATGACCGCGGCCGGGAACTACATGGGAAATGGCGACGGCATTGTCACTAAGGAAAAATTTGACGCATGGTGGCAGCACGCCACCGGGCCCACACGCATGCTTGCCGTCCGTCTGGAGTGTGATTCCGGCGCGTCGCCGGAGAAACCGGTTCGGCCAGCCGAGCGTTGGCAATACCCAAAGAGTTTCGCCGGCGTGGTTCCGTCACCGCTCCTCTATGAGGGCGTCCTCTATTTCATCAAGAATGGCGGCATCCTGACCGCACTGGACCCAGCTACGGGCCGTGTCCTGAAGACGGGTCGCGTGACTGGGGCGCTGGGGGGCTATTCTGCCTCGCCCGTGGCCGCCGACGGTAAGATTTTCCTCGCCAACGAGGAAGGAAAAGTGGCCGTTCTGAGAGCCGGACGCGATTGGGACGTGTTAGCAGTGAATGATCTCGGTGAAGGCGCTTTCGCCACTCCCGCACTCTCCCAAGGCCGTATTTATTTGCGAACCGATGAAGCGCTGTACTGCTTTGGTGTGCGACGCGAGGATCACTGACAAGCCTTGAGGCTTGAATCCTGCGCGCGACCGGCCCATAATACCAGCAGAGAAATTTGCGCGTACCAAATCTTCCGTGGGAGGGAATGCCATGGTGGAAGTCAGTCAGGCAGCAGTGACCTGGGATGCGGAAAAGAAACGCTGGGTGATTCGTTTCCAGATCGGCGCCGAGGTTTTCAAACGTCCTGGCCTCAAGACCGCTCGTGATGCCGATGACGAAAGTCTGCGTTCAATGGCGGTCCAGGTTGCCCAGGACGACGGCTATCAATTGAGCCCTGCGGCCGTGACCGTTTCGCGATAAGCGGCGCCAAGCTCAGCCGCAATTCGGGCAACGCGTAATTTAGCGGACAATGGAGGACAGGGACGCACTCCGGTCTCCGTCCCTGGTTTTCTGCTCCGCTGATTTCTCCTCTAATACGTTGTTTCGGCGATTTTGTAAGTGTTAGCGATGATCAACCTGATGTCGGCAAATTGTGAATCGAGCGGCGGGCCAGCGATTTGACATGCTGAAGTCTGGTGACAGCGCCGCTTTCACGCTGCAAGAGTGTACTTCAGATTGTCCGAAAAATGGCGAGTAGATGTACAACTGATGGGAACCTTGGCTGGATATGGGGGTTCCGTTTAAGATTTAGAGGCGTGGGTGATCGCTCATTCCGCCACGATTACGGAGGATCAAAACGAATGAAGTTTTCATTAGCAATTGTCCTGCTGGCGGCCGCAGGCGTACGGGCCGCGGAGCCCGTTCCCCTGGACGTTAAGCCGGGCCAATGGGAAGCCACAGTCACCTCGCAGATCACGGGCCTGTCTCAAGCTGCCGCGCCGCAGATTCCGGCCGACCAGCTCGCTAAGATGCCCCCGGAGCAGCGGGCCAAAATTGAAGCAATGCTCAAACAGATGGGTGGACCCCATACTTCCACCAGCAAGAGCTGCGTCAAGAAAGAAGACCTCACCAAGCTGCAGCTCAATAACGATCAGTCCTGCAAGACCACCCTGGTGAGTTCCTCGGGCAGCAAGCAGGAAATTCACATGGACTGCGATCGAAAGGGCGGCAAGCAGACCGGCACGATCACCATCGAGGCCCTGAACTCGGAATCCATCAAATTCAACATTCAAGCTGGCGGCGACAGCAACGGCAAAAACATCACTATGACCGTCAACGGCACGTCCAAGTGGCTGGGACCGGTGTGCGAGGATACTAAGTAGTTAGGCGAGATAGCTAGCGGAGTGACCGCTTGCTTCGCCCCGCTACATCAAGCTGCACCGGAGCGTGTTCCGGCGGTTTCCAAACTCGCGGTCAGCGTGATGTTGGTGTTGAAGAGCTTCGATACCGGGCAGCCGGCCTTCGCAGCCTGCACAGCTTGATCGAACGCCTGTTGTGTTGCGCCGGGGATTGTGGCCTTCAACTCGAGATGGCTTTCCGTAATCGCGAAACTGCCGTCCTTCTGTTCCAGCGTGATGGTGCACGTGGTGTCCAAGCTGTCGGCTTTCAGACCGGCATTGGCCAGTTGCGCCGAAACCGCCATCGTGAAGCAGCCGGCGTGCGCCGCGGCGAGAAGCTCTTCGGGGTTTGTGCCTTTACCCTGTTCGAAGCGGCTGTGAAATGAATACGGAGTCTTGGATAGTGTACCGGTCGCGGTAGAGACAGAGCCGGCGCCGCCCTTGAGATCGCCCGACCAATGGGCCTGTGCGGAACGTTTCATTCTTTGAGATACCTCCTTCAGGATTATGATGCGGCGTGCGAACCCGGTGATTCGGTCAGGCCGATAACGAGTCCAAAATCCCATTTGCTTTGGCCTCGTGCGCTGGCCGTGTTATCTTGTAAGACCTTTGGACAGTTAAGATTCCTGAACAACGTGAGCATCTATACTAACTGGCTTGCCGGGTTGAGCATTTGCGCCGTGGCGGCATTCGCGGATCAGCCTATCCCGTTTCCCCACAATCGGCACATGGCGCTCGGCTTGGCGTGTATCGACTGCCACTCGACCGCGGATCAGCGGGCTGAGGCCGGCATCCCTTCGGTGCGCAAGTGCATGCTGTGCCATGAGAAGCTTGCAGCGGACAAACCGGAGGTCAAGAAGGTCCGAGCCTACGCCGCAAAGGGCGTCGAGATTCCATGGGAGCGCGTCTACGAGTTCAGCCCATCGGCGCTCGTCCGGTTCCGGCACGCACCGCATTACCGAGCCAAAATCGATTGCGCGGCCTGCCACGGCGATGTGGGGAGCGGAACCGTTGCCGTGCTTGCCGTCAAGCACACGATGGGAACCTGCTTGACTTGTCACCGTGAGCATGGGGCTACGCAGGACTGCGCCGCCTGCCACTACTGAGGACGAATGGACCGGCGCAATTTTTTCAAGATTCTCTCGACTGCCTCGACGGGCGTCGTGACCGGCGCCTGCGGCCGCAAGGTGGAAAATTATCTCCCGCTACTGGTGCCGGAGCAGGAGATCGTACCCGGCGAAGATGCCTGGCATCCGGGAGTGTGCGTGGAGTGTGAAGCCGGGTGCGGCATCATTGCGCGAGTGATGTCGGGCGAGCGCGTGGTCGAGCGCGTCGTCGATGGCAACAGGGAGCATTTTCGCGAGAGGATCGCGGTTATCAAGAAAGTGGAAGGCAACCCGCTTGATTCGGTGAGTGGCGGCCGCTTGTGCGCACGCGGGCAGGCCGCGGTGCAGTCGCTCTACCATCCGGACAGGCTGCGTGGGCCGATGCGCAGGGAAGGGCCGCGGGGGCGTGGCGGTTTCGTCGCGCAATCGTGGGAGCGGGCGATGGCCGTGGCCGGCGAGAAGCTCGATCACGTTCGCCGCAGCGACCCTTCACGCATTCTGTTTCTCGCGCGCCCACAGGCAGGGTCGCGGGCTCTCAGCGTTGCCGGGTTTCTCGAAGCGATCGGAGCGCCGCCCGCCGTGAGCTTCGAGCTGACGGATTTTCCTCTTGAGCGGAAAGCTGCGCAGCACGTGTATGGATGGTCCGGCTTGCCGGTCTATGATCTGGCGAATGCGGTGTACGCCGTCGGCATTGGTGCGGACTTCCTGGGGACCTGGGCTTCGCCGGTGTATTATGCGCGGCAGTTTGGACACTTTCGGCAAGGCCGGCCGAGCCTGCGCGGGCGGCTGGTGCAGGCGGAGTCACGATTTTCGATCACGGCGCAGAGTGCGGATCAGTGGCTGCCCATTCGGCCCGGAACGGAACTTGAATTTGCCTTGGCACTTGGTAACGTGCTGCTTCGTGACAAGCCAGCGCGGTCGAAATTGATTCCACAGCAGGTGCTGAATGTGTTTGAGTCGGTGGATGTAGCGGGCGCGGCGCGCATGTGTGGGATTCCGGAAAAGCGGGTCCGGCAAGTGGCGGGGGAACTGGGGGAATCGGAAAGACCCCTGGTTGTTGCAGGCGCCTCCGCGCCGCAGACCAACTCTCTCGCGGCGCTAATGGCGGCGGGCTACTTGAATGTGCTGCTGGGCAATGTGGGGCAGAAAGGCGGTCTCCTGGCGCCTTCCCTCAACCCGGCAGGCCGCCGGCCAGCTTATGCGAATGCGTTGGCGCAACTGGAACACGCGCAATTCGTTTTTCTGGATGGCGTCGATCCGCTCTACACGCTGCCGGCGGCAACAGGCATGGCGGAAAAGCTTGCACGCGTCGAGACGGTAATCAGCTTCTCCGCATTCTTAAACGACAGTGCGGCGTATGCGGATCTGCTGCTCCCCGATCATCACAGTTTGGAGGGAGCGTCCGTCGTTTTTCCGGCAGTCGCGCCGGGGCTCGCGGCAAATGTGGCGACGCCGTTTGTCCAGCCGCTGTATGACACGCGCGCTACCGAGCAGGTGTTTGCCGAACTGGCGAAGAAGTTGAACGTCGCGTTTAGCGCATCGACGCCGCGATCAGCCGTCGAGAAGCTTCTTCCGGAAGGCGAAGTGTGGGACAACGTCGTGCGACGTGGAGGATTTTGGGCCGGACAAGCCGCAACGAGCGTCCCCAAAGCTGCGCCGTTCGCGCTCGATCCCAAACCGGCGAAATTCTTCGGCAACGAATCGGAGTTCCCCCTGCAATTTCTTCCATATTGCTCCGTGCAATTTCACGATGGCAGAAGCGCTCATCTTCCGTGGATGCAGGAGCTGCCCGATCCGGTTTCGAGCGCGATGTGGAGCTTGCCTATTGAAATTGATCCGCAGACCGCGGCGCGGCTGGGCATCAAAACCGGCGATCGCGTGCGCGTCGAATCGCCACATGGAAAGCTCGAGGCGCCAGCTTACGCCGATCCCGCGGCGATTCCCGGAGTCGTGAGCATGGCGATCGGGCAAGGCCATCGCAACTTTGGGCGATATGCTTCGAACCGCGGCGTCAATCCACTTTCCATCTTGGCGCCGGAATGGGAAGAGTCGACTGGCGCGCTGGTTACGGGAGCGACTCGTGTGCGGCTCACAAGGCTCGGGCCAGATGGGGGCTTGGTGCAATTTGCCGTGGTGGATCGCGAGCAAGGTCCATGGGGGCACAGGTAGAGACGACGCGATATGGAACATCGTTGGGGAATGGCCATTGATCTGGACCGGTGCACGGGCTGCGAGGCCTGCGTGGTTGCTTGTCACGCGGAGAACAATCTGCCGCTGTCGGACCCGGACCAGGCGGAAAAGGGACGGGCGTTTCACTGGATTCGCGTCGATCGTTATTACGAAGGCGAGTTCCCCGATATCCGCGTGAAGTATATGCCGGTGCTCTGCCAGCAGTGCGATGAAGCGCCCTGCGAGCCGGTCTGCCCGGTGTATGCGACTTATCACAACGCCGAAGGCTTGAACGTGCAGGTCTACAACCGCTGCGTGGGAACGCGATACTGTGCCAACAATTGCCCATATTCCGTGCGTTTCTTTAACTGGTTTGAACCTGAGTGGCCGGAGCCGCTTGGGTTGCAGCACAATCCGGACGTGGCGGTGCGCCCATCGGGCGTGATGGAGAAGTGCACGTTCTGCATCCAGCGGATTCAACGGGCAAAGCGAGATGCTCAGGCGGAGAACCGCAGCGTTGCGGATGGCGGAGTGCAACCGGCGTGCGTGCAATCCTGCCCGGCGGAAGCCATGACGTTCGGCGACCTGAACGACCCAGAGAGCAACGTCTCACGCCTGGCTGCGAGCGGGCGGGCTACGCGACTTCTCGAAGATCTGGGCACGAAGCCAAAGGTATTTTATTTGCAGCGCGGGAAATAGAAAGATCAAATGGGTACTTCGGTCGAGATTCGTGGTGACGGTTTGAGAGGTACGTTGTGGCGGCCGCTTAACGGATTCTCACGCCGCTACCTGCTAGCACTGGCCGTAACCTTTATTGTGGGCGCATGGGGCCTGGGCTGCTGGGGCTACCAGATAGTTCGCGGCATCGGCGTGGCGGGCATTCGCCGGCCCACCATGTGGGGCTTTTACCTCGTCAACTTTGTCTTCTGGATCGGCATTTCGCACGCTGGCACATTAATCTCGGCGATCCTCCGGCTCACCGATGCCGGTTGGCGCAAGCCGGTGACGCGCGCGGCCGAAGCCATCACCGTGTTTGCTCTGATGATCGGGGCGATGTTTCCGATTATCCATCTGGGCCGCCCGTGGATTTTTTTCTGGCTGTTTCCCTACCCGAATTCGCGGCTGCTGTGGCCGAACTTCCGGTCACCTCTGTTGTGGGATGTAACGGCGATCTCAACCTATTTAAGTGGCAGCGTGATCTACCTGTACCTGCCGCTGATTCCGGATCTGGCGGAACTGTCGCAGTACTCCAGCGGTTGGCGACGCCGTTTATACAGGCTGCTTTCTCTGGGCTGGACGGGCGGCGATCGCCAATGGCACGCACTGGAGCGTGCCATGAAGCTGATGGCGGGTACGATCCTGGCCGTTGCTGTTTCCGTGCACACGGTGGTGGCCTGGGACTTTGCCATGGCAGTCGCGCCGATGTGGCACAGCACGATTTATGGACCGTATTTTGTAGCAGGCGCCATTTTCAGCGGCATCGCGGCGCTGGTGGTGGCAATGTCCGTGATCCGCCGGATGCTGCACCTCGAGGAGTACCTCCTGCCGGTGCACTTTGAAAACCTGGGCAAGCTGCTGCTGTTGATGAGTCTGCTCTGGGTCTATTTCACGGTGGCCGAAAACCTCACCACCTGGTATGGGAACAGCCCCGCCGAGATGAGTGTTTTCGGAGAGCGCATCCGTGGCCGGTATGCTCCGTATTTCTGGTTCATGGTGTTCTGCAACTTTGTGCTGCCTTTCGTGCTGCTGAGTGTGCGGCGGCTGCGGTCGGTCACGACGGTGACGATCTCAGGAGTCACGGTGCTCGTGGGGATGTGGGTGGAGCGCTTCATGATCGTGTTGCCGAGCTTGTCCCGCCCGCATTTGCCCGCGGCGACGGGTTTCTATACACCAACCTGGGTGGAAATTTCCATCACAGCTTCGACGTTTGCGGCCATGGTCATGTTCTACCTGATTTTCTGCAAGCTTTTTCCGATCATCGCGGTTTGGGAATACAAGCATGTTTCTCACGGCTGAGTTCGCTGACGCACAATCGGTGGCACAGGCAATCGCTTCGCTTCGAGCGCAGGGATTCGATGGGGATCAGATGGATGTGTTCTCGACCGAGCCGGTTGAAATTACAGGTGGGCTGCTCGATCGCCCCACCCACATGTCGCTTACCGCCGTGGCCAGCGCCGCCAGCTTCTGCCTGCTGGCATTCCTCTTTGTCCGCTACGCACAGTACGACTATCCGGTCGTAACCGGGGGCATGCCGATCTTTTCGTGGTGGGCCAACGGCGTGATCTTCTACGAGTTCACCATGTTCGGGTCGATTACAGCCACGTTCGTGATGTTTCTGGTAGAAAGCGGCCTGCTGACGCGCCGCGCGCCTGCGCCGGTCCTGGTGGCGGGGCGCATTCTGCTGCGGATTTCTTGCGAAGCGCGCCGGGCCGCCGTTGCGACTGAGTGTCTCCGGCAGGCAGGCGCGACAGGTGTTGCGGAGTTGAGAGGATGACGAAGTGGTGGCGGCTTTTGTTGTGCGCCGGCGCGGTCATCGGCGCTGACACAAGCGTGCCGCCATGGGAGCGATCGTCGACGCCTCCCGGTCAGAGCCTGTTCCGGGAGAACTGCACCGTGTGCCACGACATCGACAAAGACCAGAAGAGTACGCGGAAGCTCGGACCCAGCCTGAATCGTCTATTCAAGAATCCGAGACTGCCATTGTCGAAAAGCAAACCGACACGCGCCTACGTCACGGTCCGCATTCAATATGGAGGCGCGGTGATGCCGGCTTTCATGAAGCGGATGAACGAGGCCCAGATCGCGGCACTGCTTACATATCTCGAAAGCAAGTAGGCGCGATTATGGCTGCAAGGACAGATGCAGCTTCGCCCCCGGCTTGACATTGACCGTGCGCTCGCGCGCGGTGGCACCGAAATCCGCCGTAACACGGTAGAGGCCCGGAATGAGCGCCAGTTCGACCGGAGCCGGATTGGCGATCGTCGTGTCGTTCACCTTGAGGGTCGCGGGGCCGGAGGTTTCCACCAGCACACTCCCGCGAATCGGCTTCAGTACCACCGGCAGTTCCGCTTTTGCTGCGGTGATGTGCACCACCTTGATCTCGTCTTCGTATCCCGGAAGACTCACGCGCAACGTATGGCTGCCGAGACCCGCCTGAATGTCACAGGGTGTCTGGCAAATGGAGTCTGAGGAGGTGCTGGCGAAAACCCGGGCGCCGGGCGGCTCGCTCATCACCTGAAGCAGGCGATGCGTGCGGGCGCCGGCGGAAATGTCCGCCGTCTGCATAGGATGGTCCTGCGGTTTCGTAGGGTCTGCAGGCGCCATCGCGCCCCGCAGTTGAGAAAGCTCTCGCCAAGGATTCTCACCGGCGACGCGCGGGGCGGCGAGTACAGGCAACGCACTCGCCTGTGCGGCATCGGCCGGATTCGCCGATAGCGCCGCCAGCAGCAGCACGGGTTCCGGATCTTGTACCAGCGCCGGCAGCGGCCGAGCCAGAATCTCCATCGCACCCGCATTGACGGGAGGAACCAGGTCGGAGATTCGTACCGGCTGCGCAGGTCCGGCATCGCGGAAGAACTGCCCGGCATCGCTTGACCTTGCCTTGGCGCCAGGTTCAATAGGCTCGAGTTCCTTCAGCATGGCCACTGCCGGCACGACGAACTCTTCGTTGCCGCTGTCGCGCAGGCGCACCAGAACGCCCGCGGCCCGGGACGTGTCGTCATGCAATAGCCACGCCGCGGCGGCCTGCATGCCGTTCGAGGATCTGGCCGGGATGGCCGTCCAGGCTGCCTCGTATAGTTCAGCGGCCTTGTCGTACTCACCTTTGTCCGCAGTAGCGTCGGCGCTGATCCGCGCAGCCGCATAGCGCAGTTCGCGTTCTGCCGCGTGCAGACCTTTCTGCAGGCGCGCCTTGATCGCTGGATCAGTGGCATTGGCCACGGCGATCTCCAAAAACTTGGCTGCCACGTCGTATCCGTGGCCGTTGCCGTTTATCGCAGCCAGCAGGGCCGGCGCTTCCCAACGCTTGGGATCGATTCGCCCGATCTCGGTCAGCGTGGCAATGGCGTCCGCGGGCGCCAGCTTCGGCAGCTTCGCGAGCACGGGATACAAAGCTTCATCGTACTGGCGCTTTCGTTTGCCATCCGCCGTAGTCTCCAACGAACAAATCAATCGGAGGCGTTCGATCTGCGGTGCAGCCGCTTTTCCGAGGACGTTGGGATCCAAACGCGCCGATTCTTCGAGTGCCGCCAGTGCGTCCTGCCACTTCTCCGCGATGGCGGCAACCACGCCCAAGTTGAATGCGGCTATGGCGTACGTCCGGTCCAGCAGCAGTGCTTCCGTGAAGCCCTGCATGGCGGCGCGCGTGTTGCGAGCGGCTCGCAGCTCAGTCAGGCTGGCTTGCAGGCGGTGGCGCGCGGCGTCGCGCGGGGAGGCATAGGGCGATTCGAGATCGGGAGCGGCGAGAGGCGCGATATCCAGAGTAACCACCGGAGCCGGCGCAGGCTGCGCGGCCGGTTGGGGAGCGGGAGCAGGACTCTCTTGTGCTCCAAGGACTCCGCATATCGAAACCACGAGAATGATAGAGCGCATGGTAGCTTCTCCTTACCTTTTGGCCGCGGCGCAGGCGCTGGAAAGCTGCTCCAGCTCGGATTTCACACGCGCCATGTCCGCTTCGATCGCTTTTCGGTTCTGCTCCGCCTCGGGAGACTTCGGGTCGAAACGCCGTTCCGGCGCCACGGGCGCTTGCGTGCCGGTGAGCACGGAGTCCAGCAAACTGGCCTCACGCGTGCGGCTGGAGTCGTCGGGACGCGCCGTCGGTTTGGGATCGGCGGGATGCTTGAACCAGTCGCTGGCAACCGCCATAGGATCGGCCGCATTAGCTGCATTCACCTTCTCCGGCGTGTGTGCGTCCGTCGGAGGCGCAGCCGGCGCTTCCGTCCCGTTCAATTCAAACTCGTCGCTGCGCAGCTTGGCTTTCAGGTCGGCAATCCGTGAAGCCAGTTCGGGCGCGCAGCCATCCTTTTGTACCAGGGAAAGGTTGGCATCGCGAACGGCGTTCAGATCCTGCAGAGATTTGCTCAACGCATCGAGAGCGCCGGAATCAGCCGCGCGGGGATCCGTTGCAGGCAGGTTTGCCCCCTTTGCTCCCGTGCCCCGCTGTGTCAGCATGCGCTCGTATTGCTCCGGCGTGGGACCACCTGCGCTCACGATGGCCTTTTGTTGCGCCGGCGTCATTTTCTGCCACGCCTGCCGGTACTGTTCCAAGGCCGCAGCCGGATTGGTTGGAGTGCCGGAAGACGCGGGCTTCGCGTCAGAAGAGACCGTGCTATCGGGCCGGTTGGTGATGGTGCGTTGCGGCGGGTTGCTCTGTTGTGCAAGCGCAGGCCAACACCCAGCCGCGGCGATCATTAACCATGTCCCGAACTTCATCAGCGTCTCCCCTTGTCCGCGGTCTCGTCCAGGAACTCGACCTTCCTGGAGCGGCTGTCGAGCGAATTGTCGGTTTCGCATTCGGCCTCCAGTAACGCGCCCTGCTTGCTGTACTTGTACTGGATCTTCGACGCCTTGCCGCCTTGATTAATGGCTTCACTCACCAGCCGGTCCCCGGAGTAGCTCAGACTTCGTGAATAAACGATCTCTTCAGCATGACCGTGCCCGACGACGCTCATGAGTTTCTTGCCTTCCCACGTGAAATCCAGCCGCGGCGCGTTTGGCTCGTCCAGCTCCCAGGCGTGGCTGACGCGTCCCTGATCGTCGTAGTCCAACTCGAAGAAGTGAATCGCATCCCAGATGAACGGATGGAAATAGCGGTTGCCGGAAAAACCGACCGCGACGCGCTTTCCCGTCGCCAGGTACGCCAAACGCGTGTCGAGCCGCGGGCTATTCCACAGCGTGAGGTAGCCGCTGGTCGATCCGCCCTCCGGGTCCGCATGGACCGAGTAGTTCCGCCCCGGAAGGAACTGTCCCATTGAGCTGAGGCCGCCCATACCACCCATGCCGCCCATACTTCCCAGACCGCCCATTCCCCCGAGGCCTGGAAGTTTGAATCCGCCGGCGGCGCTGAGTCCCGGCATTCCGCTCAGCCCACTCAGCCCCGGCATTCCGCGGCCGAGTCCACCGAGTCCGGCAAGCCCTTTCAGACCGCCTCCCATCAAGCCGAGCCGCCCTAGGTTTGCAAGGGAACCGATAGCGCCGATGCCGCCGAACGGTCCGAAACCGGGGAAGGCAGGAAGCATGACCGGAATCTTCTGGCTTTTCACGATAACGTTGTCACGGCTGACTTTGAAAATTTGCGGGGCATCATCGTAATAACTGAAATAGAAATCGTTCGTCTCGCGCCCCGTCGTCCGCAGGTTTACCGGTATGGAGAGGCCCTGCGACGCCGCCGCGCCAGCGATGGCCAGCTTCGCGATGTTCGAGCCGGTCTTCTTTTCTTCGTACTTTGTGTGCACGGAGCGCAGTTGGCCGGCATTCCATTCATAATTCACGCTCAAGTGATTGGATGCGCTGACGCGAACCACCTTGGGCTGAAAGGCCAGGCTGACGGGATCGTAGAAGACTCCGCGATCGAGCGAAGCGCCGGAGAACCAACTCACGACACTTCGATTGTCCGCGGGCTTCGTGACGGCGGTAGAAGTATTTGACGACAGCTCACGCAGCAGCCGCAACGTGGTGAGTCGCTGTTCGCGATTGGATTGAGTCGAGTCGGAAAGGTCCAGGTAACGGTGGAGCAAGGGAACTGCATCGTCACCGTGGCGGAGCAAGCTGGCGTTGACGCCCGCCTGAAACAGGAATGCGGGCTCTTCGTTGTCCAGTTTCAATCCGTTCGCAGAAGCCTGCAACGCGGTGGCGAAATGCTGATCGCTGTAAAGACTTTTTAGCTGCCCCTGGACGTCGGTTCGCGTATTGTCAATCTTGTACTGAACGCTGGCCCGTAGTTTCTCCCCTTCGGCGAAATCTTGCGGCGTGATGGCCATGCCTGCATAGAGATCCAGCAGTGCGAGCGCCATACCCAGATCACCGCGCGCCAGCGCCAACCGAGCCTGGCCCAGCGTGATCTTGGGCTCGTCTTTATCGATGGCTTCCGCGTCATGAAGCGCCTGTTCGGCTTCCTGCTGCTTGCCATCATTCATGTATTGCTCTGCCAGCAGAAGCTTCCGCTGTAATTGCACCTGCGCCGGCGAACGCGGATCGATTCCACGGCGCGCCTCCGCGAACTTTTGAGAGGAGAGACGCGCAATCTCCAGCCGGACCTCCTCCAGGAGTTGGCCGGCTTCCACCAGTTCCGGATTGCGCACCTGGGCCAACCGCAAGTGCCGGATCGCGTTGGCGTAATCGCCCTGCTGCCGCAATTGGCGGGCCGCATCCAAGTGCGCGAGAGCGCTCTCCTGCAGATGGGCCCGGCGCTCGCCGGCTAGGTCGGCAAAAGATTTGTCGTAAGGCTCGAATTCACGATATGCCGTCAGAAACGCATCCGCCTGCTTGCCTGCATGCAGCGCGCGCAGGATGGCTACCTTTCGATCGAGCCACTTCTTGGACTCTGCCGCCTGCCTTCGAAGATCCGCTTGCGGCGCGTCGCTTGGATATGCGGCTCCGGACACCTTGGCCAGCGCCAGACATTCGTCGAGCACTGTCACCGGGGCGTCACCCTCACCCCATTTCTCAAGGCGGGTAGCCATAGCGCTGCGCACGTATTCGCGCATCTTGTCCGCCGCGGGGCCTGAAGAATAGCTCTTCACCGCTGGCGGAATCAGTTCCAGCATCTGGCGAAACGCCTGGGACTCGTCCATTCCCGGAAGCTTGTGAAGCGAGACATCCGTTGCCAGACGGGCCGCCGATAAGGAAGGATCCTGCCCGGGGATGATGGCATAAAGATCAGCAAGGGCGAGGGTTGTAGCAGCTTTGTCCTTGCGCTCTTTTTTCACCGTCACCACCGCACTCCGCCAGAGTTCGGCTGGGGATTGAGCAGCCTTGTTTTTCGACCCATCAGGCAGCAGGAGCTGCCAGCCGCCGGATTCGCCCCCAGCCAACAAAGTGCCATCTGCAGCGCGCATGATCGCGGAATAGCTGGCCAGAGGGGCATCTGCGAGATGGCTGATGGCTTTCGGGTCCCATGTATCGGGGTGGGTCGTGGAAAGGGCCACGCTACGTACTTTGTCTTTTCCATTGACCTGGATAACGTCAGCCTCTTCGAGGGTCCAGACGCCACCGGTTTGCGTCGCCAGCAAAAACTGTCCCGCTTGTACCGCTGCTGGCGCAAGAAGCGCCAGCAGCAGCCAGTGCGAAAGTATCCTTCCCATGTTGCGTCCTCCGAGGGTGTCTTCCGCGAAGTGGTCGTTCCCATTCACCATTGAGGAACGTAGCTTCATAGCGGCAGATGATGCAGAATGCGTCCACATATTGCCGGCTGATAGATCAATCATTTTAGATCTTGTGATACAAAGTTTACAGGCGTTTCAGGCCATGACAGAACAGGCGGGAACCGCGCAGCCCGAGGCGCTCCTCGACCAGTGGTTGCGCGAGCCCGACAAGGACCGCGCGGCCGCGCTATTGGATTCTCTGGTAAGGAGTTATGCGGGGCCGCTCATTCGCCGTATCGTGAGCTTCAAACTGGCATCACTCGGAAGTCGCGGAGGCGTCGGAATCCAGATTGCCGATGTTGAGGACGTTTGGAGCAACGCTCTCTATCAGCTTCTGGCCCGGCTTGATCGCCTCAAAACTGGGGAGCGCCAGCCAGCCGTTCGAAATTTCAGCGGATACGTGGCCGTCACTGCTTATAACGCCTGTAATGAATATTTTCGGTCCAAAAAGCCGGCATGGCTTAGTCTGGCGATGAAGCTACGCTACGTGATGACGCACTCGCCGCGACTTGCCCTTTGGGACACCGCCGATGGGCAGGAGGTTTGCGGATTCGCGCGCAATCGCGGCCGCCCACCGGCTTCGAATACGGCGTCTCTTGGCGACGCTCGAACCAAATTTCGCCAGTCGGTAGATCCCAGCCGGCTGAGCACTAGCGAGTTGGCTGAGGTCATTTTGCAAGCGGCCGGTGCTCCCATGTCCTTTGATTCGTTCGTGGAAATCGCCGTCGATTGGTCCGGCTTGCGAGAACCACAAGTGCAGTCGCAGGAAGAGGATAGGGATGAGGAAGCGAAGCCTTGGGAGCAACTGCAAGACACGCAAGCGACTCCGGAAACCAGACTGATAGGCCGGCACTACATGGAGCGGCTCTGGGCGGAGATTTGTGAATTGCCGATCCCGCACCGTAAAGCCTTGCTGCTCAACCTGAACGACGGCGCGGGTGGCGACATCCAGTTATTCGTTCACTTGGGAGTCGCGAGCATCGAGCAGATCGCTAAGTGCCTTGAAATGAAGCCGATCGAGTTCGCCCGGCTGTGGAACGAGCTTCCGCTGGACGACGCACGCATCGCGCGTGAGCTTGGCATCAGCCGCCAGGACGTGGTGAACCGCCGCAGCGCGGCACGCAAACGGCTCGTGCGCCGCATGAAGGAGATTGGCTAAGAAATTGAAAGGTGAAGCCAATACCGGTCCGGATTCTGCGTCCATGAGATTAAAGCAAGTGGCGCGGGCCTAGGCCCGCTGGAGCAAAGGAAGACGAATGACCCCACATTTAAGTGAGGAGCAGGTCGCGTTGTATCGCAACCGCTCGCTCGCGGCCGCTGAGCTGCTTCGGGCCTCCCAACACCTCGCGGAATGCGAGACGTGCCGGGCGCGAATTGCTTCGCCAAGCGAGCTATACGCGGGAGTGGAAACCTTGCGCGCGATTTTGGATGCGGAAGATGCCAGGCCCGCTCACCTTACATATCACGAGATCGCTGCATACGTGGACAAACAACTGACGGGTGAGGACGCGGCGCAAGTCGAAAAACACGCGCAGGAATGCAGGTTATGCGCAGCCGAACTCGCCCAGATTGAGGCGGTCAAGCGGGAGATCGAAGCTGCTGAGAAATCGCCGGGTTGGTTCGAGCGCATCTCCAGCCTGTGGCGCGAAACATTCGCCTGGAAAGGAGCTTTCGTTCTGGCAGGAGCCGCGGCCTGCACGCTAGTGGTGTTGCTGGTGGTTCGAAAGCCGATCCAAGAGACGCCCACCCAACAGGCGAACGCGCGGCCGGCGCAGTCCCGCCCGCCTGCCGGCGTACGGGATGGCGATACATTGATCGCGAGTGCGCAGAGCTTGCCGGTAGCGTTGCGTGCTTCTCTTTCCCGGGCGATCACCACACAGCAGATCGAACGGCCCACCGTGTTGGCTGAACTGTCTGGAAAGAGCAGCGTGCTGCTAGGCTCGTCCTCGGCGCCTTCCGTCGTGGACCTCGTTGGGCCAGTGGGCATCGTCGTTGAGACGCAGCGGCCAACTTTTCGCTGGAAGCCGATCGCCGGCGCGGAGTACCGGGTCAGCTTGTACAGCGACAGTTACGAAGAAGTCGCAACGAGCGGGTGGGTTCACAGCGCAGAGTGGCAGGTTGCGAAGGCACTCAATCGCGGCGCGCGCTACTCGTGGCAGCTGAGCGTTCGCCACAATGGCTCCGAATTCACCGTCCCAGCGCCTCCGGCGCCCGAAGTCCGATTCAAAGTTCTTGGCGCGGCGGGGGAGGCTGAGATTGCGCAATTGAAAACCGGCAGCACAGATTTCCATGTGCTGCTTGGGATTCGCTACGCCCAACTGGGCGCGCTGGATGAATCCGAACGAGAGTTGCGCCAGGCCCACGAACAGAGTCCAGACTCCTCTACCGTTGTTGCGCTGCTATCCAGCGTAGAACGCCTGCGAACCACCAAACCTTGAGGCCTTAAGTTTCCGGCGGTGGAAATGGCGCCGGATTGCGTGTATCCTTAATCTCGCTTACGACCCGCTGGGCGGGGCATCCGCATGTCGTCGCAAGGACGTTCATCCGTGCAGGCAATGCTTATCTGCTTCGGCCTATGCGCAATAGCCGCGGCCCAGGAAGCGGACAGCGCTGCATTGGGCCAGCTCGCACAAAGCCTCCAGGATGCTTATGCAAAGAAAGATATTAAGCTCGTTTTGGCTTTGTGGAGCGACAGTTCGCCGCAGCTCGCCAAGCTGCCTGAACAGCTACCAAAGCTGTTTGCCTCAGTCTCGGAGATCCGGGAGGAGATAGCGAGCCGCCCCGTCATCGCTGGAGATCGTGCGCGGTTTCGTGCCAACCGCGAGATGGGGCAGAAGGGTGCGGCCACGGCACCCGTCAAAAAGATTCTCGTCATCGAGTGTGTCAAAGAGCCAGGCGGCTGGAAGATCTGGAAGGAAGCGCTGGCTGCCCAGGACCTGGCGGAACAATTGATCGCATCAGCAAGCGAGGCTGAGCGGCAGAGCCTGCTGTCCCAAAATAGCGATCTGCCGGGCTCCGACGTGGCATTTGCAGTGTTGGATATCGGTCACGAAGCCCTTGTGCACGGGAATATGCCGCAAGCCATGGCGGCGTTCCAGCTGGCGCTTACCATTGCGGGCAGCACTGGCGCGGGTTCGGCGCAAGCCCGGGCACTGAGCGACATCGGTCAGGTGCATTACTACCAGGGGGACCTTCAGGAGGCCATGGAGTGGTATCAAAAAAGCCTGGCTTTCAGCGAATCCATTCACGATGACCGCGCCGCCGCCCGAGCGCTGAACAACGCTGGGAATGTCTACAAGGACGAAGGAGAATTCTCGCTGGCGAACGACTGTTACCAGAAGGACCTGGTTCTTGGCGGCAAGCTTCACGACGATATGGTGATCTTCAACGCCGTGGGCAATCTGGGGATCCTTTCTACCGAGCGCGGCGATTATGCTCAGGCGCTCTCATACATGAAAAGAGCGGCTGATTTCGCGGAGCACTTCGGCAATAAGCGGGGCATCGCGCTGACTTTGATCAATATGGGCGTGATCTTCGAAAGGCAGGGCGACTATGGACAGGCAGAGGCTTATGCACGGCGTGCTCTGGACGCGGCTACGGGGGCAGACGATCGCCAGAAGATGGGCGTCGCCTTGATGAACCTGGGAACTGAGGAACAATTCAACGGTGACCTGACCAATGCGCTCGCGAAATTCGAGAAGAGTCTCGCCATCTTCGAAGCGCTGGGCGACAAGCTGCATGCGTCCGGCAATATGACCCTAATGGGCAGTGTGCATCGGGAGCGCATGGAATACGCTGAAGCGATCGAACTTTACCAAAAAGGCTTGCATATCCAGGAGGAGATCGGCGCACGAGATGAAGCCGCCGTCACGCTCATCGATCTGGCACAGGCATACAATCTGAAAGGCGATTTCGAGGAAGCTCTGCGCATATCGGCGCGCGCCCAGGAACTGGCGGACTCGGGCATCCAGATCCAGCCCGTGTGGCGCGCGCACCTCCAGACCGGCTATGCATATCGTGGTCTTGGGAAACTGGATCGCGCCCAGGCAGAGTTCGCCAAGTCCATTTCGGTGATCGAGGGAATTCGCCTTCACATGGCGGGCGGCGAGTCCGAACAAGCTGGATTCTTCGCGAATCGGATGGAGTCCTATCACCGCATGATTGAGCTGCTTGTCACGGCGGGACACCAGAGTGAAGCATTCGAATACGCAGAGAAAGCCAAAGCACGAGTGCTGGTGGACATCTTGAGGGCAGGGCGGCCCCAATTGGACTCAGTCCTTACGGCTGAGGAACGGCGGAAAGATCAGGAACTCCGGATGAAACTCGCCTCCCTGAATGTTCGGCTTATGCGCCAGACGCCCTCCGGTGTGGGCAAGCCCGGTCATCAAGCGTCGCTGCAATCCGAGATTCAGGACGCCCGCCTCGAGTACGCGGCTTTCCAAACCAATTTGTACGGAGCGCATCCGGAGATCAAGACGCAACGTGGCGAAATGGATCCCATCCGTGTGGATCAGGCCCGGCAACTTGTCGATGCAACCACTGCATTCGTCGAGTTCGTCGTGACCAGCGACAAATTGTTCCTTTTCGTAGCTTCCGGGGCGGGGACCGAGCGCGAGTCCGACAAGCTGCAGGTTTTCGTCCAGCCCATAGAGAAGCAGAAGCTAGGCGAATTGGTGGAGCAGTTTCGGCGGCAACTCGCAGATCGAGATCTTCGGTTTAGGGCAACGGCCAGCCGGCTGTATGAGCTTGTTCTCGGCCCCGCCTCCGGCTACCTGCGCGGTAAGGAAAAACTAATCGTGGTTCCGGATGATGTGCTGTGGGACCTGCCATTCCAGGCGCTTTTGAGTCCCGCGGGCCGTTATTTGTTGGAAGACCACTCGATCTCTTATGCCCCTTCGCTCACCGCTCTAGAGGCGATGGCGCGTGTGAAGCAGCAGCGCAGGCGTGACCATGGTGAGACCAAACTTTTAGCGATGGGCAACCCCGCTGGAACCGGTGCATCGGAAAACCGCGGAAAACCGATAGACGGCAGCAGCGAATCCGGAAGGCTGCCCCTAACGGAAAATGAGGTACGCCAGATTGGCCAAATATATGGAAGGAACGCGAGCCGCATTTATACGGGTCCAGAAGCCACGGAGAGCCGCTTTAAGGCGGAAGCCGGCGGAGCCGATGTCCTGCACCTGGCCACGCACGGCGTCTTGAACAATGCCAGCCCACTTTACTCTTACGTTTTGCTGGCAGCCGGCGACAAAGGCAGCTCGGAGGATGGGCTGTTGGAAGCCGCCGACCTGCTGCAAATGCAATTGCGCGCGGAGCTGGTGGTCCTATCAGCGTGCGAAACTGCCCGTGGCAGGGTTGGCGCCGGAGAAGGCACTATCGGACTAAGTTGGGCACTGTTCGTCTCGGGCGTGCCGTCGACGGTTCTGAGCCAGTGGAGAGTGGATTCCGAAAGCACTACTCGATTGATGATTGCGTTTCACCGAAACCGCCGGAACGGTATGCACGACGCACAAGCGCTAAGATCTGCCGCGCTCACAGTTCGGAAAGACCCTGCTTACCAACACCCGTTCTATTGGGCACCGTTCATTATGATCGGTGCTGGCGAGTAGGGAGCATGGCTCGGAATCCTTGCCCGTAGCACCACGCCGAAGAACTACTTTTCACCGCCGAGCCATGGCGCCGAGAACGCCCAAGAAGATAGGCTGGCTCGCACGGCGCCGGTGATCGCCCGGTCTAGTTGTTGGCGCCGATTAGAATGAATGGCGTCCAGTAGAACGGGTGCTGATAGGCGGGCTCCTTCCGGATGAGAAGTGCGGCCCGACGAAGGGCTTCCGCATCATTCATTCCGTTCTTGCGATTCTGATGAAAAGCCACCATGAGCCGGCTGGTGCTTTCGGAATCCACTTTCCACTGGCTGAGAACCGTGGCTGGCACGCCGGCGACGAACAGAGCCCAGCTCAATCCGATGACGCCTTCGCCAGCTCCCACGCGGCCTCGGGCGGTCTCACACGCGGATAGGACCACCAACTCCGCGCGCAACTGCATGTGCAACAGCTCTTGCGCTTCCAGGAGGCCATCGTCCGGGCTGCCATCGCCTTCGCCGGCAAGCAGAAGGTAGGAGTACATGGGACTGGCGTTGTTCAAGATGCCGTGGGTGGCCAGATGGAGCACATGCGCCTCGCCGGCTTCGGCTTTAAACCGGCTCTCGCGGGCCTCCGTGCCGATGTAGATGTGGCTTTCCTTTTCGCCATAGATGGTGGCGAGCCGGCGCACCTCGGTCTCGGCCAAGGGGATGCTACCCAGCTCCTGGTCGCGATACATCGACTTTACGCGCTGCTCCATTTGCCCTCCCCAAGCCGGATTGCCCATAGCCAGCAGTTGCACTCCGGCGGGGGCCTGCTTGCGTCCCCGCTTGACCTCAATCATGGCTTTCAGCGCGGTGAGCGACGGCGCGTACGAAACTGAGGAAGTATCCAGCACATATTGGCCGGCCGGGTTTATCAGAGCCTGGAAAGGCAACTCCCAAAGCACACCATCCGGGATGATGATGAGGTGATGCTTGTTTTGCAACTCACGGGTGGGCGGCGCCAATAGTAACCCATAAAGCGCTGCCGCACTCGCGCGGAACCCGAGATTACGTTCCGCAATCTGGCGCCGGAAGCGCTCCACCTGATCGGCCAGCTTTTTCCGTGATACCGGTGCAGTGAAGACGCGCACGCCGCCGCCGGCAGATACGAAGCTGTACAGTGTGTCATCGGTGACAACGAACTCGAGAAATGCGGTGTCCGCTCCTGGCGTGAGTTGGAGGGCCTGTTCGAGAGTCACCGGTTCCATCGCGCCACTTTGCAGCTTCCACTGCGGGTGCTGTGCGTAGAGCGCGGTCTCGTAGCCGGAATATGCGAGCCGTGCCTGATCGAGCTCCGCGCTGAGACGCAAGACAAGCGCCGTATCGGGGGCCGGCGCCTGGTGTGCGCGCATGAGCTGCGCGTTCAGTGAGGCCAGGTTAATTCGCAAATCGCGATCGCGGTCACGCTCTTCGGCAGTCATGAGTCCCGCCAGTTGCGTCCGCCCGTTCTTCAGCACGTCGACCAACACGCGAGCCTTGGCCCGCTCCGCAAATTGGAAGGCTTCCCGATCGCGCTTTGCCGCCACGAACACCCCGAGCATGCGGTGGTAGGGCTCCAGCTTGTCTTCGAAGAAGTTTTCTTGCTCAGATTCCGCGCCGGCAACATTCAGACGCATTTCTTCAATAGTGGCGATGGATTGCGCAAACTCCTTTTCAGCCCGCGCGATTTCACGCAGTCCCTGGTATGCTTTCCCCGCCTCCAGGTGGGCCCGCCACATTGCTTCCCGGAGTCCGGCGGTTTCTGAGAGGCTCAGAGCCTCCGCCGCCATGTGGGCCGCTTCTTGAAAGTCACCCTTCCGGTTGTAGGCTTCCGCCATTTTCGCTAAAGTGAACGCCTGCTCCTGTCCGCCGCTGTTGACCTGATGAATTTCCAGGCTCTTCCGGAAATAATCAAGCGCTTTCGCCTGGTCACCCAGCTGCGACGAGATGCTGCCGATGAACGACAGAGCGTTGGAGGCACAGACCTTGTCGCCCACCTCGTTACAAATCGCCAGGCTTCTTTCATATTTCGCCACCGCGCCCTGCAGGTCGCCCCGGAACTCGGCCACGCGTCCCAGGTCTTCGAGAGCATATCCCATGAGCGGTTTCAGGCCGCCTGATTCCGCAGTCGCCAAGGCCCGCTGGAAATAATCCTCGGACTGGGCATAGTTGCCCTGCCAGAGGAACAGGTTGCCAAGGTCGATAAGATCGATGGAAATGGCCCGTCTGTCTCCGGAGGGCTCATCCCTGTCGTAGGTTTTCTTGAATAGAGCCAGCGCTTGCAGATAATCACCCCGCCGGCCATAAACGATCGCCGTGTTGCCCGTGGCGTTTGAGATCAGGCGCGCATTGTGTGTCTTCTCACCCAGCGCCAGACTCTTTTGAAAGTTATCCCAGGCACCAGAGAGGTCGCCGCAATCCATCAACACGGCGCCGATATTGTTCAGCGAACGGGCGGTGCCGGCATCGTCGTGCAGGCTCTCGCTGAGCGCCAGACTGCGTTGATACCAGTTCAATGCCTCGGCAAAATCGCCCTGGTCATAGTAAATGAGCCCGGTGTTGTTCAGCGCCAGGGCGCGAGCTTGCTGGGCCCCGGCACGCTCTGCAATGCTACTGGCCAATGCTTGAATCCTGAGCGCCTGCTTCAGGTCACCGTGGTTGCGAGCGTCCCGGCCTCGATCAATCAGCGCCAAGGCCAGTTCAGAGCCGATCAGGTCCTCGTTGTCGGCAAGGAGATCCGCCTGGTCTTTGTCAGTGGTAGTTTTCGCGAGGCGGCCGGCCAGATCTTCGGTGGCGGGAGTCTCCTTCCAGATCTTCCACTCGCCCTGTTCTCTGACGCACTCTAGAACCAGACTCTTCTTGCCGTTGCCAGGTGTCTTCGTAACCGGCGCTAGGGCGGTGATCTCGCGCTCGATCCGCAAGCGCGCGTGATCGCCATCAAACTCGGGCGCCCGCACGGTGCTCTCACGGATCTCCACACCCGAACCGGCGCTCAGCAGCTTTTGCGTGGCGTCGCGAGCTGCCGCACGCTGCGGCGAGCTGTCGCTCCAAAGTGACAGGATGGCGTCGAGATCCTTGGCCCCGTATGCACTCCGCAGCTTTTGCGCCAGCAGGTGGATCCCGGCCTCATCCGGCTGCTGTGCCGCGACACGAATCGGCGAGACGCAGAGGACCACGGCGATGGCGAGTCCTTTGTAGGGCATGCACTCACCCGCGAATGGATGATCAGAATCAGCATACATTGTAGAGGCTGGCGTCTCAATGACTAGAACCCGCCACGGGACCTGATTTTCGTTGTGGAGAGACTTGCTGCGCCGCCCTGCAAGAAAGCCAATTTCCCGCCACATTTGCAACTGATGGGTCAATGTTGGTTTGATAAGTTCAATCGCGGCCGGAAAATTTAATGCGCCTCAGCTGGAACGAAATCAGAGCACGGGCGGCCCGTTTTGCCGAGGAATGGAAGAACGCCCATTACGAGCGAGGCGAGAGATCGCGACCGGGTGGAACATCTGTTCGGCCTTTACGAGAAGCTCGTTGCTCCGCTGGTTGTGGCAGCCTCTCAGCCGATTGGCCGCCGAGGAAGAAGGACCGTCTGATGGCTGAATACTGCATTGAAATCCATCTGGATTTTCTTCAGCGCCAACCGAAGGCAGGCGGCCGGGTGTACACTGATCCACAAGCCGGAGCCAAGACATTGTTGCGCACTATCGTTCTATCCACCCTGGGAATTGCTTTCCTGATGGCGACCGCGGCTCATGCGGCGCCGGAGGGCGGATCCCGAATGCTCCTCTACGTTGACAACAGCCTGGGGGATGATATTTCGGTCATCGATCTGGGTACCCTTAATGTGGTGGACACTATCCGGGTGGGCGATCAACCCCACGGTCTCTGCGCGCCCGCGGACGGCCGCAGGCTCTTCACCACTATTGAGGCAGAGAAGAATCTCAAAACGATCGACACCGCCTCCGGAAAAATCGTCGATACCATCCCTCTGAGCGGCAAGCCGAACGAGTGCGCCGCTACACCGGATGGGCGCTATGTGGGTGTGCCCATCCGCGACGGAAACGCCGTGGATATCGTGGATACCATGGCAAGAAAAGTTGTGAAGGTACTTCCCGTCAAGACACCGCACAACTGCTTCAACGCCGGAAACAACAACGACATGTACGTGTCCTCAATGGGGAGTAACGAGATCGACGTGATCGACCTAAAAGCCCTGGACTACTCGGCGAGAATACCGGTAGCCGGCATTCCGCGTCCCTATTCCGTCTCGACGGACGAAAAGTTCCTGTATACCGCGCTGACTAATCTGCACGGATTTGTCATCTCAGATATTCCCGGCCGCAAAGTTATCGAACGAGTGGAACTGCCGCCGGCGCCACCGCTCGACTGTCCGTTGGAGGTAAACACTCCCACGCATGGGTTGGCACTGTCTCCCGATGGCAAACAGCTTTGGATCACCAGTCTCGCCGATGGCGGAGTTTACGTCTACGACTTGGGCGCCAAGAAGACCTCACCCATGATTCACGTCGGAAAATGCCCGAACTGGATCGCTTTTTCGCCGGATGGAAAGTACTGCGCGGTGAGCAACAGCGATGACAATGATTGCTCCATTATCGACACTCACACGCAACGCGAAGTGGCGCGGGTGAAAGTCGGCAAAGGGCCCAAGCGGGTGCTGGTGGTGAATGTACCAACTCACTAAAGATGCCGCTGAGGATCGCCGGCTGGCACCTGTCTAAAACACAAACTTCCCCGTTCGCCTCGAAGGCTTCCTGAGTCGGTTGAAGTAATAGACTCGGCGATCGAATAGCAACCGCTAGTGCCCTGCAACGCTCATGGCGCCATCGACTACCAGATATGCGCCCGAGACGAACGACGCAGCATCCGATGCCAGGAAAAGGGCGGCTTCAGCGACATCGCGCGGCGTGCCGATGCGGCCCAGCGGGTGGCAACTGAGCACCTGACGCATGGTGTCGTCACGATCGGGAACAGAAGCCAGCCATTTCTCCATTAGCGGCGTGTCGATGTAACCCGGGCAAATGGCATTCACGCGGATCTTTTCGCGTCCATGATCGAGTGCCATGGCTCTCGTAAGGCCGATCAAGGCGGCCTTGGTAGCGTCGTACGCCGCGCAGCCTTGCCATGAAATAAACGCGTGAACGGACGAGATGTGGATGATGGCGCCGCCGCGCCCGCGCATCCGCTCAATGGCGTATTTGGACATCAGGTAAGCGCCGCGGAGATTCACAGCAATCTGCCGGTCCCAGGCAGTGGGGGTGAGGTCGCTTACCGATCCGCTGACCTCGATTCCGGCGTTGTTCACCAGAACATCGAGCCCGCCGAACGCGTCGACGGTTCTCGCGACGGCGTCCCGCGCGTTGGCCTCGACGGCCACATCACCCTGGATCGCGATCGCCGGTGCATGTGCGCGCAGGTGCCCGGCGATGCTACCGGCGCCATCTCCATCGATGTCGAATGCCGCGACGGCATAACCGGCCTCCGAAAATCGTTCGGCAATTCCAGCGCCGATGCCCGCGGCGGCTCCCGTCACGAGAACAGTCTTCCCAATCCCGTTCATTTCGTATTCGATTTCCACCCGCGCACCCATTCCGTCGCGGTTCGATTTGGTCCCGGCGAGGCGAATTCCGCTCCAGTGATTCCGCGGTGGCGCGGAAAGCCGCCATACGCTGAATTACAATGGTCGGGCCGCGCGGCGCCGGGTGTCAACCGCTATCGCTGCACGACTGTTGCTACACTTCGGCCGGATGATCTTCCTGCTGATGGTGGGGCCGCCCACAGCCAGCGCGCCGGTTCGCCGGGGGCCCACGCGCGCATCCACCAGCTTCTGTCGCGCGCTTACCAAAAGCTGCGGCGGGCCTCTCTACTGGACCGCTTCGTCCACCGGAAGAATCTGGTCGGCATGAACGTCTTTCAGAGTCTGGCGAATGCCGCTCGGCCAGCGGATTTCGATGGTCGTCGCTCGGATCTCGCTGCCCAAGCCGAAATGTACGCGCTTGTCGCTGGAAGAGAGGTAGCTGCTGGCGGTGGTTACGGTTGCGTACTGCGCTCCTTTCGCTGTTACGAGCTTCACTACCGCCCCGATCGCATCGCGATTGCTCTTGTGTCCCACCAGCCGGAGCGTGAGCCAGTGGTTTGCCGTCTTCGTTTCGTTGCGAATCACGTGAGCCGGTCCATCATTGGTCGAAACAACCGCATCCACGCGCCCGTCGTTATCGATGTCGCCCGTGGCCAGCCCCCTGCCCACCCACGCTTCGTGAAAGACGCTGCCGGAAGCCGCGGAAACATCCACAAAACCATGGCCCGTGTTTCGCGCGAGGAGCATCGGCTCGCGATAACGAATTTGCGGATTGGTCAGTTCCACCGTGTCCAGATCGTGCCCCTGCGCGATCAGCAAATCCTTCCATCCGTCGTTGTCGTAGTCGATGAGCCGCATTCCCCAGCCGGAGTGCAGCATGGAAATGCGGTTCATGCCTGACGTTTTGGTGATGTAGTTGAAAGTGCCGTCACCCGCGTTTTCGTACACCGCGTACATTTGGTTGGCGAGATTATCCACTACCAGGTCCGGCCGGCCATCGTTGTTGAAATCGTCGAAGTCCACACCCATGCCGGCGAACGTGCGGCCGTCTTCATCCACCGCGACCTGTGAGAGCAGCCCTTTTTCTTCGAATGTTCCGTCACCTTTGTTGTGATACAAGAACTCGGGCATGGAGTCATTCGCCACAAAAAGATCGATGTGTCCATCACCGTCATAGTCCGCAATGGCGATTCCCAGGCCCTTGCCCGGAATGGCTAGGCCGATCTTCTGTCCAACCTCCGTAAAATGGCCGTTTCCATCGTTGTGATACACGAGTGGCGTGATCGCCTTGAAGGAGTCCGGATGGCAGTACGCGCGATAACCTTCCTTGTGCTCGCCACACCAGACATCGTCGAAATCCCACTGCACATAGCGCAGAACAACCAGGTCGAGTCGTCCGTCGTTGTCGAGGTCCACCCATGCGGCGCTGGTGGACCAGCCGCTTGCGCCGACGCCGGCCTGCGAAGTGACGTCGGTAAACGTGCCGTCGCCATTGTTGTGATAAAGCCTGTTGCCGCCATACGCGGTGACGTAGAGATCTTCGTAGCCGTCGTTATCGTAATCACCCACCGCTACGCCCATCCCGTAACCGAACCCTTGCAAGCCGGCTTTCTCCGTCACATCTTCAAACGTGCCATCGGCTTTCTGGTGAAACAGGCGATTCCAATCCTTCGGACCGGTTTTCTGCGGAATCGTGCCTTTCGGCGTGGGATCGCTCAGGGGCGCGCCGTTCACTAGAAAAATGTCCAAGCGACCGTCGTTGTCATAGTCCAACAGGGCCACGCCCGCCCCCATGGTTTCCAGCAGGTATTTTTTGGACGTGTGCGACGCCACGTGCTGGAAACGGACTCCGCTGGCCGCCGTGATATCGACAAAGTTTCCAGGAGTCTCGCGTGTGGCCTGCCAAGCCTTCACACTGGCGAAGCCGGTCACGCACGCAAGGCAGAGAGCGGAGAGCCTTTGGCGTGCTGTCATCGGAGGATCATCGCGGCTCGTCGATCGTCATTTACTTGAGTGTAGAACAACGGGGGCAGGGGATTGCCCGGTGCTTGGTGCGCTCGGGTCAAATCGATATCTTATTGCCGCGGCTCCGATGGCAGCTGTAGCGCAGGGACACGCGACTTTTGCGGGTACCTGCGGCCTTTCGGTCCGTTGGGATCGAAAACCCGCGGGTATCCCGCCAACGACGCGGCGTGCGCTATTCGCGGATTGGCTGACTGACATGGCGAAGAGACACTACTCTGCACTGGGCAAGCGGCTGATCCCGTCGGCTAAGGAAATGGTTGCGCACGCTAAAGGCGAACTGGAGTTTGAGGGGTACGAAGTCAGACTCCCTCTGCACGTCGACGTCCTCGCGATCCGCCAGCGGCTGAGACGGTCTCAGGCCGAATTCGCGAGACGCTTCGGCTTCAGCCCGCGCGCCGTGCAGGATTGGGAGCCAGGCCGGCGCAAACCCGAAACCGCCGCCCGCGGCTACTTACTCGTGATCGCACGCGAGCCGTGAGAGATCACGCCGGCTTTCGCCCGAAGGCGATATCGCAGCGCTTTATGATGGCTGTAACAGAAGGCCCATGCAGTTCGGAGGTGACCAATTTCTGAATCTCATCATCTGGCGACGCCAAGTCAGCCCTGACGATGTCACACAGATCGCGACGAATATCTATGAACGCTTGCTCCAGGTGCACCACAGCTTCATCGAGCCTTCCTAAACCAGCAAGGGCACACGCACAGTTGTAGTGCATCTTGTCATTGCGCGGTGGATCATTGCCCGTTTCCCAGCTCGAGCGGTTAAGGGCTTCTCGTGCAATCTGTTCGGCCGCGCTATAGTCTCGGCGCTTAACAAAAATGTACGACAGTTCAAGACGCGCTCGCTGTTGATTATCAAGCAAGTCGAGACTCCTTCGCAGAATCTCCTCGGCACGAGGCCACAATTCCGGCCGTCTACCATCAATCATAAAAAAAGCCATGTCATTGTAGATCGCTGCAGATTCGGTTCCGACTCTGTTGGCACGCTCAAAATAAAAGACAGCCCTTTCAAGGTCCGACTCGCTCACTCTGTTCGCATCACTATAGGCTCGGCTTCCGAAGAACAGTCCAAGACCACGATAAATCCGCGACATCTCATCTGAGTACGCCCGCATGTCCATCATTGCCAGTGCCGCCACAGACTTTTCGTAAAAAAACACCCGCTGTCGTTTCTCTGGCGAGAGCTGGTTGAATAAATCGACTCTACCGGTCGAGCTGCTCGACAAAAAATCTTGGTCCAAAAGTGCACTGAACTCAGCTAGTATCCGGGAGATCACATGGTTCATATACCCGAACATAGGAAACTCCCGGCGAATCTCTGCGATCTCGTCGTCCGCTTTCGCTCGCACCTCACTCAACATGTGGTCAAGACGCTCCAAAGCGGAATCGGCTCTGGAACGTGCGTCCGAAAAGTGCTTCTCCGCGCTCTCGGCCAAAGTGCCCGCCCTTTCAACAGCCTGATTCACATTGAGGTATGTGGAGATGCCAGCAACGGCTGCAAATAGGGTTGAGAAGAGTAAGAGTATCGATGCGAGGCGCTGCAAGTCGTCAGCACGCCTTTCGAGATAGTCGAATTGTGCCTTGAGAATCGCTGCCTCAACGGAAGTGGGCCCGTTCATGCGGCCGAGGGTAGACCTACAACCTGAAATGACGAGAAGATGTATCCAAGGGCGATACCGATTGTGAACACGGCAACGAAGGCCAATCCAAACAATGTCACTTTTCGAAATTGCAAACTAGACATTGCTACTCCCGCAAACATTACTGCTTAAGGAGCTAAGATACTGACAGCGAAGGTCCAAATCCAGTGTTGCTCCCCCCTACGCTGCCGGAGCCGCCGCCACACTCGCCGCTACGCCGTCGAACTTCACACTCACCAATCTCGAAACTCCCGGCTCCTGCATGGTCACGCCGTACATGGCCTGCGCGGATTCCATGGTCTTCTTTGAGTGAGTGATGATGATGAACTGCGTGGTGGTCGACATCTCGCGCAGCAGGCGCATCAGGCGGCCGATGTTGGCTTCATCGAGCGGCGCGTCCACTTCGTCTAGCACGCAGAACGGACTCGGCTGGTAGCGGAAAATCGCCATCAGCAGCGCCAGCGCCGCCAGCGCCTTCTCGCCGCCCGAGAGCAGTAGAACGTTTTGCAGCTTCTTGCCCGGAGGCGACGCGATGATTTCGATGCCGCATTCCGTGATGTTGGCTTCATCCGTCATGCGCATCTCGCCCGAGCCGCCGCCGAACAGCGTCAGAAACGACTCGCGGAAGTTCGCGTTGATTGCCTCAAACGCGTCGGCGAATTTTTGGCGCGATACCTCGTCGATCTCCTGGATGGCGCGCTCCGTGTCGCGGATGGAATCGAGCAGATCCTGCCGCTGCGCGCTCAGAAAATCGTGACGCTGCTGGCACTCTTCGAATTCTTCGAGCGCCTGCGGATTGATGGGACCCAGCGCTTCGATGCGCGCGCGGATCTCTTCGTATTGCTTTTCAGCCTCGGCCAGCGCCTCGCCATCGGGTAGCGTCTCCTCGGCCGGCATCAGCTCTTCCACGCCGCAGCCCAGCTCCTTGCGGCTGGTCTCGTCGAGATACTTCAATTCCGCCTGCTTCTTCACCAGATCGATTTCGATCTCGGATCGCTTCTGATGCGCCGCCTCTACCTCCGCCCGCAGCCCCTTCAGCTTTTCATCCACACCGGCCAACATCTCGCGGAATTGCGTCTCCTCGAATGCCAGCCGGCTGACGTCAGTTTCCGCCGCCGCGATCTGCGCCGCCAATTCCGCCGACTTGCGATCCAGCTCGATGTTATCTGCCAGCAGGCGTGCGCGCTCGATACCCAGACGCTCGATCTCGCGCGTCAACTCATCGCGGCGGCCGGTGACTTCAGCGAGCTGCGCTTCCACGCGCTCGAGTGAGGCCCGCTCCGCGCGGTGGCGTTCTTCAAGACCCGCCAGTTCGACGCGTAGCGCCGCATGCTCTTCGCCCGCGCGCGCGGCTTCGGCTTCGAGCTTCTCCAACTCCTCGCGTTGGGATGCCAGGGCCTGTTCACACTCCGCGCGCTTCGCTTCCTTTTCGGCAACCGCTTCACGATTGCGCTCGCGCTGTTCGAGCGATCGCTCGTTCTCGCGTCCGAGGCGTTCCAGTTCCAGCCGCGCCACCGAAATCCGCGTGTTGGCCCGCGAGGTTTCCTCGGTGAGCTTGCGCATCTCGTGATCGAGCGCCAGCGTATCTTTCTCGCCAGCTTGTTGCAGCGTGCGCAACCGCTCGAGTTCGCTTTCGAGTACACCGATTTCACGATCCAGACCATCGGCGCGCGTGACGCATTCGTTCAGTTCGCTCTCGCGAATCGCGAGTGTTCGGCTCACTTCCCGCAGCTCGCGCTTCATGGCCAGTGGGCCGCTCGCGGTTTTCTTGCCGCCACTCAACGTGCGGCCGTGATAGCACAGACCGTCGGGCAGCAGGAAGTAGAAATCGGGATGTTCTTCCGAAAGCCGCTGGGCCTCGGCGTGACCCTGCGCGATGCGGCAGTTGGCCAGGCGCGGCAGCAGGTCGAGCGTCTGCCCGGCAAATCCGTTGGTCAGCCGCAGATAATCGGTCAGTTTGGGAAGTGGGGGCGCAGGCTCGGCGCCGCTAGGCTCACGGCCGTTTCCGCTATGCACCAGAAAGGTGGCGCGGCCGTCAGTCGACGTGCGCAGCAATCCCATGCCGCGCTCCGCCTGGTCCCAATCTTCAACTACCACGTATTCCAGTTCGTCATGCAGAAACTCTTCGGCCGCACGTTCGTATGCCGGATCCACGTCCATGAAATCGGCCAGAAGGCCCAGGGGCCGGAAACTGGCGTCGGTTTCGAGCGCACCGAACAGGCGCTTCACCGAATCCGTCGAATAAGCGCGATGGGAAAGAATGTCTTCGAGCGAGGTCTTGCGCGCCTGCTGATGTGAGAACTCCGTGCGCAGCGTATCGATCTGGCCGCGCAGCTCCGCCGCTGCGGTCTTCCGCGCCCCGAGTTCCTCTTCCGTGCGATGGCGCTCGCCGCTCACGGCTTCGATTTCCAACTGGCGCTGCGCCATGGATTGGGAAATCTCCTTGCGCGCCTTTGCCAGCCGCTCCACTTCCACGGACGCTGATTCTTCCTCTTTGTTCGAGCGCGCCCTTTCGCGCTCGATGCCCGCCAGGTACTCATCGACCTGCGCAAGCTGATTCTGCAGTGTGGACGTCTCGCCAATCAGCCGCAGCACGGCGATACGCCCGTCTTCGATCGATTTTTCCTGCTGTGCGACGCTCGCCTGGAGGGCGTCACGCGTCTGGTTCTTCTCCAGCATGCGCCCGCGCGCGCCGCTGATCTGCCCATCCAGTTCCCCTACCGCTACCGCATGGTTGTTGCGCTCGTTCGCGAGAGCGCTCGACCGCGTTTCCAACTCCTGCACTTCACGCTCGCCCTGCGCGATGCGCTCTTCAATAGCGCCGGTCTCACGAACCTGCGCTTCCAACCGTCCACGTGTGCGCTCGGCTTCCACTTGAAACGCCGCCAGCTCCGCCCGCAGCGCCGTCAGACGCGCTTCGGTCGCATAGCAGGAGTTTTGCAGCCGCTCGCGCTCCTGCTCATTGGCCGTGACGTCCTCTGAAATCGTGCGCAGCTCGCTCGATGCCAAATTCAAGTCGAGCGCAGCTTTGGCTGCCTCGCGCTCCAGTTGCCGGAACTTCGCCGCCAGCACCAGGCGCAGCTTGGCGTCCATCTCGGTCTTCATCTCGCCGTAGCGCCGTGTCTTCGAAGCCTGGCGCTTGAGCGAATTCAACTGGCGTCCGACTTCCTCCAGAATGTCGAACACCCGCGCCAGGTTCTGCTTCGCGCTTTCAAGTTTCGCTTCCGCCAGTCGCTTGCGTGTTTTGAACTTGCTGATGCCCGCGGCTTCTTCGATGATCGACCGCCGGTCTTGCGGCCGCGAGCTGAGAATTTGCCCGATGCGCCCCTGCTCGATGATGGCGTAACTTTCCGGGCCGAGGCCCGTGCCCATAAAGATGTCCTGAATGTCGCGCAGCCGGGAGACATGGCCGTCGATCAGGTAATCGCTTTCGCCCGACCTGTACAAGCGCCGCGTGATCGTGACCTCGCCAGGTTGATCCGGCGCGTGCTGCGGGTCGTGCATGGTCATCGTGACCGTGGCCATGCCGGTGGACTTGCGATCGCGCGTTCCCGCGAAGATGACATCTTCCATCCGCGCCCCGCGCAGGCTCTTCGCCGACTGCTCGCCCAGCACCCAACTGATGGCGTCGCTCAGATTCGATTTGCCGCAACCGTTCGGACCAACGATTGCCGCGATGCCACCGCCGTTGAACCGGAGTTCGGTGCGATCGCAAAACGATTTGAAACCCTGCAGCTCCAGCCGCTTTAGCCTAAGCAAACCCTACCTCCCACAACCTATTGAGACGCAACTGCGGTGCATTGTGACCATACTAAGCGCGCAACAGGCAAAAGTAAAGGACATTCCACGCGATTACCGGGCGTTTTCACCCGTATGCCCCAACATGTAGTATGCAGTCTACTCATTGGCTTTGATTTGCATTTTCAATAGTGCTGCCCCGAGCGTCTTGCCCTGGGGGTCGATGCGCAAGGAAACCGTCCCTCCGCCACCAAGTGCTTCATGCAAAAGGAAATTCAATGCACCCAGGTTCGGCAACTCGAATCTCTCCACCTTTCCTTTAACCATATCGCCCAAAAATGCCTTGACGCGGTCGGCAGTTAACTCCTTTACCAGCATTGGGTAATCCTTCTGATTGTAAACAATGACGCCAATGTTGCTGGTATCGCCCTTATCGCCCGATCGGGTGTGCGCGATTTCCGAAAGCGGGACCTTCATCCCAACACCTCAATAGACGATTTGATTTCTTCTCGCGGCACGAGTGCCGGCCAATAAGAGACGATTTCGCGCACCAGCGGGCGGCCGTCTCCGTAGCCGGTAGCTCCGGGCGGGCCGCTCAACACGAGCGGAATCAGCTCGCGCGTGAAGCGGTCTACAGCTTTGCGATTTGCGCTGCGAACTCCAATGCGCAGTTGTACTTCTGGGGGATCGGACGGCACGGCAATCCGGCCGTGGCACGCGTTCGCACCAAAGAACTCCGTATGAATTTCATCGAACTGCAAACCCAACGTTTTCAGGCGAGTGCGGACGATGCGGTCGGCGGCTTCCGCTTTTTCGAGCGCTTCCGGCCAGCTGTAAACCAGGGTTCCGATCGACTTCCATCCGTTGGTATAGCTAATGGAAAGCTTGAGGTTTCCCGGACGCTCGCTGCCCTGGATGCCGGAGACGCGGACACGATCTGGGCCGATGTCGTCGAGATGAATCGTGGTGAAATCGGCGGTGCAATCGGGAGCGATGAAGTTTTTCGGATCGCCGAGTTCGTAGAGCAATTGCTCCTTGACGATGTCCGAATGGACACGGCCGCCTGTGCCCGGGTGTTTCGTAACCACGAAGGTTCCGTCGGGCTCGGCTTCGACGATCGGATAGCCGATGTTGGCCAGATCCGGGATGTTTTGCCAATCGACCTGGCAATTGCCGCCGGTTGCCTGCGTACCGCATTCGATAATGTGGCCAGCGACGGTGCCGGCCGCGAGTTTGTTCCAATCGGTTTCGCGCCAGCCGAATTCGTGGATCATGGGAGCGAGCGCGAGGGCGGGATCGGCGGCACGGCCGGCCAAGATGACATGCGCGCCCGTGGCCAGCGCCTCGGCCAGCGGAAAGGCGCCAGTGTAGGCGTTCGCGCTCAGGATGCGATCGCGGATGGTCGCGAGCGGTGCGCAGGTATCGAGATTGCGCATCTCGTATCCCTTGGCGAGGAATTCGTCGATACGATCGAGAACGTCGTCGCCGAGTACGATCGCCACCTTGATTCCGGGCGCGGCCTTGCGAACGGCTTCCGCGCAGGCGATGGGATTCACGCCGCCGGCGTTGGCGATGACGCGCACGTTGCGATCGAGCATCTGTTTGGCGATGCGGCCGATCAGGGGAGGGAAGTCACGCGCATAACCGAGCGACGGATCTGCCTGGCGCTGCTTTTGCAAAATGGACATGGTGACTTCGGCGAGATAGTCGAGAGTCAGGTAGTCGATGGGGCCTTGCTCGATCAGGCGGACGGGGGCTTCGAGCCAGTCACCCCAGAAACCCTGGCCATTGGCAATCCTGATCATGGAAAGACCAATTCACCGCGGAGGCGCAGAGACGCTGAGTTCATAAGGTCTCCAAGGCTAGCGGTGTGCCGCGGGGCCTGTTCATACACACTTCCAAGGCGAGAGACAGCACATCGCGGGATTCGAAAGGATCAATTAACGCGTCTACGTGGCCTCTTGCGGCCGCGTATCTCGCATCCAACCAGCGTTCGTAGTCGGCGCGGGTTTTTTCGATGGCTTGTTGCAGATCATCGGGCAGAGACGCACCAGCGGACTTCAGTTTTTCCAGTTCGACGGAGAAGAGCGCTTGCACGGCGGAATCGCCTTCCATGACGCCGATGCGCGCGGTGGGCCAACTGAAAGTGAAGTTGGGATCGAAGCCCTGGCCGGCCATGGCGTAGTAGCCTGCGCCGCTGGCGTGGTTAATTGTCAGGATGATTTTCGGAACGGTGGTTGTGGCCATGGTCTCGACCATGTCGGCTCCAGCGCGGATAATGCCTTCTTTTTCCACGTCGGCGCCAACCATGAAGCCGGACACGTCTTGCAAATAGATGATGGGCAGGCCCAGACGCTCGGCCGTTTCCACGAAGTACGCAACTTTACGCGCCGACGCGGTATAAACGATGCCGCCGATGCGCGGACCGGCTTCAGATTTCAAGAAACCACGCCGGTTGGCAATCAAGGCGACGGGTCGCCCGTTGAGCTTGGCGTTGGCGCAGAGCATTTCCGGGGCGTGCGCGGGCTGGAATTCGAGATAGTCGTCGGCATCGAAAATGCGGAAGATGACTTCTTCGATTTCGTAGGGAAGGCGGTGGTCGGCGGGCAGTGCGCCGTAAAGTTCGTCGGTGGGGCGTGCGGGCGGCTTGCCTTTCACGGGTGAGAGCGGCTCTGGCAGGCGCCGGAAATGCTCCCGCAAAATATTGAGACAGGTAGCGTCATCCTTGGCCATGAAGTGTGCGACGCCGCTCGCTTCGGTGTGGAGTTTCGCGCCGCCGAGCGATTCTGAGTCAATGACCTGGCCGGTTGCGCCTTTGACGAGGTTCGGGCCGCCCAAGCCCATGAAGCTCGTCTTTTCGACCATGATCAGAATGTCGCTGAGCGCGGGAAGATAGGCGCCGCCGGCGATGCAAGGTCCCATGACGGCGGCAAACTGCGGCACACGGAGCTTGCGCCGCATAAGTGAATTATACAGAAAAATGCGGCCCGCGCCGTACTGGCCGGGGAAAATGCCGTCCTGATAGGGGAGGTTGACCCCGGCGGAATCCACCAGATATACGATGGGCGTGCGGTTGCGCATGGCGATTTCCTGCGCGCGCAGAATTTTGGTGATGGTTTCGGGCCACCACGAGCCGGCTTTGACGGTGGCGTCGTTGGCGACGATGACGGCGGGACGGCCCTCGATTTTTCCGGTGCCGGTGACGACCCCCGCGGCGGGCGCCTGCCCGTCGTACTGGTCATAGGCGATGAGGAGTCCGATTTCGAGGAAGCGCGCGCCGGGATCGAGCAGTTGCGCGATTCGCTCGCGCGCGGTGAGTTTGCCGGCCTTGTGCTGGCGCTCGATTTTCGACTTGCCACCGCCCGCGCGCAGGCGGTCCTCGAGTTTGTGGAGCTGGTCGACCAGATGGCGCATGTGGGCGGCACGGGCGAGAGGGGTGGGAGCGGCCGAAGGGTCTTGGGCGGGCATAAGAATATTGTTTCATGGGAGGATAGCGGGTCTGAAGCGCTAGGCTGCGAACGGGTGTTGTTTGGGCAGACTCGTCAGACATGAGCGTTAACGACTTGCACATCGGCCGCATAGCCATGGTTGCTCAGAAGGTTAGGGATTGAAGGAATTTCCATATCAGGGCTGCTGCGAGTTCCCCTGATCACTCGGCTGACCATGTCACGAGCAAGGGCAACGCGAATTCGCGATTTTCCTCCCGAGTAGAACTTCAGAATGTCTGAAGGGTCAGTGACCGAAAGTCGGAATTCTTGCTCGCAGCACCACTTTGGGTCCTTGAAACGACTTGCGCAGGAGATTAGCGCTACCGGCACCTCTTCCATCCAAAATCGCTCATGATCCTTGGGAGTTAGGTTCATGGTAAGTTCCATTGCAAAAGCGTGTTCCAACGTCGCCTCGACCATGCGCTCTTGGGCCTCTCGGTCATAGAGAACCCGAAAAAGCATATCTCTTTCCGCCCATAGCCCCAGCTATCAATTTGTCGTAACTAAAGCCTATCGCACAGCCAGTGTTAGCGCACGCGTAATTCTGCCACATGTAAGCCTGCTCCCCGGCTGAGCAGAAGCACGCGACATGCAGAGCCCAGGACTCGTTTAGGCCAAACAGGCTCTTGTACCGGATAATCTCGCCAGCGAAATTCTGACCCACGCGATCCTTGCTTCTGGCCACCACGCACTGGATAATCTCAAGACCGTAGTCGCCTTCACGAGGGTCGTTCAAGTCTCTAATATCTGTACACCAGATTTCGCCGGACTCAATGATGCTGCGGAATCCATTCGGGCAGGTGTAGTGAAGCAGTAATTCAGGTTGATCGGTCGAGTCAAAATCATCCCATATCACATTTTGCTTTCTCAGCAATTGCGTCCTGATGAAGCTGTGACCCATCGCCTTAGGCGTACCATGTTATTGTCTGACCCTTCAAGCGCCTTCCAGCCTGAACTTTCTGTAATGCCGTTGACGACATAATGCCTTTCATGACATATTAGAAGGAGTGGCATGGGAGGTCGAGTTCTCTGATGAATTCGGCGAGTGGTGGGACAGTTTGAACGCCGCGGAACAGAAGAGTGTCGACTTCACGGTCAGTCTTCTGCAACACGCTGGTCCAACGTTGAGGATGCCGCACTCATCGGGCGTCGAGAGCTCGCGCCATGCGCATATGCGCGAGTTACGCATTCAGCATGAAGGGCCGCCGTACCGGGTACTCTATGCTTTCGATCCGCGGCGGACGGCGATTCTGCTGATCGGCGGCGACAAAACCGGCAACGACCGCTGGTATGACGAGTATGTTCCGCGGGCAGATGCCATATACGACCGACATCTGCGGGAGTTAGGCGATGAATGAGCCGCCAGCCGCGGAGGCCGCAATCGAGGAGAGTAATGACATGGCCCGAAACTTCAAAGAACTGCAAGCGAAGATGGATCCCGCGAGCCGCGCGGACAACAAGCGGCGCGTGCGGGAGGAGCTGCAACGCATGGCCCTCGAAGAATTGCGCGGCGCCAGGCAACTCACGCAAGCCGACATGGCGGAGATGCTGGACGTGCCGCAAAGCTCGATCTCTCGCATCGAGCGGCGCGCGGACATGTATCTCAGCACATTGCGAAACTACATCCACGCGGTAGGGGGCGAACTACGGATTCAAGCGGTATTTCCCGACGGGGGAACCGTCGTTATTGACCGCTTTGGAGAATATGATTGGCGGGCATATGAGGTCGAGATAGTTGCGGATGGCGGCGCATTTCGGCTGCATGCCTTTGCGCCGCCTAAGTCAGTGCGCTTCTCGACAAAACCCCTGAAGCTCTCCGGACTGACAAAGACCCTGAGAGCGTTGCACGTTCAGGAGGCCCAGATCGCGAACATCAAGGTGAACCTGGAGAAGAACGGAGGAAGTGTCCCTATCGCGGGAAATGGTTCCGGGATCCAGCGCATGTTTAAGTGTTCGGATCTGATCACAGCGGGCTTTGAAGAAACGAGCGCTGAATAGACCGGCTCGGTGCCGGGCGATCACCTCGAATGGACACGAGCGGTGACAGCTCTGGCGTTTCAGGCGTGGAGGCCCGCAGCCTGAAATGCTAGGATCACTTCTATGGAGCTCGCGATTCGGATACAGATTGAGGAGTTGCCGGAGGGTTTGTATCTTGCGACTTCCGACGAACTCCAGGGCCTTGTTACGCAAGGACGAACCGTTGCCGAGGCGCTCGATATCGCGAGCGATGTTGCTCGCAAACTGATTGAGGCGCGGCGCGAACGGGAGGGCGTTCCGAACCTGCCCACCACCAATGAGCGGCACGATTACACTATCGTGGTCGCGGCGTGAATGTGCCGGCTCGCCGGATTCCGGTATGCGACTACCTTCCGCTCCCGCCCAAACGCTCGCACGCGAAACGAATACCCGACTCCGATGAAATGATCGACGGCGGCTGCGGACAGGCCCACTCCTACGTGGAGATCGAGCTGCTGCTGGGGCGTGGGTTTGTAGGCCGTGCCGAAGTGCAGTAGGTGCCTGGGGCCTAGCTGCTCGGGGAAGTCGCCGGCATATTCGACGAACGCATCCCAGCGAGTGGTCAATTGCCGGTCAAAGAACGTGGTCTCTCCTGTCACGTTCCGGCGCCCGGCCTGCGTTGGTCGGAAAGGGGTCGGTCGGAAAGGGGACACTGACGCAATTACGGCTTAGACGGCATCGTCAGCAAATAGGGATGCGTGCAAACTAGCCTAGTCCGGCGAACTCGGCCGCTCGCGCGGCGCCCGCGGGCCCAAACGCGCAATCTTCTTCCCGCCTTCCGTTCGAGCTGCCTGAGATGCGTCTGCCCCTTTCTGTATCTCTTTTTCTCTCTGATGCTGTCCAAACCGTTCAGAGGTGACGAACTCAATCGGACGGTGCGTGCGTTACTGACCCCGGCGGCGCGCTGATGCGGCTTTGTCTGGCGCGCAGCGCCCATTTTCGCTGTAACGCCAGGGCGGCAAGACAAGTAGCCAAAAGCAGAAGTCCGCTGGGTTCCGGAATGAGGGATGGACTGTAATCGCTGACAGAGCTATTGGCAGGGCTACTTAAGGCGACGCCGGGGGTCCCGCTTTGTCCGCCTAACTCTGAGGCCTGAGAAGAGGACCACCCAGGAATCGCGGTGCAGGCGGTTGAAATGACATTAGTGTCCATGGTCACTGCCGCGTTTTCGGCCAGGGCGCGACCGCACGGGATGATAGCGCCGGTATCGAGAGTAATGCTCTGGGCGGCCAGAATGTTCCCTTCGAACGACGTACCGGTGCCGAGAGTGGCAGAACTGCCCACCTGCCAAAACAAGCCGTCATCCGGTCCGCCGTTAATTACTTGGACGACTGAGCTACTCGCAGTGGTTAGCGTCTTCCCGATCTCGAAAACCCACAGTGCATTGTCGTTGCCCTGGGCGTTGAGCGTAAGTGTCCCGGTCAGTTGAGCCGAGCTGGCAAAAAAATAGACGCCAGGCAAAAGCGTCAGTCCGCCCAAATCCTGACCGGTCAAGTTTTCATTGAATGGCAGTGCAGCCAGCATATTGTACGCGGTGGTGAGATCGTTCTGGGCTGTGCCTGCGGCGGCATCGGCCTCGTGTAGGGTTCCCGACACGATTCCGGGAGGGAAGCCAGTGACTGCGGTACCGGGCGACACACCCAAGTCCCCGGCGATGGTGGTGGGGCCAGTATTGGTCACGGTCGAGCCGGCTAGGACGGCAAAGCTAGCCGCAGTTCCGAGGAGGTCGGCGCGAGCACTGGGAAGTGTCAGCGGTAAAAGCAATGCATATAGCACGTAGCGTCTCATCTGTTATTGCTCCCTTGGGTCGGTTGATGAACGTATACGCCACCGCATCGCGGAGCTCGTTGATCACGAAACTCGTTGGACTTGCTTTGCCCGGATACATAACGGCTGACTGCGAAGTGGCGATTAAGCGAATGGTAGCAGACAGATATCGAGCGATCTGTGCACAATTGCTCACTCTTGCACCAAAAATGTATTTGTTGGGTTGCATTGTTAGGCTTCTGGCGCCGGGTCGAGCGATTGGCGTCACTCTCACTAAATTCGCCAAGAAAGAGCTTCGTGGAAAGGGAGCAGGCTCGCGCTACCATCAAAACTGACAAGACTGATCGAGCGAGCGAAACGACAGAGTGCCCGAGCAGCAGGAGGCCCATGAGCGAGCGTATGGATTTCGAAATTGTTTGTCCGAACGATCACGACCAGACAGTTACATTCAGTCAGGATGAATTCGAAAAAGCATTGAAATCCGATGACCTGGTGTTCCACTGCAATACATGCGATGCGAACTGGCCTCCATCCAGTGCAGACATTGCTAAATTCCGGAAGCAGTTCGCGAAGAGAAACCGGGCGACCTGACAGGCATTTTTCAATGGGTGGAATGGTCCTCGCACAGGGCGCCGGCCGTAATCAACTCTGACGGGTATCGATGGCACGCCGGTCATTGTGGTGCAGCCGACTGCACCAGGCCTCGATACCAACCTGCTCGTTACGACCGACCGCCGCGCCTACTATCTCCGATTGATCTCGAAGCCTGAGGATTACGTTTCACGCGTGGCCTTCGAATATCCCGCCGAAGACAACAACCGCCGCTGGCAGGAACACATGCTCACCGAGAGGTCCCGGCAGCCGGAAAAGGCCGAGTTGCTCCCGGCGCTCGTTACAGCGGAGCGCTTGAACTTCAGCCACGACATCCATGGCGGCAACGAGCACATCAGACCGTTGCGGGTGTTCGACAACGGGGAGAAGACCTACCTGCAGATGCCTGCCGAGATGAAGAACCGGGAAGCGCCGGTTCTTCTGATCGTGGGAAATGATGGCAAAGGGGAGGTCACGAACTACCGTGTGCAGCACCAGACGTACATCGTAGATCGCTTGTTCGACCGCGCCAACCTGGTGCTCGGGGCCGGTAAGAAGAGCAAGGGACTCTCGGTCGAAATCAGCCGTTCGCCCAAGGGCTAGCCATCATGACACCGACCACGAATCAACTGCCAAGCCGATCGAAGCCCCCACTGGTTGCGATATGCATCCGAAGTGGGCAGGAATCGTCCGGCTTAGCAAACGTGCCGCCTTGATCGTCGGCGTGGTGGTGCTCGTCGTGATCGTGGGCTGTGCGTATGGACTGATCCAGCGTTCCGTGGCGAAGATGCAGATCGCATCGCAGGGAGAGGCGAAACGGATTACGCCCGCCACGCAAGCCGGGCAGGAGATGGCGTCTTTCAAGGATTCCCGGCCAGCTGCGGCGATGGGAAAGCTCGTGCCACCGAATTCAACGATGGCGGCGCAGTTTCCGTCCGTTCCTGGCTGCGACGTTGACCCGCAGACCGGCCAGCTCACGAGGTTCAGTAAGCTGACCGGCGCTCCGTGCGGCAGCGCTGCCACGCAACTCCCGCAGGAGCGGGTCGTGGTTAGGCAGGCTCCGCCACGTCTCATGCAAACCTTTCCTGCATCGTTGACGCAATCTGGATCTCAGTCGTCACTGACACCGGAAGAGCAGCAGCTGGCCATGAGCTGGCAGCAGGAGCAGGCTGCCATCCTGGCACCAACCAGTATTGGGAGGAGTTCTGGTGTGACTCCGTTGGTAGCACCCGGAGGGGCAGTACCTCAGCCCGGCACCGATCCGCTGTCCACCCTGATCGCTGCTCAGGCCTTGAATGGTGTGCCACGGAGCATCGCGACAGGAGCTGATTTAACCTCGACTGGCTCCAACGACTCTTACGAAGTGCAGAATGGGCAGTCGCGCAAGGAAGCGTTTCTCGCGAGCGCGCACAAAACGCAGATCGGCGACTATCTGCAATCGACTCGTGAGGTGCCGCTCAGCCGGTTCGAGATCAAAGCCGGCTGGGAAATTCCGGCGGTCCTCGAGCAGGGCCTGAATTCCGATCTGCCCGGTGAGGTCAAAGCGCTAGTTACCCAGAACGTGTACGACACCGCGACCGGCATGTATCTTCTGATCCACCAAGGTTCGCGCCTCGTTGGCAGGTACGACTCGCACATCTCTTACGGTCAAGACGGCGTGCAGGTAGCCTGGTCGCGGATCATTTACCCGGACGCTTCGTCGGTCGATCTCGACGGTATGGCGGGTCTGGATGCTCACGGCAATCCCGGACTGCGCTCTGACGTGGATCATCACTACCGGTCGTTGATCGGCGGCATGGCTTTGACCAGTATGTTCAATGCCGCGTTCGCCATCACTCAGGCGCGAAACCAGAATGTCCTGGTGATCAACCCGGCTTCCGCCGCGGAGGCAGCTGTAGGCGCGGAAGTGAGCGAGACTCGCTCGCAGCTCGCGCGCCGGAACCTGAACCGCCAGCCGACGATCAAGGTGCCGGCCGGATACAAGTTCACGGTGCGGGTGAACCGGGACATTCTTTTCGATGCGCCCTACATGCCGATCGAGGCCGATCCGCAGGCTCTGCCACGAACCACCAGAACCACGGCCCATGCGAGGAATTAGATGAGCACGCAACCAGAGCTTTACCGCAAACCGTCTAAGCCAGGTTACCTCGGCTCGTACAACTGGCCTGCAATGGCCCTTGGATGCACTCTGTTCCTGCTCACCAACTGGGCGTCAACCGAGTATATTGCGATGCGTTTCGAGTACCAGCCCGCGCTTGGCGATCCTCTGTTCCAAGTAGGTCACACCTTTGTCTATCCGCCCTTCGCGTGGTTCATGTGGGGATTGCATAACATCACGTCCCACGACCCGGCCGTCCGGCGGCCCCTGGGTGAAGGCATCGCGATCCTATTCGGCGGTTGTGCGGTGTCGATCTTTCTCTACTTCGGGGCCAACAGCCTGCGATCCCGACGGCTGTCGGCCAATGCCGAGCACCTGCACGGTTCGGCACGGTGGGCCACCGAGAAGGACATTCGAGAGACGGGCCTGCTCGATGCGAGCGAGGGAGTTTACGTCGGGGGCTGGAAACCGAATGGTTGGTCTCGGTTGCATTACTTGCGGCACGATGGTCCCGAGCATGTCCTGGTGTTTGCTCCGACGCGTTCCGGCAAGGGCGTCAGCCTGGTGATTCCCACGCTATTGGCATGGAACGAGAGCGCGGTCATCTACGACATCAAAGGCGAGAACTGGGCGAAGACCGCGGGCTTCCGCTCCATGCAGGGGCACATCTGCTTCCGGTTCTGCCCGGTGGAGCAGTCTTACGGATCAAGGTTCAATCCGCTCGTTGAGGTTCGGCTCTTCACGGATCGGGATGTCTCGGATGCCCAGAATATCGCCGAGATTCTGGGCCGGACCCATGGCGCCCATACGCCGTCCGATCCGCACTGGCAGGACACCGGCGTATCCATCATTTGCGGAATGATCCTCCACGTCTGCTACGAAGCGAAGACCAAGGACCGGACCGCATCGCTCGCGGACCTGACGAACGCGTTCTGCAGGTCAACGGACTTCCGCGACACGTTGACCGACATGGCGGAGTTCTGCCACGACCCGAAGGGCGAAGCCGGGTGGTCGGCGGGAACTCATCCGGTCGTACGCCAGAAGGCCATCGAGTGCCTGACCAAGGAAGAACGGGAGTTGGCGGGCGTGCTGTCCACGATTACTACAGCTCTGCAGGTGTACTGCGATCCCCTGATCGTCCGAAATACTTCGGCGAGCGACTTTTCAATTCAGGACCTGGTCAATCACGAACGGCCCGTCTCGCTGTATCTGGTGGTGCCGAACAGCGACCGCGACCGGCTCACGCCGCTCATGCGGCTGATCTTCACGATCATCATTCACCGGCTGACCGAGACGATGGAGTTCAACAAGGGTGCGCAGAAAGCGAACCTTCACAAGCTCCTGTTCCTGATTGATGAGTTTCCCTCGCTGAACCACATGGGCGTGTTCGCCCACGCTCTTTCCTATATGGCCGGATATGGCCTCAAGGCCTATCTGATCACCCAGGACATCCGGCAGATCGTCGATGCCTATGGGCCGAACGAGAGCATCGTGTCCAACTGCCACGTGCGCGTGGCGTTCACGCCGAACCAATACGAAACCGCCGACCTGCTTTCAAAAATGACGGGTACGCAAACCATCCAGAAGGCGACCTACAACTTCAGTGGCAAGCGAAATGCGCCGGTCATGAATCATATCAACGCAAGCGTCGAAAACGTCGAGCGCCCGCTGATGACGCCGGACGAGGTGTCACGGCTCAAGCCTGCCAAGAAAAGCGGCAAGGATACCTCCGAGCGTATCGTCGCCCCCGGACAGATGCTGATTTTCATTGCAGGCCAGCATCCCATCCTGGGCACCCAGATGCTGTACTTTCTCGATCCAACGCTCAAGGCGTGGTCCGAGATTCCACCGCCTGCCAAGTTAGTTTCGATCCAAGGAGGGAATATTGTGCCGCTACTAGAGACTTTGAAAGTAAATCGGTCAATGAAAGGACCCGGACGGCAGCCCGAGAACGCCGAGCTGCTGGACGAATTGGAGAGAGTGTTCATTGAAGATTGTCGCAAAGAAATGGAGGTCTACGACTATGCTGGTTGATCAGGCAGAATTCAACGCACTGCGAGAGATCGTGCGGGAAAACACGGGTGACGAAATGATGCTGCTGAACCGCTTCACGGTTCGTGGCATGCGACATGCGCTCGGGATGGAACAGGAGGCCGGGATAGAGACGCTGGTCCGGAACGGCGTGATTGTGGAGAAAGCGGGCCACTACGAATTCGCGCCGGAGATCCAGCGGGCGCTGGTGCGCGAGGAACTGGGAGACTCGCTGCGGGTGGCGGAAGCCATAACCAGGTTGCGCCTTGGGAAGCAAACCACCGGTATCGAGACACCGGACATGCAGAAGGGCGCTTACCGGGGCGAGATTCTTGGCAGTTCGAAATGGCACGTTGTGCAGCGGGTGGGGAACTCGCAAACGGTGGTGGCACATCTGAAGAACCGTTTGGAACCGCAAGCGGTCCTCGGTACGGTCGAGATCACCTATTCGCAGGGAAAGGGCGCGGTTACGCAGATCGAGGAACGGCAGCGAAGGCACGCCCACGGCAAAGAGCTGGCGCTCAGGAGGCAGTCAACCATGCAAATGAACAGGGTTGTGATCGCAGGCTATGTCTCGAAGACGGCGCAAGTGCGGCGTCTCCCTTCGGGCACTGCCTTGAATCGAGCGACCCTCACCGAGTCCTACCGGTTCGGCGTCTGGCGCGTTACCTCGAAGAGAAGGCGAGGCTAGCCGAGGAACGGCCGAAGCTCGATGCGGAACGGGCGGAATTGGAGAAAGTTCGTACAAAAGTTCGTACAGAGCCGGGCGAAGCCCCGAATCAGGTCGAGCAGAAAAAGCTTTTGGTTCAATGAATTAGATTGGCTCCTCAGGTAGGACTCGAACCTACAACCCTTCGGTTAACAGCCGAATGCTCTACCATTGAGCTACTGAGGAGCAAGCCTCTGGAGGTCTTTTTATTATAGTCGGAGCGCTGAGCGGCGTGTCAAACCGCAGTGGCGATTTTGCTCTTGTCGCGCGTAATCGAGGAAAAGTTCCAGGCCGCGATAGTCGGCCGGGCCCAATTCAGAAACGATGTGGCGCGTTAGGTATTCCCTTGCGAGCGCCGGAGGGATGCCGCGATGTGTGGCCTCCACGCGAATAATATCGACCAGATGGGCACGTCCAAACTCGTAAGACGAGCGGAAGACAGCTTCCACCTCCGGTGTGATGGCGGCTTTTCGCCCGGCCCAAATAGCGAAAACCATGGGGAGGCTGGTCATTTCCGTCCACGCCGCGCCCAAATCGAGCACGTGGCAATCGAGTGTTTCGGGATCGAGGTGAAGCGCCGGGTCTCCAATGATCAGCGCTGCATCCGCGGCAGCCAGCATGTCATCCAGATTGGGAGCCAGCGAGGTGACACGCGGGGCCGCGCCGTAGCGCCGGCCCAGAATGATCTGCGCAAGCGCCACCGATGTCCGCGAGCTGATGTCAGCGGCAAGCGTTTGAATCTCGTCGAAAGGCTTGGACGAGACCAGCAGGATGCTGCGCACCGCTCCTCGCGAAGCGATGCCGAGGCCGCGCACTCTGCCGTAATCGTGCAGGTTGAGCTCGACCGATGGAATGATGCCGATATCCGCCGCGCCGGTCGCCACTTCGCGCGCGCACTCAGATGGGATGCGGAATTCCAGGTCGAAAGCACCACGCTGATCGCCATGCAACATCCCCCAGACCAGCGGAGAGGTGTTGAGATAGCTGACAGCGCAGACTTTGACCGGAGGATCGAAAGGCTTCACGTTTTAGTCTACTCCTGGCGCGCCACGGACCGGCGCTTCTTGAAGGTATACATGTCGCGATCGGCAGCGTCGAGCACCTCCCGCAGGGGCCCGCCGAAGGCTTCCGAGACACCCCAACTGAACGAGATGGGCAGAGGGCCGTAGCCGCGAACCCGGAAATCGTTCAACCGGCGCCGCACTTCCAACATGCGGGACGTGACGACCGGAAGGTTCTGATTGCGGAACAAGATCACGAACTCATCGCCACCCCAGCGGTACGCTTCGTCCTCCTGACGGATGGAGGAGCGCATCAGGTGTCCGATGTTGCGCAGGATCTCGTCGCCCACAAGATGCCCATACTGGTCGTTGATGCTTTTAAAATTGTCCATATCGCAAACCGCCACTACTCCGGAGAACGGTTCCGTGCCCTCCATGCGCCGCTCTAAAGCGGCCTGGTTCAGCAGGCCGGTGAGACGATCGAGATCAAGGCTCTTCAAACTGTCGCGCCGCACGGCATCCATCTCGTTGGATAGTGCCTCGATGCGGTCGCGTTGATTTTCGATCCACATGGCCATGGCCGCGAACGCCAGCAGCGTCAACAGGGCGAAATCGTAGAAGCTGTTGTATTGCAGATAGCGCGGCCATTGCGGGTGTCCGCCGCGATTGTAGAGATAAAAGAAGACCACTGCATTCAGCAGAAAGGCGATAGCGTAACACAACAGGGAAAACCGGAACAGACGGCCGCCTACGCCACCGCCGCTGCGGATTACGAAGAAGCTGTACAGATAGATGCTCCCCAGCACCAGTCCGTGCATCGCCTGAAAACCTTCGAAGCTGCTCTGTAAGCCCAGAATATAGACAATGGCGAGAAACAGCGGAAACCCCAAGAGCATCCGCGCGATTGATTTCCAGGTATCCGCGCCGGGCGAGGTGCCCGCTCGTGCCGCCACCAGAAGAGCCAGGGCAAAAGCGAACTCAAAAAGCGCATAAGGCCCCAACCAGAAAACCACCGTGGTCAGAAGGTACATGCGCAAGCAAATCAGCGCGATCACCTGCAGGGCCCAAGCCAGGCTCCAGTAACCGAAGTAGACGATGCCGGATTGCCGCCAGAGAAACAGAAAAACCAGGCAGAACAGAAGAGTGCCCAGCATCTGGACGTTCAACGCCACTACATCCAGCGCCGGCGGTGTCATTTAATCGCCCTTCACCGTGTGGCGGCGGATTTGGATTGCCCGCCCAGTGTCGTCATTGACTTCGACAATGACGGAATGGAGCTCGGGCGATCCCTTGGCCGGCTCCATGCGGCACGGCATGGCGTCGAGAAAGCGCTGGATGATCACGTCCTTACGTACGCCGATAACCGAATCGTATGGTCCAGTCATGCCTACGTCAGTCTGATAGGCAGTGCCCCCCGGCAGGATTCGTGTGTCCGCGGTGGGAATGTGCGTGTGTGTCCCGACTATGGCGGAAACGCGGCCATCCAAATACCAGCCCATGGCCATCTTCTCGCTGGTGAGCTCCGCGTGAAAATCCACGAATCGCACCTTTGTATCCTGCAACGAATTCAGGATTTCGTCCGCTTTGCGAAAGGGACACTCAGTGATGGGCATGTAGGTTCTGCCTTGCAGGTTCATCACAGCGCACCGGTTACCGTTGCGAGCGTTGGCGACGTAAACACCGGCGCCTGGGGCCGTCGCGGCATAGTTGGCGGGCCGCAGCAAGGCGGGCCGCCGCGCGAAATACTCGTAGATCTCCTTCTTGTCCCAGATATGATTTCCGCTGGTGAGCACGTCCAAACCCAACGCGAACAATTCCTCAGCGATGGATGGAGTCACCCCGAAACCTCCGGCGGAGTTCTCCGCGTTCGCGATGGCAAGGTCAATGCGCTGCGTTTGCTTGATATCCGCCAGATGATCGGCGACCAAGTGCCGCCCGACGGACGAGAAAAGATCCCCGATAAAAAGAATGTTCATAGTCGGCGCACCGGCTGGCAACCCCAAGAATCTCCCCGTTGAAATGGCTTCCGTGACCGCGTATTGTTGCGCTCAGAACTTTGAGGTCACAGCGCCTTCCGATGCCGACGATACCAGCGCGCAGTACTTGGCGAACACCCCCGTCGCATAATGCGGAGCCGGCGCATGCCAATGCGACAGCCTTTCACGAATCTTTTCGGGTGTGATCTCGAGATTCATCTGGCGCGCATCCACATCGATCGAGATGGTGTCGCCTTCCTCGACCGCAGCAATCGGACCTCCGTTGGCCGCCTCCGGTGCGACGTGCGCCACCATGAAACCGTGGGTGGCCCCGCTAAAACGGCCATCCGTCACCAGCGCGACAGACTCGGATAGACCAGCTCCGACAATAGCTCCGGTAACACCCAACATCTCCCGCATGCCCGGCCCGCCGCGCGGCCCTTCATAGCGGATGACCACCACATCGTTCGGCCGGATCTCTCCGCGCGTGACGGCGCTCATGGCGTCTTCCTCGCGGCCGAACACGCGAGCCGGCCCGCGATGCATTTTCTTGTCATGGCCCGCTAGCTTGATCACACAACCCTCAGGCGCGAGTGATCCCCGGAGAATAGCGAGGCCGCCCGTCGGCTTGAGCGGCTTATCCAGCGGCCGGATCACCTCTTGGCCCGGCGTCTCGACGGCCTTCGCGGCCTCTTCCGCAAACGCTCGGCCCGTGCAGGTGATCGCCGAGCCGTCGACGTATCCGCCTTTCACCAGGCGCTGCGCAATCACGGGAATTCCGCCGGCCTTGTCGACGTCCACGGCAACGAAGCGGCCACCTGGTTTCAGGTCTACCAGAATTGGCGTGCGGCTACTGACGCGATCGAAATCCTCCATGGCCAGCGGCACACCCGCCTCGCGTGCGATAGCCAGCAGGTGTAGCACCGCGTTGGTCGAGCCGCCGGTAGCGGCCACGCCGGCAATGGCATTCTCCAGAGCCTTCCGCGTCACGATGTCGCGCGGGCGCAGGTTGTTCCTAACGGCATCCATCACGATCTCACCGCAGCGGATACATACATCAATTTTCCGCGGATCGACTTGCGGAACCGCCGCCGTCCCCATGGGGGAGAGCCCGATCAGCTCCATTACAGTCGCCATGGTGTTGGCGGTGAACTGGCCGCCGCAAGCGCCGGCGCCCGGGCAAGCTTCGTTCTCGATGTCGAGCAGTTCCTGGTCGCTCATGCGTCCCGCCGCATTCGCGCCCACAGCTTCGAAAACGTCCTGAATCGTGATGTCGTGGCCCTTATGCCGGCCGGGGAGAATCGATCCACCGTACAGCACGATGCCCGGAATATTGAGCCGCAGCATGGCCATCGCACCTGCCGGAATGGTTTTGTCGCAGGCCACCAGCGCAACCAGTCCGTCAAACATGTGTCCCCGGGCCACCAGTTCCATCGAATCCGCGATCACCTCGCGGCTCACCAGAGAAGCCTTCATGCCCTCCGTACCCATGGTGATGCCGTCGCTGATCGCGATGGTATTGAATTCCATGGGCGTGCCGCCGGCTTTGCGGACACCTTCCTTCACCTTTACGGCCAGCGCGCGCAGATTGTAGTTGCACGGCATGGTTTCGGTCCAGGTGTTAGCGATGCCGATAATAGGCTTCTTCAGGTCATCGTCGGTGAAGCCGATCGCCTTCAAAAAGGAGCGGGCTGGGGCGCGGTCACGACCCTGCGTGATCGTATAACTGTTGAGTTTCATCGGAACTAACTATCTTACTGCAAGCTGAAGCGCCGCTCGCAGCGGGAAAATCGTAGAAAGGGGATGGCGCGGTCACCGCCGCGAGTAGTACGATAGCCAGGTAACCTATACATTTGATAGAGACTGAGGAGTTGCATCCGAAAGACCATGTACACGCTAACACAGCACCAAAACTCGACCATTCGAACGCGGAAGTTCCAGCGTATCCTGCTCTCCGCGGCGATGGGAATTTTCGCCATCCACTGCGCGAACGCCCAGGAGACCGGTTACGTCAAGGCTCACGGGAAACCGGGCGATGCCGGGGTTTTCATCAACGGCCAGTACGTAGGACCGGCAACCAGATTTACGGTACCGGAAAAGTATCCCGCGCCGGCCGGCGACGTCGAGGTGACGTTCAAAGATCCTCGCTATGAGGACTTCACCACCAAAGTCACGGTGCGGCCCAAGAAAACCACCAAGATCAAGTACGCGCTGAAGAAGCTCCCGGAGCCACAACCTCCATTCGGACGTTTCCGGCTGGGCGGCGGTGAACCCGAATCCTTTATCTCCATTGCAACCGGTGATACCGGCGCCGTCTACATCAACGATAAATTCTTCGGATATGTTGATGAGCTGAACAACCCCGGAGGCGGTCTGCTGCTCCCGCCGGGCACCTATGACTTGCACGTCGTGTCACCGCTTTTCGGCGACATCCGCCAAAAAATAACCATCGAGGCCAACAAGGTCACGGTGGTGCCTCTGCCCAAAAAAGGATCTGGAGGAGGCGGCGCATAACACTTACTCGGACGCCGGCACTCGTCGTCGCGCTCGCGGCCTGCGCCTGTGCTGGCGACTGGCTCCGGTTCCGCGGTCCGAACGGATCGGGAGTCGCGGACAGTACTGCGTTACCCGAGACGTTTGGCCCCAGGCGCAACGTTGTTTGGAAGACGGCGCTGCCGCTCGGTCATTCGTCTCCGATCCTCGCCGGTGACCGCATCTTTCTCACCGCGGTCGATCATGACAAGCTCTACACGTTTTGTCTGAGCCGTGGGACCGGCCAAATCCTGTGGCGGCGCGAGTGCCCTCGCAACCGTACTGAACCGCTCGATAAGCTGAACACCGCCGCGTCGCCTACTCCAGCCAGCGACGGCAAGAATGTTTATGTCTTCTTTGGCGATTTCGGACTGGTGTCCTACGGATTCGACGGCACCGAACGCTGGCGCGTGCCCCTCGGCCCATTCCGCAATGTCTATGGCATGGGTGGTTCGCCGATTGTGGCCGGAGATCAAGTGATCCTGGTCTGCGATCAGTCCGTCGACTCGTTCGTCATCGCCGTAGGAACGGATGATGGACGAGAACGGTGGAAACGCCCGCGGCCCCAAGCCCTCAGCGGTCACTCCACGCCAATCCTTTACCAGCCGGAAGGTTCACCCATTCAGATCATCGCTCCCGGCTCGTTTCGCGCCGATGCGTACTTATTGGACACGGGAGAAACGCTCTGGTCGACTGGCGGCCTTCCATCGGAAATGAAATCGGGCGCTGTGATAGGCGATGGCGTGATCTACTTTAGCGGCTACAACGCCCCGGAGAACGAGCCGGGCCGCCAGGTTCACCTTCCGCCGTTTGAAGAAGTGCTCGCCGCCCACGACAAGGACAAAGACGGCCGCATCTCACTCGCGGAAGCCTCTGACGAGCGCACCAAGATGTACTTCCGTTTCATTGATCTCAATCAGGATGGGTTTCTTTCCGCCGACGAATGGAAAAGTTACAGTGCTGTCATGACGGCGGAAAACGGCCTGCTGGCCATTCGGCCCGGCCGGGGAGATGTGACCACAACTGGCCTGCGCTGGAAATATCAGCGCGGCATACCACAGTTACCCACCGTCCTGCTGTACCAGAAAGTCTTGTACATGATTAACGATGCCGGGGTGCTGACGACGCTCGATCCCTCGACCGGTGCCGTGCTTAAGCAAGGCCGGCTGCGCGGCGTTGCGGACCGCTACTTTGCATCGCCAGTCGCTGCGGACAACAAGATTTTCATCGTGAGTCAGGCAGGTGTGGTCACGGTTCTCAAGCCGGGCGGGGGACAAGAGATCCTGGCCGTCAACGAACTCGATGATGAATGCTACGCTACGCCCGCGATCGCCGACGGCCGCATCTACATACGCACGCGCAGCGCGCTGTATTGCTTCGGGACGCGATAATCCTCACGCGTATTCCCACTTGCGCGCGAAGCGCCGCGCGATCAGAAACAGCGCAATGCCCGATCCGATCAGCACAGCGACTTGCGGCGCCAGGTGCGAAACGGGTTCATCGCGCCAAAAAACCTTGGTGTAGCCGTCGATGGCCCACGCGTTGAACGTAAACAATCCGGCCTTTTGCATCATTTCCGGCATGAGGAAGCGCGGGAACATGCTGCCGCCAACCGCCGACATGGTCAGGATGATGAGCGTGGAGATCGCTCCCAGTTGAGCGCGTGTGCGCGCAACGCTGGCCAACAGCATGCCGAATGACGCCACGGCAAAGGAAGTTGCGATGGTCATCACAAAGAAGCCGGGCAGATGGGTGAACAGGTCGAGATGAAAGACGGCGGCGCCCCATAGAAACATGAGCGTAAGTTGTAAGCAGGCGAGCAGCGTGCAGTAAGTCATTTTCCCGGCGAGCAGCGTGGTCATGCTGACGCGAGCGCTCAGAATGCGGTCGAGCGCACCATTTTCAGCCTCATCCAACAGGCTCCCTCCAGCTCCGCTGGCGGTGAACAAGAGGAACATTACCCCGACCCCTGCCGCGTAGAACGAGATCATCGGGCTGTGTTTCTTCTCGCCGACTACATCGCGGACTTCCACGGCAACCAATCCGCCGAGGCTGTTATCGTTATCGGCGGCCGATGGGTTTTGGTCCCGGTCCCGCTTCTCACTTTGTGCGCGCAACTGCGATAGCCCGGCTTCGATGTTCTTCCGCTGCTGTGGGGTCAGCCCGCCGCTCGACTGCTCGAAGTATTTCATGCCGGTATCTGCCATGGTGTCGGGCAAAGAGGTCATTACCACCTTTTGCAACATCCCGGCCAGCACCTGCGCCGCGACCGGGTCGGAGCTGTCATGCAAAATCCGAATCGCCTTCCGCGTGCCGCCGGGCCCGAATGCAACCGGATTAGCGCCAAATCCTTGAGGGACGATCAGCGCGGCCGGCGCGACGCCGTTCTTCACCGCGGTTTCGGCGGTGGCGGCGTTGTACTCGGCGGGGACGGGTTCTCCCTTCTTGGTTTCGGGATGTGTAGTTGCAACAAGCGAAGCTTCACGCTGCAAACCGCGCACCAGGCGTTCCGAGGCTTTGCTGTGATCCTCGTCCACTACCAGCACACTCACGCGCGGCGTACCCGTGTTTCGCATGCCGCCAAAAACCATCCCGAAGATGCTAAAGAACGCGATGGGCAGAATGAACGAGAGAATCAGCGCTCCACGATCGCGGCGAAGCGCGCGAAATCCGTTACGCACGATGGCGGCTATCATTGACGCAACTCCCTTCCAGTAAGCTGCAGAAACACGGACTCCAGATTGGGACGTCGTAGGGTCACGTCAATCACCTCCAGACCGTCAATCGCCGCGGCATCCAGGAGCGACGCAATGGCGGTCGGCTGCTCTATGGAGAAATGTGCGACTCCGTCTTTCACGTCCCCGCCGCGCGCATCGGCCCAGGATGCGACGTTGGAAGCGGAGGCCGCGAAATGCATCACAACATCACTGCGTCCGCCGAAAGATTTTGCCACCAGCTCTTCCTTCGTGCCCTGGGCAATGATCCGCCCGTGATCGATGATGGCGATGGAGTCACAAAGGCGCTCGGCTTCTTCCATGTAGTGAGTGGTGTAAATCACGGTCGTGCCCTGGTTGCGGAGATCCTCCACCATTTCAAAGATGCGATTGCGGGATTGGGGATCGACGCCCACGGTGGGCTCGTCCAATAGGACGAGTCGTGGCCGGTGAATGATGCCGGCGGCCATGTTGAGGCGGCGCCGCATGCCGCCGGAGAGTGTCTTCGCCGGGACATCGGCGCGATCCGCGAGCGCTCCCCAGGTGAGGCACCACTCGACCGCATCACGCAGTGCTTTGCCCCGAAGCCCTTGGTAGCGACCGAAAGCTTCCAGATTTTCACGGCATGTGAGCAACGCATACAGCGCAATTTCCTGTGGTACCCAGCCGAGCTCGGCACGCGCGGCTGCGGAGTTGGCCGGCTGGCCGAACACGTGCACGCTGCCGGAGTCGAGCCGGACGCGTCCGGCGATAGCGCGAATGAGTGTGGATTTGCCCGCTCCATTTGGGCCGAGCAGTCCCAGGCACGTGCGGTCAGCCACCTCCAGAGAGACGCCGTCGACCGCGGTCAATGCGCCAAAGCGTTTCACGACGCAATCGATTTGTAACGGAATCGTGCGCTCGTCTGCGCGCTGTGGTGTCGCCATCGAAGTCCATACTACACCGGGAACCAGCGGTACTGCGATAAAATGGGCCGCCGGAGATATCCTCGTGGAACCACAACCCGCCAGACGGCAGTTCGTAAAAGCGGCAGCCGCCGCCATTGCAACCGCGCAATTCCCGATTCTCGGCGCTAATGACCGGATCAACCTCGGGATCGTTGGCCTCGGTGGCCGCGGCACGGACCACATAAATTCCTACTCGTCGCTGGACGCCGATGCGCGCATCGCCGGACTATGCGACGTCAACCAGACGGCACGCGAGCGCGCTGTAGCGCTGGTGCGCAAGTTAAAGGGTTATGACGCGAAGGAGTATACGGACATGCGGGCGATGTTCGAGTCCAAGGACATCGACGCCGTTTCGCTACCGCTCCCCAATCACTGGCATGCATTGGCCACCATCTGGGCGTGCCAGGCCGGCAAAGATGTTTATGTGGAGAAGCCGGCTTGCCACAACATTTTCGAAGGCCATCAGATGATCGCCGCGGCGCGCAAGTTTAAACGGATGGTGCAGGTGGGCTCCCAGAGCCGGTCGATGCCGTACATGATGCGCGCCATCCAGATGTTGCAGGAAGGCGCCATCGGACAGGTCTATCACGCGCGCGGGCTTTGCTTCCGGCGGCGGTTCTCCATCGGCCATACACCGGACGAGCCGGTTCCGCCGGGGCTCGATTGGGATCTGTTTCTCGGTCCGGCGCAGTGGAAGCCTTACAGCAAAAACAAATTTGCTTACAACTGGCACTGGTTTTGGGACACCGGCAACGGTGATATCGGGAATCAGGGCGTGCACCAGATGGACATTTGCGCATGGGGATTGGGCCGCACGGGCTGGCCGGAGTCCGTAACTTCCTCCGGCGGCAAGTTCGTCTGGAAGGATGACCAGGAGACGCCCAACACCCAGCAGGCCACGCTGGATTTCGGCGACGCGCAAATCACGTTCGAAGTCCGTAACCTGCCCACGCCGCCGGAAGGATTGAACGGCATGCACGGGCCGAATTATGTCGGCAACATCTTCTATGGGGATCGCGGTTTTCTGACGCTGGACCGGGGCTTTCAGATTTTCAAGAGCACGTCCAGCAACGTGAGCGGCGAAGCCGCTCGAGGTTCGGACGCAGGGGATGCCGAAAGGTACGAAAAAGTTGCCGACGAGAAGCCGCAAGAACGGGGTGATTCGACAGCCGTACATATGAAGAATTTTCTCGATGCCGTACGCGCTCGCGACTACAAGCTTCTGCATGCGGACGTCGAGATCGGTGTCCGGTCTGCCGCGTTTTGTCACCTGGCAAATATCAGCTATCGCGTGGGGCACGCCTTGCGCATGGCGCAATCGAGTGGCCGTTTCCTGGCGGACGATGAGGCGAATGCATTGTTGACCCGGAATTACCGGGAGCCGTATATCGTTTCCCGTCAATCGTGACGCGGCCGCCAAACCGGGCCCGTGCCGCTTTCCGCTATCCCAATTTCCGGTATCACATGATCGCGCGTTTCCTGACGACGACGTCGTCGGAAATGCAGGCCGTCGGCGTGGGGTGGCAGGTGTATGCGCTCACGCATCGCCCGCTGGATCTCGGTCTGGTCGGCCTGGCGCAGTTTTTGCCGGGGATTTTTTTGTTCCTCGCGGCTGGACACACAGCGGATCGAGTGCCGCGGAAACGGATTCTGCAGTGCTGCTACGCTGCGTTCTCCCTGTGCTCACTCCTGCTCCTCGGTCTCACGCTGCACAGCCTCACATCCATCATTCCCGTCTACGTGGCGCTGTTGTTCAACGGAATCGTGCGCGCATTCAATGGACCGGCAAGCCAGGCATTTCTACCCTTGATTGTTCCAGAGGAGGACTTCCCCAACGCGGTGGCCTGGAGTTCGTCGACCTTCCAGGCGGCTACAATCCTCGGTCCGATAGCCGGAGGGTTGATCTACGCCTCGACGGGCAGCGCTATCCCTGTGTATGGCTGCTCGGCGCTCGCGTACCTGATGGCTCTGCTCGCAATGTCGGCGATCCACATCCCGAAAATCGAGAAGCCCCGCACCGCCGCTTCGGCCGGCGCTCTGCTGAGCGGCCTTCATTACATTTGGAACAACAAGCTCATCCTGGCCGCCATCTCGCTGGATCTCTTTGCGGTTTTGCTCGGCGGGGCCGTAGCACTGCTGCCCGTCTATGCGCGCGAAATCCTGAAGGTAGGAGCTTCCGGCCTCGGGCTTCTGCGTACTGCCCCGGGTATTGGCGCGGTCTTCACAGCCGTCTTGGTGGCGCACTGGCCGTTGCGCCGGCGCGCGGGCGCCGCGATGCTCTGGTGCGTTTTCGGCTTCGGTTTGTCAACTGTAGTCTTCGGCCTTTCGCGCAATGTGTGGCTTTCGCTTGCGGCTCTGGTCCTCGCCGGCTCATGTGACATGGTGAGCGTCATCGTGCGGCATACCATGATCCAACTCGGAACACCTGACGAAATGCGAGGCAGGGTGAGCGCGGTGAACATGGTTTTCATCGGGGCGTCAAACGAGGTGGGCCAGTTCGAATCGGGCATCACCGCGCAATGGTTCGGCACAGTACCCGCCGTGGTATTGGGCGGAGCGGGCACGATTGCCATCGTCGCATTGTGGGCCTGGCTGTTTCCGGAATTGCGACGGGTGAACAGATTGAGTGCGCCGGAGCCCATCGTCAGAACACCGCGCCGAAACGGCGGCGCAGAGCGAATGCCGTGATTGCCGAAACGCCGAGAAACCAGATGAGCCAGTGCAGGTGCAGGATGGTTGCGGGCGGGTAGCGGATCTTGATCCATTCGATTTCATTGCCGGATAGCGGCGGCTCGGTGGGATAGAGCAGCAGACTCAGGACCGATCCGCGGCGCTCGGAAAGGAAATGAATGCCGGTGCCGGCCGAAATTCGCTTGGTGACGGCTTGCCCGGCACAGAGGATCTGCAACTCAGCCGTTGCGGCGCGTTGCGGGCGGATGCGCCAGCTGACTTGACGCTCGGCCATCACGTGCACGGGAGGTGTTTCCACAACTAACTCAGCGGGAGCCTGGAGTGACAACGGCGCATCGGCGTTCGTGACCTGCGCAGTGATGATGGCGGCATCCCCCACGCGAAGCGGCGCATGGCCGTAGAAGGCCTCGAGAACGGCCAGCAGCAGACCCATGGGAATCAACATCCACAGGAATGGGCGCAACATCAGCTTCATAAAACGCAGGTTGGCGACGATGAGATCGCGCTGCGCACGCAGCACCAGCACAGGATCGTCCATGAAGAGACGGAACTCCAGCAGGTGCGCTTGCGCGACGCCCTTGGCGCGACGGACCGCGGCCGCATCAGACGTGTAGCGGAAGACGAGCAGGATACCGATGCCGGCGAGAATGCTGATTGGGATGAGGGTCGCGAGCGCCGCCAGGCCGAGGTCGGTCGCGGTCACTCCAGATAACCCAACCCTTTGAGTTTCTTGACTACTTCCTCTTTTGAATCGGAATCCTCGAAGTGGGAGAGCTCTTTTTCGATGACGTGCTCGATGAACTCCTCGACAGAGCTGTAGCCGGCGTGCTCGGCGATACGGGTTGCGCGCTGGACGAGGGACTTATTGAGCTTCACATTGGTTTTCATAGTGGCTCCCCTACATAACGTTGCGGCCGGTCATGCCGGGCGGCGACCTGACACCGAACAGATGCAGGATCGAGACCGTCACGTCCTTCAGCCGAGGATCTTCCGCGGTCAATTTTCGCGTGCTGAATAGGACGCCAGGAACATCGGCCGCGTTGATGCAATGATCGCCGATCCAGGCATCTTTATTATCTTCCACCAGAGATTCGGGCGCGGCGCCGAGCGCAGTCTGCCAGGAGCCGCGGTAGCCACGCGCATAACCGATGATGAGATCCGGCGCGACATCGGAACGCGGCGGCGCATAGACGGATTCGACGACGGTTTTGCCGTTGTCGCGGAATGCGAGTAAATCGGCGATGATTTTCTTCAGCAGGGTCTGACTTTCCGCGTTCGGCGGCACGATACCCTGCTTTTCGCGACCGGCCAGATTCAGATACAGGCCGTTCAAGCCGAGCGCGTAGGCCTGGGTCCGGGACCAGTCGACTCGGGCAAATGGAATCTCATCGTCACTAGAACCGCCTTCAAGCGTCATGTAACCGTTCTTTGCGAGCCAGGTGTTCAGGTTCACGGCGCGGTCGAACGTCGTAAAGCCGTGGTCGGAGAGGACCACAATGTCGGCGCCTGCAGCGTTATCAAGTACTTCGCCAATGGCGGCATCGACGGCGCGATAAGTTTCGAGTACCTCGGGCATATGTTTTCCCCAGAGCATATGTGAATTCTGATCGATGCTGGAGAAGTATACGAACAGAAGGCCGTCGTGAAACTGGCTGAGCGAGTAGCGCAGGAGCTTGTGCTCGTCTTCAAAGACCAGGCGGCTTTGCGAGAGGAACTCAGGCAGGCTGAAGACGCCTTGGCGAAGCGCTGATGTGTCTTCGGCGATGCCCTGCGTGTAGAAGGGGCTGGTGGCGCGCGCGATCTCGCGGCTATAGCCGGCGGGAGCCGAGATAGGGAGTTCGGGTTCGTCGGGATCGATGTTCACGGGAGAGACGTAAAGCTCGAAACGCGGATGGAGTTGCTTTGCGTAGACGCGGAACATGCCGGTGGCATTTACCAGATGCGGAATCAGCGAGAATTCAGCGCGGAGCCATTGCGACCATTCGCCCTCGCGGACGATGGCCATCGAGTCACCGACGGAGAGGCGCGCGGCGGGAGACTGTGGGTCGATGTCAACGGTCAGATCGACGGATGACGTGCGGTGATCTTTGCGGAGCGAGTTCGCGGGCCCATCGACGCGAAGCACGGCGCGGTTTTGGAACATCGGCACCTTAACGATGCGGCCGCCGGAAACGCTGCGCGAAATCTCTTCGGGATCGTCGGTGTAGAAGGTGAAGGTGCCGAAGGTGCCGAGCAGGTCGGTCGTTCCCATACCAGAGATCGCTTTGCCAACAGGAATGGGCGGGTAGTTGGTGGGCATTTTGATCACGGTCACAGGAATATTGCGTTCAGCGAGGATTTGCCAGAACGCTGTACCGCGGCGCAACGAGACCACTTGACCTTTGGAAAGTGGAAACAGGTACGGGCCGAGCGAGAGCGTGTGCTTCGGGTCCTCGGCCTTGGCCATGGAGGAGAACGGCAGGTACGTTGCGGGATCGCGATGCACAAAATCGTAGAGGCCGTGGCCGTCCGGATCCGTGCCAGTAATGAATGTGGACCAGGCGACTGGACTTTGCGGCGGCGTGGTGGTCGCGAGTGGCCGGAAATCACCCTGGTGGCGGAGACGGTCGAGGTTAGGCAGATCGCTCCAATGCGCCTGGACGAACTGCGGATCCATGCCATCAACGCCGAGGACGATGACGCGGCGCGCGTTGGATTGGGAACGGGAGATACCGCAGCCGGCGCAGAATGCGATCAGCGCGAGGCAAGCGAGCGGCGGCCTATTGCGCAAATCGGAAAACAGATTTCCCTTCCATCCATGCGGGCGGCTGGATGCCGAATAAATCGAGCGCGGTTGCCGCCATGTCTTCGATACCCGGGTCCTGGGCCTGGACCTTGCGATTGGAGAAGAGCACCCCAGGAACCAGCACCGGGTCTACGCAATGGTCGCCGCTCCAGGCTTTCTTGTTATCGCTGAAAACATGCGCCGTCACTTTTCCGACGGCTGCTTCCCACGACGTGCGATAGCCCGCCGCGTAGCCGACAATGAGGTCCGGCGCAGCGCTCAGATATGGACCTTGATACAACTTCCCCGAGGCGTAGACGTTACGCACGCCGATCTGGCCGGTTTCGTCGTCGTGCAGACGGGTGAGCTTGGCGATCAGTTCCTCGCCAAGCGCATCGGCGTCATGCGGATTAACGATGCCGCTCGCCTCGCGGCCTTTCAGGTTCAAGTACAGGCCGCCCAGGCCGAAAGTGTAGGCGCGGGTGCGGCTCCAGTCCACGCCTTCCAGGTATTCTCCGCTCTCGCGAGCGCCGTTGTGCAACGCGAGATAACCATTCTGGTACAGCCACGCGTTCAGGTTGACGCCGCGCTTGAAAGAGCAGAAACCGTGGTCGGAGAGGACGAACAACGCCGTATTCTCGTCCACGTGCTTCCAGGTCTCGCCCACCAGGCGATCCATATCGCGGTAGAGCGCTTCGATGACCCGGCTGTCGCCGGCGTCAAGATGCCGGTAAAACATGTGCTGCACGCGGTCCGTAGTATCGAAAACACATGCCACTACGCCGCGCCGCGTATGCTGGAGCGCGCTGAGAAACATGGATTCGCGCTCGCGCTTGATGAGCTCCGCCTGTTGGAGAAAAGCGTCGTCATCGATGGCGCCTTCGTTGAGTGCCCAGGTGTCCTCGGCCATGCCGAGAGTCGAATAAGCGCCCAGAAGCTTCGACAGATAGATTGCATAGTAAGCCGGGTGGCTGATGGGCAGCGCGGGATTTTCGGGATCGATCTGGATTGGCGTGCAATAGAGTGAGACTTCGGGCGTGGTCTGTGTCAGGAGAAACCGCGCGATGCCGTGCACCGAGATGCCGATGCCGCCGTGAAAGCGCAAGCGCACCCAAGGCGTGTATTCGCCGGATCGCAATGGGTACGACGCGCCTTCGAGTTCGAGTGTCGCGCGATCGGGATTTTCGGCGTGCACAATGCGGAAAGGAATACGCATGGGGCCCGCGCCTTCGATGAATGCGTTCTCCGGGCCTTCGAGATCGCCCTCCAGGTGGTCTCCGGCACGGCGCAAGGGATAACGGCTGCCACCCTCGACGTGGCCGCTTTCGACGTGCGTGGAAAAGTGCGAGAAGCTGCCCTGCGTGCCGCGCAGGTCCGGCGTGCTCATGGCAGAGAGCTGCCGGCCATCGAAGTGATCCGGCGGAAACGTGATGGGCAAGCGCAGGATCGTGCAACCGATGGCGTGACGGCCGAGAATCGTCCAGAACGGCTCGCTTTTGCGCCGCATCTCAACCGAGGGACGGGCCAGCGGAATGCGCCACTTGCCAATCTTCCATACGCGATGCGGTGGCCGCACCTTGGAGGATGCAAGTTCGGGCACATAGGTTTTCAGATCGCGATTGAGAAAATCGAAAATGTTGTGCTTGGCGGGATTCACGCCGGTGGCGAAGGTGGACCACGCAACCGGTGACAGCGCGGGAAACGTGGTGCGCAGCTTGCTATACGATCCCTGTTCTTTGAGATGGCTGAGGTTGGGCAGCTTGCCTTCGGCCATGAAGCGCTCAGCCAGGCCTGGATCGAAGCCGTCCAGTCCGAGAAAGATGAGTTTCTTGACTCGCGCCTTGCGCAATCCCTGCCGGCTTCTTGCCAGCAGCCAGAGCATGCGAAACGGCCACAACAGGAGCGACACCACGCTTAGCACGAGCGACGTGAGCAGCGTGAGGAACGACCCCAGAAACGCGAAGCCTGCGCCGGGGCCGATGTAGGCAAGCTGCAAATCGCCTTGCGCATGATGCGCCGCATGAATCAGCAGGGCCAGCGCGCACACTGACAAGAAGAAATCACGGCGCTTCATCGGAGCTTGCCCTCTAGAAACGGTACTTCGAGAACTTTTTCGTGATGGATAGGCCCGTGCCCGAAGTAGCCCTCTTCACCGAATAGCTCGCCGTGATCCGATGTGATGGTGATGTAAGTGTTCTCTGGAACCATGTCGAACAACTCCTCGACCACCCCATCCAGGTACTTCACGGCATCGATCTGGCGTTGGCGCAGCTTTTCGAGCTTGCGCTTGTCGAACATCTTCACGCGGCTGCCGCGCAGCTTGCCGCCCACGATGGCTTCATCCAGGTGCTTGAAAACACCGTGCACGCCGCTGATGCGCGGCCATTCGTCTTCCGGCTCATCCGGAAGCGCGTAGGGATAATGCGTCTCGCCCACATTGAGCAGGTGGAAAGACGGCTGATCTTCGGGGAACCGCATCTGCCGCACCATGGCGCGCATGTCGTTGTGCTTTTCCATCAGGCGGTAGCTATCGAAACCGGTGTTTATCGCCGTCGCCGGATTCAAGACCGGCAGCGAAACCATGGCGTTAGTTACGTAGCCCAAATTGCGCAGCAACACTGGCAGCGACAGCCGCGGCACAAAACTCCGGAATTCGATACCGCCCGCGCCCAGCCGTTCGTTGAACTTGAAAAAATCCTTCTTGTAGTACTCCGACGCATAGACGTTCTTCGGACTGGTGTGCGGCATCAAGCCCATCAGCAGGTTGAAATGCGAAGGCGCCGTCCACGATGCATAGGACCAGCGGCGTTCCACCTTGCCGAGTTTCCGCATCGTCCGCGGCCGCGCGGTCATGAAGGAATCGTAGCGGCAGCTATCGAAGACGATCAGGATGTAATGATTGCGCGCGCCTCGCTGCGGGGCTCTTACGGACATTTCTGTTTGGCCCAGTGTAGCAGGGTGGGCTACATTGGTAGTGGAGCGCATTCCGGTGATCGACACGATTTGGAACCTCCTATTTCGATGCCAGCACCGGAGAACGACCTTTCCGCTCACTCCCGCCCGTCCCAAGGGCGCGGACCCGAGCGAAAAGCACTCCGATACTTACGTGGTTTGCCTGGACTGCGGCAAGCAGTTCGTCTACGACTGGGAGAAGATGCGGCTCGCCGGCGCAGTGGATATTTCAGGCGCCGTGCCCAAAGTTGCACCTCCTGTGAATAAAGTTCCGTTTCGCACCAAGTCAAAAATGCGATATTTGTTGTGGGGCTCGGCGCTTTCCGCGGCCGTGGTACTGGGCAAGGCGGCCCAGTCGCGCAAGCGGTCCAAGAGCGCCGCCAAACCGGATGGCGAAGGCGACAACGACAAAGACGCGCAAACGCCGCGTTCCTCGTAAGCGCAAACCGCTGACCGCGGGACTGTCACCGGCAGACACACAAACCGACATCGGCGCGAGTGTGGGGCCGGTTGCGGATCGAGTAAAACATGAGGGCGGCGTGGTGCTGGCGGCCTATCGAGATCCGTTGGGCGGGCATGCGCTGGTGTTGGCCGTGCTGCCCATCGACCGGATCCAGCCGACGCCGTTCCAGCGCGACCTTTCGGAAGCGCACCACAAACGTCTTGCCGGAGTGATTGAGAAGACCGGCCGTTTCCTCGATCCCGTGATCGCCGTTCCGGCTCCGAATGATGGCTTTTGGACGCCCAACGGGTTGCACCGTTTGGAAGCGATGCGTCGGCTGGGCGCGCGATCCATCACCGCGCTCATCGTTCCCGAGCGCGAGGTGGCGCGGCAAATTCTGGCGCTCAACACCGAGAAGGCACACAACCTGAAGGAGCGCGCGCTCGAGGTGATTCGCATTGCGAAGGGGCTTGTGGAGGAATCGCCGAATGAGCCGGAATCGAGCTTCGCATTCTATCTTGAGGATGCTTCGCTCGAGACCTTGGGAATCGCGTACGAGCAGAAGCCGAAGTTCGGCGGAGGCGCGTACCATCCGGTACTGCGGCGGGTCGAAACTTTTTCCGACGAGGCCGTGCGCGCGGCGATGAAGGCCCACGAACGGCGCGCAGACCTGTTGCTGCAACTCGAAGAACAAGTGGCCGCGGTGGTGGCCAAGCTGAAAGAGCGTGGGCTGCAGAGTCCTTATCTCCGTTCGTTCGTGGTGGCGCGCATCAATCCTCTGCGATGGATACAGGGTGAGTTTCCGCCGGCGGAAAAAGTGCTGCAAACCATGCGCGATCGGGCCGCTCGCTTCAATACGGAGAAAGTGAAGCCGCAGGATCTCGCGGGAGGCTTTGCGCCCGTGGCCGACGAAGAATGAGCCGGGGCTGCGATATACTCCACTGTACGCAATGACAGCTCTTTCGCGTCGCACTTTTCTGAAGACCTCTGCCTGCGGAGCCGCGGCTCTGTTCGCCGCCGAACCACAACTGACGTTCCCGACCGACCCGCGCGAGCGCCTGGCCGTCACTTCCTGGCCCTTTCGCGCCTACATGGCTACATCTGGCAACCACGACGGCACGAAAAAACTGATTGACGCGAAGGATTTCGCCGCCATGGTTGCCGAGCGCTTCAGCATTCACAATATCAATCCGCTGACGTCGCACTTTAGCTCGACGGTACCGGCGTATCTCGAAGAACTGCGGTCGTCAACGGCCAAAGCCGGCTCGCATATCGTTGATCTAGGTCACGGCGGACGCAGTTTCTACCATCCGGACGCCGCCAAGCGGCAGGATGCCATCGCATTTGGCAAGAAGGGAGTGGATATTGCGCTGGCGATTGGCTCTCCGAGCATGCGCCAGCACATTACCGGCGCGCCCGGTGGTAAAGCGGATGTGAACCTGGCGGCCGAGACTCTGGGTGAAGTCGCGGCGTACGGTGAGAAACACAACATCGTCATCAATCTGGAAAACGACGTGCCCGTCGCCGAGGACCCATATTTCCTGGTGGCGGTGATTGAGAAGGTTCACAGTCCCTACTTGCGCGGCCTGCCCGATTTCGCCAATTCCATGAATCCGCGCGGGGATGCCGAGTGGAACTACAACGCGGTGGCCGCCATGTTCCAGCATGTGTTCAATATGGCCCACGTCAAGAGTGCCTACGCGAACGACAACGGCAAGGTATATCAAGTCGATCTCGCTCGGCTGTTCGCCATCGCAAAGCAGGCGGGGTATCGCGGGTACTTCTCGATGGAGGCGGACATGCCCGGCGATCCGTTCGAGAACACGAGGAAACTCGCGGAAGAGACTATCCGTTACCTGTCGTAGCCCGATTCAGCGCGCCACGCTGTGATAGCCTAGCAATTTCCAGGAGGTAAAGTATGGCCGGAGCAAACGATCGCGTTCGCGTGGCGGTGTGCGGCATTCGTGGTCAGGGGTTCGCGCACGTGGAAGAGTACTCGCACCTGGACAACGTGGAAGTCGCGGCGGTCTGCGACGTTGACGAGAACATCGTTCGCAAGCGGCTGGCGGACATGGACCTCCTCGGGATGCCCAAGCCAAAGGTGTACAAGGACCCGCGCCAGGTGATGGACGACAAATCCATCGATGCCGTCTCCGTTGCCACACCCAATCACTGGCATGCGCTGGTCACCATTTGGGCCTGCCAGGCCGGCAAGGACGTTTATGTCGAGAAGCCGTGCTCACACTTCTTCTGGGAGGGACGCCAGATGGTGCGCGCCGCGGAGAAATACGACCGCATCGTGCAGCATGGAACCAACAGCCGCTCCAATCCGGCCGTGCGGGAAGGTATACAAAAGATACGCGAAGGACTGATCGGTGACGTTTATCTGTCGCGCGGGTTGTGCTTGAATCATCGGGATACCATCGGGCGCGCGCCTGCCGAGCCTGTGCCCGCGGGCCTGGACTACGACCTGTGGACGGGCCCCGCGCCCAAGCACGAGTTCACGCGCAATCGATTCCATTACAACTGGCACTGGTTCTGGGATTACGGCAACGGCGATATCGGCAACCAGGGTTCGCACCAGATTGACGTGGCGCGCTGGGGATTGGGCGTCGGGTTTCCGATTAAAGCGTCAGCCATGGGCGGACATTTCATGTTCGATGACGATCAGGAAACGCCCAATGTGCTGCACTGCGAATTCGAGTTCGACGGCATGGGAAAACGCAAGATGCTGGAATTCGAGGTGCGCAACTGGTACAGCAATCATGAAGCCGGCATCGGCACTCCGGGATTCGGCGGCGAGGTGATACCGAGCTTCCTCGGACCTCCCGGTCACGAAGAGCCGCTCGAGATGGTCGGCAATACGGTGGGCGACATTTTCTACGGCTCGAAGGGTTACATGGCCGTGACCAACGAGGAAGACTACCAGTGTTATCGCACCTGGCTGGGCAAGGAGCGGCAGCCCGGTCCATCCAGTTCCAAGCGCGGGAACAACTGGGAGAATTTCATCAATTGCGTACGCAGCCGGCGCAAGCAGGACTTGAACGCGCCGATTCAGGAAGCGCATATGTCCTGCACGCTGGTCCATCTCGCGAATGCATCCTACCGGCTCGGACGTACGCTGCAATTCGATCCCGCTGCCGAGCAGGTGGTGGGCGACGAAGAGGCAAACCGCCTTCTGCGTGGCCACCATCGCGAGCCCTTCTTGATTCCGGAGAACGTCTAACCTGCCCATGACCCATACAACGAGCAAACTCTCTCTGGCCGTTTTCGCGTGCGCGCTGACTTGCGGCGCCCAGCAAACCGCCGATGTCCAACGCAACGGAAATCAGATCGACGTGAGCATCGCCGGCAAGCCCTTCACCACTTACTATTTCGATCCAAAGGTCGCCAAGCCCTATTTGATGCCCCTACGGAGCGCGCACGGAACCATCGTGACGCGTGGATATCCCGTCGGAAACGAAGTTCCGCCAGGCAGCCAGCGCGACCCCAGCTTTGAGCCGCACCAGCGCCCGCTCTATTTCGCGCATGGGAACATCGATGGGCTGGACTTCTGGGGCGAAGAGGCATTTGACAAGATGTTCCACGATCACGGCAAGCAGAGCTATGGACACATGGTGATGCAGAAGATCGACGACGCGCGCGGCGGCGACCCGGCCATGATTCGCGCCGAGTTTACCCTCGAGGATCCAAGCGGCCGCGTGATCGGCGAGGAGACGCAGGCTTTCGCCTTCCGTGGCGATGATCATACTCGCGTCATCGACTGCGAATTTACCGTCCACGCCACGCACGGCCCGCTGACTTTCGGCGATTCCAAAGAAGGAACGTTTGGCATCCGCGTGATCAAGGACCTCGATTCGCCGCCCGCGCACATGGTGAATTCGGTGGGCGCGGAAGGCGAGAAAGCCATCTGGGGCAAACGGGCGGACTGGGTCAACTACGACGGCAAGGTGGAGGGTGAGGAGGTTGGCATTGCGGTTCTGGATCACCCGAAGAGCTTCCGGCATCCCACGACCTGGCACGCACGCGGCTACGGCTTATTCGCTGCGAATCCGTTCGGCCTCCGCGATTTCACGCGCGATCCCAAACAGGATGGAAGCTGGACGATCCTGGAAACCAAATCGCTCACATTCCGGTATCGCGTGATCATCCATGACGGCGATTACAAAACGGCCAAGATCGCCGAGGCTTACGAAAAATACGCCGCGGAGCCGTAACCTTAGCGTTGCTGTTGCCCTTGGCGCGCTGGCGCTTTCCGCGCAGCCATCCGCCGGCCCTGAACCAGGGGGCTGGTTCGCCGGCGATCCCCATGTGCACTGCGATTGCGGCGTAGCGGGTGGGCTGACCGTCACGCCGGAACAGGTGTTCGCCGCTATGAGCACCAATCGTCTTGCCGTGGTCTCGCTGCTGGCCGACATGGGTAACGGCGAAGTGCGCGACGCTCCGCGCGATCTGCCGAAGATCAACGGTAAGGACCTGCCGCTATCGACGCCGCGACAGATTCTCCACTGGGATGCGGAATGGCACTTTGATCCCGAGGGAGTGACCTTCGACCAGAAAGCCATCGGCGGGCACCTGATTCTGCTGGGTCTCCAGCATGGAGAAAGAACATTCTCCGAGTACACGTATCCAGTGATCGAGCGCGCGAAACAGCAGAAAGCGGTGGTGGGTTACGCCCACATGCAGTACCTGAAAAACGACATTCCACACGAACTGGATTGCTGCGCGCCGCTCGATTACCCGGTGGAATCCGCACTGGGCACAATCGATTTTCTGGCGGAAGACGTCCACGGAGGCGATAGCGCTGTTCAGGCGTACTATCGTCTGTTGAATTGCGGCTTCCGCCCAGGACTCGCAGCCTCCACGGATTTCCCTTGCAACTTTCACGAGCCCGTCGGAACGCAACTGACGTACGTTCGAACGGCCGACGGCAAGCTCAGCTATCGCGGCTGGATCGACGGCATCGCCGCCGGACGGACTGTCATCTCACGCAACGCCCATCGCGAGTTTCTGGATCTGAAAGTGAACGGCAAAGCGGTTCCAGGAGACGAGATCGCCCTTGCTGGCAAAGGCCGCGTGGAAGTTGACGCGCTCTGGTCGGCAGCTTCGCCGCTATCAGGGCGCATTGAGATTGTTCTCGACAGCGTCGTTGTGGCGAGCCGCGATGTATCCGCCGTGCCAGAACATCCCGCAGCATTGCACGCAACTCTCGACGTCACCGAAAGCGGCTGGATCTGCGCCCGCCGCATGGACGCCAAGGGCCATCAGGTGCACACAGGCGCGGTTTACGTGACGGTGAGTGGCGCTCCGCTTCGCGCAAGTTCCGCCGACGCCGATTTCTTTATCCAGTTCATCGATAACCTGATCCGCCAAACATCACCGGGCGGCGATTGGAACCACTTCTTCGCCCGCGACCTCAGCGCCGCGCAGGCTCGTTATCGCCGGGCGCGGGAGATCTATGTGCGCATTGCCGCCGAAGCCCGCTCGCGAGGTCACTGATCACGGCTTGCCTGGCTGATCGCGCCACATGCCCAGCAGTTTGTAGAGATTGATCAGGTGATGCTGCATGATGGTTTCGCCTGCTCCCACTTCGATGCGCGTGGTGACGTCGGCTCCATAACCGCCGTATGCCGCCGACCGGATGTCTGGAATGTAGCCCGGCCAAACGCCGGCCGCACTGTAGGTGTACCCATAAAACAGTGGATAAGGCACGTCGGCATGCTGCTTCCAATAAGTCTGGAACTTGTGCATGGGCTCACCTGGCAAGGCGGCGATGGCAATTTCGCGATTGATCAGGACCGTCGTAATCCCAACTTCAATGGATTTGTCTTTCTCCCACCGGTCGCCGAACTTCAGGGTCTCGCTTTCGTATTGGATCGGGTAACGCACGGGCGAGGTGCCCTTGATACTACTCGAACGGCGAACCACCTCGTCTCCCAGTAGCTCGCCCATTTTCTGCATGACCGCCAAGTCTTCCTCTTCTTTTCCCGTGCGCCCTTGAAACAGTGGATTGATGTCGCCCGCGCCGCCCTGCACGAACATGCACTGCACGCCCGGAAGGGCAGCCTCAACCTTGGCCCGCATCACGCCCGGATAATCGGCGGAGTAGAGACAACTGGTCGGCCCCAGCACCACCGCGTGGCACGCATAGTGCACCAGCAATGCACGAGTCGCGCCGTTCATGTCCTCCACTCGCATCAGCACGAATTCCGGGTCCACCGGCCCATACGGGATGCGCTCCAGATTATCGAACAGCGCCCGGACTCGCCCATCATCGCGAAGCAACAAGCGGTTGTAGCCCAGTTGCAGCGAACCGCGGCCGATTCCCAACCGTGCCGGAAACATCGACGAAGCGGCCTTCTGCACCGCATCGAACACTTTCTTCTCCATCTCTAGCTGGTATGGCGAAGGCTCGAACGACATCGGCGTGACACCACGCACGCTTCCCTCCGACGGCAAATAGTTCGGAGTCGAGTGACTGTGCGATGCCGCCAGCAGCAGTACGGGAATCCCCAACTTGTCCGCCACGTCGCGCCGCAGATTCTCGGAAACGATGCTGCCCAGATCGAGAGTCACAATCGCCAGCCGCGAATCGCCCGCTGCCAGCACAAGCGCTTTCGCGAGCAACGGATCATGCGTGCCGTTCGCCGGCCCACACTTGCGATTCGCATAGCCGTACATCGGCCCGAAGGAAGACGGTGTGATGTCGGCCGTGGCCATACCCGCTTCGAGCTGCAAGTCCGCTGCATACAGACTCCAGCTCATCAGAGCGACCAGAACAGCAAGAAGCCTCTGTTTCATGGCTTCTATTCTAGTAGCGTCCAGAACGGTGTATCGCTCCAGCCTCGCCGAACAGCTATCTTTCTACTCTCACCTGGCGAATCGCGCCACCGCGTGCCATCGCCGCTCCCAGCCACGCTGAAACTTGAGCGGTGTCGATGGGCCATCCATTGGCCGAGCTGGCATTGGGAGCTATACGTAAGACCTTCGTAAACTCTCTTGCAGCGGTTTGGTTGTCTTTTTCTTGCAGCGCGATCCAGCCTATCGTTGTGCGCGCCAGCGCTTCGGCATGCGTGCGGGCTTCGGCCCAAGTCACGTCGGACGTGTTAGACGGCTTCTGGTTCGTAGCGAAGAACATGTCGAGATTGTCCAGCATTCCGCTGGCGGCCCTCTGACCAGCCGCTAACTGGTCAGCAGTAGGCTTGGGAAGCTTTTGCACATTCATCGCCATCAGGTACATGGCGGTGAAGTCCTGCGGGTCGGCGTGGATCGCCTCGTTCCCGACCGCGAGTACCATCTCCGGCTTTCCAACGGCGGAGTAGGTCTGTATGAACAGGTCGTTGCGCGCCTGGATGAAATCGCTTGCAGGGTATCTCTCTTTCCAGTTAGTCAGCAGGGAGAGCCGCCTGGCGGAACCGTGCTCATTCAGGATCGATTGATAGAGGTCGTATTCCGCGCGATCTCTCCACTGTTGAGTTTTAGAACCGGAGAATTTGCCTGCATCCGCGTCTTTGGGCTTCGGCTCCGGCCGCGGCGGATCGCCATGCGGCACCGGCAGGTGCGGCCGCCTTGCCGGACCAGCACCCGATCCGGATGTACCAGCCGCCCGATCCGGGGGATTCACCACCACAATGCCTGTATAAACCGCCGCCGGATAATATGCTTCCGGTGGCTCCGCGACCGGAGCGATAGGACCCGCCGACGCATCCGCGGCCGCGAAAGGCTGCGGTGGAATCGGTGGTGCGTCCGGAGCCGGCGGCTCTGGGGGCGCCTCCATGCCTTCATATGTCACACCCGGCAGAAGCGGAACCACCCGTGTACTTCCCGCTCGCAGCACCGGCCGAACCGCGTCGAACCGTGCGCTATCCCAGGCCGGCGAAGGCGGAGCGATCACGAACACCGCCGCTGTGGTCGACAGCTTCTCGGCCGGATCGACCGGCGCGATCACACGTGCATCCTGCGTGAAATGTGCCAGCGTCGTATTGGCCCGTGAATATAGTCGTGGAAGGCTGGCCGCGCTCCAGGTCTCGCCGGATGCGAGCGGCCCCCATCCAACCACGTTCGCCTCGCGCAGCCAGTAAACTTCGCCCGGTTTGAAGACCACTCCCTTGCCCGGCAGCCACACCCAGCCCAGGTTGCTGGTTTGCATCCACCGGCCGTAGTGGAACGGCAGCCAGCCCCACGGCTCGTTACCGACCCACGAGTAACCCAGCTCGTCATACCACATCCACTTCCCGTCACGATACGGCGTCCAGTTGGAATTCATTTTTGGCTTCCAAACCGCACCCAAATCCTCGGTTTGCATCCACGCCCCGTTCGCATCGAGATCCACCAGGCCAAAAAACAAATCGGGCAAATGGCCGGACGATGCGCTGGTGGCGAGCGCCCGATCGCGTTGCTCACTCCAGCGATCGCTGTCGAAGGGCGCGATTTCGCGTCGCAAGAAGAATCGCGGGTGGTTGCCATTCTCGATGCGCGCCGTCTGGCCTTCGTTCACATCCAGCTCGGCCACGGGCGAAGAAAATCGCACTCTGCCTTCGATCACGGCGATCTGGCTGACAGATTCGCTAGCTTCCAGGCGCACGCGCGTGCCCCCGCGCACCGTCGCTTGCGCGCCGGGAACGGCCAGTATGAAGGAGTCGCGGCGATCCGGCTCCCCGGTGAAATACGCCACACCGTGATCCAGCGAAAGAAGTGTTACGCGTTGCCCGGTCGAGAGTCGCGTGTAATCGGAGAGCTCACAAATCGCGTCACCGGTGAGCCGCACCGCGCTGCCTTCATCCAGTTCCATCTCGACGCGCGCCCCGGGCCCACTGCGCACCCATGCCCTCTCCACCAGCGGTAGGTTGCGCACCGCCGGCCGCCAGGCATCGAACGGGTGAAGTTGTACTTCGACTTGTCCATCCAGTTCGCCAATGCGTGCCACCCGCACCGGGGCAGCCACAAGCGCAACCGGAAGCGCCGCCAGAAATAACGTGCAATCCGCCGCCTTCATGACGTTATGTCTTCCTTCATCTGACGAACAGCGTACCCCAAGCGTTGCAGCGAAATCTCACCGGGCGAGTACTATGAGTTATGACCGAGGCGGCCCTGCTTGACCACATTTCCCGTTTGCCGCATGCCAAGGCCAACTTCAAGCAGCTTGTGCGCGAGCTCGGCCCCCGCATTTCCAGCCGCGCGGAGTTGGAAACCCTGCTGGCCCGCTTGGCCGCCCGTGGTGAGTTGATCGAGACCCGCTCCGGCCGTTTCGCCGCCACGCGGGGCAATCGCGAATTCGCCGTGGGCCGCCTGTCCATGCACCGCGATGGCTATGGCTTCCTGATCTCCGACCGGCCATTGGAAGGCATTTCCGGCGATATTTATATTCCCGCCGACGCCGCGCAAAACGCCATGCACGGAGATCGCGTCGTGGTGCGGATCGCGCGCATCGAGGCCGGCGGGCGCGCCGATGGCGAGGTCGTCAAAATCCTCAAGCGCGCGCATCCCACCGTGGTAGGCGAGTTCCGCGTGGGCCGCCGCGGCTTCTACCTGGTGCCGCACGACGAGCGCCTGCGCGATTGGATCGAGATCCCCGACGAGCTGGCCATCCCCACCCCCACCGCGCAGATCGATCGCGTAGGGCCGAAGCCCGTCGAAATTACAGACCCCGAAAAGCTCGACGGCATGATCGTCAACGTCGAGCTGCTGGAATATCCGAAGCACGGCGAGCACGGTGTGGGACGCGTGATCGAAATTCTCGGCTCGCCCGGCGATTTCGGCATCGACGTCGAGATTGTGATCCGCAAGTTTCATCTGCCACACCGTTTTCCACCGGAGGTAGTGGAGCAAGCCGAATCGATTGCCGGCGTGATCGCGGCCTGGGAACTGGTCGGGCGCGAGGATTTTCGCTCAATGGACATAGTTACGATCGATGGCGAAACGGCGCGCGATTTCGATGACGCCGTCTGGGTCGATCGTCTCGCCAACGGCAATTATGCCCTGCACGTGCATATCGCCGACGTCAGCCATTATGTCCAGCCGGGCTCGCCCATCGATGCCGAAGCCCGACTGCGCGGAACGAGTGTTTATTTCCCTGACCGCGCCGTTCCCATGCTGCCCTTCGAGCTTTCCACCAACATCTGCTCGCTCAATCCGCATCTGGATCGACTGGTGCTCTCCGCCCTGATGGAGTTCGACCACCACGGCGATCTGGTGGCGCAGAAGTTCGTCCGCGGCGTGATTCGCAGTGCCGAGCGCATGACCTATACGGACGTGCATCTACTGCTCGAAGGCGACGACAAGCTCCGTGATCGTTACGGCCCCCTGGTCGCGCGCTTCGAGTTGATGCGCGAGTTCGCCGAAATTCTGAACCGCAAGCGGGTGCGCCGCGGATCAATCGACTTCGATCTGCCCGAGCCGCTAATAGAATTCGACGAATGGGGAGCCATGACCGGAGTGGTGCGGGCGCCGCGCAACATCGCCCACCGCATCATTGAGGAATTCATGCTGGCCGCCAACGAAGCCGTCGCCGCGCATTTGCAGGCCACCGGGTTGCCCTCCATCTATCGCATTCACGAGCCACCCGACCCCAAGCGCGTCATGGAATTTGAAGAAGTAGCGGCCCACTTCGGCTACTCGCTTGGTGTCGGCGCGATTCCGGTCAAGAAGTTTGCCTACGCGGACAACCGGCGCGACGGGCACAAACAGCGCCGTGAAATCGTCTTGCCGGCCGAAGTCAAGATTTCCCCGCGCCAGTATCAGAAACTGGTGTCCAAAATCGAAGGAAAGCCCGAGGAGCGCATCCTGAGCTATCTCATGCTGCGTTCGCTGAAGCAGGCACGATACTCGGAGGACAATGTCGGACACTTCGCGCTCGCGGCCGAAACCTACACACACTTCACATCGCCCATTCGGCGCTATCCCGACTTAATCGTGCACAGGCTGCTCGCCGCCGCGTTGGATGGCCGGACGTATTCCTCCGCACCTGAGCTGAGCGCCGTCGCCGACGAGTCTTCTCAATCCGAGCGCCGGGCAGCCGAAGCTGAGCGTGAGCTGGTGGAGTGGAAGAAGGTCAAGTTCATGGAAGACCGCGTAGGCGACGAGTTCGACGCCCTGATCATCAGCACCACTAAGTTTGGCCTGTTTGTGGAACTCGCGGACCTGTTCATTGAAGGCCTTGTGCCAATCGATTCGCTCCCCGGCGATCGCTATACCTACCACGAAAATGTCCGCAAGATCATCGGCCAGCGCTCGCGCCGCGAGTTCTCCATCGGCGATCGCGCCCGCGTGCTCCTGGAACGCGTGGATACCGTCGAGCGCAAGCTGCAATTTTCCATCGTCGAACCCGAGCGCTCCGTCAAGGGACATCCGAAACACAAAGCCGGCCGCTAGCTGCCCGTGGGCTTGACAGGCACGTCGCCAAAACGTTATTCTCCTGTTGACGATCTAAAGGAGGTTCGGCGTGTCCTCGCTTCGCATCCTCTTCTCACGAATTCTCGCCACGTTCCGCAAAAGCGCTCGTGAGCGCGAGCTCGACCAGGAACTCCGTGCGCACATCGATCTCCTCGTCGACGAAAACCTCCGCAAAGGCATGTCGCCAACGGATGCCCGCCACGCCGCCCTGCGCGCTTTCGGCGGCATTGAACAAACAAAGGAAGTCTATCGCGAGCGCCGTGGCCTCGTCTTCTTCGAGACCCTTCTCCAAGACATTCGCTGCGCCTTCCGCATGATGCGCCAGAACCGTGTGTTCACCGCCGTCGCCGTGCTCTCGTTGGCCCTCGGCATCGGAGCCAATACCGCCATCTTCAGCCTGGTGGATGGCGTGTTGCTGAAATCTCTTCCCGTCGATCACCCCGAGCAATTACTCCAAGTCACTTTCGGTGGCGAAGAATCATTCACCAATCCACTCTGGGAGCAACTTCGCGAGCAGCAAGACGTCTTCTCTGGTGTTTTCGCTACCTCGGATGCAGGCTTCAACCTGTCCGCCGGCGGGCAAGAGCATTACGCCACGGGATTTCTCGCCAGCGGAGACTATTTCCGAACCCTGGGCATCCGGCCCGTTCTGGGCCGCCTTCTTACACCCGTGGACGATCACCGCGGCTGCCCGGCTGTCGCCGTCCTGAGCTATGGCTTCTGGCAAAGCCACTACGCCGGTGACGGAGGTGTCGTTGGCCGGAAGATCGTGCTCGACGGCCACCCCTTCGACATCATCGGAGTCGCTGAGCCCGGCTTTAATGGCGTGATGGTCGGCCGGAGGTTTGAAATTGCTGCGCCGATTTGCGTTGAAGCCATCGAGCGTGGTGCCGATTCCATGCTCGATCACCGCAGTTCGTGGTGGCTTGGTATCATCGGTCGCCCCAAACCCGGCATGGGCCCCAAGCAAGTCGCCGCCCGTCTGAAAACCCTCGCCCCCCGTATTACGCAGGCCACTACCCCGCAGGACTGGCAGGGTGAACTGCGCCGGCGCTATCTCAGCAAGACCCTCGATGCCATACCCGCCGCCCGTGGCCTGAGTTTTCTCCGCGATCCCTATGGTGATGCACTAATCATCTTGATGGTCGTAGTCGGTGTGGTGCTGTTCATTGCGTGCGCTAACATCGCGAATTTGTTGCTGGCCCGTGCTGCGCTGCGTCGGAAAGAGATTGCTGTGCGCTTAGCCATTGGCGCTGCTAGAGGCCGCCTGGTTCGCCAGCTTCTCACCGAGAGCCTTCTGCTCTCTTTACTCGGTGCGGCGCTCGGCATTCTATTCGCTAACTGGGGAAGCGCGGTGCTCGTCCGATACCTGTCGGCGCGTAACAATCCCGTATTTCTGGACGTGTCGTTGAACCTCCGCATCTTGGGCTTCACGGCTGCAGTCGCGGTCGCCACCGGCATCCTCTTCGGTATGGCCCCGGCCTGGCGCGCCACGCGCGTGCCTCTCAATGCCGCCATCAAGGAGAACGCCCGCGGCCTCACCGGCGGACGCGCGCGCCTGGGGTTCGGGAAGATGCTCGTCGCATTCCAGGTGGCTCTATCGCTCGTTCTATTGGTCGGCGCCGGGCTGCTCTCCGCGACGTTTTGGAAACTCATCACCCAGGATCCCGGCTTCGATCGCAACAACGTCCTTCTAGTGCAGGTGGATTTTCAGAACGCTCGGTACCCAAAGGACCGGCTGCCCGACGCCTGCGACCAGATTCTCGCCGCTCTTCGCGCGCTTCCCGGCGTCCGATCCGCCAGTTATTCCTCAATAACACCCATCGCCGGCAGCTTCTGGAACGAGATCATTCACGTCGACGGCTATACTCCGAAAAATCCCGATGACGCGCTCCTCTTCATGAACGGTGTCAGCCCCGAATATTTTCAGACCACCGGAACTCCCATTCTTGTCGGCCGTGACTTCAGCACCGGCGATTCAAAGAACGCGCCGCCGGTCACGATCGTGAATGAGACCGCGTCCCGCCGATTTTTCCACGGGGTGAATCCGATCGGCAAAGGCTACCGCATGGAGTCCTCAGATGGAAAGCCCGGGCAGCTCATCGAGATCGTCGGTGTAGTCAAGGACGCCAAGTACGGTGAAATGCGCGAGCCCATCAAACCAACCGGCTACGTGCCATCGGTCCAGACGGAATACTTCAACGCCAATACATTCGCACTACGTACCAACGGTCCCGCGTCCTCACTAATCGCTCCGGTGAAGAAAACCTTCGAGTCCATCAATAAAAACATCTATCTCGAATTCACCACCCTCGCCACCCAGGTCAATGAATCTCTCAACCGCGAACGCCTGCTCGCCACCCTCTCCGGCTTCTTCGGCGCGCTCGCCCTGTTGCTCGCCGCCATCGGTCTCTACGGCGTGATGTCCTACACCGTCGCCCGCCGCCGCAACGAAATCGGCATCCGCATGGCGCTTGGCGCCGAACAGAAAACGATTCAATGGATGGTCCTGCGCGAAGTGCTCTTCCTTGTCGGCGCAGGCCTGCTCATCGGTTTCGCCGCAGCCACCGCCGCCACACGCCTGCTCACCAGCATGCTCTACGGCCTCACGCCCACCGACCCCACCACACTCGCCTTCGCCGGCATCACGCTACTAACGGTAGCCGCGCTAGCCGGCTATCTCCCCGCCCGCCGCGCCGCAAAACTGGATCCTATGACAACCCTCCGCGAGGAGTAGGTTTTTCTAGGACCTAATACCTGGCAAGTCTTCACATCCCCATGAGTTCGTTCAACTCCGGTGTTGTCACGCACCTGTCGAGGAAGCCGAAACGGCCGGTGTCTCTCACCTCGTGTGCAGCCTCGAGGAAACCGGTCATTGCCGCACGGTAGAGTGACGTTGCCAAACTGATGCGCTTGACCCCAGCCGCGGTGAGTGCCGCCACGGAGAATGATTTTCCTTTGATTCCCACCATGAAATTGACCGGTTTCGAGACAGCCGCACAAACTGTCTCCACTGCGGCAAGGTCCGGCAGGCCAGGGGCGAAAAGCACCGCGGCCCCAGCCTTTTCGAAGGCTTGTAGACGCTTGATGGTCTCGTCCAGACTCGCGCCGGCGTAGAGCAGATTGTGGGCTCGCGCCGTCAGCAAAAATGGAAACGGTAGTGTGCGTGCCGCCTCCGCACCCGCGGCAATCCGCTCGACCGCCAACTCAATCTCATACAGAGGACTCTCAGGGTTTCCGGTGGAATCCTCGATCGTGCATCCAACCAGTCCCACCTCGGCCGCAAGCCGGATAGTTTCCGCCACTACTTCCGGCGCGTCGCCGAACCCCTTTTCCAGATCCGCGGAGACGGGTAAATCCGTTGCTTCAACAATCATGCGCGCGTGCGCCAGCGCCTCATCCCTCGTCAGTCCGCCATCTCTCCGCCCCATGGAAGAGGCGGCGGCAGCGCTCGACGTAGCCAATGCCGGGAAGCACAGACCGGCGAGAATGCGCGCCGAGCCGACATCCCATGGATTCGGAATGACGAACGCGCCTGGTGCCTCGTGGAGCGCGCGAAACCGAGCTGCCTTTTCGTTCTGGGTGACACTCATTGGAGTTGCCTCGGGATCGGATCTGCTTCTAGTATCTCGGTACTTTCGGATCAATCTCCAAACTCCACCGATCGATCCCGCCCGCCATGCTCAAGCAATTCTCGACGCCGTGCTCCCTGAGCCATCCCACCACCTGCAAACTACGCATCCCATGATGGCAAAACACGATGATGGGCTTCTCTTCGTCCTCCAGCGCCGCCACCGCATTTGGCACCTCGCGCATCGGAATCACATCCGCCCCCGCAATGCTCGCCTGCCGCACCTCGAACAACTCCCGCACATCGATCAGCCGCAGCCGTCCCCCTGCATCCATCCGCTGCTTTACATCCTGTGGAGTGATCTCAAAATAAGAACTTGTCTGCACTAAAACCTACCATACCGCAATCCAGTTCGCCGCATACAGTTGAGGCCGCCGGTACCCTTCTCACGCACAGGCCACTGCGAGAATAGGTAGTATTCACTTACGGATGTGAGCAGCTACCGCAATAACCCAGCACCCACGGAACCAGAGTTGAATGACAACAATGGACAAGCGGTATAGACCTACACGTAGTATAATTTTCCGTAACGAGGCCATGTATCTGTGCTGAGACATTTATGTGTAACTGCTTTACTGATTTGCTGTCTAGGTCTATCGGCGAATGGACAAGATATGGTGAGCCGCGCCGCTGCGAATCAAGCAAATTCAGCCGATCTGGTGAATCACTTGCTGCAATTCGTGAAAAACAGACTGCTTGAAAGCGTCACGATGACAGTTCTCGTGCGGGGGACTTCTAACTCAAGTTCGTCGGTGCTGAAAGTAGTGACTGAGTGGCTTGGCAAGCTTCCAAAAACGGCAGTCGACGACATTTTAGCGTTTTTCGGAAAATGCCTGTTGGGTTTGCTTGCGATTGCTCTGTTTCTTCTGTTCCGGCTCGTGGTACATGTTTTTCCGCGTCCGGGACCAATCGTTTCGTTTTCAGACCTGAACGCTAAGTCAGATGACGCACGCTCCAGCAGCCGGTCTCTCACCGCAGACATTCTCAATCTGCTGGAGCATCCAGAAGCAGTTAATGTCGAGGGCTTACAAATGAATACGATTCCGGGGACGGACCAGCCGGCATTTGGGGTTGTACGGCCGGTACCGGAAATGCATCCGATGACTGATTTTGCCCCTTCCGAACATCCAATAAAGATGGGGGGCATCGAACTAACTCTGCAAGATCTTACACAACTCATCACGCGCCTGTTTTCTCGGCCCTACCGGGAGGAACTAGTAGGTTGGGTGCGTTGCGGCGAACGGGCAGCAGTGGCTGAGGCCGAGTGGTGGACGCGCCGGCGTCAGTGGCCCTTCCGTGCGCGCCGCCAAGCCTGGCGTGCAGAAGCAACCGGCGATCGTGCGCGAGAAAATGCGATAGGGGATCTTGCGGCCAAAATACTTGTCGGTATGGGGCGAAGCAGCTTTACCGATAACTGGCAAAGTCTCAAGTTTTACCAGGATGGAATCCGGGTTGCGCGGAAAAAGGGCGGGAGTTTCTCGCGCGATTGTTCTGAGGAGGCCTGCCGATGTTTCGAGCGTGCTGTGGCCGTCGATCCAGCAAACTGGATTGCGCGTTTTTACTTTGCTCTCGCGCTCTGTCAAGAGGGGAAGCCAGCCACTGCTCTTCGCCATTTCCGGGTACTCGACGAGGTGTTGAGAAGCGCAGTTAGTGACAATGCATTCAAGAAGGTACTAGCTGCAAAGCACAACGTATTAAGTCGACTGGTTGCCCGGCTCATCAAGACTTACCCGCACGTACAACGGGCACGCCCCAGAAGCGAGCGCGTCAGGTCGCTCTTGCACCATATCGCGGAGTTTCCCGAGTGCCCTTTCATTGTCCAGTACAACATTGCAATTGCCGTTGCAGACTTGTGCCGGAGTAGCGGCAATCGGGAGAGTTTTGTTGTAAACGAGGAGGCCTGTTGGAGTGATCCAATCCAATCGTTAAGAACAATTGCAGCCGTTGATCACGACTACTCACCTGGTGGGTCGAGTCAAAACGGCCAAGGCGATCCACTAGCTGCATACCGCGACTGCGAACGCCATCTGTCACCCAAGACAAGATTCCAATTATCACTGTACGCGAGAAGCGCTTGTGCGCATTTAATTTCGCTTAGCGATGCGGCCGGTGCTTTGAAAGAGATCACGTCCATTTTGCAGTCGATAGAAGAGACTTGCAAAAACGCCAGGTGCTTGGATAGGAGAATCGATAACTGGATCGATAACTGGAGATCGTTGCAAACGACCAGGGCGGTGGTGTTGGCTGCACTGGCACGCGTACTTTGCCGCGATGCTCAACTGAAACCGAATCAGGAAGCAAGGGACAGGTTTTACGAAGCGATCGCGTCGGAACCGAATCTGGTCGACGCCTACGTCCAACTTGCGAAATTGTACATGCGATGGCGCAGACAGTTCGCTGACAACTGGATAGCGCGCGCCGACTCGCTTCTCAAGCGTGCGGATGAGCTAAACCCCGCGTGCGATGAAATTATGATGGCGCGCGCGGACCTGTTCGTAATGCCGGTGGTTGGCCGGATCGCAGACGCTCTCAAAATTCTCCGAAGTATGGCAGGTTCCGATCCCGGGGCACTTCAGCCTGAACGCGTGGACTCCTTAGTTCGGCTTCTCAAGCAGGTGTTAACCGACAAGAGAGTCCCGAATGAGGAGAGGCCGTGGATCGAATGTGCGTTGAACAAATATGAGAATTCGGCAACAGAATTTGCCAGAGGTGCTCACGCATGACTCGACTTCGGACCTAGTGTCTTAGCCATTGGTGTTCCGGCGCCGAAAAACTCCGCTTGGCGACGCTCGCGAGAACCTAACACCTAGAACCTAACACCTAGAACCTAACACCTAGAACCTAACACCTGGCACCTGTCTTCACCTATCTCTTTTCCCGCTTGATCTCGATGTTCAACCGTTTGATCTTCTGATTGAGCGTTGAGAGCGGAACGTGCAGGCTGTCGGCGGCTTCGGTCTGGCTCCAGTTGGCTTTCTCCAGCGCCTCGATGATAATGCGCCGTTCAAAATCGGCCACAATTTCGAACAGTGAGGCATCCGCCGGAAGCGGTCCGCCATCGGCGCGGCGCCGAATGCCATTCGCTTGCAACAGATTTTCCGGGAAAACATCCAGCGGAACTGATGCCTCGGAGGCCAGCACCACCGCGCGCTCCACCACATTCTCCAGTTCGCGCACGTTGCCCGGCCAGTTGTGGTCCATCAGGATCTGCAAGGCCTCGGGCTGGAAGTGCAGCACCGACCGGTTGGAGGCGTCCAGGTACTTCTGGTTCTCGCGGCAGTATTTGGTGAAGAAGAAATCCACCAGTGCCGGAATGTCTTCCTTGCGCTCGCGCAGCGGCGGCAACTGAATGTTGATGACGTTCAGGCGGTAGTAAAGATCCTGGCGGAACCTTCCGTCGTCCACCAGCTTGCGCAAGTCGTCATTGGTCGCTGCCAGAATCCGCACGTCCACTTTGATCGTGTCGTTCGAGCCCAGCGGCTGAAATTCCTTTTCCTGGATCACGCGCAGCAGCTTGGCCTGGGTCTCCGGGCCGATGGTTCCGATCTCGTCGAAGAATATCGTGCCGTGGTTGGCGACTTCGAAGTAACCCTTGCGCGTCTGAATCGCGCTTGTAAAGGCGCCCTTCACGTGGCCGAACAGCGTCGATTCCAAAAGGTCGGGCGGCAGCGATCCGCTGTTCACCGGCACGAACATGAAATCCGCGCGCGGCGAATGTGCATGGATGGCCTTGGCAATCAGTTCTTTGCCCGTCCCGGTTTCGCCGGTCACCAGGATCGTCGAACGGCTTGGGGCCACCTGGCCCACCAGATCCAGGACGCGCAGCATGCGCTCGCTTTTGCCGATGATGTTGGGAAAACTATAACGCTGTTTGAGCGCGCGCTTGAGATGCGTGTTCTCGTACACCAGGCGCCGCTGCGTGATCGTGCGGTCGATCTCGATCAGCAGCTTGTCGTTTTCCCAGGGCTTGGTGAAGTAGTCGTTCGCCCCCGTCTTGAGCGCCCGCACCGCGGTTTCGGTCGATCCGAATGCCGTGATCATGAAGATCGGAGTTTCGTGATCGCGGTCCCGCACTTCCTTCAGCACGTCCATCCCGGACCGGTCCGGCATCATCAAATCCAGCAGCACCAGGTCGTACGCGTGCGACTCGAGCCGTTTGGTCCCCTCGGTGGCGTTGGCCGCCAGGTCCACCTCGTAGCCTTCCAGGCTCAGCAGCGCATCCAGGCTCTCCCGAATGTCGCCTTCATCATCGACAACAAGTATTCTGCCTTTTGCCGCGGTAACGGCTGATTGTGGCTCCAGGACGGTTTCAGGCATTCACCGGCTTCCTCTGCGTCTCGCGCAGACGGGCCGCGGCCTTCGACCAGGGAAGCTCGATGCGAAAACGCGTCCCCCCTCCCGGCCGGCTGAAAACTTCAATACTGCCCGCGTGCTCTTGAATGATGCCGTAGGTCACCGAAAGTCCCAGCCCCGTCCCCTTGCGCGCGCTCTTGGTTGTGAAAAACGGGTCGTAGATACGGTTCAGGTATTCGGGCGCGATTCCGTGCCCGGTGTCGATCACGTCCACCAGTGCTCCGCCGTCTCCCGGCGATGTCTGAATCTCGAGCACCCCACCCCCTTCCATAGCGTCGCGTGCGTTCAGGAAGAGGTTCAGGAACACTTGTTGGAGCTTTCCGGCATTGCCCTGAATGGGCGCGAGCGTGGCTTCGAGAGAGCTGCGCACTTCCACGCCGGCCTTTTTCATTTGATGCTCCACCAGCGAGACGGTTTCCTGAATTACGCGATTTAAATTCACTTCCCCGAATTCCGTGCTCGAGGTGCGCGAAAAATTCAACAGGCCGTTCACGATCTCGCTCGCCCGGAAAGTCGATTTCGCGATCTTTTCCAGCATGCGCGATTTCTGATCGTCCTCCGCCACTTGCTTGGCTAGCATCTGCGCGTAATTGGAAATCACCGCCAGCGGCGTATTCACCTCGTGGGCAACGCCCGCCGCCAGCAATCCAATGCTGCTCAATTTGTCCGCTTGCACCAGGCGTTTTTCCAGCTCCGCACGATCGGTCACATCATCGAAAATAATGAGGCGCCCGATGTGCTCCTGGTTTTTCGAAACCAGAGGCGCAATGGCGATGTTCAGTGTCGCTTCACGCAAAGCTCCGCTTCTGTTGCCATTCACGTATCCGTTCGCCGCCATGGTGCCGGCGGCCGGGCGCAGCACATACTTGTAAATGTGATGAATACCCGTATCGGCGCGCACCATTTCGAACTGCTCCGCTAAGTCCTCTGGGAATAGCGATCCGAGCGGTTGGCCGACCGCCTTCTCGCGGGCAATGCCGGTCAGACGCTCGATCTGCGTGTTCCAGCTCTCCACGCGATCGTCCAGCCCTGCCGCCAGAATGCCCACGTTGATGGATTCGACGATGTTCTCGCTGAACTCCTTCAGCCGTTCGTACTCATCCGCTTTGCGTGCCAGCGAACTGTAGAGCCGCGCGTTTTCGATAGCGATTCCCACGTAGCCTGAAAGCGTGACCAGCAACTCCAAATCCACGCTCGAAAGAAAATCGCCGTCCGCGGTCCGGCTGACTCCCAGGTAAGCCACCGTCTCACCGTGCGCTACGCATGGAATGTAGTAAGTGAGATCCAGATCCTCGATGGCGCGGCGTACCGAAGCCGGCCACGAGCCGGACATGGCGTCCAGACGATGCCGCGTGCGCTCGAAAAACAGATACGGCTGATCGCGCTGCCAGTTCAGAAAACTCAGGTCCAGGGCGTCTCGCGGTGTGATGGGCCGCGCGTTCCGGTCACGCAGACCGACACCCATCCGCAGGTGGAAATGCGGCTGCCCATTTTCCTCCCCGTTCTCGCTCAGGAAAAATGCCGAATGGCTGATCGAAAGAGTCTTGGTGAGCCGGTCGGCTACTGAGTGCAGCATGGCGTCAAGATCGGTCTCGGTGCTTAGCTCGCGAGCAAAATGCACCAGTGTGAGCCGATAGTCGTATTTGTCGCGATAGAAATACCGGTCGAGGCGCTCTTGAATCCAGTTGCGGAGCGGCTGGAATAGGAATGCCGCCGCTAGCATCACTACCACCAGTCCGGTATTCCCAAGATCCTGGAAATTCTTCTGCACCAGCGTGCCCAGCGAAATGATGATGCCGTAAAACGCGGCCAACACGCATACCGTTGCCAGCGTGTAGGCATATCCGCGGCGGAACAGAATATCAACATCCATCAACCGGTAGCGCACAATGGCGTACGCCAGACTCAGCGGAATCAGTTGCAGCGAGAGTACCGACGCTTTCATGAGCGGCGTGGGAATAAATCCAAGCAGATATGGCAGCGCGTAGAAGAGCGCGAACGGCAGGATGCCGGCAAACGTTCCGTTACGCAGCCATTGCAATTGGCGGCGCACCACGGGGTCTTCGGCTTTCCGGAACTCTAAGGTAAGTGCCAGACCACCAAGTAGATAGACGGATGTGAGCAGCGCCAGCCACATCCGGTCCAGCATCCATCGCAACTCAATAAGCGGACTCGAAGTGCGCAGCATGCCGGAGCTGGCCAGCAGGTACAGCGCGATCATCGAAGCCGCCAGAACGTACATCCCCGCAACTGCCATGCGTCGCCGGAACCATTTCCGCGGCTCCGGGAACACCAGGCAGAAGTGAGCGAAAATCACCGGTGCCAGCAATCCCGCCGTCACGTTGCCCCAGTACATCAACTTGTCGAAATTGTTCAACTTACCGGTGTAGTGGAAGGTGCAGAAGATGAACGAAACCAGGCAAAAGATATAGAAATGCTGCGCTTTGTAAGCCGTGCTGCGGCGGAAGTATACGAATAAACCGATGACAAGATACGTAATCCCAACAAAATACAGGTAGTAAACAGCGGGATCGCGGGGCGTCTCTCCCACCACCAGCTTCTTGATCTCGATTTCCACGCCACCACGCCGAACCACGTAGGTGGTCTGGTAATTTGACCCGATGCGGACTAGAACCTTCTCCACATCAATGGCTTGGCGGACCGGTGTTTCGTTGATGCTGACGAGGATGTCGTCATTGTGCACTCCGACGCGCGCCGCCGGACCGGTGACCCGCGCCGCCGAGACTCCGGCAGCGGTATCCACCCAGATCACGCCGTCATCGGGCAGCCGGAAACGGCTCTGCTGCTGGAAATTGATGATCGCCGACACACCCGAAGCGAGTGTGAGCAGCGTCAAGAGCGCTGTGGAAAGCTGGAACTTCAGTTCCTGGAACATGTAGACAGCCCGATTGTACTCGGGGACACCAACACCTTTAGCTTAGCTGGCTTTGCACGTCGGCTGCCAGCCCCATGAAGCCTTATTCATTTCAGAATTCTATACTTTTATTGCACTTAGGCTTGATGAGTTTCGCAACGAATTCGGAATTCGGGAGATCCACACTACATAGAAGTGTAGCCCGCCCGGCTCAGATCTTGGCCTTGGGATAGCGCTTCCTTATCCAGGCTACGAAGGATTCCGGTGCCGCCATAGTAGATAACCGACCCTGGCGAACCAGCGCCCAGTCACCAAACAGACCTGACTCCTTGATTTCATGCAGAGTGGTAGGCGGTTCCAGGCGGGTCAGGAACTCGAATTCGATGACTGTGAGTTTGGGGGATTTCGGGTCTGGGCGCGGCTCGGAAACCACTTGAGCTAAGCCGACCACGGCGGAATCGCCACCGCTGTGGTAGATGAAAACGCGATCTTTGGGGCGCATCTGGGCGATGGCGCGTAAAGCCTGTGGATTCTTCACGCCATCCCAGACGGTCTTGTGTTCACGCTCGAGTTGATCCACGGAGTAAGTTTCGGGGTCGGTCTTGGCGAGGAAGTAGTTCACAGTGAGTGATATGCTACCGCGAATCCTGGGGCAGACGCCAGAACAGTGCGGCGGCGGCTGCGGCGAGAATCGATGCGGCGGCCAGCATGGGCGGGTAGCCATAGCGGGCGACGACGGCGCCGGCGACGGTGGCGGCAAGCGCCTGGGCGGCGAACATCACCAGGAAATTCAGCGCGGAGGCGCCGCCACGCTGTTCCGGCAGAACGCGGCTCATGAGGGAAGTATAAATGCCGGGTTCGCTCATGTACTGGAAACTCGCGAAGGCGGCATAGAGCGCAGCGGCAACGAACGCCACATGAGCGGGAGCAAGTAGAGCCAGAGCGCCGGCGGTGGCAAGCTGCATCAGGGCGACGCCACGTGTAAGACCGAGGTGACGCAGCACAATGGGAGCGGCCATCATGGCGGCGACTTCAACGGCCTGCGCGATGGAGAAGGTAGTTCCAATCTTTTCGACCGACATACGGAACTGGCGCGCGAAGTAGGCGTTGAAGAACGGATTGAACAGGCCGATGGCAAAGCCCCAGACGCCGATTGCCACCAAAAAGCGGCGGATGAACGGGCCACCAGGATACGAGCGCGTTTCATGGGGCGCCGGCGATTCCAGACGCAACCGCAGCGCAGGCCAAAGCGCCAACAGGACGGAAGCGCAGGCAGCGAACAGAACGAGCTGTTTCGCTCGCGCGGGAGAGGACGCCCAACCGGCGCGCGCGATCCAGCCAGGCATCCTGCCGCCAATCAAGCCGGCTATCACGCCCAGGCCAATACCCGTTCCGAAGGTGATGCTGAAGCCGAAAGGGCGGGCGCTCTCGGTGGTGACAGCGGCGACGACCGGGGACATGCAGACGGCCCAGATGGCGAACATCAATCCCCCGGCGAAGGCCGCTGCGACCAGCGCGGGCTCGCCACTTATCACGGTGCGCAGCATGTATACGATCGCTGTTCCGATGACACATGCGAGCAGTGTTTTCTTGAGACCCCACCGATGCGCCAACGCCCCGGCGGGCAGCACGCCCACGAGATTTCCGGCGGTGAATGCGCTGGCGATGAGGCCGAGTACATTCTCGCGATAGCCGAGATCCAGGAGATACAGATTGTAGAGCAACAGGAACTGGTACGCGCCCAGGTTCAATAAAATGGAGCACGCCAGGTATCGCCAAAAGGGCGCCTGCAACCGCCAGGTGCGCGCCTTCCAAATGAGACCATGAGCCACTACGGGCGGCAAGGAACGCGCATGGTGGCGAAAGCGCCGGGCCAGGTATGTGGTGTACCGGACACCACGCCGGATGCGCAGGCCCCAGGTAATCTGATCGTCGGGAATATATTGTGGCTCTACGGCGCGAGGTATTGAGGGAAACACACGGCGCAGGAACACCTCGCGGCGGTCGCTGGGCGAATCGACGAAAGCGAGGTGCAGCCATAACTCGTGCTTGTTGGGGCGGAACCAGGATTCAAGGGGCGCGGCCGCGTAGCGCTCGAACCAGAGCAAGACGTCCTCGTCGAGCCGCTCAATCTCTTCGGCGGGAGCGGACGCGATGCGGCATCCGAACCACGACTCAGCCAGACGGAATGCCACCGCCTGAAGACGGCGTAGGGTTGGGGAATGCAGGTTGTGCCAGCGATCCCAAAAGGCATCATCCCCACGCTTTGTTTCCAGGAAGTAGGCGATTTCGTAGACGTGCAACGGGCGCAAGGGGGGACGGAACAGATGCCGCAGCATATGCAGGCTGGCGTAGGCGAGGCGGTCGGCGGCATCAAGCACCGGGATGCCATCCTGCGCGATGCGACGCTCCCAAAACTGCTCGATGCCAGGAGCATCGAAGTGCTCAGTCGCCGGATCCCAGAATCGATAGTGGAGATCAATGCATGCGGGGATTTCGGGGTCGAAGAAATCGCCGCGAAATTCCCAGCCGGTTTTGCGGATCAGGGGCGGGTAGTGATCGGCGAGGGCGTCTTCGGCGCCCTCGAACGGCACATAGTCCATTCCGCGAAGGGCTTCATGGGCGCGCTCCAGCGAGCCTGGTGGCGCGAACAGATCCATGTCGTAGCCGACCCGGAGATAGGGATCAGGCGCGTAATCGTTCTCGTGCGAGAAACCTTTCAGGAGGAGGTATTGGATACCACGTTCTTCAAATGCGGCGTCGATCTCAACGAGGGCGGCGCGAACCCGGCCGATGCGTTCGGCGTTGTTCGCGATATTGCGGTCAATCCGCTCAGCAAGCCAGGCCGGCAGATAGTCGCGGTAGAGCGCACCGAGAAAAAGCGTCAGGCTGGAACGATCACAGAACGCTAACGAGGCTTTCCACTCGGCATCGGAGACGCGGCGGAGCAATTCCGGCGCCGGAGCCGCGAAACGCAGAGCGGCGAGAACGGCGCCAGCAGCGCGCGGCAGACGCGGGTTTTTCTCCCACGCAAGCGGCGTGGTGGAAGTTGATAGAACGCTTCGCGTGCCGGTCACAGGCATGAACGCCTATTCCCTAGAAATCGTACCGCAGCGCCAGTTGAATTCGCCGTGGATCACCGGTGGCCAAAATTCTGCCGAAGAACGGGCCGAAATCTGGGTAGGGTCCGGGGATGCCGAAATTCGGGTGATTGAACGCGTTGAAAAACTCCGCGCGAAACTGAATCGCGTGGGACTCGCGCGGATGGAAACTTCGGGCCAGGGCCAGGTCGTAAATAATGTCGCCCGGTGTTGGAAGGATATCGCGCCCGGCATCGCCAAAGGTGTAGGGCGCAGGTTGGCTGAACGCGGCGGCGTTGAACCATTCGGCCGGCGTGCGCTTGCCAGGAGGCAGGATGATGCTTTGGCCGGGAACGATATTGGGCCGGTTGGGCGTGCCGGAGTTTGCGAAATCCGCTGAGAAGTAGAAAGGATTCTCGGGCGTGCCATCCTGCATGGTGATGATGCCGCTGGTTTGCCAGTTGCGGGCGAGAGGCCGCAGGAAACCACCCGCGACGGGCAAGTTGTAAACGAATCCACTCGACAGACGGCGGCCCACGTTGAATAATGAGAGCCCGCGCTCGAGCCGGAGATTGCGTTCATCCTGAGCGCCGGCGGCATCGAACAGGCCGGCGATGGGCAGGTCGGCGTCATCGATGGATTTGGACCAAACGAAGCTGGTCAAGAACGAGAGACCCTTGCCCATGCGCTTGGTGCCCTTGAGTTGCAGTGAATTGTAGGACGAATTCGCAATGTGCTGGACCTGAATGATGGGACCGAGATCGGGAAAAGTCCGCAGCGATTGCAGATCACCGGGACGCGGCGGGAGATCCTGCCCGATTTCGACATGGGCGGGGGTATTGAAGCGGCGGTAGAGGCCGAGGTCGGTTCCTTTGGAACCGATGTATGCGGCTTCGAAAAGAATGCCGCCGCCCAGTTCCTGTTGGATGCCGGCGTTCCATTGCTGCATGTAAGGCGTGGGTGCGTGCTGATCGAGGCCGTAGAGAGTCGGAAAACCGGTGCTCGAAGTTTGTGGGAAACCGTTCTCGAGGGTCAGCAGGGGGCTCGCGCCGCTGGTTGCGTTATTTTCCGTGCGGATGTTATTGAGCACGAGATTATAGGCTTCACTGGAAATCTCAGGAGCGTAGTAGAGCCCGTATGCGGCGCGGAATACCATCTTCCGGCCCGGCCAGAGGCTGGATGGAAGTGTCCAAGCGAGCCCGATGCGCGGCGCGATGTTGTGGTAGTTGGGATCACTGGCGCTGGGAACGGTTTGGAGCTGGGGCTCATTGGGTAGCGAGGAGTAGTTGAGATTCAGTAGATGGTTGCGAGCGTCGGTGAAAGGCGCGTAGTACTCGTAGCGCACACCGACGTTCAGCGTGAGTCCCGGGGTGAGGCGCCAGTCATCCTGAAAGTAGGCGGCGTAGGTGTTGTCCCGCAGGTAGCCCTCGGCAAAGCCGACGGTGCGGCTGGTATCCTGCGGCAGACCCAACAGGAAATCAGCAAGGGAATTGCCCGAAGCGCTGGTATTGGTCGGACGGGACGCGGTGAATACGCCGCTAAAGATGTACTCGCCGCGCGGCAGATTGCTTTGCAGGTAATTCACGCCGGCGTGCATCCACTGAAAGCCGGTCTTGAAGGTATGCCGGCCCCGTGTGACGGAAAAGCCGTCGGATAGCTGCCACAGATTGTCGCGCTGGAGTTGCGGCAGATTGGGAGCGTCGGTGATTGTGGAATAGCCTTCGATCTGGAAGTAGGGCAGCCCGAAGTTGGCGGGGTTGCCGGAGAGTCCCTGAAGGCCGAGTTGGCCCGCGAGGTCCTGGTGAAACGCAGCCTGGGGGGTATCGAAGACCTTCAAGCGCGTGAAATCGAGCCGGGCTTCGTTGAGCCAAGCGGCGCCGCTCCAGGTGTGGCCGAGGGCCGCCTGTTGCGCACGAAGATTCTCACTATCGGGCAGCTCCGGAAACAGGCCGGCGAGAACGTTGCGCTCGTCGTTGATGGTGTAGCGCGCAAATAGCCGGCTCTGATTGCGGAATTCGTGATCGACGCGCGCCGATACGTTGTCGTTGTGATTCTGGCTGGGCGTGGAATCCTGATAGTTGTTGTTCGGGTTGTTGATATTGGGCAGCGGCTCGTAGGTGCTGAGAAACTTGCTGGCGATGGGATCGATGAGACTCGGCGGGATGACGTTGCCGGCGAAGGGCAGCCGGTTGCCGGATGCGTCGAGACTGAATGGATTGAAGAGGGGCGCGCCCCCGGCGAAGTCGCCCGTGCGGATGGTGGCATTGGGAACCAGGGCGAGCAGAGGCTTGGCGGACTTGGCGCGCAGGCCCTCGTAGGTGGCGAAGAAAAATGTGTTTTTGATTTTGGGAACGCGGCCGCCGAGGGAGCCGCCGAATTGGCTCTGGCGGAAGATGGGGCGGGGAAGCGTAGGATCGTCGAAATAGTTGTGAGCGTCGAGGGCTTCGTTACGGAAATATTCGAACGCGCTGCCATGCCAGGCGATTGTGCCGGATTTGGTGACGACATCCATGATGCCGCCAGCGGCTTGTGAGAACTCAGCGGCCGCGGCAGAAGTATCGATGTGGAACTCTTGTACCGAGTCCATGGGCGGCTCGACGGCGATGGCGAAGGTATTGCGGTCGGTATCGTTGGCGCCGTCCAGCAGAAAGGCGTTCATATAAGATCGCGCGCCGTTGACGGGCGGATTGAGGGCGTTGGCGCCGCGGTTGGCTTGGACGGCGTTGACCTGATCGGAAGTGAATCCTCCAAGCTGGCGGGGAATCGCCCCAGGACCGAGAGTGATCAGATTGACTACATTGCGCTGGACGAGGGGGAGCGAATCGATATTGGAGGACTCAAGGCGGTAACCGACGGTGGCGTCGTCACTTTGCACGGGCGAAACCTGCGCCTCGATGGTGACGCTCCCGCTCGCGCTCGCAAGCTGGAGCTGCATGTCGAGCCTCGCCTTCTGATTGACTTCCAGCACGACGTTCTTCGATTCGAGAGTTTGGAAGCCGGCCTTCTCGGCGGTGACGGTGTACTGGCCAGGGATCAGCTCATCAACGCGATAGGCGCCCTGGAGATTTGTGACAGCGGTGCGGACGAAGCCGGTAGCGTTCTGATGCGCCAAGATGGTGACAGCGGGAGCTAGCGCGCCGGATTCATCGTGGACTTCGCCCAGAAGCGTGGCTGATGCGACCTGCGCGTATGTGATGGGCCTTGTGGCGAACAGGCATAAAGCGATCAAAAGCCGTTTCGTCATGAAAGTAGAGACTCCAGTACTTGGATTGCGTCGTCGAAATCGCTGTACTGCAAGGTGCGGACGCCACGGGCAAGCATGGCCTGCAGGTTCTCGCGGTGCCAATCCGAGACTGGCGGATCCCAACGCGGGCGGTCCCATTCGAGGAAGGCGAGGGCTTCGCCCGGGTCTTTGGGCAAGAGCTCGGCCGGGCCCGAATCGCGGCGTTCCAGGAACACGATCTTTTCGGCGCGGGAGCACGACGCTGTTTGCACATTGGGAATCGCGCCGCTGCGGAGATCAAACATGTGCTTACCGAACGGAGTGATGCTGCTGGTGTAGCCCTTGAGTTCCGGGAACAACTCGAACGCGGGCGGGCGGAAGCGCAGGTGTCGTGGCCTGCCGATGACGGTGTCGGACTGGGGATCGCGGAGCAGGGCGGCGAAATCGTCGGACAATAACGTCCAGCCGCGCTTGACGCAGGCATAGGCCATGCAGCTCTTACCGGCGCCGGCATCTCCAAACAACAGCACGCCACGGCCGTTGAGGGCCACGCATCCGGCGTGGAGGATCGTGATATAGCGGTAATCGAGGGTGAAATAGGCCATGGTATCGAGCAGATGGTGGCGGAAATAGGGATCGCTCGCCACGGCGGGCGTGACACAGGAGAAGCAGTAGCCGGTTTGCAGATCACAAATGCCGAAGTTGGCGGCATCCGCGGTGATGCTAAATAGACTCCGCTGGGCGCGGTAGATTGGCTCGTGATCGGGCACTGGACCGTCCAAGTGCACGATCACGCGGATTTCGAGAGGCGGGCGATCGAACGCGCGGGTCCAACCGCCCCAACTCTCGGCGGTTGCTTCGAGCACGGCGGGAGAGTTGGTGGTGATCTGCACGGGGAATCCGAGAAGGTAGAATTCGGCGCGGTGCGGGAGCGGCGCACGCAACATCAATCGATCGTCGGGGTGCACAGGCAAGCATCTTCATGATCGCATCCTGGGCGGTGCATTAGACGTTGGAAACACAAGATTTACAACTGTTCAGGAGTGCGAAGAGTCTATCCGCAACGGGCTGCGTAAGATGCGGAGTTGGCAGTTCCGACTGAGAGTCAATTTTTACAAGTTTGCAGAGGGAGCAATCAGCAAATTGAGCTGGTGGATGGCTCCGGCGAAATCCCCGTACCGGAGGACGTAGGCCCCGCGGGAGAGGATAGCGAGGCGGGCCTCACGCTGCTCGTCGGCAACTGGAGAGTTCCAGCGGGGCTGGTCGGACTCAATGCGTGCCAACGCCTCTTCGATCGGAATTGACGACACGTTCGCGGCGTCTGTTCCGTTCCGCTCCAGGAAGGCGGTCGACTCGGCAAAACACTTCACGGAAGTCTGCACCCCAGGAATATCGGAGGCCCTCAATTCCAGAGTCGGCTTTCTGTTTGGCGCCGGTATTATGGGAAGTTGTGCGAGTTCCGGAAACAGCGAAGCCGCCTCGGGGCGAAAACGAATGCGCTCGGCCTTCCCGATGACCATGCGATCATTGCGTCCGCGAATAGGCGCGCAGAAATCGTCGGCGACGAGTGTCCAGCCACTCTTCACACAAGCATAAGTAAGGCAGCTCTTGCCGGCGCCGGACCGGCCACAGAGGAGCAGGCCGCGGCCATTGCGTGCGACGCATGCAGCATGAATGATCGCAACGTACAGGTGGTCGATTGTGAAATAAACCATCCATTCGAGCAACTGAAGGCAATAGAAGGGATCAGTGACGGCAGCAGGAGTCATCCAGGCAAAGATGCGGCCGCGCTCGAGGTCACAGACACCGAAGTTCTGGTTATCGACGGCAACCACGAACAAATTTTGTTGTGCCCGATATACCGGATCGTTCAGGGGAGAAGCGGACTGTTCGCCCGCAACGACCACCCGCATCTCAAGCGAGGCATGCGGAAACAGGCGCTTGGATTTCCCCCAAATTTCCTCCGCGGCGCGCAGGACGAGTGGCGAATTTGTCGCCACGTGAAGCGAGAAGCCGAGGGGATGGTATTCACCCTCGTGCATCAGCGCGGTGTGCAGCAGCAGCGGATCCTGAGTGACCACGACCTATGATATCCCCGCCAATGGGGGACGTGTGGACTCATCTCGCTGCCCCGTCTGATGGAATTGTGGCGTTCCTAGCCGGTTCAACGGACCAATCATGATTTTTCGAGGCAAGATTTTATGGCCTTCCTGATATTGAGCAACGTTTCCTTGTGGACCCTGTGGCAACGCAGCCGGGCAACTTCGGGACATGGGCGATGTATCCGGATGAAATTTTTGCAAAAGTTACAGCGTAGGGCAGATGTAACAGTGATCCCTTGAGTTTTGGATTGATGATATCGGGCTGGCTTAACATCATGCACAAAATAAGCCAGCACTTAGGCGACAGGTTTTCAGGAAAGGCCCGTTCTTGTTTTATGGCCTTGCCGTGTTCGAACAGGGCGCGAATCAACTGGAACATCACCTCTCCCACAGTGTGAGCACTAACGTGTCGCCGGCCATGCGGGCGTCGAGCATTTTCTGATTGGGTAGCGGGCTTAATGGCGAGGCGTGTGACTTGAAATACTCGCGAATTACCGCGTCGGCCGGAGTGCAATCGAGTGTGTACGGGCCCCAAACGAAAATTGCATGGCCAGCGGCGGTTGCCAGGGCGGATGCGCTGCTCAGCTCGTGATTGGCGGAGAACGAAACAGGTTTTTCCGGAGTAAAAGTCACGCGGTAGAAATGTTGCAGGCCAAGCTCGGGAACTCGGGAGCTATGGTAGTTATCCTGAACGAATGCGCCGTAAAAGACGGTCCCGTTGTAAGTTAATCGGGCGCTGCCTTCGAAAATGGTCGGTTAGCCATTGCGTGCGTGTTTCTGCCGGAGCCATTTGCGAACGAGCGCAGCCGGCGATGAGCGCGATGTGCATGAGCGAAATGTAAAATCTGCAGGCCATCGGACAGGGATGCTGAATCCGTAGACTCCGGTGAAAACAGATTTATTCTGCTGTGGCGAAACCCAGGCGAGTGCCGCTAGGCTGGTACTTGACTTCGATGCGCGTGGCGATCATTCACTACTGGCTGCTGAACATGCGCGGGGGCGAGAGGGTCCTGGAGGCGCTCCTTCGGCTGCTGCCGGGCGCCGATATTTTTACACTTTTCTACGATCCGGAGAAGGTGAGCGAGACGATTCGTGCGCGGCGGGTAACGGCGTCGTTTCTCAATCCGCTGCGGCGGCACTACCGCACGCTCTTGCCGTTGATGCCCATGGCGCTCGAGAGTTTCGATCTACGCGAGTACGATCTGATCCTTTCGCATGAATCGGGGCCGGCGAAAGGAGTGCTTCCGCCATCGGCGGCGCGGCACATTTGTTACTGCCATACACCCATGCGGTATCTGTGGGACCTGTATCCGGCGTACCGGAACGAATGGACGGCGAGCGCGTGGAAGCGCGCGCTGATGACGCCGCTAACTAATTATCTGCGCGTTTGGGACTACAGCACGGCGGCGCGCGTGGATGAGTTTGTGGCGAGCAGCTCGAATGCGGCGCGTCGCATCCTGAAAACGTACCGGCGGGACGCGCGTGTGATTCATCCGCCGGTGGCGGTGGAGTCGTTCTACTGGAAACAGCCGGAGGATTACTACCTGATTGTTTCGGAGCTGGTGCCGTACAAGCGCGTGGATCTCGCGGTGCGCGCGTTTTCGAAAAATGGGCGGCGGCTACGCGTGGCGGGGGACGGGCCGGAGTATGCGGAGCTGAAGAGGATGGCGAAAGGGAACGTCGAGTTCTGCGGGCGGGTGTCGGAGGAGGAACTGCGCGAGTTGTATGCGCGGGCGCGGGCGTTCGTCATGCCGGGCGAGGAAGATTTCGGCTTGACGCCGGTGGAGGCGCTGGCGAGTGGGAAACCGGTGATCGCGTTGCGGCGCGGCGGGGTGATGGATAGCGTGCCGGCTGTGGATCCGACGGGTGGTGTGTTCTATGATGCGGCCGAAGAAGAGCAGTTGGCCGCGGCGATCGCGAGGTTCGAGCGGATGGAGGCGCTGTTTGAGCCGCGCGAGTTGCAAGCGTACGCGTCACGATTCTCCGAGGAGCGATTTGCGCGTGAGATGCGCGCGGTTATCGAACCAGGGCGAGAGGGCGGATAGGGGATCCGGTGCCGCCACGGATCTTGAGCGGCGCGGCGGCGAAAACGAATTCGTAGACGCGATCGGCGGCGAGCTGCTCCAGGTTTAGGCATTCGATGATGTGGATGCCATTCTCAACGAGCAGGTGCACGTGGACGGGCATGGTGGGAGCGGGAACGAATTCGAAGGCGACGGTGTCGGAGCCGGCGGCGAAGGCACCTCTCGAGCTGATCCAACGGGCGGCGGGCTCGCCGGGGCCAGGGCCGCGGACCTGCGCGATGAAGCGCGCGGCGTCCTCCCAGTAACGCGCCCAGCCGGTGCGCAGTAGGACAATATCGCCGGCGCGGACTTCCACATTCTCGGCGCGCGCCGCGGCGTCGAGGTGCTCGGGTGTGATCATGAAGTCGATGGGGAGAACGTCGGTGTGCTCGAGCGAGGCGATGTCGAGTAAGACTCCGCGGCGGAAGATGGGGGCGAGGGTGTCGACGGAAAGGCGCTCGAGCCCGCCGGTGTAGGACTGCGCGACATCGCCGCCATCGTGCAGCTTGCCGTGGCGCGAGAAGTGACAGAGGGCGTCGATGTGCGTGCCGACGTGGCCGCCGAGCGCCAGCGCTTCGGAGGCGGAGCTACCGCCCGCAGTGGTGACGTACTCACCGTGCTTCTTGACCAGACCGAACAGGTAGGGCGGATGGACGGGGTGATGCGGCATGCCCACGAAATAGGGCTGGGCGAGGTCGTAGATTTTCGCGGATTCGAGGAGAGCGAGAAGATCAGGGGTCACGATTATTGAGCATAGCTAGAAAAAGCAATTCACCGCAGAGACGCAGAGGCGCAGAGAAAAACAAGAAATCTATCTCTCCTTTGCGGCTGCGGCACTGTGCTTGGCGTTGGCGGAGTGGCGTATAGCGGCAATGAGTACGCTGAGAGCACAAATGTCGTGAGCAAGAGTGCTTCTATACCGCTAAAATCGAAGAAGCTTGAAGATCACGATCTCGAAGGAAAACTACCTCAAGACCATCGCGGAGGCGGAATCGGAGGGGGAAACGGTCATCGCGGCCACATTGGCGCGGTGGCTCAAGGTTTCGGCCCCGGCGGTGACGATGGCGATCCGGCGGCTGAAGCGTGACGATCTGATTCGCGTGGCGCGCGAGGGGCAGATCACGTTGACGCGCGCCGGGCGCACGATCGCCAACCGGCTGCTGACCCGCCATCATTTGATCGAGCGCATGCTCACTGAGATTTTCGGGATGGAGTGGTACAAGGTCCACGACGAAGCGGAGCAATTGGAGCACGCGGTGTCGGCTGACTTCGAGAACAAGCTGCGCGAAAGGCTGGGGGACGGTGGGGCTTGTCCGCACGGCAATCGTGTGGGTGTGGATACGCCGGACGACCGGCGGCGGCGCGGCTTGAAACCGCTCGATGAGGGCGAACTCGAAGAACGGTTGGCGGTGGTCAGCGTGTTCGAGCGGGACCGGCGTTTTCTGGAGCACATGGACAAACTCAACGTGCGGCCTGGGACGGCGATGTGCATTACGGCGGCGACCCGCAAAGCTCTGACTGTCGACGTCGACGGGCGATCGGTTCAGATCGAAAGACCGGCTGCGGAGCGCGTCTGGGTGAGGCCGATGACCTCAAGCACCTCGCGCTGATAGCGCTCGACGGTGAATTGTTCTTTCCAGGCAGAGTACGCGTTGGCGGCAACTTTGGGCAGTTGCTCAGGCGCTTGGATGAGGTGCTGGAGCTTTGCCGCGAGCGCTTCAGGGGTGGGTGGCTCGACGAGGAAGCCGGTTTCGCCATCGTGGAGAATCTCGGGGATGCCGCCGGAAACAAAAGCCACGACGGGGACGCGGGCCGCATAGGCTTCGAGGACGACGCGGGGCGCTCCAGGCTCGCGCAAAGATGGGACCACCAGCAGGTCCAGGGCCGCGAGTACTGCGTGGATGTTTTCCTGCCAGCCGGGAAACTCGACCGGCAGGCCTTCGGCCGCGTGGCGTACCTGATCGAAATAGCGTGATGCTTCGGGATTTTCGAAAAGGGGCGCGCCGCAGACGAGGAATTGGGAATCTGGATGCGTCTGCGCGACCAGACGGGCGGCTTGCACGAACTCGAGCTGGCCCTTTTCCGGCGAGACGCGGCCGATGACGCCGATGCGCGGGCCGGCGGAGGCGGGAACCGGCGTGGCTTCCGCCGGGCCTACACCGTTATAAATTACGCGCACGCGGCCAGGCACGATATAGGGCCGAAGAGGCCGTGCAGTGTGCTGGCAGCAGGCGATCACTCTAGCGTTCGCAAATTGCAGCGAGCGTCCGGCCAACGTGGCCGCGGAACGCTGCGCCAAGTAATTGTGAGAGTGGAACAGAAGAGGAAGTCGCGCATGGCGTGCGGCCCAGGCAGCCGCGGGCAGCACGCGAGGACCATTCACGTAGATGAGATCAGCGCGCGTGTCGCGGGCCACGCGGGAAATGCGGCGTGCGAGCAGCGGCGTGGCGACAGCGAAGCGGGTAAAATCGAGCGGCGGCTTGAGGCCGGCGGCTAGCGAAATCTCGGGAAGCGAGCAAAAGGCGGCGCCGTGATCGCGTAGCTTTTCGACGAGGCGCCCGCGACCCGGAGCCGCGCAGGTCACGGTCCATCCGGCTGTCTGCACGGCCGGAATCAAATCGAGCAAACACTGTTGCGCGCCGCCAAGGTCGCCGTACTGATCGACAAAGAGGATGTTCACTGCGCGGGAGCCGGGCTGCTCGCTCGCACTGCCCACGCCAGGACAAGAAAGTACACGGGCAGCACGCGCCAGTAGGTCAGCAAATCCGCCGAGAACATTTGAAAAATCTGACCCGCCCAAAAGCAAAACATCCAGGTTCCGAGGAAGGAAGCAGTCGGGCTGAAGTGGTGCGCGGCGCGCCAGGCGGTGCGCAGAATCACAACATGGAGCCAGATGAGCGCGGCCAGGCCGACGACGCCGGTTTCGATCAGCATGCTGAGATACATGTTGTCGCCTATCACCGTCTGGCCGATGTAGTCCGAATAGGGCAGGGTTTTGTAACCGATGCCGAAGATCGCGTGCCAGGGGTGGTCGGTCAGAAACTGCACCAGCAGGCGCCAGCTTTCGAAACGGCCGGAGAAGATGGCTTCGCCGTAATCAAAGAAGTAGAGGACGGAGCCGGAGAGCCGCATCCAGGCGGTTTCCACCAGTTGCGGTAGAAAGTAAAAGCTGGCGGCCGCTCCGGCGGCAATGGAAACTGCCAGCAGGGGAACGGCTCTTCGCCACGGGATACGCCCGCGATCGATCCAAGCGAGAGCCGCCAAGGCGACCATCAAATTGATGATCGACGAGCGTGAATACGAGAAAAGCAAAGCCGCGGAGAAAAGCACGCCGCCGGCGAACAGAGCCGGACGTGGCACGAAGGTGTCCTTGCGCGGGCGAGTAAAGGCGATAGCGATCATCACCAGAAAGAACGCGCAGAAATTGCCGAGCGTGCTGGCCTCGTAGAAGATTCCCTGGGCTCGGCGGTAGTACATGCCAGTATCGAGCCAGACGAACTGCGGACTGAAACCGGCGGGGGCGGGGAGCTGGTAGTAGAAATCCACGCAAGCGATCGCCGCGGAGATTGCAGCGGCATAGAAGAGCGGCTTTACCAGCGGCGGCGCGCCATCCGATGGCATGTAGGCCGTGAAGAAGAACAGGTAAACGCCGATTCCGAACAACAGAACGCGCGCCACGGTCTGGAAGGCAAGGTCCGCTCCGGAATAGAGGGCGGCAAGACCGGCGCTGGCTAGGAGGATCAAGAACAGACAAATGAAAGCACGCTCCAGCGGCCCGGCGGTAATGCGCCAATCGCGGAGGTAGAGTACGCCGGCGAACACGCCAAGCGCCGCGAACAGCAGCGCCGGGTGCGGACCGGAATCGCCGAGTGGAATGGGAAGCGGCGGCAACAGAATGGCCGCCGCGATGAAGGCGCCGGTCCAGCGATGTGGTTTGGCGAGCGTCCACCATGCCACGGCCGCAAGCGCGAGTGGCGCGGCGAGCACCGCACTTGACGCAGGGGAGGGGGCGGCGGCCACGAGCGCGGCATATGCGCCGATGGCCAACGAAACCAAGATCCAGCGCGGTGGGGAAAGGGTACGCGCGTCAATCATTGACGGACTTAACGCGGGCGAGCGACGCGACCGGCCGTGGCGCCGCGGCGCGTTCCAGGCTGTAGTTGAATTCGAAGGTCACGTAAAGCAGCGACGCCGACAATGCCACCAGGATGGCGGCCAGGAGCATGAGCGGAACATTCGGGCGCGAAGGGCGCTGGGGCACGACTCCGGGGTCGATGACGTTCAGCCGTTCGCCACGGTAGCCGGTGGTTGCCTGCTCCATCTGCAATCGCTTCTCGGCAGCGGTCAAGGATTCCCGTGCCGCTTCCCGCTCGGCTTGCGCGGCATCCACTTTGGCCATGTGATCGGGCGCGGCGCTGGCAGGCTCCTCGGCGATCTGCGCCCAGCTACGCTCGGCGCGCTCCAGTTTCGCGCGTGTTTCGTCCCACTGTCTTTTCGCATCGGCCAGCAGATCGCGTTCGGTACTCATCGTCACCTCACGCGCAAGCTTCACGGTTTGCTCGGCGATGTAGAGCGCGAGCGCCTGAGCCTCGCTCGGGTTGCGCAGGGTAGCCGAAATTTCGAGAACTCTCGTGTTACGCGGGATCGAGACCTTCAGGACCGAGCGTTTCAGTTTATCGATCGGCCCGGAATGCGGCAGTTTGAAGTGGTCGAGGGAATCGAGAAAAAGGCGATCGCCGGAGGCCAGCAGTTCATACGACTTCAGCGACTCCAAATAGACCGGGCTAACGGCCACAGCGACGCGCGGATCTGTGCCGGCCGGTGGCTCAATCATGATGCGGGCGGTGGCGGTGTATTCAGATGGCGTGAGAAGGGCGGCGAGAAATGCAAGGCCCGCGGCGGCGGCGCAAGCTACCGAGATCAGGCGCCAGCGCGTGCGCAAATGATCGAAGTAGCGAAACGGCTCGAACGATTCCGGCATGGCACCCGCTTGTGGGATAGTGTAGCCGATATGGCGTTATGTCTATGGGCCATCGTAACGTTACTCCCGTTAATTCTGGCGCCGTACGTGCTTCTCTACTACGATGTTACACCCAAGATTGCCGTGATACTGGCGGGAGCGGCAGTGGCGGCGCTGCTGGCGTCGCGTGAGGCGCCGGTGCGATCGCCCATGCTGCGGGTATTCGGATTTGTTTTAGTGGCGCAAAGCGTGTGGCTGGCAATTGCAACAGCGGTTTCGAAGGACCGGGGGATCTCGTTAGGTGGGAGCGCGTGGCGGCGATACGGACTCATCACGCAGTCCGCCGTGCTGCTCCTGGCTTGGATTGTTGCGAGACACACCGCCGGCCGGCCCGAGCGCGTGCTGCATCTATTGCGCGCGATTGCAGTGGCGGGCTTTCCGATAGCGATTTACGGCATTCTGCAATATCTCGGCTGGGACCCCGTGATTGACCCGAGCGCTTACCATGCCGGCGAAGGTCCGCTCGCTATCGTGCGGCCACCCAGCACGCTCGGGCATGCCAGCTATCTGGCGACCTACCTTCTTTCCGTGATTTTTGCGGGGGTGGCCCTGGTTCTGGTGGAGGAATCGCCGGTGTGGAGGATTCTCGGCGCGGCAGCGGGCGCCGTGGGGACGGCGGCGCTCATTCTAACGGGCACGCGCGCGGCGATCCTGGCATTGCTATGCGGGGCGATACTGCTAAGCGCCTGGTTGCGGCCTAAAATTGGGGCGCGCGAAATCGTCGCAGTTCTAGCCGCGGTCGCGTTGCTGGCCGGCTTCTATTTTTCTCCAGCTGGCCAGTTACTGCGCAGCCGCACGCGGTGGTCGATAGAGGATCCGGCAGGCGGAGGACGTCCGCTGCTATGGCGCGATTCGGTCCGCATGGCGGCGACACGCTGGCTAGTGGGATTCGGGCCGGAGACCTTTTCCATCTGGTTCCCGCGATTCCAATCAGCGGAACTGGCGCGTGCGTATCCGACGTTCTATCAGGAATCGCCACACAATATCTTCCTCGATGCGCTAGTGGACGAGGGTTTACCGGGCGCCGGAATATTTATCGCCGTCACGGCGGTGGGTTTTTACGCTGCATGGAAAGCGCGTGATAACAAGGTGACGAAGGTTCTGGGGGCCACGCTCGCAGCTTTGGTAGTGAGCCAGCAATTCACCGTATTCACGGCGACGACGGCGGTGTTTTTCTACATCACGGTCGCGTTGTTGGTGGCACAAACTTCAAAGGCGGAATATCTTCCGCTTGAGCGGCATCGAGCCGGGAGGATGATTGGCGCCGGCCTGGTGGCGCTCGTGTATCTTACGTTCTCGGGGGCGCTGGTTTACGTGGATGCGGGACTGTCACGCGTGAACACTCTGGCTTATTTCGGCAGAATACGCGATGCCGTCGCCCGTTACCAGCAAGTAGAGCGCTGGCGCCCCCCCGGCATGCGGACGGACTTATGGTATTCCCGTGCCATCGCGCGCGCCGCGCGCAAGTCGCCAAATCCAGCGGATGCGAGTCTGGCGCGGCAGCAAGGCCTGGAAGCCGCGAAGCGCGCTGCCGAGAACGCGGAGGAGCGCGAGAACGCCTGGCTCAACCTGGCGGTGTTTTACGGACGTCAAAACGATTACCCGCACACCGAACAAAGCCTGCGCGCGGCCATTGAGTGCGCTCCCAACAGCTACAAACCGCACTGGCTATTGGCGGAGGTGCTCTGGACGGGCAGGCGGTTGAGTGAAGCCAGCGTTGAGGCGGAGAAAGCGGCTGATTTGAACGGCGGCAAGGATCCGGAAGTCACCCGCACTTTGACACAGATTCGCGCAGCGCTTAAGAATTCCCAGTTGTGAGGTTGTGGCCCTTCTTGGCCGGCATCGCCATTTGCGCCGGGCAACGGCACAAGCAATACTGTAGTCAGCGCGTTACTTCACACATGCCGTACAGGTGGGCTATCTGCGTTTTGCTCGGTTGCCTGGTGTTGCGGGCCGGCGCGGAGATCATTCGTTTCGATACCACTAAGCCGGGCTCGGTGCCCGCGGGCTGGACTGTGGTGACCCCACATAATGGCGGCGCACCAAAATGGGAGGTCCGGCAGGACGCCAGCGCTCCCAGCAAACCCAACGTACTGGCTCAGGTCTCCGCCGACGGAACGGGCGGCCGCTTCCCGATGGCGATTTTCAACAAGGCGGACTACCGCGACGGCGAGCTGAGTGTGAAGTTCAAAACAGTAGCGGGGCGGGCGGATCAGGTGGCGGGCATCGTGTGGCGCTACCGCGACCCGGACAATTACTACCTGGTACGTGCTAACGCTCTTGAGAACAATATCGTGATGTACCGGGTGCAGGACGGGCATTGGGTTCAATTGTCGCCACGGGGAAAGCCGCGCGAGACCTACGGCGTGCGCCACCGGATTCCGGCCCACACCTGGAGCATCTTGAAGGTCAGTTTCCGGAAATCACGCTTCGAAGTTTATTTCGATCATCGTAAAGTCTTCGAGGCGGAGGATTCCGCTTTCGCGCAGCCGGGCAAAGTGGGGCTTTGGACCAAGGCCGACAGCGTCACGTATTTTGACGATTTCCAGTTTTCGGGAAAGTAAGCCTGGCAGGTTCTCAGTAGACGCTCTTCGTTCCCCCGACGGTTGACAAATCAGGCGTGTCGTTTTGAAATCACTGGATCGGCTGATGGCTCGGGCGCATCCAAATGGGATAGGCGCTTCACCGGCAAGGGGGGAAGAGAATGCAAAACGATCAGAAACGAGATTTGGGCATCGCCGTTCTGCGCGTAGCGGCCGGCATTGTGTTTCTGGCGCACGGGGGCCAGAAAATTTTCGTGTTCGGCCTGAGCGGCGTGGGCGGGGCATTTGCGCACATGGGATTTCCGATGCCGGCCATTCTCGGGCCATTTGTGGCTATTCTGGAGTTCGCCGGCGGGCTCGCGCTGGTTGCGGGCCTGCTTACGCGGTGGGTATCGATTCTGTTTGCCATCGAGATGGCGGTGGCCGTGCTGAAGGTGCATCTCGCGGCCGGGTTCTTCCTGCCGAGTGGTTTCGAGTTCGCGTTCACAATGTTTGCGGCGAGCGTCGCGCTGGCACTGGCCGGCCCTGGAGCGGCAGCGCTCGATCATCTAATCTTCAAAGGCGGCGCTTAGCGGATGGCTCAGGTTCTCGAATTCCTGCTGCGGCACGGCTATTGGGTGGTGTTCGCATTCGTGCTGGCCGAGCAGATCGGACTGCCGCTGCCGTCCACGCCTGTTTTGCTGGCAATGGGTGCGCTGGCGGGACTGGGGAAGATCTCGTTCTGGCAAGCGTTCGCGATAGGAATAGCGGCTTCGCTGATCGGCGACTGCTTGTGGTACTGGATGGGCCGGAAGCGCGGCTACTCGGTACTTAATCTGTTGTGCCGCGTGGCGCTCGAACCGGATTCCTGTGTACGGCGCACGGAGAACGTGTTCTCGCGTTTCGGGGCGGGCGCGCTGGTGTTCGCCAAGTTCGTCCCGGGCTTGAGCACTGCGGCGCCGCCGCTCGCGGGCCTGTTCCGCATGCCGCTTTGGCGATTTCTGCTGAGCGATGGCGCCGGGGCGGCCCTCTGGGTAGGGGCATTCAGCCTGCTCGGATACCTGCTTCGCGAACAGCTCGAGGTGGCAGCGGAGTACGCCCTGGGCTTTGGCCGGTGGCTGGGGATCGGTGTTGTCGGCTTGTTTGCCGCTTACATTGTTTGGCACATCTGGCAGCGCCAGCGGTTTCTGCGTAAGTTGCGCATCGCGCGCATCTCGCCGGAGGAGTTGCTGCGAAAGCTCAACGCCGGTGAAAAGGTCATGATTGTGGATCTGCGCAATCCGCTGGACGTGCAAACTTCGGGCTCGAAACTGCCCGGCGCACTGCTCATGGCTCCCGGTGAATTGGAGGACCGGCATGCGGAGATCCCGCGCGATCGCGACATCATCCTTTACTGCACTTGACCAAACGAAGCCTCGAGCGCCCGTGCGGCGCTCCGATTAAACCGCCGTGGGATAAGGCGCGTGCGCCCACTCGCGGGCGGATTCACGGAGTGGCTCGAGCACGGGCATCCGGTTGAGAAAGTGGGGGAAGTGGTGGTTGCGGGCGGGTAGTGGGCGAAACGCAACCCCCGGCCGGTGATAGAGTGTAGCGATGATTAACCGGCGCCAGGCAATGCAGGCGTTTGCCGCAGCCGTTCCTGTGGGCCTAGCGGTTCCAGGATCTGCACAAGAACAACTGAAGCGGGTTCAGCTTACATCGCAAGATCTGCCCAAAATGGATGGCGACAATCTGCTTGTGACCATCCAGCAATTGGAATATGCGCCAGGCGGAGCGAGTGACGCGCACCGCCATAACGGATGCACATTCGTCTACGTTCTCGAGGGCGCACTCGTGGCGCGGATCGACGACGGGCCAGAGAAGACCTACCGGGCGGGCGAGATGTTTTATGAGCCTCCGTTACATCTGCATGCTGTTTCCAAGAACGCCAGCCAGACGGAATCTGCGAAATTCCTCGTTTTTCGCGTGATTGAGAAGGGCAAGCCCGGTACGGTCCCGGCGCAGTGACTGCGCCCGGGGCCTCCGTTCGTCCCACGCGCACGCGGCACGTTGTGCTTGCGCTCACCGTCGCGGCCTACATGATCACCTACATGGACCGCGTGAATATCGCGTCCACGGTGCCGCTCATTCAGAAAGAGCTGGGACTTTCCATGGTCACGATGGGCTGGATTCTCAGCTCGTTTCGTTGGGGGTATGCCCTGTTTCAGATTCCTGGCGGGTGGCTGGGTGACCGCATCGGGCCGCGGCGCGCGCTGGCCTTGATTGTGACCTGGTGGTCGCTGTTTACCTCGGCGACGGCGCTGGCGTGGAGCGCGGCTTCCATGGCGGCATTCCGATTCCTGTTCGGCATGGGGGAAGCGGGAGCGTTTCCGATCGCGACGCGCTCGCTATCGCGATGGATGCTGCCGGCGGAAAGAGGATTCGCTCAAGGAGTGACGCACGCGGGATCCCGGTTGGGCGCGGCGCTGACCCCTATCCTGGTGGTGAGGCTCATGCTCCACTACGGCTGGCGGGTGCCTTTCTACGTGTTCGGCGCTGCCGGACTGGTGTGGGCCGCGATCTGGTTTTGGTACTACCGCGACACACCGGCGGAGCACGCTTCGGTGAACACGGCGGAGCGGAGCCTGATCGAAACCTCGCTGGGTGGCGCGCGATCGGCCCGGACGCATTCGGTGCCGTGGCCGCAAATTCTAGGGAGCTCGACGCTGTGGACTCTCTCGGCGATGTACTTCTGCTATGCCTACTGCATCTCGGTCTATCTCGACTGGTTTCCAAAATATCTCAACCAGCATCGCGGCTTCGATCTCCAGCAGATGGGTTTCTACGCGAGCCTGCCGCTGCTCGCGGGCACCGGGGGCGACCTGCTCGGCGGCTGGCTGTCAGACCGCTGGGCGAAGGGCTCGGGAGGCCTGAAGAAGGCGCGCCGTGGCGTGGCAGTCGCCGGATTCCTAATAGCCGCGGGCGCCATTCTGCCGGCCACGTTTACGGGCAATCCGGTGGCCTCTGTCTGGTACACATGCGTTGCCGTTTTCGGGCTGGAGATCACGGTGGGCTGTTCCTGGGCGCTTCCGCTCGATATCGGCGGCGACTACGCCGGGTCGGTCTCGTCCGTCATGAACACCTGCGGTAACATAGGAGGCGCGATCTCGCCGGCGCTGCTGGCCTATCTGGTGCGGTCGTACGGTTGGAATGTGCCGTTCGTGGTGGCATCGGGGCTTTGCGTCGCGGCGGCGCTGCTATTTAGCGGTATCGATGCCACGCGTAAGATCTTTGCGGATTGAATCATGAGAATCGACCCCAATAAGTGCGTTGCCTGCGGAAACTGCACCTACGTTTGTCCGATGGGTGCGATCTATATTGACCCGGAGATCAAGCGCGCGACAGTGGACCGCAACGAGTGTGTGGAGTGCTATGCCTGCTTCAACGGATTGAGCCAGGAGCATCTGAACCCCACTCTGGTGCGCACGCTGCGCAAGCTGTTTCAGCTTGTGCGGCTACGCTTCGATCCCGAGCCGGATGTCTGCCCCACCGCCGCTTTCGCGCCCGAGGACTTGCAATGGCCCCGCGTGGTACGGCGCGCATTTTCCGATCCGCGCGTGCCGCATGAATCGACGGGAGTGCAGGGCCGCGGTACCGAAGAGGTCAAAACCAACGACGTGACCGGCCGCGTCAAAGAAGGGGAAGTGGGATTCACGATCGAATTCGGCCGGCCCGGCGTGGGCGTGTGGTTCCACGAGATCCAGAAAATGACTTGGGCGCTCGCGAGGGCGGGCGTGGCATTCGAGAAGAAGAATCCGATTACGTCGCTGATGACGGATGTCGCTTCCGGCACGCTGCGCGAGGATATTCTGGGCGAGAAGATTCTTTCGGCGATTGTCGAGATCAAAGTGCCTGTGGAGCGTACCGAGGAGATCATCCGGCTGGTGCGCGAGGTGGAAAAGCAAATTGACACGGTAGTCGCGCTAGGGATTGGTGCGCGCTGTGACGGCAACGGCGAAGAGAACGTTGTGGCGCCGATCCTGGAACGGTTGGGATATACATTGGAGCGGGCTAAGACCAACGCCGGGCTGGGCAGAATTACCAACGCAATTGAGGCGTCTAAACCGGAGCCGGCGGGGGCATTGCGATGACCAACACTCTCCATCGTTACGGCGACGCGGCCAGCTTCTACGACGATTACATCGTTTTTGCAATTCCCAGCCGTGGCAACAACGACCAGGGCAGCGTTCCGAAGCTGAAGAAGTTTCTCGAGATGGCACTGCCGTTCAAACCGGTCAATCTGGGTGATGCCATCCACGGCGGTGCGCTGCGGCCTTCGCGCCACATGCAGCCTACGGCGCATTGGAAGCGCGACATGACGCCGGATTTCCAGGCGGTGATCGACGGCGTTGACACGCCAACGACTGTCGCGGCCGTTTTCGATGATCGCGTCTCCGCCGAGGATTTTGTCAAAACCGTGCGCGCGGCCGACCTTGGGCTGTGCATCAACATCTCGACGTCGATCGACGGTGCCGAGCAGTGCTGCCACGCCGCCGGAATTCCGCGGCACAGCGTCGGCTACTCCCTCGGTTTCGAAGGCAAGACCGAGAAACTGCCTAACAGCCAGGTGCTCACGCTGACCACGATGTGCGGCCACGGCATGATCTCGACCAGCCTGGCGAAGAAAATGATCGATTGGGTGAAGGAAGGGCGGCGCACTCCCGAGCAGGCCGTCACCTACATGGCGCGCTTCTGTTCCTGCGGCGTTTACAATCCTTCGCGAGCCAAGCGCATTCTCGAAGACGCCCGAACCAAGATCAAGTAGGACAGGCATTCCTGCCTGTCCGTTGTCACTACCTGAGTCGCCGTTTCACCGTTTCAAATCGAAACTCGTGCACCCGCATGTTAATGCGCCGGCCGCGAAACGTAACGCCTTCATTTTCGAGGCGCAGCCGCTGTTCCATTCCCGGATGTCCCCGGAGCTTGATTTCGCCGCCGGCGCCGACTACGCGATGCCACGGGATCGAGCCGTGCGCGGCCCGGAGAGCCCACGCGACCTGCCGGGCATTCTTGGGGAACCCAGCGGCCCTAGCTACCTGGCCGTAGGTCGCGACCTTGCCTCGTGGAATTTTCCAGACTGGCGCGAGCAGATCGCGGAGTGTAAGGGGCTGGCGAGTCACACCGCCGGCGCCGCTTCCCGAACTTCGTGCTCGACCGTCGCGAACTTCTCGAAATTGCGGTTAAAACGGGCGCTCAGGTCGGTGGCCGCACGATCGTAGGCGGCCTTGTCGTCCCACAGGCCGCGCGCATCGAGCATTTCGCCTGGGACGTTGGGGCAGCTCTGTGGCACGAGCACACGAAACACCGGATGTGGAGTGACGGGCACGTCATCCAGCTCGTCTGACAGGGCGGCATTCACCATGGCCCGCGTGTAGGCGAGTTTCATGCGCTTCCCCACACCGTAAGGTCCGCCCACCCAGCCGGTATTCACCAGCCAGCAGGAAGCCGCATGCTGGCGCATTTTGTCGCCCAGCATGTTGGCGTAGATGGAAGGAGCCCTCGGCAGAAAGGGTGCGCCGAAACACGCGCTGAACGTGGCTTCCGGTTCTTTGCCCAGCCCGCGCTCGGTGCCCGCAACCTTGGCCGTATAGCCGCTGAGGAAGTGATACATGGCCTGTTCGGGCGTGAGCCGCGAAATGGGCGGCAGCACGCCGAAAGCATCGGCCGTCAGGAAAAAAATGTGGTCGGGATGTCCGCCTACGCTGGGCAGCACCGCATTCTCGATGAACTCCAGCGGGTAAGCGGCGCGCGTGTTTTCGGTGATTTCATCGGAGTTGAAATCCAGATCGCGCGTTTGCGACTCCATATTGACGTTTTCGAGAACCGTGCCGAAACGGATGGCGTTCCAGATCTGTGGTTCCTGCTCGCGCGAGAGACGGATGCATTTCGCGTAACAACCGCCCTCGAAGTTGAACACGCCGCGATGGCTCCAGCCGTGCTCGTCATCGCCGATGAGGAGACGGTTGGGATCCGCGGACAGCGTTGTCTTGCCCGTACCGGAAAGCCCGAAGAACAGAGCGACGTTTCCATCACGGCTCATATTTGCCGAACAGTGCATGGGCAGCACGCCTTCTTCCGGCAGCAGGTGATTGAGAATCGTGAATACGGATTTTTTCAGCTCACCGGCATAGCTGGTGCCGGCGATCAGCACGATGCGGCGCGTGAAATTCAGAATGATGCAGGTCTCGGAGTGGGTACCGTCGGACTCCGGGTCGGCCTGGAAGCCGGGTACGAAAAGTATCGTGAAATCGGCGGCGGCGCGGCCGGCCTCCGATCGCGGCGGGCGAATCAGCAGCTGCCTGGCGAACAGCGCGTGCCAAGCCAACTGAGTGATCACACGGACGGTGAGTGCGTAGCCGGCGTCGGCGCCCGCCAGGCAGTTCTGAACGAAGAGCTCATTCCCTTGGAGGAATGCGACTACTTTGGAGTAGATATGGTCGAAATGGTGGGGCGAAATAGGCTGGTTCACCGGTCCCCAGTTCACCGTATGCTCGGTGAACTCATCGCGAACGATGAATTTGTCCTTCGGAGAGCGCCCGGTGAACTGGCCGGTGTGTACCACCAGGGCTCCATCGTTTGCCAGCAAGCCTTCGCGGCGCTGGATAGCGTGTTCGATGAGAGGCTCGGACCCGAGGTCGCGAAACGAGCGGCTGACATTGTGGATGCCCAGCTGCGCGAATTCCCCGTTGACGGCCCGGCCCCGAACGTGTTCGGTATCATTAGCCGGCATTTGCTTCTATCGTAATATGGAAGCATGGTGGCAAGAGCGCGCTTGAGCGCGCTGGGGGCAATGTTTTGCCTGCTGGCATTCAGTCAAGTCATCGAGTTCGACAACCGCGGGCTGCATTATCAAACGCTCACGCGGCGCGGTGTGACCGTAATGTTTGCCCACATGCCCACCCATTTGCGTGAGTTCAGCATCCTGCAGGTCGCTGTTTCGAACGGGTCGCAGGCGCCGTACACCATCCGGCCGGAGGATTTTCGATTTGTGCGGCCGGACGGTACCACGATTCACGCGGCGTCAGCCGATCAGGTGGTGAACATGCTGCTCGAAAAAGGATCGCGCAACGACGTGGTCCGGCTGGTGACAGCTTATGAGTCGGGACTGTACGGTATCCAACGTATGGTCTCAACGAATGGATATGAATTACGCCGGCAGGCGGCTTTGGCCGAGGTGCAATCCACCAAGCTGAAGGCGGCCGCGGCTGCATCGGCGATCGCGCTGGTGCAAACCAGGCTGCCCGGAGGGGAATCTACCGATGGGGCCGTATTCTTCTCGCATGAGGGCAAGCCGCTGACCGGTGGGCATGTGATTGTCCAGACTAATACCGACACATTCGAGTTCAAAGACGAGTAGCTGACTCGTCGAGTGAGTCAACTCGACGCATATCTTGATCGACTGGTAGTACCCGGACATTCAAACTCAAGGCATTTAACATTGACGTCCGCGACAACTTCCGAGTTACCGTTTCAGGTCACCGTAGGCGGCTGGCCAGCGCAGGATTCCTTTGTCGTCCTGGTTAAGTAGTAGATTTACAGCGAGAACCGCGCGCGGTCAGCGCTGACCGCCGCACCGACGATGGCGATCTCATCGCTTGTGGGGACGATTTCGAACAGGCTGCCTTGTAGCGGGCTCATGCGCACCATGTCTTGGAGGTCGATGTTCAGGCGCTCGACATCGACGAAGCGCGCATTGGGCCCGGTGAGATAGAACTTGCCTGGCCCATCGAGATGAATGCTGGTGGCGGTGCCGGCCGCCAGCGCGCGATGCCAGAGCCGCACGAACGCCGCGCAGCGCGCATCTCCGGATTTGGCTTCGGCGAATACTTCATCGGGCTCCATATCCAGGAAGCGTCGGCGCATGGCGGCATGGCCCATGATCCCTTCCAGGTGGCCGACACCTCCGCAACCGCAAAACTTGTCCTTGGGGTCGAGTGTAACGACCATGTGGCCGCCTTCCCAGACGCCTTCCGCCTGCGGATAGCGGCCGTAGCCGATGCCATCGCCCAGGGTCCATACGCGAACCAGGCTTTCCAGCTTTCCGCGCGTAGCCGCGATGCCCGCGGCCATGGCGTCGGCATCGTTCAACACCAGTACGCGCTGGAACGACGTGCCGAGAGCGCCTTGCAGATAATAACCCTTGGTCTGTTGCAGGTTGGGCGATTCTTCGATGCGCCCGTCGCGGATGATCCCGGCGAAGCCGATACCCACGGCCTCAACCGGGGCGCCGCCGGTGACGAGTTCGATTTGACGCCGGACCAGTTCGCCGATTTCGTCGGCAGGGACGCCGTATAGTCCTTCGGAATCGGAACCTGGCTCGGGATAAATACGCACCGGTCCCACGACGTGGCTGCCTTCCACGAGGCCCGCCACAATCCGTTCCGACGCCATTACGCCGACGATTTTCGCCATCGCAGCTCTCCTCGGCTAAAGACGCGCCAGCTTGTTCAGGCCGTTGAACGCCGCGGCTTTGTACGCTTCGGCCAGCGTGGGGTAATTGAATACGGTGTCCACGAAATACTCTACCGTTCCCTTGAGAATCAGCACAGCCTGCCCGATGTGCAGCAATTCGGAGGCGCCTTCGCCGATGACGTGTACCCCCAGCAATTCCTTGGTCTCGCGGTGAAAGATGATCTTGAGACGGCCGGTGGTGTCGCCGCGAATCTGGCCGCGCGCGATCTCGCGATAGTACGCCACGCCCACTTCATATGGGACGTCCTCGTCGGTCAACTGCTCCTCGGTTTTTCCAATGAAAGAAATCTCGGGGATGGTGTAAATGCCGTAGGGGTAGTAGGCCGGATTGGAGTGCATCACGTGCCCGAAAGCATGGGCGGCGGCTAGGCGTCCCTGTTCCATCGATACCGATGCCAGGCTGGGGAAGCCGATCACGTCTCCCGCGGCGTAGATGTGCGGCTGGCTGGTGCGGTACTCGGCGTCAACCGTAATGCGCCCGCGCGCGTCGGCGCTAATTCCAGCCGCTTGCAGGTTCAGCTCATCCACATTTCCCTGGCGCCCTACTGCATACAACAACGCATCGCCCGAGATCTTTTTCTTGCTGTGCAGATTGGCAACAACGCCGCCATTGGGGGCTTCCTCGACGCTCTCTACCTCTTCGCCCAGGCGCATGGTGACCCGATGATCGCGCAGATGATACGAGAGCGCCTCGACAATTTCGGAGTCCGCGAATTCGAGCAGCCGCGGGCGCTTCTCCACCAGAATCACGCGCACGCCGAGAATGGCGAACATGCAGGTGTACTCGACGCCGATGACGCCGCCGCCGACCACGATCAGGGTTTTCGGCACATCCGACATCTGCAGGATCTGGTCGCTGTTGACGATGGTCTTGCCGTTCAGCGGCACGTTAGGGGATACGGCCGGCTTGGTGCCCGTGGCAATGATGATGTTGTTGGCCTCGAGTTCCGTCAGCCCAAGTGAGTTGGTCACGCGCAAATGCTTGGAATCCACGAAGCTCGCGACGCCGGTGAGCACCTCCACACCGTTGCGGGAAAGCTGCGCCTGCGTCACATCGACCTCGGTCTTGATGACGTGCTGCACGCGGAACAGGAGATCCGACATGCAGATCTTCTCTTTCACGCGGTAATTGATGCCGTAGATGTTCTGGTAGTAGAAGCCGGAGAGGTGCAGCACGGCTTCGCGCATGGTCTTGCTGGGGATGGTGCCGGTGTTGATGCAGGCGCCGCCCAGCACTTCGCGGCTTTCCACCAGGGCCACGCGCTTACCGGATTTGGCTCCCTGAATGGCGGCGCGCTGCCCGGCCGGCCCGGAACCGATGACAATCAGATCGAAGATCAACATCTAGGTCTTGGGTGGCTCACCTCAAGAGTTCATTAAACCATGCTCGCGTATGATTTAGGTTGCGATACGATTACGTGGGGAAGAAGCGCCGGGCACGCTTGGATTTGGGATTTAGGATTTGGGATTTGGCTGGACGGACGCCCGTTGGGCAGCCCATTCGAAGCCTCATTCCTGTAGCGCGGGCTAACGCGGGGTTGGCGGGAGACCCGCGCCTTTTCGACACGTGGCGAAACCAACTGCCGCAGGTACCCGCAAACTGCGCGTGTCCCTGCGCTACATGGTCGATCGGCGTTCGCGCTGTCGATTAAGGCGGAATCACGTGCCTGACGGAACCAGTACCGCGCCAGGTCCGCTTATGCGGAGCACAGTTCCGAGTGCCTGAACTTTCGATTTGACGGCGAGAAAGATATGCTCAAAAAGAGAGAGATCTGCTTACGGCTTGCCCCGCTCTGAATCGAGGGCCCGTAGAGCATTCGCAGCCCCGAGAGGAGATCAACAGGGATGGCACGCATTCAAGGAGTGGAGCCTCAACAGGCCAACTGGTTCGTTCGTTTTGTTTATTGGATGGTGCGGCGAAAGCTCGGGCATGTTGTCCTTCCGATCAAAATCACGGCGCATCATGCCCGGCTGCTTCGGTCATTGGCTGAGATGGAAACAGGGCAGGCGGCAGCCAGGACCGTCGATGCCGGTCTGAAATCGCTGGCATCAGTGAAGACGGCGATGCTCATCGGGTGCCCGTTCTGAATCGATATCGGTTCTGCCGTGAGCAGAAAACAAGGCGTCACGGAGGAAAAGCTGATGGCGCTGGCCGATTTTGAAAAGAGCACCGCGCTCAGCGAAGAGGAGAAGCTGGTGCTACGTTACGCGGCCGCGATGTCTGCGACTCCGGTCAACGTCTCTGACGAACTGTTTGCGCAACTTAGACAACGCTTCACGGAAAAGCAGCTTGTCGAGCTGACCTCGTCCATCGCGTGGGAGAACTATCGCGCCCGTTTTGACCACGCGTTCGGCATTGAAGCCGAGGGCTTCTCTCAAGGCGCGTTCTGCCCGTTACCGGACCGCAAGCAGTCCTAGCCGCATCGCTAGTCGGCTCGCCACGCCTGGATGGTGTGGACCACACTACTCAGGGCATGCAGGATTTCGCCACATTGATCGGCGACATACCCACCTCCTGATGTGCCTCTTGGATACGTAATCTCAGGTCAGTCCGGCTTGATCCACTACACGGAAGGCAGAGTTTTCCTGAACGACCAGTTGATCGAGCCCAAGTTTGGCGAATTCCCCCAACTCAAAAATGCTGACACCGTCGGCCTTCTCATGGAAGCCGCGACTGGGCTCCCCACAAGGCGATTTGGCCCGACCGGGAATTGAACTACTCGTGGGGCGGCCAGTAATCCCGCACCGAGATCAATTTGCATCTCGCCATCAAATAAGGGGGCATGCTCTGCCGGCTGTCGGCGCCGATCAGAAGCAGCCCCCGAAATGATTGAAGCTGGTCAAATAGGTTGGCGTACCTGTCGTGTGAATCCTTCACATCAGTTCTCGAACCGAATAGAGCATCCGCTTCATCGAAAAACAGGATGCCGTGGGGATCGCTCCCGGGATTCAAGGCATCCAGATTCCACTCAGCGCTAAGGTTCGCTCCGTAGCCGAGCTGTCTGGCGATCGCCTGCGCCAGTTGGAGCCTGTGTACGCGCTCGCCTTCCAGTACGACCACGCTTCCGGGCGGCTGGCGGCGCAGTTCGCCAGCGAGTTCTGCTACGCCGCCTTTGTCAAGGCTTCTGGATTGGGCGGAAAAGCGATCGAGGTTCATTTATGAGTGATTATGCCAGTTCCCACAACTCGATCGGATTGCCTTCGGGGTCGTACAAACGAGCGAATCTGCCGTTCGGGTAGATCTGCGGGTCAACCTCAACGGAGATGCCGGCGGCGCGCAGTTGCGCCACCATCACATCCAGGTTGCGGACGCGAAAATTGACCATCCAGACTTTGGCGGAATCACCAAAATACGTAGTGTCCTCGGGAAACGGCGCGAACACAGTCGGCCCGGCCTCCTGGCGCCACGGCTCATCTCCATAGTTGGACGGGACAACGGTAACGCCCAGATGCTCCTGATACCAGCGGGCGAGAGCAGCGGCATCGTGGGCGCGAAAAAAGAGACCTCCGATGCCGGTTATTTTTTCCATCAGCCCACCGGTTTCTGCGAAGGGTTGGCGGGCTGCTGGGCATCCGGGCGCAGTTCCCGGCACAGCCAGGCGCGAACCAGAGTCAAATCCCGATCCACGGTGACTTTGGAGAGCGACAGGACTTCGGCGGTTTCCTCCGCCGTGCAACCCAAGTAAACGCGCATTTCGAGCACTTTTGCTTTCCTGGCGTCGAGTGCCTCCAGTTTGGACAACGCACGGTCCAGGTCGATAATGTCATCGTCCCGGGTGCCTAGCCATGGGATGTCCTCGGTCAGAGGAAGCTGGAGATCGAGCTTCCGCTTGTCGCGCAGCCGGCTCTTGGCGTAATCGGTCAGAATCCAGCGCATCGCGCGGGCGCAGAACGCATAGAAGTGCTCGCGATTGTTCCAGGCCGCCTGGTTACCCTTGGCTAGCCGCACACACAATTCGCCAACCAGCGCCGTCGGTTGCAGAGTGTGGTCAGGCCGCTCGCGGCGCATGCACATGCCGGCCAGCGCGCGCAGCCGGCTGTAGGCCAGGGGTAACAGCTCCCGAAAGGCCTCATCGCGCCCGTCACCCCACTGGTGCAGCAACTGGGTAATTTCGCCCTCAGAGCCGGTCGGTTGTTGCTCCATGCCTCGGCCACTGCCAGCTTATCACCTGCCCCAGGCGGCCGCTCACGATTTGAATGAGTCATTATCCTCGGCGCCGTCGCTATCCATACTAGAGGAGGATTTTATGATTCAAAAATTCGCGCCGGCTGTGCTGCTTGGCCTTTTATCCCTGACGCCGCTCTGCGCGCAGGACAATGGTTATGACTTCCATGGTTCCGTCCGGGTGACTGTTGCGCCGGTCTATCCTGATATTAACTTCTACGGCGCCATGCACATGCGCGATCTGCAATATCCCGTGGCGAACCCGCAGTACAAAGCCTGGTGGCAAATCACCCTGGTGCCGGAGGATCCTGCCGCTACGGTGCAGCTGGCCAAACTGTCCGCCCAGATCACGACCGGGCATGTGACGGCTATGGGAACGCCCGCCGGCCACATGATTCTGCAATTCGGCAGCTCACTAGGGGATTGGAAAGTGGACATTACGCCGATGGATGTCACACTCCGCCAGCACATCGCAGCGGTTGCGAGCGATACCAGCCTAAACGGGGATGCCGGGGTTCAGACCGTGACCTACATGGTTGGCAGCGATTCTATCACCGTCACCGCCGTGCAGATGGCCAACGCCGACGGCCAACAGTTCTTCTGGCAGCAGCGGCCGCAGTAGGCCGCGGTGGCCGCCTGAAACGCGGCGCTCATGCGACAATGCATCGACGGACGGCTAAGGACGCGTCCGCCGGGATTGAGTTACAAACGCATGACGATGAATCCGCGCAGCTTGACTTGGCTGTTCGCGTTCGGCCTGGCTGCCGCTGAGATCTCGCGCCCGGAGGTTCCGGAAAACCTGAAGGCGCCTGACACAGAGGTCGTCCTGCTCAAAGCGTTGGGAAAAGGAAAGCAGATTTACGCTTGCAAGCCGAAAGCGGACAACCAAACCCAGTTCGAGTGGGCGTTAGCGAGACCCCAGGCCGATCTACTGAATGGACAAGGCGCAAAAATCGGCAAGCATTACGAGGGTCCGGCGTGGGAAGCAACGGACGGCAGCAAGGTAACCGGGCAGGTGCAGCAGCGTGCCAACGCCGCGCAGCCCGACGCCGTTCCGTGGCTGCTGCTGAAGGCCAAGACTAACGAGGGCACAGGCACGTTCGGACGTGTGACATATATCCAGCGGGTGAACACGGCGGGCGGCGCGGCTCCGGCAGGGGGCTGCGACCAGCGGCATGCCGGTGCCGAAGCTTCGGTTGACTATCAGGCTGACTACTACTTCTATGGGCCGCGGCCCTGAACCGAACCGTGAGGTTCGATCACTCCAGGCTTCCACGTAGCTATTCCGTTGCCACCGGCCCCTCACTGCGCGAAAGCTCCATCAACAGCTTTTCGCGGCGCTGATTTGCGGCGCCTACGGCGGATTCCATCGAGATCCAATAGACCACCACGCCGAGAATCGCGGCGAAGCCCAGGATCAGCGCGAAAATGAGCTGGCTGTCGAAGACTACGCGCGCCCAGAATGCAAGGGTCACGGGCAGAAGAGCGATCGGGTAGAAGAGAAAAATCAGCGCTTGCATGCGGCTGGCGGCGCCGCCTTGCGAAACGCGCTCGGGGTTCATGGCGCGGGGAAAGTGGATGGAGCTGAGATTGCCGATGGCGAACAGATAAACGCCGACGATGGCTGTTACCGTGAAGGCTTCGGCGATGGCGTCTGGCGTGACGCGGAGGCGCAGCACCAGCGAAGCCACGGTGACCGCCAACATCTCAAAAAAGATGTACAGCGCCGCCGCAATGTTCTTGCCCATGAGTGACTGGCTGATGGACACGGGCACGGAAAAGTAGACCTGCGCGGCCGAGCGATCGAATCCAAACGTATTCAGATAGGAAACCTGGCCTAGCAGGGTGAGGGCGTAGACGCTGACAATGGTTAAATAATGATCGGCCACCACGGAGCCGCGACTGCCTCTGCCGAGCGTGATGGGAAGCCAGACCAGCAGGCCGAATGAAAATCCCATGATGAAAACCATGCGGAAACGCGGCGTACGGCTGAGCGCGCGCAGTTCTTTTTCCACCACCGCGGCGAGGGGATCGGGCAGAAATAGCGACGGGAGGCGGTAGAAGCTTTCGAGTCGCGAGAGCGTGCGCGTGTTCGCGGCGGCTGAGCTGAGCGTGTCCTGCGCATCATAGTGCAAGCTGCGCTCGAATTGCCAGCGGCCGAAGACCAGCGCGGCCAGCGCCCACGAGGTCAGAATCAGGAACGGCATCACCACTCCGTTTCTCAACGCGGCATTGGAGACTGCGGTCCAGGGCCAGAATCCGCCAGGGGTTTCGGTGAAAAAATTACGCAGGCTGCGGGTGGGCGTGTGAGTGGCCAGCAGCAATTGCGGCAATGTCGCCGCCAACACCAGCGCCAGCATCAGGATCTCGCGCACGCGCCTGTGCGTGAGCATGCGCTCCAGCAGATTGCGCAGGCCTGCGGAAAGTAGCAGGTTGAAGAGGACAAATAAGAGGATCGGCCCAAGGATCTGCGGCGCTGCCGCGAAGCCGCCGTAGCGCGGGTTGCGCAGCAAACCGACAGCCGCACCCGCCAGCACCAGCAGCATCTCGCCGCACGTGGTCAGCCGCAGCAGGACCTCGATGACGAACAGCTTGCGGTGCGGGACGGGATAAATCAGCAGCTTCTTCAAGTCGAGCGAAGCGCCCAGGCTGGCCGACATGATGGGCGTGACCTGCCAATAGAGAAACACGAACATCAAACCGGCCGGAAAGCCGCGGCGGATCAGCTCGCCGGTCACGGCAGATGAGAAGAAATCCTCAGCCACGAACGCCACGAACATCCAGATGCCGTACCAAATGAGAGAAGTGAGAATGGAAAAGACAGCGCCGCGGCGGCGGGAGTCGAGGCGGAAACTGCGCATGCTGAGGAATTGCGCGCGGAGAATGGCGGCGATCACAGCCAGTCCAGCCTTTCAAACTCGTGGCCGGCGCCGACCAGGCGGACGAAAACATCTTCCAGCGTCTCGGACGCCGAACGCAGATCCTGCATGGCGCCTTCGCGAACGATCTTGCCTTCGTTGATAATGGCCACACGATCGCAGAGGCGCTCCACAACTTCGAGCACGTGCGAGGTGAGAAAGATGGTGGCGCCGTGGCGGACCTGATCGAGCAGGATATCTTTCATCAAGCGCGCGCCAACCGCGTCGACGCCTTCGAAAGGCTCGTCCATGAGGAAGAGTTCGGGACGATGAATCAGCGATGCGGCCATGGCGACGCGCTTGCGCATGCCCTTGGAATATTCCGCGATGAGCTGGCGCGGCTGCGCGGTCAGCTCGAACAGTTCCAGCAATTCGCCCGCGCGTTCCCGCGCGACCGGACGCTCCAGCCCGTACATGCGGCCTACGAATTCGAGAAACTCCACGCCAGTCAGGCGGTCGAACAGCAAGGACTCATCGGGCACCAGTCCGATGCGGCGTTTGATTTCGATTTCGTGCTCGGCCAGAGGCATGCCGAGCAGTGCGATGGTGCCCGAGGTGGGCGGAATGAGGCCCGTGAGCATGCGGATGGTGGTGGACTTTCCCGCACCGTTCGGCCCCAGAAATCCGAAGAAGCTGCCGCGTGGAACGGTGAGGCTGAGGCCATCGACGGCGGCCTTCGGCCCGTACAGCTTGCGGAGATCGTGAATCTCGACAGCGGGTACATCTGGCATGCGTTCTTATCGTAGGACACGCGTGCGAGGGTCTCCAAATGGAGCGGTTTACTTCTGGATCACCAAAGTGCCGGCGAGGATGTCGTGCAGCGCCTGCTGTTTCTCGGTGAAGGCGGCCATCAGGAAACCGATATCGAAGATCGCGCCGGAAATCCACTTGCCGAAGTAGCGGCCGTTGGCGCGCGCGAAAGAGATGCGGTTTCCGTTGAGATCCGTGACGATGGCGCCGACAACGATCTTGCCGAGAGTCGCCTGGTAGCGCGAGCTCTCCATGAGAGTGTAATAGAGCCAATGTCCGGCTGTCACGAGCATCATGATCGCAATCATCGTGAGGCCGAACATGGCGGCAACCATGCCTTCGAAGTCCTGCGGGTGCGCCATGATGCCAAGCGCCCCGGTAAACGCGAACATGACCATAATGACTGGAGTGAATATGAACCCGTCTATGATCATGGCGAGGAATCTTTTCCAAAAGCCGGAATAGCGGAGCCCAGGGACCGGCACGGCCGCGGCTGCCATTCCGAGAGGCGCACCGCAAACTGAACAGAATCGGGCAACGTCGGAGTTTGTTGCGCCGCAGCGGGTACAGAACATGCGGTGAGCTAGTATATCGCAAGCAGTGTTAGTCTTAGCTTCATGCGTTTTCTAGTGTTGCTTCTCCTGATCCCGACCGTGTTCGCGCAGACTGGCCAACCGCCGAAAGCCACGTTCGAGGATCTTCCAGGATTCCTGCTCTCGAACGGGACAATCGAGCTGACGGTGCTCCCTACGGGCGCCGCCTTCGCCCGCGTGGTGCTGGTCGACGATCCGGAAAAACTCAGTCCCCTGTGGGACCCGATCCGCATGGCACGCGAAGCCGGCGCAAAGAATGAATTCGATGGAGCCACCGGCCACTTCATCTGCGTGGATGGATTCGGCGAGGTCTCACATGAGGAAGAGGCGGCTGGTTTGCCTGGCCATGGCGAGGCGCATCAGAAACCGTTCGAAGTGAAGTATTACAGCAGGGACGGACGTACCTCCACCCTCACGCTGGCGACGAAGCTTCCGCTCACCCAGGAGCTGTTCGCGCGCACGGTGCGCATGGTGGATGGCGAAAACGTCGTCTACGTCGAGAGCGAGCTCGAGAGCCTGCTGGCATTCGACCGGCCCGTCTTCTGGGCTGAGCATGCCACCATCGGATCGCCGTTCCTGGAGCCGGGTGTGACGGTGGTGGACATGTCAGCGCGGCGTGCCAAGACGCGCCCTTATACGGAATCGGAAAAAGAAGGCGGGCTGCCGCACATACTGCCCTCCAACAAGGACTTCACGTGGCCTGAGGCGCCAGGGCTGCACACCCGCAAAATCGATGTGCGCATTGCGCCGCCCGAGCCGAATTCCGGAGATCACACCACCTGCCTGATGGACCCCGCGCGCAAGCTGGTGTTTATCACGGCGTTGCATCCAGGGAAACGCCTTTTGCTGGGATACCTGTTCAAGCCGCAAGAATATCCTTGGACCCAGAGTTGGATGTTCTATCCGAAGAACAAGAAGCTGGCGCGCGGGATGGAATTTGCCACGCAGCCGTTCGATGTCCCGCGGCGCGAGGCGGTACAGTTGAACTCGCTGTTCGGCGCGCCCACATTCCGCTGGCTCCCGGCGCGTACCAAGATCGAGTCGCGATTCCTCATGTTTTATGCGCACACTCCGGAAGGCTTTCATAAAGTGGACGACGTGCGGCTGGAGAACGGGAAGATTATCATTGAAGATCACAAAACGCATCAGCAGGTGACGCTTGCCGCGTCGCTGCCAATCTGATGGGACTTGGGATTTGGCAGACGGCTGCGCGGCTTGGGCTAAATCCCAAATCCCTCTCGAGGTTTATGAAAAAACTACTGACGCTGTCGCTACTCGCGATCGCTCTCCGCGCCCAGGACAAAGCAGATCTCGCGATCGTCCAGCGCATCAAAACGGAGGCGTTCCAAAACTCCAAGGTGATGGATCATCTGTTCTGGCTGACCGATGCCTACGGGCCGCGGCTGACCGGGTCGCCGGGATTCACGGCGGCGGCCAACTGGACTGTGAAACAGCTCAAGGCATACGGCATCGACGACGCGGCCATCCAGCCCTGGGGCAAGTTCGGCCGAAGCTGGCGGCTGACCAGGTTCAGCATTTCGATTCAGGAGCCCGAGTACGCGCCCCTGATCGGTTTCCCCCTGGCTTGGTCGGCGGACACAAAAGGGCCACTGACTGCGGAGCCCGTGCTCGCGCCGCTCAAGCTTTCGGATGCCTTGGATGCGAAGAAAACCGACGAGGAGCTACAAAAGTATTTTCGCGAGTACAAGGGCAAGCTGCGCGGCAAGATCGTGCTGCTCGAAAAGCCGAGAGATCTGACGCCTGTGACTTCCGCTCCCGCCTCACGCTATTCCGACGCCGACCTGGCGAAGGAGGCGGATGCACCCACGCCGTTCGCGTTGCCGCCGTTCGATATTGAGAAGATGGTCCTGCCGGAAAAGCCCGAGGAGCGCCGTGCCTTGTTCAATCTTCTTCCGCTCGATGCCGAGGCCAAGATCTGGGAGTATGAAGACGGCCTGCGCGATCGCGTCAATCAATTTCTGGCGCAGGAAGGAGCGGTCGCGGCGATCGTCCCGAGCTACAACGCCGATGCGGGAACCGTTTTCGGCGATGCGGCCGGCACATTCCAGAGCGATCAGCCCGTGCCCGCGCCGCGTATCGCCCTGACCATCGAGCACTGCAATCGCATCGCGCGCCTGCTGGACAAGAAAGTTCCGGTGAAACTGGAGTTCGAAGTGCGCGCCACCAGCGATGGCGCCTCGGGTGAAGGCTTGAACATCATCGCCAACATTCCGGGTTCCAGCAAGCCGGACGAAATCGTCATGATCGGCGCGCACTTCGATTCGTGGATTGGCGGCACTGGCGCAACAGACAACGGCACGGGAAGCGCGGTCATGATCGAAGTGATGCGGATTCTGAAAGCGCTGCATCTCAATCTGGACCGCACCGTTCGCCTGGGCTTGTGGAGCGGCGAGGAACAGGGTATCTACGGTTCGCGGGCGTACGTCAAGGCGAATTTTGCCGACCCCGAAACCATGCAGCTCAAACCGGCGCACGCCAAACTATCGGGCTATTTTAATCACGATAACGGCACGGGTAAGATTCGTGGCGTCTATTTGCAGGGCAACGATGCCATGCGGCCGGTATTCGAAGCGTGGTTTGCGCCCTTTCGCGACCTCGGCGTGACCACCATCACCATTCGAAACACAGGCGGAACGGATCACCAGTCCTTCGACCAGGTGGGCTTGCCGGGATTCCAGTTTATTCAGGATGAGGTAGAGTACGGCCGTATCACGCACCACTCCAACATGGACCTCTACGATCACGCCGTGCCGGGCGACGTGATGCAGGCATCGGCCGTGATCGCTTCCGTGGTCTACCACGCAGCGAACCGCGCCGAGATGCTTCCGCGCAAAGAAATGCCGCCACCGGTGAAGATGAAGAACTAGAATGCGTTCTGATCATCGTAGGTGCCAGGCGCCGTGTCCGGCCCGCCGGGGCATCCTTGCCAACTTACGCAACGCAGCCGCTGAGTCGCCACAGGGAGCGTTGCGCGGCGTCGAGTCTACCGCAGCAGCTTTCTTCCGCTGAAATCCGGCGCAAGCAGTGCGTCCGGCGTGAAAACCGCGAGCGTTCTCGCCAACTTCTCGACGTCCACGCCCTCCTCGACCGGCATCTCGTGCTCCACCCAGCTTGACAGCGGAATATTGCGAAAGAAGATGCGCTCCTGCAGCACGAGGCTCCTCTTGTGGAGGAATAATGCCTTCTGCTCGCGCACGTAGTGGCGCTCCTCTACGCGCAGGTCGCCCAGAAAGTCGTCGAACGCTCTCCGTTTGGCGGCCTCTTCGGTCGCCCGGATAGTTTCGTGAAGTACCTTGGTCTGCCCGTCGAGGTGCGCTCGCGCTTCGGCAAGAGCGGCCCGTTCGCCCGCGATGGCAGCCTCCATGCGCGCCTTCATCACATAGTAGGCAAGGGTACCCGACCCGAGCGACACCAGAATAGGTAAGCAGACCCACAGCATATAGGGCATACGCACTAGTATCGGCGATTTCGCGGGAAACCTGTAGTTAACGGTGGTATATCAAAAATCGGGTGACATTACTGGGCTTGGGTGCCGTCAATCTTCTGGCCGCTCAATAACGCCCCGAACAGCGAGAAGCGATAGGAGAAATCGCGCAGCGTGAGCAGGCCCCCCAGCGCCCCGAGGATCACTGAAATGTGATACAGCAGGCCGCGAACGATGCCAAACCGTTTTCGCAGATACACGGCCATGCCAAGAATCCGATCGGCGTCTATTGTGGCACGGCTACGTGCATCCAGATCCGCTCGCCCATGATGAATCACCCGCGTAGAAGGCGTCAGCAGCACGCGCTTCCCCGCCCGCCGCACCTGAAAACAGATTTCAGCGTCGCTGCCATAAGTGCCGTAACGCTCGTCAATCTTCCCCATGGCCCTGAGCGACAAACTACGAACCATGATGGCCGCCCCGCGCGCATACTCGACCGTTTGCTCACCGAGAGCGGGATCAGCCGGGCGCCATTCGAGAGACGTGCGTCCAGGCGCCGGGAGCGATGAGATTTGAGGACCCGGCTGGCCGTCAGGAGTCACCAGCAGCGGGCAGGCGGCGCCCACGTCACCCTGATTTTCGAGAATGCCTGTAAGCAAGCTGACGGTTTCGGGCGATACTTCCGTGTCTTCGTGCAGCAGCAGGATGAATTCGCCGGTCGCACTCCGCAAGGCCACGTTCAAGGCTTTGGTCAAGCCGAAGTTGCGCGGCATGCGAATGAACCGCGTCGTGGGGAAATCGGTTTCGAGCTGCGCGCTGCCGTCGGTCGAACCGTTATCCACCACCAGGATCTCGATTTTTTCCCGGTCCTTGGAACGCTCCAGCGCCTCGACGGCTTTTCGCAGCAAGTCCACGCGATTGTAGGAGACCACCAAAACGGTCGTGCCGGGCGGCTTGGGAGCCTCTTCCATAGCCTCAGGCTTCTCCACAACCTGAGGAGAGATCAGTTCCGTTTTTGGAGTTTTGCGTCGGACTTGTGGCACGTTGAGCGCATCAGGATACCATGGCAGGCTTCAGGTTCCGGCACACTGTTCGCCCCGACACCTGGAACCTGACACCTGGCACCTTCTCCCCCTAACCCGCGTTCGTCGTCACCGGTGAGGTGACGGCCGTTATTGCCTGCCGATTCCGCGCAAAGAGCCAGTAGCCGAGGCCCACAGCGACCAGCGCCAGAGAAATCCACTGCTCGGTCGAGAACGGGCCCGTGAGCGGATTGGATTGCTGATCGTGAAACCGCACAAACTCGACAAGGAATCGCAGGATGCCGTAGAGCACCAGGTACAGGCTCACCACCGAGCCGTCGCGGTGTGGCCGCAGAAAGCCCAGGTAGAGCACAGCAAAGATGATCAACTCGCCCAGCGATTCGTAAAGCTGCGTCGGATGTAGAGGCGCGCCGAGCGGTACGCCTACCAACTCGTTGGCCCGTGGATTCGTAAATGTCACTGCCCAAGGCAAGTGCGTCGGCACCCCCCAGCAGCAGCCCGCGGAAAAGCAGCCGAGGCGCCCGATGGCATGTCCCAACGCGAGCCCTGGAGCGAACGCATCCGCAGTCTTCAGGGCCGGCAGTCCGTTGCGCCACATGTAGACGAATGCCGTCACCAGCGCCGCAACAAAACCACCGTAGAAGATTCCGGCGGCCTGCAGCGTGGAGAGCGAAAAGATCTCGCGCCAGTTGCCGCGAACCGCAGGATCGAGCACGATCATGAGCAGCTTGGCGCCGGCGATGCCTGCCAGAGCGCAATAGATCCCGAGGTTGAGAACGGTTTCCTTGTGTAGACCTGCTTTGGCTGCAAGGCGTCCCGCCACCCACAGAGCGGCCAGGAAAGCCAGGGCGACCAGCAGGCCGTAGGTGGGCAGAAAGAATCCGCCGATGCGAAAAACTTCAGGAAACATCTTGCGTGTGCGCCGGCTGGCGTTTGAACTTGACGAAATCGAGCAGCAACAGGCCGCTTCCAATCACGATCGCGCTATCGGCGGCATTGAATGCCGGCCATTGATAACTCCCGATGTAGAAGAGGAGAAAATCCGTAACGCCACCCTCGCGAACCACGCGATCGAACACGTTGCCCATGGCGCCGCCCAGAATCAGGGCCAGTGCGATGCCGGTCTTGCGGTCGAGCCGCGAAGTTCGCCACAGCATGACTACCAGGGCCACCAGCGCCACCACCGAGAAGCCAATCAGCAAAACCGTCCGCAACTGCGACGTCGATTGGGCAAACAGCCCGAACGCAGCACCCTGGTTTTCTGAATGCACGATCTCGAAAAATCCTGGAATCACGACGTGGTTGTCATACTTCGAAACGTATGTCTCGATGATCCACTTGGTCAGGCGATCGACCGCGAATACGGCGCCTGCCAAGCCGTACATCATGGCGCGCGACCCGGACTCACGCATGCAGGATCTCCTCCACCGCCTCGGAGCAAGTGCCGCAGATCGTGGGAAACGCGGCATTCGATCCGATGTCGGTTTTGTACTTCCAGCAGCGCTCGCACTTGGCCCCGGCCGCTCGCTCCACCTTTACCTGCACGGCGTCTCCGGCGCCCGGTGATAACTCCACTTGGGAAACGATGAACAGAGCGGGTAAATCCGCGGCGTAAGTTTTCAGTAGCGGATACAGGTCCCCGTTGGCGCTCAGGCGGATGCGAGCTTCGAGAGGCGCCCCAATGAATTTTTCCTGCCGCGCGACTTCCAGGCTCTTGAGCACATCCTGCCTCACTTTCATGAGACGGTCCCAGTTTTCGGCGCGTTTCCTCTGTTCGCCGGTGATGCCGGTGGTCAACTCGGCCGGCTCCGGAAATAGCGCCGTGTGCACGCTGCCCTCGCGACACATGTGACGCCAAACCTCTTCGGTGGTGAAGGCGAGAATCGGCGCACACAAACGAACCAGCGCATCCAGCAGCCTGTGCAGCACTGTCTGAGCGCTCCGCCGGGAATGCGATTTCGGCGCCGCGGTGTACAACCGATCCTTGAGAACGTCGAAATATACAGCGCTCAAATCTACGGTCGCAAAGTCGTACAGCGCCCTGTAAACCTTGTGGAAAGCGAACTCGTCATACCATCGGCGGCATCGCGCCACCAGATCTTCGGCGCGAAGTAGAATCCACTGGTCGATCTCCGGTAGCTTGTCGGCGGAGACGGCGTCACGCTGGGCATCAAAATCCCACAAATTCCCGAGTGGATACCGGAAAGTATTGCGCAGCTTGCGGTAGGCTTCGGTGAGACGCGCGAGGATTGTCTCCGACATGCGCACATCCTCATTGAACTCCACCGAGGCAGCCCACAAACGGAGAACTTCGGCGCCGTACTTCTTGATCACTTCCTCGGGCTCGATGGCGTTTCCCAGCGACTTGTGCATCGCCCGTCCCTCACCGTCGAGTGCCCAGCCGTTGGTGGCGGATGCGCGATAAGGCGCGCCGCCTTTGAGCGCCACACCTACCAACAGCGAGCTGTGGAACCAGCCGCGATATTGATCGCCGCCTTCCAGGTAGAGATCCGCCGGCCATTGGAGGCCATTCGCTTCAGTTAAAACGGCCAGTTGGCTGGAGCCGGAATCAAACCACACATCGAGAATGTCCGACTCCTTGGTGAACTCAGCCGACCCGCATTTGGCGCACCGCACGCCTTCGCCAATCAGCTCCGTCGCCGATTTCTGGTACCAGACGTCCGCCGTGTGTTGCTCGAACAGTTCGACCACACGGTCCATGACCTTCCGGCCTGTAAGGGGTTCGCGGCATTGCGCGCAATAGAACACGATGATCGGCACGCCCCAGACCCGTTGACGGGAAATGCACCAGTCGGGGCGCGTGGCGATCATGTTGGACATGCGCTCATCGCCCCACTCCGGCATCCAGCGCACTCGTTTGATGGCTTCAAGCGTCCTCTCGCGAAGCTGGTTGCGATCCATGCCGATGAACCACTGCTCGGTGGCCCGGAAGATCGTGGGATTGTGGCATCGCCAGCAGTGCGGATAACTATGCTCGATTTTCTCGGTGGCGAGCAGCGCGCCGCGGGAGCGCAGAAGCTCGATTACGATGGGATTGGCTTCCCAGACAGTCTTGCCGATCAGTTCCTCGGGAAGCCGGCCCGCGGCGCCTTCGGCGTGGTAGAACCGCCCGGCCTCGTTTACCGGACAAAAGATAGAAATCCCGTACTGTAATCCAATCTCGTAGTCTTCCTGGCCGTGCCCGGGCGCCGTGTGGACAGCACCAGTGCCCTGCTCGAGAGTGACGTGGTCGGCGAGAATACCGCGTGAGTCGCGCTCGATGAATGGATGGCGGAACACAGCACCGTCCAGCCGACGGCCTTCAAAATGCGCCAGCGTAGTGAAGTTTGCCCATCCGCACGCCTGCGCAGTCGATTCCAACCGATCTCTGGCGACGATGTAAACGTCACCCGCTATGTCCACCGCAACATAGTCGAATTCCGGATGAAATGCGATGGCCATGTTCGCCGGGATGGTCCAAGGAGTGGTGGTCCAGATCAGCGCGAAAACTTTGCGACCGGCAAGGGCAGGATCCCAAGGCTCCGATTTCAGCGCAAACCGCACCCAGATCGAAGGGCTGGAGTGATTCTCATATTCGACTTCGGCCTCGGCGAGCGCGGTGCGATCCCGCAAGCACCAGTGCACCGGCTTCAACCCCTTGTAGACATAACCGCGATCCAGAAACTCGACGAAGGCCCGCGCAATCGCGGCTTCGTACGAAGCGCTCATCGTGAGGTAGGGGTCTTCCCAGCGCCCGAACACGCCCAGCCGGATGAACTCCCGCCGCTGAATGTCCACATACTTTTCCGCGTACTTGCGGCATTCCGCGCGAATCTCGGCCGGAGTCATCTTGGCCTTGCGCGAACCGAGCTGGTTGTCCACCTTGAGCTCGATCGGCAAGCCATGGCAATCCCAGCCCGGTACGTAGGGCGTATCGAACCCCGCCATGCACTTCGACTTAACTACGAAGTCCTTCAGAATCTTATTGAAAGCGGTCCCCAGATGGATGTCGCCGTTGGCATACGGCGGCCCGTCGTGCAGAATGTAAGCCGGACGGCCGGCCCGCGCGCGGCGCACTTGCGCATAAATGTTCTCGCTCTGCCAGCGCTCGAGCAGTTTCGGCTCACTCTGCGGCAGATTGGCCTTCATCGGGAAGTCCGTCCGCATCAGGTTGAGGGTTTGCTTGAGATCCACGCGTTGAGGGTCCATCAAATTGTTTGTCTGGGGGCTAATTTAATTGTGGCACAACCGCAGGTGCGCTGCGCCGCATCCAGGATTTGTGAGATTCACAGCGGATCAAGAACACCGTAAATACGTGGCAACCAAACGATTGGTCCCGTTTGCGCAAAACCCGGCGCAGGTTGCGCGGATTACGCATTGGATCCATCTGATTCGCGGCCAGAAAGTGATGCTGGATACGGACCTGGCGGAGCTGTACGGCGTGCCGACGAAAGTATTCAATCAAGCAGTGAAGCGCAACCGGAGCCGATTCCCAAACGATTTCATGTTCCAGTTGAAGGCTGCAGAAGCGAGAGGTTTGAAGTCTCAAATCTTGAGGTCACAAATTGTGACCTCAAGTGCAGCCCACGGCGGGCGGCGTTACCGGCCCTACGCGTTCACGCAAGAGGGCGTGGCGATGCTATCCTCCGTTCTCAAGAGCGACCGCGCAGTGCTCGTGAACATTGCGATCATGCGCGCCTTTGTAAGCCTGCGTGAAGTGGCCGCGACGTACACGAATCTGGCGCGCAAGCTAGCGGAACTCGAAGGAAGATGCGACACACACGATGCGCACATCAAGCTCGTGTTCGATACCCTGAAAAAACTGATTCACGATCCCGCACAGCGTCGACGGCGATTCGGATTCGTTTGAGGTCACAAATTGTGACCTCAAAGAATCTAACGATGCCGGACAAAGAATTCGTTCTTATCAGTGCCAGGTGCGACCGCGATGTCGAAAAAGCCGATCATCATTTCCTCGCGGCTTTGCGGTCCGAAGCGGACCGCGTCCTCAGGATCCGGATTATTGGGATTATTGCGCGAATTGTCGAAGTAGGCGACGCACTCCAGCTTCGTCCCGGCTTTCACCGGCAAGGGCTGAGCGAGGCGGTAGGAAAGCTGCCAGTAGAAGTTATACGGCTGCACTCTCAGCAGCGTGCGCGTCTTTCCGTCCGGTTCAACGATGTTGTATTCGAAGCTTGCGCCGCGCAAGTGCATGTGTGGGAAGAAGCTCAGAAGCTCGGTGTCGTTGGGAATAGTCCCCCAAGCGGAAACGCGATAGTGCGGGTGCTCGGGCGGGATCACGAAGCGATCGTTATCCAGTTGCAATGTCATCACACGCTGCTTTGGCGCCGCGCGATGAAATACCAAGCCGATCTTTGACTGATCACTGGTGGCATGGCCGTTGGGCGTGTAATGAAACTGGAACACCAGGTCCGACCCCGCCTTTATCAATTTTCCCATCGCCGGCCCCCAGTCTTCCGCCAGGCTTCCCGGAGAATAAACCAGCAGGATGTCGCTTGTGGTCCAACCATTTGAGAGACGTTCTCGTGGAGTATCTCCTGGTGGAACATAGGGAACTCCTGGCTTCGCTTCGCGAAGCCAGGAGGAACCGGGCTCACGAATGTACACTACGGCATGGTGTACGCTGGCGCGATTGCTTGGCCGCAATTCTGCCATTTCAACCCACTTGTCATCGGTGAACCCGGTCGGCACGACGATGTACTGATAATCGACATCGCCCGTGGCGGGTATCTGGAACGGGCGGGGCATCTGGACCACTAAATCTGGGGTCCGGATATTCCAGTCTTCGACCCAATGCGGCGCAGGCGGAGCATCGTGCGCATCCCCTTCAGGTGCGCCAGAATCGGCCCATTTCACCAGCGTTTCGATCTCGCGCTCGGAAAGCGAGCGGTCATTGGCAAACGGACCGTAGCCGGGTTCCGCGAACCAGGGTGGCATTCTTTTTAAAGCGACACTTTCGCGTATAGCTTTCACCCACGGGCGCACCTGCCGGTAGGTCAGAAATGGCATGGGTGCGACTTCGCCCGGCCGGTGACATTGTTGGCAGCGGTCCTGCAGAATCGGCAGAACGTCGCGGTAAAAAGTAGGCGGACCAACGGCCCAGAACATCAGCAGCGAAGCGATGTGCACACTCCCATCCTATTCGACTCGGCTCTTTACAACCTCCAGAAACGCACGGGCTGCATGGCTGAGCGCGCGGCGCGAGGGGTAGACGAGGCGGATCTTGCGCTCGACGTGCAGTTCCTTCACGCGCACCTCGCACAGTTTCCTCTGATCGAGATCCTTTTCCACGCACATTCGCGGGAGGAACGCCACGCCCTGGTTGTCCTCCACCATGCGGCGGATGGTCTCGACGGTCGGCATCTCGACCTCCATGTTGAGCGGCACTTTGTGACGCTGGAACTCGCGCAGCACAACGTCCCGATAAGGGGAGACGACATTGTGGGCGATGAACGTCTCGCCGCCCAGATCCGTGATCGACGTACTTTTTCGTTTCGCGAATGGATGTTTGGGCGAGACGACAAATACCAGGGAATCGGTGTAGAGCGTGGTCGAAACCAGGCGAGCGTCTCCGGGATCGTAGCTGATGACGCCCAGTTCCAGATTGCCGTCGATCAGCTCGGCGGGAATCTTGCTGGAAAGGCTGCGGCGCACCTGCACCTTGACTTTGGGATAGAGGCGACGGTACCGCGCGATGTGGCCTAACAAATAAAGCGTCGTGGATTCATTGGCTCCGATGGCCAGGCGGCCGGCCGAGTTGTCGCGCAGTTCGGCGAGCGAGTTCTCTAACTCCTGGCGGAGGTTTTCGAAGCGCCGTGCATATTCGAGAACGGTTTGCCCTGCGTCAGTCAGCACCAGGTCCTTGGCAGAACGGTCAATCAGCTTCTCTCCCAATTCCAACTCCAGGCGCTGAAGGGCCAGGGAGATAGCCGGCTGTGTGCGCAGGAGCCTCTCCGCCGCGCGGGAAAAGCTCTTCTCTGTCGCGATCGTCAGAAACACATGCAGCGGGTAAAGTTCCATGCCGTCTCATCATAACAAATACTTATTCACACTATGAGCATTATAAATTTGCTAAATTCATCGATCCGCCATGATAATTGGTTCGTACCGGTTGGAGCCGCGCGCACCGCGGACCGGCCGGCGAGACTTCCCGGCCGGACCTCCGAGCAACCACTCGCGGTCCGGCCGCTGGATGACTAAAGGCGGCTACCCAAACCATGAGCAACCGCGTATACATCTTCGACACCACTCTCCGCGACGGCGAGCAGTCACCCGGCTGCAGCATGACGGTTCCTGAGAAAACCCGGATGGCCCATAAGCTGGTGGATTTAGGCGTCGACATCCTCGAGGCTGGTTTTCCCATTGCATCGGACGGTGACTTCGAAGCGGTAGACGCGGTGAGCCGCGAATTCCCCTGGGTCACGGTGGCGGCCCTGGCGCGCGCCTGCACGCTGGATGTGGAACGGGCCGCGCATTCTCTCAAGCACGCGCGTCGGCCGCGCATTCACACCTTCATCGCGACGAGCGATCTTCATTTGAAATACAAGCTCAAGAAGTCGCGGCAACAGGTGCTGGATGAAGCCATAGCGGCAGTGGAACTCGCGCGGGAGCATGTGGATGATGTAGAGTTCTCAGCCGAGGACGGCGCCAGGACAGATCCGGACTTTCTGGAGGAAGTCTCCAAGGCCGTGGTTGCGGCGGGCGCACGGACGGTGAACATCCCGGACACGGTCGGCTATTCGGCGCCGCGGGAATATGCTGCGATCATTGGCCGCGTCGTGAAAGCACTGGGCGATTCCGCCATCGTCAGCGTGCATTGCCACGATGATCTGGGCCTGGCAGTGCCGAATTCGCTGGCCGCGGTTGAGGCCGGCGCCAGGCAGATCGAGTGCACGATTAATGGTATCGGCGAGCGCGCGGGAAATTGTTCGCTCGAAGAAGTGGTGATGGTCATGAAAATCCGCAATGACCTCTACCCCTACTCTACCGGCATCAACACCGAGCACCTGTACTCAGCCAGTGAGCTGCTCAGCTCGATCATCACGTTCGGGCCGCAGCCCAACAAGGCCATCGTGGGCCGCAACGCGTTCGCGCATGAGGCCGGCATCCATCAGGACGGCTACCTGAAAGAGAAAACCACTTACGAAATCATCGACCCGAAGAGCGTGGGCGTGCCGGAGGGGAAACTGGTGCTGGGCAAACACAGCGGCCGGCACGCATTACACAAGCGCTGCGAGGATCTCGGGTTTTCCCTGACGAAGAGCGAACTGGACTTGCTCTATCACCGCTTCACCGCGATGGCCGATCGCAAGAAGGGTGTGATGGATGAAGAGATCATCGCGCTGATCGGGGACACGCAGGCCAAGCAGGCGGTGGGCGACTGATCGCAGGGCAATTCGGGTCATCTCGCCGGGCATTTCGGGGACAGGCAACGAAATTCCGAATCGGGGCGCCAACTGTTTTCTTGAATTGCGTTTATCGGAATTTCGAAGCCAGTCCCCGAAATGCGGGTTGTGCACCCTGATTGATATTGCTTCCAAGAGATGCGGCAAATGGCAGCTTTACCATGAACCTTAACATTCTTGTTTTGCCCGGAGACGGGATTGGTACGGAGGTCACACGCGAGGCGGTACGCGTACTGCGCCACGTGGCGCAGAAGTGGAACCATACGCTGAGGCTTACCGAGGGCCTGCTGGGCGGCATCGCGATTCATCAGACAGGCAGCCCGCTCCCTGAGGAGACGGTGCGGCTGGCCGGAGAAGCTGATGCCACGCTCATGGGCGCGGTGGGCCTGCCCGAGTTCGACAACGCGCCGCCTGAAAAACGTCCGGAAAAAGGCCTCCTTGGAATTCGAAAGGTGCTGGGCGTTTACGCCAACCTGCGACCGGTGCGCGCCTACGCCGCGCTGCTGGACTCGTCACCGCTGAAAAACGATCGCGTGGCCGGCACCGATATGATCATCGTGCGCGAGCTGACCGGTGGCATCTACTACGGCACTCCGCGCGGCATTACGGAAAACGGCGCGGACACCCGAGCCGTGAATACCATGGTTTACACGCGCCGCGAGATTGAGCGCGTCAGCCGCATGGCGTTTCACCTGGCGCGCGGGCGGCGAAAGAAAGTCACATCGGTAGACAAATCCAATGTGCTGGAGAACTCGCAATTGTGGCGGCGTGTGGTGACCGAGATGGGGCGCGAGTTTCCCGATGTTTCACTGGACCACATCCTGGTCGACAACTGCGCCATGCAGCTCGTGCTGAATCCGACGCGCTTCGACATCGTGCTGACGGAAAATATGTTCGGCGATATCCTGAGTGATGAGGGCGCCGTGCTGGCGGGATCCATCGGGATGCTGCCGTCGGCGTCGATCGGCGACCGGAAGCCGTCGGGCGCATGGGTTGGTTTATACGAGCCTGTGCACGGGTCGGCTCCGGATATTGTAGGTCAGAACAAGGCCAACCCTCTGGGAGCCATCGGCTCGGTCGCCGCCATGCTGGAGTATAGTTTCGGATTGAAAGAAGAAGCGGCCGCGGTGAATGCTGCCGTGGAAGCGGTGCTCACATCTGGAAGGGTAACCGCGGATCTACAGCCGGCTGGACCTCCAGCGACCACCGAGCAGGTGGGCGAAGCGGTCTGCGCCGCGATCGGTTAAATCATGAGTAAGCCAAAAACCATTGTCCAAAAAATATGGGACGCCCATGTTGTGCATGAGCAGGCGGGCGCGCCCACACTGCTGTTTATCGATCTCCATCTGGTGCATGAGGTGACGTCGCCGCAAGCCTTCCAGGGTTTGCGCGAGCGTGGGATCAAGGTGCGCCGCCCGGACTTGACGCTAGCGACAGCGGATCACAGCATTCCTACGAGCGATCGATCTCTCCCCATCGTCGACACGATCGCCGCCAATCAGCTCGCGCAGCTCGAAAAGAATTGCCGCTATTTCAGTATTCCATGCTTTGGTATTCATAGCGAGAAGCAGGGCATTGTGCATGTAATCGGTCCGGAGATGGGGCTGACGCAACCCGGGATGACGGTGGTCTGCGGCGACAGTCACACGGCCACGCATGGCGCGTTCGGAGCGCTGGCGTTCGGCATCGGGACGAGCGAAGTGGAACATGTGCTGGCCTCGCAATGTCTGTTGCAGCGCCCGTCGAAGGCATTTCAGGTGCGGGTTGACGGCACGCTTAGCAGTGGTGTATCGGCGAAAGACATCATTCTTGGATTGATCGCCCGGATCGGCGTGGGCGGCGGGACGGGCTGCGTGTTGGAATATTCAGGCGCGGCAATTCGCGGTCTCTCGATGGAACAGCGCATGACGGTCTGCAATATGTCCATTGAAGGCGGCGCGCGCGCCGGACTTATCGCTCCGGATGAAACTACCTTCGAGTACATTTGCGGACGGCCGTATGCGCCAAAGGGAGCGGATTGGGACGCGGTGGTCGCGCGATGGCGGAAGCTGCCGAGCGACGACGGCGCTGTCTACGATAAGCAAATCACGATCGATGCTGATCGCTTGGAGCCGATGATCACATACGGCACCAATCCGGGAATGGGTATTCCCATCACAGCGGCGGTGCCGGATCCGTCGCGAATCGCAGATCCGCTGGAGCGCGAGTCCGTCGAGAAAGCTCTGCGCTATATGGGACTCGAAGGCGGCAAGCCGCTGCTGGGACGTCCGGTCAATGTGGTGTTCATCGGGAGCTGCACGAACTCGCGCATCTCCGATCTCCGTATAGCGGCTTCGCTCCTGAAGGGCCGCAAGGTAAGCCCGAAGGTTCGCGTGATGGTGGTGCCGGGGTCGCAGGAAGTGAAACGCCAGGCTGAGGCGGAGGGTCTGCCCGAAGTTTTTCGTGCCGCGGGATGCGAGTGGCGCGAGCCTGGATGTTCCATGTGCATCGCCATGAATGGCGATCAGTTGCAGCCGGGCGAATACAGCGTCTCGACATCCAACAGGAATTTCGAAGGCCGGCAAGGGAAGGGCGGCAGAACGTTCCTGGCCAGCCCGCTCACGGCGGCCGCAACCGCGGTCATGGGAGTGGTGACGGATGTGAGGAGCCTGCTATGAAGCCGTTCACGAATTTCGAAAGCCGCGTGGTGCCGCTGCCCATCAACAATGTGGATACGGACCAAATTATTCCCGCGCGATTTCTCAAAACAACGTCAAAGCAGGGTCTCGATCAGCAGCTTTTTTTCGACTGGCGCTATGACGAACAGGGGCGGCCCAAACCGGACTTCGTGCTAAATCAGTCGCGTGCCAAAGGCGCTGAGATTCTCCTGGCGGGCGACAACTTCGGCTGCGGCAGTTCGCGCGAGCATGCGCCGTGGGCGCTGACGCAATTCGGCTTTCGGGCGGTGATCAGCACGTCATTCGCCGACATTTTTCAGAATAATGCGCTGAAGAATTCGCTGTTGCCGATCGCAGTGGCGGCGGATGTGCATCAGGCTTTGTTCCGGGCGATCGAGAAGGACCCCGATGCGCGGCTGAAGGTCAATCTCGCTGCGCAGACATTGACGCTACCGGATGGACGAGCGGTGGAATTTCCGGTGGATGGTTTCTCGAAGCAGTGCCTGCTGGATGGGGTGGATGAACTGGGCTACATCCTCAAGCAGGAGCCGGCGATTGCGGCGTTTGAAGGGCGACGGGTGGGGACGATTAACACGCTACAGAGCGCGTAGAAAGTCGTCGACCGTGAGTCCTGCTTTAGTAATCAGACTGCGAAGCGTTCCACGGGCAACTTCTGGATGGTTAGGAATGGAAAGCGTCGCGATGTGACCCGCCTTCACAAGGATGATGTGACTTCCGCGCTGCCGGCAAACCGTCCAGCCTAGTCTCTCGAAGGCGGCGACAACCTGACGCGGCCTGAGAACTGGCAGGATTGGCATTACGCAGGCACTTCGATCTCACGCGTGAGGACCGTTAGTGGCATGCCCAGTTCGGCACGCACCTTGAGGCACTCACGAATCGCGTCCCGGACGTTGCTCTCCGCTTCCTGCTCCGTTTTGCCTTGGCTGACACAACCGGGTATCGCCGGACACTCTGCGATATACACGCCGTCTTCGTCCTGAACGATCGTGATCAGCAGCTTCATGTTATCAGTATGACGCATTGGCGCTGTTGGTCGCGGCTATCGGTAGTGCCTGAAATCTGCGGTGAATCCAAAACCGCATCGAATTGCTTTTCCGGCAAGACCGCCGCACCATGAAGGCGTATGGCATCTGACCGAAGTTCGTTGCTCGCCCTCAAGAATCCCATCTGTGGCAAACACATGCGCATGTGGCCCAGGGAAGTGTTTGATGCCATGGTTGATACTGATGGCGGCGGCAAGAGGCTACTGGCGAGGGTGCTAGATGAGTATCTACAAAAACCGGGCGTGTACATTCTCTACCGCGATGACGTTCCATATTACATCGGGCAGACCGTAAAACTGCGGAGTCGGCTTTTGAAGCACGCAAGAGACCCCAACATGCGCCATTACAACTTCTGGAATTTCTTCTCTGCTTTCGTGATTCCTAATCGGGGCCACTGGGACCAGGTTGAAGCGATGCTCATATCAGCCATGCCAACCGCAAACAGCGCCAAACCTAAACTGGAACGCGAGAAACTCCCGCCGAAGGTAATAGAACTGCTACGCAAGATCCGACGACAGCGCGTCATTCTGACAGCCTAGCGACCCGAATAGATCAACGCAGTTTTCAGACACTAGCAGCGCGTAACACGGGACGGGCAAAGACCTGTCTCGACACTCCGGTGCAGCAAACAGCGTAGCGAATGGGCTAAACCATTACTTCTTCGGTCTCTTCACTCGCCGTGAAGTAGGCGCAGTCGGGATGATGAAACACCAGCGCACTCACGCTGGCCTCGGGCTCCATCATCATGCCCTCGGTGAGGTGCACGCCGATCTCATCAGGTGAGAGCAGTTTCCAGATGCCCTGCTGATCGTCCAGATTGGGACAGGCCGGGTACCCGAAGCTGTAGCGCTTACCGCGATAGCGCGATGTGAAACGCTCCTGCATGGTCATGGCCGGCGGGTCAGGAAATCCCCAGTCCTCGCGAATGCGCCGGTGCAGCCACTCGGCGCAGCCTTCGGCGGTCTCGATGGCCAACGCCTGCAACGCGTGCGCTTTGAAGTACTGCCCCGCCTCTTTGAGTTCCTCGCTGTGCTCGCGGATTCCTGCGCCTGCCGTAACCACAAAAATTGCCAGATGATCGCGCACGCCGTCCGCCGCATCCAGAATGTAGTCGCTCAGGCATAGGCCTTCATCGCGCCGCTGCCGGCCGAAACGGAACGTGTGGATCGGCTGTTGTCCACCGGGAGCGAACAACTTGATGGCGTTGCCCGCGCGTTTGGCTTCGAAAAACTGCCAAACAGCCTTCACTTTCATGAACCGCGCGGCTTCGCTTTTGACTTCCTCCATGTTGTGGTAAAGTTCCAGCGCCTTCTCGTTGTGTTCCGCGAGGTGTTTCTCGAAGTGCCCTTTGTACCCGAGGTGCCGACCGTAAAGCATGTGCGGGTTGATGTAACTCCAGATCTCGGCCAGATGCGGCACGTCGCGCACCTTGCGGTCGAGATACGGCGCCGATGGGACAGGAATTTCCACACTCACCTTGCGGCTTCGGATCTCCGTTAGTGGCGCCAGGGGCTCAGCGGGCCGTTCGATTTCCATCGGCGGCACAACATGCGTGTGCACACGCAAGACTGACTCGCGCGTCGCCGGGTCCATGATCTCATTCAGCAGCTTCAGCCCGGTCATGGCGTCCTTGGCGTAACACACCGCTTCGCCATAAGCCGGGCCGATTTTGCCATTGGTGTATTTCTCGGATAGCGCCGCCCCACCAACTAACAGCGGCACGCGTATTTCATGCTCGCGCAGATCGCCCGCAGTAATCACCATTTGCTGCGCGCTCTTGACCAAAAGCCCCGACAAGCCGATGGCATCCGGCGAATGCTCGCGAAACGCCTCGATCAGCTTCTCCGGCGGAACTTTGATCCCCAGATTGATCACCTTGTAGCCGTTGTTGCTCAGAATAATCTCGACCAGGTTCTTGCCGATATCATGCACGTCGCCCTTGACCGTGGCCAGAATGATTTTGCCGCGGCTCGACGTATCGGCCTTCTCCATGAAGCCTTCGAGATAATTCACCGCGGCTTTCATGGCCTCAGCCGATTGCAGCACTTCCGCCACGATCAGCTCGTTGTTGTTGAATAGCCGCCCGACCTCCGCCATACCCGCCATCAGTGGGCCGTTGATGATGTCGAGCGGCGCCGCGCCTTCGGCCCGCTTGCGGTCGAGATCCTCGACCAGGCCTTCTTTCGTGCCCTCAATTATGTAATTGCCCAGCCGCGTGTCGAGCGGTAGATCCGCGGCCTTGGTTTTGTCTTTCTTCACCGCATGGCGGAAGAACTCAGCGACGGCCGCGATGTGGAACTGGTTGATGGCGCCTCTCTGCGCCACCGTCTGTTGCCGCCAATCCTCGGCCGCCAGGCGCAGCTCTTCATCCGGTGAGTCCGCCGGCGGTGTGTTAAACAGCAGATTCTCCGCCAGGCGCCGCTCCTCTTCCGGAATCGAGGCGAAACGCTCCAGTTTTTCCGCGTTCACAATGGCCAGATCCAGCCCGGCCTTGGTGCAGTAGTAGAGGAAAACCGAGTTGATGACTTCGCGCGCCGCCGCCGGAAGCCCGAACGAGATATTCGAAATCCCGAGCACGGTTTTGACGAAGGGAATTTTGGCCTTGATCAGCCGCAGGGCCTCGATCGTCTCGACGGCTCCCCCGATATAGTTGGTATCGCCGGTGGCGCAGGGGAACACCAGCGGATCGATGATGATGTCCTCCGCCGGTATCCCGTACTTCTCCGTCAGTAGCCGGACCGAGCGCTCGGCAACCGCAAGTTTGCGCTCCCGCGTGAACGCCTGCGCCTGCTGCTTGTCTTCGTCGATGGTGCCAACGATCAGCGCCGCCCCATAGGCCCGCGCAATCGGACAGACTCGCTCAAACTTCTCTTCACCGTCCTCCAGATTGATCGAGTTGATGAGGCTCTTGCCCTGGCAATAGGTCAGCGCGGCTTCGATCGCACGCGCGTCCGTGGTATCGATCATGATCGGCGCTTTGATGAGCCGGATCAGCCGCTCATAGAACGGCGGGATGTCCTGGATTTCGTCGCGATCCGTCGATTGCAAGCAGACATCGATGACATGCGCGCCATTCTTCACCTGCTGGCGCGCAATCTCGGCAGCTTGTTCCCACTTCTCCTCGGCAATCAGCTTTTTGAACGCGCGCGAGCCAATAACATTGGTGCGCTCTCCCACGATGAGCGGGCGGTTGCTGTCCTCCGCCTCCACCGGCTCGATGCCCGAATAATAAGCGCGATGCTGCCGTGCCTTGACTGCGCGCGGCTTCTTACCATCAATAATCTGTGCGATGGCCCGGATGTGGGCGTCCGTCGTCCCGCAGCAGCCGCCCACCAAGTTCAGCCAGCCGTGCGCCACAAATTTCTCCAGTTGCGCCGCCAGGCTCTCCGGTGTCTCGTCGTATTGCAACTGCTCGTTGGGCAACCCGGCATTGGGATAGCACGATACGTTGATCGACGCGAGTTCGCTCAGCGTGCGGAGATGGTCGGTCATGAACTCCGGGCCGGTCGCGCAGTTCAACCCCACCGACAACAAATCCGCGTGCGCAATGGATGTCCAGAAAGCATCGACCGTTTGGCCCGCGAGCATGGTGCCGGTGGCCTCGATGGTCCCGGAAACCATCACCGGAAGCGCGCGCCCCAGTTCTTTCTTCAATTGCCCGATACCCAGCAGCCCGGCTTTCACCGCGCGCGTATCGTTACACGTCTCGAGCAGCAGAATATCCGCGCCGCCGTCGATCAGCCCTTTGGCTTGATCGTAGTAAGCTTGGCGAAGTTGGTCGAAGGTCACACCGCCGCCCACCGAAATTACCTTGGTGGTGGGGCCCATGGAGCCTGCCACCCAGCGCGGCTTGGCGGCTGTGGAAAACTCGTCGGCGGCCTGGCGGGCGAGGCGTGCGGCCTGCGCATTGAAGTAGTGGACCTCATCCTGCAACCCAAACTCGCTCAATACGATACGCGTACTGCCAAAGCTATTGGTCTCGATGATGTCCGACCCGGCGTCCAAGTACGCACGATGCACCCCGAGCACCGTCTCAGGGCGCGACTTCACCAGATATTCCATGCACCCGTCGAGGGCCGGACCATCCGCGGCCGTGAGTGTCTGCCGGTGCAGCATCGTGCCCATGGCGCCATCGAGCACCAGAATGCGTGTCGCGAGCGCGTCATGGAGTGCATCGAGCCGGTGTTTCGGATCAGTCATAACGAAGGCGGAAGTCCTTCTATTTTAGCAGGCGCGGTTACGGACTTGGACGGCAACGCACATCGGGCAATCCCCTGAGTGCTTGATTTCTTAGGCCTTCGGTATAATCAAACCAGTTCTCTTCGCGAACCTTTGCGCATGGCAGCCTTTGAGGAATCCGCGGCGCCAACGTCAACTTCGGCGCAGGAGTTCTACACCTGGACGTTTCCCGGCGCACCCGTCCGTATCCATTTGCACCTGAACGTAGTAGAGAGCCTGGGCCGCGAAGTTCGCCGTGCCTTCGAATCGGTTCCGTCGCATAGCGTGGAAATCGGCGGAATCCTCTACGGCAGCGCCGATTTCGCCGCCAACCGCATCGTTGAGATCAAGGATTTCGAGCCGTTCCTGGGCGAATACCGCTCCGATCACAAATTCATTTTGTCCGACGGCGACCGGCGCAAGCTGGACCGGTTACTCGGGGCACGCCGGGCCGATGGGCCGGAAGCGCTGTCCGTGGTCGGCTACTACCGCGCCCACCTCGGTGAGGGGCTGAGCCTTCGCCAGGAGGATGTCGCGGTCGCGCAGGCGCACTTCTTTGACCCGGCCAATGTGTTTCTTCTGGTGAAGCCGGCGGCGGATGGCTCGGCGAGCGCGGGCTTCTTTTTCTGGGACAACGGCCGCATCGATGCGGAATTCAGCTTTCTGGAATTCCCGTTCGATGCGCGGCAGTTGACTGGCTTACGCGTCAAACCCGCTCCGCGCGCCACCGCCCAAGCATTGTCTACCACGGACCCGTCTCCCGAGCCGCACACTGGGGCCGAATTCGAGCCCTTGGCCATCCCGCGGGAGATTCCTGGCCCCTTCGAACCCGAGGCCCCACAACAGGCGCGCGGCGGGCCCAATCGCCACGTGTGGCGTGCCGGTTTGTTTGCCCTGGGGATGATTGCACTGGGCGCTGTGGGTTATCAGGGTTACCTGGCCTGGGCGCCCCGGGGCGGCGCGGCCGCTTCTCAAGCATCCGACGCGCCAGCGCTGGCTCTCCAGGTAGGGCGCCAGGGCGCCGATCTGCGCGTGAGCTGGAACCGGAACTCGCCCGCCATTCTACAAGCCACCGACGGAGTCCTCTCCATCCGCGATGGCGATGCGCAACAGCAGGAGCTGCATCTCGATCCGGACCAACTGCGCCATGGCAGCATCACGTACACGCCCGCCAACGCTGACGTCAGCTTTCGCCTGGAGATCACCGCGCCGGGAAATTCGAAAACCAGTGAAACTGTTTTAGCTCTTACGGCCGCCAGGCCCGCTTTGCCGGCAAGCTCGCAGCCGGCCCGCGGACCGTCACCCCCATCGGATGCGGCGGCCGCCACTTCTCGGGGCCCGTCGAAGGACGAGCCCCCGCGCGTCACGATGCTAGATCAGCCGGCACGGTCGCCCCAAGGCGATGCGCCGGCCACGCCTCAGCCCAGCTCCCCCGGGAGCCCTTCGCTTCTCTATCTCCCGCCGCGCCCTGTACGCCAGGTGCAACCCGTGCTTCCCTACACGGTGCGCAAACTGATCGCCGCGCAAATCGACGTATCCGTTAAGGTGTGGATCAGCAATACCGGGACAGTCGTGAAGGCGGAACCGGTACCCACCGGCCAACTGGTGAGTAGTTCTCTAGTCACTGCCGCTCAACGCGCCGCCCTTCGCTGGCGCTTTGCGCCGGCCGTGCGCGGCACCGAGACCGTTCCGAGCGAGATGATTCTGAAATTCCAGTACCGGCCCGTGGCGCGCTAGTGTCCTGAGTTAGAAATACGCTTAATAAGTGAGCTCCCGGTATGGGGCACCCGGCTGTGGCGCGAGCTTCAGCTTGCAGCATCGGCTTCAGCCGATGATCGGCCGGATTGGACAAAAAGCGAAGACGCCGGCTGAAGCCGACGCGGCAGACTAAAGTCCGCGCCACAAAAACCACCTGAATTCATCTCGTGAATTAACGCTGGCGTTCCCCTGGAGGATCCGGCGGGCGAAGACTAATTCAATGAACTTACAACTCAGGACACTAGCGTGGCGAAATCGAGTCGGGCGTGCCCGACCCCTACACCGCTTCGGTAGATTGCTGTAGGGGCCGAGCACGCTCGGCCCGCCCTGTCTACAACCGCGCCAGGCAGCCTTCAATCGCCGCCGCAATCTCGTCGGCCTGCGCGCGCGTGAGAATCAGCGGAGGCGAAATCGTCAAGACGTTGCAGAATCCCGGCACGGTATCGTTGTTGCGGCCCACCAGCACGCCAGCCTCGCGAATCTGGCGCAGCAGTTGCACCATGCGCGCCTCTGGCAGCGGCGTTTTGGCCGCATCAGTGACCAGCTCGATTCCGATCAGCAGCCCGCGCCCGCGAATCTCGCCGATCCACGGCGAGCGGATCGCCCGCAGCTTCTCCAACAGGTAGGCGCCCACGGCAGCGGAATTCTCCCACAAGCGTTCGCGCATCAGAATCTCGAGATTCGCCAGGCCCGCGGCACATGAGCTGGGATGCCCACCGAATGTGCTAACCTGCGTGAACTTGGTGTCGCTCTGCGGATCTCCGTGAAACGTCTCAAAAATGCGCTCCGAAGCCACCGTTGCGCCCAGCGGCAGATAGGCCGAAGTGAGGCCCTTGGCGAAAGTCAGAATATCCGGCTGAATGGCGGTGTGCTCAAAGCCGAAAAGCTTTCCCGTGCGCCCGAAGCCCGTGATCACCTCATCGGCAATGAGCAGCACGCCGTAGCGGTCGCAGGTGGCGCGCAGCCGTTCGAAGTAACCTTCCGGCGCGGGGAAAATGCCGCCGCCACCTATGACTGGCTCGACAATCACCGCGGCCACCGTTTCCGGCCCTTCCATGCGAATCACTCGCTCCACTTCATCCGCGCACCCGAGAGTGCAGGCGGGCTGTTCCGAGCAGAAACCGCAGCGGTAGTGATCGGGCGGCGGCACGTGCAGAAAACCGGGCACAAGCGGCTCGAACGGGATGCGCCGCACGCTCTGGCCCGTTGCCGAGAGCCCTCCCATGGTGAATCCGTGGTAGCCGCGATGGCGGGCGATGATTTTGTAGCGGTTCTCGCCCGGATGCATCAGCCGTGCGCACTGCCGCGCCATCTTGAGCGCCGTTTCCACCGCTTCCGATCCGCTGTTGGAGAAGAACACACGGCTGAGGCCGCGCGGAAGCATCCCCGCCAGACGGGCGGCGAGCTGCGCCCCTGGCCCGTGCGATTGCGTCAGCGGATAGTAGGCAAGCTGCGTCATTTGCGCCGTCACGGCGTCAACGATTTCTCGCCGTCCGTAACCGACATTGACGCAGAAAAGGCCCGCCATCCCGTCCAGGTACCGACGGCCATCGGCGTCGAACACGTAGCAGCCCTCCGCACCGGCAATTTCCAGCGGAGGCCGCGCCTCCAGGCCGCGGTGCTGCGTGTTTCCATGCCACACATGTTTCAGATCCAGTTCGCGATTGGCGTAGGTGACGGCTTGGGGCATGCGGTTGATTGTATCGCAGCCGGTGAAACGCCCGCGAGGACGCGTTCACTATGGATTTTGGAGGCGAACTTGGGCGCATGCGCTTGCGCCGCATTCGCGAAACCTCGCGGAATGGCCGGCGTTCTCAATCTGGAACAATACCTGGAGCTGCTGTTGGGCCCGAAGGGAGGCTCGGCCTTCGATTCCGACGTTGCCCGGCACGTGGCTTGGCATGAGCATCGAGCGGAGCTGCTTCCGTTAGTGGACCCGGGGTCGCGCCCTTGGGCCTGGTGGCAGTACGATGCCCCCGAACCCGTACTGCCTCGAGAACCGGAAATCGCTTACCTGGAGCGCTGCCGGCTCCTCAGCGCGCAGGAACGCACTCGCTTGCAATACGCCGGAAGTTACGTGGGATCGCACGCCACTCGAAACCCGTAGTCCGCGTATTGAAACTGTGGCGGGATGCTGGAGCGGGCCGCGCACCGGCTCACTTTGACATGATGCCGCCACGAACCTCCCCGCGACGCCCGCCTCTCGCCGGTGGTGGGCCCGCGGGGGTTCTTTTCGGGCGACGCCGCGTAGTAGTCCTTTTGAAACCAGTCCCCGCACCACTCGTGCACATTTTCACCCAGTTCATAGAAGCCCCATGGATTGGGCGCGCCGCCCACCGGTAGCGTAGCTTTCACTTCTCCGCCCCAGCGTCGCACATACTCCGCGTGCACGTGTGGAGCTTCATTCCCCCAGGTGTATAGCTCGCCTTCCCGGCCCGCCCGCGCCGCGCGCTCCCATTCGGCTTCGGTGGGCAGCCGGTAGCTTTTTCCCGAATTTTCGCTGAGCCAATCGCAATATTTGACGGCTTCGAACCAGCTCACCGCCGCGACGGGCTGATCGGGATGACTGAAGTCCGTGTCATCCCAGAGTGTCGGCGGTGAATGGCCCGTGGCGCGCAGGAACGGCTCGTAATCACGATTCCGTACGGGGAATATGCCCAGCAGGAACGCATCCACCCAGACACGATGCACTGGCCGTTCCTCATCGCGGCCGGTGTCGCATCCCATGAGGAAATAGCCGGCGGGAACAGGAACGAGATCGAACGAGATGACTGGCGCGGCCGACATCCAGCCCCAATCTTATCGCGGCAGCTTTTCCCCCGCCGAATCAATCAAATACGGGTTCAGGAAAATTAGCTAGAAAATTCCGGCCCCGGGTCGAAGAGTTAGATATGGAGGCGATATATGGTTAGCATGGACACCCCGCTCCAGGGCCTCAACCGCGCCCAGGAATCCTTTGACCAGGCCGCTTCGAAAGTGGCTCAGCCCATCGAACTCAACCAGCCCCAGCAGGATACGGTCTCGCTCAGCGATGCCATGGTCTCCATGCTGCAAGCCGCCAACGACTACCAGGCCAACCTCAAGAGCCTCGAAGCCGGCAACCAAATGCAGAAATCGCTGCTGAACATCCTGGCCTGATCGTAGTACGCTGTTGTTTTGCTCCGATTCGTACTGACTTGCCTCGTCGCCGCGCTGGCCGCAACTGCCGCCGATCTCTGCCCCGTCGCCCGTCTCTCCATGGTCGCCTTCTTCGATGGCAAGCCCGAGGACCAGGCCTCACTCGTCTACGATGAAATCGTCACCACCAAGGACGGTTCCCGCGCCACCTGGCATCTGACTCCCGATTCCGAGCGCGGTTACTACCTGGTTTGCACTTACGAGAAACCCGCCAAGCCGGTGACCCAGCGCCTCTCCCCGAAGCTCACCACTTGCGTAGTGGAATACGGCAAACCCGCCGAGGCATCCAAGCTCCCACCGGTTCGTTCGATCCAGTGTAAGTAACAGCCGCGGACAGCAGACAATTTCGAATCCGCGAGAGCAACCGCCCCGGCGTACGACTCCAGTCGCCGCCAAGCATCAATCCGGCAGTGAGTGCACGGACAGTTCAGGCATGGGGAAATCCCCGGCATTGTCGGTAACCAGGGTAAGCTGGTAATGGAGCGCTACGGCAGCGATCACCGTATCGGGAATCGACAGCGTTTTCCCTCTCTGACCGTAGTCTCGCTTCAAACGTCCGGCGAGTTCAGCAACCGGGAAAGTGATGGGATAGAGTTGCAAGCTGTGGAGGAGCGTGGCGGTTTTCTGCTCTTCCTTGGGCCGCAAGCCGGCGTAAACCTCGGCAACGTTGATCGGGCAGCAGGCAAGAGTGCCACCTTGCTCGGCGAGGCCGATCAGGGAGCGGTTGCGGTTCCGCTTCCCGTTGAGGGCGTCGATGATGACAGACGTGTCGAGCAGATACGTTGCCATCTCAGCGGGCGGTTCCTTTCTTGAAGCGCCGTTGGCTCTCGTGGCGCAGTTTTTGGACCCATTTCGCCGAACCACTTTCGAGTTCGGGGTGGTCTTTGCTCTTCCATGCGCCGTCTGCGGCCTGAAGGGCCTCGATCTGCCGGTATCGGATCAGCTTCTCTTGGGCCGCTTCCGTTAGGAATCTACTCCGGCGGCGTGTGCCAACTAACCTGTCGATGTCTTTGACCAGTGCCTCTTCGAGAACCACATGCGTGCGTTTCAAGTTCATGAAATGTGCCGATCTGTGGGATTTTCGAGGCCCATAAATAGTTTAACATTCTGGCACAGTAGCCGAACCGAAGCCGGGAACTATCCTGCCCTGGATCCTGTGGGAACGCGGGAATGCCTGTCCTACCTTAGGGCGTCTTCTCCGCGTGCGCTGCCGCTTTTAGGTGCCGGTAAAATCCCAGATCCTCGCCCGTCAGCATCTTGGTTGCGAAAATAATCTGCCCGGTGTGCTCGGCAAAATGCCCCACGACATGAAAAATTGCTTCCAGCACCGTCACTTCGTACTTCTGGATCGTGATGCGCTCCGCCAGACGTTCCGCCGTCACGCGGCCCAACAGCGCGATCACCTCCTGCACCGTCGCCTCGAGCCGCCCCAGCAGCTCCGCGGTTTCCATTCCGCCACGCGCTGCAAACTCCGCGTCCCGCACCCGTGTGTCCGGCGCTCCGCCGACTCCCGAGAGTATCCACTGCCGCAGGTTCCCGTTCAAATGGAGCACCAGGTTCCCGATGGCGTTCTCGTTCTCGTGTCCGCGCGACCAAATCTCGTCCGGCGACAGCTTGCCCAGACACTCCCGGATCCGCGAAACCTGTTGCTCCAGCTTCCGCGATGAGCACTCAATAAATACGCGATCCAATCCCATGCTAAATCCCAAATCCTAACTCCCAAATCCTGTTTTGTTCACAGCACTTCCTCCGACCAGTTCTCCAGCACCGATTTCGCCTTCGCCGTGAACTGATCCGCCAGCGCCCCGTCGATCAGCCTGTGATCGAACGTCAGCGAAAGGTAACAAATCGACCGGATCGCGATCGCGTCATCGATCACCACCGGCTCCTTCGTCACCGCCCCAACTCCCATGATCGCCACCTGCGGCTGATTGATCACCGGCGTGGCCACAATACTTCCGAAGCTGCCGAAGTTGGTAATCGAGAACGTCCCGCCCTGCACCTCATCCGGCTTGAGCTGCCGCGACCGCGCGCGTGACGCCAGGTCCGCAATGGCTCTCTGCAACCCCAGAACATTCCTCTCGTCCGCGTTCCGGATCACCGGCACGATCAGGCCGTTCTCCAGCGCCACCGCGATCCCGATATTGATTTCGTTGTGATACAGAATATTCGTGCCTTCGATCGACGCGTTGACGATCGGAAACGTGCGCAAGGCTTCCACCGACGCCCGCACCACGAACGGCAGATAGGTCAGCGACATCCCGTAACGCGCCTGGAAATCGGCCTTCTGGCGATCGCGCATCTTGGCGACTTTCGTCATATCGACGCGATGAATCGTGGTGACATGCGCCGATGTCCGCTGGCTCATCACCATGTGCTCGGCAATCTTCTGCCGCATGGTGCTCATGGGCTCGACCCGCACCTTCGCCGGTAAAGATGTGGCCGGTGGAACGTAGCCCGCAGGCGGTGCCTGAACTGGCGCCGATGTCGCGGCCGCCGGAGCCTGCGCCACGGGTGGCTCCGCCACGGGTGGCTGGCCCGCCGCCAGATACGCCTCCACATCCTGCTTCGTGATCCGCCCACCCGCGCCCGTACCCTTCACGCGGCTGAGATCGACATTGTTCTCCCGCGCCATCTTTCGCACGAGCGGCGAGAGCGGCCCCGAGGGCTCCCTCGGCTCAACCGCGGCCGCAGGCGCTGCCGGTGCTGCTGCGGGAGCCTGAACCGCCGGAGCCTGAACAGGTCCCGTTGCCGATACTGGCGGCGCAGGCGCGGCATTGGCTACGGGCGCCTTCGTGGACGACGCGCCATTCCCGGCGCCATCCTCTATCCGCGCCACCACCGTATTGATCCCGACCGTCTTGCCTTCCTCCACCAGCACCTCGCGCAATGTGCCCGCGGCAGGCGAAGGAATCTCCGTGTCCACTTTATCCGTCGAGATCTCGAACAACGGCTCGTCCCGCTCCACCTGTTCGCCCGGCTTCTTCAGCCATTTGGTGAGCGTCCCTTCGACAATGCTCTCGCCCATCTGGGGCATCACGACATCAGTCATAAATCAGTTTCTCCGCTCATATCCACATTGAACACGCGCCCGAAATGGTGCACCAGCCGCGCGATGACGTCTTCCCTCCGCGCCCTCACTCCCAGCGCCGCCATCGATGTCACCGGCTTCACCAATCCGCACGGCACGATGTACTGGAAATAACTCAAATCCGTCGTCACATTCAGCGCGAACCCATGCGATGTCACCCAGCGGCTGATGTGCACTCCGATCGCCGCAATCTTCGCGCCCGCAACCCACACGCCCGTCATCGTAGGCACGCGCTCACCCGCAATGCCGAAATCCGCCAGCGCATCGATGATCACCTGCTCGATGGCCCGCACATACGCCCCAACATCGCGCTTCCACTCCCGCAAATCGACGATCGGATAACCAACAATCTGCCCAGGTCCATGATACGTGATGTCGCCGCCGCGGTCCGTGTGATGAAACGCGACGCCCGCCCGTGCCAGCACGTCCTCGTGCGCCAGCAGATTTTCCAGATGTCCGTTGCGCCCCAGCGTGATCGTGTGCGGATGCTCCACAACCAGAAACTGATCCGCAATCTCGCCGCGCTTTCGCCGCTCCACGAGGCCCCGCTGCATCTCGAATGCCTCTACGTAATCCGCACGCCCCAGGTCGCGCCATTCGCACCGTGGCGCACGCTTCAGCGTGCTGTTGCCGGCTTCAGCCGGCAGCCCGCTTTCCACTACCACGCTATGCATTAATCGCCAAACCGTAGACGTTATTAAACGCCTCGCCCATCGCCTCGTACAACGTGGGATGCGCGTGAATCGTCTGCATCATAGTCTCGACCGTAGCCTCGGCTTCCATCGCCGCCACTGCTTCCGCGATCAGCTCGAACGCCTCCGGCCCGATGATGTGCACGCCCAGAATCTCGCCGTATTTTTCGTCCGCCACCACCTTGACGAACCCATCGTGCCGCCCCAGGATGGTCGCTTTGCTGTCCGCCATGAACGGAAACTTGCCCACCTTCACGCGATGCCCCTGAGCTTTCGCCTGCGCCTCCGTCAAGCCCACGCTGCCGATCCCCGGCTCCGTATACGTTGCGCTCGGAATGCGATTGCGGTTGATCGGCGTCACCGGCTTCCCCGCCATGTGCGCCACCGCGATCATTCCCTCGCGCGTGGCCACGTGCGCCAGTTGCGGCGTGCCCGCCACAATGTCGCCGATCGCGTAAACTCCCGGCTCCGCCGTCTGCTGCCACTGATTCACTTTCACGAACCCGCGATCCAGCTCGACCTTTGTGTTCTCGATCCCTACCTTCTCCGTATTTGGCTTGCGCCCCACCGCGACCAGTAGCTTCTCCGCCGCCAGATCTTCCTTCTTGCCGTTGCTGAGCGTCACCGCAATCTTGCAGCAGCTATCCACAATCTCCACGCTCTCCACTTTCGCGCCCGTCTCCACGCGGATCTTGTTCTTGCGAAAAACGCGCTCCAGCTCTTTCGAAATCTCCTCGTCTTCCACCGGCACGATGCGCGGCAGCATTTCGAGCACCGTCACCTCGGTTCCCAGCCGGTTGAAGACCGACGCGAACTCCACGCCCACCGCCCCCGCACCTATAATCGCGAGCGTCCGCGGAATTGCCGTCAGGTTCAAAATCTCGATGTTGGTCAGAATGCGCACAGGATCCGGCTTCAGTCCCGGCAGCATGCGCGCCTCCGATCCGGTCGCGAGAATAATGTTCTTGGCTTCGAGCGTCTGGGTCCCCTGCTCGCCCGTCACCTCCACGCGCCCGACGCCCGTCAGCACCGCGTAGCCCTTGATCCAATCGACCTTGTTCTTTTTCATCAAGAACTCGACGCCCTTAGCATGCTTGGCGACGATCTTGTTCTTCCGGTCGACGACTTTCGGATAATCCACGCGCGGCTTCTCGCAGACGATTCCCTCTTCGTCCGCATGCAGGAACCGCTCCCACACGTCCGCCGTGTGCAGCAGCGCCTTGGTCGGAATGCAGCCCACGTGCAGGCACGTGCCACCCAATTTAGGATCTTTTTCGATGATGGCGGTCTTCAACCCGTACTGCCCGGCGCGCACCGCCGCGGAATACCCGCCCGGACCACTCCCGATAACAATCAGATCGTAAGGCACTTTTTCCATTCTACATACTCCACAATTCCCTGACTGGCTTCAAAAGGCCGCACAACACCCAATTCGGGGACTGGCTTCGAAATTCCGATGAACGCTATCACGGAAAACGCCTGCCTGCCCGATTCGGAATTTCGTTGCCTGTCCCCGAATTGCCCTTGAGCACACCTCTGTTATATTGATGCAAACCGACGCTACGATGACTCTATGCAGGTTTCGGACGAACTCCTCGTCGAAGTGATCCAAGAAAGCGACGGCGGCTTCTGTGCCGAGTGCCTTACCGAAAACATCTTCACGCAAGGAAACACTTGGGATGAACTGCGGTCGAACGTCCGCGAGGCCGTTAAAGCGTTTTTCTTCGATCGTCCAGTACCTGAGCGCGTGCGGCTCAGTTCCCATCACCTTGGCATGTAGGGGCCGGGAAGGCCCGGCCAATTTTTCCTAACAGCACCCACTGGTACCCTAAAAGCAGGCCCTTATGCGGCAAAAGCAAGCTCCCGTGCGGCATTGCTCCTTCTGTCATAAGAATGAATCCGAGCACGGAGTCAAGCTGATTTCGTCGCCGGCCGATTATCCGCAAGCGTTCATTTGCGAGGCATGCGTTGCGGTGTGCGCGTCCATCCTTGAAGACGACGTGCATGCGGAACACGACCCGCAGCCACAGGCTCCCGTGGCCTGTCCGGCCGCTCCTCCCGAATCCCCGCTCAGCCATCCCGCCGCCTCTGAGTTGATAACGAGCGCCGAGCAATGGATCACACGCGAAGCATCCGGCGACGACGCTTCCAAGGAACTGGACCATCTCCGCACTCTAGCCAAACTAATGTTCGTCAACCCGAATGCGTGAGCGGGTCACAAAAATGCGAACGATCCTCCGCGCCCTTGCATCCCTGGCCGCTCTCTTCCTGCTCCCTTCCGCCCGCCCGCAGTCCGAAATCCCCACCTTCGGCACTACCGTCGTCGTCCCGTTCGGCCTTCGCGGCCTCATCTATTTCGTTCCACCGCGCATTCCAGCACTCCCGGCATTCAGCGCGATGGATGCCATCGGCGCCATCTACACACCGTCCCTGAACGTCCCAAACCGCGTTTTCAAGGAAGGCTTCCCCGGCGTCACCGATCGCATCGCGGGATTTGCCATCGACTACACCGGCCGCTTCTACGTCGACCCTCCTGGCACTTATCAGTTCCGCCTCACGTCCGATGACGGCTCGAAACTCTACATCGATGGCCATCTCGTGGTCGATAACGACGGTATCCACACAGCAGGCCACGTGCGCACCGGCAGTGTCGACCTGAGCGGCGGCATTCACCGCATTCGCGCGTCGTATTACCAGGGCCCTCCCATGTACCTCGCTCTGGTCCTCGAAGTCGCCGGTCCGGATGGAAACTGGCAGATCTTCAGTACCGACAACTTCAAGCCGCCTGCCGACCCCGAACAATGGAAGTACGGCAAGCCCGGCGATCTTGGTGCCGATTCTCCGCCCCTCGCCGACTCCGAAGCGCCGAAGAAAGTCCAGAAGTCCTTCGCCGAGGGTGCCGCGGCGTTGGCTGATGGTGACCTGAAACACGCGAAGGAGCACCTGGAGCACGCCACCAAACAGTACAAGAACTACGCCCAAGCCTGGAACTCTCTCGGACAGTTGTCAGAGATGGAGCAGGATACTGAACACGCTCGCCAGGCTTATGAACGAGCGCTGGCGGCCAATGCTGATTACATACCGGCCTACGTGCGCCTGGCGAACCTCAACCTGGGCCAGGGCCGCTATGCGGACGTCCTACAAATAACCGGCGCTGCCCTGGCACACCAACCCGCCGGTGATCCGCTGATCTATCTCTACGATGCCGTCGCCAAAGAGCACTTGAAGCGATTGGACGACGCGGAAAAAAGCGCGCGGCAGGCCATCGAGTGCGACATGGCGCGCGAAGCTCCCCAAGCCGAATACCTGCTCGGCATGCTCCTCGCAGCAAAACGAGACATACCTGGCGCACTCGAGCATCTGCGAACCTATCTCAAAATCGCCCCACACGCCCACGATTCCGAAGAAGTACGAGCGCGCATTAAAGAACTCGAACAGGCGCCGCCGGCCAAATAAGAAGATTTTCTCGGCGTCTCTGCGCCTCTGCGGTGAATCTTGCTTCTTAGTAAGGCTGCACGATCTCGATCCCTTCATGGGAGAGAGTCAGTTCTTCCATCGCTACGTCGCTACCTGCCCCTCTAAGAGTGGGACCAGTGTACTTCACCGGCTTCGCGCCGCTCAGTTTCCACGATTCGACCGGGTTGCCGGCTTCATTGCGCAATACGATGACCGCGTTGTGCCGGATCGGGGACTCTTCGCCCCTGGCCTGTGTGATCCAGTTCCACAAACTCGAAGAATTCACCACCCCGCGTTTCAACGTGACGTCGCCGACCGTGTGCACACCCCTGATCTTCAAAAAAGCGTGCGTGACCCCCGATACCTCCTGGAAACCTCCAAAGGGATTCGATGGGCCGTACTGCACGCTCAACTTGATCAGGTAGTTATACGAGGAATAGGGATTTTGCATTCCCATGGTTCGCTCCGGTCTGCAATCCTGCCCAAACCAACTGGGCAAAGCCTCACGGGTAAGATTAACACCTCTCGTCGCCCCGGCTCGGCGTCTCGGCGTTGAGCTTTTTCCGCCCGGCCCTGCAACCTCTCCACTCCGCTCACGTCTCTTAGAATAAAGATGATGCTGCGTTTTCTCGCGCTCGTTCTGCTCCTCGCGCCAGTCCAGAGCTTCACACAAACTCCCAAGAAATCCGCGAAGAAGGCCGCAGCCAAGGCTGCGGAGCCTGATAAATGGCCCATCCAGTCCCTGGTTGTTGAAGGGAACCACAATTACACCAAGCAGCAGATTCTCGCCGTCTCCGGTCTGAAGATCGGCCAGCCGGCCGGCAAACCCGATTTCGAAGCCGCGCGCGACCGCCTGCAGGCCACCGGAGTGTTTGAAACTGTCAGCTACCGCTTCGAGTCGGCACAGGATAAGAGCGGCTATACCGCAATCTTTCAGGTCACCGAGGTCAGCCAGGTCTACCCACTCATCATTCAAGGTCTTCCCATCCAACTCGCCGATTTCAATATCTGGCTGAAATCCAAAGACCCGATGTATAACGGCAAGCTCCCCGGCACCACCGAAGCTCTCAAGCGCTATGCGGCGTTGACCGAGGAATACCTTGCCTCGAAGAACCAGCCCGAGAAGGTGATCGCCAAGCTCTCTCCCGCTGGCGTCGATCAGTATGGCGTCGTGCTCCGCTCGGCCAAGCCCATCCCCACTGTCGCGGAAGTGAAGTTCACCGGAAGCAAAGTCATCCCAGCCATCACGCTGCAAAACAGAATCGCTGAAGTCGCTATCGGCTTTCCCTATACCGAAGACGGTTTCCGCGGCCTGCTCAATACCAGTATTCGGCCGGTGTATGAAACCCACGGCCGCATTGCCGTGAAGTTTCCGAAGATCACCGCCGAAAAGGCGGCCGATAACGAGGGATTGGCTGTCAGCGTGACGGTCGACGAAGGCGAGGAGTACAAACTCGGTGAAGTGAAAATCGTGGGGGACTATGCGCGCAGGAGCAGCGAGCTACTGAGGGTGGGTAAATTCAAACCCGGCGAGGTCGCGAACTTCGATGAAATCGCCGCCGGCGTCGACCGGATTAAAAAGCCGATCGAGCGTCAAGGCTATATGCACGTCTCAGCTACCGTAGAGCGCGCCCTCAACGACAAAACCAAGACCGTGGACGTTTCGATCCGCATCCAACCCGGCGCGCAGTACACGATGGGCAAACTCAACATCGAAGGTCTCGACCTCAACTCCACCGCCGGCGTCCGCGAGCTTTGGGCGCCCCAGGAAGGCAAGCCCTTCGATGCCGCCTATCCGGACTACTTCCTCGGCCGCGTCCGCGACGAAAAAATGTTCGAGCATCTGAACGACTGCAGAGCCTCAACCAAGATCGACGAAAAAAACCACACCGTCGACGTCACTCTGGTGTTTAGGTAGGACAGACATTCTTGCCTGTCCATCCGTCACTTCGAATCCAGCTTCCACAATATCTGCCGCAGCATCCCCAGCAGCACCGGCACGTCGCGCGCGCTCAATTCCAGCCGCCGAACCAGCCGCCGAACCTTGGTTTCCGTGGAAACTGACGTCACCGGATTCACATACCCGCTCTTCCGCAGCGCGTCCAGCAGCAAATTTGTGATTTGTTCCGTCTCGCCCGCCGTCGCAGGCTTCGGTGCGCGCGCTGGCCTGGCCGCTGTGTCCAGTTCGCCGCGCGACAACTCGTAGAGGCAAACCGCCACAGCCTGGCCCAGATTCATGGAATGCTGCCGGTCGGCCGTGGTGATTCGCATCAGCCAATGGCAATGCGCCAGATCCTCGTTGCTCAGACCGAATTTTTCCGACCCGAACAGCAGCGCGGCCGGCGCCCGCTTCATCTGCCTGCGGATTGCCGGTGCGCCGTCTCCGAGGGGCCGCAGGCTGTGCTCCAGCTCCCGATGCCCCAGCGAAGTCGTGCCCACCACCAGCGCGCAGTCCGCCACGGCATCGGCCACCGACTGAAATTCTTCCGCCCCTTCCAGAATCTCGCGCGCTCCGACGGCCGACCGCGCCTCGCGAAACGCCACCTCGTACGGATTCACCACCCGCAGCCGCGAAAACCCGAAATTGAACATGGCCCGCGCCGCCGCCCCGATATTTAAAGGATTGCGCGGTGAAACCAGAACGACGCGAAGGTTGGCGCGGGACACGGCCTCCATGAGACCGTTTCATTCTACTGCCAGATGGCGCCGTGCACGGTGATGCTGGGTGAGGTGCCTTCGAGCGTGTAGACGTTCAGGCGCATCCGGGCGCTTGTGGTGCCGAGGCGCAGCGATGGCGCTTCATCGCTCTTGAACAGGTGCGTAACCGGAACCGTGAGCGGACCCTGCACGTTCATTTCGACCACCGGAACGGCGTTCGTGAAGGCGTTGACCGTGTCTTCGAGGACGACGCGCGCCTTGGGCGTGCCGCTTGCGGCCGACAGCGCCTGGACTGTGATCTCCAGAGTGTAATCGCCACTCAAGACCGAAATGTCGAGTCCGGTGGTGGGCGCGGCCGGACCGGCAGCCGTAAGCGTTTGTGGATCAGTGGTTAAGGTGGTAGGTTGCATCTTGTCCGGAGTGTAGCATCGCGTCTTTCGCATACCGCTTCGGCGCGCTGCGCGGCGTCCCGTGGAACCCGCACACTTTGCGTAAGTTCACCCGCCCGGGATTTTTTGGAGGATCCTTGTGACCGGCGCAACTCAATCAAAGCTGCCGTTCTTGATTGATTCCCACAAAAAACAATTTACAGTTTAATTGTTTTGCGTTATCCTACTTATGCTCTGGCCAATCTATTTACCGCGCGCCTATGGATATAGCCGCTCAGATCTCCTTAACTCGTGAGGAGATGGAACAGAGACGTCTCGAGGCAGCCCAAGACCTGCTGAACGGCCTCTCTCAATCGAAGGTAGCCCGCAAATTTTCCGTCAGCCGCACCACCGCTTCCCGCTGGTTTCGTGCACTGGCAAACAAGGGAGTCGATTCACTCAAGCGCCGCAAGGCCACCGGTAGGCCCAGCCGCCTCACGCGGGAGCAATTGGACCGCGTGGCGCAGATTTATCGCGAACGGCCCATGGCTTACGGTTTTTCCGATGATCACTGGACGACAGCGCGCATGGCCGCGGTCATCGAAACCCAGTTTGGCGTGCACTACGATCGCGACCACGTGGGACGCCTGCTTTACAAATTGGGGCTGCGCGAGCGCAAACCGCGCGTGCGCCATGCCGTCGCGCCCTACGCCGCTTCGCGGTATTCGCCGAACACGGATTTGAGCCGGTCCGAGATCTCGCCCAGCGTGGCGTAAGCAGCAGCGGCTTCCAGGATCGGCGGCATCAGGTTTTCCGGGCCGCGTGCCGCCTGTTCCAGCCGCTCTAAGGACTCGGCTACTGTTTTCTTGTCACGGCCGGCGCGTAGCTCGCGCAGGCGTGAGAGTTGTGCGCATTCGATCGCGGGATCGAGCCGGAAGGTGGGGATTTTTCGCTGCTCTTCCATGCGGAAACGGTTTACGCCCACGATCACCTGTTCCCCGCGCTCGACGGCCTTCTGGTATTCGAACGCGGCGTTTTGGATTTCGCCTTGGATGTAGCCGGCTTCGATGGCCCGGAGCGTGCCGCCCATGTTGGCGATTTGGTCCAGGTATTGCTGTGCGCCATGTTCGATAGCGTCAGTGAGGCCCTCGATATATTCGCTGCCGCCAACCGGATCGGCGGTGTTGGTAACGCCGCTTTCGTAAGCGATGATCTGCTGTGTGCGCAGTGCCAGCCGCGCCGATTCTTCGGTGGGCAACGAAAGCGCTTCGTCGCGCGAGTTGGTGTGCAGCGATTGCGCTCCGCCCAGTACCGCGGCCAGCGCTTCGATGGATGTACGGATCACATTGACATCCGGCTGCTGCGCGGTGAGCGTCGAGCCGGCTGTCTGTACATGAAAGCGGAGCAGCAGAGATTTGGGGTTTTTGGCGCCAAACCGATCGCGCATCAAATGGGAGTAGAGCCGCCGCGCCGCACGGTACTTGGCGATCTCTTCGAGAAAATTGCTGTGGGCGTTGAAGAAAAACGAAAGCCGCGGTGCAAAGTCGTCGATGGCGAGTCCCGCGTCGAGCGCAGCTTCGATGTAAGCGATGGCGTTGGCGAAGGTGAAGGCGACTTCCTGCACCGCCGTCGATCCGGCTTCGCGGATGTGGTAGCCGCTAATCGAAATGGTGTTCCATTCCGGCAACGCGCGGCCCGCCCAGGCGAACATGTCGGTCACGATACGCATGGAGCCGCGCGGCGGATAGATATAGGTGCCCCGCGCAATATACTCCTTGAGGATGTCGTTCTGGACGGTGCCGGAAAGTTTGCGCAGATCCGCGCCCTGGCCCTTTGCCACCAGCACGTAGAAGGCGAGCAGAATGCCGGCGGTCGCGTTGATGGTCATCGAGGTCGAGACTTGGCCCAGCGGGATACCGGCGAACAAGCGCTCCATGTCGGCGAGCGACGAGATCGCCACTCCCGTGCGGCCCACTTCGCCCACGGCCAACGGATGATCGGAGTCCATGCCCATCTGGGTGGGAAGATCGAAGGCGACCGAAAGGCCGGTGGTGCCCTGCGAGAGCAGAAACCGATAGCGCTGGTTACTCTCTTCGGCGCTACCGAATCCGGCATACTGCCGCATGGTCCAGAGCCGGCTGCGGTACATGTCGGAATAGATGCCGCGCGTGTAAGGGAATTCCCCGGGTTTGCCCAGTTCGTGGCTCACGACCGTGAGATTTTCCGCGCGCGCCGGAACGACGAGATTCCGTATCCGGCCATGATGATGACAAACGGCACAGTCACAACCAACCGGATCACGTTGCCCTCGCCGTGTTCCAGGTCGCGGACGGTGCGGATGGCGGAGGGAATCGGAACCACGGCAAGTACTAGAAAAAGGAAGCCAATCATCTCGTGCCAGAGGCTGTGGGCAGGGCGGATGACTGCTGGTACTACGTGGCGGACAAACTGATATCCTTGGTGGACCAGGCGGGTGGCGGTCACGTCTCTATGGTAGCAAAGGAATTAGACGTAACTGATTCATCCAATGGGACTGGGCCACTCGTAGGCTACTAATGGAACGATACATTTTGTCCGATTATTAACTTGTGTGGCGTCACTGGGTTTCACTACAATCGGAACGGGCACTTGACCTTGCCTCCGGTGTAGTGAAACGAGCTGTAACGATTGGCAGGCAACGCGCATCGGGTAAGTAGGGGTCCTCTGGGGCCCAGGAGCCTCGGAGAAAGGGGCTGATTTTGGAAGAGCATTTGAAAGCCTTGATGCAGGAGCTCGGAAACGCGATTAACGATTCGCTCTCGGATTCGGATCGCATCGCTGAAGCCATCGGCGAGATCAAGCAGGCTGGTTACGATGTTTTCCTGGTGCTTGAGGCGACGATCGGGTTTAACAAGCGGGACGAAAACGAGGATGCCGAAGAGGGCGCGGAGCCAGAAGCTCGTCCGGAACCCAAGCGCGTCTTCGAATCCACCGGGAAAATCAAGTTCACTAATCAGGACCAGCGCTTTTTGCGCGCGCTCAAAATCGCGGTTGATGAAGATCTGAAGTGAAGATCTGAAATAAGGTTCCCGGCGCGGAGCCTCAACCCGCCAGCAGCAGGAGCCTCAGCCCGCTAACAAGAATTGATAAACCTTCCAGGTTTCGGTTGCAGCCTTTTGCCAGCGAAATTCCCGGGCCCGTTCGCGGCCCGCCTCGACCAGCCGTTCCGCCGCGGCGCGGTCCTCCATGAGATGTTCGAGCGCGGCCGCGATGGCCGCGACATTCTCCGCGTCCACCAGTAGCGCCGCGTCTCCGCAGACCTCCGGTAAGGCCGCGCGGCGGGCTGCGATCACCGGAACTCCCGCCGCCATGGCCTCCAGCACCGGCATACCGAAACCTTCGTCTAAAGAGGGGAATGCAAAAATCCGGGCGCGCGCATACCACCGGGCGAGTTCCGTCGCGGAAACGTAGCCCAATACCTGGATTTCCTCGCGCCGCGGGCTGTTGGCGATGCGCGCAAAGATTTCCGTGGCGCCGAACCCCGCGGACCCGGCCAGAACCAGCTTCCATCCACGACGCGTTCGCTCGAAAGCTTCCACCAGACGCGCGATGTTCTTGCGCTTCTGCACCGCCCCCACATGGAGCACAATGTTTTCGCGCTCGCGGGCGGCGGGGCAAGCGGCGTGATCGGCGCCATGATGCACCACGTGAATCCGCGCGCGCTCCACTCCCAGCAGTTCCTCCACCTGCCTGGCGGTAAATTCCGAAACCGCGATGATGGCGTCTGATTCAGCCGCGGCGCGTCGCGCCTGCTCGGCGAAGCGGCTCCGGAAGTCGGGCGTCGAATAGTCGCCGGTCAAAACAAAGAGATCGTGAAAAGTGGTGACGGTCCGGCGAAAGCGGATTTCGGGAACCCGCTGGTTCAGAGCGTGAAAAAAACCGCGATCGCGCGGAAAGAGCGGCTCATAGAGCAGCGTTCGATGCGCGTTTTTGGAAAGCGCTGAGCCGAATGAGCGCAGGTAGCGATGGGGCCGGTAACAGTACGCGAATTGCTCGCCCGGGTGCGCGGCCACCAGCGCACGCATGAGCTCACGCGAGTACACCCCTATTCCGGAAAGATTTTCTCCCACGCTGTAGGTGGCGTCGAGCGCGATTCTCAAACGGCGAGGCCGTACTCTTTCAGTTTGCGATACAGAGTGGTGCGGCCGATGCCCAGCAAAAGGGCCGCCATGGCGCGATCTCCCTTGGTGTATTCGAGCGCATTCAGAATGGCGTGCTTTTCCATCTCCGTCAAGGGAATGATACCTGATTGCGGCGCCGCCGGCAGCGGTTTCGGTGCGCCGTTGACTACGGCCGCCACGGAAAGCACCCCGCACCGGCGGGCTTCGAAATGGGTTTGCAGGGCCGAAGGTAGGTCGGCGGTTTGCAGCAGCGGCCCCGAGTTCATAGCGACCATGCGCTCGAGGCAGTTCTGCAGTTCGCGCACGTTGCCAGGCCACGCATAGGACATAAGTGTTTCCATGCACTCGTTGGTGAGTTTGCGTTTTGCGCCGAGGCGCGCCAGGAAGCACTCGATCAGCGCGGGAATGTCCTCGGTCCGCTCGCGCAGCGGCGGCAGCCTCAGGGTAACGACATTCAGGCGGTAGAAAAGGTCTTGGCGGAAGCTTTTGCGCTCCACCTCCAGCACCAAGTCGCGATGCGTGGCGGCGATCACGCGGATCTCCACTTTGTGTGTGATCAGCGATCCTACGGGGCGAAACTCGCGCTCCTGGAGCAGGCGCAGCAGTTTGACTTGCACTTCCAGCGGCAGGTCGCCGATTTCATCGAAGAAGGCCGTTCCGCCGTCCGCCAGCTCAATCAGCCCGCGCTTGGTTTCGGCGGCGCCGGTAAAAGCACCGCGCGCGTGGCCGAACAGCTCGCTCTCCATCAGCGGGGCCACCAAGGACCCGCAGTCGATGGGAACGAAACTTCCGGCCCCCGCGCCGTCGTGAATGGCACGCGCCACCACTTCCTTGCCCGTACCGCTTTCCCCCAGCAGCAACACCGGCGATCGCGAGCGGCTCAGCCTCTCAATGTGCCGCCGGATCTGGCAGATCGGCGGCGATCCCCCCACCAGATTGTGGACGGACCCCACGCACATGGAACCCATTAATTTGCGCTATCTCTTTATAGTGCGCGGGCGGACGGGCATTCTCACGGCCCGGTAAACCGGAAAACGTCGCTTTCACTAATTCACTTTCGGGCTGGAAGAGCGCCATCTTTCCGCAGGGTCAGAGCAAGCACGATTGGGATGGTAAACAAGACGGAAGCTCGTTGTCCGGGCCTTCCAATATCTGCGCTGCACACGACCACAGCAGCATACAGAAAAATCCCGATCGCCGCCGCGAGTACCAACTCGGCGCGAGGGTCTTTTGCGGTACCGCCTTTCCGGCTTCCGGAGAGCAGCCAGAGCGTTATCCGGTAGGCGCAAGCCCCTGCAAAAACGAGGAATACAAGCGCCTTGCAGAGATAATAAACGAATCGCGAGGGCCCCGGCACCTGATAGGGAAAAGCCGGCACGAAGAACAGCACCAGGCTCTTCAGAACTTCTATCGGATACACCTCATTGCCGTGTCTGATCGCTGTGAGATTGAATTGCAGCAGATACTTGTTAGCGGACACGTAGCTCATTCCACGTTCGGTCATTAGCCACTTGCAGGCCTCGGCGCCCCAATACACCCCCGTGTGCTCGAAGAACGGCACAAGAAGATCATTTCTCATTCCGATAAAGACGGGAGCGACACCGGGGTATTCCGGAGCGGCTCGTTCCATGAAAGACCATGTCTTCGTGCCAAGGCCCGACCCTAAAACCGCGCTGAGGCCGAAGAACCGATGTTTCTGCAAATTGTAGGCCGACATTCCCCCGACAATCAGCAGCCAGCAGAGCAGGAGGGAAGCCGCCATGTGTCTGGCTTTTGTTCGCCCCATGGCGCTCCTCACCGGAAAGTACAAAACTGCCGTCAAAAACAGGGGAAGCAACTGGAACACGGCGTGGCTCAGAGCTGCCAACGACGATGAAATCCCCACCAGCAATAGAGCCGAAGGGCTCATGCGGCCAGTCACCCACGCGGCAAACCCACACAAGGCAAGCGCTAGAAGAAGTCCAGTCAACAGGGTTTCAGAGAGTATGTCAGGCGGGGCTTCGGGCGAAAGGATGGCGAAGATAGCCAGAGCAAGAAGCGCCCACCCGAGGCTCGCACCCACCAACCGTAGCGTGATCACTACCAGCCAGGCGGTAACAATGAGAATGAGCAATTGGACCCACAACACTAGCCGAAGGAACCTTTTGGAGTATAAACCTGACGCAACCGGGAAGGAGTTGATGTTGCCGTACTCTTCAGCGTCCAATCGCTGCGGATAGGGAGAAACAGACGCCATTCGCGCCAGCAGAGCCAAGGTTGCCCCGTACAAGGGAGGTCTCTGAGTGACCGGCGACGACTGCCCCGAGAGCATGGCAGTGGCGTTCGCCAGATGGAGTTTTCCGCGGTCGCCGGGGTCTTCGACCACGGCTTGACCGAAAGCGATCGCCAAACCAAATAGAACTACTAAGCTGATTATTGAAGAGATGAGTCTCGGGTAACGACAGACCTGGAATTTCCATATTCGATTCCAGGGTCCCGTCGGTGTAGACTCAGCCGCCATCTTCCTATCCGCGAGTTCCTGGGGATTTCCACTTTGCGTAGCTCAGCATGGCCAGATTAGTTTAGTTGGGCAGCACGGCAATCGCAAATCAGATCGCCTAACCCTTCAGCGCCTAAGCTTGATTTTTCGGGGATTCCTTCTGGTCAAAGGGGGCCGCTAACCAGGCGGCCCCGTGAATTAAGGAGGAGTAGAACCAACTGCTGACAGAACTAATTTCGCTCCAAACGCGTTTTCGGGCAAGCCATCTTTCAGCCGCGCCCGTTACTTGGACAATATCTTTTGGTCGGAAGCCACCGCCTTGGCCACCCGTCCCACCTGGAACTCGTTGCCCAGCCGCTCGATAGCGATCCTTACCAGTTGGCTGCGGGTGCGCGCGCCAAGCTTCGTGAACAGGCGTTGGATGGTGCTTTTTACCGCACTTTCCGACGTTTCCAGGCCGCCTGCAATCTCTTTGTTTGTCTGCCCCTCAAAGATACCCCGCAGCACCGTCTGCTCGAGATTGGTTAGTATTACGGTCGCATCTGCCTGTCCGGCCGGAAGATCGCTATCCGAGGCTTCTGGCTCGGTTACTACCGCGGTTAACCGTGGCGCTCCGGAAAAGTTATATGTGGAGAAGCAAACGTTAGCCGTGAACGTTTCGCCATTCTGCCGCCGGGCCTCGCACTCCATGGTGGTGCGAAACACCTGCGCCCCGTGTTCAGAGGGTACCTGCGCCAGGGCCGGCAAGTAACCGGCAATGTTTTGGCCCAGCAGGGCGTTCTTTTCCGCGCCGAGCAACCGGCTGGCCGCGTCATTGGCTTGCACCACGGAGCCCGTGCCATCCAACGTCAGGATGGCGGCCGAGCTGGTCTCGATCAAAACGCGCAACTGTTCTTCGGAATCCCGCAGCAGGCGGTCGCGCGCCTGAATCTCAACAAGTTGGTCACGCACCTTTTGAAAATTAAACAGGACGCCGCGGACCAGCCATCCCGCGGCCGTATAGGAGCCCCAGGCCAGAAACAGGCGCGGCAGGAAATAAATGTGGTTGTAGGGACCAATAGCCTCGCGCAGAATCGCGCAAATCGCCGCGGCAACCGCGATTTGCCACTGCCCATAGCAGCTTGCGATCAGGAAAATCGGGAAGAAATAAAGAAAGCTGAACGACATTTCCCGCGCGACTTTCCAGTCGAGAAGGGCGATGATCGCGATCATCAGCGCTGAAATGGCCACGACCCTGGAGCGCCGGTATGCCAGGACCGATTCGGTGAAGCGCATTCCTGTTACATGTTAAACGACAAGGCACCCCGATACCAAGGGATCTACCAGGTGGCTGAAAGCGGGCGAGGCGTGCCTCGCCCCTACATCGTGTGGTTCGTAGGGGCCGGACAAGTCCGGCCCGCCGCTTGAATCAATGCACCCCTGCAGCAGCGGTCGCTCCCGTCGAGAGCGCCACGATGGCTGCAAGCGTGACGAGCAGGCCCGCGAACTGCATCATTCCGTGATTGTCGGGTTCCGTCTGCCAATCACGCGTGAACATCCGGTAGGTGCACCCCATCGCGACCAGCAGTAGCATCGGCGTTGAGGTAATCAGCCATAGCACAGAGGCCAGTGCAAGAATCACGCCCCGCTGCATACGCGTGAGCGAATGTAATCCGCGGGACCCATCCAACTGCCAAACCGGAATCAGGTTGAACAGATTGATGACAGCGCCGTAGAACGCGATGACGCCCCAGATCTTGAAGTGCGTGACTGAGTACACCCCGAGCGCGACCAGGGCCGCTCCCAAGCCATAGACAGGACCCGCCAGACCAATGCGCGCGTCGGGAATCGGCGGCAGACGGACCCCGCGCAATCGGATGAATGCACCCAAACCGGGGATAAACATCGGCGCGCTTGCCGGCAAGCCGTACCGCCGGATGGCGGCTACGTGTCCCATTTCATGAATGTAGATCGATAAGACGAGTCCCAACGCGAATGCCCAGCCGTAGAGGCTCCAATAAATGCCGAGCGACGCGAGCATGGTGAGAAGCGTGCCCATCTTGGTGAGCCCGAGGAGCAGGAACTTGCCCTTGGTCAGCAGAACCACCAACGCCGGGCCGAGCCCCATTGAAGCCTTCCGCCACCCGCCACTTGAGGGCGGTGCTGCGGCGCTTTGTTGATCGATCTCCTCGATACGAGCGCGGATTGTTCGGTGCTGCACCGTGTCTTCGGGCAGCAGCGGTAGCGACTGCGCCCAGATTTCGCGCTCTTCCCGGAATTTGCCCACACGCCAAGCTGCCCGCCCTTGCTCGGCGAGCTTTTCGAGCTGCTCCGCATGAGTCAGGCGGTGGCACTGGGGACAACTCAGCGTCGATTGCGGAAGGTCACTGATGCAGGTAGGACAGGTCATGCCGCGGCAGCGGTCTCATAGGGACCCATCACCAGAATTTGCGATCTCCCGGTCAGCCGCCATGCCTGACGCAGGCCGATAGAAATAATGAACAGCGAGAGCAGACCCGAGAGTCCGCTACCCAGGGAGAGAAATGGCGCTACCGCCGCCAACAGGAGAAGGTACATGGCGGCTACACCCAACGCCATCGGCGGCTTGTTCCGGGCAGTAGTAGTGACGCTGTGATCCGTTTTCGCTTGTTGCCCTTGCTGGCTGTGTGCTTCTTGGCGGTTCTTCGCACTGTGATAAATGAACACGGGAATGTAGCTGGTTGTGATGGCAAAGTAAGTCAGGGCTAAAGCCAGAATTTGCTGAGGCCGGCCCCCTAGACCATTCGAAGCGTAGCGAATCGCCTTGCCAACCATGATTCCGACGACGATCGCCATCAAGCCGAATTCGAAACCCGTCAAAATCGAGACCGTGGCGTACAGAATGCAGCCGCCCAATGCCGCGCCGCCGCCATATAACAATGCGCGACCGAGCGATAGGGCCTGTGGCGCCTGCTGGCGGGACTGAATCCGCTGAGCACAGGTTGGGCAAACGACGTGGCCCTGGGCGTGGAAATAAGTGGCGCCAATCGGTTGCTTGCAAGCCACGCACTTACGCGCTGCGTCCGCACTTCCAGTGCCGGGCAGCGGCTCAGCATGCTGAAACTGCAACTCCTGAGGTCCCGCATTCTGTACGAAATCAGACATGCCGCAGTATAGGCGCGGCTTTTTCACGGAGTCAATTATCAAAAGGTTGGTATTGCGCCGTCGTCCCACACTAGGGCACCGAAGAATCTACTTTAGTTATCATCCCAGTGACACGCCATGGTAAGGTAATGTACGCCTGGGGGGACGCCATGACCTCAACCAGCCTCGTCAGCTCCTATGACTACGGTCTGGTTGCGCTGTCCGCCTTCATTGCTGTTTTGTCATCCTATGCGGCACTGGAACTGGCCGGTCGCGTAACAGCTTCTCGCGGCGTGGCGCGGACCTACTGGCTCGCCAGCGGGGCCACGGCGATGGGCATCGGCATCTGGTCGATGCACTTCACCGCCATGCTGGCCTTCATCCTTCCGGTCCCGGTGCTGTACGACTGGCCGACGGTGCTGCTGTCCTTACTTCTGGGTATTCTTTCGTCCGCCGTGGCGCTGTTTGTCGTGAGCAGGCGAAAAATGGGATGGCTTCGAGTGTTTGGTGCCAGCCTGTTCATGGGCGGAGGCGTCGTGGCCCTGCACTACACCAGCATGGCGGCGATGCGCATGTCCGCAATGTGCAGCTATTCTCCGCTGCTCGTCGCGCTCTCGGTAGTAGTGGCGATCGCATTTTCTCTGATCGCGTTGGAGTTGACGTTTTTGCTTCGCGATGAGCGATCCGGCCGGTTGTGGCGTAAGATCGCCAGCGCGCTGCTGATGGGGGCGGCGATTTCCGTCATGCACTACACGGCGATGGCCGCCGCCAGTTTCACGCCCTCTGTCGAGACCTCGGACACATCCCACGCCGTAACAATCTCCTACCTCGCCAGTGTGGGTATCGCCATCGTCACTCTCATGATCCTCGGGACTGCGATCGTGATCTCCCTGTTCGATCGGCTGCAAAAGCACACTGCTCTGCTCGACGAACTGTTCGAACAAGCGCCGCAAGCCGTCACCTTGATGGACTCGCACCATCGAATTCTCCGTGTGAACCGTGAGTTTTGCCGGTTTTTTGGCTACACTCCGGAGGAAACCATCGGCCGGCGCCTCAGCGACTTGATCATACCCGAGGAGTCGCGAGATGAGGACGCGAGACATGCCGACCTCGTGGCGCATGGGCAGCGAGTGGACGCGGAGGGCGTCCGCCGGCGCAAGGATGGCAGCCTTTTGTACGCTTCTATTGTCCGGGTGCCTGTTTCCGTACCGGGTGGCCAAGTCGTCTCGTACACGATCCTAAATGATATTACCGAGCGCAAGCGCGCGGAAGAAGCCGTGCGCATCAGTGAAGAGCGCTGGCGCTCGATCTTCGAAAATTCCGCCGTCGGTATCGTTCTCACTGATCCAAACGGTTTCTTTACCGCGGCGAATCGCGCCTTTCAGCAATTAGTGGGGTACACGGAGGAAGAACTTCGGGCGCTGTCCTACCTGGACATCACGCATGAAGAGGATCGCCCGGCCAATTCCGCCATGGTTCGGCAACTCTGGGAGGGCAGCCTGCCTCAATTCACGCTGGAGAAACCCTACCGCCGCAAGGACGGTACGCTGATCTGGGTGAGGGTCACGGTATCGCTGGCGCCCGGTAGCGAAACGGCACCTCGATTTGCCATGGCGATCGTGGAAGAAATCACGGAACGCAAGAATGCCGAAGAGCAGTTGCGGCGCAGCGAAGCGTACCTGGCCGCGGGGCAACGCCTGAGCCACACAGGCAGTTGGGCCTGGAACATGTCCTCGGAAGAGCTCTTCTGGTCGCAGGAGACGTTTCGTATCTTCGGTTTCGATCCAGCAAAGACGACAGCTTCTGTTGCAGAAACATTCTTGGCAAGGATTCATCCCGAGGATCGGCCGATGGTGGAACAAGGGATGGAGGCAGCTCCAACGGGGCCGCGGGACTATGCAGTCGACTATCGGATTGTTCTTCCGGACGGTTTCATCAAACACATCCACGACGTAGTTTATTCCGTAACAAACGAGGCCGGGCAGGTAGTGGAACGATACGGCGTGGTCATGGACGTAACCCACCGAAAGCGGGCAGAAGAGAACCTACAGCATGCGTTCGAGCAACTGCGGGCCTTAGCTGCGCGTCTCGAGAACGTGCGGGAAGAAGAGAGGACGCGGGTAGCGCGCGAAATTCATGATCAATTGGGCCAGGCTTTGACCGCCATCAAGATGGATTTGTCGGCTTTGAGCCGCGAACTGCCCGCGGACCGAACACAACCGTCTGTGAGAATCGAGCGCCTGCTGAAACTGGTGGATGAAACCATTCAGTCGGTGCGGCGGATCGCCACCGAACTGCGGCCGGGCATCCTGGACGATCTCGGTCTTGCCGCAGCGGTCGAATGGGCCGCCGAAGAGTTTCAAGCCCGCACCGGAACGACATGCCGGGTCCGCCTGCCCGATTTCGACATCGCCATGGACCCCGAGCGCGCCACGGCCGTGTTTCGCATCTTTCAGGAGACTCTGACCAATGTCGCACGGCACGCGAACGCCACCGAGGTGGACGTAACGTTGGCCAAAAGCAACGGCGACTTGTCTCTGGAAGTTCGCGACAACGGCAAAGGCATCGCGGACGCGAAGGTTTTCGAGGGCCAGACGCTGGGCATATTGGGAATGCGCGAGCGCGCGCTGCTGCTTGGAGGCGAGCTTACTATCAGTGGCGGCCCGGGCACAGGCACAACCGTGAAGGTCCGGATTCCGGTGGCCGGTCACAACCAACGGAGCAGGTGATTGACCCGGATTCTCATTGCCGATGATCATGCCATCCTGCGCAGGGGGTTAAAAGAGATCCTGATGCGCGAGCTCGATGATGCGATCTGTGGCGAAGCGGAGAACGCAGAGCAGGTTCTGGCCCAGGTCCGAAACCAGGAGTGGGACGTGGTGATCCTGGACGTCACCATGCCCGGGCGAAGCGGTCTGGATGTCCTCCGCGACCTCAAGGCCATGCACCCCAAGCTCCCTGTCCTGGTCCTCAGCATGCACCCGGAGGATCAGTATGGCAAGCGCATTCTCAAAGCCGGGGCCTCCGGTTATATGAACAAAGACACCGCGCCGGAAGAGTTGATCAAGGCCATTCGCAAAGTGCAGGCCGGTGGCCGGTACGTCAGTCCGGCACTGGCGGAAAAACTCGCCTGGGACCTGAACGCGGACCAAGAGCGGCCTGTGCACGAGATCTTGTCCGACCGCGAGTTTGAGGTTTTGCGCTTGCTTGCCTCGGGAAAGACTGTCGGCCAGATCGCGCAAGACTTGCACCTGAGCCCGACCACCGTCAGCACGTATCGCGCTCGCATTCTGGAAAAGATGAGTATGACAACCACGGCGGAACTCATGCGCTATGCGATCGAGAACCATCTGGTCGACTGAATCGGCACGACTTCCTCAAAGCCTGTAGTAGATCTACGACACACCTTCCCTGACCAGCCGTACACAACAATCCAACTATCGACGATGGCATCCTGTCCTCCGGTGTCACAGGATGGAATTGAGTCCTGATTTTTCGTGAGTAAGAAAGCTCAACTGATCGTCAGAGTTTCGGTCAAAGGCGGGCCGATGGTATACCAGTGTTCGCTCTGTGACCAGGTGTTTCCCCTCTCCGAGCAAGGAACGCCAAGGGAAGCCATGGCCGAAGTCTGGACGGCTTTCAATGACCACGTCCGGATCAGTCATCACCAGGACCTCACAAGCTCCAAACCTGGGTAAGGGAAAGCAGAGTGGCTCCGAATGGCCTGGCCCGCGCAGCGTCCACAAGAATCTTCCATCGTGCATTCCGTTCTGCTGGTATCCAGTTTTCAACTTGTCCGCGAGGTCGTGCGAGCGCTAATCGAGACCGGTGAGGATTTCCATGTGGTCGCCGAGGCGGGTGACCGCAGTGGAACGCTGCGGATTGCCAGCGATCTTCGGCCGGACCTCATCCTGTTCGATCTTGACCCCGATTACGCCGCGGGAATCGCGACCATCAGAGAAATCGTCAGAGATCGCGCTGGCGTCAGGATCGTCGTGTTTTCGATGCATAGCGAGGATCTGATCATTGAGAGCGTGCTGCGTGCCGGCGTGCGGGGGTTCCTGTCGAAAACCGGTCCCTCTTGGGAACTCACCGCGGTCCTTCGAGTCGTAGCTCGGGGCGAAGCCTACCTCAGCCCGCGCATTGCCGATCGCGTGATGGACTGGGTCAAGAACCGCCAGCTAGAGAGTACGCCGATCCCGGCTCTGGCGGGCTTGAAGGAACGGGAGATCGAGGTACTCAGACTCCTTGCCGAGGGCCGAACCAGCAAAGAAATTGCCGGCGACTTGAATCTCTCGGTGGAGACCGTCCGGACTTACCGGAAGTCGCTGATGAAAAAGTTGCAGGTTCACAATGTGGCCGGACTGATTCAGTTCGCCGCCACTGCCGGCCTCATGACAACTGCGCGCGCGAAAGAAGCCGAATGAATCAGGAGTCCTCTTCTGGGCTACGCACCACGCATTCTTGTTGTTGACGACGATCCGGACGTTCAAACTTTCATCTGCCGTGTTCTTTCCGAGGTCGGCTACGACGTCACGGGCGTGCCCACGGCGCGGAGGGCTCTGGCGGCAGCCCGCGACCGGTCATTCGATCTGATCATCATCGACCTGAGCCTTCCGGACGGGGACGGGCTCGACGTCATCCGGCAGATCCATTCCGAACCCCTGCCGCCGAGAATCCTGGCGATCTCCGGCTATATGGCAGGTGATGTGCCGAACGCAGCCTTATCGGCCGGCGCCACAGCGACTCTTCCCAAACCAACCCGGCTGCGAACGCTGCTCGATATCGTCTTCCTCTTGTTGAATCTGTCAAGCGCCGCCTGGATGGGAAAGTGAGCAGTTTGGCCGCCGATTCCGCACTTTGCGCCGCCGAGCTGGTGATTTTCTGGTGGTTTTTCTCGGCGCCTCGGCGGGTGGACTTGTTTTTTCTACTCGCCCCACTGCTTCTCGAGCATCCGCAGATACTCACCGGAAGCGTACAACTCGAAACGGAAGTTTGCCGCCGTGATTTCCGTGAACGCAGTAAGATGCTGGGTGCAGACGAAAATGTGGTCCGCGAAGGAATGATAGTGGAGCAAAAAACTTTCGGTCAGCAATTCGACCGGGGGAACATCGCGGAACAGCAGTGCGATGCCAAGGGCGCGGGAGAAAACGGATTCTGGATTGGCTACTCCCCACTGCCGGAGTTTCTGGAGTACGGTCTCTGGCGGACGATAGACCAGCAAGGCCGCGAAGCTCTGGTCTCGGATCCCCAGCCCGGCTAGTTCCTCGGCGCGGGTGACCAGTTCCATGCACTGACCGACCCACCGCAAGAGGTCTTTTCCCACGAAGTACAGCATGCGTACCTCGGAGTAACGGCTGACCAGCAGCTTACGGCGCAGTTCGTCGCGGTCTTCGCCTTCGCCAGGCAGCAACCCAGCGAGCATCAACGCCGCCTTCGACCCTTCCAACAGCTGGCCCGGACCTCGTTGATTGCTAAAGGGATGCAGGATGAGCGGCGGCAGCTCCCAAACCCGATCGCCTAACGCCACAACCGCGGTTTTCGACTCTTCAGTCATTCAGCCTCAAACATACCATCGGCGGCGCTGGGGAAATAGTTTACTTTCGTTGACGCAACAGCACGGAAGCGGTCACCGTTTCGGTGCCGCGCAGGACTTTCACCGTCACCATATCGCCGGGTTTCTTGCTGCGCAAGGCATAAGTAAAGTCATAAAGGTTGCCAATCGGTTTCCCATCAAACTCTACCAGAATGTCGCCCGCCCGCAGGCCTGCCTGAGCCGCCGGTGTTCCGGGCCGGATGTCGGCAAAGCGGACTCCATTGGGGATTTCCGCAAAATCCGGAATACTTCCGAATTCCGGGCCGTACCCGGAACCCGCCGACCCCACCATCTTGCCCGCGTGGGGATTCTCAGGTTCCTGAACGCGCACAAATTGCGGGCGCTCCGCCTCCGCGCAAAGCTGGACGCTTACCTCGGCAATCAGATCCAGCAGCTTCGCGGCGTCCGGCGCGTCGATCTTGTCCCAGGTGTCACTCGGCTTGTGGTAATCGGCGTGCAATCCCGAGAAAAAGAACAGCACCGGCACCTGCTTGGTCGTAAATGAGGTGTGATCACTCGATCCGTAGCCGGTGGTCTCCGAAAAATCCATGTGCATCGGGTAGCGCGCCAGCACCGGCTCGAGGGTCTCCCGGAAATTTGTGCCCGTGGCTGCCCCGCCGATATACACCTTGCCCTCCCGCACGCGCCCGATCATGTCGAGATTGATCATGGCCACCGCTTTCGCCAGCGGCAACTCGGGATGGTTCACATAAAAGCTCGACCCGAGCAAACCCAACTCCTCGCCCGCGAATGTCATAAAAAGGATGCCGCGCTTCTGCTTCGGTTGAGAGGCAAACCAGCGCGCCAGCTCGATGACTCCCGCGGTGCCCGACGCGTTGTCATCCGCTCCAGGATGCACCGTTCCCGCCTGCAGAGGCGCCAGGGAGTATTGCTCGCCGAGCCCCAGGTGGTCGTAATGCGCCCCGATGATGGCGTACTCGTCGGTTTCGCCGGGCAGATATCCAGCGACGTTATGCACTGTCTTGACCGCGCGCTCCACGTCCACGTTTTCGCGTACTTCAATGGAACCCGGCAGAGCGAATGACTGGGGCTTGAGGTCCCGGTCGATGGCCGTCGCGATCTCCTCGAGGTTCCGCCCGGCATCGCTGATCCAGCGCGCCGCAACGTCTTCCTTGATCTGCACAAACGGAATTCCCGCGTCTCCCGGACCGACCTTGCGCTCGAACTTTTCCAGATCGTCCGATTCGCCTCGATGATTGAACGTGTCGCTGACCAGAATCACGCCGCGCGCGCCATGATTCTTGGCGTTGGTGGCTTTGCTCCAGAACTGCGAATGCTCCGTATAGACCTTGCCATCGAACACGCTGTGCTCGTCAAACTCCTGCGGTTCATGGCGCAGGATGAGCACCAGCTTCCCTTTGGCGTCCACGTCCTTATAATCGTCGTAGTTGTATTCGGGCGCCGTGATCCCGTAGCCCACAAACACCACCGCGCCCGCCACCTTGCCGCGGGACGAGAAGTTGAGCGGGATGAAACCTTCACCGCTCTTCAGCCGAAGAGTCTTGCCGCCCTCGGTGTATTCGAAGCGGTTCTCACGGCCCAGCCGCGCGTTGGTCGTCACCGGGAACGCTTGAAAATAGCTGCTTCCCTCGACAGGCTTCAGACCGATCGACCGGAACTGATGCGCGATGTAATCCGCCGCTGTCTCCAGTTCCGGCGAGCCGGTGGCGCGCCCGCGCATTTCGGGTGATGCCAGATATTTGATGTGGGCGAGGAACCGGTCGGGATCGATCGCGGGAGTTGCGGGGGGCGTCGTTGGCGGCGCAGCCAATGCCAGCGCGCTAAAGACGAAGAGAAGGGAGCGGCGTAGAATGGGCATCCGAGGTTCCTACTTGAGGCCCGGCGTGCTCAGCTTCACCTCACAGCCGCAGTCTTCGCCGGCGTTCTTAGCCGTCTTCTGGTATTCGATTTCGTAATCGATGACCTGGCGCAGGCTGGCCCATTGTGCCGACGTACCCGTGAGCAGCCGGCCGTTGACGAACACTGTAGGAGTACCGGCGACGCCCAACGCCTTGGCCTCGGCGATCGACTTGTCGATCTCCGCCTGGGTCGCTTTGCTATCCATGCAATGTTCCAGTTGCAGCGCGTCGATTTGTTTTCCCTTCACGTATTCGAGCACCTTTGCCTTGAGGTTGTCCGCGGTGACGTCGCTCTGTGCTTCGTAGATCCAGTCGTGGTAATCCCAGAATGCGGCAGGATTCTGCTTGAAGATGCAGCGCCCCGCAATCGCCGCCGGCATGGCCCACGGATGAATCTGGGCCAGCGGCAGTTCCTTGAAATAGAGGCGAACCTCCTTGGGGTAAGTCGCCAGCAGATTCGTCCGCAACGCCTTCGCTTCCTCTTTGCAATACGGGCACTCAAAATCGCTGAACAGCACGATCACCACAGGCGCACCGGGCGTACCCATGCTCGGCGACAAGTCCGTATGCAGCTTATCGAGCTGTGGCTTGAACGGATTTTGCGCGATGTCAAAGATCGCGCCGCGCAAGATTTTTTGCCCGTCCTTCGAGACATACAATGTTTCATCCGCGCTTGCCGCGCCCTGGGAGGCATGGACCTCTACCTCCGAGAATCCGGGGAGATCCGAAGGCTTGGGATCGCCGATCTCAACCTTCACCTGCGAATTCCACACGAACACATGGCGCACATAAGCTTCGAGCGTGGCCTTGTTCAGCGCCGATTTCTTCACCGGCGTCGTCTCAGCCGCAAAAAGAACGAGCGCCGCAAGAATTGTTAACAGGATATTTCGGAACATTGTTATTTATTGTAGCGGAGGAGGCGCTCTATGAATGCATTCCAACGCCGAGACGCAGAGGCGCCGAGAAATTCTTTTAGACTTAGGTCTTCCTCGGCGTCTCGGCGTCTCGGCGCCTCGGCGTTGAAGAAACCCTCTACAGCACCGGCCCAATCCGCCACGGCACGAACTCTTTGTGCCCCAACCGCTCGGCGCAAGTTTTCTCGCCTGAGGCGACGCGTAGCACCGTATCGAAAATCTGCCGGCCCACAGCGTCGATGCTCGCTTCTCCATCCGCGATCACGCCTGCATTAATGTCCATGTTGTCGCGCATTCGCCGGTAAGTATTGCCGTTGGTCGCAATTTTGATCACCGGAATCGTGGGAAATCCGATGGCACTGCCGCGGCCCGTGGTGAATGCGATCAGATTGCATCCGCCCGCGGCCAGTCCCGTTAGCGAGACCGGATCGTACCCAGGCGTATTCATGAAGACGAATCCCGGCGATGTGATCCGCTCGGCGTAATCCACGGCGTCCATCATGGGCGAGATGCCCGCCTTCGCCGCCGCTCCCAGCGACTTCTCCAGAATATTGGTCAGGCCCCCGTCCTTGTTTCCCGGCGATGGATTATCGTTGAAACTCCCGCCGAACCGGTCCAGATATTTCTTGTAACCCGTAATAAAGCTCAAAAAGCGCTCTGCCACCTGCCGATTGCGCGCGCGACGCACCAGCAGATGCTCGGCGCCAAAACATTCCGTAGTCTCCGCCAGCACTGCCGACGCGCCAATCGACGCCAGCATGTCGCAACAGATCCCCAGCGCCGGATTCGCCGTGATCCCCGAGAACGAATCCGACCCGCCGCAGTTCAATCCCAGCACAATTTTCGATGCCGGAATCTCCGTGCGTTGCTCGTCCGCCGCGCTTTCCATGAGCGTGTGAATCTCCCGCCGCGCGGCCTCGAGCGCCCCACGCGTGCCACCGCTCCCTTGCAGCGTCATCCCGACAAGCCGTGAGCTGCGCGGCGCATTCGGCCCCAGGTAATGGTCGATCTGGTTCACCTCACAACCTAGGCCCAGGATGATTGCCGCCGAGACATTCGGATGTGCCAGCACGCCCGCCAGCGTGCGGCGAAGCTGTTCCGTATCCGGCCCGATCGTATGCCCGCAGCCTTCGCCATGCGGAAACGCCGCTACGCCATCCACATTCGGCGGCAGCCGTTCGTCATCAAAACTCGATGCGATCAACTCCGCCGTGTGGGCCGCGCAATTGCTGGCCGCCACAACCGCAATGTAATTCCGCGTCCCGGCTCGGCCATCCTCACGCAGATATCCGCGGAAAGTCGGCACGTCCTTGGGCGGGGCGGGGTAGGGAATCTCGCCCTCCGGGAACTCGTACGCAAACGTCAGCTCTTCGAACGAAATATTGTGCGTGTGGACGTGACGGCCCGGCTCAATCTGTACCTTCGCGCGCCCGATCGCCTGCCCGTAGCGATGCACCATTTCACTCGGCTGGATGCGCGCCACCGCGACCTTGTGGCCCGCCGGAACCGCGTCGAGCACCGTGATCGGCACTCCATCCACACGTAGCTTCATCCCCGCCGAGAGCGGAACGCGCGCGATGGCGACGTTATCCAGCGGGTTCAAATGAATGGCCGAATTTTCCTCAGTCGGCAGCTTGGCAATTTCGAGAAGTTCCATGGTTACCTCATCAAAACAAATTCCGTCGCCTGTTCGCCCGAATGCACATGCAGCTTGCCCGCGACCGGATGCACCCAAAAACCCGTGCCGTCGGTGGGAATTGAAATGTTGGCGGGACCGTCCACCACGACGAAATTCGGCGTCTCCGCATCCTCCAGCAGTTTGCCGATGTGGATGTGTGGATGGCACTGCGTGCGCCGCTCATCGCCGTTCACCGCGAGCCCCCAATCGTCGCCCCACAGCGACTTCGCCTTCTCGATGGCCGCGTTCCACAGCACCAGCCGCATCTCCGCCGGCACATTCTGCAGCGCGTGTATATGGGCCCGCGGCAGCGCCAGCCACCGATTCGGCTTCAGCGGATTAATGTCCTTCAGAAAAAACACGGCCACATCCGCCGGCTGCTTCTCCGCCTCCCGGCACAGCCCGCACTCTCGCGCCGCCATACTCTGCGGATTCGCGACGTCGCAACGGCAATCGCGCACATCCCCGCGCAACAGGAGCGTGAGAGCCAGAATGCCGGCCAGTTTGGAGAAAGTCACTTCGACTCATTATAGAAGGTAGGGCGGGCAGAGCTGCCCGTCCAAGCGAGTTCAGCAAGTCACGACTCGACCCGCACTACCGGCTCAAGTACACATACTCGCTCGGACAGGCTGCATCCTCCGGCCTGGCAGGAAAAGCTCGCAACTCGCTTTCGTGCACCTGTAAGAAACCCGCAAGTTCCGGGATGGCCCGGTTTTTGTCGGGTTCCGGCCAATCGGGGTGAAACTCCGGCGCCTCTTTCAAACGGCTCAGTTGCCAAGCCACCATATCTTTGACGCGAACAGGGCGCTCCTGGCCGGGAGGCACTTGCCTGGGATCTGTACCCGGTTCCAATGATTCCAATCGACGCGTGTTCGTCGCAATCGAAAGCATGCCCCCCGGCGATCTCGTTGCGGTTCCGAAAACGGAGTCGTCATTCAGGGCTGCGCGCACTGCCTGGCGGTACGCTCGCAATGTCAACAGCGGCGAGTCGACCTCATCCGGTTCCTCACTCGGGGCAAGCGGCGCATTCGGCTGGTTGAAAAGCCAATCCGCGGTCTGCTGCATCACCGCGTCGTCCGGAAACATCCACATGGGTAACAGCTCGGATATTTCGAACCCCGGTTTGACCACCCTTTTTCGAATCAGCGCAGCCCATTCAGCCGCCGCCTGTGAGTCCCCCACGGATATGAGCGCCGCTGTTACCAGGCCGTCGCCGCGACAGGCCTCCAGGTTACGCGCAAGGTGCAAAGCACTGACCGTCGCTTTAGGGTCCCAACGGTAAGCCATGAAGGCCATGCGGCAAGTGTCCGGCGTCTCCGGCAGTGCCAGCCACGCAGTGCGTTTCACCAGCAACTCACTCACGCTCGGGTTCTGATGGCTGCGCAATGCTTCTCCGAACGGCTTTGGAATCGGCCTGCCCGGGCTACAGGCTCCTGGCTCTGTGCTAGTCACTGCGCCCGACCGTTTGATATCCGATCGGAGCGTAATGATCTCGGCGCTCTCCAGCCATTCCTCTGCGGTAGCTTGGTCGTCGGCAAGCAATTCGAAACTCTGCATGAGCCGGTCGCCGTTCTTGTGCGTCTCCCACCACTCACGCAATTCCGCGGGACTGGCGTCCTTGACGAAGTGCGGTGCTTTCAGGATGTCGCTGAGAACGCTCTTCGCCACTTCGCTCACTGGCACAGGCCCTAGCTCGGTATACCACGGCCGCCCATAGTCTACACTTCGGGTCAGCCGCCGGTCGTGCTCGTACGCATCCAGCAATGGCTCAACGGCCGCCTCACCCTCCTGTGTCAGCAGCTTGCACACCGGATCGAATGAGAACATGAGTGGTCCCGGGATGACTACCTTTTCCCCGCGTACATCCTCCAATCGCTCGATCAAGTCCGCAAGCCGCTCGGTTTTCGGATCCATCTTGGGCCGTACAGGCTCGCCCAGGCGTCGTCGTGAATCGGCCAGCAATGCCGGTACCGGCTTGAGAAATGGAGTGTCGGGAAATTCCCCGTGCCCCGAACTGGCAATCTGTTTCCACGCGCCCAGAAGTCGCGTTTCCCAAACTGTGAGCGACTCGGCAATGTCGACCGCTTCCTGGTCGTCGTCCCGGTCCCGCGCGTTGATCAGCCGCCAGTATGCCTCTCCCAGCCAAGAGCGCACGGCGGTGCTGAACAATTGAGGGCCATCCTGTTCATGTTGAAGTACTATGCGGACCGGAATTTTTGATTCGGGCGCCTGCCATATTTGCTGTGCCAGATCCGACCGCCCAAGCCGAACCAACAAGGCCATGGACAGAGGCGCAAGGGTACCCGGTCCCTCCATGTTGAACCAGAATGCTGCCCGCTCTGGCGGCGGAGGTTTCGGGAGTGGGATTCTTCCACTCCAGGGCTCCGTCGCAGCGATCGTACGCACGTCGCCATCGAGATCGGCCCGCAGTCCGATCGTAAGCGGTCGATAGACCAATCCGTTCCAGCCGACCGCGTATTGGTTAGAGAATACCCAGGCATGCGTTTTCAGGCGATCGTGCGCCTCTGGGTAATCGGCGAAAGGTACGGCGAACTCGATTTCCCGGTACTCACCGCCTCTCGGATCGGCAAGCCCGGCATCGAACAGCTTTCCTGCCACCGTCACCACGTATTCCGGGAGGCCTCGCCCACTGGGAGGCGTCCAAGGCTGATGCTGCGCGGGAGGCTCCGGCAGCGCCGCGCTCGCAACTCGAACGACTGAGAGCACGGCCATGATTAAATACCGCCAGCGATTTGTCTTGATCACGGCGCCATTAGTGCCATGCTATACCTGTTACGTGCCGTGGCGCATCTCAATGTGGTCAAATCATTTACACGCCAAAAATCAATTTTGCAAAAACAAACCCATTCCCATTTCCGGACACTTCTACGACTGACTCTTCAATGCCCCGCTTCCTCCTCTCCATCCCCGTCGCCTTCCTCCTCTACTTCTTCGCCCTAGCCCGCACAGGCCTCCTCACTCCCGATGAGCCGCGCTACGCCTCCATCGCCCGCGAAATGGCTCACTCCGGCGATTGGATCACTCCTCATCTCTGGGGTACGCCCTGGTTCGAGAAGCCGCCGCTGCTTTACTGGATGGAAGCCGTCGCGTTCCGTCTCGGCGTGAACGACGACCTCGCCCCGCGCCTGCCTATCGCCCTCACCAGCATCGCGTTCCTGATCTTCTTTTATTGGATATTGCGCCGTGAATTCGGTGACCCTGCCGCCTGGTACGCCACCGCCATCCTCGCGACATCGGCCGCCTGGCTCGGATTCAGCCACATCGGCGTCACCGATCTCCCGCTCGCCGCCGCCTTCTCCGCGGCCATGCTCCTCTCGCTCGGCTGGATCGACCACGGTGATAGCCGCTGGTTGCCGCTCGCCGCCGCACTGCTCGGTCTCGCCGTGCTGGCCAAAGGACTGGTCCCGCTCGTCCTCGCCCTGCCACTCGCCTGGACGGCCCGCCGCCGTCTCCTCGACTGGTTCCATCCCACCGTGATCGCTGCCTTTGCCATCATCGCGCTCCCCTGGTATGTGCTCTGCTTCATCCGCAACGGCTGGCCCTTCCTCCGGGAAATCGTCTGGCAGCAGCAGATCGGCCGCTTCTTCACGCCGGAACGAGCGCACACGCAGCCATTTTGGTTCTTTCTGCCCATCATCGTCGGCGCGCTGTTCCCCTGGATCCCCGCACTCATCCCGCTCGCGCAGCGCCAGCTCTATTCCGACACCCGCCGCCGCTTTCTGCTCGGGTGGGCGCTCTTCGGTCTGGTCTTTTTCTCCGCCGCGCGCAACAAGCTCCCCGGCTACGCTCTCCCGCTCGTTCCTCCCATTACAATCCTCGCCGGCATCGCACTCGCAGATTCCAAACGATGGCGCTGGGTCACAACTGGAACAACCGCGCTCCTCGTCCTACTCGGCCCGATCGCCGCCATTCTACCGACCGCTCTCGCCGCTGGCATTTCCCGATCTGCACTTCCCCCGTTTCACTGGACCTGGCTTCTCCCCGCGCTCGCCTGCATCCCCGTCTGGCTTCTCGAACGCGCCGGCTCTCGCGGTGCCGCCATCACACTAGTCGCCCTCGCCATCACCGCCGGCGCCATCGGCATCAAGCTTCGTACCTTCCCGGAAATCGACCGTGTCGCCTCGGCGCGCCCGCTCTGGATTGCCGTCGCTCCAATTCGCGACCGCGTCTGCGTCGCCAGCCTGCACCGCAGCCTGCGCTACGGCCTGAATTACTACTCAATCACCCCGCTGCCCGATTGCCACGAGCAGCCGCGCGAGATCGAAATTACGCAAAATCCCGGCGAACCGCCGCGCCTCGTGAGTGCCGTAGCGATACCCGCCGCCGCGCACTAGCAGGCAACTTACCGAGGCACTACTGCTTCTCGGCGATATACGTCGCTGTTCGGTCTGTCTGCTTATTGGTTGAGACCACCGTCATTTTCTTCCCATCGGGCGCGACCGTCATTTTCAGTACGAAGACTACCTTGCCGTCACGCTTATCTGTCTCCTCGATCGTGCGGTCGTCCACGCGTTTCAGAGAGACAGAGCTGAAGGTATACGATCCTTTGACTGGGTAGTCTTTGCCGTCTAGCTGCGCCGTGTAGCTCACGCCCGTCGGTGTGGACATACTCAGCCCGTCGGCACCGCTCTTGTAGGTCGTCGCGAGGCCATTTTCACTCTGTGCAACCTTGTTGGTTCGCCACGACCCAGAAGTCCCATTCGCTCCCGCAGGCGCCTTTCCTACCCGCGTGGCTGTAACTTCGGTACCTACCGTTTGATCGCTGTTCTGCGGATGCGCGATAGTCTTCACCGTCAGAGTCTTGCCGTCGTCCGACACGGTCCGCGTCTGCTCGCTCACCGTCTTGCCACTCTTCTTGGTCGTGATGGCAATCGACTTGGGATCAACTTCATGCACATTGATCGTGTCATAAGCCTGCCCTGTAACGGACTGGTCCTGCCCATCGGCCTTCACGTTGATCTTCGGGTTGCAACTGGAACACTCATACATGCCTTTGTTCAACGAGAACACGTTAGGCTTCGGTGATAGCTTGGCCTGGTCCATATTCATGCGCCATGTGCCGTCGAATGGGCTTTGCGCAAGCAGTGATACGGGAGCCCACAACACCGGTATCAGAAACGACGCGTAAGTCAAGAGCCGCTCGATTTTCTTCATCTGCATTCTCCTCTACTTGGGTTTCGAATTTGGCCTTCTGAGCAGCGGGTAGGAGCCCAGGTTGCGGGTAGTATACACCCAACTGTCTCCGCGCGTGCTTTGCCCGGCCAGCTCCAGCGCCTGGTGAGTCCTGTCGCCATTCCCGCAAGCGCGCGTCGCTATACTCGAAAGTGACCCCATGATTTCCCGTAACCGATTTGTAAAACTGCTGCTGGCGCTCTGTCTTGCCGCACACCTCAACGCACAGCAGGACATCCGCCCCCTCACGATTCTGCATACTAACGATCTCCACGCTCATATCCAACCCGACAACGACGGCATGGGCGGCTTCGCATACCTGGCAACCGCGTTGCGCAACGAGCGCGCGCATTGCGAGGCGTGCCTCTACCTGGATGCCGGCGATCTCGTGCAAGGCACTCCTGTCTCCACCATCTATCACGGCGAACCGATCTACGAGCTGGCGAATCTTTTGAAACCGGACGCCTCAACACTCGGGAATCACGAGTTAGATTACGGCTGGAACGAGGCCGGGAAGTTCGTCACCATCGCTAAGTTCCCGATCGTCTCCTCGAACATCCTGAATGCCGTCGGACAGCCCGTCACCGGCAAGCCATATGTGATTCAGACCGTCGGCGGAATACGAGTTGCCGTGATCGGCGCCGTTCTTGGCGATCTGGCCACCGCCCTTACGACGCCTGAAGAGATGGGTCCCTGGCGCGTCATTCCGCCGGTTGATGCCATTCGCAGCGTCGTCGCCGAGATTGGTGGCCGCGCCGACCTCATCGTGGTTGTCGCTCACATTCACAGCGATGAAACCGAAAAGATCCTGCACACCATCCCTCAGGTCGCCGTGGTGGTCGCCGGCCACGAGCACAATGGCTACCGCGGGCTGAAGAAGATCGATGGCCGCGTGGCCGTTGAGGTGCAAGCTTACGGAGTAGAATTGGGGCGTCTCGATTTGCGCGTCGACGTTCCGCATCACACCATCGTTTCTGCCGACTGGAAGCGCATCCCCATCAATTCCAAAACCATCTCGCCGGATACCGAGATGGCCGCCGCCGTGGCGGGCTGGGAAGCCAAAGTTTCCAAGATCGTCGATGTGCCGATCGGGGTTGCCAAACATACCATCGCCCATCGGGATTTGCGAACCCTGGTCGAACGAGCCATGGCCGAGGAGACCGGCGCCGACATCGCCTGGATCAATCCCGGCAACATTCGCGATGTGCTGCCGAAAGGCCAACTGCTGGCGCGCCATGTTTGGAACGTCCTGCCCTTCGACGATCGCGTGGTGCTCGGGCATTTCCTCGGTAGCCAGCTTCCGCCGGCGATCGCGAGAGAGTTCCCACTCGACCCAAACAAGTTCTATACGATCGCGGTCACAGACTATACGGTGGCCAATCAGTCGTCGCCGAATCAGCTTGCGACCAGCGGCCTCAAGTTTGCCAAGACCGGTCCGTTACAACGCGACTTAGTGCTCGATTGGATCAAGCGCAAAGGTACGGTCGAGTAGCTCACCCGTCGCGCAACTGCGATAACATCGGCAGCGGAGGTATAGTGTCGGATCAAACAAACGCCGTCGAGATCTCCGGTGTCACCAAGACCTTCGGAAACGTAGCCGCCGTCGACAGCCTGTCGCTGGCTGTTCCGGAAGGTTCAGTCTACGGCTTCATCGGTCCCAACGGCTCTGGAAAAACCACCACCATGCGCATGATCGCCGGGATTTTCTATCCCGATTGCGGGGACATCCGCGTCTTCGGCCACCCAATCTCGAGTGCACGATCCGACCACGTTGCCTACCTGCCCGAAGAGCGGGGCCTGTTCCGAAAAATGGAAGTGCAGGCGCTGCTTGAATTCCACGGGGAGCTTCGCAGTGGCCGCAAAGTGACCGCCGAAGTGCAATCCTGGCTGTCACGATTAGGCCTCGCCCACGTTGCTAAGAAGAAAGTCGAGACGCTCAGCAAGGGGATGAGCCAGAAGGTCCAATTCATCGCCACTGTAGTGCCCGAGCCCAAGCTCCTGATTCTCGATGAGCCGTTCACGGGACTCGATCCCGTCAGCGGCGACCAGATTCGCGGAGCCGTTCTGGACATGCGCCGCCGCGGGACAACGGTCATACTCAGCACCCACGACATGAGCGTCGCTGAGAACATGTGCGATTACATTTTCATGATCTTTCGCGGCAAGAAGGTGCTCGATGGAACGCTCGAAGCCATTCAGCAGCAGTATGGAAACGACACCATTCGCGTTTCGGTCGAAGACGGCGTTATTCCGGACCTCCCTGGCGTCGAAAAGATCCGCGATTTCGGGCTCGTCCAGGAATTGCGCATATCGCGCGGTTGCGACCCGCAGGAGCTGTTGCGCACGCTCGTGGCGCAAACCCGTGTGACCAGCTTCTCCGTCACCAAGCCTTCGCTCCACGACATTTTCATTCGCATTGCCGGCCCTGCCGCAGAGGAGGTGAAGGTTGCGTAGAAGTCTCCTCATCGCCAAGCGCGATTACTTGATGTCCATCCGCAATAAGACCTTCATCATTGGCCTGATCATGGCCCCGGTCCTGTTCGGTGGTGGCTTCCTGGGCATTGCGCTCATGAATGCTCAGCCGGACATTGCAGACCGGCATGTCGCGATTCTCGATCGGACCGGTCAGGCGGCCGCCCTGGTGATCGCGGCAGCAAAAGAGAAAAACACCAAAGAGCTTTTCAACAAGAAGACTGGAAAGCAGGAGTCGCCGCGGTATTTCTTCGAGACCATCCCCGCCGACACTCAATCCCCGGATGCGCAGAGGTTACAGTTATCGAACCGTGTACGCCAAGGCGAGTTATACGCGTTCCTGGAAATCGGCGCCGATGCGCTACACCCGGGCGATGAGATAGAAGGCCAGGATCCCGCCTCGCGGGAAAAGGACGCCCGCCGCCGCGTGGCTTTCTACAGCAACTCAACCGCATTAAGCGACGTGCGGTACTGGCTTGCAGACGCGGTTGATACTGGTCTTCGCCGTGCGCGCCTGTTGCAACTCGGCGTGGACCAAAGAAACTTTCACGACCTTCTCGCCTCCGTTCCGTTCGAACCCATGAGCCTGGTAGTCAGGGACGAAACCACAGGGAAGATTGCCGGCGCGGTCAAGAAAAATGAAGGGGCGAGTTTCGGTGTTCCCATAACCGTCATGATGCTATTGGGCATGATCGTGATTACGGGAGCCTCGCCTATGTTGACCTCCGTGGCCGAAGACAAAAGCAACCGCGTCTTCGAGATGCTGCTAGGTTCAGCCACTCCGCTGGAACTCATGATGGGGAAAGTGCTCGCGGCCATCGGCAGGTCCATCACGAGTTCCATCTTCTATGTGGCGGGCGGCACATTCGTCCTGTATGGATTGGCCATTGCCGGCCTTGTCCCGCTGTCCCTTTACCCTTGGTTCTATATCTACCTGCTCGCTGATCTGATGTTTCTATGCGCTTTTGCGGCAGCTTTGGGTGCGAGTTGCGGAAGTCCTCAGGATGCGCAGCATCTCGCGATCATCTTGCTCGCCCCCGTCTTGATTCCATATTTCCTGTTTATGCCGGTGATGAGCCAGCCAAACGGTGCCATCGCGATCGCGCTCTCGCTGTTCCCACCGTTCACGCCGATGTTGATGTTGTTGCGCCAAGCCATGCCGCAGGGCGTTCCCGCCTGGCAGCCCTGGGTCGGTCTGGTCGGCACCCTGGCGTGCACCGTCGTTCTAACATGGGCCGCCTCGCGCATCTTCCGCGTAGCGATCTTGATGCAAGGCAAAACTCCGAAAGCCGCCGACCTTCTACGCTGGGCCGTGCGCGGCTAGTAGGACGGGCATTCCTGCCCGTCCAAGGTCTTTCGGAACTAACCGGGATCATAGAATCCTATTAGCTGATTCCGGACACTTCCGTCCCCACACCGCACATTGGGACGGCCGCTGCCGCTTTTAGCTTCCCCATTGCCTAAGTGCCGGTTCATGGAACCTCGATTGCCTTATGATTTGTTCACGGGAAATGAATTCCCTAATCCAAGACGCGCGTTTCAGTTTCCGGATGCTCGCCAGAAGCCCCGGCTTCACCGCCGTGGCGATCATCACGCTGGCGCTCGGCATCGGCGCCAATACCGCCATTTTCAGCGTCGTGAATGCGGTCCTGTTGCGCCCGTTGCCGTTCCCTCATCCGGAACGTCTGGTGCGCGTTCTCGAATCCAGCCATCGGTTCATGAAAGGGCAACCGGTTCAGGCCACGCTGGTGAGCTTCCGCGCCTGGCATGACCATAACCGCACGCTGGAACGGATTGCCGCTTTTGAGTCGTACACGTTCGTGTTGACCGGCGCGGGTGACGCGACGAAAGTAGCGGGCGCGATCGTCTCCGAGGATTTCTTCCCGCTGCTCGGCGTCAAGCCTTTCCGCGGCCGGTTCTTCACCGCCGCGGAGAATCGGCCCGGCAATGATGGCGTGGCCGTGCTCAGCTATGGGATCTGGCAGCGGCGCTTTGGAGCAGATCCAAGTGTCATCGGCCGGCCGGTGGTGCTGAACGGCCATCCGCACACGGTGATTGGTGTGTTGCCCCCGGGGTTTCATTTCATCCCGACCGGTGATGCGGAATTCTGGGCGCCGGTATCGCTGGAACAACCGGAGCCGAAGCATGCCGGGAACAAATTTTACCTGGATACGATCGGACGCTTGCGACCGGGAATCGCTATCGCGCAAGCTCGCGCAGAGTTGGATGCGCTAGTTCACGCAGCGAGCAATGGGAACTCGATGGCGGTGGTTTCCCCGCTCGATGAAGACATCGTCGGCCCAAGCCGCCGGTCTTTGCTCGTGCTGTTTGGAGCTGTCGGCCTGGTGCTTCTGATAGCCTGCGCCAATGTGGCGAACTTGCAATTGGCACGTGCGACCGCGCGAACACGGGAGATCGCCATTCGGATCGCGATCGGCGCCGGCCGCTGGCGCGTGATGCGCCAATTACTGGTCGAATCCGCTTTGCTGGCACTGGCCGGTGGACTCGCGGGTCTACTGATGGCCTGGTGGGGTACAGAACTGCTGGTGCGCCTCGGCGCGGCTGAGCTTCCCAGAGCCGATGAGATCGCCATCGACGGTTGGGTGCTAGCCTTCACCGTTGCCGCTTCTCTCGCGGCGGGCGTCGTGTTCGGGTTCGCGGCGGCGATCCAGGCGTCCCGAACGGACCTGAACCTCAATCTCAAGGAAGGAGGCGCAGGCGCGGCCGGCCGGAGGAGCCGCCTGCGAAGCGCCCTCGTCGTCGGTGAAGTTGCCGCGGCCTTGATGCTCTCCGTCGGCGCAGGGCTTATGATCCATACACTCTGGCAGCTCCGGCACACGCAGATCGGCTTCCTTACGAAGAACATCCTCACCTTGGAAGTTGAGCTTCCCTGGCCAAAATACGAGGGAACGCACGCCGCCGAATTCTACCGCGCCGTCGTGGGCCGCGTGAATGCGCTGCACGGCATCGAAGCCGCGGGATTCGTGAACACGCTCCCCATGGGCGGCGGTGAGACATTCGCCGGGTTTCGACCCGAAGGCGCTCCCGAGAGCCAGCTATCCTCCGCGCAGTTCCGGACAATATCACCCGGCTACTTTCGAACCATGGGAATTCCGTTGATTGAGGGACGCCCTTTCACAGACCGGGACATTGAGGGAAGACCTCACGTGGCCATCGTCAATAGGACTTTGGCCCGCCGCTTCTTCGACGGCCACGCTCTGGGCCGCCACATCTCTCAAGGGGGAGATGAGTGGAGTGAAATCGTAGGCGTCATCGGCGACATCCGGTTCAGCAAACTGAGTTCCGAGCCTCTCCCAGAAATCTACCATCCATTGGCTCAGGAGCCCAGAACCTTGATGTGGTTGGCGGTGCACACGACAGCCGATCCCCTGACGCTGGTCGCGAGTATCCGGAGTGAGATTCAAGCACTCGACCGCGATATCCCCATAAGCAGTGTGACGACGATGGATGATCGTGTGTCGACCTCGCTCGGTACATCGCGGTTCTTGCTCTGGCTCTTGATTACCTTTGCGGGTGTCGCGATGGTACTCGCCAGCGTGGGTGGTTACGCCATGATGAGCTATGCGGTCGCGCAGCGGACCCACGAGATTGGCGTGCGCATTGCCGTGGGTGCTGGGCGTGAAGACATCCTAGCCCTGGTTGTAGGTCAGGGATTGCGGCTCGCTCTGCTGGGCGTGGCCATCGGCTTAGCCGGCTCATTTGCCGTCACGCGAGTTCTATCGAGCTTTCTCTATGGTGTGAGCCCGGCTGACCCGATAGCGCTCGGAGCCGCTTCGCTAGTCATGGCCGGTGTTGTGCTTGTTGCCAGCTACATGCCGGCGCGACACGCCGCGAATTTAGATCCGATTGCCGTGCTATGCCGGGAATAGAGCTGAGCTAGCTCCCCGGCGGCAATCCCGATCCAAATCCGCCGTCCACCACATACGCCGAGCCCGTCACGAACGAGGCGTCGTCGCTCGCCAGAAATACCGCGACGCGCCCCACTTCTTCCGGACGCCCGATACGCCACAAGGCGTGCAGCTTGCCGGCGGCCGCACGCGCCGCGGCGGGATCTGGTTGCGCTTGAAAATATCCTTCGGCGAGTCCGGCGTCGATGTAGCCCGGGCAGATGCAATTCACGCGGATGCCTTCTTTGCCGTGATCGATGGCCATCGCCTTCGTCAGCCCGATGATCGCCGCCTTGGTCGCACAGTATCCCGCGCACATCGGCTCGACAAAGAATCCGTTCACCGATGCCATGTTCACGATCGAACCCTTGGTCGCGCGCAAGTGCGGCAGGAAGAACTTCGAGCACAAAAACACGCCGCCCAGGTTCACCGCTATCTCGTGGTTCCATTCGTCAACTGTTGTATCCTCCACAGTCTTGTTCACTTGAATGGCGGCGTTGTTGAACAGCACATGCACCTTCGCATAGACCCGCAGCGTCTCCCGCACCAGGTTCCGCACCGATTCAGGATTCGATACGTCGGCCTCGACCGCGTGCGCGCTGCCACCCATGCGTTGGATGCTCTCAGCGGTTCCCCGCGCTCCCTCATAGTTGATGTCTGCTACTACTATGCTCGCGCCGTCACGCGCGAACTCCACGGCCGACGCCCGTCCAATGCCCGAGCCCGAACCCGTAATAACGGCGATGCGGTCTTTGAGCTTCATGGTGCTTAAATTCTATGCCAAAGACGCGCCCGGCGCTAAAGTTACCTCCGCGATCGGCCGATCGTAAGCGTAATAGGAGCCTCACTGCATGTCCGTCCTGGTTCTGCAGGGCAATGGCGCGGAACGCGACCATTTGATATCGAGTTTAGAAATGCATGGATTCCAACCCGTGCGCACGGTGTCGGCGGTTTCCGGTCTGGCCTCTGAGTTGGCGGACCGCGAAGGTCTGAGCGCGATCTTGGTGGATCTCGCGCTGGATCAGGATCTTACGGCCTGCCAGCAAATTCGCGCCACCGACCCAACCATTCCGCTGCTGGTGATATTCGACGAATGCTCGGCCGCGCATCTGGAAGAGGCACTTGCCGTTGGGGCCAGTGGCTGTGTTCCTGAGCCATTGAATCCACTGGAGTTAGCTGCCAAACTACGCGCCGCCATTCGGCAACACCGGTTTATTCTTCACACGGAACCCGAGGAAATCCCATCCAGCTCGGACCCGCTCACTCATCTGGCCAACGATCGCTGCTTTCAGCTCAATCTCGGTCGCGCCTGGCGGAGGGACACGCGGTCGCGAGCGCCTATCTCGTTGATCGTGCTGAATATAGATCACTTTTCGGGGTTCAACCAACTGTATGGACGCTGTGCCGGGGATGACTGCCTCCGCCGCATCGCCGGGACCATCCAGAGCGCTTTGTACCGGCCCGATGACCTGGCCGCGCATCGCGGGAGCGGGGAATTTGCCGTACTTCTATCGTGTACCGATCATGCCGGCGCGCTGGTGGTGGCGGAACGGCTGCGCGGCAGGGTCATGGATTTGGCGATTCCACACGGGGCATCATCTGTTGGCCCAAACGTATCCATTAGCTTGGGTGTGGCCACTGCAATTCCAGGCTCCGATCAGGCGCTCGACGACCTCGTAGCCACGGCCGAGCGCGCGCTTTCGCAAGCCAAGCTGCGCGGCCGGAACCAGTTTGTGGCTCTCGAAGAAGAGCGTGTTACCTGGCTGGCCTGAGCTAAGGCGGCGGGGCTTGCGAGGACGGCGCCGGATTGCCGTCCACTGTAACCGGCTCCATTAATTCACTCCGAGTGCCATCTGGGTCGAACAAGTTGAGTTGATGTTTGCGGTTGATTCCCGTGCGAGGCTCCATGGTACGGGAGTAGCTCGCGCGGTAGGGACGCACCTCCAACTTGGCCTGCGCTGCAGCGACGTCCGGTGTCCGCAGGCAGATGTGGTGCTCGCTTCCGCGCTTATCTCCCGGAGGCAGATCGCGATACAGCATGAACTCTATGTAGTCGCCACCATCCGGCACTTGCATGTTCACCCAGGACAGCGTTTTGCCATTGCTCGACCCGCGCCAGATTTCGTGGAAGCCCAGGATCTCGCCGTAGAAGTGCATGGCCGCGTCCAGGTTGCCGACCAAAATTCCCGCGTGCCACATATGATCCGAGATGCGGCTGTCGGGCAAAAACTTGCCTTTGTCGCGCATGCTCCAGCCATCGGGCGCGTACTCGACGATCTCGATGGTATGGCCGTCGGGGTCGGTGATGTTGAAGTTCAAATTCCCGATGCGGCCCTTGGGAACGTGATCCGGCACCTTGACGCCATGAGCAGCCAGGTAGACGCGCATGCGCTCGGCGTTGTCGGTTTCGAGTGCGACGTGATGCAGCCGGTCGGCGCCAGGTTCGAGGCCGGGGAACAGCTCGAGATATTGCCGGTCGTTGATCTTGATGAAGGTGAGCGATAGCGAGCCGTCGGGATTATCGAGCCGGAAGGGTTCCGCGAAGCCGAGGAAGTCTTTGTAGAACGCGCGTGATTTTTCGATATCGCTCACGTGGAACGCTACGTGGGCGATCCCGAGAATGCGCGGGCGCTCGGGAGGTTGGGCGCGGGCAATCAGAGCAACGGACAACAACAAAAGGAGACGTTTCATGTCAGCAGCACCTTCAATACGCCGCTTTTGGCCGCGGTCCGGAAAGCCTCGGGCGCGCGATCGAGCGGCATTCGCTCCGAGATCATATCAGCTACATTGATGAGGCCGTTCTTTAGCAGCTCGATCGCTGGCTCGAAGCGGCCACAGCGCGAGCCCACCAGCGTGATCTCGTTGACAATGATCGGAGCCGTATCGAATCCTGCTCTGCCGTGGATTGTGGATTTCAGGATGATGGTGCCCCGAGAACGCGTCATGCGGACGGCGTCGGTGAGACCCTTGGGCGATCCCGTCGCATCGACCACCCAATCATATTCCGCAACGGGCACGCGATCGCGCACGACTTCCGTGTCGACTCCGGCGCGGGCGGCGATGCGCAACTTCTCCTTGTGTCGGCCAAACTGGTGCACGCGATAGCCGTGGGCTTCGAGCACCTGCGCGACCAGCAGCCCGAGTTTGCCATCGCCCAGAACCGCAACGGGCGAGCTGCACGGAATTCTGACCTGATCCAGGATCTCCGCGGCTGCGGCGAGCGGCTCGATGAATACCGCCTGCTCGGTGGGAATAGCGTCCGGGAGCACGTGCAGATTGCGCTCGGGCAGCGTGAGGAATTCGCGAAACGCGCCGGGATGCTTCACGATTCCCAGGACGGAGCGCTTAGGGCAATGTCGGCCGAGACCTTTGCGGCACCAATCGCAGCAGCCGCAATCGAGATTGATCTCACCGACCACGCGGCGGCCGATGAGATCGTGGCGCTCCGCTTCCACCACTTCGCCGACAAACTCATGGCCGGGAATGCCGGAGAAGTTGTAATAGCCGCGTTGCAATTCGAGGTCGGTGTTGCAGATGCCGCCGCAAAGCAGGCGAATGAGGGCGAAACCATGGGGCGCGCGCGGGCGGGGAACACGCTTGACCTCCACGCGCCGGTTGTTGAGATGCACGGCGAGCATCGAGGTTCAGTATAAGCGATGGGGTGGCGTCCAACGCGAAGCCGGTTTTCGAATCGCTTGCCGCAAGTGCGGTCGCACTCGCCGAAGGGTCGACCAAAACTTCCGTCTGACGCTATGGTTAGTGCGGCGGGGCCACCGGATAGGGAGCGATCATTCCTTGGCTGTGCGTGGAAACAGCAAAAGGCGCACATAGTGTCGCAGGCGGCGCAGCCGATAATCGAGCCGCCACGCCCACAGGACGCGCTTCAACTCGCCATCGAGCTTTTGCGCCCACGCGGTGCGCTCTTCCATCTCTTTCTCGAGGCCGCGGGCCCAGGTGGTCCGCTCCTCGACGTCCTTTTCCAGACGAAGCGCCCAGGCGGTCCGTTCGTTCACTTGTGTTTCGAGCCCCCGCGCCCATGCCGTCCGCGCCTCGATCTCCTGATGCAGGTCCTTGTCAAGCTGGTGCAGACGGTTCTCGGTGTCCGCCAGCCGCCGACAGGCAAACTCCAGCTGCCCGAACGGACTGTGCGGCCACGCGCCCCAATCATAAGCATTGGCTGCGCGCATTACGCTTGAAACCGGCAACGGCGGCCGCACGCAAAATTCCGGACTCATGGGCGGGTGGAACACCGTTGAAACGTCGCGCTCGTTTCCCACCACTGCCAGCATGTGAGTGGGTTTGATGCGGCCTGCCGTCAGCTCCTGCTCGTCACGGTGATGCACTCTGTCGATGAACGCCCGGTCCCAATCCGCGGTTGCGTCAAAGTTGGGTCCGAATGAGCGATCCACGAACGGATCGATGACGTTTGCAAAAGCGAGGAACAGTTGAAAATGGAAGCGCTCAACAAGCAGCGGCAGAATGTCCTGCGACCGGATGCCCTCGAAGCTCTCGCCCGAACACGCCCGGTTCTCGTAAAGCTCCTCGTAACGATCGAGCTGGCGATTCAACCGATAGGAGGGCGGTAGCTTCCGCCAGAACTCGTGGACGATTTCGACCGCTTCCGGCCAACGCTCATGGCCGTTCCGGCCGATGATGTCCGAGATGACGAAGCACCCTTGAGGTTTGAGCGAGGCCTTAACCCTTGCGAAGAGGTCTTCGAGGTTGAGTACATGATGCAACGCCTGATTCGCGATCACAGCATCGTATTCGGCCTCGGGGTTCCATTCGTTGAGATCGGCCTGCACGGTGTGAATCCGGCCGCCCACCCCGGCGTCCACGGCGGTTGCCTGGCCACGCTCCAGCATCGCCGGATTCAGATCTACGCAGTCAATGACAAACGAATGGCCGCGGGAACACAGATGCAGTGCGATCTCGATTTCGAGGTCGCAATTACCCGAACCGATGCTGACAAACCGCAAATCGCGCGCCGTCCGGCGCTGGCACTGTTCCTGAAGGCGTTTGCAAAACAACTGATTCGGGTTACTGAACCCGAAAGCTTCCATTTTCGGGCGAATGAAGGTGTCAGACCAGTAATGAAAAATAGCGGGTAAATCGTGAACATGCAGGCAGTTCTCATAGGTCTTCTTTTCCTCGCCCAAGCGCGCTAGGTAAGTTTCATCTTTCACGGAACGCTGGGCGGCGGAATCGCCGTACAACTGCATAGCTTCAGTGTATCGCCCGCAGTGATATCCTCAACCTATACCAGCCCGGGGGCGAACACATCGAAGGTGAATGCTCACGTTGACAACGTCGGTGCGATTCACGGAACGCGAATCATTCTGCTACGGTACCGGCAGCATGGCGAATTCCGTTCAGTTTTTTGAGAATCAATTTCGTGCAGTACGCCTAGAACGGGCTGATTCGCGAGGCGCGCTACACGCTCTGCTCAGCCAGTCCCATGGCGACCGCTACAATAAAAACTAATGTCCGCTGAACTGGTCTGCTTTGAGCCCAACTGCCGGGCGCGATTCCCTGTCACAGAAGTCATCTACAACTGCACTCGCTGCGGTGGATTGCTAGAAGCTGACTATCCGGATTGGCAGCTGGATGCCGGGCACATGAAAGCGCTGTGGCGATCGCGCCGGATTTCGAATCTGCCGCTTGATCAGAGTGGTGTCTGGCGGTATCGCGAAATCATTCCGTTTATCGAGGATCTTCACTCGGTGGTCACACTGAGGGAAGGGAACACCCCGCTGCTCTCAGCGCCCAAAGCGGCCGAATACGGCGGGCTCGACCGGCTGGTGTTCAAGCACCAGGGTTTCAATCCCACGGGATCATTCAAAGATAACGGAATGACGTGCGGCGTGGCGCAGGCGAGGAAGCTCAGGATGCGGCGCGTGGCCTGCGTCTCCACCGGGAACACGTCAGCGTCCATGGCGGCGTACGCGAGCGCCGCCGGTCTCGAACCGCTCATCTTCATTCCCCACGGCAATATTTCCTATGGCAAGCTGGCGCAGGCTCTCGAATACGGCGCGCGCACGTTTCAGGTGGAGGCGAATTTCGACCAGATCCTGGCGCTGGTGCGCGAGCTGGCCGAGCGGATGGGCATCTATCTGCTGAACTCGATCAATCCGTTCCGCATCGAAGGGCAGAAAACCATCATTGTCGAGATGCTCGACCAGCGCGATTGGAACGCGCCGGACTGGATCGTGCTGCCGGGCGGAAACCTCGGCAACACTTCGGCGTTCGGCAAGGCGTTGCGCGAGCTGAGGCACTGGGATTTCATCGACAGGATGCCGCGCCTGGCGGTGATCCAGGCGGAGGGCGCAGCCCCGTTCTATGAACTATTTCATTCGACCGCACGCGGCCGGCTCAGCGCGGTTGGACATCCCGAAACACTCGCTACCGCGATCAAGATTGGCGACCCGGTGTCGTGGCCCAAGGCGCTGAAGGAAGTAACGGAGTCGGAGGGCACAGTAGAGAAAGTCACCGAACAGGAGATCGCCGATGCCAAGGCGATCATCGGCCAGTGCGGCATCGGGTGCGAGCCTGCATCCGCCGCGACGTTGGCGGGAATTCGCAAATTGACGGCCGCAGGCACGATCGGCCGCGATGCCGACGTGGTTGCGGTGCTGACCGGCAATGTCCTGAAAGATCCCGATTACATTTACCGCTACCACACCGGGCAGTTGGACGCGCCGGATGGTTCGCGCATCAATCCGACGTTTGGCAACCAGCCGGTGGTCGTGCCGAATGATGCGGAGAAGATAGCAGCGCTGTTGCGATGACGGCCAGCGGAACGGCCGAGTCATTGAGACATCCCCTAAGCCCCTAGTCGGCATCCGGAGTGCGATGATTGGTGAATCCTGATGACTGACTTGATATTGGCTCTCGCCAGCATGGTGGGAATGTGGCTGCTGATGGGCTGCATCCTGACTGGCATTGGCTTGCTCGTGCGTTCGTGGCTAGTCAGGGAAAATCTGGATTTTGATGATCTTTTCCGGTGCTTTTGGCTGGGATTTGCGGTCGCCCTCGGGATTCTGCTGTTATGGCACTTTTGGCTGCCTATTGACTGGCGCGCCTCGACACTGCTGACGCTGCTCGCAGTAGGCGGGCTTGTGCAGTCAAGAAGGGATCTGCTGCCAGGCATTCGAAATCTAACCGGGAAGGTGCCCTGGATCTTCGCGGTGTTCGTTCTGGCGCTGACTCTGTGGCTTGCTGACCAAGCGATCGGACCTCCCGACCTTTTCGATAGTGGAAACTATCAAATCACGGCAATTCGGTGGGCAACCAGTTATCCGATCGTTCCGGGCCTCGGCAATCTTTATGTAAATCTTGCTTACAATAACAGCACGCTCCTGTACCACGCGGCGCTGGAATGCGGTTTCTGGTACGGGCGTTCCAGTCACCTCGCAAATGGACTGTTGCTACTCGCGCTGGTGATTTTCTGCCTGGTGAAAACGCGACATGCCTTCGTGCAAAGGGGGTTCGCGGACCTTAGGCTGGTCTCGCCGCTATTCTTCCTGCCCCTGTGTCTGACCATGGCCTGTGACTCCGTGCGGTCGTTGATTGCCAACCCCGGGACGGATTTGCCCGCGATCCTTGTCTGCTTCGTTATTTACTGGCTACTACTTGATTTTGTGATATCCGATCCAGTAGAAACCCGCAGGCGTAAGCGTTTCCATTTCCTGACCGCGACGACATTGTGCTGTTGCGCTCCCACGATCAAACTGAGCACCCTGTTCTACGCCATTTTGGCTTGGCTGGTGATCTGGATGCATTGGTGGTTCCGTTCGGCGCCTTCCCGTTCGTACCGGTTAAGTGCAAGCCTCATATCCGCAGTTGTGGCGGCCTACTTCGGTTTTGTTTGGACCACGGCTTCGACGATACTTAGTGGCTATCCGTTGTTCCCATCCACGGTGCTTGCGCTACCGGTTGATTGGCAGATTCCGCGGATCTATGCCGATGGAGCGAATTGGGTGATTGTACTGTTCGCGCGAACGGCATATCAGCCCAGCATCTCAGCCGAAGGATTTGCCTGGGTAGAGAACTGGTTTCGAGTTATTCTTCACGGAACCAGGACCTGGGGAATTCTGCCGCTGGCTCTCAGCATGTTCGCCTTGCTGTACCTGTTGATCACACACCGGCGTCGGGCCACAAACCAGAGTGGCTGGCTAGACGTACTATTGGTCCTGCTCCCAGGACTCGTTGCTGTGCCGTTTTGGTTCTTCACAGCTCCGGCTTTTCGGTTTGGCGGTGTTTTCTTGTGGATCATTGCGTCACAGATATGTAGCATCGCGATCCAAGATCTAGCAAGAGTCAATGAACGTCGCGCCTGCCAAGTATTCGCCGCGTGTTGTATCTTGCCTTGCCTGAGTCTGCTGAGCATAGTACAAGTGACGTTGCGGCCAGGAATGTCTCCCTGGCGCGCAGCCGAAGACGCGCTCCTGGTCGGGCCGGGGCCGGATCATGGGCTCCACCCGGTCCATCGTACGAATCTCGTAAAGCACAGTACTCTGTATGGAGTTGAGTATTATGTCCCGGCTGACACAAAAGCCGTGGTTTGGGAGGATCGCATAATCTGGGATTGCCCTTTGCCGGGAGGGGCGGAGGTGAACCCGTACCTCATGTTCCGAGGGAAGACATTGTCATCAGGCTTCCGGATCCGTGAAGCCATCGGACCCTGGGCCAGCCGCAATGCCCAAGCAGTCAAAAAAGCGTATGCGGAATCCGGAGGCAATGTCGGCCGTGCTGCCGCCCTGCTTGGTGTGAGCCCTACAGACGTGCGGGAGGCTCTAGGGCAATGAGTACCGGCATTAACTGGTTAGCGCTTCGACTTGACCGACAGTAGGATGTTGCGGACCCGGTTGACGCCACCGAAGGCGGATCTCTTTACGGCATCGCGCCACGCCGATTGGCCGGGTGGAACTGGTCGTAAACCTAGCCGGCGCAAAGAGTGGTTTACCCGGTATAGGTCGGCGCGATACGAATCGTGATATTGAAAATTCACGCTTAAAGATATCGAGACGTTGTTGTCATTCTTCAGCCAGTGCGGACAGTTTACTGGAATATGGACTCCGTCGCCTGGCTGCAGGTGGTATACGTGGGCCCGGTCTTGATACTGCTCCTTGTAGCGCGCCGCGTTGTTATCTACGCTCCAGAAGAGCTCCAGTTCTTCTTCTGTTAGAACATCGCGATCCTCGCGATCGAAGACATAAATCTTCTTTGAACCCTGAATCTGCAGCAGAAAGTTGCACTCGCGGTCGATGTGATACGTGGTGACGCGGTTTGGAGAAGTAATGAAAAGGATGGCCTCACGCACTTTCATCACGCGCTTTAATTCGACTCCGCTGAGTTCCTGAATCTGCGCGAGGCACTCGTCTAATAGGTCGCTATAATCCTTGTCTTTGTCGCGCCATTTGAAGAAAATCCAGGCTTTTTCATCCTGGATGCGGCGAATGGCTTCGTCAATTGGAAGTCCGCCTCGTTCCACCTCGCTCCACCGCTGGTTAATTTCGACGTCGCCACTGTCGTAATACATGTCCTCAGGGTTGGCCGCCGCTACCTTCTTGGCAAACTCGAGGAGACGGGGCAATTCGAATAGTGGGTGACCTACCAGCTGATGCCGGAGTAAGAACGAGTTGCGATTAAACTGCTCGCGAAAGCTCTGCGGATCACCTTCGATTAGCTTGCAGGCGGGCGCAATCGAGCTTCCTGGCATGGTGTAAACCTCGGTATTATAAATTATACGGCACCGTTGGCGGCGGGCCCAGCCGCTCTCGCTCGGCGAGTACTAGTACCAAGCCTTGAGCCGCGGGATTCCATTTCCGTGGCCGGCAATGTTGTGCGCGGCAGCCGTCTCCGCTGACGTGCCCGCAAGCCCGCGGGGAAATCGGATCACCTGCTCGCCTTGAAATAGAGACCGCTATAGCTTGCCACGGCCCGCTCTGGATGGAAAGGAATGCGGCAGTGCAGCTCGGTGTTTTCCCAGGAATCCGTTAGCTTGTAGCCGAGAGCTTCGATGGACTGAATAAACCTCGTCCGATTGAAAATCTTGTAAGGGCAAACCGCAGGTCCTAAGTCCTGCAACGTAACGAAGTCTGGTAACTGTGTCAAAGGCGTTTGAGTGATTATCAAATGCCTGGGCAGACAGCCCAGTTGCAGAAGGAGGTCCGAGAAATCCGTCTCAATAAATTGCAGTGAGCCAGCGGCCAGAACGGTCTGTGGTCTTAAGGCCGAGGTGATCTCCGCCGTAAATGAGAGACCAGGACTATGGTGTTTGCGTGCGATCTCGATGCCAGCACTAACAACGGCTGGGACGTCGTGAATGACCCAGTCCAGGTTCTCTGGATAGTTAAGATAGCAGTTATAAGAGTAATAGGAGATACCAACATATCCACCGATGTCGAGCAACGAAGGCGATTCCTGGAGCGCCTTTTGGAGCCAAAAAAGGATGGGATAGTCGCTGATCGACAGATTCCTGCAGGGCTCCATAAATCCCGCTGCCCCGGGGTTGTCATAGCCTACCGGCTTGCTGGCCGGAGCGGCGCGCATGGCCTCTTCAAATGTGGCATAAACGCCTCGAAACCGCCGGGCCCACGGCACCACTTTCGCAAATTCCCGTTCATAGACACGCTCGCGGAGCAACCGTAGCGGCGGTAACCAAACTTCCGTCCGTTCCAGCAGAGCCTGGGCAAAAGGTGATGCCCAGAGCGACCTCGCCGCCCGGCGGATAGCTCCGGGTTCAGCCTGAACTTCCCGATGTTCCCGATTCATGTTCGCGTCAATTGCGCCCATCACTGCGCCACAGACCTGGCCGGGGAAAGTCGCTTCCAGATCAGCCTCAGCTGCGGCATCAGATACGTCCCAAGCGCCGAATCTTGCCCGGGGCGAAACATAATACCCGCGTAAGCCAGTCCCACCAGCGTAGAAAGCGCGACGATTCCAGGAAACTTGAACAGCGGAGCTCGCAGGTTGATGACGATAGCAGCCATGCACAAGGGCACGAACCGCCAAAACCACGGCCAAAGGGGCTTAACCAATTCAATCATCGACACACCTAGCTCACTCCGGAGGGTTAATAAATTCACCGGCAGAGCAATCAGTAAGACGCCGACAAGCATTCCAGCTGGTGCACCAATCGGACCCAACCACCAGATCAACAAATATGAGCTGCCCGCGGTCAATATTCCCTCGGAAAGTGTCGTGAAACAGATACGGCGTTCATAGCCAAAACAGAAATTCGTGTAGGTCGTGGCAATGTTCCAATGGCGAGCAAGCATATTTAGCACATACACTAACAAGATAGGCAGACCAATGTATCGAGTCGGACCTACCCACCAGCTTACAAAACTTCGATTTACTGCGATCACCACACACCCCAGCAGGCCACTGAGCATGAGTATCGCTTGCGTAAGCGCAGTAACGGGACGGATAATGCGATCCTTGGAAGCGCCGGTCTTCAACTCGCTCAGCCCCGGTTCTGCAGCTTGCATCATGAGAAGGGGCTGATTCCAGAACACAAGAGCCAGCTTGAGTGTACATGCGTATGGAACAACGGCGCTAGCTCCAAAGAACTTGCTAATAAATAACACGTCGACTGCTCCCAGGGTCACTGCGAGCTGTGATACCGTGATCCATAAACCGCGGCTTAAAAGATTGCCCATGGAATGCCAAGACAACTTCGGCCTGCTGCGCGGTATGACCATGGGAAACGCGGTCCACAAGCGGCAGCCGGCGAGTATTGCACTCAGAAATTGCGACAAAACCCACCCGATGGCGAGTGCGTAGAGTCCAAAGCCTTTCAGTACCAGAGCGATGGTTGTCACCGTCGAGATCGTCCAGGTCGCGATTTGCACTCGTCCGAGAAATTTTAAGTCCTGCAGTCCCTGAAGGACGCCCTGAAAAATCCTGAGTGGGAACACCAGGACGAATGCCGCCAGGATTATTCCAATGAGACCTCGAAATTCATGCCAACTGGCCGGCATTAGAAACCAGACGCAGACTGCAGCGATTGCCGCCACCAAGGACTGGAGCAATACGATTTGGGAGATCTCGCCGATCAGCAAGGGTAGGTCTTTAGCTTCGTGGAAACCGCCCGCTCGGCCGGTCATGTAGGCGGTTTCCCTGGGCAATAGCGTCAGTACGCCGACATCGACAAGGGCGAGATACATCAGCAGTTGAGTGGCAACCATCCACACTCCTAAGTCATGCTGGCCTATGCGGTGTAAGAGAAAGGGAGTGAGCCACAGGCCCACTATCATCACCAGACCCTGGTAGGCATAGCTCAACCAAACACCGTCCAAAAAGCGTCGGGTGCGGCCGGGTCTCTCTATTACCGTTTCCATATATCCACCTTAGCGCCTCTGCAATGCAGTCCGTGGAACTTAAGGTGTCTGGAGCTCTTACACATGGTCGCGCGACGAAGACATTGACAGCGCCGCCGTGTCGGTCTTCTGACCATGGCGTCTCAAGCGACGTGGCGCCGGCGGATTACGGAACGCAACCAGTAGATCGCTAATTTAGCTGCATCTGCCACTTTGGACTGGCCAGGAGGAGTGGGATGGAGGCCAAGCCGGCGGAGTGTGTAGTTGGCTCTATATAGATCAGGAATCCGCTTATCTCTGAACGAAAAATTCATGCTTACTGATATCGAGACATCCGGGCCATTCCGTACCCAGTGCGGGAAATTAACCGGAACATGTATCGCCCGCCCGGGCTGGAGATCAAAGGAATACGCGCCCGGCTGTGTGGACTCTTTGTATTTTGCGGCGTTCAGATCGCCCGCCCAAAAACCTTCCAGTTCATCGTCTGTTAGAACAGAACGGTCACGGCCATCGAACACATAAACCGTTTTGGAGCCCCGAATCTGAAACAGATAGTTAGCTTCACCATCGATATGATACGGAGTCACTTTACCCGGCGATGTCACGATAATGCTCATGATATGGTTGTCTGTTTCACGATGCATGTCGCGACCACTGAGGTTGTGCAGCTCGCCCAGGCAGGCTTCCAGAAACTCGGAATAAGCCGGGTGCGTTTGGGCACTCTTGAGGATCATCCAGGCGCCTGCGGTCTCCATGCTGCGAATCAGGTCCTCTGGATCAGCGGCGTGCTGGCCGCTTTGATCCCACCCCCGGCCGACCCTCGCATCGGAACCAAGATCGTAATAGACCTGGCCGGGAAAGGCATTCAGATGTTGTATTAAGTCTGCGAGCCGCGGCAGTTGCAACAACTCGTGGGTAGCAAGATGATGCTCGAATGCGAACGGCGTGCGGTTGTATTTCTCTTCGAACTGGCGTCGCATGTCTGCGGGCGCATCAATGAGACTCAAATCTGCAATCATGTGGAACTCCCTAGTTGGGTCAGCGCGGTACGAGGATACTCAAACGCACGAAAGGTCACACCGGATGGCGTTAGAGATGCAAAATCCAACAGCGGTTGCCGTTTGCCCAGATTGCCGACCAGCAATATCGCCTCCAGAAGCGGCATGGAGTCATGCTCTTCGAGTGCTGCGATTTGCTGTGCCGGACCTGGCCGTTCCCATCGATTCCTCAGACTTCCAACTTCCCTCTCAATAGCTCGTCATTGAGAGTATGCTCGGAGTTCTCAGTGTGGTGAAATCGGCCTGCGCCGCAGGCGTCCTGCGCTCGGATCAAACGCGAACTGAGCTCGCAGGCCAGATGTTCGACCAGGGGTTCACGGAACATCCCGATATGATCTCCAGGAATCTCGACGGTCTCCAGTAGCGGCGCAACCTTCTCCCACCCCAAATCCGGACGCTGCAGGGGCTCCACGACCGTTCTCAGAAGCAGCACCGGGCACGGGATCGGGCGCGGAGTGTAGACTCGCTCCGATCGGTGCAGCAACCGTCTAAACTCCTGCCGGTCGGGATCAGCCTGAACTATGACGGGGTCCTGTACGAGTTCACCGCCTCGGAAGCGCAACCTTCGGGCAGTCCTTTGGCCCAGATCGCACAACCCTCGCCACGTGTGCTCGATGGCCTCTTGTCCCCTTTTTCTGCTGGCTTCACGCAGCAGCAGGCCGGTCTTTTTCAATGCCCGGTCGAGCACCGCGAGTCGTGAGTGATATGCACGCCGGTACTCCGGGTTGACCGCGTCAATCAGGACGACCAGCCCGACCCCATGGCCCGCCGCCAGAAGATGGCTGGCCACCTCGAATGCCACCGCCCCGTCCACACACCAGCCACTAAGGTAATACGGCCCCTCAGGCTGGACCGTTATGATCTTTGCGGCTAAATCAGAAGCAATCTCTTCGAACGATGTGGGCGCCTCTCGACCCTCGTACATTTGCAGCGACAGTCCCAGAAGGGGCTGATCCGGATGAAGGCGTTTCGACAATGGGCGAAACCAATGATCTCCCCCCACCATAAACAACGGGGGCCGGCTGCCATCCGGTTGAACTTTGATCAAGCCAATGTCCTGACGCGGCCACTCGGCGCCCTCGAGAGTCTGCGCCATCGCGGCCACTGTCGGATTCACAAAGAGCTGAGCAAGTTTTATCTGGCGTCCGAATTCCTTCTCGATTGCCGCCACAATTCGCACCGCAAGAAGCGAGTGCCCGCCCAGGTCGAAGAAATTTGTCAGCACGCCGATGGGCGCGATGCCGAGCACTCGCTCCCAAATGGCCGCCACTTGCGCCTCCGTCGACGTGCGTGGAGACGCGTAGGCCTCAATGGCGGCCGCGGCGGTCCTGTACTTGGCTTCGATTCCGGGCCGCGTTCGGAACGGAATCTCAGAGATCCGGATCCGTGAGTTGCCGGCGATTGCCTCCAGTGCGGTCTGGAAGTTCCGTAGAAAAAAATCACCGGTTTCCGCGCAGAACACGTCCAGGTTCACGTCGACCGACGCCCGCCACCCGTCTTGGCGCTCCACCAAGAAGAAATTCAGATCTACAAACGTGCCGGTCGCCTTCGAAGGAATGGGCGTGAAGGTAATGCCGCCGCGCTGCCAAGGCTTGACGAAGTCCCGCTGAAAAATGAAATTGACTTGAAACGGAGGTCTGCGGCCTAACGGCTGTGCCGGCCTAATCACTTCGATCAAGCGTTCGAATGGCACATCCTGATGCTCAAACGCCTGCAGAACGGCGTCCTGAACCTGCTTGAGTACTGTCTCGAAGGATGGGTCGCCAGTCACACTGTTGCGAAGTACGATGGAATTCACGAACCACCCGATCAGGGGTTCCAGGTCCATATTGGCGCGTCCAGCGGTCTGTGTTCGCACGGCAATGTCGCTCTGCTTTGCCTCATGGTGCAGCAGGGTCACAAATGCAGCCATCATGGTCATGAACAAGGTGCAGCCGTTGCGATCGCTGACGTCCTTCAAGGTGTCGGTTAAGCTTCGCGGCAAAACGATCGATCGGATCTCTCCCCGGTTGGCCGCAGCCGCGGGCCGAGGCTGGTCTGTCGGAATGTTCAACGGCTCGAACGCGTGCAGCTTCTGTTTCCAATAAACGAGTTGCTTATCCAGTTCCCCGCTCGCTACCCACTGCTCCTGCCAACAGGCATAGTCGGCGTACTGAATCGGTAAAGCTGGCAGCGAGCCCGGCGCCTGCTGAACTAAGGCTTCATAGATGGCACCCAGTTCCTCGGTGATGATACCCACGGACCAGCCATCGGAGACGATATGGTGCATGGTCAGCAGCAGCATATATTCGTCGTCAGCGATCTGAATCAGCCGCCCCCGGAACAGCGGGCCGTCCTCGAGATTGAAGCCGATGCACGCCTCTTCCGCGGCAAGCCTTTCCGCTTCCTTGGACCGGAACTCGGCCGGGCAGTTACGCAAATCTGACAACGGAAGCTCAAATCGAACCGCTTGCTCCACCAACTGCTTCGGTTCCCCGTCTTTTCGGACAAACCGTGTTCGCAGGATCTCGTGGCGCCGCACGATTTCTCTGAGCGCTTCGCCCACCAATTCAGGGCGCACCGGGCCGCGCAACAGAAACCTTACGGCGATGTTGTATGCTGCCGTCCCGGGCGACATCTGATCGAGAAACCAGCACACTCTCTGCACAATACTGCACGGGAAGAGAAACGCCTCCGGAGTAGCGATGGAGGTGTTTTCCTTAGACGTCGCCGATTGAGTCTCCCGGCTATCGAGATAGCGTTCCTGGTTCGACACGATATCTTTCTCGGGACACGGGCCGGATCTGGCTCACCCCGCTCTTGGATTTCACTCCCCCACCGGCCACCACGCGGGCAAAACCTTCAATCGACGGGTGGCGCAACAGTTCTTGCGCCGTAGCACCGATTCCGGCACGATTGGCGCGCGCGACGATCTGAAAAATCTGAATGGAGTCAGCTCCCAACTCAAACAGATTGTCATCCATGCTCACGTCCTCCAGCCGGAGCACTTCGCAAACGATTCGCCCTAGACTCTCTTCCGTCTTGTTCCGTGGCGCCTGCCGGGTCTTCAGCCCGCGCGAAAAGTCCGGCTCTGGCAGGCCCCGCCGGTTCACCTTGCCGTTTGGCAGCCGCGGTATCGAAGAAACTGTCACAAAGGCTGCTGGCACCATATAGGCCGGCAGCGCGGCAGACAGCAGGTCGCGCAGGTGATCCTTATCGGCCTCCGCACCGTCGCTCGTAGCCAGGTACGCCACGAGTTTCTGCGCGCCAGCTTCCCCATGCGCGATGACAACCGCGTCCTTGACCGCGGGGCTCCGCAACAAAACTGTCTCGATCTCCCCAAGCTCAATCCGGAATCCGCGGATCTTGACCTGGTTGTCCAGCCGCCCCAGAAAATCGAGCGACCCGTCAGGCAGCGTGCGCACCAGATCTCCCGTGCGATACATGCGATTGCCGCCGCGGAAGGGGTCCTCCAGAAACTTCTCACGCGTCAACTCCGGGCGCTGGAAGTATCCGCGGGCCACGCCGTCACCGCCGATGTACAACTCGCCCGGAATTCCCATGGGAACGGGTTGCGCGTACCGGTCGAGCACGTAGAACTGCGTGTTTGCGATGGGGGGCCCGATCCGCACCGGCGCCGGTCCTTCATTCACCAGAGAAATCGCCGACCAGATGGTGGTCTCGGTGGGCCCGTACATGTTCCACAGCTCGCCCTCGGTGTTCAGAAGCTGATCCGCCAGGTCGCGCGGCAACGCCTCGCCGCCGCACAGCATTTTGAAACGTGGCTGCGGCTTCCACCCCGCCTCCAGCAGCAACCGCCAGGTCGAGGGCGTGGCTTGCAGCACGGTGGCGCCCGAGTCCTTGATCAGCTCCGCGAGCAACGTTCCGTCTAATGTCGATTCCCTGGGCGCAATCACCACGCGCGCCCCCGAAACGAGCGGCAGCAGAAGCTCCAGGCCCGCGATATCGAACGACAGGGTCGTCACTGCAACCAGACGGTCGCTTGGCTCGATCCCGAGCTGCCGCTCGATCGACGCGAGGAAGTTCACCACTGCGCGATGCTGGATCTCCACGCCTTTCGGCCTTCCGGTCGACCCCGACGTGTAGATCACATAAGCCAAATCGTCGGCCGTGGTCTGCGGCTTTTCGGTAAGCTTTTCGCGCGCGATGAGCGCTTTCTCGGAATCCAGGCAAATCATGCGCGCCTTGACCCCGGTCAGTTCCACCGCCACGCGTTCTTGCGTGAGCAGCACTCTTACGCCGGCCTCGCCCAGAATGAAGTCCAGCCGCGCCTTCGGGTAAGCCGGATCGAGCGGCACATACGCACCACCCGCCCTCAGCACCGCCAACATAGCAACGACCATTTCGGCCGAGCGTTCCAGACAGATTCCCACCAACTGGCCCCGGCTGACGCCCTGCTTCTGCAGAAACGCCGCCAGCTCCGCCGAGCGCGCCTGAAGTTCGCCGTAAGTCAGCGTTTCCCGTCCGCACACCAGCGCCACCGCGTTCGGCGTGCTGGCCGCCTGCTGCTCGAACAGCTCATGCACGCACTGGCTCGGATAACCCGCTTCGGTGCGGTTGCGGCCGACTACCAGCTCCTGAATTTCCGCTTGCTGTAATAGCGGCAATCGCCGCGCCGGCCGGTTCATGTCTTCGGCAACGCCTGCGAGCAATGTCTCGTAGTGCCCCAGCCACCGGCTGACCGTCGCCTGATCGAAGAGGTCGGTGTTGTAGTCGCAATCCATCACCAAACCGTCGTCGGTCTCCACAATGTTGAGGAACAGGTCGAAATTCACGTACCGCTTGGCGCACGAGTCCATCTCGGCCGCGAGGCCCTGGAAGTCCAGGACAGCGCCCACGCGCTCCAGATTGAACTGCACCTCAATCAGAGGCAGCCGGCTGGGATCGCGCTGGATGCCGAGCTTCCGCACCAAGGTGCCGTAGGTGTACTGCTGATGTTCGTACGCATCCAACAACGTGCGCTTGCCGCGTTTCAGAAAGTCGGCGAACGTTTCCTCTTCCGCCAGCCGGGCGCGCAGCGGCAGGAAATTGACGCAGTGCCCCACCAGCGATTTGCCCTCTTCGAGCGATTGCGCCGCGGCGGGAATGCCGACCACGACGTCATCCTGCGCGCTGAGCCGCATCAGCAGCGCCTGGAAGCCCCCAAGCAGCGTGGCAAACAGCGTGCACCCTTGCTTGGCGCCCGCCTTCTTCAGTCTATGATGCAGGGCTTTCCCGATCTTGCGGCGTTCAGTCGAGCCCGCGAAACCCTTCAGGGCGGGACGAGGGCGGTCTGTTGGCAGGTCCAACACCGGCGGACGCTCGGCAAACTGCTCGAGCCAGTAAGACTCCACTGCCGCGTGCTCCGGGGCACTCGCCAGGGCGCGCTGCGCGGTAGCATAAGCCGCGAATGGCAGCACCGGATCGAGTTTCGCCACGGTGTTGCTCAGCTTGCCTGTGTACAGCTTGGCTACTTCATCCAGAATGACGTTGGCCGACCATCCATCACATACAATGTGGTGCGACGTGAAAAGCAGCTTGTGCCGGTTCGGCCCCAGCCGCACCAGGCGCGCGCGAACCAGCGGCCCAGCGTTCAGGTCGAACGGCGTCTGGGCGTCTTCCTCTACCATCCGCGTGAATGCGCCGTCGGCCTCCGGTTCGGCGGACAAATCCACAGCGGGAATATCCACCTTCAGCTCGCTGGCGAAGTGGACCATCTTCCCTTCGGTGTCGAAGGTCGCACGCAGCCCGTCATGCCGGTCGATCACTTTTTGGATCGACTCCCGCAAAGCCGCTTCGTTCAATTCACCCTTGAGCTCCAGTGTGAAGGCTTCGTTGTAGGAGCACGAAGCTTCCACTGAAAGCTGCGCTGACAGCCAGATCTCCAACTGGGCTTCGGTCAGCGGGGCCTCGCGCAACGCTTCTACCGGGGCTGCGGCGATCGCATCGCCCGTAGCCTGCGGCCACAGTTCGCCCGCGGCCATCTCCTCTACGCTCTGCTCGAAAGCGCGCACCACGCGATCCAGATCTTCGTCGGTGTGCGCCGTGGTGAGGAAGCACGGGAAGCCTTCCTGAATATGGATGCCCTTCTCGCGCAGGTGATAATACAGCAGGCTTCCGAACCGGAAGTCGCTCGGGAAGCTGAAATAGAAAACGCTGCCGAATGTCTCGATGCGCGACGGGACGTTATGCCGCTCGAACAATCCGTTCAGGCGATCCACCAACGCCTTCGTCCGCGCAGTCAGCCGCTCCTGCAACGCCGCGCCATTGGCTTTGAGATGCAGCAGCACTGCTTTGGCCGCAGCCAGCGCCAGCGGATGGCGTACGAACGTACCGGCAAAGAACGTCACTCCCACTTCGGGGAACGACGCGTCTCCGTACTGCCACATCCCGCCGTCGAGTGCATCCATGAAGGCCGCGCGCCCGGCCAGCACTCCGATCGGCATCCCGCCGCCCAAAACCTTGCCGTACGTCACCAGGTCTGCCTTCACATCGAACAGAGCTTGCACGCCGCCCGGATGCGCGCGGAAGCCGGTGACAATCTCGTCGATAATCAGCGCCGTGCCCGACGCTTCCGTGATCCGCCGCAGCTCGTGTAGAAACTCCTTCGGCTGCAAGGACGGGTGCCGGCTCTGCACCGGTTCCACCAGGACCGCCGCCAGTTCGCTGGCGTGCTGGCGGATGATCTCCAGCGATTCCGGTGCTCCGTAATCCAGCACCATCACGTTCTGCACTTTTTCCTGCGGAATTCCCGGTGCGATGGGCCCCGAACGCAGCGCCTCCAGTTTGCCGATTCTCTTCACCAGCACTTCATCGAACGTGCCGTGGTAGGCTCCGGCAAAGAGCGCAATCTTCTTCCGCGCCGTCACGGTTCGCGCCACGCGCAACCCCGCCATCACCGCTTCCGAGCCGGTATTGCAGAAAGTAACGCGCTCCACACCGGTCAGCTCCGAGATCAGCTCCGCTACTTCCCCCGCCAACGGCGTCTGCGGCCCGATTTCAATTCCATCGCTCAACTGCTTCGCCACCGCCTCGTTCACAAATTCGGGGAGGTGTCCGAACGCCGTCGGTCCGAAACCGTTCAGCAGGTCGATGTACTCGTTGCCGTCAATGTCCCACAAACGCGAGCCGCGCGACCGGTTGGTCACCAGCGGATAGACCATTTCCTTCCACTGCGACCGGAAACCCGAGGCCACACGTGGATCGGCCAATACCTTGCGGTACCGCTGCACGTGCTGCTTCGATCCCGCAGTGCGCTTGGTGTAGCGCTCGATCAGATCGTGCAGATGCGCTTCCTGCCGCGGCGTGAGTCCGCCGGTCGCGCCCTTCTGCACCGGTTTATACGGACCAAAAGGCTTGAACTCCTGCTCGGGTTTCTGCGCGTCCGCCCGCTGCGGAGCTGCCGGCGCGGCCACTCCTGGCGTCAAAACCGGCTGCGCGGCACTGGTGGCTGCCGGAGCGCCGGCGCCGCGCAACACATCCAGTTGCCGGTTCATCAGGTCCGACATGGCTTTGAGTTGATCGCGCAAAATCTGCTCAATGCCGCCACTCAGGGCGGCGGGAATCGTTCCCATCTCGCTGGCCGCCGCGACTGGCGCGGTCACGGTTCTGTCAGCGGGAGCCGGTTTTGCCTGCTCCGCCGGTTCTGGTGGAAGCTGTTCATCCAGGTAGCCCGCCAGGGCGTCGATGGTCGAAAGTTGGTCCAGCAATTGCCGGAACGTGATCTTCACGCCGAATCCGCCTTGCAGCGATTGCGACACCTGCGTCAGAAACAGCGAATCAAAGCCCAGTTCCAGGAATGTTGCGGCGGAGTCAATCTCGCCGGCCTCCATTCCCGACAACTCGGCGAACATGCTGGCTAACTTGCCGATGATCCGGCTTTTTCGTCCCCCATCTACCGCAGTTTTCATGTCTGTTTTCTCTGGAGTGTTTGGTAGCGAAGGCGCCGCCTCCTCGTACGCCTCCTGTGTGGTGCTCCGGCGATCGGCCGGTTCGGCCCAGTAACGTTTTCGCTCGAATGGATACGTGGGCAATGGAATCCGGTCCAATGATTCGCCGGCATAAAATTGTGTCCAGTCGATGGGGAATCCCGCTTCCCACAATCGCCCTAATGTTCCGTACAACGTAGCCAGCGCGGAATTCTCCGCAGCGGCATCCGGCAGGGAAGAGACAATCATCGCATCACCCGCCGCCTGCGCGTGCTGGCGCGCTAAGACTTGTAACGTGGTTCCCGGCCCAACTTCCAGCAGAATGCCGGTTGCATCTCGGCGCAGCACCTGGACGGCGTCCGAAAATCGCACCGCCTGCCGGAAGTGCGAAGCCCAGTAGGCCGCGTCAGTCGCCTGCTCCGCGGTGATCCATGTTCCCGTCACACAGGAAAGATACGGGATGGCGGGCGCGCTGAGTTTCACTTTGCGAACCGCTTCGGTGAACGGCGCGAGGATCGGATCCATCATCGCGGAGTGGAACGCGTGTGAGGTGTGCAACCGCCGCGACATGGCGCCGCGTTCTTTCAGCGTGCCTTCCAGTTTTGCCACCGCTTCATGCGGACCCGAAACTACCGTCAGCATCGGTGCGTTCAGCGCGGCGATCGAGAGATCTCCATTCAGCAGCGGCCTTACCTCCGCTTCAGGCAGCCGCACGGAAAGCATCGCGCCGCCAGGCAGGTCCTGCATGAGCCTGCCGCGAGTCGCTACCAGGCGCACCGCGTCATCCAGCGTTAGAACGCCCGCCAGGCACGCCGCCACAAACTCGCCGATGCTGTGCCCCAGCATACCCTTGGGCTCGAGCCCCCACGACATCCACAGCTTGGCCAGCGCGTATTCCGTCGCGAAAATGGCGGGTTGCGCGAGCGCCGTCGCATTCAGTCGTCGCGCCGCTTCCTCGACGTCCGAAGCCGCGAAGATGATCTCGCGCAGATCGGTGCCGCTCTGGGCTTTGAAGATTTCGCAACAGTGGTCGAAGTTTTCCCGATACACCGGCTCGGCCGCGTAAACCTCTTGTCCCATGTGGACGTGCTGCGTGCCTTGTCCCGGAAATAGAAAATAGACTGCCGCGTTCTCCCTTTGCCGTTCCGGCTTTTGTTTCCCCTCTTGGAGCGCGCGCACTGCTTCCTCGCGGGTGCGGCACACGAGCGTCTGGCGATACGGGAATTGCCGCCGGCCCGTCTGCAGTGTGTAGGCCACGCTGGCCAGATCCGAGTCCGCATTGCTCAGATGCCCCGCCAGCCGTTCGCGCGCCGTTCTTAGGGCCTCTTCCGACCGTGCGGACAGGCTTAAAATCTGGTACGGTCGCCGGCTGATCCGCGTCTCCATGAGCGGAGCTTCCTCCAGCACGACATGCGCGTTCGTGCCGCCCACGCCGAATGCACTCACTCCCGCGCGCCGCGGGTTGCCGTCATTGGATTCCCACGGCCTGAGCTTTGTGCTCACGTAAAATGGGCTGTCCTCCAACTGCAGCTTTGGATTTGGTTTGCGGAAGTTGATCTGCGGCGGCAGTTCGCCGTGATCGAGCGATAGCGCCGTCTTGATGAGACCCGTCACGCCCGAAGCCACATCCAGGTGCCCGACATTGGCCTTCGCCGTCCCGATGGCGCAGAAACCGCGATCCGGCGTGCTCTCACGGAAAACTTTGGTCAGAGCGGCTAACTCAATCGGATCGCCGAGAGGCGTGCCCGTTCCGTGCGCCTCGATGTAACTGATGGTTCGCGGATCCACTCCGGCCAGCGCTTGCGCCATCGCGATCACCGCCGCCTGTCCGTCGACGCTGGGAGCCGTGAAACCGACTTTCTGCGCTCCATCGTTATTCACCGCCGAGCCCTTGATCACGGCATAGATGTGATCCCGGTCGCGCACCGCGTCTTCCAGCCGCTTCAGCAGCACCACGCCCGCGCCCGAACCGAAAACCGTACCCTGCGCGTCTTCGTCGAATGCGCGGCAATGCCCATCCGGTGATGCCATGCCGCCGTCTTGGTGCAGATAACCGCGCTTCTGCGGAAAGGTGATCGACACCGCTCCTGCCAGTGCCTGGTCGCATTCATACGTCAGCAGGCTCTTCGCCGCCTGGCACACCGCCACCAGCGAGGTCGAGCACGCGGCCAACAGCGTCATTGCCGGGCCCTTGAGATTGAGCTTGTACGCCACGCGCGTCGCCATCGTGTCGGCGATGGTCCCCAGCATCGTGGGATAGAAACCGACCTGGTAAGCAGAAGTGTATTCGCGCAGGTAGTCCGTGCTCTCCGCGATCTGGCGCAGGAAGTAGCTATTGGGGCTGCAGCCGGCAAAGACGCCCGTTACTGAAGGGTGATTGGACAGGTCGTGGCCGGCGTCTTCCATCGCCTCCCAGCAGCACTCCAGAAAAACTCTGTGCTGTGGGTCGAGGAATTTGGCTTCCTGTGGGTAAATGCCGAAGAAATCCGCGTCGAAAAGATCGACGTCGTCCAGGATGGAGCGAGCGCTTACGTAGCTCGGATCTTGTGCCAGCCGCGCGGCATCCTCGACCTCCAGTTCGTCGGCGCGGAAATGCGAAATCGATTCCACACCACTCCGGAGATTGCTCCAGAATTGCGCGGCATTTCGCGCGCCGGGAAACCGCCCGGCCATCCCGATGATGGCTACCCCATCCATCGTTTTCTATGCTCTCCGCGCGGCCGCGCGCAACCCACCCAGCGCCATCTTCTGGCGCAGTGCTCGATCGTGGGCCGAAGAAACCAGGTTCCTTTCTCGATCCGCTCCCGTAAGCCGGGCGGCCAGTGTCCGCACCGTCGGATGTTCAAACAGGTCCGTGATCGTGAAATGAACCGCAAAATGTGGCTTTAGCTCGTCTTCCACCTCCGCGATGAGTAGAGAGTTGCCGCCTACCTCGAAGAAATTGTCGTCCAACCCCACGGCTCCGCCGCCCAACACCTTCTGCCAGATCGCGGCTATCGTTCGCTCGGCTTCGGTTCCAGGCGTTGCGGCAACTCCATTACCGCGGAGCGCGGCTCCGTCGAGCGCCGGCAGCTTCTTCCGGTCTACTTTCCCATTTGGGGAAAGCGGCATTTCGTCCAAAAACAGGCAAGCGGAGGGCAGCATAAACTCCGGCAGCCTCTCCCGGAGGAATTGCCTCAGCTCGCTCCAACTCGGCTTCGCTCCCGGTCCCGTTGCCGCGTATGCCCACAACGTCTTCGCTCCCGAAGCGTCCTGCCCCGCCTCTACCGCACAATCGCGCACTCTGGGGTGCTGCCGTAGCACCGTTTCGATCTCCCCCATTTCGATGCGAAAGCCGCGGATCTTCACTTGATGATCTGTGCGTCCCAGGCACTCGATGACGCCGTCTTCGCGATAACGGGCCAGGTCGCCGGTCTTGTACAGGCGCGCCTTTCCCGATGGATCAAATGGAGCCGGCACGAATCGCTCGCGCGTGAGTTCGGGCCGGTTCCAATAGCCTTTCGCCAAACCATCACCGCCCAGGTAGAGCTCGCCCGGTACGCCCACCGGCGCCGGCTGCATGTTCCAGTCGAGAACGTAAGCCTGCGAATTGGAAAGCGGCCGCCCGATGGGAACCAGCTTGGCGCCTTCCGGCACCACGCGAATGTCATGCGTCACCGAAAACGTCGTGCACTCGGTTGGCCCGTAGCCGTTGATGATCCGGTCGAGAGGCGCCGTCTGCAAAACGTGCCGCGACCACCGCGGATCCACCGCGTCTCCTCCCACCAGCAGATGGCGCACCGTGCGAAACGCCTGCGGGCACCGCGCCGCCATCAGGTTAAACAGCGACGAGGTCAGAAACATCGCCGACAGTTGATGCTTCTCAATTGCCGCGGCAAATGCTTCCGGTGAAAGAACGGCCTGTGTCGGAATTATGACCAGCCGGGCGCCGTTGAGCAGTGCGCCCCAGACCTCGAACGTAATGGCATCGAACGAAGAGTTGGAAATCTGCGCGAAAACCTCCGCGGGACCGAAATCCACGTAGGTCGCGTTGCGCACCAGGCGAATCACTCCACGTTGCGTTACCTCCACCCCCTTAGGTGTGCCCGTCGAACCGGAGGTGTACATGATATACGCAGTGCTTCCGCCGGTGGCGGAGGATTTCGCGCGGCCGAGCGGCGGAGCAGCTCGCTCCGCTTCTTCCAACAAAACCATCGGAACGCCGGAAGGGAGCTGAGCTGCGTGCTCGCTGTCGGTGACCACGGCGCTGAGCTGCGCGTCCTTAATCATGAAGCGCAACCGCTCGATCGGATAATCCGTGTCCAGTGGAACGTACGCCGCCCCGGTTTTGAGGATCCCCAACATGGTGATCACCATCGCTGCCGAGCGGTCGAGCGCCAGCCCCACTCGGCTGCCACAGACGACTCCCTGCAACTCCAGTTGTGCCGCCAGTTGGCTGGCACGCGCACCGAGCATGCCATATGTGAACCGGTCATCGCGATCAATAACCGCCACCCGATCCGGGCACTTCCCCGCAACTTCTTCAAATAGCTCGGCGATCGACCGGTCCCTGGGGTATTGGGTGCGCGTGTCGTTCCAGGTCACGAGGACCTTTTCCCGCTCGCTTACTGATAGAAAACACGGCTCAGAAATCGGTTTGTCCGGTTCTGCGACTAGAGCGGCCAAAAGGCGCTCGTAGTGTTCTTGTGCTTTTGCTTGATTCCCAACAACCGTTTTGGCCTCGCCGGGCGGGTTGGTGAGCAGACGCCGAAACGTCCACTCCGGGGCGTCGCCTTGGCGGCCTTCGTACCGCAAAGCCAGCGCCAGCCACCCCGCCTGGAGGATGTTCTCGAGGCTGACCTGTTGTAGCTGAGCAAGCTCTTGGCAACGGATCAGCACCGCAGGCGATAGCGAGTCCACCTCGGTGCAGTGTGTAGCCACGGAATATGGTGACGACTGTCCTGAAATCATGACACTACGGGTGCTGCCGGCCCTCGCAATTACTTAGGTTGCTTCCTCCCCGCTGGTCTCGATCTTATCATTAGTAGTTTGCCCCAAAGGGTGGCCACCAAACCCGGTGGTACTAGTACCTTAACCTCAGTATTCCTCTGCACTTTGGCGATTTCCGGGAGCTGCGATTGAAGGGGGAGAATCGACGTTGAACAGAGAGAAAACTCATAAGCGGCGCTTGAGCAACATAATCGGCCTGCCACTGGCAGTTCCGACCCCGTACCGGTAGTTCCAAAGGCCGGGGTTAAGCCATAGCTGCTATGGCATTTGCTTGCATCATACAATCAGCCAAAGGCGGTGTCTATCGGGATTCGGATTAGGGAGTATACCCGGTTCGGCTGGTACTCGTAAGGTCTGCCGGGCCAACCCTCAATCTGACACAACCGCGGCTGCAATCACCAAGCCGCAACCGGGAGACTAGGCCATGCGCACTTTTTTCAAGAGCTTTTGAATGTTTTGCCGGACGGGAACGGTCACTTGCATGGTGCCGGCCTTGAGCGTATCGGCGGCAGGATGCGCGCCCGGGTGGGCAGGGTTGCATCGCAACTTGCGGAGGTAGTAGTTGAAGGATCTGGTGCGGCCTGTGGCGCGGGTCATGTTCGTCTCGAATACAAATGTAAAGGAGATCGAACGGGACGCTCTGGTCTCGACCCAGTGAGGAGAGTTCTGGGGCTGATGAAATCCCTTGCCAGGGCCAAGGACAAAAACATGCTCGCGTCCGGGATCGCGGCCCTCCAGATCCACTTGAGCAATGCTCACCGCACTGTGGATGTAAAAACGCTCCAGTTCCACTTCCGAGATGACCGACGGCGAATAAACGTGGTATATCTTCTCGCCTTCAATCTGGGAGAAAAACCCGATTTCAGGGTCAAAGTGGAAAGGCGTGATGGTCGAAGCGGAACTGATCAGAATACCGGTCTCCAGGCGTTCGACCCTTTCGCGGCCTAGTCCGCCCCGAAGTTCGACTACCTGCTGGAATAGCGTATCAAGCAACTCCCGGAACCCGGCGTCGTAGTTCTCCGCCCGCTTCAACAGCAGACGGTAGCCTCCCCTATCCAAGTTTTCGATTACTTCGTGAGGCTTGTAGTCGCACGATGGCACGGAAAAGAACTTCGTATCTGGTTTGGGCGCACCCCCGGCCACCATGTAATCTTCCGGGTGATTGGCGTACTTTTTCGAAAGTGCGTGCAGCGAATCGAGGGTGAAGATGTCGAGATCGCTAAGGTTGTGCGTGAAGCCCAGAGGTTCCCGATCGAACGCCTGGCGGAACTGCCCGGAATCGATCTCCAGGCGTGCGTTACTGTATCTCGTCATGGTTGCATTATGCATTTTAGTGTTCCGACGTCAGATACGCGCAAGACTCCCGCCGCTTGCCATGCTCGTTGAACCCAGCCTAGCCGATGCAGCTGTCGGCAGTCAATCGCACCTGTGCCGGCAGGTCCAGAGTGGTACTAGTACTTCTTGATCCACGCGGCTTTCAGTCTTCGCGAAAGGATTTATACCCGCCATCTTTTTTGCAATCTGCGCGTTTTTGGGCCTCACTTTTTGAGGGCACTCTCTCAGATTATGGACCATTGGTGTTGCCGAGTTTTATCGGGGTGTTGGAGACGACGGAACGCGCGCGTAAAGAGAAGGCACGTCGAAGAGAATCACGGATGTCCATTCGGTGTCATACTCCTCCAGCTTGTGCCCTCGAGACTCCATAAACTCTTGTATGGGAACAGATTCGCCACGTGTTAGCCAGGGAGTCCGCATCTCAACTAGCCAAACCCGTCCGGTCGGAAAGGGTGTTACCAGCCCAATGGGCTTGGATGCGGCCTCTTTGGAGGTCACATTCAATGTCAGCGCCGAAGGGTCGGATGATTCGCCGCCAAGACCGTAGTAAACGAGGCAAGGAGTTGCATATCGGGTCGCGATAATGTGGTCACCGGCTTGTTGCTGTCGTTGCAGAAATTGCAAAGCCTCACGGTTCGTCGGTGTAGCGATTGTTTAGAATGGATGCTCGGACGGCGGATTGGAGGCACCACAGGATTGCGAGTCCGGCAACGATTTGTGCGGCGGTACGCCAGCGCGGGCGAGTACCCTCGATGATCCATGCCGCACCTCTTGTCATGACGAGGATCATCCCCGGAACGGCAAATGGCAGCAGCCGTCCATTGAAAGGGTAGACCTGGATCGCCGCTGCGATGGCACACAAAATCAGGGCATTTGCCGCGGCAATGTATTCCCATTCCTTATTGCGCAATGTGACTATGATTCCGGTTAGGAGTAGTGCCCCCGCGAGTGGCCATAGTCGTTTATTGAAGATGAGCGTGCAAAGCTAGGCAAACCTGTCAGCAAGCCAATAAAGCGTCGCCTTACCCCCCAATGGCATATAGTCGTCGAGCCACATGTCGTGTAGGCTCTGGCTCGATACTCGCGATCGGAGGGAAATGAAGAACACTGGGATAAGCATGATTGCCGGCTTCGCTCGCCACGACGGGAGTAAGGCGCGTGTTTATGAAATGAGGGTCTATATTGAGAGCGAGTGCACACTCGTCAAGGAAAAAGGAATTAGTTCTTTTCGTAAACGCCAACTCGCAAAACTAGACCGGCGATGATTGCCCCTAGCGCGGTTAACCAGATGATCCAGCGTGAATGGCTCATAGACACCATCCCGTTTCAAACTAAAACTCCGGCCGGCCGTTGCAAGAACATCGCATGAACGAGACTCTGGTGGCGGGGTAGATTCCCCGATTTGCCACAAAACAGGCACGGCACGCCGCCTACCTATTCCTTCTCTCCAATTCCAATAATGGACACCGACGGCCACGGCAGCAGTCGGTCGATGATACGCCAGAGCGGTACGAGGCGATCGAACACCCAGAGCTGTATCCGGCTAAATCTCTCCCTACGGAGCAGCCTGCCGTTCACATACCACCCCGGCCGAGTAATCCGGTTGAAGTGAATCACCTGTTTGACGCGCAGACCCGCCTCTTCCATCCTCTGGCGCAGTTGGGCCTCCTCATAGCGGCGGTGATGGCCAAGGACTTTATCCAGCGTGCCATAAATAGATTGATCCTGTGGGACCAGTACAACGGCCCGCCCCCCTTTGACCAGAGCGGACGAGATATTGGCCAATGCCAGCCGGTCATCTTCCACGTGTTCGACCACATTCAGGCAAATCACTGAGTCGAACCGCTCGGCAAAGGCCCGGAAATCGTTGGGATCCACTACGTCACAATGGCAAACCTGGAAATTCGGGCGGCTGTGGAAACGGGTGCCGAGGCGCGCCAGGTGCTCCTCGTCGATGTCGCTGGCTACATACATTTTACGGCGCGACGACAGTTTCCGCGTGAGATTTCCGATACCGGCGCCGATTTCGAGCACCCGAGAGCCCAAAAATGGCCTGATGGTGTCGGCCATCCACTGGTTGAACCGCGGCATCTCGGCCAGCGTGTCCAGAATCCGCGCACCCGGGTCGAGGTAAATGTCCCGCGTCAGCCAATAGCGCAGGATGAGGTAAAGTGCCTGGATCGCGTCCTTCAGACCTATCTTCTTCCCCTCGTCATAGGTGCGCCCGTGATAGCTGATCGGGACTTCGTACACCCGCGCGTGTCTTTGGGCAACCTTGATGGTCACCTCCGGTTCAATTCCGAACCGCTCGCTGCGTAGCGGGATGCTCTGAATCAAACGCGTGCGAAACGCCTTATAACACGTTTCCATATCGGTCAAATTCAGATCGGCGGCCATATTGCAGATTGTGGTTAGCGCCCGATTCGCTAGCGCGTGCCAGAAATATAAGACGCGGCGGGGACCCGCGCTCTGGAACCGCGAACCGAAGACTACATCTGCCTGCCCGTCTACCAGCGGCTGCAGAACTTTGACGAAATCGTTGGGGTCGTATTCCAAGTCGGCATCGTGGATAATAACGAACTCGCCACGAGCATGTTGGATAGCGGTCCGGATGGCGGCCCCTTTGCCCCGATTTACGGGATGCCGCACCACGCGAATTTCCGGATACTGGCGAGCCAGTTCCTCCAAAATATTGGCGGACCCGTCATTGGAGCCATCGTCGATCGCCACAATCTCGCGTCTTAACCCGTTCGAGAGGGGGGCTTTGAGAACACGCTCGATTGATAGCGCTACGTATTCCTCTTCGTTATATACGGGCACGACGACCGTCAGCAGCGAGGCTGTACCTCCAGGGGAGGCACTCTGTGATCTCAGAGCTTGCTCCTCGGTGTGTTCCATGTGGCGTTTGACCATCCATTAATTAGACATAGCGGGGTTCAATCGATTTCAAGTGCTAGTACTACCGAAAGCGACAGTGGCAGACGCAAAACTGGGTTGTACCGGAATTTCGATTTTGGACTTCCAAATCTCATTCAGTATAAGCTAAACTGCCGTCCTTTGGTCCAGCGAACTGCATTCTCTCTTCGGGTTAGCGCAACTGCAACTGATGAGTGATTGGGAATGCGCCCAATTCGGGCACTTTGGGCGGGCGCAGATCAGCGGCCACAAGCTTTCAAGAAAAACAACTGACAACGTTTCCGGTTTGGACATATTGGAGGCCTTGTCGAATGTGAAAGCGGGAATCCCACTTTATTTTTTTTCGCACTCCCAACAGTTTCATGGTACACTCACCCCAATACGCTGAGACTTCGGCTTGTCTGCCGGGGTCCAAACGCGCCACGACCGTGGGGGCCTAGCTTATCGCGCCCGGCCAGCATACCCCTAACAAAAGTTAATTTTCTAGTTACTATTCTGCAGGAACGAACTGGGCCTGACTAATTGGAATCTAGTACGGAGGCTTCGGGCCCGTTAGAATCGGTCCTGCACACAACTTTTGTCGAAGATGCACCCGGAGGAGAAATGGCTTACGGCGCACTCTCGAACTTGGGATCGGTTTTCAATACGCGGAAGTTGGTAAAGCAGTCAGGACTCTTATTCGCTTTGATTCCAAGTCTATTTGGGCAGACTTCGCCATGCGACTTGAATGGTGACGGCACCGTGAATGTTGCCGATGTCCAAATTGCGGTAAATGAAGCATTGGGGCTTTCCCCGTGCACGATGAATCTGGACGGTACCGGAACGTGCGATGTGGCCGATGTACAGCGAGTCATTGCCGCGGCTTTGGGAGGGACCTGCGTCGTCACATCCGCTGCATCGTCCACCATCACCCTGCCGGTTGAGGTGATGGGTCCTAATGGCACCACAACGCCCGTTTCCTTCAGCATCCCCGCGGCCTCGTCATCGCTTCTCGGCGGAACCCAAACGCTGTCGCTGCAAGTCCATGGCCTGAAATACGAGACCGAGGCAAGTGTGCAGGTGAACAACTCCTCCTGGATTCCGATCAACAGCTCCACCGTGACCTTGCAGGGGTTGGCCGGCGCGTACGGCGGCATTGGCGGCGGATATCATACTCTCTCCATGACCATGAGTCTGCCGGCTGGCACCGTTGTGACGGGCAATAACACGGTCACATTCAAGTTCAATGCCACCGATGGCGCGACTAGCGGCTACCGGGTGCTGGCCGTGAACGTCATTGGTTCGGATGGGAGCTCGCAGCTAGTGCCATCTTCCGCTTTCGTTTGGGATAACCCCAACAACTGGCAACCGCCCCTTAACGATGCCAGCGATATCGCCACGGGACAAACACTTTACACCACGGCGACCTTGACTGTTCCCCTAACGTCAGGTGGGACATCAACTATAAAAGCGCATTGTGCCGACTGCCATACGCAAAACGGCCGGGACCTGAAATATTTCAACTACTCGAACAACTCAATCGTGGTGCGCTCGCAATTCCATGGCTTGACGGCCCAGCAGGGGAATCAGATTGCCAGTTTCATTCGGTCGCTCAGCTACCCCAATCCGGGACGGCCCTGGAACCCGCCGTATCAGCCTGGACCTGGACTTGACTCGCTGCCGGTCAGTGCATGGTCTGCGGGAGCCGGTCTTGGCGCGGTTCTGAGCTCGGATCTAGCCATGCTGCCTTATGTCGCTCCCACCATGACCGCTGCCGATTTCAGTGCGAATGGTAACTTCAACGCGCGCGAGACCCCGATTGCCATCCAGTTGCCCGACTGGAATGGTTGGCTGCCGCGCATCCATCCCATCGACGCCTGGGGCACGGCTTTTACTCAAGACGCCACCTACAACGACTACCTGAGCTTGCGTGCTAACCTGGTTCCGAACTCCGCGACTACATACTCACAGCAGAGCGGCAATATAGCTAGCTGGACTACGGACCGCTACGACTTTCAATCGGCCCGCACACCTGCGCAGAGCGACTCATCGTGGTCAAACCCCACTACGGGAACGCAGCTCTATTCGATCGGTCAATGGCAGACGGTGAAGATGTGGGAGATCAACCAGGACTTCGGTCTCGAGGACATGGCCCAGAGCGTCTTCGGTCCTCAATCCGACACGCGTGCCTGGTTTACGAACACTCCATTCTTTACGGCACCGAGCATCATGAAAATGCCGCCGGGAGCGGCCGGGATACTCAATGGATCAATCGCATCCTTCTATGACATTTCTTACGTGTGGTATTACCTGCAGATGATCCTCGACGATTCTGAAAAGACGCAACAGTGCGGCTCCTCTCCGTTGGATTGGGGATACTTCGACGCATCCAGCACTAATCTGTCCGAAAACGATAGCCCTTCGCAATCCATGATTTACTTTGGGATGCTGACGAAAGGCTTACAGATCTCTCAAAACGGCGTAGGACCCGAACACGGATGCAGCGGCGGGTGGAACTGGAGGAATAGCACTCCGGAGGGCCTGGTGCAGCGCGAGAACACGTTCTTCTGGAACGGCGTACCCTCTGCGACGCGTGCCACTCTGATCAACTCCTACGTGACCTCCTGGTTTGCGGTGATCAGCTCCTTCACGCCGCAGCAATTCTACGCCGGAGGCTGGACCACGGCATCCGAGCCGGTGACGCCTGGTTTTGCCGCGGCCAATTTTGCCAGCAATATGGCTTTCATCATTCCCCACCTGAAGTACTGGGGATTGAACAGCGCGCTGGCTCAGGCTATTGAGCAATGGGCCGCAACGATGTGGCCCAGCAACGGTTACAACTGGGCACAGACCACAACGGCGACGTGCTCCACGGACTCACAAGGATACGCGCACTGCAGCACCGACAACTGACCGGTGGCTGTTGCGGAAGCGTTGCCACAGCGACACAGCCAGCATCGCGACCCAAAGATCGGAGGGTAGGCGCTGGCGAATGCTTGCGTGCATCAGGATATGAAATGTGTACCAGAGAAGAATGGATATGAGGAGGACAGCTTCGCCACGTGTTATGCTCATGCGTTTCGTCAGCAGCCAGGCGATGATCGCCCACGGTAGGATGAGCGACACCAGCGTGGAGCAAGCCGTGCCCGCTTTGGTAGCAAGCGAAGAAGCGTAGAAATTGGGTACAGGAGAGAAAAAATAGAAGGCTCTCCGGAGACAGTTGCGCAAATATTTACGGGGATGCTGCATGATTCCCGTTATCGCGTAGCGCGTCAATAAAGCATCCCGCCCGGCCGGAGTCATCTGCTCCAATCCGGGCGGAAAATCAATTCTTTCGCCGGCCCGCAATTCGTACGGATTGTCCACGCCGGGATAGTTATATAAAAACAAGTTGTGCCCGAGCTTCACTTCCGTTGCTCCCAGCCCCGCTTGGACGGAGTGCATGCGCACGAGCCACGGGCCCACAACGGCAAGGTGGGCCACAAGGCAGGCAATCAGGCAGAGAGCCGATTTTCGGAATGGGAACGTAAACAACGCAACGCCCCAAATGGCCATGACGGGAAGCAGCAGCGCTGTTCGGGTCAGATGGCCGGCCCCGGACAGGAGGCCGAGAACGCAGGCTAGCCGCAGACTCGGCTGCTTCACGAAGCGCACTCCGCAGACCAGAATCGCGGTTCCCACCGCTATTGCCAGGGTCTCCGTCATCAGATGGAGATGGTAATAAAGGAAGAACGGGTTCACTGAGAACCACGCTATGATCAGCCACAGCCCCGCCGTGGTCCAGCCAAGGCTCACTCCCAGCCGCCAAATGAGACTCAGCGATACACACCAGATAATGCCGGAGACAATCCAAAAACCGACTGGCCCGCGCGCCACGGCGTATCCGCCGGCAAGTACCATGGGCCACGCTGGAGCATAATAGGTGTTCGGGGATCGCGCAAGCTGGTGGAAGGATGGGGCATCAAGGAAATATCCATGATGGTCTACAAGATTCCGCGCCAGAGACTGGTAAGCGTCCTCATCCGGAATATCGCGGTGAGTTTTGATAAAGGGAAACGCCAGTAACAAGTGAAATGCGAGTACCAGCGACCACAGAGATCGCGGATGGCGACCTAACCAGCCAAAGCTGGAAGGGGAATCAGAATTCATGGGTTCACGCATCAGTGATTTAAATCTTGCCTTTCTAATCAGCCCATTCGGCATTGTGCCGCGTATCTGCGCGAGAGGTCGATGGCTCACTTGTGCATAGAGCAGCGCTCAACTCGGTACCACACATCGTGGAGGTTTTGCGAGCTCGAACTTTAAACCAAATGGGACGCATACTTCTCTTCGTGGCAATGTCCACTGCGATGTTGGCCCAATCGATCTCGATCACTGCGCCAACTGCCAACCAGGTGCTCACCGGCTTCAGTGGGTTTTCATTTGCCGTATCGGTTTCCTCACTGCCGGCAGCGGCGCGCGTGTGCTACACGGTCGACGCCTATCCCGCGCAGACCACACCATGCAGTTTGACGCCGGGATGGTCGGTTCCCTGGAATAGCTTCAACGTTCTGAACGGCGCTCATCAGGTGGTTGCGACCGCCTTTGACATTTTGGGAAATACGCTCGCGACATCCAGCCCGGTAGCCTTCACGACAGCCAACACGTGGCCTGCCCCTTATGCTCCGGGCATGACGGTGGCCACCGGAACGCCGCTCACTTCCAATTGGTCGGGATTCGTTTCGATCACCCCGACAATCTCCGGTTCTGGATCGGGTGACTCCAAAACCTTTAACTACTGGATCGACGGCGTGTATCAGACAAGCGTAAGCACGTCATCCGCCAGTCAGGCGTTCTCTGTAAATACGACGCGATTCCCCAACGGCCCTCATATTGTTGCGGTAACGATGTCGGTCAGTAACGCGGACGGAACCTGCTACTCGAATGGACCGTGCCAGAACATGGCGGCGGAATGGTCGCGGACGGTCACATTTGCGAATTCCTCTTCGCCGATGGAACTTCGAGCAGACGCGCGGGAGGTATTTCTCCAGCCTACGCAAACTCACCAGATTGTTGGAACTCTGGTGAACGACGACGGAACGACGAGCAATCCAACGCTTTACTACTACTCCGCGAACACAAGCGTTTGCACGGTTAGTTCGAGCGGCCTCGTCACCGCCGTAGCGAATGGCGCCTGCCAGGTCTCCGTGATGGCCTCGCAAGTAACAGGTACGGACCTTCAGATCACAGGTACGGGAACCAATCCTACGTTCGTAGTCGCGCTATCCAACGCGCATCCATTCTCCTATGACACTGGGCAATTGTTTGAGGTTACAGGAGGATCTGGGTGGACGCCGGGGCCATATCTTCTCAAGAACTGGAACTTCAACAGCGGAGCCACCCCCAGCCTGACGCTTTTCGGATCGCCTGCGGCTAATGGTGCGACCGGCGGAAGCTTTGCTACTGGCTCGACTCGGGTTATTTGGTTCTATGTCTGGACCGATAATGTGATGCCGCACTTCGGTCTTGATGGAAGCGTCCTATCGTCCTTCAACGCCAGCAAGTCGTATTTCATGGGAGGGTCATTTTCTTCTGGGGCAACTCTCGCGAACGACGTTCCTTATAGCCCAGGTGTGGTTGCGGACATGGCTTCCGGTGGCTACAACGTTATTGAAACCGGCATGGACTCCTCGGGGCTGGACGTGACCGGAGCAAGCGGGCAAACGAGCTTCCAAAGCAGCCAGGCCGCTTACGTAGCACAGTATCAGGGACTTGTTGCCGGGACGAAACTCCGGTTCTCTCTCACTGGCGACAACTTCCTGAACGACCTACAAAACTTTTGGTATTACGTTTCCGGCACCACCTCCACGTGGTCTCCGACTGGGCTTCATACTCTGTTCTCATCATGGGCCGGGCAATCTAACCCTGCCATTTGGGCTTCCATGAAGGATGAGGTTCAGGGCACTTACCAAGTCAAACCACTGCAAGGTCCAATCATATTTAATGGAGGCATACAGAGCGGTTTGACTTCCATTGTGGCGAGCGGCGGTACTTGCACAGCCAACTGGACGGGTTGGTCGTTCAATGGGGTGAACCGTTTTATTATCCGTAACGCCACCACGAGCGGATTCAATTCGGCGGCAGGTACGACGTACACAGCCACGAAGGTGGATGCCAATACCTATACTTTCTCATGCCCGTCTGTCGCCAACGGCACCTACAACTCCAGTACCGACGCGACCCTTGCCATAGAGCCTCTGGCCATCGCTTGGTATAACGGCAACACCGATTATCTGCATTACAATGCCTTCGCCCAGCTACGCACGATACGCGCCGGGGCGGGGAATCTCCCCATGAGCTTCCCGAATGCGGCAGGTACCACGCTTCAAAGCGTCACCAATTGGAGCGGGAACGGCACGCAGTCCATTGGAGGCGTTGCCCAAGTGGCCGATGTCAACGACCTCTATTGGACCCACATCGGCCCGGAAGCGTATCTCGCATCGTGGTCCTCGACCAACAACATCATCAGCGAACAGGGCGACAACCAGATTCGGCCGGAATACGGATCGTTCAATCCGGACAATCCGACCCTCATTCAGACTCAGGGCGTCGTCTCAAACTACGGCTTCGAGGGTTACTCGGTCGCGGTCTCGTCGTGTTCCGGGAACACGATTACTACGGCGAGCGCCCATAACCTGAAGACGGTACTGCCTGGCATTACACGTTTGTGGGTTACAGGGAACGCCGGCTGCAATGGCAACTACTACGTGCTCTCGATCCCCGACGGCACGCATTTAACCGTGGCTCTGGCTACGCCCACCTTTAGTCTTTCTGGCACAGGCGGCACGCTCACCTTTTCCAACGACTCCTACACCAAAACGATCAACACGATTTCCACGACAGCTGGGCTAAACGGCTGTTCGGGGAGCGGCGGGACGCCAGCCGGAGGGGTGTTATGCGGCCCATCGTTTTCCTATACCGGCGCGGTGGACCCGCTGGTGAATACCCATATCGGCCAGCAATTCACCGTTTCCGGCAACTCGCAGGCGAATTTCAACTCCAACACCTTTGTGTATGATTCCGAAAATGTCAGCGTGGCTACTACCGGGGACAACTATTTCCGTCAGATTCCATCGTTAAGCGGCTCTGGTGGGACGGTAACTATCGTTGCGGACAACTTCTACGTGAGAGGGCGGAACGGCGAGGAGCAGAATGATAACCAGATAGGCTGGAATTTCTCAACGGTCATTGAAGCGGCGATGTTGCGGGCGGCGGGCACGCGACTGTACAAAGACACGTCATCCTTTTCCGCTTGGTCATCCAGTTATGGATTTGGCGGCCAGTGGGGCTTGAACCGCATCTTTCAGGACACATCGGCGCAGAGCGTGCAGCTTTTTTCAAACCCGCATTGGGAAAACTACAATTCGGTTCCTTCTTGGCATTCAACTTCGCTGGCCAATATGCTCATACAACGTTTGGGGAAGTATTACCTGCAACCGGCTTTGAACTCTCCGGACTACGGGCCGGCATTCGAGGCCTGCGCTCACGGCGGCAGCTACGGCAACATGCTGATGGTCTCAAACTTCACCGACGGGCCGCAGGTGCGGACCATCAATCTCACGCCCTACCTCGAAGCCGGACAGCAAATCGTGAAGATGTACGTCAATCCGCTGGGGATGTGGACGGTTACTTCATTGAACGCCGGAACCTCCAGCGACACCGTCACGTTCGATGCAAATGGCGTGGTTGTGTATCTGTTCCCTGTTGCCTATGCCAGTGAACTAGAGGTTCCAATTATAGGGGTCAGCCTGGCTGATGTAAGCGGCGCTACCAAGCTTAGCGTGCGTTTCGGCTACGACCGCTACCTGCTGGACTCCTCCGCGAATATGTTCGGGTGTGCGAGCGTTCCTTGTAGCTTGCCTGCCGACCGCAACATCGGCGCCATTTACTACCGAGTGATTTTTACGGATAATACCAACAAGGTCCTGGCTACTTCGGACGTGCAGACTATGTGAGTGGCCGGGTCCTCCCGCGTCAGCTTCGCGCCAACAGCCAATCCCTCCGCAATCTCGCATCACACCACGAAATTCGCAGCTCCGAAGTGATAAAGGCATCTATGCTGATGCTGGTTTGGTGGCGACAATGATGCCACTTGAAGAATTCCCGCGGACTCGGGTGTTGAAGCCTGCCGCACGCAAGCGATCCGCTAGTTCGCTCGGGATTTGAGAGCGGTTGAAGACGTGATACTCCATTTCAACGTGGCTGATGCGAGAAAAGACCCGCATATCGCGCAGGATGTCCCATTCGGCACCTTCACAGTCCATCTTTAGAAAGTCGACGTGTTTGATACTGTTCGCGTCGAGGAACCTTTCGAGGGTCTGGGTATGGACCATTTCGGCAGCCGTCCCGGGCTCCCGCCAGTGCAAACTACTCGTTACGCCATTCGTGGACATCTCTGCCTCGCCGTTTTCGCCCGATATAGCCAACCGGACAGGCCGCACATTTGAGACACGGTTGAGATCGCAGTTCTGGATCAGCATTTCGCAGTTCGACTGAACTGGCTCTATCGCGTAAACCAGATTCGCCGTGCGCGCCGCCCGCAACGTGAAGGCCCCTATATTTGCGCCGACATCGAGCACGATTGCCCCCGGTGCTGGCTGTGAATACGCTCGGAGTATGTTCACTTCTGTGATGCTTGCCCGGTCAGAGGAGCGAGGCCGGATCGAGAACACAAGGCCGTTGCGGAACTTCAGCAGCCCGTTCCTGCGTTGGAATCTACTGACGAAGAAATAGACCCAGTTAGAGATCACGAACGGTGCCAGCACGGCGATCCTTAAAGAATTGATCGCGCGTGAATAGAGCACTCTGAGCTTCCACATCCGACGCACTAGTTTCCCACCCTTAGCCGGAATTCCGCAAAATGCTCTCGTGGCGGGTCACCGATGGTCGTGTCCCTGCCTGTATAGGCTCCGGCTATCTTCAGGTAGATGCGGAGGTCAAGCACCGTATTCAGTGGTACCAGGAATTCTCATACCTCTGGCGCTGGCAGCGGTCTTCATCGAACGCGGGCGGCGCCGGAAGGTGATGTGGTTTCCGTTCAGAGGGGCTGGTGTTGCATGACGTCGCCATACAGGGCCAACGTGCGGGAGGTCATCACTTCCAGGCTGAACTCCTGCCGGGCTCGGAGGCGAGCCGCCCGGCCCAGCGACTGTCCCAAGTTTGGGTTGTCGAGCAGGCGATTGATCGCGGCGGCGAGCGCATGGGAATCGGCGGGAGGCACGGTCAGGCCGGTTTGCTCGTGGAGCGAAACGAACGGAACGCCCGAGTCCAGAAGGGTGTTCACGACCGGAAGTCCGGCAGCCATGGCCTCCACCTGAACGATGCCGAACGCCTCGCTTCTCAGCACCGAAGGGAGAACGAAGACTTTGGCGGCATGGTGGCACGCTACCAGCTTGTCATGATCAATGTTTCCCAGGAAATGTACCCGGTCCGCCACGCCTAACTGCGACGCCAAAGCGCTCAGACTGCCGTGGAGGGGACCTTTTCCGACGATGACGAGGTTTCCTTGGACATGGATCATCGCCCGAACCAGGTGCTCGAAGCCCTTGTAAGAAACCAACCGCCCCACGCTGACAATGAGCCGCTCCCCGTATTGCCGGCGAACGGCGGAAACAGCATCCGGGTCGCAGCGGTCAAAGTCCTCGATACGGACTCCCAGGGGTATCACGTGGCAGCGTTCCTTATGGCGAGCCAGAACCGAAGATGTTTCCAAATAGTTCGGGGAAGTCGTGATAATGGCGGCGCTGCGGCGCAGGGCGGCGTGCAAAAAAGGCTCGAATGCGGCGCCGAGGAATCTTTGGCGGATGGTATCGCTGTGGTATGTGGACACCAAACGTCCGCGATGACCGCTGGCAAGATAGGCGAGAACGGCCACGGGGTTCGGCAGGTGGAGATGAACGATATCGCCGCGGAAGGCGCGAAGCCTGGGAATAATTCCGGGGCACAGCGGGCTGGATGCGACCGTGAGCCAGGTAGCCATGCGCGAGACAGGAACACCATCCAAGATCTCTTGGACGCCGCGGTGATCCTCGTTAGCGACAATCACTTCCACATCCAGTGATTTCCGCAGCTCCGTACAGAGCCCTCGCAGATGAGTTTCGATTCCTCCCATATGGGGCGGATAGAATTTTCCAACATGCAAAACTCGAGGGCCTTTATGACTCCCGTTGAGTGCTAATCCGTTGATGTTCACAGTTGGTGAAGTCACGATTGAGGTAGACAGAGACATGATATGGGGGCCAGTGAATTTCCGGGGATTACATCCAGTCAACGCGATGGATCACTAGTGCGAGAACCTGTATCCAATAGCATGAATAGCGAATGTGACTCAAGAAAGTAAGTAGTCGAAGGTTAACAGGGAAAAGAATGTTGTGCCCCGATGGCGGACTTTGCGGCTCACGAAAGCGGTTGGCTTCCCAGCCAGCGATAGTACTGGCGATACTGTTCCGCGATGGTAACTGTGGAATACTGCGCGGCGCGGGATAAACCGCAACGCCGCAACGCCTCGCACTCCTCGGGCCGCTCCAAGAGTTGGGTGATGGCTTGCGCCCACCCAGCGACATCCGCTTCCGGGACTATCCGGCCGGCGGATCCGATTACGTGCGGAATCTCGCCCGAGTCACTCCCGATCACAGGCACGCCGCACGCAAATGCCTCGATGAGCATTCTGCCAAACTGTTCTCTCCAGTTCTTCATGGTCTGGCTGGGCGCGACCATAAGATCCATGGAGCCGAGGTATCGGGGGACTTCGGCATGCTTGGCCAGCTTGATTTTGACGCGGCCGGCCCACCCTTGCTTTTCCGCCCACGCCTGGATTTTGTCCTGATATTCTCCGCTTCCAAGGAGGAGCAGGCTCCAGGGGCGGGATCCGCCGATCTGATCGATGGCTTGCATGAGAACATCCAGTCCTTTGGCTTGGGTGAGCCTTCCGACGAAACCAATGATGGGGGCTTCGAGGCCCAGTTCCCGCCGCACGTCCGCCCGCTCGGACGGTGACAAAGGGCGGAACTGGCTGAGGTCCACGGCCAGATTGAGAACGCGGCCTTTCTCCTCTGGAAAGCCCTTCTTGACCATGGCTTCGAAAACCAGACCGGCGCCCGCGATCCATCCCTGGGCGCGCGATAATACGCTGCGTTCGAAGTATCCGAACGGAGGCGGATAGGACTTGACGTAACTTTGCGCAGTGCGAAAACAGAATCGGGCGGAGCTGCGCTTCATGGCACGGGCGATTTGATATCCGGCCAGAACGTAGGGTTCTTCCCACGCATGCACGAGGTCAAATTGGTGGTCTCGCAGAAGCGCGCGCAAGGCCTGGCCATCGTAGCGGAATATATGGACAAAGCGGCTGAGTGTGGTGCCCAAGGGAATGAGGCGCAGCGGCGATCCCGGTGGCTCCGGCTCCAGCCGAATAGGCCGCAAGTCGCCGTGAAAATAGCTTGGTGCGGCCACGGTCACCTCGAACTCCGCATTGTGGGCTACTTCGCGAACAATCCCGCGATTGAGCGCGACGCAGTAGGAATGGCCGATGGTGAGGATGCGCATCCCGCGGCTCAGGCAGCAGCAAATCCTTTCGAAAGTCCGGTCACGGCCTCGATCAAAGCCGGCCGCTCCGCCGGGGCAGCGATAATATTGGCATCCCAAGCCACATCGCGAACCGCGACCGCGCTGCCCAGCACGCCGGCATGGTACCCCAGCTTTCTGAGGGCGGCGAGGACGATCTCATTATTGCGGTGAAGCTCGATGATGAGCAGGGGGCGGCTGGCGGCGATGGTGGCCGCCGCGCCTTCCAGCAGTTCCACCTCGGCGCCTTCGACATCGATTTTCATCAAATCCGGATACGGCAACGCGCCCGGGCCGCACAACGAATCGAGCGTGCGCACATTTACGGTGATGGTTCCGGAAGAACGGTCGGGAATCTTGCCGACGCTGTTGAGCATTCCCCAGGTGGGTTCGGCGGAAGTTTGGAAGGTTTCCGACCGGTTGGAGCCTCCCAGGGCATCCAGGCAGACCTGGATGTTTGAGAAGCCATTTAAACGCGAGTTATGCTCGATCTGCTGTGCGTTCTGGGGTAGCGGTTCGAAACAGACAACCCGGCCCTTGGGACCCAAGATCCGCGCGGCAAGGATCGCGAAGAAGCCCACGTTCGCCCCGGCGTCGAAATACACCATCCCAGGCCGGAGCAAGGCCGCGAGCGCCGTCTGCACTTCCTTTTCGTGGCTCCCGAGGATAAAACCGCTATGCGAGCTGGCGACGTTGAAGCGAAGACCACGTGCCACTCCATTGACGATGACTCCGTCACGGTCCTTGACCCAGGAGGCGCCCCACGAGCAAACGCTGCGCAAAACCGGGCTGCGCCACTGGTTGTGGGAAACGAATTCGATTACGGGCGTCGGCACGGTGCGGATGATCGCGCTGGCGATCTTATTCATCTTACCCACTCATCCTCCCTGTTTTTGCGAGCGTGGCACGGCCGGCCTCGGAAGCCGCGTCGTGCGGGCGAGCCGCGATTAAGAAAAACCGGTCGCGCAACACGGCGCCACCCTCCTCGAGGGAGACGAACGCTCCATCCGGGGGAGCTACGAAGAATTGATATCCGGGGGGAAACAGGCCCAGCAAGCGCTCGACGGACCCGCCGAACTTCTCGAGGCCTGCGCCAACGTGCGTTTCGATGAAGCAGTCCGGGCCGTGCGCCAAGGTCTTGCGGGCTCCCTGGAGCACCTCACATTCAAATCCCTCGACGTCAATGAACAGCACGTCGGGCATTCCATTTTCAGCGGCGAGATCGTCTACGGAGACGGCTTTCACCTCCATGGTTCCCCATTCTCCGGTGCCATCATCGACGTGACCGTTGCATCCACGATTAAAGGTCAGGGTTCCGGAGTGCTCCGCTCCAGCCGCGTGCAAGACGCGGCAGTTGGCAATTCCGTTAAGCTGCTGGTTCCGCTCGCCGGCCGCGCAGTTATCCGGATTGGCTTCGACGGCCAGCACAAATCCATCCGGGCCGACGGTCTTAGCCAGCATCAAGGCGACCACACATTGATGGGCGCCGATGTCGAAGACCCTTGCGCCGGCTTGCAGGCGGCTACGCTTCAGGAACGCGATTTCCGGGAGCTCGGGCCAATCGTGGTCGTACCAACCCGCGCCCATGGGGTCGGTTAACTCGATCTCCAGGTCGTAGCCGCCATAGTTGTGGCGGACGCGGCGGCGGCGATAGCTGGCGAGTGTGTAACGCAAGCGCCACCCGCGGAGCCGGTTCCACAGCGGTTTCGGGAGGATGGCTTTGATCAGCGTTTTCATGGCTTGGGCGATGGGCAGCGTCCCGTTCGGTTCAGGACGCTTCGATATATAGCGATGGTCCTATTAGCATTCTCGGACCAGGTGAAAGCCGAGGCATGGCTCCGGGCGTTTCGTTTTCGAGCCTCCCAGCGATCCGGCGCGGTATCGCGCTCGCCGAGCAGATGCGCCACCACCGCGCTCCAAGCCTGGACGTCCGCTGTCGCGCAGTATTCGGCCGCGGATCCCCCTGCTTCTCGCAGGGGAGCGATGTCACTGGCGGCCACGACACAGCCGCATGCCATGGCCTCGATCACGGGTAACCCGAAGCCTTCGGCATCGGACGTCTGCAATAGAAGGGCGGCATTTCGGTACACGGCGGCCAGTTGTTCCTTTGTCAAGTGTGGAGCGTAGACGATTTTGTCAGCGACGCCCAGATCCGCCGCCAACTGAAGTTGTTCGGCCGTAAGAGCACCGCCGACGCGCACGAGAACGGCTTTTGGGAACTCCCGCGAGACGCGGGCAAAGACGCGCAACAGAACATCGATGCGCTTGCGGCGGATGGTGCTGCCGACATGAAGGAGGTACGTCTGGCCGGTCAGGCGTGCGATGCTATCCGGCTCCTTTGAAAGTGCCGTCCTAGCTTCCGCGAAAAAGACGGGATCTACTCCAGGGGGAATCACGGTCACGCGATTTTCCGGGAACAGGCCGTGCGCGAGCAATTGCGAACGGGTAGTAGCGCTGGGACAGAGCACATGTGAGCATGCGAGAAATCCATTCAATGTCTTCCGGACCATTTGATGGAACCACAGAGGCCTGGGCTCAAGGTTGGGCTCGAGCAGACACCGGAATGTGTCCAGATCGTGGCAGGTGACAACAGTCGATCCCGCCGGCAGTTCGCTGGCAAGCTGCCCATAACTGTGATCGATGAGATGAAACAGATCAAAGCGGGCCGCTTGCTTTTTCAGCCAGCGCGGGTAGTCGAAGAAACGGTTGATCAGGCGGTCGGCATTCCACAGCGATGCCGCGCCGCGACGGACGGGCAGGCGTGAGAAGCGGGCGCGGAGAGGCGGGCGCAATTGCTCGACTGAGATCTCCGCGGCATGATCGGCCTGGTAGCAGCGGGCGAGCATGTCGCCGAACAGGTCCATACTGGGCCAGCCCTCTTCGAGAAAGTCGCAGAGCAGGGCGAGCCGTGGGGAGCGAGTACGTGGCTGCTCCGCGAGTGTCTGGTGGTCCGGTGCGGTGATGGTGGTGTCAGATTGCACGGTGAAAATTCGGGTGGAGGTAGTAGGCTACGAGTCTACGGCCGCGGGGATGGATACAGTAACAGTGTTCGAGGGCGCACAGGCGGCGAGAACCCGCTCCAAACCGTCAACGTGACCGTCGAGGGTGAACTGCTTGGACTTCGCCCACGCGCCTTGGCGCAGCCGGTTGTAATGGTCGGGGTCGGCCAACGTTCGCACAATGGCTTCGGCTAATCCCTTGCTGGTTGGGGGATCGCCCGGCGCGAGCTCGCCGGTTTCGCCTGGGATGAGCCAATCCGGGATGCCACCGACGGCATATCCGGCGGCCGGAACTCCGAGGCTTCCCGCTTCGATGCCGACCAGCCCGAACGGCTCCGGCCACAGACTCGGAACGGCCAGCAGATCGGATTGACGCATGACGTCCAGCTTCTGTTGCGCGTCCAGCCAGCCCGAGAACACAACGTCCACGTTGAGTTGCTTGGCCAGATTCTGCACCTGCGCGCGTTCGGGACCGTCTCCGGCTACGGTCAGTGTCAGCCTGCACCCGAGCTGTTTGGCTGCATATGGGATCGCGCGAATCAGGTGGCAAGCGCCTTTGACATCCACCAGGCGTCCGACAAACAGGATGCGGCCTGCGGGGACCCTGGGGGATGGTGCGCCGGTGTTGGGGATGCCGCCCGTCATGGGAAGGGCCAGGAGCTGTACGCGCGGCGCTCCATGCCGCTCATACTCGCGGCGCATGTGGCGGCTGGCGACGAGCACCGTCCGGTATCCCACAAAGCCAGCCCTGCGTTGCGACTGTTGCCGGAACATCCGCCACATGGTGCCGGGGTGCAAACCGCCGCAACGGCGCGGATAGTAAAGCACGAGGCACTGCGGACCGAACTGGCGCCCGCACGGCCGAATTTGCGGCGTGGTGTGACACTTACGTCCGCTGATACAAGTGCCGAGGTAAGTATGGGCGTACAGAACCGTTGGATATCTGGATGGCAGGGCGTTCTCCAAAGCGATATCTTCGAGACCTTGCGAGTAGACCACGTCAGGTCCCCAATCGGCCAGCGAGCGTAGGGCTGCCTCGTGACCGAGTTCCGCCGAGCACCAACCGGGCAGCCCCTGCTCCCGTGAATCCACAGTCTCCGTTTCGGAGCGGACCGGATACTGGTGCAACAGGCCGACCGAGTGCCCACGGCTCAGCAACGCCGGAATGAGGGTTTGTACGTATTTCTCAACGCCTCCGACCAGGTTGCGATGCGATGTGGCGATCAGAACGCGCATGAGCAATCCTTCTTTGTCTCGGCTTGCTGCAAGGCGGCGACCGCGTGGGAGATATCGAATCGCTCCCGGTAGAGCTCATGGGCGGCATGGGCAATGCGCTGCCGTTCACTGGCGTCGTCGCAAAGCCGGCGCACGGCGCGCACACAGGCTTCGGTGTCTCCGACCGGCACGACTACGGCAGCATCTGTATGGTTCCAGAACGGCTCGGAGAGATGCCCGTAGGTGGTGACCATTGGCTTACCGTGGGACAGTCCCGCCATAAAGCTACCCCGGCGGCTGGATACGCCATCCGGATAGGGTTGTACCATCAGGTCACAGGCCGACAGATGGCACGAAAGTTCTTCGGCAGATAGTTTCCCGGTGGCCCGAACCAGGTGGGCCAGGTGGGGCGCTTTCCGAATCAGATGCTGACGATATTGCTCGCTGCCTTGCCCCATGAGCAGGATCACCAGCCCGGAAACCTGGCCGAGGGCGAGAAGAATCGGTTCGAGCAGCGTCGCGATGAGTGACCCGAAGGTTCCAAAGTGGCCGATCAGGAGTTGATCGCCAGCGCAATACTGGCGCCGCAGCGCGCGCACCTGATCCGGGTTCTCCGCGACGGGAACGTTGCTGAATATAGGAAGCCACTCGAACCGCAGATTGCGGCCTAGCGCGTAGGGCCGCAAGCGCCGCTCCCAGTCTGGAATCGTCACCCATACAACCGATGCTGCGCGAAGCAGCAGAACGGCCATGACGCGGTGCACTAGCGCCGCCAGATTTTGCCGCACAGCTGTTGCGCGGAACGACAGATAAGGTTCATGGACGATCAACTCGACCTGGTCCCCATGGCGATTCGCCCGCCTCCACAACCACCAGCAAAACGCGAGATTCATGGAGCGGTACCCATATCCGTGCGGCACCCACTGTACCAACAGGCGTCGGGGCGGGGCGTACCCCTCCAGCTCTTGGCTGACGCGGCGCAGATCCGCCGGACCGATGGCTCCCAACTGATGCGTGGTGACGCCGCTCGTCACTCGCGGCGGCGAGGCATGGGATGGGCACCACACGTGCACCTCCTCACCCTGGGCAGCGAGCCGGGTAGCCATCAGGTGCGTGTAGTCACTCACGCCGCCCGTCTGCGGAGGATACTCGCAGGTAATGACGTGCCAGCAACGGCGCACCGGTGCCACTCCGGACTGGTCCTGGGCGTCTACGATGGACTGACTCTTCATGTGATCAGGCGGTCGTGATCTCGCGGAGGCTAACGTGTTTGAAGCGCGGCTCGATGAGGTGCGTCCGCGTTCGCGGATAGCGAAAAGAAATCCCGATACCAGTCAATCGTCTCCTGGAGGGCCTTTTCCATGGAGTAGGCTGGTTCCCAACCGAGTTCCCGCCGAGCCTTGGCCGCGCTTAGTGTCTGTTCTCGAATCTCCGCGGAGGCGATGTTTTGAATCACCGGCTTCAGATCGGTGCGGCCCATCAGTCTTAACCCGAGTTCCACAACCTCAAGCACCGTCATACGGATCTCGAGGCTCAAGTTAAAGGCTTCTCCAGGTTTTATGGCGCCTGCGGCAAGCTTTTCGGCAAGGTAAAGATAGGCGTGTGCGGCATCCTTCACGTATAGGAAATCTCGAATGAACTTGCCGTCGCTTCTGATCACAAATGGCTCGTCATTGAGGGTGGCCCGGATGAGTCCCGGAATCGTTCTGCTGAAATTCAAGTCTCCCCCGCCAAACAAATTCCCAAAACGGGAGATGCAGACCGGAAGCTGGTAGGTTTCCGCATACATTCTGGAGAGAAGATCCGCGCAGCTTTTCGAAACATCGTAAGGGTACCGGCCTTCGAGCGGGTGACTCTCGGTGTATGGAAGGTTGGGGCTTGCGCCGTACGCTTTGTCCGATGAAGCCACGATGACGTGCCGAACCTTCAGTTGGCGGCACGCCTCGAGTACGGTCCAAGTGCCTTGTACATTCACACGCAGCGTATCGGTGGGGTCCGCTTTGGCGACGCTGACCAGCGGCTGAGCGGCCAGATGAAATACCGTGTCCACGCTGTACTCGGCAAGCGCCCGCCGGACGACATTCTCATCCTCCACGCAACCGTTGACCACGACCGCCTGTTCGTTCAGCCGCTCCCGCATGAACATGCTGCGCGGATTGCTGTCGCGTACCAGAGCGACGACGTCGGCGCCGCGCTCGATAAGTGCCCTGACCAGCCAGCCACCCATAAAGCCGGTGGCGCCAGTCACGAAGACGGATCTCGATTTCCAGAATGTATTGGTCAAGGTTTTGCGACCACCTTTTCGGAGTCCACGACGCTCGTGGCAATGAGGCCCGTCAAATCGGTCCTGTGGTGAGAGAAATCCATCCACGGGGCAGGGCCATCACCGTACAACCTCTCGAGCTCTTGCTGATCTTTACTGGTATCCATAGACTTCCAGAAACCGTGATGAATACTGCTGTAAAGGCAACCCTTCGCAGCCAGGCTCGGCAAGATGTTTGCTTCGAGATTCTTCCCGTTCCAGGATTCGAAGACCCGTTTCTCAAAAACGAAGAAGCCGGCATTAATCCATTGGTCTTTGATGATTGGCTTCTCGATGAACCGGCGAACCTTCTGGTCATGGTCGAACTCCACGGTGCCGTACTGAGACCTCAGGGCGACCGTGGTTACAGTAGCCACTGCTCCGACTCTCCGGTGGAACGACAGAAGTTCCGAGAGGTCGACATTCCCCAGACCATCCCCATAGGTTGCGAAGAAGGTCTCGCCGACATACGGGGCACATGCGAGGATCCTCTCCGCCGTATCAGCCTCCGCGCCCGTATCCACGATGTCGATCTTCCACTCAGGAAAGCGTCCGTCGAAGTAATCGATGAGCATTTCTTTTCGATGCCCGGCGGCCAAAACAAAGTGCCTGACCCCTTGCAACGCATAAATGCGCATGAGGTGGACAAGAATAGGCGTGCCGCCGATCGGCATCATTGGTTTGGGGTAATACTCCGTAAACGGATACGATCGAGTACCCTTTCCTCCGCATAAGATAACCACTTGCATGTTGTTCATGGCCCCTTTTTTTAGTTTGACGACGCGATCATCTCCAGATAGTCGGCCCGGAATCGATCGAAGCTGAGTGCAGCGACGGCCTGACGTGCCTTTTTTCCCATCTCCCGGACCAGGGCGGGGTGATTGGCCAGATGGGCCAGGCGCTCCGCCAGAACATCCACATCCCCCGGTGGAACAATGTACCCGTTCTCGCCGTCACGGACCAGGTCCGCGGCTCCGGTGTTCTTGGTCACAATGACGGGAAGACCGCACGCCATGGCTTCCGCGACGACATACCCGAAGCCGTCAGAGAGGGACGGCAGGACCAGTACGTTCGCCTTTGCGTACACCGTTTCGTTGCCCACCTCCCGGACTGACATGGGTTTTATGTGGATGGCTGGATTGAGTGCCTGTTGCTGCTGCAAATACCGGCTGATCGGGCGCGAGCCCGGCCCACCCCACAGGATCAGTTCGCTATCCTTGATTGGCCGCCGGTTGAACGCGTCAATCAGATGGTGGAATCCTTTCCATGGCGAGATGAGGCCGACAAAAATGACTCGGAACGTCGGGCCGGAGAAATCGGCGGCCGGAAAATCTGAAAGATCGAACGGCGGCGGAATGACCTTCACACGATCGGCGCTGAAACCTCGCTCCAGGAAACTCTCGAGCGCGTAGTTCGACATCACGCGGATTACGTCAGCCCGTTGATACTCGGCGAGAATTCGCTTGATGAAAATCCTGTTGGTCGGAGGGCGAATGCCAAATGTGGAGCATTCCCGCTTTTGGTGAGAGTAATACTCCTCTATATGTGGTGTGATCACATCGAGTACACGGAAACTCCGGTTGTTACTCGCCGCCTCAAGGCTGCGCATGCACTGGTGGGTCACTCCGTGGAACACCTTTGCGGGAACCAGGCGCCGGGAAACCTCATGATCAAATTGAGCGTCGGTGATCAGCTGCTGCCAGTCCACGTATCGCCGCAGAAACCGGGTCTTTCTGATGAACTCGCCCGCCCGAGAATTCGGAACCACAGTGGTAGGAACTCCGGGAAATGGTGCGGAACAAAAAATCTGGAGATCAAAAACCTGTCGTAGTGCTTCCACGGTGTGATAGAGGTTCAGTCCCTGGCCGCCAATCGAGGGACGCGCATTCGCCGAGACGATAAGACCCGTGTTGCTCATGATGTGATGCGAACCGGTTCAATCACTTTTGGTAAAGGTGGCATGTTAGACGCGTTTCAGGCTGGAACGGCCTGTTACCCGGAATAGTGCGCATGCGCGGGCCAGGCCGGCTGCGGGACCACTTGACTCGGACGCCGAACCGGACGGCGTCTGGCATCCTCGGCTCGCATCGCCGTGGACGTCCATCCCATGCCCAGCAGCAGCATCGCGCTGGCAGGGATTGCCGTGAGCATGCCTTCTCCTATGGTGCCGATCCCCAGGGTAATCAAGCAGTAGGTAAAGACCAGTCGCCGGCTGGATGCCCAGGGGCTTTTGCCGAATATTTTCCGGACCTGGCTGAGATACCAAACGATGAAGCCGAGCCACAGTAGGAATCCGATTACTCCCTGCTCGCAGAGAATCCGAGCGTATTCGTTCTCCATGCCGATGGGATTTCGTACTTGTCCTTCAAGAAAATAAGGAAGGCTGGTCCCTCCGCCACCCAGCCCGTTACCCATCGGGTAGTCGAAGAGGATCTCGAAGAAACTGCGATTTACGCTGCTGGAAATGCGATCCCCGACGTAGTCGGTATCACCCAGGCTCTTAAATCGCTGGAACCGCTCATTGGTCAGGGCAACTCCGACCAAACCTACGATCAAGACGATAAACAGGACGCGCCGGTTGGTCTTCATGCGCGTGCCGCCGACCACGACCAGCACCATGACGGCAGCCAAAATGAAATTCTGGCGGGTGGCTGACATCAAGATGCCCAGGAATGCTGCGCCGATCCCGACCACCGACAACACGCGGGCCTTGCGCGTCAATCCCTCCGTCCAGCCACCCACCAGATAGGGAATCGAGGCAGACATGGTGCCGCCATACTGATGGGCGTGGGCAAAGGTCCCGGGGATCCGGAAGAATCCTCCCGCAACGTCGTTGCTGCCGTAAATGATCGCAGTCACGGCACTGTACGGGTAGTATCTCTCTATGCCCTGGAAGTATTCGCCCGCCGCAAACGCCAAAGAAAGCAGGTTTAGGCAGACCAATCCAGTGCATAACTGCATGAGGTCTTCACTTTTTAAGCGGCTGCCTAACAATGCCATGGGAATGAAAAAGATGCACCCGCGCAATCCTACCAGGGAGACTAGTATGGGTTGAAATGGCAGAAACAGCAGTAACGCGGGCCAGATCATCAGACCCAACGTCCAGTACCGCAACGCGGCCGTGCGCCTGGCGTCGGCCGGATCGGTGAAAGCTTTTTTCTGTGCGAGATAGAAGCCTATCAAGGCAGAGTCGAACAGGAAGTGGGAAAACACGCTGTCGAGGTTCGCGCGCAGAATCCCGTACAAATATCCCCACAGCAACAGCGACACTAGCCCTGACCCTAGCGAGCGCTTGCCTGCCCAACGCGTCATGCCGAAAGCTAAGATGCACAGTCCTAGCGCGATCATCGATTCACCTGGCGCGGAATCAGAACCAGGTTTTCCGGCATCAACGCCTCTCCGCGACCGCGGCCGGCCGGCTGATTCTAGTGGACTCCATCCTCTGTACTGCGCCCGCACCTTCCACGCGGCTCGCGATCGAAACAATCCTGCAAGCCATGTCGCTCCAGCTGTAGGCACGCAGCGATTCACCGAACCGTTGAAAACCCGCCCGCCATACGTCCGGGTGTGCCCGCCACAGGCGAATCTTCGCCACCAGCTCCTGCCGGTTTTCCGGATCTTCGAGTAAGAGCGGTTCGAACTCCGGTCCGTATCGCTCAGCCACACCGGCTTGCCGGGGAACTATCGCGGGAACTCCCCGGCATATCGCCTCCTGGACGTTCAAGCCATAAGCCTCGTAACGGGCCGGGCTCACCAGCAGATCCGCCGCCGCCAGCAGATTGCGTACTTCTGCCGTGAAGCCGAGGAGGCGAATGCGATCGCCCAATCCGCCCTCGGAAACTTTTTGCCGCCACATCGGCAGTGCATGGCCGCTGCCTGCCGCCAGCAAGTCCACGTCCCACCGTGGATCGGCGCACAGGACTTTCCAGGATTCAAACAGAACATCGAATCCCTTGCGATGCTCCAGTCCCAAAGCGCCGACAAACACGGCCACCATGCGCTCTTCGGGAATACCCAGAGCCTTCCGGCTCGCGGCTCTTTCCGAGGCGGTGATGGGTCCCCATTGCGACTCCGCGCCTAAATAGACGGTATGCACGCGCTCGGGTTCTATATCGAGACGCTCGATCAGGTCTCGGCTGGTTCGATTCGAGTTCGTAATGAAGATGCGTCCCAGGCGTGCCGCCACTTTTTCCCGTCGGCGCGCTAAGCGGTCGCTCAAGCTTCGCTTGATGCCAAACCACAAGGGCCCTTCCTGGGGCTTCGGTGTCCAGGCATGATGCACGTAGTGAACCCAGTTGATGCCCGGCCAGAGGCAGTTATCCCCATTTACCACGACGCGAGCGTCCCGCCAGCGCCGGGTGACGTAGCGCGCGACCCGCCTTCCATAGAAATCGAGCATGGGCCTTCCCAGAAAAAATGACCCCGCCGGCCGGGGTACGCGATGGATTGTTACCAGGGGATGATTGGCGAAGTCGGCATCCGCGCTGTGGCACACCGCATGCACCGGCGTGCCTTGCTCCACCAGATATTGGCCCAGGGCCAGATTGGCCTTGTCCATTCCACCCTTCTGGTGAAAACCGCCCGCTACCAGCACCCACGGAGACGCTGGGTTAGCCTTCGTGGGAGACTGCTGCTCGGAACCGCCGGAAGTTGCTTCCATGGTATGTGAGGAAAATGAAGTGAGACGTCGGGAGCCGGTCAGGACTGGTTGACGCCAATGGTGGTTCGAAGCAGCTCTCGTAGCGCACGCATTTGCGAAGCCGGATCGCAAAGTTGACGCGCTCGCGACGGTCCAGCTTGTCCCAGGCGCCTTCGCAACCCAGGCGACTCGATCAGCCGCCGCAGCGCCGCCGCCAAGCTTCCCGGATCGTTAGGCTGGACCAGCAACCCGCAGGAATCGTTCAGAATCTCCAGCGCGCCCCCGATAGCTGTGGTGACAACGGGCCGCCCGGCCCAGAGAGCCTCGATGAACACGATGCCGAACGGTTCCGGCCCCAGATTCGGCTGGCAGAAAATGTCCGCCCCAGCCAAGAGCCGGGCCACGTCGGAGCGTTGCCCCAGGAAACGTATGCGGTCCGCGATCCCCAACGCACGCGCGCTTCGCTGCACTTCGTCGAATTGCCGCTGATCCGCCGCGTTCTGCGGGCCACCTACCATCCAGCAGACCCAGGCCGGCGTGTCGCGCAGTTCGGCGAGCGCTCGTAAATGGAGAAGATGCCCTTTCCAAGCTTCGTAACGGCTCACTTGGATGATAACCGCCGGTTGCTCCTCCACACCCAGCTCGCGCCGCGCCGCCGCGCGCCATTCCTGTGCGTCGGGCGCGTCTACCAGCGCCACTGGATAATGCACCACGGGAGCCGGCACGTTCGGAAACAGGTTTGCGACTGAATCCGCCACGAAACCGCTGTTCGCAATGGCCAGATCAGGCGCGGTTTTCCGGGCTAGGCGCTCGAGCATGTTCCGGCCGCTATGTGCGCTGTGCGCCCAGAAGATCACCCGGCGCCCGGCGCGACGCGCCGTTCGGCCGAAAATCAAAAGGGGCCAGGGCATGTGGCAGATCACCACGTCGAATTTCTTCCGGCCAAGCAATTCGCGCAGGCGCCGCCGCGCCCGCCAGACGGTCCAAGGACGGCTGATCCGTACGGCTCCCAGCCAGTCGACCGGAACATTTTCGGCGGTCAATTCCCGGCTCAGCCGGCCTTCATAGCAAAGTCCGAAGTGCGGCTCCATCCCCGGGCAAAGGTGGCGTAAACGCGCCAGCGTGACCATCAGGGTTTCTACGCCTCCATACAAGTTGCCGGAGTGCAGGTGGAGTACGCGCAAGATATCGTCTGCTCCGCCCATGGGCGCTTGCTTGTCCCTGAGTTCGGAGGCGGTGATCATTTCTCACCTCCTCCGGTCAGGGGAGAGACCGCCGCACGAATCGCGGATTTGGCGTGAGCGTTCGGTTGCTGCCCGCGGTTCGTGTGATCGGCAATCCGCTCGTACAACGGAACAAGCTCCGCAGCCAGGCGATGGCCTTGGAAACCCTCCTCGGCAGCGGCTCGCGCAGCCCTGCCCAGGCGGAGCCGGAGCTGCTCATCGCGCGCCAGCTTCTCAATTTGTCGCGCCAGCTGCCGGAAATCGCCGGGCGCATGCCCCAGAGCGTTTATGCCATCGGCGAATAGTTCGTCCGCGCCGCCTGCCTGGCTCGCGATCACGGCCTTTCCACAAGCCATGCCTTCGATGATGGCCATGCCAAACGGCTCCGGTTTCGTACTGGCGTGCACCAGGATGTCCAGCGATCGCATAGCGTCTGCCGGGTCGTCCAAAAACCCCGTAAAGCCTACCCGGTCGCGCAGCCCCCATTGCTCCGCCATGCGCTCCAGTTCCGCGAGCGAATACTGGCTTCCGCTGGTTTGGTAGATCGGGCCGCCAATCACGTAGCCTCGAATTCCGAGTTCGCGCGGAACGAGAGAAAGCGCCCGCAGAAACACCTCATGGCCTTTCCATCGCGCGAACGTTGCCACCAGGCCAACGCGAACGGTTCCCGCGGGCGACGGGGAAAGCCCCGAGGCCTTGTCCAGATCGCATGTCTCGCCCTGGGGCGCAAACCGTCGGATATCAATCGCGTTGTAGATGGTCGCCACCTGCACGGCGGGGTACAGTCCGGCTAGATCGGCAGCCACGCTCTTGGAATTGGCAATGACCGTGTCGCAGCGGCCTTGGAACGGGCGCAACAGAGTCCCCATCAGCGGGCGCGCGCTGGCATAGTCGTGCATATGCCAAATCAACGCCGTCTTCGGCGGACGCACCAGACTGCCCAGTACGTGCATCTTGAATCCGTTGCTATGAATCACTGCGGGGTCGAGGTTGCGGATCAGCTTACCCAAGCGCCGCGCATAGGCCGCCGCCGGTCCGAGTGAAGTGAGCACCGCGCGCAGCACTGCGGAACGGCGCTGTCCGGCGTCGCCTAGCGTGGCTATGGCGGCCGGAAAGGGAATCACGAACACCTGAACCCCCATCTGCCGCGCTTTCCCCACCAGTGGGCCGTCTTCGCCCACCGCCAGGCATAGCTCCCAATCCGGCCGGGCCTCACGGATGCTGGCCATCAGTGATACAAGGCTGGTCTCGGCGCCCCCCATTTGACCACATGGATTCAGGTAGAGAATTCTCATCGGCCGTAGTGCTCTAGCGAGCCATCTCGAAACGATTGGTAAGCGCGGGGGCCAACACATCGATGAACTGAAGGCAATTGCCAAAGTCGTTTCCGTTATCCGCCGTGGGCGAGATCAATCTCACCAGGCTGGCGTCGGAACGGTGATACCGGATCAGATCCGGCAACAAACGGATCTTCGCCCAGAACTCGTCCGCCCATGCATCGCGCTCGTTCTGATACCAGAACACCACCAGAATCCGGTTCCCTGACTTCTCCATAATGTATTCGTTGACCGGAGTGGTTTGAGACCCCTCGATGCCGCTGACCGATGCAGTTCTGGACGAGCGCACCGACCATCCCGCACCGGGCAGGCACACGCGAGGCGAGTGTGGGCCATACTTACCCTGCAATGACTTGAAATACGCCACGAAGAGGTTGATCGAGGCTCCACTTCGGTCATTCACGTAGTCACGAAGAATGTATTCATCCGGACGAAGGTACGCAACGGTGTTAGGGTCCAGAGCCTGTTCGCCACGCTGCTCCCACGCGCCAAGCCGCACCGGCAGGCCGCGCAAATCAGGCGGCGGCACCCTGCGCTCCGGTATCGAAAGCCCGCGTGAGGCGGCCATCTGTAGGAACAGAATCAGGCAAACTGGAATCAACCGGCTACGCATGCCTTGCCGGAATGCGCTGAGCACGCTACGCATGCCGCGACCGCCAAGCTCTTCGCAGAAGCACTGTCAGCAGGTGGAAAACGATGCAACCAGCCGCGGATATCGCCACGCTCAGGTATCCGAACGCCTGGTGAGCCGCGCCCTCGACGAGCGCCCGATTATACTGGCTCGCGATACCGGTCACGACAATGCGGCCGGCATTGCCAAGAATCGCCACCGGAACGGCTGACAACACGATGAGCAGGCGCATAATCCTCCCCGTCGCGAAAAAGTAACCGTATACCACGCAGAGAAACCAGATCGAAAACAGAGACCGGATGCCGCTGCAGGCTTCTTCGACCGACAGCTTGATCCCGACCAACTCCAGCACGTTGCCCTCGCGGAGCACCGGATATCCTAGCGCATCGAGCGTGGCCTCGCCTATTCTGCTTGCCAGTAACTGCAAGTCCAGCGTGAGGCGCTCATACAAAAACGTGGGGGGCGTCACCATCAGGACGAGCGTGCAAAGGGGGTAGGCAAGCGCCCGTACCATCCGCATTCCATAAAGAGCGGCAATCAAACCCACCAGCGAAACCAGAAAAGCCATTCGGCTGATCCAGATCCCGTGCGCCATCGTCCCCACAATCGCTTGCGCGGCGCCCAAGCCCGTCAGAACGACGCCCCATAAGGAAGGCTCTCGCCGAATCTCGCGAAGCCGGGCGCGCTTGCTCCAGACCATACACAGGGCGGCGGGAACCACCAGAATCCCATGCTCCATCGACGCTGGTTCGTCGAACCAGCTTCCGTACATGCTCCGCAAGATCGGCCAAAAGGTTACCAACAACAGCGCGCCGGCGATGACGGCCGGCACAAGCGTTGGGTCCTGAGGCCGGGTCACAATCGCGGCTGGCGCCGCGTCGCTACCGTTACCGCTTTCGGTTTTCGTCGGCGTAGTCGTAGTAGTAGTAGTGCCGCTTGAGATACGAATTCGATGCTTCCCACGCGGTCAAGATCGTGCCCAGTAGGAACAGACCGTCCTCACGCATGCGCCGGTACGCCTCCACGGCGTGCTCGCGGCTGGTGGCGCCGGAACGAAGAACCAAAACGGCTCCGTCGGTCAGCGGAGCAATGATCCGCGCGTCCGCCAGATGTAGAAATGGCGGAGCATCGACCAGGACCATATCATAAGCTTCCCGCAGCTTGCTAAAAAAAGTGCGCAGTTTGGGTGAGTACAGGGCTCTGGCTACATGGCTATCCGTCGCACGGTTCGGCAGGATGAAAAGCCCCGGGATCCCCGTACTCACACCCATAAGCTCGGGTTCCAAGGGCCCCTCGTTGCCAAGAGAGTCGATCAGGCTGTTTGTATTCGGCAGGTGAAATCGCTTGTGCAGGTGCGGCCGGCGGAAGTCCCCGTCTACCAGAAGTACTTTTCTTCCAGTTTCCGCCAGCGCGATACCCAGGTTCTGGACCACCGTGGTTTTGCCTTCGCCGGGGCCAGGACTGGTCACCAGCAATACTTTTAGAGGCCGCCCGCCTGGTCGAATTCTCAAAATGGAGGCGAGGGTCCCACGGAACGACTCGGTAACGAATGCCGGTGCGCTCCTCCAGTTTGCCAGGGCCGATGGCAATTCGTCGCTACCCACGGGGATTAGGGCGTTCCCGGCGTTGGGCGCCATCCCGGCTTCCAGGTAGCCCGCAGGAGAAAGATTCGGAATTACGCCGAGTTCGGGCGTGTTCAACCAGCGCCGCATACTTCCGGGTGATCGCACACTGCGGTCCGTGCGCTCTCGCAGAAACACGAACGCACAACCCGCCAACAGTCCCACGAAACTGCCGAGAGACAGGTTGAACAGTGGCCGGGGTTTGTACGGAACTGGCGGCGGCGTGCTGGGCTCGATAATACGAACCGGGTTGATCGAGGACGCGTTGGTGACTTCAGCCTGGTTGGCCTGCCCGATGAGCGTCTGATACTGCTGGCGCAGCGTCTCGACCTCGCGCTTCAGTTCGGCGTATTGGGAGGCCTTGCTCGCCTCCGAGCCAACCCGCTGCGACTTGCTGGCATAGTCGTCAGCGCGGTGTTTCTCTTCCCTTAGGGCAGCATCGTAATCGTCATGAATTTTCTTCAGGACGGCGGCCAGCTCCCGCTGATACGCTTCCTGCAGCGGTACGATTTGGGCATCGATCAACCGCACCTTCTCATTCTTTTCCGTCATGGTGATCAGCAGCGCTGCTCGCTGCTGGTTTAGACTCCCGATCCTGTCCTGATAACCACGCAGCGTACTGTCCAACTGCACCTCGGTCAAGGACTCCGGGGGAACCCTGGTGGAAAGTTCATAGCGCGTTTGCGCCGCGATCACTTGCGAGTGGGCTTCAGTGAGTCTTTGTTTCGCTTGCGTCAATTGCAAATCTGCGAGGGTGGATATGTCTTGTCCGGCGAACAGGTTTCCCGATGCCTGCACGAAGGTGCGCAGCCGCTCTTCGGTGTCGTGCAGTTTGGTTTTCGTCTCCTCAATCTGCGTCGCCAGCAGTTCGTTCGTCTTTTGCGAACTTTGCGAATGCGACCGTGACGTGTCCTCCACAAACTCAGCCGCCATGGAGTTGAGGAAGCTGGCCGCCACCTGCGGGCTGGTCGACTCGCAACTCAATTCGATGAGTCTGGTTCTGTTGACGGGCCTGGCGTCAAACGTCCCGATCGCCATGTCGAGGGCCCGGCGCGTACTCTCCACGGGATCTCTGGTGGAGGGCTGAAAGTGCTCGCGCAGCCGCGAGAGCACTCCCCTCACCGGCGGGGGGAGCGGGATCACTTCCGACTGCACGCGTTCGGCTCCGCGCCTCCGGAACCGCCCGCTGCGGAGAATGTTGAGTTGCGTCTGCAGATTGACTTCGTTGGATTCGAAGCTGGTGATATCGAGCGAATTCCTCAACCAGACCTCGCTCAACGGGATCACTTCTATGGTCGCGCTGGCGTTGTACGTGGGCAGGCTGTACAGCAGCGTCACCAAGCCCCCCGTTCCTCCCAGAAAAACCAGGATGACCAGCACCAGCCAGTATCTTCGAAGCAGCAGGAAGACATCCACTGGCGCAGACCCCTCTTGGCTTTCCTCGTCCTGGGGCGGGGGCGGACCTGGCACGCGATGCGCTCCCCAGCGCATGGGATCGTCAGCGTCATTCAAAAGACGGATTTCCATGGGTCACTCTTCCGGTTGGGCTGAGCCGTCCGCCGCCCTTACCATCATCGGCTGTCCGTCGCCGCTTGCCCGCGCGGTCGTGGCGCTGTGCTGGCCCCTCAGAAGCGCAGCCAGCGTCTGCACCAGGCCGGTCAACTCGGCCACAGCCTGTTCCAGTTTCTCCACCTTCGGAGTCAGCTCCCGGTCCTCGCGGTCCCGATGACACTCCGCGATCAGGCGCTGCACTGCGTTCCGGGCCAGGTCGGAAACGCTGCGGGCGCCCTCCCGTTCACAGACGCTCACGAACTGATGAAACTCGTCTTCGGAGACGCGAAAGTAAACCAGGCGTTCCCTTGGTTTTAATACGGCCACGGCATTTCTCCCCGGTTGAGGTTGCTTGACGGGCAGACCGAACGTCTGCCGAGCCAGTTTCGGCGCGCTACCGCCCTTTGAGTCCCACGAACGGCTTTCGTTAAGTCAACCTAACCTACAGGATTTAAAGACTAATAAGAAAAGTTCGCTTGGCAGTGGCGACTAGGCTCAGTGACAATTGTCAATTCCCGCATGACATTTGTCAATGAGTTTTCTGACTGTCGCGTACCAGTACCAAAGGGGGCCTATTTAAGGTTTTCGCCAGCTCGACAGCAGTCGCCCCGCCTTGCTGAGAAACCCCGGTGCCGAGCCGATTCCAGCGGCGCGGTGCGCGGAGTGAACACAGAATTCTTACTTAGAAAAGCTTGGCTCGTTCTAACGGATCAGGTTGCTTTAGAACATCCCGGCTTCGGCGCCGCCGGCCTCGGCTCGTGCCGCGTACACCAGACTGCGGTCCGGTTCCGTGGTCTGGGCCCTGGGTTCGTGCCTGGCCGCGTTCTTCTTCAGTCCCCGCTCCACGCAATTGACAAACGCGCTGAGGATCAGCGGATCGAGATGCGCCTCGAAGTCGCGGAAGAAGTTGATGTATTGGTTTCCAATAAGTGGAATCCGCAACTGCCACAACGGCTTCGCGTTCCACCCGGTCCAGTCCTCCAGGACCACCCCCGCCACACTCATGCGCACGCCTTGAAATCCGAATTCCCGCGATCCTTGCGTGATCGTGGTCCAGCACGCGTCCAGGTCGCCTGCCTTCTCGAGGGATTGCTCAAAGTGATGCAGCCGCGTTTCCGCGTCAATGATGCGCCGGAATCCGCCCCGCAGGAACAACCGTCCTGCCTTGGCAAACTCCGCGTATCCGAGATACTGGATGCCCACTCCGGCGGGAATGCAGAACAGGATTACGATCAGGCCGCTAAACTGGTTGTGAAAAGCGCCCACCAGTAACGACGATGCCGCCGCGAAGAAGCACACTCCGTACATCACCAGAACCGCCCCCGTCGGCGTGAACCCTCGTTCCAGCAGCTTGTGATGGATGTGTCCGCGGTCGCCCTGGAAAATCGGTTGGTTGCGCAGGAATCGGCGGGCGATCGAAACCGCCACGTCCAGCAGGGGAATGGAAACGGCAAGCACTGGCGCCATCAGAGCGACCAGGGTCACCGACGTCTGACTCCATAGCGCTCCATAGCAAGCCAGAAGAAAACCAATCAACAGGCTGCCGCTGTCTCCGAGAAAAACCGAGGCGGGATTGAAGTTGTAACGCAGGAAGCCGAGCAGGCAGCCCACCAGCGGCATGGTCGCTAGCGCCAGCGCCATGTTGCCCTGCACCAGCGCGGCTACCAACATCGTCGCGCTGGCGAACAGGCCCACGCCCGCCGCCAAGCCGTCCATGCCGTCGATCAGGTTAAAAGCGTTCGTGCAACCCACCAGCCAGACGACCGTTACCGCGAAACCGATCCAAGGGTACGCAGCCAGAGCGGGGAACTGATGCAGATCCACTCGAATGCCCGCGAAATAGGCGAGCACGCCCGCGGACAAGATTCCCAGCAGCTTTTGCCAGGCGTTTAATCCCCGCAAATCGTCCACAACGCCAGTCAGCAACACCAGTGACGCCACAGCCCCGAGCTTCAAGATCTGAGGCAGCGCGGGATGCAGGATGCTGGCGAACTGGAAGGGCAGCAGAAACACAACCGCGAACGCTCCGACGTAAGCTAGTGCGATCCCAATTCCGCCCACCCTGGGCACCGGCCCGGAATGCTTCTTGCGCTGACCGTCGGGATGATCCAGGAAACCCAGCGCCCCTAGGTGGTCTCGCACCACCGGCGTTAGGAGAAACGATAATAGTAGCGATACTACCCCGAGAGTGATGATTAGAAACAAACTGCAACTCCTCCAGTTTCTTGCACAACGCCTCTCCCACTTCGCTGTGGGTCGGGCTGGCCATGATCGATTTCTTGCTTTCGACTTCTTGGTCTCAGCCTCAGGCCCATAGGTTACCCCATTTCAACTGTCGAATTAATGAAAATGCAGTAACAAGCGGCCCAGAACCAATGGTTTAAGTACTAGTACTACTCCGTTTGCCGGTGGAATACGCAACGTCACTGGACTTTAGTGACGCCACTGGAGTTGGCGTTTCAGCCGCGCGGTTTTTGGAAACCCATCGGGAGGCAAATCGCGAAATTGTAATAGCGGGAGGTTAGCTGCCGTATGACGAGAGGCTGAGCGTGCTGCAATGCCGTATTAGCGGGCGCGCGGGGCCCCATACGCACCGCGCCGCAGCAGTTCCTCCGCCAACAGCCGGCTGAACCGCGCCGCGCCTGATCGAGCGAGGTGCAGATGATCCTGGAAATCGCCTTCGTCGGGGACCCATCCGCTCCCGTCGATGTAGACCGCCCCGGCGCGCTCGACCGCCAGGCGACTTTGTGACCGGAACTCCTTCCACGCCGCCAGGCCGTAGAATCGACTTACGTGCAGAGGATGCATTGGCATTTCGACCACAGTGATCCGGCTGCCGCTCGCTTCCGCTTCCTGGAACAATTCCTGAAGGACAGGGGACAGAAGATCGCCGGATGTCATTTTCTCCCTGCAGTGGCGGGCAAACTCGTTCGAATCGGCGGACTCAAGAAGATTGAAATCGGCGCGGCGGCCGAATTGGTTGGTTTCCTGCCGCGGCATTCCTACCTCTTCCATCGCGCGGCGCATTTTTTCTACCTTCGCCCAAATATTGCTGCGTTCCCGGAGCAATGCGCAGCAACGATAGGTCTGAAATTCCAGCCGGTTCAACAAGTCGAACCTGCCATACCGCAAGGTGAGCTGCGGCTCCAGATAATAGAGCATGGCACGATTGCCAATCAATTCGGAATTTTTCAACGGCACCCCTGTGGTCAACTGCAGATCGCAGAATCCGTAGACCAAGTCCCGTACAGTGTGCTGTCGCAGAGCAAGGCGCGTGAGAGCGAGCTGTTCAATCTCTGTGGTAGCGCCCAAGCCGCCGTTTACGGCGATGACGGAACGGCCCGCTTTCTGAAACGTATCTTGGGCGGCTGTTGGATCAAACCCCGCCGCCATGAGCGAATTTCCTATTCCGAGCACGTCGATTACCGGTCCCGCCGCGTTGATCTTCCGCATCAGTTGCCGAGGCACTGAGTTGGAGGCGGCGCGGCCTACCGCAAAGTTCGCGGCGGCGACCATCACGGCCGTGCAGCAGATTGCAATAATGACTTCGCGTTTCATTCTTTTGACTTCAAAAATCAATGTAGATGAATTTCGAAGACTGTCCTGAAAAAGCCACGATCAAGAGAATCAAGATCGCCCACCAGATTCCCCACCACAGCGGGCTTCTCATCCAGCTTTGCCCGCGCGGAGGAGGGTCATCCGTAACCCCGCTTGCATATTCGAAAATCGCTTTGAACTCTTCGAAAAATTGCAGCATAGTTAACTCACTCGGTGCGCTACTGGCAGCACGCCGTGCCAAGTGAACATCATCCGATCAATAGCCTCCGGTAGAAGAGAACAACAGTGTGTAGATCCATGGTGAACAAGGCGTAGCCTGCCGTTACACATAGGTAAGTAAGTACGCGGCTCGCAAACACCGGGACAGGTTTTTGGCTTGCCGGACCGAGCCAGCCGCGCCAGATCTTATGTGCCACTAGCAGCAACCCATGGTATAACCCCCACGCGATATAGTGAAGCCCAGCTCCATGCCAAAGGCCGCTAATCAGCATGGTGGTCACAATGACGACATAGATGTGTGGCTTCCAGGAGCCGACGCGCAAACGCGCCACAGGGACAAAAACGTAGTCGGTGAGCCAGCGCGTCAGTGACATATGCCAGCACGCCCAAAAGCGCTGGATGTTGCGGCGGCCATAAGGCCAGTCGAAATTTTCGGGAACCCGGATGCCAAAAAGACGGGCCGAGCCGATGGCGATATCTGAATAAGCCGAGAAGTCGGCGTAGATCTTGATTGAATATGCAAAAAGCCAGAGCACGAGGGCGCCGCGGCCGGCCAGCCGAATATCGCGCGCATTCAGGTGATCTGTCCACGCGCTGAGCACATCGGCGATGGCAAACTTCTTCGCCAAACCCGTCAAAATGCGCGTGCCACCAGTCAGCCAGTCTGAAGTCCAGTTTTCCGGTTCCGCGCGCAGTTTGGGGAGGAAGTCCTGATACCGCTTGATGGGACCGGCAACCATGGTTGGGAAGAACAAAATAAAGGCGAGATACTCGGCCAAAGTGCCCGGCTCGGTGCGGTTGTATTTGCGGTCCCATGCGTAGTGGTAGAACTCAAAGGTAAAGAAAGAAATTCCGAGTGGGAGAAAGGCGCCCTGCCAACGCAGCGGGTTCGCATGGCGCCAGAACAGAAGTCCGGCAAAGAAGTTCCAATATTTGAAGATACCCAGAAACACTAAGCCTTGAAGAAGACCGAGAATGCACCAGCGCGATCTGGGCGTGTACAAGCGGCTGGTGATCGATTCCAACAAAAAGATGCCGAGACACAGCGCGCCGGCAGTACCGGCCATCGAGTAGGCGAAATACAGAAAGAAAAGGCTGCCGAAAACCGCAATGATCCAGGGGCGAAGCTTAGCGCTCGAGCCACGGTACAGGATTGCGGAAGGAAGCAGGAAAAGCAAATAGTAGACAAAAGTATTGAATATCATTCCGACTCGTCAAGCAAACGCCTCGTTGGTTGATCTGCTGCCGATCGGTGGAGAGTCAGTGTAATACACCAGGTCAGTACGCGGTTGGAGGCGGCATGGGCGCTCGTGTCAACTGCTCAACGCTGCGCCTTTCTTATTGTGAGATCGACAAGGTCGCCCACCGTCTTCAGGTCCTGTAGTTCGCCGAGGTCGAAGCGCACTTTGAAATGACGCTCGACCATCTCGATGATCTCGATATGCGCAACCGAGTCCCAGCTCGGTGTGTCCGATGCACTCGAGCTGCGGGTTACGGCAAGAGCCGGGTTGTCCAGGGCTTCTTGAAAAATAGGCTGCAACTCGGCCAGAACGCTATCCGGGGTCAAGTTAGGCATTTGCGTACTCCGTCACTCGGATATGTTGATTCTTACGTTTGTAGTTTGCCGGATCGAGCTTCCAGACTGTAGCACGTTCGGGCAGCTCCGGATTCTCGTTCACATGCGGCTCAAAGCCCAGTTTGGGGTAGAAGTCAGCTACCATGCCGTTCTTCGGGGTTGGCACGTAGTATCCCAAGATACGTCTGATTCCAGCGCTCAGAGATCGTTCAACAACAGCATCGAGCATAGCGACTTCCATATCGCGCTTCAATACGCGGCAACTCATCAGCCAAAGATCCATGTGCAGCGCATCCAACTCACGTCGGCCGAGCACGATCGAGATCAGCCCGTTGTCTCCGAAGCGATCGCTGAGTTTGCCATATAGCGCTATGTAGCGCGGATCAGATGAGATCGCTTCCATCTCGGCAAGCGTGTAACGCCGCGTGGTCAGGTTGAACTGGTTGGTCTTGTTCGTCAGTTGCGCAATGCGCTCCAAATACCAGGGTTTGAAGTGATCAATCTCCGCCACCATCTCAAGGGAGTCAAGGTACTCACCATAGTTGGCGAATGTCTGCTTAAAAGCATCTCGCCGGGAGTTGTCGGCATAGAGGGCGGCACGTTCGAGGTCCTCCTTGGAGAGTGCAATAGGCTCGAAGTATCGTCCCCGCTCGATGATTTCCGCGAATCGTGAAACATCGCTGCCAACATCCGGTACCGCGACTTGAGGCAACTGTGCTTGCACGATGGCACGCTCGGCTGGGTTGTCATCCACGAAAACGAAGCTGTCGACCCCCAGGTTGAGCTCGCTGGCTATCTCGTGGATATTTTCATGCTTTGGGTCCCAATTGGCCTTGAAGCAGGAGATGTCTTCCAGTTTAAGGATGGAGCTGGGATGCTCAAAACCCAGTTTCGCGATTCCTTCCGTGTTCTTCGAACAAACCGCCAGAAGAACACCCCGGTTGCGCAGCGAAAGACAGTACTCCTGAAACGCAGTGTACGCCTCAGCCACTGGTGTCTCACGGCCAATCTGGATCCTCTCGACCCCGTCGTCTCCAATCACCCCGCCCCAAAGCGTATTGTCAAGGTCGAGTACGAGAACCTTCCGGCTTTTGCCGTACATCGCTCGAACGATCGACGTCAAGGAACGCGCCACTTCCAGATTGGCTTCTGCCGTGAGCAACAATTTGTAATTCCAGTAGCGATTCCAATCAAACCAGTTCTGCACCCCGAGTCGCGCGGAAATCCCGTGGACATCCTGCATGATCAGCTTCGGCCGCTTCGCTGCTTCCTGGGCAAAGGCCACGTTCATCTGCATTAGAAAGCGGCTCAAGCCGCCGTACGCAACCGCGTCCATGTTCCCGAGAATTGCGTAGGGTGGTGTTTCAAAATTGCTTTGAATAACCTGGCAGCCGATGTTGCGTTCGAGCGAGTTCCAGATTTCTAGAAAAGTTCCTAGCTCCCTTCCGACAGACTCGTTGAACTGCGCCTCTGTACAGCCGATTGGCGGGGCAAGACGTACATTGCGGCAGGAGGTGTGGATATAAACCAAATCCGGCGTAAAGTCGATCAGTTCCTGTGAGTCCTGCACTGCGTCTTCATAGAAACGCCCATACTCAGACTGATAAAAAGCAGGTCGAAAACCGCTGGACAACAACAGAAGTTCAAGGAAATTGACCAGTTCGTTTGTGGTCGAGCCGCCCAGTACAGCAACCCGGAGATCTTTGAGTCCTTCTGCTGCGAGAAGCTCCTTCCGTAAGCTCCTCCGGCGCATCATGATCTCATTGATGTGGCAGAAAGAAAAATCAAGCATTACCAAAATATTATCAAACGGTTTATTGCATGCACTGGTTGCGACTCCAGCCGGTCGTGACCACGAACTTGCAGTGGCTCACGCACAGCAGATGGTCTTCGCGCATCATCCGCGGCATCCGTTCATGGCTGGTAGCGATACTACCCCGAGAGTGATGATTAGAAGCAACCTGCAGTTCCTCCAGTTTCTTGCGCTACGACACCCCCACTACGCCGTGGGTCGGACTGTCATTATCGATTTCGGTTTCGACTTCCGCTCAGCCTTAGGCCCACAGATTACCGTACTTGAGCGATGGAATGGATGAAAATGCAGTGGCCAGCGTCCCAGAACCGACACCTCAGGTACTGGTACTACTTGGTTATCTATAGACATCACTGGACTTAGCGAGGTTCCCTCGGTTCGCTTTTCAGCGTGCCAGGTGTTTGGAAAGGCGCCGGGACGTAAATCCCGCCCCATAGGCGAACCGCATCATGGGCCCGAAGCTGTTGGCGGAGGCTGCGCCGATGAAGTACAGGCCCGGCATCGACGACTCAAAGTTCGCGGACAATATGGGAGCGCGACCGAGCGATCGGATTCCCATCCAGACATCGGAATCGAGGAACGCCACCCGGCGGAGGTCCACCTGGTAACCGGTAGCCGCGATCACATGATCGGCCGAAACCGTCCGCGGGATGCCGTCTCCGTTATTGAGCTGAAGGTGAACCCGATCGTTTTCGACGCTGGCGCTTCCGATTCTAAGGCCGGTGTGCAGCCCAACTTTGCCCACCACTTGCTCCTTGACGAACCAACCCGCGGCCGGACCAAGGTGCCGGCGAACCACTTCCACCCGAAACCGTTGCGGCATTTTGTGAAAGACGAGCGGCGCGCTCGTGCAGAGAAGGGACCGCCACCCAGGCCCAAGGCCGGTCATCGGAGCTTGCACTCGATCCAGGAAAGGCCGCGGCATGGGACCCGGTGGTTCGTGGAAATGAATCTTGGAATCTCGCGCGATCACTTGCACCGCTGCTCCCGCCTGGTGCAGTGCAGCCGCCACATCCAGGGCCGAGGCTCCCGCGCCAATCACCACCACCTCGCGGCCCTTGAACTGCTCGAATGTGCAGTGCCGCGAACTGTGGGTAACGAATTCCTCAGACAGCTCCGCCAATGCCGGCGGAATACTCTGAAAATGGCTGATTCCCACCGCCACCACAACCCTCCGCGCCGCGGCAGTCTCTCCGCCTTCCAAACCAATCTCGAATCCCGCCGACGTTGGAAACAGCGAGGTCACCAGCTTCTGTTCCAGCTCCGGCACAAACCGCCGTTGAAACTCCAGACCGTAAGAGGCAAACGTAGCGCGCGGAACGGGCCAACCCAAGTCGGCATAAGGAAGGCCTGTGCTTTGGCAGTAGTTTCCTAGCGTAAACGCACCATCCGGATCGTAAAGCGAGGACGCAAAACCTTCCGACTTGAGCCGCATGTCTTGCGGCATTTGCGTCCGCCAAGTATCCATGGGCTTGCCGAAAATGCGAAACTCGACCCCGCGCGCCTTCAGATGAGCGGCGAGCGAGAGCCCGTAGGGCCCGGGTCCTATGATCGCTACGTCCGTCATGTCCAATGCGATCCTTCCACTGACATCAGTTTTAAGCCGGTTGTTTGCTTTCTCACCCGTGTGCTACGGTAATCTGTTACCTTGAACGATAGCAGTTGGGCAAACACAATTTCAATCGGGAGCAAAACACTTCGGTACCAGCCATACTGCTGACCAACACAACCTGGTGGCCCTGTGCGTCACGTTTGGCCATCGCCCTAACTAAGGCCGGCTGCGCTGTTTCAGCGGTTTACCCTGTTTACGGGCACCCCTTAGCAAAAACCAACGCCATTCAGCAAAGACATCCTTACAGTGCCCTCCATCCGGTTAATGCCTTAGCCGAAGCCATCCGGGCCGTCAAACCGCACTTGGTAATTCCTTGCGACGATCGTGCGGTGCAACATCTTCACGAATTACACGATCAAGAAAGCAGGATCTCCGATAGCTCAGTGTGCCAACTGATCGAGCGCTCGCTAGGTGCTCCGGCGAGTTATCCGATAGTGTCCGGCCGCTACCAGCTGCTCAAGATTGCCTTGGAGCAGGGGCTTCCAGTGCCCGATACCGACCTTGCAATTGCGGGCCACGCCCTCAGCTCTTGGGCCCCACAACAGGAGTTCCCGTGGGTGGTGAAGGCCGATGGGACCTGGGGCGGCCATGGCACCCGGTTCGTTCGCGATCTGAAGGAAGCCGAAGAGGTTGTTCGCCAAATGAGCCGGCCTCTCGACGCCGGCCGCGCGGTTAAGCGTTTGATAGTGGACCGCGACCCGTTCTGGATTTTGCCGTGGCGCAGTGGTTCTATCTCGCAAGTGGTTCTTCAGTCCTACGTCAAGGGCTACCCCGCCAACAGCGCCGTCGTGTGCTGGAACGGCAAGGTGCTGGCCGGGATTGCCGTCGAGGTAGTCTGTGCATTGGGTGAAACGGGATCTGCCACTATCGTCCGCGTAGTGGACAATCCCGGCATGATGCGAGCGGCGGAACAGGTAGTGGCCCGGCTGGGGCTCTCGGGTTTTCTTGGTTTTGACTTTGTGATTGAAGCACGCACCGGAACGCCGTATCTGATCGAAATGAATCCGCGGGTTACTCCGCTATGCCACCTGCAGCTTGGGCCCGGCCGCGACTTGGTGTCGGCGATTACCGCGAAACTCACCGCAGACGAGCTTGCGGAAATGCCCCCGCTCGTCCAAAACAAGATGATCACTTACTTCCCGCAGGCTTGGCACCAGAATAAACACCAGAAACTCCTGGCATGGAGTTTCCATGATGTTCCGTGGGAGGAGCCGGTGCTGGTGCGGGAACTGCTCCGGCTGCCATGGCCGGACCGCAGTATGCTGGCGCGGCTATCGGCGAGCGTTCGCCGCGTCACTTTCGACAGGAGAAAAACGCGCAGTGCCGTCTTCGAGGCGCCTGTTGCGGCATCCGAGCTCGCCCCCAGCCCCGCATCCTTTCCGGCGGACCCACGGAAACCTCCTGCCGTTGTGCCCCTCCGGCAAAATGGCTCAAAGCATCCGTTATTTTTGATTCATGGAGTAGATGGGCAAATTGGCCGCTTTTATAGCCTGATCCGGCATCTGGAGACGGACCAGCCTGTGTACGGAATCCTAGCTCGGGCGCTTCTCGGCGAGCGAACCGCGCCGAATCGGATGGAGCAACTGGCGGCGTACTATCTCAAGCAAGTCCAATCCGTACAGCCCGTCGGGCCATACCACTTGCTCGGATTTTCTTTCGGGGGATATGTGGCTTTTGAGGCGGCTCGGCAATTGCAATCTCGAGGAGAGTTGGTCGGAATGGTCGGCATGATCGACACCCTTCCCATGCGATCGGGATGGCGTCCCGCCGTATTGCATCCTGCTGCGGCGACACAGGACAATCCGCAACCGAACGAGCGAACTGTCACCGCCGCGTTTCACGCGAAAAAGATGTTGCAGTCCGGTGGTCTCAGTTATGCAAAGGATAAGCTACGTGCGCGCGGCCTGCGAACGATCTATGCTTGTCTGGATTCGGCAGGTCTGCCCATCCCCGCCTTCCTGCAAAGCGCCACTGACCTCAATTGGTTCGCCGCGGTCCGATACGCGCCTCAGCCGTTCTCGGGAAAGATCACCCTATTCAATGCGGCTGGTTCGCCCGAACGGTCCCGCGCCACCTACGACCTATGGTCAGCACTGACTGGCCGGAACATCGAGCTACACGAGATCCCCGGACGGCACGAAGATATATTTGGCGAGCCGCAGGTTAGATCCCTGGCCATCCAGGTTACCGAATGCCTGGCAAAGGTTCAGTAGCTCGGGTACCATTTGCTGGTTCCGTTGTCGTAGCACATGGTCAAGGCCCTGCTGACGGTTGCGGTGGAAGCCAGCGCAATGTTGCCCGTCGTGCCGGTGGTCCAGGCGCCGTCTGGAATGAAGACAATGCACCCGCCCATGCCACTCACGGTGAAATTCGCCGGAGCGGTTATAGCCGTAATCTGCGTTGTGCCAGTGACATGATGCATCGGGCTGGTTGGAGTAATCGTTGACGCAGATGCGAGCGCTGCGCCCACTGCCTGCGCATTGGTCGTGGCGCACGCCCCGTCGCCCCGAAGGTACGTCGTGCCATTGCACGCGCCGACACCGGTGTACGAGGGCAGCCTGAAAACCGCGCCGTCATAATAGATCCAGTAGGGCCGCCCAGCCACGATCTGGCCTGCGCTTGGCACGGTGGCTCCGTCTGACTGCGCAATGTTCTTGGCCCCCTGGCCGTCAACGTTCAAAGACGGTTGCGTACTGGTGTTCGTCGTATCCGCAACAAGCATCAGCCACATTCCCGCGGTGTAACTGGTAAGTGCCGCGGATGCGCTGAGACTGCACGTGTACGATGTCGTCCCGTTCGTAGAGCTGCAGAACCATGGCTTATCGGCCTGCGCGTTGGCATTGGTTAGCGCGACCGCGGTGTTGAGGCTGGGGGTGCAGTCCACGCGATTGTTGGCCGAGTTGTTAGCACAGGTTTGCAAAAGTCCCGCTCCACTGATGAGGTTCAACCCGGGTTCGGACGCGACAGAAGCGCCGTTTACAGAAAGATTCAGACTGCCCGCCGCCCCGCCGCCCCCAATGCCTCGCTGGGTGAAGTAGTTGGCGCCATTCGAGAACACGCGAACACCTTGATTGGTGGATAGTGCCAATGTTGCCGCGCCGTCGATGGTCGAAGTCGTCGGAGTGATGGTCCAAGCACCCGCGCCCGTATTCTCAACGTCCACATACCAGCCATTGGGAAAGCTGCTGCCCGCCTGAGGGAGTGTCAGAACCTGCGCCGCCCCGTTCGAAAGCGTCAATAGTTTCCCCCAATCGCTCGATGCGACCGTGTATCCGGCGCCGCTTTGCGCGTTTGGTGCCACTACCACCCCGGCGCCGGACATCTTGGAAGGATTGCTGACCATGATGAACTTTGCCGACGTGTCGTCGTACTGGAGCCAGTAGTAGCCGCTCGCCTGGATCGCTCCGGGGGCGACCGCCGCGCCGCTTTCACTGACGATGGTTTTCGCCCCCAGGCTGTTCACATTGATGGTCGGAGTAGTGGTCGCGTTCGCCGCTGATGCCTTGAAGCAAACCGTTAGGTACCGGGTGAGGGAGCTGGGCACTGGTGTGAGGGCAACGGCGTAGGTGTCGGCTATCCCGGTGTCATTGGCGCAAACAGGCGCACCCTGTTGCACCTGTTTTTGCGTAGCCATCACCGTCATGTCCGCGCCGATGGTGACGGATCCTCCTGCTGGCGCCACGGTAACGCCGGTTCCGGCAGTCAGGCTCGGCGGTTTCATCTCCGCCGGAAATACGTCGAGATTATATGTTCCACCGGCAGCATTACTGGAAAGCACCCGCCCGATTACTTGGCCGCTGGTTGGATAGTTCAACGATCCTGTGTCGTGGCAATCTCCCGCCGTCGTGGAGGAAATCTGCACGTAGTCGCCCGCCACAGTTGCCCCGTCGAACACACATGCGACGACGCCCATATAGCTGATGGTTGCCGGTCCTGTTGTCCCTGCGCCCGCGGTGGTAATCCCGATCGCTCCGCCGGTATCGCCTGCACTGCTGACAATCGCGGTCGAAGGCGTGCCCGTGAGCTTGGTCAGGGTATTGATTGTCGTTCCGGTCGTGGTAGCGTTGGCAACCGTGAGGGCCGTTTGCCCCGAGCCGCTGCTGGTGGTGCCGCAGATAAGGGCTCCGGTGGCCGAGTTGAAGTTCAGGTGATTGCCGCCGGAATCCAGACAACCGGGAATCGCGGTCCAACTCCATTGCGATTGCCCGCTGGTGGGAGCCGGGAAAAGCATAATGCTGTTGGCGGCCGGACTGGCGTTGGGAAACACCAGGGAGAGCGAACTCGTGATCGAGTCTAGTGCTTCCCAGCCCACCGTCGTGATCCCATTCGTAGGCAGTTCGCCCAGAGCGAGCTTTCCGTGAGAACTACCGCCGCTGCCGGCGGTAATCGTTCCTGGCGTCGTTACGTTGTTGGAAGCATCAATCGTGACCCCGGTGGCCTTCGGCGCAACACCAGCCCCGCCGCCCACCACCACGCCGTTGACCCCCAATGCGGCGGACGAACCCATGGCGTTCGCACCGGAGAAGTAGGGAATACCGCCGCTCGTGCCGGAGGGCGTGAGCGTCAGCGTGCCGCTCGCGGTCACCGGTGATCCGGAGATGGTGAAGACGTTGTTTGAGGTGGTCAGGCCCACGCTCGAAACACTGCCTCCACCCGGGGCCGTCCACGTGTTCGCCGCGGTGCAGACCTTGAGGACATTCGACGTGGTGTTGTAGTATTGCTCGCCCACGGTGCAAGCCGCGGGATCTGCCGCCAGCTTGCGCGCGGGAATAGTCTGGCCCGCATTTGTAAAGTCGACGACCGACGAGGGCGCCGCGACCACCCCTCCCGAACTCACCTGCGAACGAACGGCATGACTCGCGCATCCGAAGCAGGCGATGAAGCAATATACTCGACGCAGACTATTTCGATTCATTGGGAGGCCTCTTATGAGGGGGAATCGGCGACAAAAGAGCCGTAGGCGTTCGTTGCCTACAAACTAGCATGCCGGGTCAACCCGGGCGGCGTTTCGGCACGGGAGTTAGCGAGCTAACTGCCTCAAAACCCGCCATATGTCACACACACCCGTGGCGTGTGATTCGACCAGCTAGACGCGCCCGTTGTCAGATGAATTCGCGCGGGCCGGCGAACCGCGCCTAACTGCGATTGTGCTGCCGGTTGGAAACACGCCCGGTTCCGGACCGATCGCGAAAAGCGTCTTTACGGGATTGCGCGCGCCCCGAACCACATCGCAACGGCGCCTCCGCTTCGAGAGTCTGGGCGAGGTTTGCGGCGAGGGCGCTGATGGTCGGATACTTGAACAGATCAGTGAGCAGAATTTCCCGATGCAGCGTTTCCTGGAGTGCGATGGCGACTTGTGCCATCACCAGGGAATTTGCTCCCAGATCGAAAAAATTGCCGTGCGTATCGACGGTCTCCAGTTGCAGTGCTTGCCGGAAGATATTTCCAACGGTCTCTTCCAAACTCGTGACTGGCGCCTGGCCGGAAACGGCAGTGGCGAGTGGGAGCGCCGCCAGGGCCTTTTTGTCGATCTTGCGATTTGGTGTCTGCGGCAGCGAGTCCACGATCACAAAAGCTGAGGGCACCATGTGGGCCGGGAGCCTGTGCTGCGCGTATGCGCGGAGCTCGATGACGGTGACAGGACGCTCGCCGGGCACGAGCCATGCCACCAGCTTCTTTTCTCCCGGCGCATCTTCGCGTACCACCACTGCGATTGCCCGAACGTCCGGGTGTTGGCCTAATATCGCTTCGATTTCCTCCGGTTCGATGCGGAAGCCCAGAATCTTTACCTGATTGTCGATTCTTCCCAGAAATTCGAGGTCGCCGTCCGGCCGGTAGCGGGCGAGGTCGCCTGTGCGATACATGCGATTCGAAGACTCCGTCCGGAACGGGTCCGGCAGGAACTTATCGGCGTTCAGCTCGGGCCGGTTGAGATAGCCCCGCGCGACACCCGCTCCACCGATGAATAGTTCACCCGGCGCGCCCAATGGCGTCGGCCGCAAATGCGCATCGAGGATATAGATTTGGGTGTTTGCAATGGGCCGTCCGATAGGGATCACGGCCTCATCTCGCACGATGCGATGCGCCGCCGACCACACCGTGGTTTCGGTTGGACCGTACAGGTTGAAAACCTCGCCGGAAACCGCCTGGCGGAGCTGCGCCACGAGGCCCGATGGCAGCGCCTCGCCGCCCAGCATCAACTTCCGGAGGCCGCGCAGCGATTGGAGAGATTCCTGGCCGGAGATCAGGAAGCGGGCCATGGAGGGTGTGCACTGTAAGTGGGTGATGTGGCGATTTCGGATCTGCGCGGCAACGGAGTAATCTCCGCTCGAAGCCAGTTTCTCCGACTCGGCCTGCACCACCACCGTGAATCCGCGCGCCAGTGTCCAGAACAGCTCCAGCACCGAGATATCGAAGGAAATGCTAGTGACCGCCAGCCATACACCAGCTTCGCGGCCGATTACCTGATCCATCCCGGCAAAAAAATTGCCCACCTGCCGGTGCTCCACCTGCACGCCTTTGGGCTTGCCTGTGGAGCCGGATGTGTAGATTACGTAAGCAATATTTTGCCCCTCGACTGGCGATGCGGGAAGCTCCGCGATCTTGGGCTCGTCCCACACCGAGCGTATCGGGACAACGTGCGTGCGAGCGTCCGGGAATCGTGCGGCGAGGTGTTCCTGCGTCACCACGATCGGAGCGCGAGAATCCTCGAGCATGAATTGTGCGCGTTCCGCGGGAAACGCCGGATCCAACGGAAGGTAGGCGGCGCCGGATTTTAAAATGCCCAACAACCCCACCATCATTTCCAGAGATCGCTCCACGCAGATGGCTACGATGCCATCGGGTGCCGCGCCCAGCGCGCGCAGACGCGCGGCCAGCCGGCCTGCCTTCTCATTCAACTCCCGATAGCTGAGCCGTTGCTCGCGGAAAATGACCGCTGTGGCATCCGGCGTGCGCGCTACCTGCTCTTCGAACCAATGGTGAATGCATGTACCGTCGCTGTAATCGGTTTGCGTGTTATTCCGGTCGATTACGAGGTCGCACAATTCCGCGTCCAGCATGAGCGGCAAAGCCGAGAGGCAATCTAGCGCGCATGCCGGCATGCTCTCGAGAACGGTCTTGGTGTGCCGCAGGACCCTGGGGATAGCACCCTCACAGAATCGGGCGCCATCATACGTGGCCGCGATACTCAGCTCGGGAGAGACAGTGACGTGCAACAGCAGGGGAAGCTGGCTGGATATTCCAGGTGCATCGAAATGGATGGCGCTCTCGAATAGGGGAGCACCGTCAAGAGCGCTACTCCAATCGGGAACTGTCCCCGTGGCTGTTGTTGCTTGATTGGCAAGCGTGTCCGTGATCTCGGCAAGCCAGGGCAGCAACAATCGTCCTCCGTTGGCCCGCACCCTTACGGGAAGGATCTCTGATGAGGCTGCAGCCCGCGGGTCTAGGATTCCGAAGACCACGTCCTCTTCGCCGCTATAGCGGCTGAGCACAATGGCCCATGCACCCGCAACGATGGAACGCAGCTCGAAGCCATGTTTCGCGGCAAAGGAGCGCAGGGTTGCGGATGCCTCCGCGGACAGATGAGCCTCTGCGAACCCGCTGGGCGCATCGGTGCGGTCGCCTGATCGGGCTGCTCCCGGAAGAGGTGTGGGCGAGCTGAAGCCTTCTAGTATCCGCTGCCAGAAAGTGCCTACCATGGACCCTCAAGAATGAGGCTTATGACACAAGTATAAACGCCGCGGATCTAAGGTTTTGTCGAAAGACGCGAAGAAAGCCAGGACGAGGCAAAACGCCTGCCACATCCAAAAGGAATCAGGCTTTCAGGGGCAAGTGGCTACGCGTCGGAACGGCGTGCGGCTTGCATTTTCCGGAACACCATGGAGCCAGCCAGCAACAATCCCATGAGCATGAAAGCCACGTGGCGAGGCTCGGGAACCACGGTGATCTGCTCCTGGAAGCCGCCGCACAGAAGCCCTGTTCCGGAGGCACACGATGACATGGTCGTGGAGCTCACGATGCGGTAGTTGGCGAGGAATGAATCGCGGCTAGTTGAGCCATTGCCCCCCGTAGCGGAATACCATTGTGCGGCCCCTTCCAGAGCGTTGTCGGTGGAAGTGTTGTAGACGGCGGTGAACGTCTTTGGATCGAGCATGTCCCAAATGGCCTGCTGGATGCCGTTGTTGCTGGCATTGTTGCCACCCGGGAGGTTGTACTGCGACACCAAATAGGCAGCCATCTGGTACCGGCCGAGATCCGTAGCGTTGTTGATCGTACTGGCGTCGGTCAGATCAACGAACGAAGTATTCATCTGGCTCCAAGCGCTACTGGCAACATTGCCGAAACGGGTATAACCAAGAGCAGTGCTAGTGGTGCTACTGGTGATTGTGGTCAAATACGCGGAATAATTCTGCGTCGGAACATAAATGTCGTTCGCAAAGTCCACACAAAAAATCTCGATAGATTGCGTCTTGTCGAGTGTGGCCTGAGCTCCGCCGCCGCCACCGTTCAACTGAAAGTTATACGAGTTTGTATCCAGAATGTGGGTTTGCGGCCCGGCACTGACGACCGCACCGCACGACAACAGAACCGTCGTGATCAGACTAAAACGCCCCAAGGTCATCACTTCCTCCGATGCATGGACAATTGTGTTCTTCTTTTTATTACAACTCTGCACTCCTTGTTAGCATGACCGTTGTACTCGCTTCCTGTCAACACATTACAGAACAGTTAAAGGCCAAGCCGGCCGGGTTTCGTACTAGTACCCGCCCAAGCCCAAACGGCTCAGTTCTGGCCCAGCAGGCGTCTCACCCTGGCCTCGTCCGCCAGTGAGGGATCCGCAGCGACGGCTGTGCGTAGTTCATGCTCGCCCTGCTCGCGTTTTCCGCTTTGCAGAAGAGCCAGGGCGAGATGATAGCGAAAGCCGGCATCATTGGGGAATCGCTTCAAGAGTGTCTGGAAAACTTGTAGGGCGCTGGCGTTATCATGCTTCTTTAAATAAATAAATCCGACCGTATCCGCGTATTGTGAATTGCCGGGAGATTTGGACAGCGCCTTCTGGGAAAGCGCCAGCGCGTCATCCAGATCCGCCCCGGCATCGGCTTCGAGGTAAGCGAGATTGTTGAAAAGGTCCGGATCATCCCCACCCAATTCGAGAGCACGGCGGTAGCTGGCTTTCGCCTGTATCGTGAGGCCGGATGCCTGTTGCGCCGCAGCCAGACGGCCGACCGCTCGCCAGTCGGCCGGAGCCAGATCGGCGGCTGTCTGGAACAGGGAGAGGGACCGCGGCAGATCGCCCTTGCGCTGATACAGCTGGCCGAGCTCGGTGCAGGTCTGCTGATCGCCGGCGCGCCTGCCGAGCAGCTGCTCGTATTGCTGAATCGCCAGATCCACTTTGCCGGCCCGAGCCGCGGTGGCCGCCACAAGGCTGCGCACCGCGATGGAATCCGGGAAGCGGGCTAATTCCGCGTTTAACAGAACCAGCGCTTTTTCCGTTTGCCCCTGCGCCGTGTACAGTTCCACCATTCCCTTGAGTGCGCGAAAATCGCCGGCTTTTGGCTGGTAAAGTTGGCGGAATAGCTTCTCTGCTTCCGGAAATCGCCTCAGCAAGACATCCAACATTGCCAATTGCAACTTTGCCTCGGTATACCCGGGCTGATCGCGGACCAATCGGTTGTACTCGACATGCGCCTCATCCAGCCGGTCCAGGCCTACCAACGCCGTAGCGTGCAGCAACCTGGCATTGCGCAAGCCAGGCTGAAGCTCCAGAATGCGCGCGGAGTATTCCAGGCTCTTCTGAAATTTCCTGGCAGTCGAATTCAGCTCCGCCAGTGCGAGAAGCGCCGCGGCGTTTCCCGGCTGCTTGCGAATGACCTGCTCGAACTGCCTTGTGGCTGGATCGGGCATGCCGTTCAACGAATAGGCACGGCCGAGCTGAAACGTGATGGCGGTATCCTCGGGAGACGATTGCGCGAGGCCCTGGAGATCCCGAAGAGCGAGAGCCTTGTCGGCCGCGTCACTCGAGTCCAGCAGCAGCAAGGCGCGCATCTTTCTCAGTTCGGCCGCATCCGCGTGTTGCCGGAGCGCGTCGCCTAACAGAGCGATCGCCTCTTTGGGCCTGCCTTGCGATGTGAGGACTTGGGTTTTGCTCGCGGCAAAGGCCAGTTGCTCTTCCGGGTGGGCCTTGAGACCCAAATTGAGCGCCTCGCTCGCGCGTTCCAATTGATGATTTCGCTGATAAAAATTCGCGGCGCCCGCGTACGTCCGCCAGGGAATTTTGTCCCCGGCCAACATCCCGTCCACAATCTGGAACGATTGTGCCCGCCTACCGGTCCGCCAGTAGTGCTCCGCCAATTGCAGAACGGAATCCGGGTCCTGGGGATTGTTGGCGATCTTGAGTTTCAGCAAAGACTCGGCATCGCCCGCGTGGCCGGTGGACATCTCGTAGGCGTACAGCACGTCGTAGACTGACGCGAACGTCTTGTGCGACTCGATCAGGCCAGCGGCAGTTTGCTGCGCTTCCGGGTAACGCCCGGCCAGCAGAAGGGCCTGCGTCAGGCCGAGCACCACGTCGGGCTGCGCGGGATCCGCCGCGTGGGCCCTTTGGAAAAAAGAAATGGCTTCCTCCGGCTTGCGGTCGCTGAGCGCGAGGTACCCGCGAAAACGCAGCCCGGCGAACGATTGATGGTTTTTCGCCAGCAGCCGTTCCGCGATGGAGGAGATTTTTTCATAGACCCGTGCGTTCTTGCTTGTCTCGATTAAATAGTCGCCCAGGTACAGATTGCCTAACTCAATCTGCGCTTGGTCCAACTCCGGATTCAGAGTCACTGCGCGGATGAACGACTCGTACGCGGCGGCATAATTCCCGTTTGCCCGCTGCGCCAGCCCCAGTTTGTAATAGGCTTCCGCGGATCGGGGATCCTTTTGAATGGCCTTGCGATAAATCAGGGCGGCCTCCGCATATTTTTGGGCGGAGAAGAGGCGGTCTGCTTGCGCTACGTAGTCGCGCGACGAGTGGCATCCAATGGCCAGCACAACGAGCGCCGCGATTGCGACCGCGCCCAGATTTCTCATTTGGCCCCCGCAGTGGCCATTTCGACCGACAGATTAAACGGAATCTCGACCACCACGTCCACATCCACCGGCATTCCACCTCGCGTGGCCGGTTTGAATTCCCACGACTGCAAATCCTGAATCACGGCTTGTGCCACGGCGGGAGGAGCGCCGCTCACGAGCGAAACATGATCCACGGTGCCATCCCGCTTGATGACGGCCGAAACCTGCACCCGCCGTTCCACATGGTTGGCGCCAACCACGGCGCTGACCGGCTCCAGCTTGCGGAAAGGCACCGGCGCATGCATGGACGGAGCGTCTCCGGGCTTTTGCTCCCGCTCCGCGAACCAGACAATCCAGTCACCTCCATAGGCCGGCAGATTCTCGATGGGGACCACCAACGTGTAGACAGACCGGCCTTGGAATCGAGCATCAATGGCTGCCGGTATGGTGCGGGACGACGGCCGCAGCGGCACCGATAACGTCGACACCGGTATAGTGCGAACGGTTTCCGCATAAAGAACCGCCCGGCGGCTCACGTTGGCCACCGGAGCGGAATTGATTCTGCCCTCGTGAATACTGAGATCCGGTACGCTGAGAGCGCCTGCGCCACCATTTTCTCCGCTGGCCGGCTCGCCGAGCTCGGGAGCCTTGGCAAAACGGCCGGGGCGCGCGCCGTCGGGCAGAGGCCCGTTCAGCTCTCCCGCCGGATGCAAGCCGGCGATGGCGATATCGACATTGCCGTTGCCCGTGCTTGCGGTTGTACCCAGGGTTGTGTTCGGTGGGGGAGCGATGCTGGCCGCGAACGACGGAGATCCCAAGCCTTCGGGCAGTGTGGATCGCACTCCTCCCGAGGCGCTCGCCGAAAGACTGGCGGCCGGCGCGGCCATAAGCCCCACACCAGTGGAGCGGGCTGGGCGCTCCTGCGGAGGTGGCGGGAGGAACGTCTTGCGGAACTTCAATGCCGCAAGCGCGTCCGGAGCCAGCTTGGTTCGCAACGTGTTTGGGACATCCGGAGCGTCCAGCATGGCGGCTTGGACAGGCGTACGATTCCGCGGCGTTAACGGCGGCGGAACGAAGGCCTTGCGAGGCGCCTGCGGAGCCGCAACTTCCGCCTGTTCGGCGTGGTGCACGTCCCCTTTGGCATCGGGGGGCGAGGGATTCGCCGGCCCCAGCTTTTTCCGCAATTCTGAAGGCGGTGGCGGCGGCAACGCGATATTCGCTCGGGCAATCAAATTGGGCAACGCGAGGTCTCGAGGAAGTTCGATTTTCGGAAATGGCTGCCAAATAAATTGCTTTTCCGACTTGGCATTGGGAGACGCCGCAATCATGGTCTGGCGCGACAATTCCGTTCCCCTGGGCTTTAAAGAGCTGCCTGTTTTTCTAGCCGCCGTCACCTCAGGCAGCTTCTTGCGAAAATTATAGAAGATGATTTTATGCGCCTGAGGCTGGAATATTTCCCGATATAGCGTGGTTTCCTCCGATGGTACTCGCATGGGATTCGAAAGCAGGACTGTCACCGCCAGAGCGTGCAATCCGAACGAGGCGCCGAACGAGGCCGGCCGAATTCGATAACCGGAGCCGTGCCCCGGTAGCGCTATGCGAGGCTCATTCGGTCGAATCCGCAATCTCAGAAACATCGGTGATCGATCCGAACAGGCAAGCCCTCTAACGAGGATAGCAGAATTGCCCAGCCATCTCAGGCAGGTATTCACCCGGCGCGCAGTGTGGAGTACTAGGCCGCAGCGGTTGGAGAAGTCATGTCGCGGATTTGGCCGCACCCGCGCGTGGCAAATAGAACCGGCATCGGCATAGCTCGCAGCGATGGCGGCACAGGCGGAACAGAGCCAGGAACCGGTCCACGCGGTTTTGCCGGGAGGAAATCCGAATCGCCCTGGAGCCACAACGCGGACAGTGGAAGATCACCCGGAGTGTCATACATCCGCGCGGGGCAACTCGACCCAAACAGCTTTGGGTCGGCTGCTCATCCGAACGATGTCTTTCGTGATTGCTTGTGATAGGATACCGGGTCGCTTCCAAGCGGATAAATCGGGTGTTCTCCATACGCATCTCTCTTAACATGAAAGTACTCGCCGGCCTTCTCGGAATCGCGCTGGGCGGAACCGCGGTTGCGGAGGCGCAGACCAATCGCTCACAGACGGTTCTGGAGCAGATCCGTTCCCACCATCAGGGGATCGCGATTTGGTGGGTGGGGAATGCGGGCTGGCTGATTAAGGCCGGCGATCTGCTCATCGGGACGGACCTGGACCTGAGCAATGAAGAAAAAGTGCAGCCCCCGCCGATCACGCCCGAGGAACTGGCGGGCGAATTGGACATTGAATTCGTCACGCACCATCACGGCGATCACTGCAATGCGCCGACGATCCAGGCGCTGGCGGCTGGCACGAGGACCACTTTCGTGCTGCCCCAGCCCTGTTTGAAGGAAGTGGCCGCGTTGCGCATTCCTCGGGATCGGATCGTCGTGCCAGAGCCTTTGCATCCGTTCGATATCAAAGGTGTTCACGTGGAACCCATACACGCCATTCACGGCAACCAGGAATTCACGGTGCTCACGCGCGAGCCGGATTTCGTGGAGAAGATTGCCCACAATTGCGGATATGTATTCAACATTCTGGGGAAACGCTTCCTGCATCCGGGAGATTCCGTGCTCACCGAGGAGCACTTAGAACTCAAGAATATTGATGTGCTGTTTGTCTCTCCGACTGTTCACGATATGTACATAGACCGGTCAATGATTCTAATTAATCACCTGCAACCCGCATACATTTTTCCGCAGCATTTTGGGACTTATCGGGAGACCGAAGAAGAAGCATTTTGGATGCACGGGTATCCGGATGAACTGAAGCTGCGGCTCTCCGGGGAATTACAGAAACGCTATCACAAACTGCCCCTGGGCGGGACTTTCATGATTCGCTGAATCGTCATTCCGGAGAATTGAACTCGCGAATGAGCTTCAAGGCTTCCTCAAGAGACTTTTGAATTTCGGCCGTGCGCTTCAACGCCTCCGCGCTTTGGGCCTGGATTTCGAGCTGCAGCAGTTCGAGCTGGAATCCGGTACCGCTGAGGCGTTGGGCAACAACATCGTGGAGGAAGCGCGTGGCGCGCGTGCGCTCCGACTCCACCACTTGCAACATGGTGGCTGCAGCTAACTCCAGTTCCGGGGCGGCGGGCAATGGTGATCCGGCCGGGAAGGCGAACCCGGCAACATATAGCAGAGTCCCGTCGCCGGCGCGGACCGGGACATGGAACACAGCGTACTCGCCGGCCGGACCCGCGGCGATCGACTGTTCGATAGAGTCGCGGCCCAGGAACATCCGGTCGAGACGCGCTGACCAGGTTCCCGGCGGGTCATCGACGATCGAAACGTGGCAGCGCGAGAGATCGGCGGGAAGACGATGGAAGAGTCCGGTGGAGTCACCACTGACGTGATGAAACTCATGTAAACGGTTGAAGATCCATTGACACAAAGGTGCAGGGTTTCCCTGGGACACGCCGATATCGTCGTGCACGGCAGCGTTGCTCATTTTAGAAGTGGCTTGTCCGACGACTGCGCGGACGAGTGACTACGATAGTGACAGAAAGCGCGCCGGAGATACATAGGGGAAATGATCTATCGGATGTGTACAAAGTGAATTCACACTGTCACGCAGCGGGGAGTGACGCCGACAACCACTTGCGTGGTCTTTGCTCCCCGCGAGGTATTCAGGAAGGTCAGAAACTCCTGCGGATTGCGCGTCAGCCCGGGAAAGCTGGCCAGCACCTTGGCATCGGGATCAAAGATCGCGTAATAGGGGATGGCGATCGTGCCGAATGTCTTCTCTTCGAACTCTTGATTGAGGCGCGAGGCTTCGTCCGTGCCGTCGGTGTACAGATCAACCAGGACAAAACCCTGCATGGCCGAACGGATGTCAGCACGCGTGAACATGTTGGCCTTCATCCAGTGACAGTTGGTGCAGGCGTAGCCGGTGAAGTTGACGAATACCAGTTTACCCTCGCGCCGCGCTTTTTCGCGGGCCTCGGAGAACTGGTTCTTCATCCAAGTGAGTGAGTCGCTACCTCCAGACGGGGTACTGCATCCCGCGGATGTGGGGACGTACGCATCCAGTTCTCCCAGCCTGCCGCAGAACATTCCGGGGACGAGGCTGATGGCGAAGGCGACGAAGGCCATTCCGATGACGAGGCGCCAAAGTCCGAGGGGCTCGTCTTTCGAGACGCCCTCCAGCCGCACGAAGCCTAACAGATAGAAACCGGCCATGGCAAAAAGCACCACCCACAGCGACAGAAATCGCTCGCGCGTGAGGACGTTCCACTGCAAGACGGCGTCAATGCTGGCGAGATACTTGAACATGATTGCCAGGATGACGAAGCCCATGACGACTTTCACGCGCGCCAGCCAACCGCCGCCCTTCGGAAGCTTCTTCAAGTAGGAAGGGAAGATCGCTAACAGGAAAAATGGCAGCGCCAGTCCGGTGGCGAACGTCGCCATGCCAACGAGCGGGCGCACGCCGCCACTCTGCACGGACGCCGCGAGCAGCGTTCCCATGAACGGGCCCACGCACGCGAACGACGCGAGCGAAAACGTCAGCCCCATGACCAGCGTTCCGGCCGTGCCGCCTTTCTGGGAAACGCTATCGAGCTTGGTCAACACCGACGACGGGATGTTGATCTCAAATGCACCCAGAAGGCTGAGGCCGAACAAGAGAAAGATGGCCGCGATGAAGCCGTTGACCCAGACGTTCGAACCGAGTTGCACGATTCCAAACGGCCCGAGGATCAGTGTCGCGGCCAGTCCGAGGCCGGAAAACAGGACAATGATGCCAACGCAGAAGATGACTGCCTGCATGATGCTTTCCCGCCGCGATCCCGAGGGACGATTCAAGAAAAACGACATGGTGATTGGAATCATGGGGAAAACGCACGGCGTGAAGATCGCGGCCAGGCCGAAACCGAAGGCGGTCAGCAGGAACAGGCCGAGATCCTGGGAGCCGGCGCCGGGTTTTGGCGCTGGAGATGACGCGGGAGCAGAGGTGGCAACCGCGCCCGGCTTGACTTCCGTGTAGCCCGTGGGAATGGCGGGCGACGCGGGTGAGGCACTCGCGTCGATCTTGAGAGTGGCGGCTGCGGTCCGCGTCACAGGCGGCTGACAGATGCGGTCGTTACACGTCTGGTAGCGAACTGCGGCGGTTATTTCCGATGATCCGGGAGCTGCATCTTTCCTGAGTTTGATTTCGATCAGAAACGCGGCGCTGCCTTCGTAGGTCTCGGTGTCGAGACTGAAGTTCGGATCGAAGGCGCGTTTGGGTGGAGGCTCAAATAGGCGGAAGGTCTCAACGTTCGGATTTTCCGTTAAGTGAATGGTGGTAGGGTTTGGCCCGCCTCGCGGAGTGGTTAGCGAATACAAGTGCCAACCCAGATCGAGCTTGGCTTGCAATCGTGCGAGGATCTTCGAACCTGGCGGAGCGGCGGTTGGCTGGACTTCGAGCGACCAATGGGCGGGATCAAGCTTTGCGGAGGCAATCCCGACGGTTGCCAAACATATGCAAAGTGTTAACCGCGCCGCCCGCATCTTAACTTATTAGATAAGTCATGAAGCTTTTAGTCACCAGCTTTTCCTGCTGTCCACCGTTTAAATTCACTGGCGATGCGGTCATTGATCTTTCCATTTGAAAACTCCGCAGCCACACGAATCGCGTTTTTGATGGCGTTGGCATTCGACCGGCCGTGGCAGATAATGCAGACCCCCTTGACGCCCAGCAGCGGCGCTCCGCCGTATTCGGAGTAATCCACACGGCGCTTGAAATCGGTGAACGCGGCTTTGGAGAGCACGTACCCGATCTTGCGGGTGATGGTGGCTTCGAGCGATTCCTGCAGCATGCTCTTGATCATTTCCACCAGACCCTCGCTCACCTTGAGTGCCACGTTGCCGATGAAGCCATCGCAAACAATGACATCTGCCTTGCCGGTGTAGATGTCGCTGCCTTCCACATTGCCGATGAAGTTGATGGGCAGGGACTTGAGGAGCGGCATGGCGGCGCGCGTCATTTCGTTGCCCTTATGCTCCTCTTCGCCGATGGACAGCAAGCCGACGCGCGGATTATCGCGGCGCAATATCACGCGCGAGTAGATCTCGCCCATGATGGCGAACTGCGCCAGCATGCGCGGATCGCAGTCCACGTTCGCGCCGACGTCCACCATGACAACGGGCGACCCGGTCAGGGTAGGGAAGACACCCGCGACCGCAGGCCGGTCGACGCCCGGCACCACGCCCTGCACCATCTTGGCGGTCGCCATGACCGCGCCAGTGTTGCCCGCCGAGACAAATCCCTGAGCCTGGCCATCGCGCACCAACCGCGACGCCACGCGCAACGAACTATCCCGTTTGGAACGGACGGCGCGGGCGGCGCTGTCGTGCATCGTGATCTGCTCGCTCGCATGATGGATTTCGATGGGGAGCGAGTGGTGGTCTTCGTGGCCTTCCAACTCGTGGCGCACCACATCCTCGCGGCCCACCAGGATGACTCGGACTCCCAGACTTTTTGCAGCTCGAATCGCGCCATCCACTTCCGGCTTCGGGGCTTGGTCCCCGCCCATGGCGTCGACTGCGACGGTCAGCATAGTTTGGAAATCGCGGTCTCAGTCACGGCCGGCACTTATTCCTGCTCGACTTCCACTACCTCACGGCCTTTGTATTGGCCGCAATGCGGGCACGCCCGATGGGGAAGCTTTTGCTCGTGACAGTTGGGACATTCGGAAAGGCCGGCGGGCTTCAGTTTGTCGTGTGCGCGGCGGTTGCCCCGGCGGGCGGCGGAATGTCGTCGTTTCGGATTCGGCATTTCTCTATCCTCAAAATCGGTCTATTTCCGCGATTGTGCCACACGTGGCGGCCGCGGTGCCGCCGTTCATGCTTGCGAGATCTTGCGCAGTGCGCTCCAGCGGTCGTTCACCGGCTCCTCCCGGCAGTCACAAGCACTTTCATTGCGGTTCTTCCCACACACGGGGCAGATTCCTCTGCACTCCGGCGAACAGACACGCTGCATGGGCAGCAACAGCATGACCTGCTCCCGCAGAATATCTTCCAACTCCATCCCGCTACCCTCGTAGAAGCCTATCTCGGCCTCGCCCTCGTCAATGGCCACTTCTTCAGCGGTATTGAGCGATTGGCTCGGGCGATAGAACAAATCGAAGCGGGTGTCCAGCGGGAACTCCGCCCGCCCCAAGCACCGGTCACATTCCGATTCCAGCTTTACCGTCAGGCGGCCCTGGATGCGAACCTCGCCGTCGGTGTTGGCCAGCAACTCGGCCACTCCCGCGGCGTGAAGCGGTGAAGACTGCTTGACATCTTCACTTGAAAAATCAATCTCACCCGGCTGGAAGGTCTCGTCGAAACGCACCCTCCGTACTTCCATCTCCTTGATGCTAAGGAACATAACTCACCTGCCGGGGTCGGGAAAGTTACATTATAGCGCGAGTGGCCCAGTTACGCTTCTATGAAAACGGTTCTGCTACATTGAGGTGAGTATGGAGAGGTGAGTATGGATGTTGAGCGGGCGATCGAACATCTCTTAGACCTCCACGCGCGAGCCGAGGCGCGCATGGACCGGACGGACCGTCAAATCGAGGCCATCCAAAAGCTCATGAAAACCGGCATGAAGCTCATTGTACGGATCGAAGCCGCGCAGGCGCGAACCGACGCAAAGATCGACCGGCTAGCTGAGATATGGCTGAAGCGTCCGCCCAACGGCAGCGCGAAGCGTTGAGCGATCATGGTCTCAAGCCGGGCGTTTTCCCCACTGGCAGGAAGCGCCGGATGCCGTAATCGTAAGCCGCCGCGCCTAAGATTCCCCCTAAAATAGGACCGACGATCGGAACCCAGAAAACTTTTGGGCCGTCGGTGAGGCCGTTGTTCTTGAAGCCGGCGACGGCGGTGAACAGGCGTGGGCCGAAGTCGCGCGCGGGATTAATTGCATAGCCGTGCATGCCGCCGAACGACATGCCGATGGCTACGACCACAGCGCCGATGAGAACCGGTGTCAGGTTCGCCCCAGGCGGCTGGTTGCGCTCATCGATGATGGCCAGCACCAATAAGACCAGGAGCGCTGTTCCGATGGTTTGATCCAATAGTCCGGCGGAGGGGACTTCCGGAAACGCCGGGAATGTAGTGAAAACGCCGGCTGTGTGGTCGAGTTGCGGATCGGCTGCGTGAAATGCCGGCGCGTAGTTCCAGTACACCAGTGCCGCCGCGATGAATGCCCCCAGTACCTGCGCGCCGATATACGCGCCAACTTTTCTCCAAGGAAAGTCGCGATAGAAGGCCAGCGCGATGGTGACCGCTGGGTTCAGGTGTGCACCGGAGATGCGGCCCGCGATGTAGCAGCCCATGGTCACGGCCAATCCCCAGCCTATGGTGATGTTGGTGAAACCGCCGTGCACCACTTCGCCCGGCGTCTGCGTGCCGAACAGCACCACCATGGCAACCACGCCGTCTCCGAACAAAATGAGAACCAGCGTGCCGAAGAACTCGGCGATCAACTCGGGCAGCATGCTTCGCATAGGGCAGCGGGAATTCTACCGCACAGCCGGTGGCGCGAACAACGTGATTGGCTCGAGCGACACGATTTTCCACTTTCTCTTTTTGCGTTCCAGGCGGATTTTCACGGTTTGGCGTCGGCTCTCCACGGATCCGAGAAAATCGCGCGGGTGGATTTGTAGGAACCAGTCGAGCTGCAGCGTTTGTGCCTGGTCGTCACCCTCTTGCTTCAACATATCGATCGAACAGGAAACCTCATCCTCGGCGGTGAGAGCATCGATGTACTGCTCGAGCTTGTAATAGTCCGGCGTGGCGTGGTCGACGCGATCGAGAAATGCGGAACCGTTGCCTTCACTCAGCGCGGCGGCGAGCGCGCCCAGGAAATCGAGAACGTCCTGATGTGTGTCGGCAACGAGCGGAGCCGCCAGCGCCATCAGAAACGCGCGTCGCGCGAAATCATGTCCGGTAACTGGCATTGATCCTAATGTAGCCTTCGGTGAAATCGCAGGTCCAGAATCGGGCGCGGCCCTTGCCCTTGCCGTGTATGTGGAATTGAATCGTGCACTCGGCGAGATCGAGTTTCTTCTTGAGGTCGTCTTCCGAAAACGGCGCTGCCAGGCCGCCGCGGCATACGAGTACGTTTTGCATCCGCACATCTACCTTTGCCGGATCGAATGCCACGCCCGCATTTCCCGCCGCCGAGAGAATACGGCCCCAATTGGGATCGCTGCCGGCGATCGCGGTTTTGACCAGCGGAGAGTTAGCGATGGAGCGGGCGATGGCCGCCGCCGCATCATTCCTGGGCGCGCCCGTCACGTCGATTGTCACCAGCTTGCTTGCGCCTTCGCCGTCGCGCGCAATCATGCGTGCCAGCGTCTCCATGACTTCGGCTACTCCCTCTTCGAACGCCGCCAGCTCATTGGGATCGGGCCGCACACCAGAGCAGCCGTTAGCCATGAGAATCATCGTGTCGTTGGTCGAGGTGTCGCCATCGACGGACATGCGGTTATAGCTGCGTTCGATGGAGCGCGCCAGAATCGGACGCAGTTTGGCGACGGGAATTTTAGCATCGGTGAGAACGAAACCGAGGGTTGTCGCCATGCGCGGCTGAATCATGCCCGAGCCCTTCGTCATGCCGGCGATGCGCACGGTTCCACGGCGCAGCTTCACTTCCGCGAAGGCTTCTTTCGGGACGAGATCGGTGGTCATGATGGCACGGGCGACGTCGTCGAAACGGTTTTCCGCAAGACCGGCGACAAGCTGCGGGAGCGCGCGGCCGATGAGCCCGAAATCCAGCTCGACGCCGATCACGCCGGTGGATGCCGGAAGCACTTGCGCGGGGGCAAGCCGCAAACGCTTCGCAACCTCGCGGCAAGAGGCCAGTGCGACGCGGTCGCCAGTGCGCGTGGCGCAGTTGGCGTTCCCGGCGTTCACCAAAATTGCGCCCACGGTTCCACGCGACGCGCGCAGATGGCGGCGGCACAGCTTCACCGGCGCGGCCTGCACGCGATTCTGCGTGAAGACACCGGCAGCGGCGGCAGGGACACCGGAAACAATCAACGCCAAGTCATCGCGCGGCTGTGCGCGGATCCCGGCGTAGGTGGCGGAATAGCGATAACCAAGCGGCAGATTCAATGCGGCTGTTCTCCCAGTATGTCGTTTTCGTTGAGGTGTTGGCCGTTGGCAAATGCCTCAGCGGCCATTCGTTTGCGGCCTTCTAGTTGGACTTCGATGAGTTCGAGGATCGCACCATCTCCGCAGGCTACGCGAAAGCCTGCGCCGGCGATGACGCGCCCGGGCGGGAGCGCCGTTCGATCGGCCGAAGTGCGCGCGCGCCACACATGCAGCAATTGGCCGCGAAAGCGCGTATGCCCGCCAGGCCAGGGCACGAGACCTCGCACACGATTGTGGATGGCCGCGGCCGGCTCAGTCCACTGGATGGCGCCGTCTTCCTTTTTCAATATCGGCGCGAGAGAGGACTGCGCATCGTCCTGCTTTTGAGGCGCAATCGCAGCGCGGCTCAATCCGTCGAGCGTCTCGACCAGCAGTTCCGCGCCCATCCGCGCCAGGCGCTCGCTCAGCTCGACAGCCGTCTCCTCCGCGTCGATTGTCGTTTCGCGCGCAAGCAGGATGTCGCCCGTGTCAAGGCCCGCGTTGATCTGCATGGTAGTAACGCCGGTCCGTTTTTCACCATTCACAATGGCCCACTGAATGGGAGCGGCGCCACGATATTTCGGGAGCAGGGAAGCGTGCACATTGACGATTCCACGCGGCGCAATGTCGATGACGGATTGCGGAATGATCTGCCCGTAGCCCACCACTACCATGATCTCCGGTTTGAGCCCTTCGAGGTGCGCCCGCGCTTCCGGCCGCCGGATGCGCTCCGGCTGGTAGACCGGCCGACCGAGTCGCAGAGCCGCTTGCTTAATAGGAGATTCCGCCAATTCCTGGCCGCGCCCCTTGGGACGATCCGGCTGCGTGACCACCAGAATCACGTCGTGCGTTTGAGCCACGGCGTCCAGTGTGGGAACCGCGAACGCCGGCGTGCCGAGGAAGACTAGGCGCATTGCGCAAGGCAAAAGGCAAAAGGCAAATTGCAAAAGGCAAAAGGAAATCGGAGGCAAGCACTTTTGCCTTTTGCCCTTTGCCTTTTGTCTTTTGCCTTCACTCTCACTTCCATTCCCCGGCTTTCACCAGCTTCTTCACTTTGCGCTTGATGAGATCGCGCTTCAGCGCGCTGATGTGCTTGATGTACAGCTTGCCGCTGAGGTGATCGATCTCGTGCTGGAACGCACGCGCCAGCAGATCTTCGCCGGTCATCTCGTACCACTCGCCCTTGGCATTCTGCGCTTTCATGATGGCGCGCTTAGCACGTGTCACCTGCTCGCGAAAACCCGGGATGCTCAGGCATCCCTCTTCGCTCGTGTTCTTGCCCTCCAAATGCAGAATCTTCGGGTTGATCAGCACGAGTTTATCGTCCGGGTTTTCGCCGACCGAGGTGTCGATCACGGCGATCTTGCGCTCGATGCCAATCTGCGGCGCCGCGAGCCCCACACCTTTCGCCGCGTACATGGACTCGAACATGTCCGCCAGTAACTTGTGCAGCTCCGGCGTGTCGAATTCCGTTACCGCCGCGGCTTCCCGTTCCAGGACGGGATCGAACAATTTAACGATGGGATAAACCATAGTTCAGAAATTCTTGACCTGCTCCCGATATCCTTCGTAGTTGCGCCGGGTTTCGGCAAGCGAATCGCCGCCGAATTTTTCCAGAAACGCCTGCGCCAGCACCAGCGCCACCATCGCTTCCCCAATCACCGCCGCCGCCGGAACTACGCAAACGTCGGACCGTTCATAAGCAGCGAGCGCCGCCTCGCGCGTTACGAGATCTACGGACTCAAGCGGCCGCCGCAATGTGGAAATCGGTTTCAGCATACCGCGCACCAGCACGTCCTGCCCGTTGGTCATGCCGCCCTCGAGGCCGCCGGCACGGTTGGCGCCGCGCGTGAAGCGATGCTCGCCCCGATCATACCCGATCGTATCCTGCACCTTCGAGCCGAAGCTAGCCGCGCCGTCTCCAGCGAAACCGATCTCGACACCCTTCACTGCCTGCATGGAAACGATGGCCTGTGCCAGGCGTCCATCAAGCCGCGTGTCCCAGGTGATGTGCGAACCCAGGCCCGGAGGTACGTTGTGCGCCACGATTTCGAAGACACCGCCCACGGTGTCGCCGGTCTTGTAGGCTTCATCTACCAGTACTTTCATTCGCTGCTCGGCTTCGGCGTCCACGCAGCCTAACAAAACGTCGGTTTTCTGATGGAGCGCGACGATCTCTTCCCACGACGCCTGGCGCCCCAGCCGCTCGTCGCCCACAGCGATCACGTGCCCGCGGATTTCGATCGAAAACTCGCCCAGCAGCGCCTTAGCCAGCGCGCCGATGGCAACACGCGCCGTGGTTTCGCGCGCGCTGGCCCGCTCCAGAATGTAGCGCGCGTCGTGAAAATTATATTTGATAGCCCCGGCGAGATCGGCGTGCCCGGGCCGCGGCCTGGTGAGCGGCTTCTTCTTATCCTCCGCGCCCTCAGCATCTTCCACGGGCAGGGCTTCGGTCCAATTCTGCCAATCGGCGTTGCGGATGATGATGGCGATGGGCGACCCGATGGTCTTCGAGTGCCGGACACCGGCGACGATTTCGGCGCGGTCGGTCTCGATCTTCATGCGCCCGCCGCGGCCGTAGCCCTGCTGGCGGCGCCAAAGCTCATGATTGACGGCGTCAATGGAAACGGGAATCCCGGCAGGGAGCCCGGTGAGCGTGGCCACAAGGCACTCGCCGTGGGACTCGCCCGCGGTCTCGAATCGAAGCATGCGAAAAACTAATGCTAGCGGATTCGCAGGGGATTTGCTCGGAAACGGTGAGTTAGGTGGCGGCGGAGCGGGATTGATCGGGGCATTGACGATCGATTTTGGCGAGGAGCGCGGTCATGCTGTTAATATGGCGCCGCATTCCGAGATCGCGGAAGATGTCCAGGGCTTGGGTGACTAGGCGGCGCGCTTCCGAACACTCGCTTCGCTCGATGGCGATGTCCGCCTGCGACCAATAGCAAACTGCCAGGTGGTGGCAGTTGCCGAGGTCCTCGCAGATGTCTTCCTGTTTCTCGAGGAGGGCCATGGCTTCGTCGAGTCTTCCCCTGGCTTGCAGGATTAAGGACTGGTTGCCATAGCAGGCCTGCAAGCCGTTACGGTTGCCCAGATCCTCGCAGATGTCTTCCTGTTTCTTGAGGAGGGCCATGGCTTCGTCGAGGCGCCCCCAGGTCTTCAGGATCAAGGACTGGTTGGCGTAGGAGCATTGCAAGCTGTCGCGGTCGCCGAGGTCCTCGCAGATGTCTTCCTGTTTCTCGAGGAGCGCCATGGCTTTGTCGAGGCGTCCCCAGTCCTGCAGGATCAAGGCCTGGTTGCCATAGCAGGTTTGCAGACCGCCGCGGTTGCCGAGATCCTCGCAGATTGCTTCCTGTTTCCTGTGGAGTGCCATGGCTTCGTCTAGGCGTCCCCAGTACTTTAGGATCACGGCCTGCTGGCCGTAGCAGGCTTGCAGAACATTGCGATCACCGGTCTGCTCCGCGACACGCGCTACCTGGTCCGTAAACTCGTAGGCTTCCGGCAGTCGGCCGCGTCGGTCGGCGAGAAGCCATCCCTGGCCCTCTAGATCCAAAGCCAAACCCCAGTGCCCTGTCTGCGCTCGAGTGGATAGCGCCCACTGAAACGCCTGCTGGAGATCGGCGAAGTCGGCTTCGCATTCACGCCAGTCTTTCTCCCAGTTTTCAAAGCGGCGATTCATAGCCGTAGCGTGGCGCATGGCCACAGCCTCCTCGGCTCCAGCGGCCTGCCGGATGAGCGGGTGGAGCGCATAACGTCGGCTTGTGCGATCGAGCTCCTTCGCGAGCGAGCGCGAAACCAGTTCCTGAAGCGCATCCAGAGCCTCAGCAAGCTCGGCGACTTCGGCAGCCAGTCCGAGGCGAAAACCTTCCGGAGCACAGACGGCCATCGCGCTAATCAGCTTTCGAGGATCGGGGGCGAGGGCGGCCAACGCTTCTGTGAGCAGGAGACCGACGTTGTTCGCGCCGTACTCCATCTTCTCGAGCGGCGGCAGCTTCTCGGCGAGGCTCTCGATGGTGTAATGCACGTCGCCACGGATCAGGCCCGCTGCGACGGCGATTCCGATGGGGAGATAGCCGAGCTGCTTGAAAAGCTGCTTCGCCCTTACGCCGTTTCGATCGGTTTCGCCCAGTGCTTCCTGGAAGACATCGAAACATTCCTCTTCGGTGAAAAGCTCCGGCGAGATGTCTTTGTGAAATGCGAGAAACTTCAGATACCGGTGCCGCGTGGTGATCAGCACAGAAGCGTAGCCGCCGGGGGCGACACGCCCCGGCTCTTCATCATCCACGTTGTCCAGGATCAACAAATATCGCTTCTGCCCACAGTACAGCTTCAGTTCTTTGACCACCGTGTCGAGATCACCATCAAGCTTGAGGCCGAGCTTCGCGGTCAGATCGCCGGCGATTTCGGCCAGGCTCTGGCGTTGGCATGAGATCCAGTACACGGCGTCGAACTCGCTGCGATACCGGTGAGCGAATTCGAGCGCCAGCGTGGTCTTTCCCATCCCCGGACCACCGTAGATGGGCACGACGGTGCCGGGCTGAGAAAGCCGCTCCTTTAACTGCAGCAATTCGCGCTCGCGGCCCACGAAGAACGGGCGCTCGGGTAAGAACGCGGGCGCGAGTGGCTTGGTCTGGAGTCCCAGAACCCAGGTTTTGATCTGGCGGAAAGCGTCGGGCTCGTTAGCGCGGGCGTCGAAATACTTCTTGTTCTTCAGCAGTTTCGGAATCTTGCAATCGCGATGGAGAACCGTCGCCAGCTCTATGACGCCGCTGTTGGTTTGATCCCAGTACACCGCGGTCCACTCCTCGCGCACCCACCGTGATTTCACCGAATCAGGCGAGAGGATGAGCAGCTTGACGTCGGCTTCGAGGCCCTCCTCGATGGCCGTGACGATGTTCTCGCCCGGCCCGATGGCGCGCTCATCGAGCCACGCCCTGATCTCGCCGCCCTGCTCCAGAAAATCCGCGAGCCGGCGGACGAACGGTTTATCCACACTGGAGTGTGAAAGGAATACCGTTCTCATGAAGTGTCGCCCCAGCATACCCGTCCTCGTGTCCGCATTTCAACGGAACTCCGCCCGCAATTCTGCGTATGATTTAATGAACACCGAAAGGAGACGTTTGCCATGGTCAAATTCCTGTTGTTCTGCATTCTTTTCGTCATGTGCTGGCCGCTGGCGCTGGTGGCTCTCGTGCTCTACCCGATTGTGTGGCTGTTTCTCCTGCCGTTTCGCCTGGTGGGAGTTGCCGTCGGCGGGGCGCTGGCGCTCGTGACCGCCATCATCTTTCTTCCGGCCAGAGTTTTGCGCGCCATCTGACCGGCTGTAGTAGCATCACAGAGTGCGATCGGGAATTCTTTGCGCCCTATTTCTGGGGCGAGTCTTTGCTGCTGACCTTCCTCCTAACCTGCATTCCCAAGGCGTGCCCTCCATCCCATCCGCCCTGACGGACGAGCTGGAACACTACAACAATATTCGCGCGGCGGCGCTGCTCGATTGGCATCCCGTGAAGCGCGAGATGCTCATCTCGACGCGATTCGGCGACGTGCCGCAGATTCACCGCGTAGCCATGCCCGGCGGCGCACGCACGCAATTGACATTCTTTCCCGATCGCACCGGCGGCGCGCGCTACCGTCCCGGCGCGGGCGATGCGTTTGTGTTCTCAAAGGATATCGGGGGCGGGGAGTTCTTCCAGCTTTATCGCTATGACACGCGCTCGCAAGCTGTCACCTTGCTGACCGACGGACATTCACGCAACACCGCCGAGTTGTGGTCGGATGACGGCAAGTCGCTGGCCTTTGCATCGACGCTGCGTAACGGGCGCGACACCGACATTTACGTGATGGACCCGGACAACGCGAAGAGCGCGCACCTCGTGCTCCAAGTGGAGGGCGGCGGCTGGTCTCCGGCGGCATGGTCGGCGGATGGACGGAACCTGGTGGTGGAAGACCGCCGCTCGGTGCATGACAGTTCGCTGTATCTGGTGGATATTGCAGCGGGCGCGAAGCAACTGCTGACGCCGGAGAGCGGCTCCTACAGTCACGCGCGGTTTGCCAAGGATGGCAAGGGCCTTTACCTGACCACGGATCGCGGCAGTGAATTCGAGCGCATCGCCTATCTCTCGCTCGCCACCCACGAGCTGATGTTTCTGCGGCCCGGGCAGAAATGGGATGCCGACGCGCTGGAGCTTTCGGCGGATGGCTGGCGCCTGGCGTACGTCCTTAATGAAGACGGATTTTCGACCTTGCACGTTTTGGACACCGCCACGCACCAGGACGTTCCGCTGCCGACGACGCCACGCGGAGTGATTGGAGGACTGCGCTGGCACGCCAACGCGCGCGATCTCGGGTTTACGCTCAGCTCGGCGCACAGCCCGTCGGACGTTTACTCGATCGACGTCGAAAAAGGCACTCTCCAACGCTGGACAGAGAGCGAGACCAGCGGCCTGAACGCAGAGGAGTTCAGTGAGCCGGAGCTGATCCGCTGGAAATCGTTCGACGCGCGCACCATCTCTGGATTCCTCTATATGCCGCCGAAAAGGTTCGCGGGGCCACGGCCGGTGATCGTGAACATTCACGGCGGGCCGGAGGGACAATCGCTGCCTAGCTTTCTCGGACGCACCAACTACTACATGAACGAACTTGGCGTGGCCATGATTTATCCCAACGTGCGCGGGTCCGCGGGCTACGGCAAGACATTCCTTGCTCTGGATAACGGGCTGAAGCGCGAAGATGCGGTGAAGGACATCGGCGCGCTGCTCGATTGGATCGGTACTGATTCACGCCTGGATGCCAAACGCATTCTGGTGACCGGCGGGAGCTACGGCGGCTACATGACCCTGGCGTCCGCGTTCCATTTCAATGACCGGCTGTGCTGCACGGTGGACGTCGTTGGCATTTCGAATTTCGTGAGCTTCTTCGAGCGCACATCGCCTTATCGGCGCGATCTGCGGCGCGTGGAGTATGGTGATGAGCGCGATCCCAAGATCCGCGAGTTCTTCGAAAAAATTGCGCCCATCAACCACGCAAGCGAGATCACCAAGCCCATGTTCATCGTCGCTGGTCGAAATGATCCGCGCGTGCCGGCGCAGGAAGGCGAGCAGATGGCCTCGGCCATCCGAAAAAACGGCGCGCCCGTCTGGTACCTGATCGCCGACGACGAGGGCCACGGCTTCGCCAAGAAGAAGAACCAGGATTTTCAGTTTGCGGCGACGGTGATGTTTGTGAAAGAGTTTCTGCTGAAGTAGCGACTATTCCGCACGCGCGGAATGCTCGCGAAGCCACGCTTCCAACTCTGCAAAGCGGAATTCCCCACATTCATACAAGCCAATCAGGAAGCGATGTGCGGAGAGATCATCGAAATTCAAGCGGTAGCCATTGACTCGCAGAAATGCCGCTGTCACTGTGACTGACACACGTTTGTTGCCGTCGATGAACGGATGGTTTTGCGACAGGCTCTCCCAGAGCGCCGCCGCCTCTTGGATCAGGTCGTCGTAGTAACCGCTCTGCGGGCGTGCCAATGCCGACTCAAGTGCGCCCCGGTCACGGAGTCCGGAAGAGCCGCCAAACCTCTCGATCAGGCGCGCATGAGTTGCAAGCACTTCTTCAATGTTTGGGTAGTATGTCACTGAGCCAGTCGGCGCAGTAATTCAGGGTGCTGATCGATGAATTCATCGACCGCGGCGAGGAAGGGTCCCTTGTGCGGGGTTCGGCTCTTCAAGTATTCGATGAACTGCACAACGGCAGCTTGCTCCTCGACTGAGAGGTTTTCGACGATGGCTGCGAGGTTCTGGGACGGCATACAAGCCTCGCTTTGATTATACCGTTCAGATCCCTGCGCCGCCCGTAAACGGTTTCGGCAGGCGCGGGATGTAAGCGCGGTCTTCGAGCGTGCGGCAGATGGCGTCGGCGGCCTCATCAGGGCCGGTGGGAAGTTCACCCGTGTTCACCGCCAGGAAACGGTCGCCGCCGACCGCGTGCTTGACGGCGTCCCGCATGCCATTGTCCTCCTCAGGCACGGCGCAGATCGAAATCAGCCCGGCGTCCGTGGATGCCTTGGCGGCGTCCACCATTCCTTCACCCGACAGCACATGCACCAGGCAGCCGCGGTCAAACAGTTTCCGCTCGAGCGCGTAAGCCAGCTCCTCATCGCCGGCGAGCCACAGCGCCACGGGCCTGTGTCCCGCGCGAATGTACCGCTCAGCGGGAGTCACTCGGCCGGTGCTCAACTCCAGCGCGGCCAGGTCCTCGGTGGGATGCCTTTCGCCCGCCGCCGCTCCCGTGATCATCCCCGCGGCCATCGTTTCGTTGGTTAGCGGATCAATCAGGATGAACGCTCCGGTCGCGCGGTTCTTCTCATACGCATCAAAAAACAGTGGACGCTTGGCCTCCACCGTCACCGAGCCAATCTCGTTAAACCCGAGCCCGTCCACCAGCTCATGTTCCAGGGTGTTGATGTTCACGCGATGCCGCACGGCGGTCACAGTTGCTGCAGCCTGCTGCGTCGTGTGCTTGATGAGATAGGGCCGGCCCGTTTCGAGCGGCTTTTGATTCATCCACACCAGCATGGCTTCGAAGCGCCGCGCGGCGTGCGGCGGATGCTGCGGCGGCACCAGCATGTCACCGCGGCTGACATCCACCTCGTCTTCCAGGCAAACCGTGACCGACATCGGCGGAAACGCTTGGGACAAGTCGCCATCGTATGTTGAGATGGATTTCACGCGCGAAGTTCGCCCTGAGGGCAGCGCCATCACGGAATCGCCCGGCCGAATCGTGCCGGAGGCCACCTGGCCCGCGAAGCCGCGGAAGTCCAGATTTGGCCGGATTACGTATTGCACGGGAAAGCGCATGTAGTCGAACGCGCGCTCGCGAGCCACTTCGACCGTTTCGAGATATTCGAGAAGCGCGGGTCCCGTGTACCAGCGCGTTCTCTGGCTCCGTGTGACAACGTTATCGCCTCCAAGCGCGCTGATGGGGATGAATTTCAGTTCGCTGATCGGAAGCCGCGCCGCGAAGGTCCGAAAATCCGCGCGCACTTGGTTGTAGACTTCCTGGCTGAAATCCATCAGGTCCATTTTGTTTATCGTCACCACGATGTGCCGGATACCGAGCAGCGTCGCTATGTACAAATGGCGGCGCGATTGCGGCAGCACGCCGTTGCGCGCATCCACCAGGATGATGGCGAGGTCGGCGGTGGAGGCGCCTGTCGCCATGTTCCGCGTGTACTGCTCGTGGCCAGGCGTGTCGGCGATGATGAACTTGCGCTTGGGGGTGGAAAAGTAGCGATAAGCAACGTCGATGGTGATGCCCTGCTCACGCTCCGATCGCAGCCCGTCCGTCAGTAATGCGAAATCAAGCGGCCCTGCGGTTTGATTGGTGGAGGCTTTCCGAACCGATGCGATCTGGTCTTCGTAAGCGCCCTTGGAATCGTAGAGCAGGCGCCCGATCAGCGTTGATTTGCCGTCGTCCACGCTGCCGGCGGTCGAAAGCCGCAGCAGATCTTTCTCTTCGTTCTGCTTGAGAAAAGATTCGATTCCCGCCGACGGCCGGTCGAACGTCGTGGCCATCAAAAATAGCCTTCGCGCTTCTTGATTTCCATCGACCCTTCCTGATCGTGGTCGATCACGCGATTCTCACGCTCCGAGCGGCGCACCAGCATCATCTCTTCGATGATTTTCGGCACCGTGTCGGCCTCGGAGCGAATGGCTCCCGTGCACGGACTGCAACCCAGAGACCTCATGCGGCACATCACCATTTCAGGTTTTTCGCCCGGCAGCAGCGGGATATCCTGCTCCACCGGAATGAGCGTCTCGCCGCGCACCACCATCGTCCGCAGTTTGGCAAAGTACATGGGGACGATCGGAATGTTCTCCAGGTGGATGTACTGCCAGACGTCCAGCTCCGTCCAGTTGGAGAGCGGAAACACGCGGATGGACTCGCCCTTGTCTACGCGGCTGTTGAAAAGATTCCACAATTCCGGGCGCTGGTTCTTAGGGTCCCACTGCCCAAAACTGTCGCGAAACGAGTAGACTCGCTCTTTCGCGCGCGATTTCTCTTCGTCCCGCCGCGCCCCACCGAACGCCGCATCATACATGCCTTCAGCCAGGGCATCCAGTAATGAGCGCGTCTTCAACAGCCCGCAGCACTTTTGCGTTCCCAGCCGGAACGGGTTCGCGCCATCGTCGATGGCTTTCTGGTTGATGTGGACGATCAGCCGAGCCCCGATTTCACTTGTAAATCTATCCCGGAACTCGATCATTTCGCGGAACTTATACGTCGTATCGATGTGCAGCAACGGGAACGGAATCTTGCCCGGATGAAACGCTTTCTGAGCCAGCCGGACCATCACCGAAGAGTCCTTCCCGATGGAGTACAGCATCACCGGGCGCTGAAACTCCGCGACAACCTCGCGCATGATGAAAATGCTCTCTGCCTCGAGCGCGCGGAGATGTGTTAAGGTCGGCTTATCCACAGGTGTAAGACTATCATAGCGAACTATTATGACTAAGTCTATCGAGATCATGGTGATAGCAGGGTGTCTCGTTAACTCCCTGGCAGCACAGGAGATTTCCCCAGAGCACATTCGCGCTCACGTGAAGTTTCTGGCGAGCGATCTGCTCGAAGGGCGTGGGCCGGGAACGCGCGGCGGCGACTTGGCGACAGAGTACATCGCGACGCAGTTTGCGCTGGCCGGGCTGAAACCGGCGGGAGACAGCGGAACGTACTTTCAAGCGGTCCCGCTGATTGGGGTCTGGACCCAACCGTCCGCGCAGCTCTCGGCGGTGAAGGACGGTCAGACCGTCGATTTCAAATGGGAGCAGGAATTTGTCGGCGTGAATGAACGGCTGACGGCCGACGATTCACTCGAAGGAGATGCCATTTTCGTTGGGCACGGAATCGTGGCGCCGGAATTTCAGTGGGACGATTTCAAGGGCGTGGACGTGCGTGGCAAAGTGCTCGTGCTGTTCACGAATGAGCCCACTTCGAATGACCCCAAATTTTTCGGCGGCCGCGCGCTCACCTATTACGGCCGGTGGTCTTACAAATACGAAGAGGCCACGCGGCGCGGCGCGCTCGGCGTGATCATCATTCATACGACGCCGACCGCCGGCTACGGCTGGGACGTGGTGCGGAATTCCTGGAGCCGCGAGCAGCCGTACGTGAAGCTGGCGCCGGGTGAACACGCGCTGTCGCTAGCCTGCTGGGTGACGAGCGAGGTCGGCGAGAAACTCGTGGGATTGGCGGGCCATCACGTGGACGAGTTACTGAAAGCAACGGAGTCGCGCGACTTCCGGCCCATCCCCCTGGGCATTCGCATTCGCGCCAATCTTCCGGCGAAAGTGCGCGACATCCAGACGCGCAACGTCCTGGGACTGGTGGAGGGCAGCGATCCAAAACTGAAATCGGAGGTCGTCATCTACAGCGCGCACTGGGATCACCTGGGGATCGGCACCCCAGTGAATGGCGATTCCATCTACAACGGCGCGGTGGACAACGCGACAGGCTGCGGTATCGTGATGGAAATGGCGCGCGCGTGGGAGGCACAGGCGAAGAAGCCCAAACGGTCGGCGCTTTTCGTGACCGTTACTGCGGAAGAGGGCGGGTTGCGCGGCTCAGAATATTACGCCGCGCATCCGGAGATTCCTGCGGGCAAGACGGCGCTGGCGATCAATTACGATGCGCTTTTCCCGTTAGGCCGCACGCGTGATGTGGTGGTGAATGGTGCGGAACGGACGACGGCGTGGCAAGTGGTTCAGGCTGTCGCCAAGCGCATGGGGCTTACCATCAACCCCGATCCGCGGCCGGAGCAGGGGGCTTACTATCGTTCGGATCACTTCGCGTTCGCGCACGTGGGCATTCCGGCGTTTTCGGTGGAGGAGGGCGACGATTTTATTGGCAAGCCCAAAGGTTTTGGCGAAAAGGCGTTCGATGAGTACAACGAGAAGCACTACCATCAGCCTTCCGACGAGTTTCAAGAAAGCTGGGATTTCTCCGGGCTCGCGGAGATGGCGCGCTTCGGATTTCTGATCGGGACCGAGGTGGCGAACCAGGAGCGCCTGCCGAGCTGGCATGCGGGCGATGAGTTTCTGGCGGCGCGCAAAAAGAGCGGTGTGAAGTAGTCAGGTCCGCCGTTTGCTCGCAGCTCGAATGCTGCGAACAAATCCGTAGAGCACGACGCAAACAAGGCCGATGGCCCAGACGGGGAGTAGCCAGCCGCGCAACGCGGCGCCCGCCTCAAAAGGCAGGCTTACGACGGCCGCGAAAATTCCGGCGACGAACCACCCCAGCAGAATCGCCAGCAGAGGAAGCCGCTGCCAGAGCCGGCGTGCAGCCTGCTTGATCACGCGCTTGACGGGCGCAAACGCCCCAAAGCCCCATCGACGGGGCGGGAGTTTTCCCTCGGCGATTCGCTGCGCGAGCTCGGCGGCGAAGGCTGCTTGAACGTATCCGGTATAAGTTCCTAGTTGGAACAACGCCTGAGCGGATTGCAGGTAGGCGCGAGCCAGCAGCAACGGGCGCGCCATCGCCGATGCACCTGCCGATTGCAGCACGGCGCGCGCTTCCGACAAGGAAGCTTCCGCATGGATGCGCTCGCCTAGCATGAGGCGCGTGACCAGGTCGCGCACCTGCCCCCTGATCGCCTCGAAGGCGGGATCCTCAAGTGCGGCGGCGGCCTGCGCGGGATGGGCGAGAATTGCCTGCTCCAGGTGCTGCAACGCGGCAGGCCGATCTCCGGCCGAGATGGCAGTTTGCGCGAGTTGATACTCGTTGGCAGCGGCGGCGCGCGCCGGTTCCGTATCCCAGGATTGCAGCAGTTCGAGGTCAAGCGCGGCCGAGACGGCTCGCGGTAGCTCATTGCCGGTGGGCAAGGGCGCCGGCGCGGCTTGTGGCGGCGGGGCGGGAGACCGGCCCGGCTGCGGCGGCGGAAGCGGCGGGCGCGGGGCATCCGGTGCGTCCTTATCCACAGATGGATGGGTTTGGCTAGGCGCGGTCTCGGTTGGGAGAACATTCGTCGATTTTGGCGCAGGATCTGGGCCCGTCTGGACGACTGCCGGCAGATTAGTCACGATCGGTCGTTGGGAGACGGCCGGAGCATCGCCGGTTACTACCCCAGTTGGCAAGACGCCGCGCGGCGGCTGATATGTTCCGGCCGCCGCTGGCTGATCGGCGCCACCCGTCGGGTTGATCCGGCTAGCCAGGTCTTGCACTTGTTCGTGCATTGCATGGAACGCGGGATCTTGCAGGGCTACGGATGCGTATGCGGGGCTTTGCTGAACCGCCTCTCCCAGATGTTGCATGCTGGTCACAGGTTCAGAAGCCAGCGCCGCAGTGCGCGCCAGTTGATAATCGGCCGCGCCTGCGGGCGCCATGTTCGGATCGGCGTGGTTCAGCAGATCCAGTTCCAGTGCGGCGTGAACGCTCTGGACGGAGACCGTATCCCCCGGCGTGGCGGACGGCTGGGACGCATTATTGACTTGGACGATAGCCCGCAGCAGACCGGCGCCGAGGTTATCCGGCACGATCGGCACAGGCCGCTGTCCGCTGGGAAACTGGATCACTAGGTAAACTCATCGGCCAAAATGCCGGTCCGAATCGAGGTTTTTTGAGATTCTGGTTTATCCCTAGTGCTGAGGCGCCTGTTCGGTGGGCTTACTTTGGTTCACCGGCGGCGCGTCGCTATCGTCGAAGCTGATCTTGGCGTCCGCGGAGAACTTGCGATAGTTGCGGAATTCGACCAGGTTCCGCGCAGACGTGTGGCCAGCCAATGAGCGGAACTCAGCGGTCAGTGGAAGCAGAGATTCGCGGTCGCCAATCTTGATGAGGTCGTAGTCCAGTACTTCGCTAGACTGGCGCACGGGAAAATCCGGCGGGATATTGTCTGCCTCAAGGCTGATGCGCAGCACGTGGCTGGTGGCCTTGTCGAGCACAATCGAACCGTGATATCCGGCCGTGATCATGCGGCCTTTGTCCGTGGCAGTCCCGTGCCAGTCAATCGTGAATTGCGAATGCTCGAGCGGCACGACGTAGGAGAATACGTAGCTCAAGTGCCCCCGGAGTGTCGTCCAGCCCTGCCACCGGAACTCTGCGTTTGACCCAGGGTCGAACAGGCCACGCATCATGCTGCCGAATTCTCCCTGGGAAATAGCGCCGCCAACGGAGGTGTACGGTTTATCGGTGGTAATGGTGTTGTTGACCGTGACGAGCTTGTAGTCTTCCTTTTTCTCGAAGTATGTCAGCCGCGCGAGGATCACATCCGTGGCGTGCCAGGATTCGTGACCGGTTGGGTCGATGAATCGGCGCGTTACTTGAGAGCAGATGTAGTCCGGCAACGACTCTGTGTAGGTCAACGCCTGCTCGCGAACTTCAGCAATGATTTTGCCCTGCTCTTCAGAGGACGGCGCGGGAGGCGGAACGTATGCCGTTTTGGGCGCGGCCGGTTGAGGCGCAGGCAGTTCAGCGGATTTCGCGGCCAATTCTTTGAGGGCCGCAATCGTCTTCGGTCCGGCTCCCTCACGCCGCAGCTCTTCGATGGTGCGCTCATCCAGGCGCTCGGACAACTTCAGAGCATGGAGAGCGCCAGCCACGTCCTTGTCAGACTGCTTCTGCTCCTTGGCGGAATGAACGAATTGCTTGATCTGTTCCACCGTAATTCCCGGCTGCGCGGCGGCGACGAGAAAGAAGAACAGCGCCAAGCCGAGCGAGCGGAGCAGCATACGTTCAGTATGGATCACCCCCTCGAAGCACGCAGAAGCAAGGGGGTCAGGCGGCGCGCCATGTCTGTGTTGCATCTGTGTTACGCTGGGCCAATGAAGTCCAGCACTTCGAGCTTTCGGATCTCCGAGGATCTGCGAATCCGCCTCGAACGGACGGCCCGGCACATGGGCCGCGGAAAGAATTGGCTCATCAATCGCGCCCTCGAAGAGTATCTGAACAAGCTGGGCGGTGAGGCGCTTGCGGCCGAAGCCCGGCGGCAGTCATTGGTTGCGAGCGGCGTGACCACGAAGGACGAAGAGTTCTGGCAAAAACAATCCGACACCGCCGGCTGGAACTGACTCGCGGAGACGTCGTTGTGAGCGCCGCGCCAGGTGATTCCGGGAAACCGAGGCCCGCCCTGGTTGTCCAGTCCGATCTCTTCACCCCAACGCACGCCAGCATCGTGATCTGCCCGATCACTTCTCACATAGTGGATGCCCCGTTGTTTCGTTTAACCATCCGGCCGAGCCAAGAGAACGGCTTGAAAGCTGAATCTCAGATCATGGTCGATAAGATCACCGCGATCAATCGCGAGCGGATTGGCAAGAGGATCGGCAGGCTCGGGGACACCGAATTGGCGGAAGTCGATCGTGCGCTGTCGCTGTGGTTGGGAATCGCCGTGCTAGGCTGACCGGCGCGTTCTACCGCCGGCAGCTCAGTGGCACCACCGCCTGCGGGCCTTTGTCCGAGGCAGAGCGCTGGCAACATCCCTCTGAGACTGCTTTTGTTCGATGGCGGAGTGAATGAACTCCCGGATCTTCTCGACGTGATGCCCGGCCGGGAGGAGGCAGAGGGGATCGGCTACTACTGGCACGGGACGGCGTGACACTGTTGGTGCGTTGACCCGAATCGCAATTGAGAGCGGCCACCGCCTGTTGGACTAAGGCCGATCGGCCTGCGCGTCGTCCAGGGAAGCGTGGGCCTGGCTCGTCTTCCAGGCATGAAATCTCTGGCGTAGCGTTCGCCGGTAGAGGTCGACAGTGGTGCCGTGGGCTGCGGCTTCGCGGATCAGTTGCTCCTCGGCAGTGACCAGCCCCTGCCAAACGCGACGCCCGTTGGCTTGCAGGAAGGAGGAATCGTAGTCGAATCCAAACAGAGTCAAGGCGGCGATGGGTGTCAGGTACCCGTCGCCCAAGCCGACTTCATGGAACGGGAAGTTGGCGGCCCAATCGGTGTGGTACCCCAGGCGCATGGTCTGCGGGCTCACCGACACCTGCGCGTGCGTGACGCAATTGATGGCGGCGATGTGGTACTTCGACCGCAACATCTCGGTGAGCACGCGCGCGGCGTCGATCTGCGCCCGCGTGGCGATGTCATTGGAGTCGCCGGCCTGTGCTTCGGTCTGCGCTTCGAAGGCCACGCCGAGAAAGCTCTGATTCAGGCCCCAGTAGATGTTTCTCTCGTCGGCCCAGATGGACTGCCCGGCATGATTGGCGAAATCAGTCTCCGCTACCACCCGAAAGACCCGGCCGAAGCGGTCGATCACAAAATGATACGAACGACGCTGCGCGATGTAAGCCAGCAAGGAACGCCCGTTGCGCTGCAGGCGGGAATTCTGGCTGGGCTCAAACGGCGCCAGGCGGCTCTCGGTGGTGTGAAAGACAATCCCGGCCGGCTGGGTTTCAACGGGGGAGGCGCGCCACGCGATCCGGTCGAAAGGGTGGTAGGCGCGGGCTTGAGTGGAGGTGAGAAATTCGTTTTCGATGCGCAGACCATTGCTGTAGACCTCAACCGTTGCCTGGCGCTCGACGAGCCAGACCTTGGGGGCTGCAACTTCAGCCGCGATCTGGCGCGGGACCACCAGGGGAAGAGGCCGAGAAGTCAACCTGTGCGGCGCCTGGGGAACCAGGACCGCAGCCGAAAAAAGCGCGGTGAGGATGATGCGAACGCTCAGATAGAACCGGCGGCGCGAGGCCTGGTGCGCTTGCTGCTGGAAACTGGCCCTGCGCCGGGCGGTAGCAATCGACTTGCGCACGAATCGCAAACGTGCCACCTCGTCGTCGATCACGGCGGCACGTTTCTCGACCAAGCGTACGACGAAGTCGCTGACTACGCCCTCGGGTGCTTGGGGAACGCGCTTTGTCAGGAGAATTCTCGACAAGAAAACAGAGGCCATGCAGCTCGCCTGTACACGTAATCTGTGAACTTTCGATTTCACGCTCCGCGCCGCGGGGAGAACGGATAGCCGCGTGGGTTACGACTCACACAACGTGGCGACGAGTGTACCCTTGGCCGTGGAATGTAGAGGGTTGGCGGCGACGCGGATTTCGGAAAGCTCGATGGGGAATTCGGAGGCGCGGAGAGCTTTTTCGAAGCGCTCCTGGAATCCGGGAGGCATCGCCGTCCCGCCGCTCAGCACCAGTGGCACCGGCTGTTTGAGCTTGGGCAGGTTCGATGCATTGCTAAAGGCGTCCCGCATGGATTTGACGAGCGACTGGATGACGTCGTCGTAGTAAACGCTCAATGCGTGATAGGTCTTGTTCTCGAAGTATCCGTTGAAGTGAAATCCCTTCTCCTTTTCCACCCGGACGCTCATGGCCAGATCGCGGGTAGCCGCGGCGGAGTTGGCATCGATGTAGTCGCCACCCTTGGGGACGCTGAAGCTGATCACCGGAACCGAGAGATACGCCAGGCAGACGTTGCACATGCCGCCGCCGCAACTGACGCCGATTCCGCTGTAGCTGGAATCTCCTAATTCGCCATAGACCACCGCCAGCCCTTCGCTGATGCTTTTTGGCTCGTAGCCCAGCTCGCGCAGACACTCCCGCAGTGTGGTTTCGTGGAAGGTGAATTTGTCGACGTTCATGCCTGCGGCCGGCGCGGGAACGCTGAAATAGAGCCGCTGCCCGGGTTTCTTGGCGCGACCGAGCAGGCGCGTGATGATCTGCCGGATGACCAGCAGGCCGTCGGCCTCGCCCGGGTTCAGAATGCCGTCCATCATGGGGCGGCGGGTTTCGACATGAAACAGCTCGGCAAATTGTTCGGAATCGTTGCCGAACACCAGAATCTCTTTGCCTTGGACCGCGTGATTGATGCGTTCCTTGACCATCAGACTCTCGGCCAGCTTGGTGTAAGGGATGCTGACAAAAGCGTTGAGCTGCCGTTCGTATTGAAAGTCCTGTTCCAAGTTCCGCGCGGCTACGATGTGGCTGGTGCCGATGTCGAGACCGAGCACGGGTGATTGTTCCGTCGTCTTCATAAATTTCTCCACCGCCCTCCTGAGTGCGGGTCTATACCCCTAGCGGGTTAAGTAATCGAAGGGGAAAGCCCCTTCGCACCGGACTTTTTGCTCGTACCAGGCGAGCTCCAACTTCTCCCCACGGCTCGTTCGCAAGTGCGAAAACCGGCTGGCCAGGCGCAACAGCAACACGGCCAATAATCCAACCGCAATCATCATGGTCTGTTAGCTCCGATGGACTAGCGCCGGATCGTTTTGGGCGGCGGCCAGTTCACGAAACGCGGCCATCCGGTCGCCTGACGGCCGGTCGGCTGGCGGCTTATTGTTGATGGCGGGGGCGCTACTCTGTGTGCTCTGTGTGAGACACAGCGCTACGGCGTCGCCGATGCGTTGGGCTTCGTACTGTTTCTTCGACACCCACTTGCGGAAGCTTTCTTTCTCACGAGCCACCTCGTCAAGGTTGTGAGAAATCCGCGCCGCATACTCGGCAGCCACACGCTCCGCTTCTGCCTGGATGGTGACATTCTCCTGCGCCTTGCGCGCCTCGTACTCTTCGAGGTGTTTGCGCTGGATAGCTTCGTAAGACGTGATGGCACGCTGGCGGAGGGTCGCGTCCTGCAGCACTTCATCCACCGGTACGCCGGCGGCCTCGAGCGCCATCAGAAGCGAGAAGCGTTTCGTCTCCGTCGGCAGGGTCTTGATGTGCTCGCTCTGGAGCATCTCGATGACCTTTCCAATGGTGTAGCCCATGCGGGGACCCTTGATGCCCGCCGAGCGGTAGATCTCGTCGAAGGCCAGCAAGTCCATGCCGCAAGCCGCGAATCCGTTGCCCGAGGAGGGCGCGGACGGCGCCCGGCTGTCCGGCGAAGCCTCTGTTTGCGCACCGTTGGCTGGCTTCGGCGCGCTGTTGATGTGCTCAGTTGAAGTGTCCTGGCCGCGCCAGGATGAAAGCCATTTGTTTTGCACGTGAACCCTCTACTCTCAATCTCTAAATTGGTTCCGAAAGCTGCGACGCCAGAGACTTTTGGCTGCCGCCTCGCGGTAGTTCATTGTCTGTCATTCACAAAATTGGACAGCAATACGTCAACACCGAAAGATAGGTTAACGGTTTACCAGTTAACCAGCAATACTCCAAAAGGTAAGGTAGAATTTCGGGCCAAGAGTAAGCGATAGGTGGATTTTACGGATTTACTCTTTAGTGCCGATAAAATCAAGTGTCATGGCTTGTTACTCCACGCGATGGAAAGCGGCACACGTCCAATTTTGGAAAACAATGTTAACTTCTGTCGTACTTCGGTAGTTAACCTTGTGTATCCGCCGTAAGTTGTGACTCCCAATAAGCACAAGGTCGGCCGGGAGGCGTTTGCGCCCGAAGCTCGGCGGTAGTCATTGGCTGCGGCGGCGTGACCACGAAGGACGAAGAGTTTTGGCAGAAACCAGCCGACACCGGCGCGTTGTCGCTGTGTTTGGGAATCACCATGTTAGGGTGAATGTTGTGTTCTACTGCCGGCCGCGCAGTGTCACCACCGCCTGCGCCTCCGCCGACTTGCCTTCGCCGACTGGACCCATTTTCTCCGCCGTTTTGAATTTCACTGACACGCGGTCGAGCGTCAGGCCCAACGTCGTGGCCAGGGTTTGGCGGATGGCGCCGCGATAGTCCTTCAGCTTGGGACGTTCCAGTATCACGGTCGAATCCACATTCACCAGTTTGAAACCGGCTTCGCCGGCCAGGTCGAGCGCGCGCTTCAGAAATTGCAGGCTGTCGGCGCCTTTCCAGCGTGGGTCGGAATCGGGGAAATGCATGCCGATGTCGCCCAGGGCTGCGGCGCCGAGAATGGCGTCGGTGATGGCGTGTGTGAGGACGTCCGCGTCGGAGTGGCCTTCCAGGCCAAATTCGCACGGGATGGTCACGCCGCCCAAAATCAAAGGACGCCCGGCGGCGATGCGATGGTTATCCCAGCCCAGCCCGGTCCGATATTCGCTCAAGCAGTGCCTTCGCGGGCCGTTTCCTTGTCCAGGAACAAGCGCGCGAGATCCATGTCGCCGGGCTTGGTGATCTTAATATTGTGATCGCTGCCCATCACCACCCGCACCTCCACCTGATCGAGGCGCTCCACCAGGCTCGACTCATCGGTTCCCACGAAACTATCGCGCCGCGCGGCCTCGAACGCCTGCTTAAGCAGGTCGTGCCGGAAAACCTGGGGCGTTTGCGCCAGAACCAGGCGTTCGCGCGAGATGGTCGATCGCACCTTGGCGCCGGTGGCTTGCGCGCCACTCACCTGCTTCACCGTGTCGACCGGGACGATTCCCACAATTGCCGCGCCGTATTCGGCAGCCTCATCGAAGGCTTTCTCGATAATTTCCAGGTCGATGAACGGGCGCACGGCATCGTGCACGGCGACCAGTTCCGTATCCGGGCTGACCGCGGCCAGACCGCGCTCCACCGATTCCTGGCGGCTGTTTCCACCTTCCACCACGCGTACGGGCTTCGTGCGGATTTCGCGCTTCAGCAGATCGCCCACCCAATCGAGATCTTCGCGACGTAACGCAACAACGATTTCACGCACACGATCGGAGGCCGCAAACTTCCGCACCGTGTGCAGGAGAATCGGAGAGCCATCCAGCTGCATGAACTGCTTCCGGCTGGTCCCCGCGGTTTCGGCCGACGTACGCCCCATGCGCGTTCCGAGCCCCGCGGCCGGCAAGATGACGGCGACTTTCATGCGGCCTTAGCCTTCTCCCACCGCTTCCGCTTTGCGCTGCGGCTGGGGGGGACGCTCGTGCTTTTCAGTCACCACCGCGTGCGCGCGATCGTCGAACTTGCCGAAGATCATTTTTCCGGCTGTAGTCTGGAGCACGCTGGTCACCGAGATGTCGATGGTTTTCGAGATCATGCGCTTGGCGTTATCCACCACCACCATAGTACCGTCATCCAGGTAGGCCACGCCCTGGTTGTACTCTTTGCCCTCTTTGAGGATGAACACGCGCATGGTCTCGCCGGGCAACACAATGGGCTTGAGCGAGTTCGCCAGCTCGTTGATGTTCAACACCTCGACGCCGTGGAGCTGGGCAACTTTATTCAGGTTGAAATCGTTGGTGATGACCTTGCAGTCATACACTTTGGCCAGCTCGATGAGCTTCATGTCGACTTCGCGGATATGCGGGAAATCGTCCTCGACGATCTGCACGTTCAAGTGCGCCATTTTCTGGATGCGCTGCAGGATGTCCAGACCCCGCCGGCCGCGATTGCGCTTCATGGAATCCGCCGAATCCGCGACGAGCTGCAATTCGCGCAGCACGAACTGCGGAATCACCAGCACGCCGTCGAGAAAGCCGGTCTCGGCGATGTCGGCGATGCGGCCGTCAATGATCACACTAGTGTCGAGGATTTTGAACGCTTTCTTGGGACCTTTTTCGCCCCCGAAGATGCCGCCCAATGCCGAGAGGTTCAGCATGTCGCCCTTGTTGGCCCCTACAACTAACCCGACATAAGTCATCCACAGCAGCAGGAAAAGCTGCAGGAAGTGCAGAGTCGCGGAGTTTTCGACGTTCACACGGGCAAGCACCAGCGACATCAGGAACGCCCCGAAGATTCCAAGAACGGATCCGAATGCTGCGCCGATGAGCCGTTTGAGGCTAACCTTCTCAACCCGCAGTTCGAAGAGGATGATGGCCGCTCCCACAAGAAGCCCGCCCCCGGCTGCAACGAACGGGGCCAGGTGGAACGGCTGGAAATAGTAGGCACACGCGCTGATTACAAGGATGAAGATGGCGCGCACAATCGTCAGATCGAGCACAAATCACCGCCTCCGGGTGCCGGTGAAGTAACGCAGTAAATCGCTCACCCGGTATCATTTGTTACAAGTTCGTGGCAAGAGTATACCACTGAAGTGGTGCGTTGTCTTTCGCCTGCGAGGCCACCCATTGGCAGAAACGCTTCCGTGGGCCTTACGAAGTCTTTCTAATTCTTTCGTAGTATTTTTCACAAGTTCAAGTTATAATCGCCAAAACTGGAGGAGACTCATGCATCGGCTTAAGATTGTCTGGTTGGCGTTGTGTGCGGTTCTCGCGGTCGCGCCGTTGTGCGCGCAAACCACTGCGGGTTCAATAGTTGGGACGGTGACGGATCCTAGCGGCGCGATTATAGCGGGCGCCACAATCACGGTTACCAACATGGGCACCAACATTGCGGTCAAGGTGACGTCAGACGCGGCAGGCGAATATGTAGTGACGCCGCTCGAAGTTGGCAAGTATTCAGTAACTGTTGAGGCAACGGGATTTAAACGCTCCTTGCGGCCCGATATTCAGGTCAACGTGCAGGACCGCGTCCGGGTCGATGCAAAGCTAGAAGTTGGCCAAGTGACTGATACGGTTGAGGTTGCGGGTGAGGCTCCGATTCTGGAGACGGATACCTCTTATCTGGGCGAGGTGGTAGACAGCCAGCGAATTATGGACCTACCGTTGAACGGCCGGCAATTCACGCGGTTGGCGGTGCTGACGGCTGGAACAGCGCCGACGCCTGCCGGAGCGCGCGACGAGAACACGGGCGGATTCAGCGCCAACGGCGTGCGGCCGTATCAGAACAATTACATTCTGGACGGCGTGGACAACAATAGTCTGTCCGAAGACCTGAGCAGCCAGGCGAGTTTCGTAGTCGGTCCGCCGCCGGATGCCATTCAGGAGTTCAAGGTGCAGACCAATTCGATGAGCGCGGAATTCGGTCGATCGGGCGGCGCGGTGCTGAACGTGACCATCAAGTCGGGCAGCAATGACCTGCACGGAACTGCCTATGAGTTCCTCCGCAACAGCGATCTGGACGCCAACAACTTCTTCAACAACGCGAACGGCGCGCCCATCGCACCGTTCAAGCAAAATCAGTTCGGTTTCAGCACGGGAGCACCGATCCTGATCCCGAAGGTCTACAACGGCAAGAACCGGACGTTCTTCTTCTTCGACTACCAGGGAACGCGTATCCGCACGGGCCAAACGGAGATTGCTACCGTGCCGACGGACGCCATGCGGCAGGGTAATTTTTCGGGGCAGAACGGCGTTGCGTTCAATACGATTTACGACCCCAATACCGGCACGATCAACTCCAGCGGAGACGCTGTCGGACGTTTGCCCTTTGCGGGAAATATCATTCCCCAATCGCGCTGGAATCCGATCGCCGAAAAGCTGTTGAGCATGTTCCCCGAACCGAACGCAACCGGCGCGGTGAACAATTTCGGGCCGGCGAACAATTACATAAGCAACCCCGTGGAGCCGAACGATACGAATCAACTCGACCTGCGCATCGATCACAGGATTTCCGACTCCGATTCGATCTTCGGGCGGTTTAGCTGGTCGAACCAAAGAGACGTTCCCCCGGGACCGATTCCTCCACCGCTGGACTCGGCGTCGTTCTCAACGGGAGTCTTCCTACAAAAACCGCGCAACGTCGTGGTGAGCGAGACGCACATTTTCACTCCACGGCTGATCAACGAGCTGCGCCTGGGCTATACGCAAAACGAGTCGGATCGGCTCCAGTTCAACTCCACTATTAACGAGTCGGCGCAGCTTGGCATCCCCGGGATTCCGTTCGCCTCCAACAACGGTGGTTTACCTCAGTTCGGTGTTAGCGGGATCAGCAGCTTCGGCAGCGCGGAATATCAACCCACGGTGGAAAAACAGGCTATTGAACAGCTCATCGACAGCCTGACGCTGATCCGCGGACGGCACACCATCAAGTTTGGGGCCGAACTCAAGCCGCGTGTCAACTTCTCGATCCTGCAGCCGCCGGTTCCGCGAGGATACTTCGGCTTCGGCGGGTCAAACACCGAACAGAATCTGGAGAGTTCCTCGACCTCCGGTCTGGGTACGGCCGACTTCCTGCTCGGAGCGGTATCGGGTGGGGCTCAGATCTCTTCGTTTATCAACGATGAATTTCAACAGCCGGGGCAGTTTTATTACGTCCAGGACGACATCAAGGTGAACCGGAAGCTGACGTTGAACATTGGGCTACGTTATGACTTCGTCGAGCACGCAAAGGAACGGTACGACGCTCAGGCGAATTTCAACGTCTTCACCAATACGCTGCAAATCGTGGGGAACCGGCAGGATCCGCTGCCACCAAACTTCTTTCCGGAAATCCCGGTGACGCGTGGAGCCCCCGCCAGCCTGGTGCCGGATCAGAAACACGATTTTGGGCCCCGAATCGGCATTGCCTACAACTTGTTCAGCAAGACGGTGCTGCGTGCCGGGTACGGAGTTTTCTACTCCTCCTATGAGGCGGGACCGCTGAGCATTCCAAACATGGGGAATAACCCGCCGTTCTTCTTTCAATCGAACTACAATGCGCCGAGTCCTTTGATTCTAAATCCGATCGTCAGCAACCTTTCACAGGGATTTCCGCTGAATGCTCTAGCAAATCCGTCGGCTCCTTCGTTGTTTTCGCTCGATCCGAATTTCACCAATCCGAACGTGCAGCACTGGCAGGCGAGCATCCAGCAGGATTTGGGATGGAATACGGTGTTGGAGGTGGCTTACGCCGGATCCAAGGGCACGCATCTCTACGAGTTCCGCAACCTCAACCAGATCCCTGCATCGACGAGCCCGAGTGCGAACTACAATGCAGAGCGTCTGCGTCCTTATCTTGGCGGCGACCTGACATTCTGGTGCTCCTGCGACAGCTCGACGTACAGCGCTTTGCAAACCAAGCTGGAGAAACGCCTCTCGAGCGGCCTCAGTTTCCTGACGGCTTTTACGTATGGCAAGTCCATCGACGAGCAGTCCCAGGCGTCGCTGGGCTTCCACGGCGGCGGATCGTTCCGGGACAACAATAATCCGGAATGGGAAAAGGGACCGTCGGATTACGACCAGAAGTACCGGTTCGTAAACAGCCTTTCATACACGCTGCCCATTGGCCAAGGCAAGGCGTTATTGGGCAGTCTGCATGGCATCGGGAATACCCTGATCGGCGGTTGGGAGCTGCAGGGCATTCAAGCCTGGTCGAGCGGGTTGCCGTATACGATCACGGAGTCGGGTGATCCAAACAACAATACCGGCGATACGGAAGAACACCCGAATAGAGTGGTGGGGGTGGCATTGTATCCGTCGGGCCCGGCTGTGAGCAGTGCGTTCAACCCGTTGGCCTTCACGCTGCAGCCATTCGGCACCTATGGCAACTCGGGCCGCAATGTCATTTGGACTGCACCTCAATTGCAGCTTGATACCTCATTGTTCAAAGACTTTGCGGTGAAGGAACGCATGAAACTGCAATTCCGGGCGGAGTTCTTCAACATGACCAACCATGCGAATTTCCGCGCCAACAGCCTGATCAACAATTTTAATGCCGCGGGCGCGGGATCGTACACATCGGCGCAACCGGGGCGGCAGATTCAGTTCGCGTTGAAGTTTATTTACTGACCAGGATTCATTCCTGGTTGAAGCCGGTCGCGAAGCGGAAAGCTTCCACGTAGTGGCCGTCTTTTTTCGGGATGTGCCCGCGGATCTCGGCCTTGGTTTTGTCGAGTTCCGCGGCCTCCCAATCCGGCCGGTACCGGTGGATGGAGGGTTCCCACTGGCTCACGTGCGCCACCGCCGCGTCGATCTTCTTTTCCGCCACGCTGTCGATGTTCACCCAGTAGTTCGCCTCTTTGTCGGTTACGTAATAGTAATATTCCTGCGGAACCAGCCACGGCTGTAGCCCTTCGTGCAATTGCTGATTAGGAAAATACAGGTGCCACTCGGCGGCGCGAATCGCGTCGACTGTGTTGTTGGCCGCCATTCTGTGATCGGTTTTATGCCAGCGCACGTATTCGGTGCCTGAGTCCGGCGCCATCACAACATCCGGCCGAATCCGCCGGATAATCCCCGTTACTTCTTCCACCAGGTCGCGCGTATTCGCGTATTCGAGCATGCCATCGTGGTATTCGAGCCACGAGATGCTCTCCTTGGAGATGCCCAGGATGCGGCAGGCGTCCTCTTCCTCATGCATGCGGATTTTCGCCAGCCGCTCGCTGGTCATGTCGGGATCGTACGAGCCTTTGTCGTCGTTGGTGTAAATCACGATATGGATGTTGTTCCCGTTCTTTGCCAGCAGCGCCAGCGTTCCGGCGCAGCAGAAGGTATCGTCGTCCGGATGCGGTGTGAAGAGCAGGATCGTCTTGCCGTGCATTTCCTCGAGCCGGCCTTGCGGCGGGGCGGCAAGCGCTGGAGAAACAAGAGTCGCCAGAAGCAGAGAGATAAAGAGAGGTCGCGTCATGGATGCCTTTCCGCGTCATCATATCGAACTGGGAGCGGCAATGGGGGAGCGGAGTGGATGGCGGTGCGCTAAGAGTGCGTTGATTCTGGCGGTCGGTCGTGTCCGCGTTAACCACCCATTCCTGTAGCGTGGGGATACCGCGGGGTTGGCGGGATACCCGCGGCTTTTTCGGCGTGACGAACCCGAAAGGCCGCAGGTACCCGCTAACGGCGCGTGTCCCTGCGCTACATCCGTCGATCAACGCAGAATTAGATGGAATGAGAAGGCCGGTCCCTCGGCGGGATGCGATACGCTCCCAATGAGAAACGCACTCAAGGTGCAATCGAAAGGAGACCGGCCATGAGGAAGCATATCACCACAACAGAGTCTGCAGTGACCAGGAAGAGAGCCAACCGGAAGCTGACGGTGGGCATCGATCTGGGAGATCGAAGTAGTCGCTACTGCATATTGGACGAGCAGGGCGAAGTACTGGCGGAGGGCAGCGTGGCGACAACCAAGAAAGGCTCAGATGGTGTGCGTCGAAATTGCCGCGTTGTGCGCTGCCGATCACGTTTTCCTAAGGGTCTTGACCTTCCTCACACCACTTGCAGCACCAGACACTTCAAATAACAAGTTTCCGGCACCGTCAGCAGAATTGGGTGGTCCTGCGCTTGCGTGCGGCGTTCCAGCACGCGCAGCTCGCGGCCGGCATCGAGAGCGGCTTGGGCCACAATTTCCAATAGCATCGCTTCGCTCAAGTGATGCGAGCAGGAACAGGTCACCAGAATTCCGCCTGGACCTAGCAGGCGCAACGCGCGCAAGTTGATCTCCTTATAACCGCGGGTGGCAGCTTCGAGATTCCGGCGTGACTTGGCAAACGCCGGTGGGTCGAGTATCACCGTCGAAAACTCGCGTCGCGCTGACGCGTAACTGGCGAGCACTTCGAACATGTCGGCTTCACGGAATTCCACGTTCGCGATGCCATTCGCCTGGCGGTTGGCCTCCGCCGTAGCCAGCGCCGCCGCGCTCGAATCGACAGCCTCCACCGACTCACATTTCGCGGCGATGTGCAGGGCGAAGCCGCCTGTCGACGTGAAACAGTCGAGGGCTTTGCCTTTTGCGTAGCGCGCCGCGGCCACGTAGTTCTCGCGTTGATCGAGAAAGATCCCTGTCTTCTGGCCTTCGAGCAGATCGGCGCGAAAGGCGAGGCCGTTCATGTGCACAGTCAACTCACGCGGCGCCTCGCCGAACACGATGCCGGTTTCGAGCGGCAACTGCTCGTGCTGGCGCACGGCCACATCATTGCGGGCTACGATGCCGCGCGGCGAAAACAAATCCACCAGCGCGGCGACGATCCAATCCTTTGCCGCGTCCATGCCTTGATCGAGTGTCTGTATGACGAGATAGTCGCCGTAACGGTCCACGATCAGGGCAGGGAGGCGGTCACCTTCGCCATGCACCACGCGGTAAGCATCGCTATCGCGCACGAGGTTGCGGCGATACTCGTTGGCTTCCGCGATGCGCCGGGCAAAAAACTCCGGGCCGATTTCCTGAACTTCCCGTGACAGCAACCGCAGACAAATTTGAGATGTCGAGCTGTAATGCGCTACGCCGAGCACGCGCCGCTGCGGATCGATCACCTTGACCACTGATCCGGGCGCCGCATGATCGCGCTCCGCTACATCGCTGGAGAAGATCCAGGGATGCCCAGAGGCTACCCGGTTGGCGGCTTTGCGATTGACTTTGACTTCCGTCAACGCATCGCCTGTAGACGTGCGATTCGATCTTCAGTCGACGGGTGTGTGGAGAACAGCCGCATCAACGCCTGTCCCGTGAACGGCTTGATGATGAACAGGTGCTGCGTAGCAGGTGAGGCTTCCATGGGAATCCGCTTCGAGTAGGTTTCGAGCTTTTGTAACGCTGATATCAAATTGTAAGGGGTGCCGGTATACTTCGCCGACGCCGTATCCGCATCGAATTCGCGTGAGCGCGAAATGGCCATCTGGATGAGCCCCGCCGCGAGCGGAGCCAGAAAAATCATGAGAATGCCGGCCCAGCCACCGCCGTCATCGTCGTCGTCGCGCCGCATGCCCCCGAAAATCATGGCCCACCGCGCCATGGAAGCCAGCGCGGTAATCGCCGCGGCAATCGTCGCCGCCACCGAGCTGATGAGAATGTCGCGATGCAGAACGTGGCCCAGTTCGTGCGCCACCACACCTTCCAGCTCGCGATCGTCCATCACCTGTAAGATGCCGGCAGTGAACGCAACAGAGGCGTGAGCCGGGTTGCGGCCGGTGGCGAAGGCATTGGGCGAAGCCTCAGAAATCAGCCACAGCTTCGGCATGGGCAGGCCCATGCGCTGCGCGAGACCGCCGACGATCGGCGCAACCCGCCGGTAAACCTCCGGATTCTCCGTCTCGGTCACCGGCTGCGCCGAATAGCTGGCCAGAGCGATCTTGTCGGAGAAGAAATACCCGGCGAAATTCATGACGACGGCGATGGCGAGCCCAATGTAGAGTCCGTTGCGCCCGCCCATCGCCCTCCCGCCCACTACCAGCAGCCCACTAAGCAGCCCCAGCAGCAGGACGGTCTTCATTGTGTTTCCACTGTGCATGATCTGACTCTATTGTGTCACCAACTCGGCCACGCGCCGCGTGAATTTGAGCTCGTGCTTTCCGGCGTCGCCATCCACCACCACAGTGTCGCCCTGGCTGAAATCGCCGCTCAGCAGCCGCAGCGATAGCGGGTCCTGAATCAGCCGTTGGATCGCCCGCCGCATTGGCCGCGCGCCGTAGGCCGGATCGTAACCTTCCGCCATGAGCACGTCTTTGGCGCTCTCGGTCACCTCGAGGTGCATGCCCTTGCCCTCGAGAAGCGCCGCCACCCGCTGGATCTGGATGTCGATGATGAGCGCCAGGTGTTCCTTGTTCAGCGGATTGAACACGATGATGTCGTCCACGCGATTCAAAAACTCCGGCCGGAACGTCTTGCGTAGCGCATCCAGCAGCGCCGTGCGCGTCGATTCACTGTTGGTATGCCGCGCGTTGATCGAGAATCCGATCGTCGCGCCATCCCGGATCTCGCCCGACCCCACATTGGACGTCATGATGATCACGGTGTTGCGGAAGTTCACCGTCCGCCCCTGGCCGTCGGTGAGCCGGCCGTCATCCAGAATCTGCAGCAGCGAGTTGAAGACGTCGGGATGCGCTTTCTCAATCTCGTCGAACAGTACCACCGAATACGGTTTCCGCCGCACATACTCGCTCAACTGCCCGCCCTCTTCGTAGCCGACATATCCCGGCGGCGCGCCGATCATCCTCGATACGGCATGCTTCTCCATGTACTCCGACATGTCGATGCGAATCAGAGCTTTCTCATCGTCGAACATGAACGCCGCCAGCGCCCGCGCCAGCTCAGTTTTTCCAACCCCCGTCGGACCGAGGAAAATGAAACTGCCGATAGGCCGGTTGGGATCGGCCAACCCCGCGCGATTGCGCCGGATGGCGTTCGAAACCAGCCTGACGGCCTCATCCTGCCCAACCACTCGCTCGCGCAGCCGGTCTTCCATGTGCACCAGCTTCTGAATTTCGCCCTCGAGCATACGCGCCACAGGGATGCCGGTCCACTTCGCTACAATACGCGCGATATCCTCTTCATCAATTTCCTCCTTGAGCAGAGGGCTGGCGGCTTTGATGGCTTCCAGCTCTTTGGTCGCGGCTGCCAGATCTTTTTCGATCTGTGCCAAGCCGCTGTATTTCAGTTGCGCCGCTTTTTCCCAGTCACCTGTGCGCGTCGCCTTCTCCTCTTCCTGGCGAGCCTTATCTTGCGCTTCCTTGAGCTCGCGCACGCGGCTGATGGCGGCTTTTTCGCGGTTCCACCGCTCGCGCAGCGTTGCGGATTCCGCGCGGATTCGCTCCAGTTCGTTCTCGACAACTCGCAGCCGCTCGCGCGAAGCATGGTCGCTCTCGCGGTTCAATGCCTGGCGTTCAATTTCGAGTTGCGTGATGCGGCGGTCCACCTGATCCAACTGGATCGGCAACGAGCCGATCTCGATGCGCAGCGCCGCGCCGGCTTCATCGATCAGGTCGATGGCTTTGTCGGGGAGGAACCGGTCGGTGATATAGCGGTTCGAAAGTACGGCTGCGGCCACAATCGCCGAGTCCTTGATGCGCACGCCGTGATGGATCTCGATCTTTTCCTTGAGACCGCGCAGAATCGCGATAGTGTCGTCGATGGTCGGCTCGCCCACCATGACGGTTTGAAAGCGCCGGGCCAGCGCCGCGTCCTTCTCCACGTACTTTCGATACTCGTTCAGGGTGGTCGCGCCGATGCAGCGCAGCTCGCCGCGTGCCAGCGCGGGCTTCAGCATGTTGGCGGCGTCGATGGCTCCTTCGGCCGATCCGGCGCCCACCAGCGTATGCAGCTCGTCAATGAAGCAGATAATCTCGCCGTTCGAGTCCGTGATTTCCTTCAGAACGGCCTTGAGACGGTCTTCAAACTCGCCACGAAACTTGGTGCCCGCCACCATGGAGCCGAGGTTCAGCGACACCAGCCGCTTGTTGCGCAACTGATCGGGCACATCCCCCTTCACAATGCGCTGCGCCAGACCCTCGACGATGGCGGTCTTGCCTACACCCGGTTCACCGATCAGCACGGGATTATTCTTCGTGCGCCGGCTCAGCACCTGCATCACACGCCGGATTTCATCGTTGCGTCCAATGACTGGATCGAGCTTGTTCTTGCGCGCCTGATCCGTCAGATCCACGGCGTAGCGCTCGAGCGCCTGGTATTTCGATTCCGGATTCTGATCGGTGATCCGCTGCGTTCCACGCACTGACACCAGCGCCTTCAATATGGCGTCGTAGCTGGCTCCAGCGCGGTTGAGAAGCTGGCCTGCAGGCTCGTGCTTCTGTTGTGCGATGGCCAACAGCAGATGCTCGGTCGAGACAAATTCATCCTTGAATTTCTCGGCTTCCTCAAACGCCCGCTCGAACACTTGATTCAGGGCAGGCGCGATATACATGCCGGCTCCGGCGCCCGAAACCTTCGGCAGTGCCTCCACCATACGCTGGGCCTCAAGCACCACCGCATCCGGATGCACATCGCACTTTTCCAGCACCGGCCGGACAATACCCTCTTGCTCGCTGGCCAGGGCAATCAACAGGTGCAGCGGGGTGAGCGCCTGGTGCTGGTGCTTCTCGGAAATGGACTGGGCCTGCTGAACCGCTTCCTGAGCTTTCTGCGTCAACTTTTCAAATCGAAACAATTGGGTCCCTGCTTTCTAAATGCAAACCGGGGCGCTTTCGATGGCCGCCCCGGTGTCACTCGTTCGCCTGTTAGATGCCTGAGGTTACTGTTTGACTTCAACCTTCACCTGTCTCGGCTTGGCCGCCTCTTTCTTGGGCAGATTGACGGTCAGGACGCCATTTTTATAGTCCGCTGAAACGTGTTCCGTGTCCACCGAACTGGGCACGGCAAAGCTTCGCACAAAACTCCCAAAGCTGCGCTCGATCCGGTGATAGCCCTTCCCGTTCTCGTCCTTTTCGAAGCGACGCTCGCCCTTGATCGACAAGGTCTGATTCTCGACGCGCACATCGATATCTTCGAGCTTGAGATCCGGCACATCGGCTTTCAAAACCAGATCATTTTCGGTTTCCAGGATGTCTACAGGAGGCGACCAGGGCCGGCCAGTGCGAGGCTCGCTCATCAGCCGGGTAACCGCATCCTCGAAAAAACGAAGGCTGGCGAGGGGGTCATGCTGTAACGACATTGGTTTTTCTCTCCTTACAATTGGCATAGCCAAAAATCTCAATACAACTAGATCATAAAATATGAGCGCTATAGTGTCAAGTACTGCCGCCATAATTAAATCTCCATTGGATTCAACTGATTACGATAAACTAGATCTTCTATGAACCTCACTCGCCGCCAGCTTTTAGCTGGTTCCGTGGCCCTTCTGGCCAAAGCTGCCGCTACGCGACGCCTGTCGCAACAAGACCCCCAGGTCGACCGTTTGCTCCCCACCCTCACGCTCGACGAAAAAGTCGGGCAGATGACGCAGCCGGATTCGCAGTACCTCAAGAATTTGGATGATGTCGGTCAGCTGCATGTCGGGTCGGTATTGAGCGGTGGCGATTCGGATCCCGCATCGGGCAATGATTTGAAGTCGTGGACGGACTTGTACGATGGCATTCAATCGCACGCGCTTTCGGCCAAGCCGCGCATCCCGCTAATTTACGGGATCGACGCGGTGCACGGCCACAACAACGTCATCGGCGCAGTGATCTTCCCGCACAATATCGCGCTCGGCTGCACTCGCGATCCGGATCTGGTGGAGCGCGCGGCGCGCATCACGGCGGAAGAGGTTCGGGCAACGGGAATACAGTGGGCTTTTGCGCCATGCGTCACAGTCCCGCAGGACATTCGCTGGGGCCGCACTTATGAGGGCTATAGCGAGTCACCGGACGTGGTGCAGCCCCTGGGAGCGGCCGCCGTTCGCGGTTTGCAGGGTAGTGCGCTCGACCATTCGCTTTCGGTGGCAGCTTGCGTGAAGCACTTCGTAGGCGATGGCGGGACGACGTTCGGCACCGGAATTGGGGGGCGTGTCGATCAGGGTGACACGCGCGTGGATGAGGCCACGCTGCGCAAGATCCATTTGCCCGGCTACATCACGGCCATTCAGGCGGGTGCTGCGACCATCATGCCCTCGTACAGCAGTTGGAATGGCGTCAGATGCTCGGGCCATCGCAAGCTGCTGACGGACATCCTAAAAAAAGAGCTGGGCTTCGAAGGTTTTGTGATTTCCGACTACAACGCGCTCGACGAGTTACCCGGAAACCGTAAGGAGCAGATCAAGCAATCCATCAACGCCGGCATGGATATGGTGATGGTGCCGGAAAAGTTTCACGAGTTCTACAACACCCTCCGCGAGTTGGCGCAGTCGGGCGAGGTCCCCATGTCGCGCATCAACGACGCGGTCACACGCATTCTGCGCGTGAAGTTCGCCATGGGGCTCATGGACCCGAATCGGAAACAGTTAGCCGACCGCAGTTTGCACAATACCTTTGGATCGGCGGCACACCGCGCCGTGGCGCGCGAGTGTGTGCGGAAGTCGCTGGTCCTGCTCAAGAATGAGAAGCGCGTTCTGCCTCTGGCCAAAACTGCCGCGCGGATTCACGTCGCCGGAAAATGCGCCGACGATATTGGCAATCAATGCGGTGGTTGGACCATCTTTTGGCAAGGCAAAAGCGGGCCCATCACACACGGGACGACCATCCTGGCGGCAATTCGCAAGGCCGTTGGCTCAGGCACGCAGGTCACGCACTCGCACGATGGCGCGGGCGCCGCGGGGGCCACAGTGGGGGTTGCTGTCATCGGTGAGACGCCATATGCGGAAATGCAGGGCGACCGCACGAACCTTGACCTCGGCTCCGACGATGTCGGCGTGGTCGAGAACATGAAGCGCGTTGGCATCCCGGTGGTGGTCGTACTGATATCGGGACGGCCGCTCATTATTGAGAGCGTGCTACAGAAGGCCGACGCCGTGATCGCTGCGTGGTGCCCGGGAAGCGAAGGCGATGGGGTGGCCGACGTGCTGTTCGGAGACCACAAGCCATCGGGCAAACTCTCCTTCACCTGGCCCAGCCGGGAATCGACCACGTTCGCGCGGAACGATCCAGGATACAAAACGCTCTTCCCGCTGGGGCATGGGCTGAGTTACTAGTGTAGTGAGGCGTGCAGAACCAGGATTATCTTCTTCATCGTTGGACGACCGCTCCCTGTGGTCGCGGCTCTGAAAAGGCTGCAAGCGCGCAGGAGCTTTGCTGAGCCGCGCGCGTAGCAAGCGGTTTACCCTCGACTGCAAACGCCGGCCGTTTCGGACGCACTACATTACCGCATTGGCGGCGTTTTTTGAAAGCGCTTCCTGCCGGCCCAGTAGAGGCTTATTTCGTGGCCATCGGGGTCGTTGAGGTAGGCGTGCTTCCATCCCCATGGCATCACTTTCGGGGGTTGAGTGAACACCACTCCGGCGGCTGCCAGCGCCGCGCAGAACTTGTCCAGGTCCTTGGTCTCGAAATACAGCCGAATCCCTTCGGCATCCGGCGATCTTCCGGCATCGACGACGTGTAATGCGAACGTAGATTCGCCGCTCTGCGATTTGAGGCGCGCGTAGCTCTGGCCGACTTGCTCGATGACTTTGAACCCAAGGAGTTCAGAGTAGAACTGCAGCGCCGGCGCCAGTTTCCGCACGTAAATAATCGCGTGGTTGAATTCGAGAGGCGCATTTCGTCTGGATTTGATCTGAGGCGCCATGAAAACCTCCGCCTTGAAAGTGTATCAGAGGTAACCGCGCGTCTCGGGATCTCGTCGGGAAATGTATAGAGGTGTATTGTGTCTGACTCAGTCTCACGCCGGTCCTTTCTGTTTTCAGCCACGGCGTTGTTGGCAGCCGCCCAGGATCAGCCGAAGTTTTCCACCGATGTCAAAGTCGTGAGCGTGCTCGCCACCGTCCGCGACAAGAAGGGACAAATCGTCCACAGCCTGACTAAGGACGATTTCTCCATCGAGGAAGACACCCGGCCGCAGACCATCCGCTATTTCTCGCAGGAAAGCGATCTGCCGTTGACGCTGGGCTTGCTGGTGGACACGAGCATGAGCCAGCGAAACGTTCTGGGCCAGGAGCAGAGTGCCAGCTACCGCTTTTTCGACCAGGTGCTCCGTCCGGACAAGGACAAGGCCTTCGTGATTCATTTCGATCATGATGTGGAGCTTCTGAAAGACCTGACCTCGTCGAAGAAGGACCTGGACGCCGCGCTGGCTCAGTTGGAAACCCCGCAACTGGAGCGGCGTGACCAGAGTGGCGGTGGCGGCAATTCGGGCGGCGGCGGTTATCCGGGTGGTGGCGGGAGAGGCGGCGGGCGCCGCAGCGGCGGCGGAGGAACGCTGTTGTATGACGCGATTCTGCTTGGGTCCAACGAGATCATGAAGAAGCAGCAGGGCCGTAAGGCCATTATTCTGCTCACAGACGGAGTGGACCGTGGCAGCAAGACGCCGCTACCGGGCGCCATCGAGTCCGCGCAGCGCGCCGATACCCTGGTGTACTCCATCCTGTTTGCTGACAAGGAAGGATTCGGCAGCGGATTGGGCGGACCCGGGATGGGGCGCCATGGAGGATATGGCGGCGGAGGCCGCCGGTATCCGCAGCAGCAACGCCCCGACGGCAAGAAGATTCTGGAGCAGATATCAAAGGAGACGGGCGGCGGATTCTTCGAAGTCTCCAAGAAGCAGCCCATCGAGCAGATCTACGAGCACATCCAGGAAGAGCTGCGCAGCCAGTACAGCCTGGGGTATACGCCGGATAAAGCCGAAGCCGGATATCACAAGATCACGGTGACGGTTAAAGAAAAGGCGTTGCTCGTGCAGGCGCGGGACGGATATTACGCGGGAGGGTAGACAGCAGAAGAGCAATGGGGCCGGAACGAATCCGGCCCCATTTCCGGAACTAGCGGCGGAAACCGCGGTATCCACCGCCGTAAAATCCGCGACCGTAGAAACCGCGTCCGTAGTAAAAGCCGGGGTAGAAACCAAATCCGATGCCGCCCCAATAAGGATACGGATAGTACGGGTAGCCATAAGCATACGGATAGCCGTACCCATAATAGGGAGCCGGCGGCGGACGATAGCCAACTTGCGGACCACCGTTGTTATTCGGACGGTCATACTCGTTGGGATCGACGTAGCGAAACGCGTACGGCGCGCGGTCGGTAGCAATCGTGATTGGTGCTTCCACGCGGAACGTCAGAACAGATTCCGGAGTGATGTAAGTTGGGCGGCCACGGGTAAGCAGCACCCCGATGGTTCCCACGATGAGGCCAGCGCCGGCTCCGACACCTGCGCCGACGCCTCCATTCACAGCGGCGCCAATTGCCGCACCGGTTGCCGTGGTTACTCCTACGCCGGCGACGTCGCGGCCGACCGACGTATCGCCATTACGCGTGATAAGCTGCGATTGAATCGGCACCTGCTGGCCATCGACCAGAGTCAGATCCGTCAGCTGAACACCGAGACGGGAAACGCCCTCGACGCGGCCGGCCTTTTGCGCTTCCTTCACCACGCCACCGATGGTCTGTCCACGCTGCGCGACAATCACGCCATCTACAACGATCGGGCGCACCAGGGTGGCCGTGAAGGCATCACCGGGATGGCTGCGATCGGAAGATAGAAACTGATTGACCCGAACGGTTACAAATGTACCGGTCTTGATGGTCAACTGCGCCGGCACCGGCGGTTGCGGAGGCAGTGCTTGCGGACCTTGTCCCTGCGGGGCCGGGCCCTGTGAGGAATAGTTTGGATATTGGGCATAGTTTGGCCGCTGCGCAAAAGTGGGCGGAGCCGCCTGTGTGTCTCCGGCTTGCGGCGGATCGCTGGCGCGCCGCCATGCGCCATTTGGCGCCGGCATCTGCTGGTCACTCGGCGGGGGCGGAGCGGAAATCTGCTGCTGCGCCTGCGCCTGATCCGGCGGCGGCGCCGGTGCGTCTTGCGGATCCTGTGCGAATGCAAGACTGCACGCCGCCAACGAAGTTACGGCAATGTAGTAAGTCGCGGATCGAATCATTTGATGGGTCCTCATAGCTGTCTCACTGCTTCTCGACGCTCTCTGTAGTGCATCTGTTTCACCATTCGCTATTTACCCGTAAATGATTGGAAATAAAGGCGGCAAACCAATGAAATTCTGGCCGGAATGCACCGGCGACTGGTGCTTTTCAGCCAGCAGTATCAATCCTGTGGCAGAGCGTGGATCACGACGTGCAAGCATCCATCGTCCACGACCTGCACGGCCGTGAAGTCACGAATGCAGTGCTCGCTGTGGAGCTCGTCGCAGGAATAAGTTGTGGTGACGCCGAGCGCACGCATCCCGCCAGCGCGCGCAGCTTGAATACCGGCGGGAGTATCTTCGATGACCAGGCATTCGGCGGGCGCGACTCCCAGCAAATGCGCGGCGAGAAGAACACCTTCCGGATGCGGCTTACCGTTCTTCACGTCATCTGCGGAAACCACGACCGATGGCAGCATCAGGCCGGCGCACTCCATGCGCACCTGGGCCAACTGTCGCGGAGCGGAGGTAACCAAGGCCCACGACCCACGAGGCAAGGCGCGGAGCAGAGCGGCTGCGCCAGGGACGGCGCGGACGCCTTCACGATCCGAGAGCTCCTCCTCAGCGAATCGCGCGAACTCGTCCTCGGTCGCGAGGTGCGGCGCCACTTCGCGGATTGTCTCCTCTGTGCGCCGTCCGTGCGAGATCTTCAGAATCGGTTGCGGATCCAGGCCATACCGCGCGGCCCAACGGGTCCATTGCCGCTCGTCGTGCGCCATGGAGTCGACCAGCGTGCCGTCCATATCGAAGAGGATGGCGGCGCCGTGGAATTCGAAGAGAGGAGGCTTGTTCATGGGAGATATCGATGCGATGGCTAATAGTGTGGCATCTCCCAATAAAGGCTTTCAACGCCGAGGCCGCCGAGCTCGCCGAGGAAACTGACAGTCAAAGTCTGTCACTGGCCTAAAATGGAGGGAAGTAAAGGTGCGGGATTTGATCCAGAGGTCAAGAAATGAGCGTGAAGTACACCGTCATATTCGAACGAGCGGAGCACAATTGGGCCGCGTACGTTCCCGATCTTCCTGGCTGCATTTCCACGGGGAAGACTCTCGAGGCGACGGAGAACAACATCCGGGAAGCCATTCAGGGCCACTTGCAGGCACTGCGCGAGTTTGGCGAGCCGGTGCCAGAGCCGATCAGCGTGGCGAAGGATATCGAGGTGACGCCGGCGGCTTAGCGCCGTGGCTGCTACTTCTTCTCGAACCGGATCGGCTTCATTTTCACCGGCGCGTTCAAAAATGTCAGCTCAGCCTGTCCTTCGCCAGTGAGCTTTAGTTCGAACTTCAGCGGTTCGCCGCCGTCCTCGTCCTTGACCGAATAAGAGAGCGTGTCGCCTTGTAATTTAGGGTCGAGAATGGGGTCGGTCTTGTCATCGGATCCTTCCGGCTCAATGAGCTCACCTTCGCCATTCACATTGACGTTGCATGCGTGCATGTTTCCGGACAGCGGATTAGCGACTTCCAGGTTGATGGTGCAGAGGGATCAAGAAAGCAAAAATCCGGAGTCTGGGTATGGCGTCCACGAGGCACGCAAACTGCCAACTCCGGATCAAGGTTTCACAACGACTAACGTCTGGGCGATTGTGCAGATTAGGGCCAGGAGTGACGCCAAATCCTAAATCCCAGATCCCGTGTTTGGCCCTACTTTTCTTCTTCTTCCGGCGTCTCTTCTTCCGGTTCGCGACCCTCGCGTTGCGCCTTCAGGCGTTCTTCGCGGCGCTTGGTGCGGTCGGCGGCGCGCTTGACGAGTTCGGAGCCGACCAGTTCGATCATGGCCTGCTCGGCGCCGTCGCCCTTGCGGAAGCCCAGGCGAACGATGCGGGTATAGCCACCGGAGCGCTGGCCAAAGCGCGTGCCCAGGGTGTCGAATAGCTTCTTCACCGACGCCGGCGTTTCCAGAAATGCCGCGGCTTGGCGGCGTGTGTGTAAGGTATCGCGCTTGGCCAGCGTGATCATGTGGTCCACCAGCGGCTTTATCGCCTTGGCTTTGGGAACCGTGGTAATAACGCGCTCCTGTTCGATGACGCTGGTCACCAGTCCCTTGAGCAGGGAATTGCGGGAGCCGATGTCCCGCTTGAGTTTGTATCCACCTCGTCTGTGTCGCATCGGATTCCCTTACTCGCCAGGCTGATCGTTGGGTTCGTACTGATCGTCATCCGGCAGAATCTCGGGCTGCGATCCCGGCGCCGGCGGCGGAGGAGCGACCAGGCGGCCGTGCGCGTCTACCTTCATACCCAGCGAAAGGCCCATATTGGCCAGAATTTCTTTGATTTCGTTGAGCGACTTGCGGCCAAAATTCTTGGTGCGCAGCATCTCGGCCTCGGTCTTCTGCACCAGTTCGCCGATGGTTTGGATATTAGCGTTCTTGAGGCAGTTGTAAGAGCGCACGCTCAGCTCGAGCTCTTCGACCGAACGGTTCAACTGCTCGCCCATCTTGTCCATGGAGCGCTCGGCGGTCTCCTCGGTGCTCTCAGGGAGTTCCTCAAAGTTGATGAAGATCGACATGTGATCTTTGAGGAGCTTGGCGGCGAAGCCGATGGCGTCTTGCGGGGAGACGGCGCCGTTGGTCCAGACTTCGAGCGTGAGCTTGTCGTAATCGGTCATCTGCCCCAGGCGCGCGGCTTCCACGGTGAAATTTACTTTGCGCACGGGCGAATGGACGGAGTCGATCGGGATATAACCGAGCGCGAGGTCCTCGTCGAAGTTCTTGTCGGCGCTGACGTAGCCGCGGCCGGTTTTGAGGCGCATCTCGATGTTGATCTTGCCGCCCTCGCCCACGGTGGCGACATGAAGGTTGCGATCGAGGACTTCGACATCCTGGTCGGTTTGGATCTGGCCGCTGAGTACCTCACCGGGCTGGTCGACGGTCAGGCGAACGGTTTTGACGCCCTCACTCATAATCTTGAACGGAATCTGCTTGAGGTTGAGGATGATATCGGTGGCATCTTCCACCACGCCGGGGATGGGGCTGAACTCATGCTCCACGCCTTCGATGCGCACGGCGGTGATGGCCGCGCCCTCGATGGAGCTGAGCAGCACGCGCCGCAGCCCGTTGCCGATGGTGGTGCCGAAGCCGCGCTGGAATGGTTGCGCCGTGAACATGCCATACCGCTCGGTGAGGGTTTCGGTATTGGCGACTAATCTTTTGGGTTTCTGAAAGCCTTTGAACATTATTTTGGAATCTCCAAACAACTGTTAAATGCCGAGCCGCCGAGTTCGCCGAGAAAACTGTTTAGCATCTCGGCGTCTCTGTGTCTCGGCGTTGAAGCTTTACTTCGAATACAACTCCACAATGAGCTGCTCGTTAATTTGAATCTGCACCAATTCATCGCGCTTGGGGAGCCCCGTGATTTTGGCGCGCAGGTTTTCCCGGTCGACCTCCATCCAGCCCGGCGCTGGAGCATGTGCGGTCGCGTCGCGCGCCGCGAGAATCGTTGGATTGTTTTTGCTCGATTCGCGGATGGCGACCTCGTCTCCGATCTTCACCTGAAACGATGGCACATTGACCTTGCGGCCATTTACCTGGACGTGGCCGTGATGCACTACCTGGCGCGCCTGCGCGCGGCTGGTACCGAAGCCCATGCGGTAGATCACGTTGTCGAGCCGCCGTTCCAGGCCCGCGAAGAGGTTCTCGCCGGTGATGCCCTTTTGATGCGCTGCCTTTTCAAATCCGTTGCGGAACTGGGTTTCCAACAGACCGTACACACGCCGCATTTTCTGCTTTTCGCGGAGCTGCAGGCCGTAGCCCACCAGTTTTGCCTTGCGGTCCTTACCATGCTGTCCGGGAACGAAGTTGCGCTTTTCGATGGCACACTTCTCACTGTGACAGCGCTCGCCTTTCAAAAACAGCTTCATGCCCTCGCGCCGGCAGAGCCGGCAAACCGGGCCTCGATAACGTGCCAATGTTCCTCCTTACCTCTTCACTTCAGGTGCAGTTTACAGTCCGGCACTCGGACCTTCGTCCTGCTTAAAACAGGTGCCAGGGGTTAGGTTCTAGGTGTGAGCAACCAAGACCTGGAAACCTCGCCTTCTCTAAACCCTTCTCTTTTTCGGCGGCCGGCAGCCGTTGTGTGGGATGGGTGTTGCGTCCTTGATGTTGCGGACTTCCAGCCCGGCTGTCGAGAGAGCGCGTACCGCCGATTCACGGCCCGATCCCGGACCGCTCACACGTACTTCTACTGTTCGTAAACCGCTTTCCGAGGCTTTGTTGGCCGCGGTGAGCGCCGCCTGCTGCGCGGCAAACGGTGTTCCCTTGCGCGACCCGCGAAAGCCGAGCGAGCCGGCGCTCGACCAGGAGAGCGTATGGCCCTCCTGATCGGCAATGGTCACGATGGTGTTGTTGAAGGTCGCCTGGATGTGCACAATGCCCGAATGGACAATGCGTTTTTCCTTCTTCTTGAAGCTTTTCTTCTTAGTCGGTTTGGCTTTCTGCTCAGCTTTCGCCATAGGATTATGTCTTCGACGCCGCTTTCTTCTTGTTGGCCACGGTGCCGCGCCGAGGTCCCTTGCGCGTGCGCGCGTTGGTGTGGGTCCGCTGGCCGCGCACCGGCAGGCTGCGGCGGTGCCGCATGCCGCGATAGGAGCCCATCTCGATGTGCCGCTTGATATTCATCGAGATTTCCTTGCGCAGATCGCCTTCCACGGCGCCTTCCTCTTCGAGGATCTGGCGCACCTTGTTGACCTCGTCTTCGGTGAGGTCGCCGACCTTCTTGTCGAATTCGATCCCGGCCCGGTGGAGCAGGGAACGGGAACGGCTACGGCCGATGCCGTAGATGTACGTAAGGCCGATTTCCGCTCTCTTTTTGGGCGGCAGATCTACGCCTGCTAAACGTGCCATAACGCTCTCCTATCCCTGGCGCTGCTTGTGTTTCGGATTCGGGCAGATGACACGCACCACCCCCTGGCGATGGATCACCTTGCACTTGTCACAAATCTTTTTAACTGACGCTCGCACTTTCATGGTTTTTTGGGATTTGGGATTTGGGACTTGGGATTTGGTCAGCGCAGCCCGCCGCTTGCCAAATCCTAAATCCTAAATCCCAAATCCGATCCCTCACAATTTCCGCAAAATTCTACCGCGGGTGACGTCCGTATTCGCCAACTCCACTTCCACTTTGTCGCCCGGCAGCAGCCGCACAAAATTTCGCTCGGTCATCCCGACAGCATGCGCGAGAACCTGATGCCCTTTTCCCAAGTCAACTCGAAATACCAGCTGCGGCAACTCTTCCACCACCGAACCCTGGCACCGAGCACCTGACACCTAGCACCTCAGGGTCTGGTCAACACCCAAGGGCCATTCGACGTCACGGCCACGCAATGCTCGAAGTGCGCCGAGTTCGATCCGTCCTTGGTCACTGCCGTCCACTTGTCGGCCAGCACTCTTGCATCAGGTTTACCGGCGTTTACCATGGGCTCGATGGCGAGCACCATGCCCTCTTTCAATCGCGGATTCTCGTTCTTGCGGTCCACGTAATTAGGAATCTGCGGTTCCTCATGCAGATGCGTTCCAATCCCGTGCCCCACATACTCACGCACCACCGAATATCCGTTCGAAGTCACGTGTTTCTCGACTGTGCCGCAAATATCAAACAGCCGGTTGCCCGCGCGGACCTGCTGGATCGCCAGTTCGAGCGATTCCTCGGTCACTTTAAGCAATCGTTTGGCCTCTTCGCTCAACTCGCCCACACCCACCGTAATGGCCGAATCACCGTAATACCCGTCCATCTCCACGCCTGTATCCAGCGAAACGATATCGCCCTTTTTCAAAATCCGCTTCGGCGACGGCATGCCATGCACGATCTCGCTATTGACCGAAGTGCACAGCACGAATTTGTACCGCTCGCCCGCCGCGGGAACAAAGTAGCCTTTGAAGGCGGGACGCGCCCCCGCCTCGGCCACCAGGCGTTCCGCCTCGACCTCCAGATCGTAGGTGCTGACGCCTTCCCGAACCATGTCGCCCAATTTGCGCAGGATCTGGTAAACCAAAAGCCCGCTGCGCCGCATTTTTTCCAATTCCGCGGCCGTTTTCCGAATGATCATGACTACTGAATCAACGCCAGAATTTTCCGGAAAACGATTTCCGGCGGTTCACTGCTGGCGTCCACGTCGTACAATCTCTTGCCACTCTCGCGAAAAAACTCAATTAGCGGCCGCGTCTGCTTTTGATAAGCATCCAGCCGCTCCCGTATCACTTCCTCGCGGTCATCATCGCGAACGATCAGAGCCGCGCCATCCAGATCGCACACACCCGGAACCTTAGTCGGTTTGGACTTCACGTTGTACAAGGTGCCGCACACAGGGCACTGCCTGCGTCCGGTCAGGCGAGCGATAACTTCATTGTAATCCACAACGAGGTGGATCACCACTGCCTCTGCTCCCAGGCCCGCCAGCATCCGGCACAAGGTCTCGGCTTGCGCCCGGGTTCGCGGATAACCGTCCAAAATAAAGCCACGCGCGGCATCCGGTTGGGCCAGGCGCTCCTCCACCAGCCGGTTGACCACTTCATCCTTAACGAGGATGCCCGCCTTCATCTTCGCCTCGACCTTGGTACCGACCGCGTTCCCTTTCCGCACATGCTCCCGCAGCATGTCGCCCGTAGAAATCTGGGGAATGCCGAGTGTCTTCACCAGGAGCTTGGATTGGGTGCCCTTACCAGAGCCCGGCGGCCCAAACAGAATCAGAGCCAAGAGGGCTTGGGGTTTGGGATTTGGGACTTGGCCTGCGTCCCTGTCCGCCGGCACTCCGCCATTTTCAACCCGACTTTCGCGCGCCAAATCCTAAATCCTAACTCCCAAATCCTGCTTTTAGAATGAGTTACGCCGGCCGCGGATGCGGCCTGCCCGCGGCGTAAAGCCCTCGTAATGGCGCATAATGAGCTGCGCCTCTACCTGATTGATGGTGTCCATGGCCACGCCCACCACGATCAGAAGCGACGTGCCGCCGAAATAGAATGTCACGTTCAGGCCATCCAGCAGAAAGCGCGGGAAGTAGTTGTCGATCCAGTTCCCGATGAGCGGGAGGTGTTGTAAGTGGATGCCGGAAATCATGATGTCCGGGATCAGGCAAAGGATCGAGAGATAAATGCCGCCCACCACGGTGATTTTGGTGAGGATGTTGTTCATGTACTCGGCGGTATAACGGCCCGGCCGGATGCCGGGGATGAACCCGCCGTACTTCCGCATGTTATCCGCGGCTTCGTTCGGGTTAAAGATGATGGATACATAAAAGAAGCAAAAGAAGATAATTCCGACCACGAACAGCACCAAATAGAGCGGCTCGCCGTGCTGGATACTGAACAACATACTGCTTAACCACTTGCTGTTCTGGACCACGGGTAAACTCCGCGCCGTCTGCGGGAAGGCCAAAATCGAGGAAGCGAAAATGACCGGGATCACACCACCCGCATTCACCTTGAGCGGCATGTGCGTGGACTGGCCGCCCATGACGCGCCGTCCCACCACGCGTTTGGCGTACTGCACCGGAATGCGGCGCTCCCCGCGCTCCACCAAGACGATGAAGGCAACCACTGCCACCATCATGATCAGGATGAAGCCCAGCTGCAGGGGGCTCCATTCCCTGGTTTTGAAAACGTTGGTGTAAATGTTACCGATGGCGTTGGGCAGGCCGACCACGATGCCGGCGAAAATGATGAGCGACATGCCGTTGCCGATGCCGCGGTCGGTGATCTGCTCACCTAGCCACATGATGAAAGCCGTCCCGGTAGTGAGCGAGATGATGGTCATCAGCACAAACCCGATGCCGGGAGTGTCGACCACGTTGCCTTGCATGGCCTGAAGGCTGATGGCGATGCCGAACGACTGGATGACGGCCAGGATGACCGTCAGGTAGCGGGTCCACTGCGTGATTTTGCGCCGGCCGAGTTCGCCTTCCTTTTGCAGCTTCTCGAGCGTGGGAACGACCACTGTAAGCAGTTGGAGGATAATCGACGCCGTGATGTAGGGCATGATGCCCAGGGCGAAGATGGTCAGGCGCCGGATATTGCCGCCCACCATCAGGTCGAAGAAGCCGAAAATCGATCCCTGGTTATGCGAAAAGAAATCCGTCCACCGCTGCATGTTGACGCCGGGTGTCGGGATGTGGCCGCCCAGCCGGTAGACCGCCAGCAAGCCCAGCGTGAACAGCACGCGCTTGCGGAGATCAGGAATCCGGAAAACGTTCGCAAAGGCTTCGAAAAATTTCATGACCTTGCCCCGGCCAGCTTACTTGGCTGCCGCTCCAATGACCGCGGCTTCGCCGCCGGCCTTCTGGATCTTGTCGAGCGCGGAGCGCGAAAACAGGTGCGCTTCCACGCGGATCTTGCGCGTCAATTCTCCCGATCCCAGGACCTTCACGCCATCACGCGTCTTCCGTACTATGCCCAGTTCGATCAAACGGTCGGGCGTGAAATTGTCGCCTTCCAGCTTGTCCAGCCGTCCCAGGTTCACTACAGCATACTGCTTCTTGAAAATGTTGGTAAAACCGCGCTTGGGAAGGCGGCGATGGAGCGGCATCTGGCCGCCTTCGAAGCCGCGCATCAGGCTGAAGCCCGTGCCGGCGTGCTGGCCCTTATGGCCGCGAGTGGCCGTTTTTCCGCGGCCTGAACCCATGCCTCGTCCGATACGTTTCGGCGCGCGCTTCTGACCCGCGGGAGGTTTCAGGTTGCTCAGGTTCATGACTCTACTCCTCCACCAGCGCCAGCAGATGCGGGACTTTCTTTACCATGCCGCGAAAACCCGGTGTATCCGGCTTCGAAACCACCTGGTTGAGCTTGCGCAGCCCGAGCGCCCGCACCACTTTCTTGTGCTTCATAGGAGTGCAGATGGGGCTGCGCACCAGCTTGATCCTGATCATGCCTTCCATTACATTTTCTCCAGCGCCAAACCGCGCATTTCGGCCACGGCGCTCTTGTCGCGCAACTGCTCGAGGGCGTCGATCGTGGCTTTCACCACATTGTGCGGATTGTGAGAACCGATCGACTTGGTCAGCACATTGGGAATGCCCGCCGCTTGTACCACGGCCCGCACCGGACCACCGGCGATGACGCCGGTTCCTTCCGGGGCCGGCTTCAGCAACACCATGCCGCTGCCATACCGGCCCAGCACCATGTGGGGAATCGTGGTTTCCAACAAGTGAATCTTGCGCAGGTTCTTCTTGGCCGCTTCAATGCCCTTTCGGATGGCCGATGGCACCTCTTTCGCCTTGCCGACGCCGAAGCCCACCACTTTCGCCGAGGAATCTCCCACCACGACCAGCGCGGAGAAGCTCAGGTTCTTGCCGCCCTTGACGACCTTCGTCACGCGATTGATCGAAACCACCTGCTCTTTCAGGTTGAGCGTTTGCGGATCGATCCGTTTTACCACCGTAGAAGCCATCTGCTAGAACTCCAGTCCCGCCGCGCGCGCGGCATCGGCCAGCGCCTTGACGCGCCCGTGGTAGATGTAGCCGCCGCGATCGAATACCACCTGCTTGATGCCTTTTTCTTTGGCGCGCTCGGCGATCGTCTTGCCGATCAGCTTCGCGCCCGCTACGTTGCCGCCACTGGCTTTGACAGGAGGCGCAGCCTTTTTCGCGGCCTTCTTCTCACCCTTGTCGCCCTTAGCGCCTTTTTCGGCTTTGGGTGCGGGCGTTTCGGGAGCCGGTTCCGGTTCCGGTGCCGGGGCTGCCGCAGTTGCTGCGCCGCGCAACGCCTTCTCCGACGATGCCGCGGCCACGATCGTCTGGCCCTTGGTGTCGTCCACGATTTGCGCGTAGATGTGCGAAAGGCTGCGGAAAATCGCCAGGCGCGGACGCTCCGGCGTGCCCCGCACTTTCCGGCGGATGCGCTTGTGGATGCGCCAGCGAATTTCGTTCTTATTGGTTCTCTGGATCATGCCTTAGCTCCCGCGCCGGTCTTGCCGACCTTCTTCCGCAGCAGTTCACCGGTGTACCGGATACCCTTATTCTTGTACGGATCCGGCTTGCGCAGCGCGCGAATATTCGCCGCCACCTGGCCTAGCATCTGCTTGTCGTAGCTGGTCAGCACCAGGTGCGTCTGTTTGTCGATCTTGAGGTCCACGCCCTCGGGCAGGAGAACCTCGATGGGATGCGAGTAGCCCAGCGTGAACGTGGCCACGCGGCCCTTGATGTCGGCGCGGTACCCGATGCCCACGATGTCCAGCTCGCGGGTGAAACCAGTCGCGACTCCGTTGATCGCGTTGGCCGCGAGCGCCCGCGTGAGGCCGTGCAGGGCCGCGTGTTCGTCGCCTTGCCGGGCGAGCTGGATGACGCCGTTCGACTGCGTCACCTTTATACCGGCGGGCACCGGTACCGTCAGCTTGCCCTTGGGCCCTTCCACTTGCAGTTGTTCGCCGATGTTCACCTTCACGCCTTTCGGCAGCGGGATCGGCTTGTTTCCAACTCTAGACATAAATCACCAGATCTGGCAGAGCACTTCTCCGCCGACCCCTTCCCGATGCGCGGTTTTGCCGGTCATCACGCCGCGCGCGGTGGTCAGGATGTTGATGCCCAACCCGCCCTGCACGCGTGGAATGTCATCGCGGCCCACGTACACGCGGCAGCCTGGCCGCGAGATGCGTTCGATGCGCGTGATCACCGGCGCATTCGTCGGTGAATACTTCAGATAAATCTTGATCACCCGTTTGACGCCTTCTTCGGCCACCTTGAAATTCGCGATGTAACCCTCTTCCTTGAGGATGCGCGCGATTTCCGTTTTGAGCCGGGACGCTGGCACGTCGACTTTCGGGTGCCGGGAGGCGATGGCATTGCGCACCCGGGTGAGCATGTCGGCAATGGGATCGCTGGTCATTCGCTCCTCCTACCAACTGGCCTTGATCACGCCAGGAATCTCGCCGTTCAGCGCGAGCTGACGGAAGCACAAGCGGCACACGCCGAACTTGCGCAGAAACGCGCGCGGACGCCCGCAGCGCCAGCAGCGGTTGCGGTGCCGGATCTTGAACTTCGGCGTCTGTTGCAGGTCCTTCGCCATCTTTGCGGTTGTTGCCATTTTCTCTTCGCTCTCTCCTCGGTCACTGCCGGAACGGCATGCCCATGGCCTTCAATAACGCCAGCCCTTCCGCGTCGGTCCGGGCGGTGGTCGTGATCGAGATATTCATTCCCTTGGTTTTCTCGACTTTCGCGTAGTCGATCTCGGGAAAGATCAACTGGTCGCGGATGCCAAGCGTGTAGTTGCCGCGCCCGTCGAACGATTTCGACGAGACGCCCCGAAAGTCGCGGACGCGGGGCAGGGCGACATTCACCAGCCGGTCAAAGAATTCGTACATGCGGTCGCCGCGCAGCGTGACCATGCAGCCGATGGGCATGTTCTCGCGCAGCTTGAATGCCGCGATCGATTTCCGCGCCTTGGTGACCACCGGCTTCTGGCCGGCGATCTGCCCCAGCTCATTCACTGCGCCATCCATCAGCTTGGCGTTCTGCGTAGCCTCGCCGAGCCCGATGTTCACCGAGATCTTCACCAGCTTAGGCACGGCCATCACATTCTTGTAGCCGAACTCCTTGCTGAGGTTCGGAATAACACTTTTTGCGTAATGTTGTCTCAATCGTGCTGCCATCAAAAGCTCCAAGGCAAAAGGCAAAGTGCAAAAGGCAAAAGGCAAAAGTATGGTGGCTTGGCGCCTTCATTTTTGCCTTTTGACATTTGCCTTTTGCCTTTTGCCTTCATTTTTTATCCAGTGTCTGCCCGCATTTCCGGCAAACTCTCGTCCGCCGCACTTTGCCGCCGGGCAGATTCTCCACATGGTGCGCGATCCGCACCGGCCCGCACTGTGGGCACAGAATCATCAGGTTCGACACCGTGATCGGGCTTTCACGCTCGGCTATGCCGCCTTTGATCTGCTTGGCGGGATTCGGCCGCGTGTGCCGCTTCACCATAGCGATGTGCTCCACGAGCGCCTTGTTGCTGTAAGGATCGATGCTCAACACGCGTCCGCTCTTGCCCCTGTCGCGGCCCGCGATCACGCGGACCTGGTCATTTTTCTTGAGCTGAATGCGCGTCTTCTCTTCGGGTCTGTGTTTGACGATGGCCATCAGATCACCTCCGGAGCCAGGGAAACGATTTTCATAAATCGCTTGTCACGCAGCTCGCGCGCCACCGGCCCGAATACGCGCGTGCCCACGGGCTCGCCGGTTTCACTGATCAACACCGCGGCATTGGAATCGAACCGGATATATGTGCCGTCTTTCCGGCGTGTCTCCTTACGCATCCGCACGATGACGCAGCGCACAACTTTGCCCTTCTTGATAGCCGAATCCGGCGCCGCTTCCTTTACGCTGGCGGTCACAACATCGCCCAAGCCCGCGCGCAATCCGAGGTCGCCGCCACGCGGCAGAATGCACTGCAATCGCCGCGCGCCGCTATTGTCGGCAACATCGAGAATCGTACGCATGCCAATCATAAGTCGCTCCTCACGTTGCTCCCTAAGGTGCTCGGTCTTAGGTGCCAGGTGTTAGCAACCTGAAACCTGACACCTGGATCCTGAAACCTCAAACTTTTACATCCAAATCCGACGGCTGCACCGCTACCTGCGCGGCGCGCCGGATCACTTCGTCGAGCTTCCAGCGCTTCAGATGGCTCAGCGGGCGGCACTCGACAATGCGCACCACGTCGCCCAGTTTCGCGGTACTGTCCTCATCGTGGACGTAGAATTTCTTGCGCTTGGTAATGATGCGCTTGTACAAATTGTGCGGAACGCGGCGGCTCACCTGGACCACGATGGTCTTCTGCATCTTGGTGGACACCACCTCGCCGACCTTTTCCGTCTTGTGTCCTTGCTTTTCCTCGGCCATACCTTACTGTTTCGCTCCCGCTTGCGCGGCCAGTTCGCGCTCCCGCAGCGTGGTGAAAATGCGTGCGCGGGTTTTCTTAATGCTGCGCAACTTCTTCAGCCCGTCCATTTGTCCCATGGACATCTGCAACTTCAGCCGGAAAAGCTGCTCTTCGGTGTCACGCAATTGATGTTGCAATTCCGGGCTATCCAAATCGCGAATTTTTTGGGATCGCATGGTTTCTACTCCACTGCCTCGCGCGTAACCAGGCGCGTTTTGATGGGCAGCTTGTCCGCTGCCAGCGACATGGCCTGCCGGGCCGTTTCTACCGGCACGCCTTCCATTTCAAACAGAATCTTCCCGGGGCGGATCACCGCGACCCACTGCTCGGGCGCGCCCTTGCCTTTTCCCATGCGGGTCTCAGCCGGCTTCTTGGTGATGGGCTTATCGGGGAAGAGGCGAATCCAGACTTTGCCGCCGCGCTTGATAAAACGCGTCATGGCCACGCGCGCCGCTTCGATCTGGCGGTCGGTCACCCAGCCGCACTCCAGGGCCTTTAAACCATAATCGCCGAATGAGACCGTCGACCCGCGCCAGGCTTTTCCGGTCATGCGCCCGCGCTGCTGCTTGCGGAATTTGACCTTCTTCGGCATCAACATGGCGGGTTAACTTTTCTCCTCTTCGGGCTTGGCTTCGGGAGCCTTTGGCTCGGGAGCTTTCGTTTCGGGAGTTGCTTCGGGAGCCTCCAAGCGCGCCTCCTGTTTCCAGGCGGGTTGCGGCGGCATGAGCGGCGGCATCAGCGGGCCTCCGGTGCGCGCGGGCCGCGGCAGATCGGATGGCGCTGCCTGGGTCGCCCCTCCTGGAATCTCTGCCGCTACAGGCTGCGGTTCCCGGCGGCGGTCACGATCGCGATCCCGGTCCCGATCGCGTCTCGGCTCCATGCGCCGTGGTTCCGGTTCAGACGAAAGGCCCGACCGGCGGAGCTTGGTATCCAGAATCTCGCCTTTGTATAACCACGCTTTGACGCCGATCACACCGTAAGTGGTCCGCGCTTCCGAAAATCCGTAATCGATGTCGGCGCGCAGGGTGTGCAACGGTAGCTGCCCTTGCAGATACCATTCGCTACGGGCGATCTCGGCGCCGTTCAGCCGGCCCGATACCCGAACCTTGATTCCCTTGCACCCGAAGCGCAGCGCGGAATCCACGGCCTTCCGCATGGCGCGCCGGAAATTCACGCGCTTTTCCAGTTGCAGGGCGATGGATTCGGAAACCAATTGCGCGTCGAGCTCCGGCTTGTGCACCTCTTGAATGTCGATGAACACCTCGCGCTTGGTTTGCTTGGCGAGATCTTGCTTCAGCTTCTCGATTTCCGCGCCCTTGCGTCCGATAATGATGCCGGGCCGCGACGTGCGGATGGTGATCCGCAGCTTGTTTCCCGGCCGGTCGACTTCGATCGAACTCACGCCCGCTGACTTCAGCCGGTCGCGCAAGTCTTCCTTCATCTCGAGGTCTTCCTGCAACAACTTCGCATATCCCTGCTTGGCGAACCAGCGCGACCGCCAGGGCTTGTTGAAGCCCAAGCGGAAGCCATATGGATGTACTTTCTGTCCCATCTACGATTCCTTTTCCGCCACTCTGACGACGATGTGCGCCATGCGCCGTTGGTAGCGGTATGCGCGGCCCTGCGGCGCCGGCCGGATGCGCTTCATCCGGGGCCCTTCGTGTACATACGCCTCCGACACATAAAGCCGATCCACATCCACGTCTTCCGAGAGGTTCTGGGCATTGGCGATGGCGGACTTCAGCACCTTTTCGATGGTCGGGGCAATGCGCTTGTTGGTGGTGCGCAGCGTGGTGATCGCCTGGCCGGCCTGCTGCCCGCGAATCAGATCGACGACCAGCCGCGCTTTCTGCGGCGAGACCCTCAGGTATCGAGCTTCTGCTTTGGCTTCCATGTCTTATATCCCTTACGCTGGCTTCGCGGATTTTTCCGTGGTCGTCGCCGCTTTCACCGAATGCCCCTTGAACTGCCGCGTGGGCGAAAACTCACCCAGCTTGTGCCCCACCATATTTTCCGTGACATACACCGGAATGAACTTCTTGCCGTTATGCACCGCGATGGTGTGACCGACGAACTCAGGCAGAATCGTCGATCGCCGCGACCAGGTTTTCAGCACCTTCTTCTCGTTGGCGCTGTTCATCGCGTCGATCTTCTTTTCAAGATGGCCGTCGGTGAACGGCCCTTTCTTAACGGAACGGCCCATGGCTTATCTCTTCTTCGCTTTCCGGTTGACGATCCACTTATCGGTGCGCTTGTTGTTGCGCGTTTTGAATCCACGCGTGGGCTGGCCCCAAGGCGTCACGGGATGGCGGCCGCCGGAGGTTTTGCCCTCGCCGCCGCCATGCGGATGGTCCACCGGATTCATCGACACACCGCGATTGTGCGGTGTCTTGCCCATCCAGCGCGTGCGGCCGGCCTTTCCAATCGAGACGTTCTCGTGATCGAGATTCCCGACCTGTCCGATAGTCGCCATGCAGTCATCCTGCACACGCCGTATTTCGCCCGAAGGTAGCTTGAGCAACGCCAAACCGGCTTCTCTCGATACCAGTTGCGCCTGCGTGCCCGCCGAGCGCGCCATCTGCGCGCCTTTGCCCGGACGCAGTTCGATATTGTGCACGACCGTACCGGCGGGAATGTTTTTCAGGGGCAGGGCATTGCCGACCAGGATGTCGGCTTCGGGCCCCGACATGACTGTCTGTCCGACTTTTAAGCCGTCGGGTTGGAGGATGTAGCGCTTCTCGCCGTCTTTGTAATGGAGCAGCGCGATGCGCGCCGAGCGGTTGGGATCGTATTCGATCGCCGCGACCGTAGCCGGAATGCCTTTCTTGTCGCGTTTGAAATCGATGACCCGGTACGCCTGCTTGTGCCCGCCGCCGATAAACCGCGACGTGACCCAGCCCCGGCTGTTGCGCCCGCCGGTGCGATGCTTGGCTTCAACCAGGCCTTTTTCCGGGCGGTTCTTGGTGATGTCTTCGCGCGAGACGACCGTCTGAAACCGTCGCGTCGGCGTAGTCGGCCTGTATGTTTTGATCGGCATCTTAGATCTCCGCCCAGTCCGGCGCTTTTTCGCCCGCTTTCAATCGCACATAGGCCTTTTTCCAATTGGGCCGGAAGCCCGTGAATCGGCCACGCCGCCGTTCCTTGCCGATGAAGTTGCAGGTGCGCACTTCATCCACTTTGACTTTGAAAAGCTTCTCCACCGCGGCCTTCACCTGGACTTTGTTCGCGCGTGGCGCCACTTCGAAACACAGCGTCAGCTCGGTTTCTTTCTTGGCTACGCCCTTCTCGGTAACGAGTGGCCGCCGGATCACTTCATGAATGTTCATGCCAGCGCCTCCGAAAGTTTCGCGGCCGCGGCTTGTGAGAGCAGAACACGATCGTGTCCCAGCAGATGGTAGACGTTCACTTCGCGCGTGGGCACGAGCGTCACACCCTCCAGATTGCGCGAGCTGAGCTGCAGGTTGCGGTTCTCGCCATTGTCCACCAAAAGGACTTTTCGCTTGGCTTCCAGATGATCGAGCACGCCGCGCATGGTTTTGGTCTTGTGATCCGCCAGCGTGAATCCCTGCACCACCTTCAATTCGCCATCGCGAAGCTTGGCAGTGAGAGCGGAACGCAGTGCGCCGAGCACCATCTTGCGGGGCAGCTTGTAGGAATAATCGCGAGGCACCGGCCCGTGCACCGTACCGCCGTGCCGCCACAAGGGCGACCGGATCGAACCCATGCGTGCCCGTCCCGTGCCTTTCTGCTTCCACAGCTTCTTGCCTGAGCCCGCCACTTCCGACCGCACCTTGGTCTTGTGCGTACCCGCGCGCTGGCCCGCCTGATAGTGCCGCACGGCCTCGTAGAGCAGCGCCTCGTTCACTTCGGCGGCGAACACCTTGTCGGCCAGATCCAGCTCGCCGACCTTCTGGTTTTGTAAATCGACGACATCCACGAGCATGTCCGTTACCTCTTCGCCCGCCGCACGACGACATAACCGCCGTTCGGTCCCGGCACCGCGCCTTTGACCATCAGCACGTTGTCCTCGGTATCCACCTCGATCACTTCCAGGTTCCGCACCGTCACCCGCGCGTGGCCCATGTGACCCGCCATGCGCATGCCTGGCAGCACGCGGGAAGGGAAGCTCGATGCCCCGATCGATCCCGGCGCCCGGTGAAACATCGAGCCGTGCGAGCCCCCGCCGCCACGGAAATGATGCCGCTTCACCACGCCCGCGAAACCGCGGCCCTTGCTCACGCCGATCACATCCACCTTGTCCTTCGGCTTGAACTGGTCCACCAGAACTTTGTCGCCGGGCTTAAAATCGTCGTCGCCTGGACGCAGCGAAAACTCGCGCAGAAATTTCGCGCCTTCCACGCCAGCCTTTTTCAAATGTCCGGTGGCTGGCTTGTTGATGCGGGCCGGCTTGACGAACTCGACCAGGCCGAGCTGCACCGCGTCGTAGCCATCGATGGTGGGCGTCTTGCGCTGCACCACCAGGCACGGTCCCGCTTTCAGCAGCGTCACCGGCACGGCTTGCCCGTCCGGCCGGAAGACCTGGGTCATTCCGATCTTTTTGCCAAGAATTCCTGGACTCATAAAAAACCCTCAGGTGTTAGGTTCTAGGTGTTAGGGTTCAGTTTTTCCCTAGCACCTAGCCCCTCGTTACTTGTGATCTTTTCCAAACGCCTTGATCTCCACATCCACGCCCGCCGGAAGATCGAGCTTCATCAGCGCGTCCACGGTCTGCTGCGTTGGCTCGAGAATGTCGAGCAGCCGCTTATGCGTGCGAATCTCAAACTGCTCACGCGACTTCTTGTCCACGTGCGGCGATCGCAGCACCGTCGTGACGCTCCGCGAAGTCGGCAGCGGAATCGGCCCCGCCACACTGGCCCCGGTTCGCTTGGCCGTATCCACGATCTCCGTCGTCGACTGGTCGAGTATCCGGTGATCATACGCTTTCAAGCGGATGCGAATGCGTTCTCTCAGCGCCATGGATTATTCCACAATCTCCGTCACGGTTCCCGCGCCCACGGTGCGGCCGCCTTCGCGAATGGCGAAGCGCAGTCCCTTGTCCATGGCCACCGGCGTGATCAGCTCCACCACCAGGCTCACGTTGTCGCCCGGCATTACCATCTCGGTCCCCGCCGGCAGCTCCGCCACGCCCGTCACGTCCGTCGTGCGGAAGTAGAACTGCGGCCGGTAGCCCTTGAAGAACGGTGTGTGCCGCCCGCCTTCTTCCTTCGACAGCACGTACACTTCGCCCTTGAATTTCTTGTGCGGCGTAATCGCTCCCGGCTTCGAGATCACCTGCCCGCGCTCCACTTCGTCCTTCTCCACGCCGCGCAGCAACAGGCCCACGTTGTCTCCCGCGCGCCCTTCGTCGAGCAGCTTCTTGAACATCTCGACGCCGGTGACCACCGTCTTGCGCGTGTCGCGGAAACCCACGATCTCCATTTCTTCGCCGACTTTGCAAATCCCGCGCTCGATGCGTCCCGTCACCACCGTGCCGCGCCCCTGGATCGAGAAAATGTCTTCAATCGGCATCAGGAACGGCTTGTCGATGGCGCGCTCGGGGATCGGAATGTAGCTGTCCACCGCAGCCATCAGTTCATCGACCTTCTTTTCCCACTGCTCTTCGCCGTTCAGCGCGCCCAGCGCCGACACGCGAATCACCGGCAAATCGTCGCCCGGGAACTTGTAGCTCTTGAGCAGCTCGCGCACTTCGAGCTCCACCAGATCCAGCAATTCCGGATCATCCACCATGTCGACTTTATTCATGGCCACCACGATGTATGGCACGCCCACCTGCCGGGCGAGCAGAATGTGCTCGCGCGTTTGCGGCATGGGACCGTCCGTGGCTGCGACGACAAGGATTGCCCCATCCATCTGCGCGGCGCCGGTGATCATGTTCTTGATGTAGTCGGCGTGGCCGGGGCAATCCACGTGCGCGTAGTGCCGGTTGGCGGTTTCGTATTCGACGTGTGCCACCGCGATGGTGATGCCGCGGGCCTTCTCTTCCGGCGCATTGTCGATGGAATCGAAACTGCGGAACTTGACCTTGGGATTGTGCTTGGCCAGCACCTTGGTGATGGCCGCCGTCAGCGTGGTCTTGCCGTGATCGATGTGCCCGATCGTGCCGATGTTCACATGCGGCTTGGAACGATCAAATTTTTCCTTTGCCATTTAAGAATCTCCGTTTAAGGACGATCAAACAACCGGAGGCGATCATCGATGCCTGCCCGGCTCTTTAGAAATGACTCTCTTCCCCTTGCCTCTTTCCGACTGTCAAATTCCTCAACGGCCACCAGCGTCCACGGCTTGTAGGAACTTGTCCACCGGCCATTTTTCGTATTGTGCTCATTGAGACGTCTCGCCACATCCGCGGTCGACCCAATGTAATGACGCCCTGTCGGAACGCTGCGCAGGACGTACACATAACACTTCAAACCCTGGAGCCGTTGACCAGGATTGAACTGGTGACCTCGTCCTTACCAAGGACGCGCTCTACCAACTGAGCTACAACGGCAAAAATCCAAAAACCACGCTGCTCGTGGGGAACGACCTGGTGACCTTCCGTCACGGACGCTCTACCAACTGAGCTACAACGGCAAAAATCCAAAAACCACGCTGCTCGTGGGGAACGACCTGGTGACCTTCCGTCACGGACGCTCTACCAACTGAGCTACAACGGCAAAAATCCAAAAGCCACGCTGCTCGTGGGGAACGACCTGGTGACCTTCCGTCACGGACGCTCTACCAACTGAGCTACAACGGCAAAAATCCAAAAGCCACGCTGCCCATTGGGAACGACCTGGTGACCTTCCGCCACGGACGCTCTACCAACTGAGCTACAACGGCTCAAAAACCGGGGCCACAACGGCCCTACAAACCTTCCAGTTTCTGGTGGACGGGGGAGGATTCGAACCTCCGTAGCCCGCAAGGGGCGGCAGATTTACAGTCTGCTGCCATTAGCCACTCGGCCACCCGTCCAAACTTAACGCACTATTGCGGCACTCGATTGTGTTACAGGTCCAATCGTGGAACTGGTGATAAGGGCTATTGTACTACAGCAGATGCGAACTGCGAGCCGTGCTAGCCTAGGGGCGTGCCGGTCCTAGCTTTCCAACAGAGGTTCACTCTCCCCTGATGTGGCGAGCCTGGATTGTACTGGCCGCCGCAGCTGCACTCTTTTCAGCTGGTTGCGGGTCCATCGGACAGCCCCTTCCGCCCGCGCTCCACGTCCCGCAGCGCGTTCCGGATCTATCGGCCACAGAGCACGGTGACAAGATACTGGTCCAGTTTACGGTGCCGTCGCGGACCACCGAGAGCCTGGTAATCCAAAAACCGGTGACGGCGGACCTGGGAATCGGCCCAGCCGGCACCCCCTTCGATTTGCCCGCATGGGAGGCGAGCGCCAAGCGATTCACCGACATTCCCACGGAGGAACCCGCTGTGAAGTACGAAGTCCCGGCCGCCGCCTGGATCGGTAAGGATGTCGTGATCGCGGTCCGGATACTCAGCGACAAGGACCGCACTGCGGGGTGGTCCAACCAGGTTACGCTGTCAGTGGTTCCGCCCCTTGCGCCGCCGGCCGGTCTCGATGTGCAAGCCGTTGCCGAAGGCGTCCGCCTCACCTGGCAGGGCGATGCTCCCATGTATCGCATCTTCCGCCGCGTGGATGGCGACGAGAACGCCGCCACTCTCGCCGAAACCGATCGCCGCACTTACACGGACACAACCATCGAATATCTGAAAACCTATCACTACTCGGTGGAGGCGTTTCGCGTCGCGGGTGACGTTCGCGCCTCTAGCAACCGAACGCCGGAAGTGGACATCATGCCCAAAGATACTTGGGCGCCCCCGGTTCCCACCGGCCTTGCCGCCATTGCGTCACCCGGAAGAGTCGAACTTGCGTGGGATCGCAGCGTTGCTCCTGATCTAGCGGGCTACAACATCTACCGCGCCGAGGGCGAAGCGCCTTTCACGAAAATCGGAGAGACGCGGGAAGGGCCCAGCTACAGCGATCACACCGTTGAGGCCGGCAAGGCGTACCGGTACGCAGTCTCGGCGTTCGATCAGATCCCCAATGAGAGCGAGAAATCGGCCCCGGTTTCGATTCGAGCGCAGTAGATACGGTGAATCTTTAATATGCCCAGCGCCAAAGGCTCGCGCCCACAGTGTAGCCCGCGCCCACCACTGAGAAGAGCACCAGATCGCCTTTCTTCAACCTGCCGCTTTCGATAGCATCGCGAGTGGCCAGGGGAATGGTGCCTGCTGTGGTGTTGCCATAGCGGTCGATATTGATGATCACTTTGTCGCAAGCCAGCCCTAATCGCTCCGCCGTAGCGGTGATGATGCGCCGATTGGCCTGATGCGGAATGAGCACGGCAACATCTTTCGCCGAAAGCCCGTTGCGTTCCAATATCTGGTTGCAGACTTCGTACATCTTGCGTACCGCATACTTGAATACCTGCTGGCCGTCTTGATGCACGTAGTGCAGCCGCTTCTCCACGCTTTCGACCGAGGCCGGCATGCGGCTGCCGCCCGCGGGCATCTTCAGGTAGTCGCCACCCGATCCATCGATCTCGCCGAGAAAATCCAGGAACCCCAACCGCTGGTCCTCGTGCGGTTCGAGCGGCTCCACCAGCATGGCGCCCGCGCCGTCGCCAAACAGGATGCAGGTATTGCGATCGGTGTAATCAATAATGCGGCTCATGGTATCGGAGCCGATCACCAGCACCTTCTCATGCGTGCCGGCGCCCACCAGGTGCGCCGCTGTGGTCAGGCCGTAGATGAAGCCCGAGCAGGCCGCGATCAGGTCGAATCCCCACGCTCCTTTGGCGCCCAGCCGGTCCTGCACAAGGCAGGCGGTTGAGGGGAAGAACATGTCCGGAGTAACCGTGCAAACCAGGATGGCATTCAGCTCCGCCGCATTGAGGCCGCGCTGCTCCAGCGCACGCCGGGCTGCTTCCACCGCGAGATCGGAAGTCGCAACCTCCGGAGCGGCAATGTGACGCTCCGCAATCCCGGTGCGCGTGAGTATCCACTCATCCGTAGTCTCGACCATCTTCTCCAGATCTTGATTGGTGAGCACCCGCTCGGGCACGTAGCAGCCGAGCGCGCTGATTTTGACTTTACGCACAGATCCTCATGAATGAATGATGAAGGTGCAAATGACCTTGATATGTTAAATTCGAGAGAAATGCAAGCGCGCCTGGAGGGTCTTGCGGACACCCCCGCGATTTCTGGGTTGCAGACTACTCTGTTCTTCGAATCGCCGGCCGAGATCTATGCCCGCGTATTCCGCGAATTGAAGCCGCGAACCAAGCTGCCCGCCATCCGCGTGGAATTCCGTCCATTTGCCAACGCCGATAGTTTCCTACGCATGACCGGCGACGGCTTGCACGTACGCGTCGCGGATCTGTTCGAAGGCGCACCCGCTCCGGTCACCGAGGCGCTGGCGCACATCTTGTTGGGCAAGCTCTTCCGGCGCCCGATTGCCCGCACCTACACGCATCGCTACCGCCTGTACCTCAACCGGCGGGATGTCCGGCAGCGCATGCACGTTATCCGGCAGATTCGCGGCCGCAAGTTCGTCTCCGGACCGGCGGGTACGCATCACCACCTGGAGCAGATCTTCGAGGACCTGAATTCCCGTTTCTTCGACGGCTTGATGGGGAGGCCGTTGCTTGGCTGGAGCCGCCAGCCATCGCGCTCCATGCTGGGCCACTTCGATCCGTCCCACAATGCCATTATCATCAGCCGGATTTTCGATACAAATGGCATTCCAAGACTGGCTTTGGAATATGTTTTGTTTCACGAAATGCTGCATTTGCGGTATCCGGTGGATCATCGAGGAGCCCGCAGAAGAGTGCATACGCGTGAATTTCGCGACGCCGAGAAGCGATTTCCTCAATTTCGCGAGGCCAAAGAGATCCTGAAACGGCTTTAGAGGGAGGGATAAAACAAAAGGGCAGGCGAGCGCCTGCCCCAGAAAGAGAAGGAAAACTCTTACGCGACGCTTGGCTCGGCGACCATGGCCAAAGCTCGAAGCTGCGCGCGCATCGCGTCCAGTGTGCCGATCAGTTCGCGCACATCGACGGTCGGAGCGCTTAAGCCAAAGCTATGCAGCGCCAGTTTCACTTCAAGCGACATCATGGCGTAGCTGAACATCAGCCGCTGCTTCAGCAGCAGGCCGGCCAACGCGGAGCGGTCTACCGAAGCGTGGATCATCAATGCTTTCAGCGCGTTGGACACGCGGGAGAAATCTTTGCCCAGGCAACGCGCGTAACTGCGGAATGCTGCGATCCGATTCGCACGGAACCGACGGCCCATGCGCCGACTATAGGAAGGCTGCGAAGCCAGAAACTCATGATCCACCGGATCAAGAAGGCGCTCCATAGGCTTGTAACGGGAAGGTGCGAAGATGTTCTCCAAATCTCCTGGTAATGCCACTCTCCGTCTTCCAGCGATCACCGTCCTGAACAGGAACAGAAATGCCAGCCCGAGAAGAACCCCAATACCCGCAGCAGATATCAGTATTACGTTCATGCCTGAACGTGCTCCAACACGTCGAGTCGAGAATACCCGAATTTCGGGTGAAATGCAATCGAATTTTGCACTGTAAACGCAGTAATATAGCGGCCCACTGGTGCGTGGGGGTGCTGGGCTTTGATGCGGCTCGCGGGAGGGCATCCCCGAGCACGCTTAAGTGACTGAACTAGAACAGCTTAAGCCAGCGTGCGCACTACCTGACAAATGGGCACGGCCAGCACTCCGGCCAGGGATCGTGGGCACGGCTTTGCGTCGAAGCGGCGAAAAATGAAATTGCGAGAACCGTAATGTACACAATCTTCTTTATCATGAGCTATTTCTCTCCTTGGTGAACGGTTATGCTGCCTGGTAACGTTATCCTAGGTGATAAGGGGAGGGAATAGTGCCAGTTCCCGTATTTTTTACGACAACGGAACAAGCTTCTGGCTATTGTTCCTAGTGCCTAATGAGTACGGAATCCGTGGAGGTCCATACAGTTTGTTGTACAATCAAGAAAACTTGGAACTTCGGAGCGAGACCAAGCCGAAATGAAATTCGATCGCAGCGCCGCTTCGGATCTCTGGCGGAATACGTTATCCCAGATCCCCACCACGTTCGGACGCCTGATCTACTTAGCCTCCCTTCGCGATCAAAACACAGGGGCTTATCATCATCACGGTCTGGAGCAGCTATTTGGCACGGACGAAACCGACCATACCTTGCGCCAAAGCCATGGCCAGACGTTTTCCGAGTGGCTTTGCTTCAATTTGGAGCAGCAGAAGACGGATTTGGAAGACTATTTAGACGAGTTGAACGAAGATAAGAAGACGATCCTGGCTACTTGGATCCGCCTTTCGCCCTACCGGAATTTCGTTCCTGCCAATGCCCGCGAAGTGGAGCGGAACCTGTTCATGACGGACCTGGAAACCGTGCTGGAACTTCTCAGGTACGATTACGCCGTCGCTTCCCCTGATCCAGACGCATAGCCACTCCCACCACCTGGCCCAAAACGTCGATGTCGGTGGGATAGCTGTATATTTCCGGATAACACATGGAGGCGGGATGGGGCTGCAGCACGAGTTGATTCTCCTGCAGCGTGCACCAGGCACACGCGAAGCCCTTGCGGTGCTCGAAGAAATAGATGGGCCGTTCGTATTCGTTGGCCCATCCGGTATTCACGACCTTGCGGTGGGTATCGTCGATGAGCACGAGCGAGCCGGGTTGGATAAGCGGGTACATGGTCCAGTCCTCTGACCCGATGAAGGCGTAGCGGAAGTTCTTGATATCGATGGTATTGAGCATCGCCAGCGGCAGTTTGCCCCAGCGTTGGATCATGCGGCTGAGGAAAGTGGTTCGGCGCAAATCGATGCCGGGATCGAGAGACAGCGGCATCTGGGTTTCACCGAAGCCGTTTGCGCCAAATCCGATCAGGTGGGTCCGCTGCAGTTCGATGGCCGCGGAGTCAGCCGCCAGAGTCGACACGTTGACCCCGTACCAGTCCAGCACTTCGTTGATATCGAGACGGTAAATGGTGCAAAGCGAATAGAGCCGGTAGATGGTGGGAACGGTACCTTTGTTCTCGATATCGGAAAGCCGGCTCAGAGCGATGACGAACTCGTCATTGTTGTGACGCGCCGCAATCTGGTTGCTGGCGTCTTCCACGTCTCGATACCGAAGATTCAGACGCTCGCGCGCCCGCTTCAGCTTTTGTCCGGCCTCTTCCATGCTATGATTCCGTCTCTGGACGCCGGGGCTCGATGCTCCTCATCGATCAAGGATCCATTGGGGGAATTATATCGACGGGAAGCCCCAGGGGCAACCTCCGGTTAGCGATTCTGTTCTGAATTCAGAACATGATTTCAGCAGAGAGGCCAAAATTGAAAATTGTAGTTGGCGTCTCCGGCGCGAGCGGGGCGATATACGGCCTCCGGTTGCTCGAAAAGCTCCGGCTTCAGCCGGATGTGGAGACGCATTTGATCCTCAGCCGTTCCGGCGAGAAGACTCTATTTCTCGAATTGGGAAAGAAAGCAGCGGAATTACGATCCCTGGCGCATTTTAGTTATCCACTCGAGGATATCTCCGGGCGGTTGGCCAGTGGTTCGTTCCGCACTGGCGGCATGGTGATCGCCCCTTGTTCAATCCACACGATGTCCGCGATCGCCCACGGGGTAACGGCGAACCTGCTGACACGCGCGGCGGATGTCGCTCTCAAAGAACGCAGGCCGCTCATCCTCATGGTGCGGGAGAGCCCCCTGCATCTGGGCCATCTGCGGACGATGGTAGCGCTGGCGGAAATGGGCGCGATCATCGCCCCTCCGGTTCCCGGATTCTATCACAACCCGGAAACGATTCTGGACCTGGTGGACCACAGCGTCGATCGGGTGTTGGATCTGCTTGGCCTTCCGAGCGAGACGGCGAAGCGATGGGACGGCGCGGCGGTGCGCGAGTGAAGCGCAAACCGGGACGGCGCCGCCTGCTAGTGGCGTTCCAAGGGGAACGCGGCGCATTCAGCGAGGAAGCCGCGCGAAAACTGTTGGGACCCGCGATCGAGGTGCTGCCTTGTCCCCGATTCGAAGATGTATTCCGCGCCCTCGATCAGAAAAAAGTTCAGGCCGCGGTGATTCCGATCGAAAACACGCTGCACGGTTCCGTGCACGAGAATTACGATCACCTGCTACACTTCGACCTGCCGATCGTGAGCGAGACCAGCGTCCGGATTGTGCACAATCTGATCGCGCCGCCGGGGGTGACGTTCGGAAAAATCCGGCGCGTCTTTTCGCATCCCGTGGCGCTGAACCAGTGTCTGGATTTCTTCGCCGCGCATCCGCAACTGGAAAAGGTTCCGTTCTACGACACTGCCGGAAGCGTCAAAATGATGATGGCCGAGGGCCTGCGGGATGCGGCGTCGATTGCGTCGTCGGTCGCGGCGGAGATCTATGGGGCCAGAATCCTGCGCCGCTCGATCGAAGACGACCGGCGGAACTTCACCCGTTTCTTCACCCTGCGGCGTCCGGCGGATGCGCGGAGGACCATCGTGCGCGCCCGCAAAGGCGCCCAGTGGAAGACCTCGGTGGTTTTCTCGACGCGCAACGTCCCCGGATCCTTGTTCCGCTCACTGAGCGCATTTGCCCTGCGCGATCTGAATCTCGCCAAAATAGAGTCGCGCCCTTTGCGTGGTAAGCCGTGGGAGTACCTTTTCTATTTGGACTTTATCGGACAAGTAAATGACCCGGTGTGCCAGAACGCTCTTGGCCATCTGCGAGAATTAGCTGATTTGTTGCGCGTCCTCGGCTGTTACCCGCGCGGCGATTGAGCCCGATCGCGTATGCAGTACCCAACTGAATCCTGCAAGCATCTATATAGGTATGCCCGTGGAAGAAAAAGTTGAAGAGCAAAGTCCTGAAATGCAGATCGCGGAACCGATTGAAGAACTGCCGATCCTGACGGTGCGCGACACAGTTCTGTTTCCGCACTCGCTCCTGCCGATCAATGTCGGACGTCCGAGTTCGATGGCGCTCATTTCCTCGCTGGGTGAAAACCGGCTGTTAGGGATGGTGTCTCAGATCGATCCTCGCGAGGATTCTCCCGGCCCAAAGGACCTCTACGAGGTGGGAACCGTGGCGATGATTCACAAGATCGTGCGCATGAAGGAAGGGATCCTGCTTTTTTGTGAAGGCGTCTCGCGCATGCGTACACTGGCGTATACCGGCACCGATCCGTACCTGCGCGCGCAGGTGGAACGGCTGCCCGAGTTGGAACCCGAGCCGACTCCGGAGCTGGAGGCGCTGCGCCGCGACGTGGTCGGCATCTTTCATCAGATTGTGGCGGCGTCTCCCAACCTTTCCGACGATCTGGCAACGGCCGTCGGGAATACCAATGAATTCGGCCGTCTGGCGGATCTGGTGGCGGGCGTTCTGCCCGGCCTGAGCCATATCGAGCGGCAGGCGGTGCTGGAACAACTGGACGTGCGCGCGAGGGTGGCTTTCGTCCACAAGCACCTGGCACGCGAAATGGAGCTCATCGAGCTGCGCACTAAGATCCAATCGCAGGTACAGGGCCAGCTTTCCCAAACCCAGCGCGAATTTTATCTCCGTGAGCAGTTGAAGGCGATTCAAAAGGAGCTGGGCGAGGGCGAAGAGGGCGGCCGTGACGCGGAAGAGTTACGCAAGAAAATTGAAGCCGCCGGCATGACCGAGGAAGTGAAAACCGAGGCCATGAAAGAACTGAACCGGCTGACCCGCATTTCGCCGGCTTCACCGGAATATGGCGTCACGCGCACCTACCTGGAATGGATGGTGAGCCTGCCTTGGGCAGTGACTTCGGCGGAAAAAGTGAATGTACAGCGCGCCGCCGAGATTCTGGACGAAGATCACTACGATCTGGAGAAGGTGAAAGAGCGCATTCTGGACTACCTGGCGGTTCTGCAGCTCAAGCCCGTGCTCAAGGGCCCCATCCTGTGCTTCGTCGGGCCTCCCGGCGTGGGCAAGACCTCTCTGGGGAAATCTATTGCGCGTGCGGTCGGGCGGAAATTCGCTCGTATTTCGATGGGCGGCATGCACGATGAAGCCGAAATTCGCGGCCATCGGCGCACCTATATTGGGGCATTACCCGGGCAAATTATTCAAGGAATCCGGCGCGTGGGTACGCGAGACCCGGTTTTCATGCTGGACGAGGTGGATAAATTAGGACGCGATTTCCGCGGCGATCCGGCCTCGGCGCTGCTGGAAGTTCTGGATCCGGAACAGAACTCGACGTTTCGTGACAACTATCTGGACGTGCCCTTCGACCTATCGAAGGTGCTGTTCATCACCACCGCGAACATTCTCGATACAATTCCCGAGGCGCTGCGGGACCGCATGGAAATCATCGAGCTGCAGGGCTATACGGAACACGAGAAGGTGGTCATCGCCTTTCGGTATCTCATTCCGCGGCAGACGGAGGAGAACGGCCTCGATTCGGAAACCGGTATCGTATTTACGGATGATGCGGTCCGGTACATCATCCGGCGCTACACTCGCGAGGCGGGCGTGCGCAGCCTCGAGCGTGAAATCGGCACGATATGCCGTAAACGCGCGCGGCGCATAGCCGAGGGCAAACCAGGGACCGGTGAAATCACGCCCGAACGCGTGGAGGAGTTGCTAGGCGCGCCCCGATTTCGGCCGGATGTGGAGGTGGCGGAGCGCACGCGGCGTGCCGGAGTGGCAGTGGGGCTGGCGTGGACGCCGGTGGGCGGCGATGTACTGTTCATCGAAGCGGGCCGCATGCCGGGGGGCAGTAAGGGCCTGATCATGACTGGACAGTTGGGTTCGGTGATGCAGGAGTCCGTGCAGGCGGCGCTCACCTGGGTGCGGGCGAACGCGGAACGCTACGGCATTGACCCGGAGATCTTCAAGTCCAGTGACATCCACGTCCATGTTCCGGCCGGTGCAATTCCCAAGGATGGGCCTTCGGCCGGTATCACCATGGCGGCGGCTCTGGTCTCCATGCTCACCGAGCGGCGTATCCGGCCGAACCTGGCGATGACGGGAGAGATCACGCTCACCGGCCAGGTGCTGCCCATCGGCGGTATCAAAGAGAAGGTGCTGGCGGCCAAGCGCAGTGGTGTGCGCGAAGTGATAATGCCGTTCGAGAACGAGGTGAACGTGAAGGAAGACCTCAAGAGCGAGCAGATCGGTGACATCAAGCTCCATTTTGTCCACACAGTCGAAGAAGTGATGGAGATTGCGCTGGAACCGAAGGCGGACGCGCCGCCGGTTAACTGAAGATCTCCGCCAGGGGGACGGTGATTTGCGGATCGTCGGTGCGCAAGACGCCGTCCTTTGCCTCCCGCATGCCGGCAGCAGTGTAGTCGTAGGCGCGCTTGGTTCGGGGATCGAGCACCCAGACGTGGCTACCACCGAATGTCAGAAAGTCGTTGACGCGGTCGAGCGTGCGGGACATGGTGTCTTCGGGCGAGAGAATCTCGATGCAAAGCATGGGTGCCTTGGTGAAGATCTGCTCAGCGGGTTTCCCGCCTACAACCACGCACAGATCCGGTACGCGAAATCGGGTCGGTGAGACTTGCACGCGTTGCTCGGAAACCACAGTGATGCCCCACTGCTTCTCCCGGACGAAGAAATACGCCGACAAAACGGTTTGCAATCTGCTGTGATCGAATTCTCCCACATTGCGCTCCAGAACCTCTCCGTCTACGTAGTCGCAGTCGGGACGGTAGCTTGTCGAGAGATATTCGTTCACGGAAATCTGCGTTCCGGCAGCCATGACTTTAGATTAGCTCCGGTTCGGCGGCGCCGGCAATTCCGTCGCTTGGTTCTGGACGGACGAAACCGTCGGATATGAATGCCCCCTAACTGAAGATCACTACCAAGGGAACGGTGATTTGCGGATCATCTGTACGCAGAACGCCGTCCTTCACCTCCCGCATGCCGCTAGCTGTGTAGTCGTAAGCACGCTTAGTGCGTGGATCGAGCACCCAAACGTGACTGACGCCGAACGTCAGAAAGTCGTTGACGCGGTCCAGTGTGCGGGACATGGTGTCTTCAGGGGACAGGATCTCGATGCAAAGCATGGGCGGCTTCGTGAAGATCTGTTCGGTCGGCTCGGCGCCGGCAACCACGCAAACGTCCGGCACGCGAAAGCGCGTCGGGGAAACCTGCACGCGCTGTTCAGCAACGACGTGCACGTGCCATTGCTCCTCGCGATTGCCGAAATACAGAATCAGCTTCTTTTGCAACTTGGCGTGATCGTATTCCCACACGTTGCGCTCCAGAACCTCTCCGTCTACGTAGTCGCAGTCGGGACTGTAGCACGTCGCGAGATATTCGCTCATGGAAATCTGCGTTCCGGCAGCCATGGTTTTAGATTAACGCCGGCTCGGCGGCTCCGGCAATCTACGCTGCCTCAGCCGGGTTTATTATGGTTCTCCTATGCGAGCCGCCGCTGCTCTTGTTTTCACTCTGACGCTGTGTGCCCAGGACGTGCGCTACCCGCCCAAGAACGACCAGATTCCGGGCCCGCCTACGCCCGCCGACTGGGCGGCCTGGCTCGATGACGTCCGCCATTGGCGCGACGAAAAGCGCATTCGCATCGGCTACAACGGCAAAGAATACGATCGTCCGGAGCTTGCCTGGTCACAACGCGACTTTATTCAGCCGCAGATGATGGTAGAAGAGCGCTACTTCTACGATCCGGTCGCCAGCAAGTACACCGTGGATCGTTACCTCGATGATCTCGAGACACGCTACGGCGGAATCGACAGCGTATTGATCTGGCCGGTGTATCCGAATGTAGGGATCGACAATCGCAATCAGTACGACCTTACGCGCGACATGCCCGGCGGCGTTGCCGGCCTGAAACAGATGGTCGCCGACTTCCACCGGCGCGGCGTGCGTGTGTTTTTCCCGGTAATGCCCTGGGAGCAGGGGACTCGCGATGAAGGCGCTCCCAACTGGGTGGCGACAGCGCGTTTGATGGCGGAGATCGGAGCGGACGGCGTCAACGGCGACACGTTCAACGGGATGCCGCGCGCTTTCCGCGACGCCTCCGATGCCACCGGGCATCCGCTGGTTTTCGAGCCCGAGGTTTATCGCGGCGATGAGGAGCGGCTGGCCTGGAATCAACAGGCATGGGGTTATTGGGAGTATCCCTTCGTCCCCAGCATCAGCAAGTTCAAATGGCTGGAGCCGCGGCACATGGTGAACGTGTGCCGGCGCTGGGGGCGCGACAAAGCCGACGACCTGCAATACGCTTACTTCAACGGAGTGGGCTTCGAGAGCTGGGAGAACATCTGGGGCATCTGGAACCAGATCACGCCGCGCGATGCCGAGGCTTTGCGCCGTACGGCCCGCGTCGAGCGGGAATTCGCCGATCTCGTGATAAGCGCGGACTGGGAGCCGCACACGCCTACCCTGCAATATGGCGCATTCGCAAGCAAGTTCTCGCGCAATGGCCGCACGTTGTGGACGGTGGTGAACCGCAACGAATACAGTCTCTCGGGCCGGCAGATCGAGCTGCCGCAAGCCGCGGGCGTCCGTTACTTCGACGTCTGGAACGGCGTGGAACTTCACCCCGAGTTACGCGATGGGCGCGCTGTGTTGAGCTTCGAGATGGAGCCGCACGGTTTCGGCGGTGTCCTGGCCGCCACAGAGACAGATGCGGCGCTCGAGAAATTCCTGGCGGGCATGCATCAGCTCGCGCGCACGCCGCTTTCCACTTATTCGCGTGAGTGGACTTTCCTGCCGCAGCAGATTGTGGGTATCGAGCCTACCAAGCCGGCACGCAGCGCGCCGCCTGCAATGGTGCAAGTCCCGGCGGGGCAGTTCGAGTTTCGGGTTTCCGGAATCGAGATCGAAGGCGAGAACGATATCGGCGTGGACGTGCAATATCCCTGGGAGGATTCGCCGCGCCGCCATCACTTGAAGACTTTGGAGATCAAATCGTTCTGGATCGATCGCTATCCGGTGACGAATGCCGACTTCAAGAAGTTCCTGGATGCCACTCACTACCAACCGCGCGACGACCACAATTTCTTGAAGGATTGGACTTCCGGATCGTACCCGCAGGGCTGGGCCGACAAACCGGTTACCTGGGTGTCGCTCGAAGACGCGCGCGTTTACGCGAAATGGGCGGGCAAGCGGCTTCCGCACGAGTGGGAATGGCAGTACGCGGCTGGAGGTGCGGACGGTCGCACCTATCCTTGGGGCACACAATGGGACGCCTCAGCCGTTCCGTTGGCGGATACGCGCCACGTGATGCGCGGACCCGATGACGTGGCGGCTCATCCGCGCGCAGCGAGCCCATTCGGTGTGGAAGATCTGGTCGGCAACGTTTGGCAGTGGACTGATGAGTATGTCGACGAGCACACGCGCGCCGGTATTCTGCGCGGTGGCAGCTATTATCAGCCGCAGGGTTCGCACTGGTACTTCCCACAAGCGTACAAACTGCAGGAGCACGGCAAATACCTGCTCATGTCGCCGGGCAAGGACCGCTCGGCCGCGGTGGGCTTCCGCTGCGCTGTGGACGCCGAGTGAGGTACACTCCGGCTTATGTATTCACGAAGAGAATTCTCAAAGCTTGCGCTGGCGGCGCTACCGGCGGCATCGGCTCTAGCGAACATCGACTCCAAGGTGCACGGTGTGCAGTTGGGCGTGCAGTCTTACAGCTTTCGCGATCGCTCGCTCGATGACGCGATCAAAGCCATGGCCGAGATAGGCCTCGGCGAATGCGAGCTGTTCGATGGCCACGTGGAGCCGCAGATGAGCCGTGGAGAGCTTCGCACGTGGCGCACCACCGTTTCGATGGACCACTTCCACGGTATCCGCAAGAAGTTCGATGATGCCGGCGTCCTGCTCTATGCCTACAACTACAGCTTCCGCGACGATTACAGTAATGAGGAGATCGCTCGCGGTTTCGAGATGGCGAAGGCTTTGGGCGTGGGGATTATTACCGCGTCTGCGACGCTCTCCGTGGTCGACCGCGTGGATCGCGAAGCCCGGAAAGCGAAAATCAAAGTGGGATTTCATGGCCACGACGACACCAAGGATCCCAATGAATTCTCTACGCCTGAGTCATTTGAGAAGGCCATGGCCGGCCGTTCCGAGTACATCAATGTGAATCTGGACATCGGCCACTTCTTCGCCGCGGGCTACGATCCGGTCGATTTCATTAACAAGCATCACGACCGCATCGTGACGCTGCACATCAAGGATCGAAAAAGCAACCACGGCCCGAACGTGCCGTTCGGACAGGGCGAGACTCCTATCAAACCGGTGCTTCAATTACTGGAGACCAAAAAATACAAGATTCCGGCAAACATCGAATACGAATACGAAGGTGCCGACACGGTGGCGGAAGTGCGCAAGTGTCTGGATTACTGCAAGGCGGCGCTAGCGTAAATGGGGACGCATAGCTGTTTTTGCCTCAGCGTCTTCGCGTCTCTGCGGTGAAGTCGTTCGTGTTTCTCAGCCCAGCAGCCCGCCGTGGCCGAGGCAGCCGACTTCCCAGCTCGTAATCCGGTACCGCGCGAGCAGCGGTGGCAGGATCAAGTCGACGACGTTGGGTTTGGCCGACCGGAAGCAGCCCGGTGCGGACATCATCGGGACATCATCTTTGTAAGCCAGGAGCAACAGGTTGCCCGGCTCAACCGGGGCAAGAAAACGTTCGATCTGCGCACCCACACGCACCATGGCCCGGCCCACCACATCCTCCGGACCAGCTGGCGCCGTAGTGGAGGCGATCAGGATCAACGCGGGCTTGGAGCGCAACAGGTGCTGCAACGAGCGGCTGACCGAACCTTCGTCTTCCACGCAGGAAAGCGCAAAGCTGGGACTCAACCCGAAGTGCTCCAGGCGCTGCTTGGTGATGTTCTCGAAGAGCTGCCGCGCGCGTTCGCCGTTGAGCGGGTCGCAGTACAAAACGCCGATCGTTGGACTCCGCACCGGCCGGGCCTGAATGATGGGTCCGCGTTCGCGCAGCATGCCGCCGATGGCCTCCAGTTGATCCTGCGCCACCGCGAAAGGTGCGCTTTTTATCGTGGCGATGCGCTGGCTGGCGACTGCAAAACTGAAGTTGAGCGAGGTCGCGATCACCACGCTCGCCGTGCAGTTGATCTGGCGCAGCAGTTCGTCGTCTACCAGGACACAGCAGTTTTCTGTGGCGATCAGGTTGGCCCTGCCGCCGGCCGCCGGATGGATTTCGTAGCAGCCGCACCCCATGTCGCCGGCCACCAACGAGACCGCGTCGTCCTCGGCCACCTCGCCGTCCTCCAGCTCCGTGACCCAGACCTTGTCCATGCCTTCCGATTCGAGGATGCGGATGTCGTCCTCGCTAATCACGTGTCCTTTGGCCAGCAGTTTCTTTCCGCCCGGACGGAAGACCGTGCAACAAAGTATGCGGCCCGTCGAGATCTTTACGTCAACAGTCTGTGCCTTCATGGACTATCCCCTTTGCGGTGAGTGCGCGACTTTCACCTTTCCCGGACACACTCGTTTAGCTGCCCAATTATAGGGAAGTAGTCACCGGACGGAAAAACATTTCTCAGGGATTTCGTGCGTTTATTTGAGGATGGGGATAACGCTTGCGCGGGGGAGCAGATGTATGGTGAAAAACAACACGCGGCACTATTGTTTGCGAATGATCGGAAAGATGATGCTCTCACTCCCCTCTTCCAGGAGATGTGCCGTACCCCCATTTGGGTGGAAAAACTACCCACTTATCACGTCTCAGTACCCGCATCACGGCGATTTCGTCGCACGATTGGAACTTGGGGCAGCGCAGACAATCCTTCCAGACTTTGAGCGGCAGGGCACCGCGCTCCACTTCGTCGAAGCTCAATTTCCGAAAAAAATCCGCGACGTAAGTAAACGCAAAAACGCAAGACAACGAAAATTCGGTAGCTTCGTTCACAAGTGTTTCGACTAACTGGCGGCCGACTCCATGAGTCTTGGCGTCTTCCCGTACCGCGAGCGAACGAATCTCACCAACAACCGGCGAGTAGAAGTGCAACGCTCCGCAGCCGACGAGACCGCCGCCGGCGAGTACCACCGAAAAATCGCGAATGCTCTCGGAGATTTCGAGCTCGGTGCGCGGCAGCATGATACCGCGGGCGGCGTAGCCATTGATCAGGTCGAGCAAATCCGGGATATCGGACATCCTCGCCTTGCGGAGTTCGAGTGGCCCAACTGCGTGCGACTCTTCGCGGACAAAGTCGGCGGTCAAGGCGCTAATCATGGCACACCACGCGTTCGCGGGCGCGCACGATGCGCGTGCCCATGGTCTCGTCGGCAAACAGACGGCCGAGGACGTTGGGCGCAGCGCCGGGTGCGATCTCAACCTGGTCCACGCCGTGCTCGATCGCCGCCACTGCCGCGTTGAGTTTCGCCTGCATCCCTCCGGTGGCCACGCTCTCGCGGATCAGCCGCTCGCAATCCTCGGCGGTTAGCGTCGGCTGGACGCGCTTCGATGCATCGAGCACGCCTTCGATGTCCGTCAAAAAGATTAACCGGTTTGCGCTCCAGCCAGCGGCGCAAGCTGAAGCCATCTGGTCGGCGTTGACGTTGTACATACGCCCGTCGCGCGCGCCCGCCACGCAGGCGACCACCGGGAGGAATCCGTGGCCCACGAGCAAATCGAGCAGCTCCGGGTTGGCGCGCACCACGCGGCCCACCATACCCAACGCGGGATCCATTTGCTCCGCCTCGACCAAGCCGCCATCGATGCCCGTCAGCCCAACCGCACGCGCACCCGCTGCGATCAACGCCGTGACCAGTTCCTGATTCACGCTGCCCGCCAGCACCTTCAGCACCGCGTCCATGGTTTCCGGAGTGGTCACGCGCAGGCCATTAACGAAGTGGCTCGAAACGCCGCGCTCTTCGAGGAAACGCGTCATCTGCTTGCCGCCGCCGTGCACAACGGTGACCGCGATGCCCTGCCGCTCTACAGCCGCGATCTGCGCCGCGAGGCTGGCACGCAGCTCCGCCGAATCGAGGAGCGTACCGCCCAGCTTGATTAGCACTTTCACAGCAAGCCTTCCGTTTCCTTCAATCCCAGCATCAGGTTCATGTTTTGCACGGCTTGGCTGGCAGCGCCTTTGGTGAGGTTGTCGATGGCGCTCACTACCACGGCCCGGCCGGTGGCCTCGTCCAGCGTCACGCCGATGTCACAGAAGTTGGTCCGCTGCACAGCGCGCAGGTCCGGCACGCGGCCCGCCTGGTAAAGGCGAATGAAGGGCTCGTCGTGGTAGCGCTTCTCGTAGATCGCGAGGATGTCGTCCGCGGTCGTTCTTGTCGCCGTTCTGAAATAGATGGTCTCGAGAATGCCGCGATCGAGCGGCAGCAGTTGCGCCGTGAAGCTCAGCTCGCGCTCTTCGAGGCCCGAAGCCATGAGCACTTCCGGCACATGGCGATGTGTGAAGATCGAGTACGCCGAAAAGTTCTCCGTGACCTCGCAGAAGCTGGTCTTAAGGGACGGCTTGCGTCCCGCGCCGCTCACGCCCGACTTCGCATCGCAGACGATGCCGGCGTTGCGGTCGATCACCCCGGCGTCAACGAGCGGCCGGATTGCCAGGTTCGCCGCCGTCGGGTAGCAACCTGGATTCGCCACCAGGCGCGCGTCGGGAATGCGCTCGCGGCAAAACTCCGGCAGCCCGTAGACCGCTTCCGCCAGCAGCGCCGGTTGCGTGTGCGGCTCGTGATACCAGCGGGCGTAGTTCTCGACAGTCCGAAGCCGGAAGGCACCGCTAATATCGATGACGCGCGCGCCGGCATCGAGCATCACCGGCGCCAACTCCATGGAAACCTCCGCCGGCGTGGCGAGAAACACGATTTCGATCTTCGCGTCCCGTACCGCTTCGGCCGTCGCCGCCACCTGCCGCGGGCCCGTGGGTTTCCGCAACCCGCTATCGCCCGCAACGTCGCTGCGATGCTCCATCAGCAGGGCTTCTACATGCCGATGCCGGCGCAGGATGGTGACGAGCTCCACCCCACTGTACCCACGAAACCCGACAATGCCGACACTATAATTCATGATTAAATATTCACTTCAATGAATAAATATAACACGGTCCGTTGGTGGTAGTGTCCACCGATGCGTTGGTTAAATATTCATTCAACGTTTGGTTCTGGGGTATGCTTCCAAAGTGCTTCGGGACTTCCTCCAATATCTCAGTGCGCTATGGCATGAGTGGAAGGTTCTCTTGACTGGAGGCAGTATCTTCGCCGGACTTGCCATATGGGGGTTGATCACTGGCAGGTCTGTGCCCACAAACATAGCTTGGCCAGTCTTGGGGACTACGCTCATCTTAGCTTCTTTCCTCTCTTGGCGGAAGCAGGCGGTAGCAGCGCATTTCTTCGATAGACAAATTATGGATTTCGTGCCAGAAGATCCAACAAAGCTGTTTGAAAATTATACATCGATCCAGGCTGAAATCTTGTTCAATGCAGATTACACAGGTAAATGGATGAAGGTGTTCGGCAAAATAGCTGATCTCAGCAGCACAGATTTTGGAGCCGTCATCATTTTTGAGACCCGCCGCCCAAGTGGTGTAACAGTCTACGCTAAGTTCGGCAGAAAAATGAATCAACGTCTTTCAATCTTGCAGCGTGGGGATACAGTCTCAGTCATCGGGAAAATTAAGAGTGGAAGTCAGTATACTCTTTGGCTAAATTCTTGCGAGCTGGGTAGCGAGGCAGACACTAGGCTAGCAGTTCCCCCAACTCCCATCGCCTCGCAGTCAGCCCCGCCGCCATCGCCGGAGTCTTCTTGATCGTGCCGTGAAACCGGCAAAAATTGCAGTGGGCAAAGTGTAGCGCCAAGGCTGCTTTCAAATGCTCCCACTTCTTGCTGAACGCGTCCAAGACGGACCACCCCAACAGTAGACACTACCGTTTGGTGGTTCGTGCGCCGAGGTTTTCCGGCGCCGCTCCGCACTCAGCTCCGCGTCTGATGCTCCGCCGCCGACCGCTCCGCCAACTCGCCGATGATGGGCAGGGCGTAGCGCTCTTCGTGGCTGGTCTTGATGATCATGAACACCCAGACAAACAGGATCAGGACATGGAGCAGCTTGTCGATCCGGAAGAAGGGTTCATGGAATTCGCGGAAAATGGGGCTGAGCACCCATTCCACGATCAGCCAGGCTACGAACAGGTAGAGGCCCTGAAAGGCGTGGAAGCGAACGGTTTTGTCGTTGCGGAACTTGTCGGCTGCGAGCACGATCACCGAAGCGATCCAGCCGACGCCCGGAATGTAGCAGAGGATGGAGGCCGTGCGCGGCGTGATGCCGGCCAGCGGGTCCACGGGGGGAACCGCGGCGCCAGGCTGCCTTTGGCCGCACTTGGCGCAGTATTGGTCCGCCTGGTTTACTGCGTTGCCGCAACTGCTGCAGTAGGGCATCTATTCTTCCATACGTTACGCTACCACCGGTTGTTCCGGCAACCTCATGTGATACGATTGCCGCCATGCGCAATCGTCTGATTTTACCTTTCCTGCTGTTGTTCGGGGCCCAAATCCTGTCCGCCGCCAAGGAGCTGGAGATCTATTTTGTTGACGTGGAAGGCGGCCAGGCCACGCTTATCGTACCGCCCTCGAAACAATCTCTGCTGGTGGACACAGGATGGCCTGGATTGAACTCGCGCGACGCCCTCCGCATCGCCGCCGCGGCCAAGAAGGCGGGGGTGAAAGAGATCGATTACCTCCTGATCACCCACTATCACGCCGATCATGTGGGCGGCGTTCCCCAGCTTGTGGCCAAGATGCATGTGAAGACCTTCATCGATCACGGCGCATCCGTCGAGCACGGCGGTGAGGCGGACCGGATCTACCACGCGTATCTGAAGGCGCGCGATGCCGGGAGCCACCTGGAGGTGAAGCCGGGCGACAAGATTCCCGTGAAAGGCCTGGATGTGACGGTGCTGACCGCGGCCGGGGCATCGGTCGGGAGCGCGCTCTCCGGCGCCGGGCAGCCGAACCCCGAATGCGCCAACGTCAAGCCCAAGGAAGTGGACGCCAGCGAGAACGCGCAGTCAGTCGGGATTCTGATCCAGTACGGCAGCTTTCGCATGATCGATATGGGCGACCTGACCTGGAACAAAGAGAACGAGCTGGTCTGCCCGAACAACAAGATCGGGACGGTTGACCTCTACCTGACCACGCATCACGGCCTCGACCAATCGAACTCGCCGGCCATTGTGCGGGCGCTGCATCCGCGCGTGGTCATCATGAACAACGGCCCGCACAAAGGAGGATCGCCCGAGGCTTGGGAGACGGTGCATGCGTCGCCCGGGCTCGAAGACCTGTGGCAGGTGCACTACGCGGTGGATGCCGGCCACGACCACAATGTGCCGGAGGCCATGATTGCCAACGTGGACGAAAAGAATGACTCCGGTGACTGGCTGCGAGTCTCCGCCGACTCGAACGGCGACATGACGATCTACAACAGCCGGAACAAGTACCAGAAGACCTACACGAAGTAGACGGTGCTTGAACTCGCCGCAGCTGCCGGAGCGGTGCTGATCTGGCTGTATCTGGTGCTGTTTCGCGGGATGTTTTGGCGGCTCCGGAAAGATGCAGCCGCGCTGCCGCCGTCCGCGCCACGCCGCGTTGCGATTGTGATTCCGGCGCGGAATGAAGCGGAAACGATCGGCCGCGTCATCGCCTCGCTTGCAGCACAGAACTTCGGCGGTCCGTTTCACATTTTCCTGGTGGATGACCATAGCGCGGATTGCACGGCCGAGATCGCTTGCAAATCCGCACGGCCCGATCTGTTGACGGTGACCGCCGCGCCGGCGCTCGCCACTGGCTGGACTGGAAAGCTGTGGGCGCTGGCCGAGGGTCTCAAGCAGGCGGAGTTCTTTCATCCGGATTACGTTCTGTTCAGCGATGCCGATATCGTTCACTCGCCCCAGGGCTTGGCGCAGTTAGTGGCGCGGGCTGAAGCTGGCGTCTACGACTTGGTCTCGTGGATGGTGAAGCTGCGCGCGGAAACCTTCGCGGAGAAGGCGCTCATCCCGGCGTTTGTGTTTTTCTTCTTCATGCTCTATCCACCGGCGTGGACGGAAAACATGCGGCATCGGACGGCGGGAGCCGCAGGTGGATGCATTCTGCTTCGCTCGGCAGCCCTTGCGCGCATCGGCGGTATCGCTGCCATTAGCGGCGAGCTGATCGATGATTGCGCGCTCGCCAAGGCGGTCAAGAGCACCGGGGGGAAGATCTGGCTGGGCGTTACTCGCGAAACGCGCAGCATTCGCGGCTATGGCACCTTCGGCGAGATCGGCCGCATGATTTCACGCACGGCGTTCTGGCAACTCCGCCATTCGGCAATTTTGCTCATCGGCACAATCGCAGGGATGTTCCTAACCTACCTGCTGCCGCCGCTCCTGCTATTCACTGGGAGGCCGCTCGTCATGGCACTGGGTGCGCTGGCATGGGCGCTTATGATAGCGGCATATGTTCCGTCGCTGCGGCTCTATAGTCTGTCTCCCCTGTGGGCGCCGGCGCTGCCGCTAGTGGCCTTGTTCTATACCGGCGCGACCATCTACTCTGCAATCCGCTACTGGACCGGCCGCGGCGGCGAATGGAAGGGCAGGGCGCAGGACGTAAAGGCGTGACTCACTTGGTGCGCGAGTGGGCACGCAGCTCCATGTAGCCCAGCGCGGCGAACCCGGCAGCGATGACAACTCGCAAAACGATCAGCCAGGTTTTTTCTCCGACCAGCATTCTGTTGATGGCGAGCAGCAGGAAGCCCACAGCGATGGTGAGGTACCACCAGGCGTAAAGACGGGAGCGGCGTGGTGTAAGCAAGCTGACCTCACGCGGGCGGCAGCGCGACACGCTCGATGTCCGTCTGTGCGAAGTCGCCCTCCTTGAAGAGAAGAGGCTCGCCGGAGGTCTTGGATAAGGCGTAGGAGAAGCAGTCGCCAAAATTCAAAGCCGCCGGGTGTCGTCCCTTGCCGTAGGTCCGGTAAGCGAGCCTGCCAACTTCCGCCTGCTCTTCGGTGACGGATACCGTTTGTACTTTGGCCTTGTGCAGAAACAGATCGAACTCGCGTTCGCCAGTGTCACCGTAGCGCGAGCCTAATACGATGGCAGTTTCCAGGACCGAGGCCGCGGAGATCAGACGGTTGGGGTCGGCTTCAATGGCTGCTTCGAACGCCGGCGCGTCGGGTTCATCGAAGAAGATTGCGAGCAAGGCGGATGGATCAATGACCATACGGCAGGCCGCGCTCATCATAACCGAGGATTTGGTCGGGTGTCCGGTTGTCGAGCACAGGCAACTTCGCGCAGCGCTCGCGAATCGCCCTGAGTTCGTCGCGCAAGCGCAGGGGGTGCTTGCGGCCGGAGTGACGGTCGAGCCGCTCGCGCAGGGCAGTCATGACGGCTTCGGTGAGGGTTTCGCCGGTTCTGGCGGCAAGTTCCCGAGCGAGCCGGTCAGCCTCGGGATGTTTAATGCTGAGAGGCATAAGTCAGCCTATATAGATAGTACTACAGATTCTAGATAGAAGGCGCTAGGTAGTGCGCTGATTCTCAGTGTGGATGATTCCGTGATTGAGCGCGCCAAGCGATATGCGCGCACGCGCGGCGTGTCTGTTTCCGCACTGGTAGAGAGCTACCTGGATTTGGTGTCCAGACGAACGGAAGGGACACTGACGGATACTCCAGTCCTTCGATCCATACGGGGAATTCTCAAGAACGCGGATCCGTCAGACTACAAGCGGCACTTAATCCGAAAGTACCGATGAGAATTCTTCTGGATATCAATGTCATCCTCGACATTTTTCTGGATGGCGCTCCGCATGCGGCTGCGAGTTCGGCGGTGTGGGCAGCCGTTGAGAAGGGCCAAGTGGCGGGTGTACTCGCAGGTCACGCGGTGACTACGATCCACTAATCTTGAAGGGCCAGCTAGGTGGTACGGTCGCTCGCAACACAGTGGAATCGATCCTGCAAGTCCTCGATGTGGCGGCTGTGGATATGCAGGTGCTACGCCGGGCACTACAGTTTGGCTGGGTTGATTTTGAAGACGCGGTTACAGCCGCAGCCGCCGAATCAACCAAATGTGAAGCGATCGTCAGTCGCGATCCAAAAGGCTTTCCGCGCTCACCAGTAAGAGTGCTGAGCCCGGAGGCGGCTGCTCCTCTTTACGGAATCGCATAGCACCGTCAGAGAAACCCCGCAGGTGCTCGCAAAAACCGCGCCCCTGCGCTACGGCGGAACCTCACGGCAAATACTTCTTCACATCCGGATTCAGCAGCAACTTGATTTCGGGCTTTTCCAGATCGGATTTCACGATCACGTGCGCGCTGAGGTCGATGCGTTTGGGCGGCGTTTTGCCGTTCAGTTTATCGACGAGTGTCTGAACCGCTTCGTAGCCGATGCGGAATGGGTCTTGCGCCACCAGTGCATCGATGGTCCCTCCCTTCAGGTCCTCGATCATGCTATCGGTGGCGTCGAAGGCGACGAACTTGATTTTTCCATCCAGGTGGCGGGATTTAAGCGCCAGCGACGTTCCAACGGAGCTCGGCTCGGTGGACGCGAAGATGCCATCCAGATTCGGATGGGCGGTCAGAATATTTTCCGCCGCCGCCATGGCCTTGGAACGATCCGACATGCCGTATTGCTTCTGCACGATTTGAATGTGCGGAAATTCCTTGGCCATGGTTTCTTCAAAGCCGTGCTCGCGTTCCGTGGTCGAGTTGCTTCCGGGCACGTGCTGGACCATGGCGATCGATCCTTTGCGATTCAGCAGCTCGGCCATTTTGCGCGCGGCCATCTGCCCGGCCTCGTAGTTATTGGTCGCGACGAAGGTCATGTAGTTGGTGGAATCAACGCCCGAATCAAAGACAGTGACGGGGATTCCCTCGCGCGCGGCACGGTCGAGCGAGGCATCGAGCGCGGTGCGATCCTGAGCCGCCAGCGCGAGGCCATCAACGCGGCGGGCGATCATGGAGTCGACAATCTGGATCTGCCGGCTGTAATCCGTTTCGGTTGCGGGACCGTTCCAATCCACCTCGACACCGAGATCATTGCCGGCCGCCGCGGCGCCAGCGTGGATCGAAACCCAAAATAGGTGAGAGGTCGCCTTGGGGACCACGGCGATCACCTTCTTGCGCTGCCCGCGACAACCGAGCAGAGAGAGGCCAATCACCAAACAAGTGACTACGGTTCGAGAGTACGGCACGGCATCACATGATAGCAGCCGCAGCGGCGATCGTTGGCAATTCCCCTCCCCGCGCGCTATCGTCATCAATTAGACCTGATGGTCCTGGTTCAGAATGTTTCCAAGCTGTATCGGCAGTATCCGCGTCCGGCCGACCGGATCCGCGAGCTGATTCCATTTCAATCCCGAGCGCTGTATCACGAGTTCTGGGCGCTGCGCGATGTCAGTCTTCAGGTCGAGAAGGGCCAGACGCTCGGCATCGTGGGGCCGAACGGGTGCGGAAAAAGCACGCTGTTGCAGATCGTGTGCGGCATTCTGCAACCGACCACGGGACGCGTCGTAACGGCCGGCCGGATCGCGGCGCTATTGGAGCTGGGCGCGGGATTCAATCCGGAATTCACGGGACGCGAGAACGTCTTTCTCAATGGCGAGATTATGGGGCTCAGCCGCGGCGCGATCGAGCGGGCACTGCCTTCGATCGCGGCATTCGCGGACATCGGCGAATTCTTCGACCGGCCGGTGAAAGAGTATTCGAGCGGGATGTACGTGCGGCTGGCGTTTGCAACGGCGATTCATGTGGAGCCGGATATCCTGGTGGTGGACGAAGCCCTTGCCGTGGGTGACGCTGTTTTCGCCAACCGGTGCGTGCGCAAGTTTCAGGAGCTGCGCGAGCGAAAGATCACGGTGCTGTTCGTGTCGCACGATCTCGCGCTGGTGAAGCAACTTTCGGATCGGGCGCTGCTGCTGGTGGAAGGGCAGATTCGCACACATGGCGAGCCGAGTGATGTGATCAATCAATATGTCGGCCTGGTGCTGGAAAGGCAGCGTGCCGATCGCGAACCGGCGGAGCAGGCGGGGCTTCGGGCAGGCTTCCGGCACGGCGACCGTACGAGCGAGATTGTCGACGTGCAGCTCGTGGACATAAACGGCTTTCCCATAAACACGGTGACCAGCGGCGAAACCGTTCGCGTGCGCGTGCGTTCGGTTTTTCACGAGACGAAAGCCGATCTGATGGTGGGCATACTGATCCGAAACCGCATTGGTATGGAGGTCTACGGAACCAATACGCGTGTGGAGCAGATCGAGCTGGGACGATTCGACGCGGGAGACCAGTTGGATCTGGAATTCCAATTCGAGTGCTGGCTGGCACCACAGGCGTACACGCTGACCGTCGCGACGCAAAAAACGGACGGATCGAGTCACGACTGGCTGGACGACGTTTTGGCATTCGACGTGTTGGACGCGCGCGCGCTGGCAGGCGTGGCGAATTTGAGGGCCCGGGTGACATGGGAAAAGAAGACGCACGAGCGCGCATTACCGTGAAGGTGCAGCCACGCGCCAAAGCGACGCGCGTAGCCGGGCGCCTGGAGAATGCGTACCGGCTGCAAGTGGCCGCGCCGCCGGTGGACGGAAAAGCGAATGACGCGTGCATTGCGTTCTTCGCGGATGTCGCGGGCGTGGCGAAATCGCGCGTGCGCATTGTCTCGGGATTGACCAGCCGGATGAAAGTGGTGGAGATCGACGGGATCAGTCAAGAGCAACTGGAGCGCAAGCTGGCATCCAGCGCACCAACCGGTTAAACTGGCGGTGCCGGTTTCCGTATGGCAACGCCGCCTGACATCGCGCCACCTTTACACGCCACGCACGCCGACCGGAGTTTTTTCGGCCATCCGCGCGGTCTCGCCACTCTGTTCTTCACCGAAATGTGGGAGCGCTTCAGCTACTACGGGATGCGCGCGCTCCTGATTCTGTTCATGACGGCGCCGGTGGCGCGCGGCGGCTTAGGTTTCGGTGTCGCCAAAGGCGGAGCGGTGTATGGGCTGTACACGGCGATGGTCTATCTGCTCTGCCTGCCGGGCGGATGGGTTGCGGATCGCATCACGGGCCAGCGGCGCGCGGTGCTCTACGGTGGCATTCTGATCGCGGCGGGGCAGTTCTGCCTGATGGCGCCCAGTACATCGGTTTTCTATGCGGGCCTTGTGCTGCTGATGCTGGGCACGGGCCTTTTGAAGCCGAACGTCAGTACCATTGTGGGCCAACTCTATGCGGCTGGCGACCATCGCCGTGATTCCGGATTTTCCATTTTCTACATGGGCATCAATCTGGGTGCGTTGATCTCGCCCCTGCCTTGCGGCTGGGTGGGGGAACGGATCAGTTGGCGATTGGGATTTGGTCTGGCGGGAGTCGGAATGCTCGCCGGCGTCATTCAATTCGCGCTCGGCGGTAAATATATGGGCGCGGCGGGGCTGCATCCGGCGGCGGCCGAAAGTCCGGAAGCTGCGAAGCGCCAGAGGCGGAATGCGCTCGCGGGAGTAATAGGCGGGCTGGCGTTAGTCGGACTGGTGGGTGGGCTAGCAGCGACGGGCGTTGTGGAGTTCTCCGCGGAGATGATTTCGAATGCGCTAGGCGTGGTGCTGGTGATCATTTCCGTGGCCGTGTTCGCCTGGCTGATCTTCGGGCGCGGCTGGTCGGCCACGGAGCGGAAGCGCTCGGCCGCGATTCTGGTTCTATTTCTCGCTTCGGCGCTGTTCTGGTCCATGTTCGAACAGGCCGGCTCATCACTCAACCTCTTTGCCGAGCGAAGTACCAATCGCCACATTTTCGATTTCCAGTTTCCCGCAAGCTGGTTTCAATTCGTGCAGCCGGCCTTCATTGTGCTCCTGGCGCCGGTATTCGCCTGGCTGTGGACGAGGATGAGCGACCGAGAACCCTCCAGCCCGGCAAAATTCTCACTGGGGCTGCTGTTCGGCGGGGCAGGTTTCGCCGTGCTGGCCTGGGGGGCATCGAAGGCTGGTGGGGGGTTGCTGGTTTCCATGTGGTGGCTGAACGTCACCTACCTGCTGCACACGATCGGAGAACTCTGTCTAAGCCCGGTGGGATTGAGCGCCATGACCAAGCTCGCACCGGCGCGCGTGGCTGGATTCATGATGGGGCTGTGGTTCGTTTCCATCAGCATCGGGGACTATCTGGCGGGGAAAGCGGCATCGGTATATGAATCGATGTCGCTGCCCAGCCTGTTCGGGACGGTCGCGGTTTTTGGAGTCGGCGCCGCGGTGATATTGGTGTTGCTTATCAAGCCGACGGTGCGATTGATGTCGGGCGTGAAGTGAATCAGGAGACCGGGCGATGAACGTGGCGGAAATCCAGGAAGCACTGCGCGAGGAGAAGCTCGACGGTTGGTTGTTCTTCGATCATCACCTGCGCGATCCGCTGGCCTACCGCGTGCTCGGGTTCCATCCCGCGGGTCATGTCACTCGGCGCTGGTATTACTTCATTCCGTCAGACGGCGCGCCGAAAGGGCTGGTGCATCGGGTGGAATCGAAGATGCTCGACGCACTGCCAGGCGAGAAGGTGCAGTATTCGAGTTGGACCGAGCAGGTGGACGGCATCCGGCGCATTGTGGGTGGCGCGCGGCGTGTGGCCATGCAGTACTCACCCAACTGCGCGATTCCATACGTCGCCATGGTCGACGCGGGAACGGTCGAACTGGTGCGCGGGCTGGGTGTGGATGTGGCGAGTTCAGCGGAGCTGATCCAGCACTTTGAAGCACGATGGACGCCCGGGGCGCTGGAAACGCATCTGGAGGCGGGCCGGCGTGTGGATCGCGTGCGGCGCGAAGCATTCAAGCTGATCGGCGAACGGACCCGCGATGGCGGATCGATTGAAGAGCTGGAGGTCAAGAAGTTTGTGCTGGCGGAGTTCGCCAGGCATGGCATGGTTACGCCCGATGGGCCCATCGTGGGCGTGAATGCGAACGCCGCCAATCCGCATTACGAGCCGCAACCGGGAATGACGCTGCCTATCCGGCGCGGTGACTTCGTGCTGCTGGACATGTGGGCCAAACTGGATCAGCCGGATTCGGTGTTTTACGACATCACCTGGACAGGCTATTGCGGCGCCGAACCGCCGGAACAGATCCGCCGCGTTTTCACGATCGTGCGTGACGCGCGCGATCGCGCCATTGGGCGTGTGCAGAGTGCAGTGAGCGCAGGCCAGGTGGTGCGCGGATTCGAAGTAGACGATGCGGCGCGGTCATATATTGCGGGCCAGGGCTTCGGGCAGCAGTTCACGCATCGCACAGGGCACTCGATCGGTCAGGATATCCACGGTAACGGCGCCAATATGGACAACCTGGAGACACACGATGAGCGGCGTATCGTTCCGTGGACGTGCTTTTCGATTGAGCCGGGAATCTATTTGAGTGACTTCGGAGTGCGGTCGGAGGTCAATGTTTTCGTGGGCGAGCATGACGCACGCGTCACGGGCGAGATTCAGAAGGAACTGGTTTTGATTTAGTTTGGTCTCAACGGAAAAAAGCAGGTCCGCGACGCACTGCGCGCGGACCTGGATCCCAATCTGCCTATTGGGTAGCCCTCTGGCCGCGGCCGCCGGCAGTGACCGTGAAGTCCGAGGGAACTTCAAATAGGGTTGCCGGCTGCTCTCCCCGGCGGATGTTGGATAGCTGATAGACGGTCTGGCCGAATCGCGGATCGGTTCGCACACTCTTGACCACGACTTGCAGGTCTGGCGAATACCAGCGCTCGGTCACACTCTCAATCGGCTGGTCATTGCCAATAGTACCGGCCGGAATGGTGAGCGTGTGGCGCGTGCCTTCCACCGTCAGTCCATCGATGACCTGGCTGCCGAGAGATTCCGTCTTCACGGATCCGCTAAAATGCTGCGGACCTCGGGCGCCGGTCTCCGGCTCGGCCGATGCCGTGGCATCTTGACCCGCTCCGGCACTCGCGCCGCGACCCTGATGAGGAGTGAACGCCATTTTCTGGGCAGTCTTCTTCGTCGGATTCAAGACATACGCGGCCTGCGCCACCGGATCGTGAATAAACACGGTCGGCCTTCCCTGAGCCGATGTGGAAAGCGCCCCTGTGCCAGCCAGCGATTGCTCTTCACGGCGCGTGCGCCCATCACTGTCGCGATAGAGCGACGCAGTGGCCGTGCGGTTGATGTGAGTGCCGTTCGGCAGAGCCTGCGTCGTCGTGGTGACAGCGTCGGCCGCGAAAGGCGCACCTTTCACGGTCTTGGACATCATCTCGTGAGCGATGAAATCCATGTTGCCGCGATGAGGTGGACCACCAGGTCCTTGCGCCCATAGGCTAGCAGAGACAGCAAAAGCCACAGAAGTAAACAACCAGCCATTCACTTGCAGTTTCATCTTCTTACTCCATCCTTATTGTTATTGTTAGATAGCGCAAAATCACTCCACGAACCGGACGGCCCGCGTCAGGCCATCCTCATCCAGCAAAAGATCCGCCTGAACCAGATCTTCGGTGCGGTCTTCGTTTACCGGAAGGCCGAAAGCAATCAGGGCCTCGCGCGGCAGTTGTACGCGAACCACACTTGTCGTGCCCGTCGGCGCGGGATCATAACTCAGCGGAATAAAGTCGGTCGTGACTTCATCGCCAGTTTCCGCCGCACCGGTGGCCTCATCGTCCACAGTCGCAGCCACAGCGCCGCGCACCACCGGTGGCTCCGCGGTTTTGCGCAACATGAGCGCACTGCCGATCAGGAGCATTGCGGCCACGGCTCCGATAACGCTCCGCCTGACCCATGCACGGCGGCGCCGCTGACCAGCGATCCTCCGCTCCCGGAACCCTTCCAGCAGCATTTTGCTCACGTGGGGAGGTGCTTGTTTCGCCGCGTCATCGGCGATTGCGGCCGCTACCGCATCGCTCAGCATCCTTTCGCTGGCCAGCCGGTGGGCGCATCGCGCGCAGCTATCCGCGTGGGCCATACCTTCCCGGTGCGCCGCGGCGTCGATCACCTCATCGCGCACGATGGCCACCACCACATTTTCAAACTCTGTACAGTTCATACCAGACACCTGCTTGTGCTCGAAGTTCGCGCTGCCAGCCGTTCCGCCAACAGCGCGCGTGCCCTGTGCAGGCGCGATCGCACGGTGCCAATCGCGCATCCCAGAACGTTCGCCGCTTCGGCGTAGCTCATCTCATGCAAATCGCAAAGCACAACCGCCTCGCGATAGCCTGCCGGCAGCGCCAGAACCGCCCGCCGCAACGCGTGGACGGCTTCATCGCGCGCCAGGTCGCGTTCCACACAGGGCAACGCGACCAACTGCTCCGGCGTGCGGCCGTTTTCACTCTCCACGACGGCGAGCGGAAAGTGTGACCGGCTCTGCGCCAAACGGCGCCACACCAGGCGACGCGCGATCCCGTACAAATACGACGCGAGCGCTCCGCGGCTCACATCATAACCAGTGCTGTCGCGCAGCAGCATCATAAAAACGTCCTGCGTTACCTCTTCCGCGATGGAAGAGCTTCCACTCATCTGCAGAGCAAACCGGTACACGGCTGCCTGCCGCCGCTCATAGAGAGTTGCAAACGCATCTTCCGCGCCCGATCCGGCGAGCCGCAGCAGCTCGTCATCCGCAAGATTCGTTAACACCTTCATTCAGACTCAGTTTCGACGAACGGAAGCGGGTTCTACTAGAAATTGCACCGGAGGCTGTCCCGAGTTCCAAAATAAATCAAAGCTTGGCGAGAAATCCGATCAACGCCGAGCCTAATACCACCCAAACCGTGTCTTTTCTAGTCAATACCAGGAACAGAAAGCTCGCCAACGCAATACCGACGGCTAGCGGACCGGTAAGGGCGTCCCTCGCCAACGGAACCGTCGACGAAACCACCAGGCCTGCTGCCGCCAGCATCACACACTGGATCGCGCTCTTCACTGCCGGACGGTTGGCACGCGCCCCGAGATAGCGGAGCAGTGGAATGATCAGAAACGCCGGCGTCATTACGGCCAGGGTTCCCATCGCAGCTCCAGAAGCGCCCGCGACGAAATAGCCGACACTGACGATGTAGAGCCCGTTTGCCCCCGGCGCTGTGCGGCCCGCCACTACGGCGGCATTCAGTTGACGGTCCGTCAGTACGTGCCGGGTCTCCACCAGATCGTGGCGTACCACTGGCAAAGACGTCAGCCCGCTAAACGAAGTTACCGTCGCCTTGAGGAGCAGTAGATAGAGGACCAGCAGATTCATTGTTCCGCGGGCCCGCGCCAGACAAGACCAACCAGCGCAGCCACGCCCAGCACCGCGATGGGTGACATGGAAAATCGGAGCGATGCCACTAGCGCCGCTAGAAAAATGACCAGTGTGCGCAACCGGCGGCCTCGACCGATCTGTGGGGCCAGTAATTGCCATGCGCTCGTCGCCATCATCCCCGTGGCCGCCGCCAGAGTACCGCCTATCGCGGCCATGGCCAGGGCGTTGGAGTTCCAGGCCTCGTAGCCCCCGGTCAATAAGACGACGATAATGGCCGGCGGGACGGTCATCGAGAGCACGGCCGACAGCGCCCCGGCCCAGCCCAGGATCATCCATCCGGACGCGGCGGAGAATGCCAGTAGATTGGTCCCCGGAGTAATGCGCGCCAGTCCGTAGATGAGGGCGTACTGCTCCGCATTCAGCCATCCGCGCGAATGGACGAGCTCCGACTGCAGCGCCGCCATGCTCGGATCGCCGCCTCCGAAAGTCAGATTGCCGATGCGCAGGAAAATCCACGTGAGCCGCTTCAAGGTGACACGCGACATGGATGCTACTTTAGCACCGGCCGATCCTGAACATTGCCATCGCGGCTCGGGCTAGAATGAATCGGAAGCACCATGGAATTCGTAGCCAGCAGTCTGCTTGAGCTGATCACCGAGACCTCCACCAATCTGCCCCCGGATGTGCGTGCCGCAATGTCGCTCGCGGGCGAACAGGAAACGGCCGGAACGCAATCGTCTCAGGCGCTGAACATTATTCTCGGCAATATCGACATGGCATGCGACGATGAAGGGCCAATCTGCCAGGACACCGGCATGCCGACCTTTTACGTGCACACGCCCGTGGGCATCAACCAGATCCGCATTCGCAAAGCCATTCAGGAGGCCGTGGCGGAAGCCACCAAACGCGGCAAACTGCGTCCCAATTCCGTGGATTCGATCACGGGCAAAAACAGCGGCAATAACCTGGGCGAAGAAACACCGGTGGTGCACTTCGAGCAGTGGGAACAAGATGAGATCGAAGTGAAGCTGATTCTGAAGGGCGGTGGCTGCGAGAACAAAAACATCCAGTACTCAGTGCCCTGCGATCTCGACCACTTGGGCCGCGCCGACCGCAATCTGGAAGGCGTGCGCAAATGCATCCTGCACGCGGTGTGGCAGGCGCAGGGACAGGGTTGCGCTCCCGGGGCGCTGGGCGTGTGCATCGGCAGCGACCGAGCGCACGGCTACGAATTAGCCAAGCAGCAACTGTTCCGCACGCTCGACGATGTGAATCCCAACCCGCAACTCGCAAAACTCGAGGCCGAAATCATGGCCGAGGCCAACCAGCTCGGCGTGGGCGCTATGGGATTCGGCGGCAAAGTTTCGTTGATCGGCTGCAAAATCGGCGCCGCCAACCGATTGCCCGCGAGCTTTTTTGTTTCCGTGGCATACGATTGCTGGGCCTTCCGCCGGCTGGGAGTGCGCCTTGACGCCGCGAGCGGCGCCATCACCGGGTGGCTCTACCGCGATCCCGATCGCCCGGTGGAGCGCATGGCGCGTGGCGAAGGCTTTCCACTGACCGGACGCGAAGTGATTCTTACTCCACCGCTCACCGAACAAGCCGTGCGTGCGCTGAAGGTGGGTGACGTGGTGCTGATCCGCGGCGAGGTTTTCACGGGCCGCGACAACGTGCATGCGCACCTGATGAAAAATCCGCCGCCGGCCGATCTCCACGGCGCAGTGCTCTATCATTGCGGCCCAGTAATGCTGAAGCAGGGGGACGAGTGGACGGTGAAGGCTGCGGGTCCAACCACCAGCAGCCGTGAGGAACCGTACCAGGCGGACATCATCCGCCGATATGGCGTGCGTGCCGTGGTGGGCAAGGGAGGAATGGGCGCCAAGACGTTGGCCGCTTTGAAGGATTCCGGTGCGGTATATCTAAACGCCATCGGGGGCGCGGCACAATACTACGCGCGGACGGTCGAGAAGGTGCTCGGCGTGCATCTGATGGAATTTGGAATTCCGGAAGCGATGTGGCACCTGCGCGTGCGCGACTTCGCCGCCATTGTCACCATGGACGCGCACGGCCATAGCTTGCACGCCGACGTTGAGAAGGCCACCGGTGAAGCGCTCGCCGCCTTCGAGAAAGTGTGACGGCAGCGCTCCGTCTGCTAAACTACAAGTTTCCCGGCCAGGTAGCTCAGTTGGTAGAGCGCAGCCCTGAAAAGGCTGGCGTCGGCGGTTCGATTCCGTCCCTGGCCACCAAGTTTTCAATAACTTCCAGACCTTCCAACAAGCAGTTTCATTCCGTTTCATTCCAGAACTTTGGTCTGCTGGGATTCGCTTCAACGGATGAACTGCGCTTAGGGATCGGTCTGGATTGCTCTCGATTCCGCCCCAAACGGGGGAACGATGAGGGCAGCAATCTACGCAAGGGTTTCTACAACAGATCAGAAATGCGAAATGCAATTGACGGAACTGCGGGAATACGTATTACGCCGGGCATGGGAACCGGCAGCAGAACTTCGGGCCGGGCGGAATTGGCGCTTGGCCGAGCCAAAGACAGCTTGCGCAGAAAAAGTACTAAGACTAATCACTTTCGAGGATAAAACATTGACGGTCTGTGATACCTTATCCCGAAACCGGGAGCCAAAATGGAAATTCCGGTTGAATTGAGCGTATCGCCAGAGGAGCTGCACATTGGAGTTCGACAAAACAGGCGTGGTCAAAGCGGTTCCATTCTCCCTTGAAAGCTTGACTGACTTTTCCGGATCGGTTTCCGGAGTTAGTGTACCGGCTTCGGGGGCGAAGATTCGCATGTTGAAGTGTTTTCTAACTGTTACCCGTGCAGTTGATTGGCTGTCTCCGCAATTTGCAGCCGCGTTGGCCTCTGGCAAGAGTTTCACCAAAGTAACGATCCAGACGGCCTCTGGTCACGTCGTCACGCTGCACAACACATGGGTGGTACAAATCACCAAGGCGGGGTTCCGGAATCCGTATGACCCCGGCTCTCCTCCGGTGGGTCCGGGAATGGAGGCGGTCATGTGGGAATGCACCGCTCCAATCAAGGTGGACGGCGTGGTGCAATACGCCTCGTACAATTGGAATGGGCTGAACTCGTGATCGGGCCGGGCGATCGTAATCTCGTTTTGGTTGTTGATTCGCTAGCAGCCTATCCTGCCGAAGTCGCCACCGGCGTCAAGAAGAGTCTGGTGGCGGCGCTTTGGAAAACAGAGTGACACCGGGGCAGGTAGGTTGCGGCTCCGGCCTTGCGACAAACGAAGCCGTCTGACTCCACGTGAAGATAAGGCCGGTTACAGAAAGTGGCTCAGTGCGAGTGCCGTGGGACTACTTTTCGCAAGTCGCTGTAACGTACGGCAAACTCCAGGCATGCTCCGGTCTCGAGTTGGCCAACGTGCTGCCGATAAAGTTCCTGCCACGGCGAATCGTTCTTGAGCTGGGGAGGCTTCCACTCTCGCCGCCGGCGCTCGATTTCTTCATCACTCAAGAGCACATCCACGCGGCGCTTCCGAAGGTCGACTCTCACCCTGTCGCCGGTTTCGAGAATGGCCAGATTACCTCCAACCGCGGCTTCCGGCGAAGCGTTGAGAATCGAAGGACTATCGGAGGTGCCGCTTTGGCGGCCATCACCCATGCAAGGCAACATCGTGACACCGCGACTCACCAACTCGCCCGGCGGAGTCATGTTAACAACCTCAGCCGATCCCGGATATGCGATGGGTCCGGCTCCCCTGACCACCAGCATCGACGTCTCGTCGACCTCCAGCGATGGATCGTCGATGCGGCGCCGATAGTCCTCAGGTCCCTCGAATACAATCACTCGCGAGACGAAGCAGTCCTCCGACCCAGGCGTCGACAGAAAACGCCGCCGGAAATCCTCACTGATCACCGAGGTCTTCACCAGCGCCGATTGGAACAAATTCCCGGAGACCACCAGAAATCCGGCCTTATCCTTGACGGGCCTGTCGTAAGGAAAGATCACCCTGGTATCCAGACTGCGCTTATCGCCATAGTTTTGTAGAACGGTCTTGCCGTTAACGGTCAAGGCTTCGCCGTGAATGCGGCCCGCATGGATCAGTTCCCCAAAGATGGCGGGCACGCCGCCGGCGCGGTGAAAGTCCTCTCCAAGATACTCACCTGCTGGCTGAATGTTTGCGAGCAGAGGGAGATCGTGACCAATAGTCTCCCAATCGTTCACATCCAGCGACACTCCCGCGTGGCGAGCAATGGCGATCAGGTGCGGTGGACAGTTGGTGGAGGCGCCGATAGCGGAAGCGACGGCGATCGCGTTTTCGAACGCATGGCGCGTGAGCACCCGGCTGGGCGTCAGGTCTGCGACCACCATCTCGACAATCCGGCGCCCCGTTTCGTACGCGATTTTCGCGCGCTCGGCATGCGGAGCTGGAATAGCGGCGCAACCAGGCAGCGACATTCCCAACGCCTCTGCCAGCGAGTTCATGGATAGTGCCGTGCCCATAGTGTTGCAATGGCCGGCGCTCGGAGCCGACATTGCCATTCTGTCCAGCAACTCCTGGGCATCGATTACACCTGCGGCCAGAAGCCGGCGCGCTTCCCACAGCGCCATGCCGGATCCCGCGAGCTTCCCATTGATGTAGCTGTTGATCATTGGCCCGCCGGAAAGGACGATAGCCGGAAGGTTGACCGTAGCCGCAGCCATCAGGCATGCCGGCGTCGTCTTGTCACATCCGGTCATGAGCACCACGCCATCAAAAGGGTAACCGCAGAGAATCTCGACTAAGCCTAGATAAGCGAGATTGCGATCGAGCGCCGCGGTCGGGCGCCTGCAGCTTTCTTGCAGCGGATGGATCGGGAACTCGAACGGAAAGCCGCCGGCGTCGCGAATCCCGTCCTTCATGCGGCTTGCCAAGCTGACATGAATGCGATTGCACGGGGTGAGATCGCCGCCAGATTGCGCGATGCCGATCACAGGCCGCCCAGACTGCAGTTCTTTTCTCGTGATGCCGTAGTTGCCGTACCGTTCGATGTAGACGCCCGTTTCTCCGGGTTCCGCCAAATCATTGAACCAGATTTCGCTTCGGCGTCGCCTATTGTTTTCTTCTGCCATGGGTCTCCTGTCTATACCGTCGTTTGCATGCGAACTTCATACAGCGGATGCCACGTCTATTTCGACGTCGTGTCGTCGATTGTAGCGGCCTGTACCTTCTTCTCGAGCCGGCGGAGCGTGGTGTCGTCGGGAAACAAATCTATCCCCTTGCGGATTGTCTGGAGCGCGTCCCCATACTTCCCGAGTTCTATCTCCTGAACAGCAACCGCTTCATAGAACTCGCGGAAGTAAGGGTTTGCTTCTCTGCCCTTCTCCAACACTCGAATGGCCTCCTCGTGCCTGGCATCACGACCATACAGATCCCCGAGGAGGAGAAAGTCCTCGGGCGCCGTCGATCCCGCGCGGACCGCTTCGGCCAGGTACCGAATACCTGACCGCAAGCCTTCCTGCGTATTCTCCGCCGCCGCCCTTCTCGCCATTGCTCCGAGCACGGCCGGGTTTGTGGGATGTCTGCGGGCCAACCGCTCGAGAAGCTCGTCTTTCTTCCTCGTGAATTCTTCGTGCCCTTCGTGGATGACTCCAAGGTAAGCCCGGAGCAACGTTACGTCCGGAATGGCGGAAGCAGATTCACCCGGCTTCGCAGTCAGATACAAAAGCCCTGTCTCGCCGAACGCGCGGGATTCAAATGCCTCATCGGGATACGGTTGTCCTGGGCGGGCGGCAATCGTATGATCCGTGAGCGCTGCATGCGTAATCGTCGTCACCGTCCGTTTGGGCATGTGGCAGAACGCGCAGTCGTCGCTTTTGCTTTGCCGGTCAGCCCCTGGCAGTGTACAACTCTCCGGCTGGTGGCATCTCAAACACTTGGAGCGGTAAAGAGCGACTGACTCTTGTCCGGACGGCCGCCCATGTGGGTCATGGCACGTGCTGCAACGCAGCCTGCCCGCACTGGCGCGATAGCATTTGCTGAGCGTCATAGAGAAGTAATGCTCCAGAAGCACCGGCTTCTCTGATGCCTCATGGCTCAGCGGCACTTTGAAAATCGCGATGGCATTGTCCAATGGCATGCCGGGCCGGAAGTCCTGGCCCGTCTTCCCCGGCTGTTCCACACGAAGGTCACCGCCCTGATGGCATTTCATGCAAATGTTATCCGCTAGCCACCCGTTCAGGTGCGCCGGATTCACAATGCTCGTATCGATCTTCCCCGAAGGCGGATGGTCCGTCTGCCGTTCCCGAACGTGAATCTCTCCGGGGCCATGGCAATTCTCGCAGCCCACAGCCAACTCGGTAAAAGGCGGGTCACCATAGAGAGCGAGGCCACCGGGTACTGGCTGAGGCCGCCCGCTGTGACATCCGATGCACTCCTCCACAACCGGCCTGGTGAATGCGTAATTATGAATCTCGTACCCCGGCGAAAAGCTCCACCTGCGCGACTTCGTGTAATAGGAAAGCGGCGCCTCGAACATGTAGTTATCACGTCGAATCAAAAATCCGAAGCCATTCTCGCCGCTTCCAACGACGTAAGCTGTTTTGAATGTCTGGCGGAAAATTTCCTTGCCGTCCCGGTCTAGAGCATAATGAGTCTGGTATAGATCGTCCTGCTGCCGAGAAACCTCAATATACTGGCCGTTATCTTTATCAAATATGGTTGCTGGCGCGGGCAGCCGGTCTCGGAGCGAAACGTCGCCGGCCGGGAGCATCGAACCGCCCATCCCGGTTTTGATGTAGCTGGAAAAAATCTTGGGATGACAACCGCTGCACACCTTGGAGCCAACGTATCGAACGTCGGGGGAGATGTTCCGAAATGGGCTCGACGCCTGGGCCTCAGCGTCCTTCGGAAAGCCGAAAGCCACGCAGACAACCAGCAGCGCGGTCCGGCTAAAACTCTTAAACAGGTTAGGGAAGGCGGCCATCGATGGTCGGTAGCTGGCTCGCATTTGGCACGAGCGATTGCTGCTGCTTCTTCTCGAGTTCCGCGATCGTTTCCTTCTCCTTCTGTCCCTCTACTTTTTTTCCCAGGCGGAAGTAAATCCGGGCAAGTGCCACGTGGGCGGGCAACACGTCCGGCTCCTTGCCGGCAGCCTCCTCGGCCAGCCTTAGAGCGCTATTTATATCGCCTTTCGACTCGTAGCACAACGCAAGCTGCAGGGCCAGTCGCGGGTTTGTTGGATCGAACTGAACACCGCGCTTGAGTTCCACGATAGCCTCATCCAGATGTTCCGGTCCTTCCCTGCGGAGAACTGTCGCGAACTCTTCGTAATACGCCGGGATCTTCGGATTCATTTCGATCGCCCTTCGATAGGCTTTCTCAGCATCTCCAAGCTTGCCCGTCGCAACGTACGAGTGGCCCAGCATATAGTAAATCTGGTCCTGGCGTCGCGGATTTGTTTGGAGCAGCTTGTTGAGTGTATCTATCACCTCCGAGAACTTGGTTTCAGCAAAATATGCGAGCGCCAGTTTGTACTGGAATTCCGGCAAGTGACCGAACTTCGGTTCAACTTCCTTTAGAAACCCGAGCGCCTCGTCTTGGCGGTTCCATAGCAAGAGAGCTTCGGCAAACGCCATGGCGTACTCTGCGGAGTCCGGCGCCAGATGTACAACCCGTCCCAGGAAATCGCTGGCTTCGGCGTAGTTTCTTTTGTTCAACAGCAGCACCCCGAGCGCTGCGCACGCCTTCGCCTGATCCGGACGCTGGCTCAAACTGGCTCGCAATACTCGTTCGGCAGCTCGATCATCGCCCGCTTCGAGCAGGAGCGCGCCGAGTTTGGTTTCCTCTTCCGGCCCCGCCACACCGGAGCGCAGCAAGTCGTCGGTCTCTTGGTCCGCGTGCTCCCGGTCGGCGGTCTTGAGGTAGCATTCGATCAACGACACCCGGGCAGGCAACGTAAGTTCCGGAACTGCCTTCAGCTTAAGTAGCAGATCGATAGCTTCTCCAGGCTCGCCCGACTTCATCAGTAGGAGGGCATAATTCTGCAGTGCCTGGGTGTTCTTCGGGTCGAGGGTCAGTCCGGTTCGGTACGACTCTTTGGCTTTCCCGATGTCGGCACGGTGCCAATATTCGAGGCCCAGACTGAAGTAGACTTCGGCTCGCTTGGGCGCCAAGACGCGCGCTTTTTCAAATGCGCTGATCGCTGCATCGACATCCTTCAATTCGGCGCAGCTAACGCCAAGATGGAACCAAAATGCAGGGTCATTGGGCGACGCTTTCACGGCAAGCGTCAGCACACGCCGCGCCTCCGCATACTGCTGGTGGTCGAGGTATCCCTTGGCCTCTTGCCACAGGACCGCAGGGTCGGCGGATGCCTGGGCCGCGATGAGGACGATTATCGGCACCAACATGGCAGCCCCAGGGCTAGTCCGGTCGCATCCCTCCGCCTTCGCTAACCGTCAGATAACGATCCATCCGCGGCGCAGTAATGCGGTCCACGCGATGGCTCGGTCTCGGCCACTGGACTTCCACCCAGTCGATTTGCGCCTTCCCGGTTCCGATGATTTCGCGCGGGTCGTTGCTGGAAAGAAAACTGCCGCCCGCGTTCTTCAACCGGGAAAACACCTTGCTTCCAATGCTCCACCGGATGACGGCCCCAACGGCCGCCGGATTCGCGGTTTTCGGTTTCAACTGGATTCCCAGCCAATGATTTTTCGACACGGCGTTGTTCATCAGCACGTGCGGCGGGCCCCCATTTTCGGTGAACACTATGTCAGCGTATCCGTCGTTGTTCAAGTCCCCAATGGCCAGGCCTCGCGCGGAATAATCTTTATGGAAAGCTTCGCCCGCCGAATCGCTCACATTCTCCAGCTTCGCCCCGCACAGGTTGCGTAGCAACAAAATGGGTTCGCGATACGTCACTCCACGGCTGCGCTGCTCCACCAGATCGTCCGGATGCCCGTTAGAGAGAATCAAGTCCGGCCATCCACCGTTGTCGTAGTCAAGAAAGCCAAGTCCCCAGCCGCTGAACATTCGCGTGAGTGCCGCAAGCCCGGTTTTTAGATTGATATCTTCAAACATCTCATTGCCCAGGTTGCGGTATAGAGAGGTGGTCTGCGCATCGATATTCGCGACGATAAGATCGGGTCGCCCGTCTCCGTCGAAATCAGCCGCGGCCACGCCCATTCCCGCCCGCGTCATTCCGTCCGCGCTATAGCCCACGCCCGCCTCCAGTCCGATTTCCTCGAACTTCTCTCCGCCGCGGTTCACCCAAAGATAGTTGGCCATCGTATCGTTGGCTACGAACAGGTCCATGTATCCGTCGCCGTTGATGTCAGTAGCCACAGCGCCCCACGCTTTTCCCGGTCGCGCCTGGATGCCGGTAGTTTGACTTACGTCCTGGAACTTGCCGTTTCCCAAATTCCGGTACAGGCGGCTAGGCAACGGCTCGAAGATTTTAGGACTGCAGTAATAGGTCTGCGGCTTGGCGGCCGTTTCGTTGGCCGCGTCCCCACCGGCATAGGAATCCGCCAGCCCGCACAGCCTCTGCTCGGAGTAATCGGCGAACTGTCCAATGAACAAATCCAGCTTCCCGTCATTGTCGTAGTCGAACCACACGGCGCTGGTTCCCCATTTGAGCGGCTGAATCCCGCTCGCAGCGGTCACGTCGGTGAACGTTCCATTACCGTTGTTGTGATAGAGGACCAGTTTTCCAATTCCGGTGATCAGAATGTCCGGCCACCCGTCCCCATCGTAGTCGCCGATGGCCACTCCCTGGCCGAACAGGTCCGCTGTGATTCCTGCCTGTTGTGTAACGTCCGTGAAAGTGCCGTCACCGTTATTGCGGTAAAGCGCATGATGCAAAGGAGCGCGAGGATTGTAGAAGCTCGACCGGCCCGAATTCACCAGCAGGATGTCCATCTTTCCATCATTGTTGTAATCGAAGATAGCCACACCGGCGCCTGTGGTCTCCGGAAGATAGCGCTGCTCTGAGTGCCCGTTGTCGTGGACCCAGCTGATGCCGCTCTCATGAGGTGGGACTTCACGGAACAAGGGTGGAGAATCAACTTTAGTGCCGGCAAGCAACCATAGCAATACGGTACCCAACAACCGCATCATCGACCGATTCTACATCCCGGTTCAGTATGCCACAAACGAGCCAGGCGGCCGGATCGGCCAGCCGCCTCGCCTTCAACTCCGAGCAGGTCAGAAGTAGAACTTCAATGCCGCCTGCATCAGCCGTGGGAAATTGTTGTCGCTCGTGATCTGGCCGAACGCGCCATCTCCAACGTTGTTATCCGGCAAATAGAACCAGGTACGGTTAAGGGCATTGAACATCTCCCACCGGAACTGCACACGATACCGTTCCCGGAATGGGAAATTCTTCGAGAACTGCAGGTCGACGTTGTTATTGGCCGGCCCTCTCATGAGGTTCTTCGCGGAGTTGCCAAACGTGCCGGGAGGATTGGTCACAAACGCCGCCGTGTTGAAATATTGGTTTAGCCAGTGGTTCAGCGATCCCTGATGCTCGTCGAGAGACGCACCCGGAACGATGTTGGCTCGGTCGCTGCCAATATTCGAGTAGGAGTTGTTGTTCCCACTGCCACCCATAATGTTAAACGGAAGGCCGGAGCTCATCACCCAAATACCAGCCACCTCCCAGCCGCCCAAGACAAACGAGCCGACCCGTCCGAGGTTCTTCAGAGACGGTTCCTGATAGACGAATGTGTTGTTAAAAATCGCCGGTACGCTCAGGTCAGAGAGCCCGCGGTTGTTGCGCAGGTTGTACGGATCAAACACTGGGCCCGTGTTTGCCGCTGTAGCCACGGAACTTGAATCCAGATTCTTGGACCAGGTGAAGTTTGAAATGAACTGGAATCCTCGGCTGAAGTGCTTCTCGGCTGAGATTTGCAGCGCGTTGTACGACTGCGTGTTCCAGGATACGTAGCCTTGAACGTTGCTGAAGTTCGGCAGTAGCGTCGTCTGCCCGTGAGTGGCAGCGAGTCCCGGGCTTAGTTGCTCCTGGACCGGCAAATGGTAAATCTCATACCCGATGTACGCGACCCGGAACAGGTAGTCGGTGAAGGTGTGCTCGATGCTGAAGTTCCACGTTTGGTCACGCGGCATCTTGAAACCCGGAGTGAAACCCGCTCCTATGCTTACTGGGATGACAAACGACACATCCGAAGGCGGGCTGAACTTCGGCCCGGAGAACGGCGGGAAGGGCGGCTTGAAACCCGTGGGGGCATAGCAAGCATACGGGTCAAGGATGTTGAGCACGCAACTCCCCACCTGGTTATAGTTGATGCTGAATTGCGGACTGAACGGAGCCGTCGTTCCCATGTGGTTATATGTCGAGTAGTCATAGGGCAGGCTCATAATGCCAAAAGCTGCCCGGATGCTGGTATTCGGTAAAGCTTTCGGCTGCCAGGCAACGCTTAAACGCGGCAGAACGGCGCCCCAATCTGTGTTCCATCCGCCATCCGGCACGCCCGCGTCCCCGGCGTACACCAGATCCTGAGGTGCATTCGGAAAACGGGTGCTCGTCTGCCCTGGCGAAAAGAACGGAAGCTTGTTCCCGGTGTACTTGGGAGCATCCTGGGGCTCCCAGCGCACACCCACATTAACAGTGAGGTTTGGCTTCAGTTTGATGCTGTCCTGCGCGAAGCCGGCGAATTCGATGCCGTGCAATTCGTTGTATTCACCGCCGGATTGCGAGAAATTGTTCATGTCGCCCAGCAGGAAATCGGCGAATGAACTTCCCGTTACTGCGCCCGAAAAGTTCATCTGCGGATCGGCCCCCCAGCCAGCCTGCTCCAGGGAATACTGAGTCATCACATTGACGCCGGCCACAATAGCGTGGCGTCCTTTGTTCAGCGATATGGTGTCGCCAATGATCCAGTTGTGCCGATTCTGGACGACTGGAGTCTGGCTGATCGAAAAGCCGCCGTTCAGGCCCAGTTCGCTGATGGTTTGATCCGGCTGCGGGATGTTCGCGCCCAGCGCCTCCGGGCTCAGAGGTTTGCCGCCGGGTTGTACCAGTCCCGGAGTGGTCGCGCTGTCGATCCGGTTATAGCCGAGCCGAAAATCGTTCACCGTGTCGGGTCGGATGCTCCAGGTGTAGTCCACGGCTCCGTTGTTGGCACGGGCCAATGCCGAACGGTCTGAATTCAAGTAGTCACCGTTCCCGTTGAATGCCGGACGGGCGAAGTTATCAAAGAAGTAGCGGACGCTGACGTGCTGCTTGTCGTTAATGTAGTAGTCGGATCGTACGGTGAACTCCTGCGCGGGGTTAACCTGCAAACGGCCCGTCAATATGACGTTCCCGGTGGCGTCATCGGTCTTCGGCAAACCCTGTTCTAACTTGAGACTGAACGGGCTGAACTGCGATACCGGAATTTGGTTATTCGGATACGGAACGCCTTGCGGGTCGTGCAACGTAACCGGAACCTGGCTGAAGTCTCCATTCAGCATGTTGTTGTTGGGCACGAACTGCGAACTCGAGGCGATCGCCAAGTGCTCGATCGTCGACTGATAGTTTCCAAAAATGAACCACTTGTCGTGCTTGATGGGACCGCCGATAGATCCGCCGAACTGATTTCGCTTCAGCGGGTTGGCGACGTGAGTGAAGAAGTCAGCGGCATTCAGATCGCTATTGCGGAGAAACTCAAATCCCACACCGTGCCATTGATTTGTTCCCGATCGCGTGGCAATGCTGACTACAGCGCCGGACGTATACCCGTACTGCGCATCGAAGTTATTAGTAAGAACCCGGAATTCCTGGGTGGCATCGGGATTCGGAAACGGATTGGCGTTCTGGAAATAGTTGTCCATGTGAGGAACGCCATCCAACATATAGAAAACGCCGCCCATACGGCTGCCATTCACGGAGGCGGCGGTCTCCTGTCCAAAATTCGGGAAGCCGCTGCCGGAGCCGGGCAAGGCAATTGAGTTTGCCGCCGTGTAGCCGTTCACCGCGCCGGGCGCAACATAAACCAGTTCCGCCGGGTTCCGCCCGTCCAGCGGCAGTTCGACAATGCTTTTCTGGTCGACCACCTGACTGATAGCACCGGTTGTTGTCTCCAGTTCGACGGCCTCCGCACTTACTTCAACCGATGTCGTCACCTCACCCGTCTTCAGGGTGAAATTCACGGAGGCGGCTTGATCCGCCGACAGCGTAATGCCCGTCCGGGTTTCACTGGCAAACCCGGGATTCGAAGCCGTGATCTCGTAACGCCCAATCGGCAGAAATGGCATCGAATAGTTGCCCTCCGATCCCGTGGTCACCGTGGTGATCTGGCTTGTTTCGAGGTTCTTAGCTGAAATATGGGCACCGGCTATCACAGCCCCACTCGGATCCGTCACCGTGCCATTAATTGTGGCGCGTCCGTTCTGACCGTAAGCAAGATGGCTGGACCAGAGCAATAACCCAACTCCGCATGCAAATACGGCTAGGCGATGGATTGTTGACCAAGAGCGTACCGCGGCTTGTGTCTGCAAAGAATTCGTCTCCTCTCCGGACAACGTTGTCCGCCCGTTCACGAACTTTAGACCCAGTGTGTTGATCTAGATAACACGAATCCATTAGGCCAGTCAATAGAATTTTCGAGATTCTGTTCTGTAATACAGAACGTAAGCTGCAATAGGAAGAGAATCAAGGCTTTTTCTGTGGATCTTTTGAACCATTTTCAGAATGATATTCCTGTTGACAAAACTCGCAGTCCCGATTACGTTTAGAGGGCAACGCCGTCAGACACGAATGGTCAACAACCTGAAGGCGCTCGTAGAGAGCGGCCAACCTGCAATCGGAAGCTGGATCGGCTTCACCGACCCCTACTCGGTGGAGGCAATGGCGGACATGGGGTTCGATTGGCTACTGATCGATACCGAGCATTTCCCCATCAGCCGTGAGAGCCTGCGGACGATTCTCGTCGCTATGAAGGGGAGCCAGAGCGTCCCCGTCGTTCGCCTGCCGAGCAATTCACCCGACCATTTTCAGACAGCTCTGGATCTGGGTGCGCAAGGGGTCGTGGTGCCTATGGTCAGTACCCGCGAGGACGCCGCGCAGGCGGTAACCTTCTGCCGGTATCCTCCGCTAGGAACTCGCGGCTTCAGCCCGACGCGGGCCAGCCGCTATTTTCAAGATGCGGAACAATACGCAGCCACAGCTAACGGCGAGATTTCCTTAATTGTGCAGATCGAAACCCCGCAAGCCGTCGCCAACATCGACGCGATTCTCGCCACGAGCGGAATTGACGGTATTTTCATCGGCCCATCGGATCTGGCCAGCTTCATGAACTTGCGCACTCGGACTAATCATCCGGAAGTGGAGCGGGTAGTGGGACAGCTTATTGACAGCGCCTGCGCTCACTCTATGCCGTTTGGATTGCCGACTTGGACTCCCGACGAATGCCTGAGTTATGTGAAACGCGGAGCTCGCCTCCTTACACTCGGCAGCGACCTGCATTTTCTTGCCAACAGCGGCCGATCCGGTCTCGCCGGAATCCGCCAACTGCTCGCCGCAAATCCTGCCGCAGGGTTAGAGCTGCACTCCGCTCAGCGCGACGGCCGGCGATAATCTCGCGCGCTCAAACGGAGGTCGGTTGCGGAACGCGTTCGGCGCGGCGCCGCCCCTGCCCCGTAGACGCAGCGGAGACCTCTGGACGATCCCCGGTGTACCCCAATTCTGAGGAAAGAAGGCCGGCTGCCCGAACCAGGTGTTCTTTTAGCGTGATCAAAATGTCGCCACGCAAGCGCTGCGTGGGAAGGGATAGGCTCATGCCCGCAACCACATTCCCCGTATGGTTTCTGACCGCTGTTCCTATGCAAACTCCGCCCGCTACATTCTCTTCGAAATCGTATGCGACGCCTTCCTGCTGCACCTTCCGCAGGTGATCCCAGAGTTTCTCTCTCGATGTAATGGAATTCGGCGTCACCGCTTTGAGGGCATCGGCCCCGTCGTACACTTTCAGGAATTCCTTTTCCGGCAGCGCGGCCAATATCGCTTTTCCTAAAGCGGTGCAGTGGGCCGGATTACGGCCGCCCACCTGCTCGCTCATGCGCAGGCGCTGCGTGGACTCGCACCGTGCGATGAACACGACGTCGGTTCCTTCCAATACTGCAAGGCTCGCCGTCTCATGGCATGCTTGCACGAGCTCGCGGAGGATTGCCCAGCCGTGCCGGATAACCAGATTCTGCCGCACCAGCAGATCGCTCCATCGCAGGATGCGCGCGCCGAGCGCGTAATTCGACGTGCTTGGATCAAACCACACCAGATCGAACTCGCGAAGAGTGGCAAGCAAACGATGGATCGTGCTCTTTCCCATTTTCAGTTCTTTACTAAGGAATGCGATGCTGGCGCCGCTATCCGCGTGCCCGAGAGCATCCAGGAGTCTCAATGCTTTGGCGAGAGATTTGACCGGGTACTTTGCCTGAGCCAACCCTTAGACTCCTTCCTCTAATGGATAGCGGAACAGATTAGACAACGGCGTGTCGTATTGCAGAACTCCAGAATAACATGCGGAAATATTAAACAAATGTAATAGCTACCTTGCCAATGGGCTCGCTACGCGATTCCACCAGCGCGAGTGCCTGATCGAATTGGTTGATGGTTCTGCGATGTGTGATGAGGTCGCCGACGCGGAGTTTGCCCGAGGCCAGCCAATCCAAGGTGCGTATCCACGACTCTGTCGTGTATCCGAGAATGCCTTCTATGTGCAGGTCGCGCGTCACGAACAGGTTCGCAGCTATCTGCAAGATATGAGAATCGGGCGAGCCGCCGATGGCCACGATCGTGCCGCCTGTTCGTGCCATCTGGATCGCCGTCTCCAGAGGTTTCGCGCCGCCGGCGCATACAACCACGATGTCCCAACCGTCGGAACCGCTGCGCTCGCGCAACTCCCGAACGTTGGTGCCGGTAACGAATTCGTGAAAACCGGCCCGGATCGCCATAGCCTGTTGGGTGGTAGCAAGATCAATGCCCAGCAAATTGGCTGGTTGGTACAATGCCAAAACCCGTGCGGCGATCAAGCCGATGGGACCGCAGCCAATCACGGCCGCGTTACTTCTTGGGCGCGGATTAGCCCTGCCGATGGCGCGCACTACAGTGGACGCCGGCTCGACCATCAATGCGTCGTCCAAACCGACGTGCTCGGGCACGAGATGGCAGGATTGCGCAGGCGCCACCACAAACTCCGCGAGGCCGCCGTTATGTGTCATTCCAATCTGCTCATGACATGGGCAGAGATTGAATTCGCCGGCGATACACCGCGGGCACTGGCCGCAAGGCAGATAACCCTCCACCGAAACCCGATCACCTTTACGGAAGTTGGTCACGCCGGACCCAACTTCTTGCACCGCACCGGTCCATTCGTGTCCCGGCACAACCGGGTAGCGCGCGAAACCGGCGGGCATCCCACCGCGCAGAATCTCGAGGTCAGTGCCGCAGATGCCGCAATAGGCGGTCCGGATCAGGACCTGCCCCGGATTGCAGGGTGGGTCCGGCACGCTGGCCACCTCGAAATGCGGAGGCTCGGTGATGAGAATGGCTTTCATAGCGCCTGCCACATCCCCGCTTGAGCCGAGAATTGAACCGCCTCCAGAACGGCTTGCACCTTCACGCCGTCGTGAAAGTTCGGTTCGGGCATGCGGTTTTGCTCCAGGCAGGTTAGAAAGTCGTGGATGGCATGGACGAAGGTATGCTCCCATCCGAGAGCATGACCTACCGGCCACCATGCTGCGACATAAGGATGATCGCGCTCAAGAATGGGCATAGTCCGGAAGCCGCGATCGACGACGGGTGCGGTGCGATCGTACCATTCCAGTTCGTTCAAGCGCTCTAAATCGAAGCGAAGGCTTCCGTCACCGCCGTAAATGTCGAAGGTATTGGCATTGCGCCTGCCGGTGCAGAAGCGCGATGCGGAGAATACTCCCACACTTCCATTGCGAAACCGCGCGAGGAAGCTGGCGTCATCATCGACCGTCACTTCGCCTGGAGCCGCACCGGACGGCCGCTCCTTAATGAACGTTGTCAACATTCCGATGACGGATTCGATGTCACCATTCAGCCACAAGGCGAGGTCGACAGCGTGCGATCCGATATCGCCTAGCGCGCCGCTGCCTGCAAACTGCTTCTGCATGCGCCAGGAAAGCGGGCGGAGAGGATCAACCAGATTGTCCTGCAGGTAAACGCCGCGGTAGTGATAAATTCGCCCCAGCCGGCCAGCCTCGATCATCTGGTGTGCCTGCGCCACCGCTGGGACGCGGCGATAGTTGAACATCAGCATGTTCTTCACGCCGGCACGGTCGACGGCGTCAGCGGCTGCGCGAGCCTCGGCGAGCGACGCCGCGAGCGGCTTTTCGCAGATGATGTGCTTGCCGGCAGCGGCCGCAGCAATAATCTGCTCGGCATGCAGATGGTTGGGCGTGCAGATATCGATGATGTCGATGTCTTTACGCTCAATGGCCCGGCGCCAGTCGGTGTCGGCTTCCTCCCAGCCGTATTGCTCTGCCGCGGCTTGTGCTTTGGGCCCGTTCGTCCCGCAGATCACGCGCATCCGCGGCTCGAGCTTGCCGGGAAAAAACCGGCTGACTTGCCGGAAGGCGTTCGAATGGGCCTTGCCCATGAAGCCAGTGCCAAGTAGTGCGACTCCAACGTCGGTAGCCATGATCGGCTAAGCCCACCACATTTTGGCGAGTTTCTTATTGATGAGGACCTGTTTGAGAAAAGTCGCGGCCTTCTCCAGGCCGTCTTCCACCGACATCAGGCTGTCCTCGTGCTCGATCGAGATTACACCGTCGTATCCGATCATGGAGAGCGTCGAGATGAAGTCGTTCCAGAAGTCCGGGCCATGGCCGAAACCTACGGTGCGAAACATCCAGGAACGATTGGCCTCATCGCCGTAGGGTTTGGTATCGAGAACGCCATTCAAGCGAGCGTTGGATTCGTAGATGCGCGTATCTTTGGCGTGCACATGGAAAATGGCTTCGCCAAGTTTTCGCACGGCGAGACAGGGGTCGATGCCTTGCCAGAATAAGTGGCTCGGGTCGAAGTTACATCCGATATTGGATCCGGCGTCCGCGCGAAGGCGGAGCAATGTCTCGGGCGAGTAAACCACGAAACCAGGATGCATCTCGAGGGCGATGCGGACGCCGTGATCTCGTGCGAACTGCGCCCGCTCACGCCAGAATGGAAAGACTCTTTCTTCCCACTGCCACTTGAGAATCTCGGGGTAGTCGGGCGGCCACGCCACGGTCACGAAGTTCGGGTACTTCGCATTCTCCGAGTCGCCCGGGCAACCGGAGAAGTCGATGACTGTCGAGACGCCCAGCTTCTCGGCCAATAGGATGGTGCGGCGCTGTGTTTCGGCATGCTGCTGGCCAAGAGTCGGATGCAGCACGTTGCCGCCGCACCCGAGCGCACTGATGATAAGACCCGCATCGTCCAACTTCGCGCGGAGTTCGGCGAGCTTACCCGGCTGGTTGATCCAATCCGGATGCACGTGCGCGGGTGCGCCGTAGTTACCGGCTGCCAGTTCCACCGCCTGGATACCCAGCGGCTGGATGCGGCGGATCACATCGTCGAGCGTGAGATCGGAGAATAGAGCGGTGAACAGACCCAGTTTCATGCGAGCTTGTTTAGATAATCGAAACTCATGCGCGCGCTCTCGAGAGATGGCCGGTCCCAATTGTCCTGCTCAACGTAGTAATGTTTTACGCCCTCACCGGCAGCGGCCGCGAAGATTTTCTTCCAGTCGATGACGCCGGTGCCGACCTCGGTGAAAGGGTTGCCCTTGAATCCATCGGTGGTGGGCTTGAAGCCCGGTTTGAGATCCTTGATGTGCAGCATGACGAAACGGCCGGGGTATTTCTGGAGATACTCAACAGGATCTTTGCCGGCGAAAGTGGTCCAGAAGCAGTCCATCTGCATTTTGACCAGGTCTTTGTCCGAGGAGTTAAGAAGCTCGTCATAACCTACGACGCCGTTATAAACACGATATTCGAAATTGTGATTGTGATAGGCGAAGCCGAGACCGGCCTTGTGGCACTGCTCGGCCAGGTGATTGAACCAGTCGCCCGTGCGTTTCCAGCCATCAAGCGATTTCTGCCACTCGGAGCGCGTGGTGGATAACATGTACTCGAGACCCAGTTGATGGGCGTCTTCAATGTTGCGGGCCCAACCGGCGTCATCCTTCGGTGCGCCGAAATGGCAACTGGGCGCACGCAGGCCCACGTCATCCAGGATTTTTTTCAGTTCGGGCGGCTTGTGGCCGTAGAAATCGCCGTAGCCTTCACCTCCGCTGACCTCGATTTCCTTGTAGCCGATGGCGGCGATCTTGCGCAGCGTGCCCTCGAAATCGGCCTTCAGGTCATTACGTACGGTGTACGGCTGGATGCCGATGGGCAAGCCGAGTGGCGTGGCCTGTGCTCGCGATCGAGTGAACAATAATCCGGCTGCAGTGGACTGGAGGAATTCCTTACGGCTGATTTTTCTCATGGTTTCTCTCACGCAACGTTCCAGGGTTTTCGATACTCTTTGGTCAGATAACGATTGGCTTCCTCGTCACCGGCGCAACGCTCCTGCTGGGCGTCCCAAACCAGTTTGCGGCCCACCTTCTGCGAGATCACGCCTAGCAGCGGCGCAACCGTGGACCGGTGCATCGTAGCGATGTCCGAGTGCGGTTTATGTCGTGACCGAACACACTCGATGAAATTCAGAACGTGAGGATAGTGCTGGGCGGACGTATCGCTGCGAATCAAAGGCTCGGCGGGGACTTCGTCCAGCCGATTCACCTCCGGCCACAGCGTGAACCCGCCGCGGTCGACCAGTAGCGTGCCTTCGGTTCCGAAGAACTCGATGCCGTGCGTGTGGACGCCGTCCTCGTGTGAGTTGGTGAATCGGGAACTGAAGGTTACGATGAACTCTTTGCCGCTCACCGGTGACGCTGGGTATTCATAGAGCACTTCGAACGTGTCCGGCGTCTCGGTATTGTTGTCGGTGACATACTTGCCGCCGGCGAAGGTCGCGGTGCGCGGCGATTCCACGCCCATGCCCCAATGCACGACGTCGAGCAGGTGCACGCCCCAGTCGGTCAGCATGCCATTCGCGTAGTCCCAGAACCAACGAAAGTTCGCGATGCATCGGTTGCGATTAAATGCGCGCACCGGCGCGGGGCCGAGCCAAAGATCCCAATCCAGCCATGCGGGAGCATCCGTATCGGGCGGGTTTCCCAACCAATCGACGGGCCGATCCCAGTTGATCCAGGAATCCACGCGCATCACTTTGCCGATTTTGCCGGAACGGACCAGTTCGACGGCTTTTTGAAAATGCGCACCCGAGCGCTGCTGGGTGCCGACCTGAACGATGCGGTTGTGACGCTCGGCTGCGTCAACCATCCTTCTGCCTTCATGGATTGTGTGGGAGATGGGCTTTTCGACGTAAACGTCCTTGCCGGCTTCACAGGCCATGATCATGGGGATGGCATGCCAGTGATCGGGCGTCGCAATGCAGACCGCGTCAATTTCCTTGATGTCAAGAACGTGGCGGAAATCCTTGAAGCCTTTGGCTTTCCCGTCGGTTTTTTCGAGGGCCTCGTCGAGATGGGGCTGGTAGGGATCGGCGATCGCGACAACGTCGATTTGGCCCGTGCGCATCAGATCGGCGAGGTCGCCGGACCCCATTTCGCCCACGCCTATGAAACCCATGCGAATGCGGTCGTTAGGAGAAGCTGGCTTCTGTGCCGCGGCAATGGGGGCGGCGAGCGTCAGAGCGGCAGTGCCCGTCGCGCGGCGGGTGAACTCTCTGCGATTGAAACGAGACTGCTCCATGGGCTGGAGTCTCCTAGTTTTTAGAACTTTGTTCTGTATTGCAGATCGATGATATGATACGAAACCGCCGCAGCGCAAGAATTAAGCTGTCGGATTTATCTATGCCGCCAGAGTACATCGCGAAAGCTACGCCGCGGCCGGCGGCGTCCCGCGCCCCGTGGTATACGAACACGGCGCCGACATATGCCGGAGTGTTCTTGTGGATCGGGTTCTACCAAGCGGTAGCCGATGGGACGTTGAATCGTGCGGGATTGGGCTGGTCGCTCGCGGCTCTTTGCACAGCCGCGGTCCTGTGCTTCGGACTCTATTACTACGCCCCGGCGATGCTGGGCATGAAAACAGGATTCCCGCTTTATATCGTCGGCAGTTCCACCTTTGGCGTGAAGGGCGGGTACCTGATTCCCGGTTTACTGATGGGCGCGTTGCAGGCTGGCTGGTACAGCGTATCGACTGATTTGTCGACCAAATTCATTTTGAAGGCGGCGGGCAGAAACGCGGAAGCAGGTACAGCGGCATACATTCTCATTGCAGTGCTCTGGGCGTATTCGATGGCTTGGATCGCAGCCAAAGGCATACGGTATGTGGGACGAGTGGCTTTGTTCGTCAACATTATCCCGTTTGTGATGCTCCTGGTTGTCTTTTCGAGGACCTATTCGGGATTTTCCAATTACTCACCGCAGCAGCACGATTCGCTGGGTGGTTTCATCCTGCTGGTTGAAATCGTCACAGGCTTCTTTGCCACCGCCGGGGCCGCGGGCGCCGATTTCGGCATGGAGAACCGGAACGCCAGCGATGTACGGCTGGGTGGTCTGGTAGGAATCGGATTAGCAATCCTCTATGCGGGCGGCCTGACCCTGTTCGCGATGGCTGGCGCGCACAGCACGCATCCCGAGCTTTCCTCTTACAATTTCGATGGGTTGATTGGCGTGATCGGCGGCTCACTTTCACGCGCGATTTTCGTTCTGTACGCGATTGCCTCCGTGCCCGGCGCGTGTTTCTGCGCGTTCATTATGGGAAACAGCTTCTCAACCATGCTGCCGAACTTGCGCCGGACGCCTGTGATCATGGCCGGGGTGACGGTTTCGGTTATTTTGGCATCGACCGGCGTCGCGTCGCACCTGGTGCCATTTTTCCAGATCATCGGCGCGTCATTTGGTCCGGTGTGCGGAGCCATTCTGGCGGATTATCTGCTGTCGGGAAAGAAGTGGGCAGGGCCGAGGCAGGGAATCAATTTCGCCGGCTATGGCGCATGGGCGGCGGGCTTTCTGGTGGGCATTGTACCGTTCCTTCCCGGTCTGGCGGAATGGAAAGCGTACGTGGCGCCCGCGACGGTCTACAGCACGATCACCGGTTTCGTCGTTTATGTGGTTCTCGCGAAAATCGGCTGGCAGTCCGGTCCGATCGACATAATCCCGGCCGCTCAATGAGTCTCTCGCTCACCGCGTTGGATTGGATCATTTGTCTGATTGCTTTAGTGGGCAGCATTGGATTCGGCCTTTCTCTGGCGGTGCGCCGCCACTCCAGCGACAGCAGTGCGACGTACTTCCTGGCGGGCCGCAGCTTGACGTGGCCCATCGTGGGCGCATCGTTATACGCGACAAATATAGGCGCTGAACACCTGGTGGGGCTTTCCGGGGATGCCTATCGCTATGGGCTCTGCGCGGGAACAGTGGAGCTGTGCACCTGCATTCCTTTGGGAATCGCAGCCGGGTTTCTATTTCCGTATTACCTGCGCAACAAGGTTTACACAATTCCGGAATTCCTGGAGATGCGCTACAACGCCACCGCGCGGGCGTTCTTTTCGGCGTTGATGCTGGTGATTTCCATCATGACCAAAATGGCGTTTCACCTGTACGCGGGGGCACTCGTGCTACATGGGCTGATCGGGTGGGACATCATGGAGGTAGTCGCCTTGATGGGCGCGATTGCGGCGGTGGTCACCATCATCGGCGGATTCACAGCGGTCGCGTACACCGATTCCATTCAGACCGGCATCATGATACTGGGCTGCGGCCTGATGCTGGCGGTGGGCCTGGACAAGGCCGGCGGTTGGGCCGGACTCGCGCAGAAGGTGCCGGAGGCGATTCACATCGCAAAACCCGCGTCCGATCCGAATTATCCGTTCTGGGGCATCGTGGCTGGAGCATTTTACGGCGGAACGTTTTATTGGGGCATGGACCAGGTGAACGTGCAGCGGGTGCTGGGCGCGCGCGACATCTTGCAGGCGCGCTGGGGCGCCATGTTCACAGTTCTTTTGAAGGTATCGCCGGTATTCATCTTTGCGCTACCTGGCGTGATCGCGTTGGCGTTGTTCCCGGGCCGCGATTCCAAAACGACGTTCATCACGCTGCTCAACGAACTGCTTCCCAATGGAATTCGCGGTCTGGTTCTGGCCGCGCTGCTGGCATCGCTGATCGGCTCCACGCTCTCGGTGATGAATTCTGTCTCAACGCTGGTGGTTCGAGATTTTGTCCTTCATTTCCGGCCCGCCACAAGCGAGCCCAAACAGGTATTACTCGGGCGAATGGCCATTGTTATGGCTACTGTTCTGGGGGTTATCGCGGCGTACCTGATCTACAAAACTCCCGACGGTCTTTACAAATACCTGCAAACCATTTCGATCTATCTAACGATTCCGGTGGCTCCGGCGATCTTTTTCGGGATCATGAGCAAACGAGTGACGGTGCAGGGCGCGGTTGCTTCCGTTCTGGGGGGCAGCATCCTGGCGATGATGTTCGTGTGGGATCAGTTAATCGGGGAATCCACAGGAAGACGGATCTTTCCCTGGTTACATACGGAGTTCACTATGAACTACACGTACCGGGGGCTTTGGGGAACTCTTGTGGTTGTCGGAATCCTATTCGCCGTTTCGGCGTTTACGCCGCGCGTGAATCCTGGTACGTTGCAACGGCTGACGGTCGACTGGAGCAGCGCTCCTGAAGCCCTGCGCGGGTTCTCCGATTGGCGCGTGCAGCTTACGCTGCTGGTTGTAGTCACCATCGTTCTGTATACGTGGCTCTGGTAGGTGTCCACCGCGGGATCCTTCCTGTTCTCTTTTTTCCGGCCCGACTTTATGTCAGTTCGTCAGAACCAGGATCCGGTTTGGGCCGAGAAAATAAGGCGGCACGATCGCCGGCATGTTCGATAGCGGCAGGACATCGTCATTGACCTCGATTCCCAGAGTGTTTCGCATGAACTCCCGCCGGCCTAGGCATCGAGAAAAGCAGGCTGGATAGTGCAGCCGCAGCTTTTCTTGCAGATCCCGGCCGGCAATCACGACGCCATCCTCCATGCGGGTCGAGCAGTACGTGGCAGAGGACGGAATTACATCGACCTGCATAGCCATCCCGGAGTGGATCGGAACCATGGACCCGGGAAAAATCGGCGAGCTGACCCACTCATCGAGATGAATCAGATGGCCAGCGTTGAGATAGATGCCGAACTTCCCGAAAGGCAGCTTCGTTTGAATAACCCGGCTGAGGACATCACCAGTCTGACCGATTCGCAAGAGCGCGAACCATTGGTTCATGGCCTCGAAATAGATTCCGGCAAATTCCTTGACGTAGTCTTGCGCAGGCGGCGGCAAGTCGTCAGCCGTTGGGGCACGGGCAACATGGCCGGCTTCGCCTCCAATTCCAATCCTTACTACGTTCTTGGCCACACGCTCTGGGGCGCCGGCTGGTGGTTTGTGGTTCTTGCCATCATCAACAGCGCCGTGGGCGTCGGTCTTGCCTGTACCAATGCTGCGTCACGCGTAATGTACACCATGGGCCGGGCGGGCACGCTCCCTGCCCCACCGGACGCCCACGTTCGCGATCGCTTTTGTCCAGATATCCGGTATTGCGGCAATGCTGTTAGTGGGATTCTTGTTGCAGCCCGATTACATCTTCGGTTTCCTTGGAACAATTGCAACGCTTGCAGTTATTGTCGTGTATGCAATGGCGAACCTGGCCTTGACACCTTACATGCGTCGGGAACAGCCGGCCAAGTTCACGGTTTGGCAACACGTGGTGATCCCATGGATCGCGACGCTGGCCCAGCTGCCGGTTCTCTTTGTCACCGTCTACCCGGAACCCACCTGGCCCTACAATATGACGCCCTACCTGTTTCTCGTTTCACTCCTAGCCGGTTTTGCCTACATGCATTGGCGCGACTCACACAATCCCGGAGTGCTGCGGCGAGGTGCAACAATGCTCATTCCCACAGGCGGCGTCCCAGCGCAAGAGGTGGAGCGTAACGACTTGGAATCGACATGAGGGCAGAGCGAATCCGTGCCCAAGACGATCCGGGTTGACCGCATTATCAACTGCGGGAGAAGAAACGGGGGGGTAGGTAGGTAACCGTTAGCACGTTAGGAGTTGGCCTCGGGCGCTGGGAACACCGGCAACCCGGCGCTTCTGCGCCATATCCAAAACGCCGCGACCCCTGCCGCGAGCGTGAGGACACCGAAGAGAATGAAGCCCCAGCCCGAGGTTAGGAATATATAACTCCATCCGAGAAATGCAATCGCATTGGGCACCGGATAAAGCCACGCTTTGAAGGGCCGTTCCAGGTCGGTTCGGTGCTTGCGCAGATAATGGACGGCGAATATCTGGGCAATGAATTGGATCAGGATTCGCCCCGTCAACATGGCCGATATCACCCATTCCAAATTGAACATGCCAGCGACAATGGCGAGCATACCTATCACCACCAGAGAAAGATATGGAAAACCGGCGGCGTGAAGCTGCGAGAATGGCTTGAAGAAATGTCCATCCAACGCGGCGGCGTAGGGAATGCGGCTATAGCCCAGCAGGACGGGGACCGCCGACACATATGCACTCCAAAGCACCAAGATAGTAATGACGCGAGCCGCCCAGACACCGTAGAGCCTCTGCATGTACTCCGAGATGATTAGCTTTGATTGCATGGCTTCGCGCCATGGCACAACGGAGATCACGCAAAAGTTCATCAGCGAATACATCAGAGCAACGGCGATCACAGAGCAAAAGATCGCGCGGGGCAGCGTGCGTTCCGGGTTCCGGACCTCGCCGCCGACGTAGCAGACGCTGTAGTAGCCCAGAAAATCAAACATGGCAATCAGCATGGCCCGGCCCAATCCCAGCGCAAATCCCATGGAGAAGGTAAAGGCGCCTGGCGGAAAATCAAACGCGGGTCCCGGTCCGAATCGCACGACGTGGATCACGCCGCCTACGATGACCGGCACCACCGCCATCAGCATCCCCACCCACAGAAACAGCATCAATTTGCCTATCGCACGAATTTGGCGGTAGAGCAGGAGAATCGTCAGGAAACCCATGGCCACGATCAAGAGGCGGCTCTGCCAGGGGCCCAATGAGGGAATGAAGTAAGTCAAATACTGCACAAAACCGATGTAAGAGGAGGCCACCTCGAGAGGTCCGCTGGCCATAAACTGCCAGATGAACAGGAAAGGGAGGAGCGAGGCCAGCCGGCTGGTTTTGAAGGCTTCTTTCAAAAACAAATAGGTTCCGCCTGATCCCGGCATGGCGGCGGCTAACTCGCTCCAGACCATGCCGTCGCAGATCGACAGAATTGTGCCGGCGAGCCACCCCAGCATGCACTGCGGACCGCCCATGGTGGCAATGATCAGCGGTATGGTGATGAACGGCCCAAAACCGACCATGTTGGTCATATTGGTCGCTGTGGCTTCCAGCAGACCGAGGCCACGCACCAAGCCGTACTTCTGCTTGATGTGCTGGTGTTCGCCGCTCAAGGGCGTCGAGGCCGAGGCGGGTTGTGAAGGGTAACAGGACGGGCTTCCCTGTAGGAGCGTTCGGCAGCGGCCGCCGCGGCAACAGCCTGGCGCCCATCGAAACCGTCAACCTGGGGCTCGCGATCAGCCAGGATGACGCGCACGAAATCCCGCATCTCATCCAGATAACCGTCGGCAAACCGGACCAGAAAATGATCCACGACATCCGTCCGCCGCCCGGAGGCTGTGAGCACAACCTCAGGGATCTGCTGCTGATAGCCGAGCATGATCGTACCTTTCGAGCCGACAATCTCAGTACGAATGTCATATCCGTAGCGAGACTGCATGTAGTTTTCCACCGATCCGAGAGCGCCGCGCGAGAACTTCAGGTTTACCACTGCGGTATCGATGTCATTGAATTGCGCGGCTTCCGGGAAGACGAGCACTGCTCCATAGGCATGCAACTCGGCGATCTCATCGTTCATCATCCAGCGTCCCAGGTCGAATTCGTGAACAGCGGAATCCTGGAAGAACATGCCGTTCACTCCGCTCGCCAGGTAGCTGACGGGAGGGGGTTCGGGATCGCGCGCCAACGACTTGAAAATCACGGGATCGCCGATCTCACCGGCTTCAATGCGTTTCTTCGCGCGGACATGGGACGGATCGTAACGACGGACGTGCCCCGGCTGCAACCGCACTCCCGCTTTCGCGGTGACGGCCAAGACGTCATCCGCCTCTTCGACCGTTAGCGTCAGCGGCTTCTCGCAGAAGATGTCCTTTCCTGCCGCGGCGCACGCCTTAATCGCCGCAGCATGAAATTTGGCAGGGCTGACGATCGCAACCGCCTGAATGTCTTTTCGCTCAACAAGCGACTCAGCACCGTTGTAGTAGTGCTCAATCTCCAAATCGGCTGCTACTTGCCGGGCGCGCCCGGCGTCCGCATCGGCCACTGCGATCAATTGCGCTTCCGGAATCAGCCGGCGAATGTTTTCGGCGTGCCGCCTCCCCATAGTGCCCACTCCCACCACACCCATGCCCAGCTTGGTCATGATGCTCTCGGGTATCGGATGGGAACCGGCCGTCCCGACTTTGCCGCGCGATATATGGCATCTATGATGACGAGGTCCCGCATTCCCTGAAAGCCATCCGGCTCAGGTTTCCGATTCTCGCGAATGCACTCAGCGAAAGCGTCCAGCTCCAGCGCGAACTCGTCGATGGCGGTGAATTCTCGTTCGATCGACTTGCCAGCGATCTTACCGCTCAATCGCCGGTCGTCTTCGAACGCGTACGCCGGCGCGAGCGACACCCATCCCTTCTCTCCGTGAACCTGGATAAAGGACATCAGTACGGAACCCCAGCTGGACGTACCTTGCAACACCAGGCCGCTGGGAAATCGCAGACGAAAGGATATCCCTTCTTCCACTTCCTTGAAGCGCTTCCGGTCGCGAGACCACCTCACCGCCCGCGCCTCGACTGGGTCTTCGCTAGCGAGCCAACGGCTCGTGTTCACGCAATAGATGCCCAAGTCCATCAAGGGTCCGCCGCCACTTAGTTTGCGCCGGAAGAGCCAGTCGGGCGAGCTGTCCCCCGCCGGGCGGAATTCGGTGAAGGCCGTATGAATGATGTCCACGCGCCCCAGATCTCCGGTCGAGATGATCTTTTTCAAGGCCACGCTCGCCGGTTCGAAATATTTCCGGTATGCCGTCATGAGTTGAACGCCGGCTTTACGGCAGGCGCTTACCATGCGGCGGCTCTCATCCACGGTCGCAGCCAGCGGCTTCTCACAGAGGACGTGCTTCTTGGCGCGTGCAGCCTGAACGGTGTACATCTCATGCTCGCCCGGGGGTGTAGCAACGTATACCGCTTCAACGCCAGGATTTTTCAAGCAGTCGCCGAACTCTGCGTAGCTGTAATGCCTTTCGGCATGAAACTGCCCGGCCAGCCTTTCAGCTTTGCTCTTATCGCCGCTGACCACCGCTATTAGGCTCGCCTTCTTACTGTGAGCGAAGGCGGGCAGCACCGCCTGTTGCGAGATCGCGCCCAAACCGACCACCGCGTAGCCGACCGGCTTTACGTCAGCTCTCCCGGTCGGCACGGCTCAGCCCCTGATTCTTGATCGCCTGATGTTCCAGGCCCCGCAAGTCCTCTATATGCTCCAGAGCTTTGAAAATCGCCTCTACGATGCTGTCTATGTCCTCGCGGCTGCCGAGAAACAAGTGATGCGGGAACCAGATCGCCTCGTGGTACGCGGCGCGCTCGGCGGCAGGACACCGATACATGTTCCGCAGGTCGAGTGGCTGGTTACGCCCCCAACTGAGCGCTGGAAAGTCGCTGGCCTTTACCGGAAACAGCGAGCTTTTGTAAACCGGCTCATAGAAAAGCCCGTCGCAGGGAATGCCTTCCAGTTGCAGCGCCGCAACAAATGCCGCCCGCGGGATGTTCTTCGCCTGTTCCGCGAAATATTTCAGCACGTAACAGTAAGGGGCGGCGCGCGTGATGCGTGGCTCTGGTTTCAGGAATCCCAGCCCGCAGGTGCCCCGCAATCGGGATTCGAAGTAATCAAAATTGGCCTGTCTGATCTTTTGCTGTTCCGGCAGTCGTTCCAGTTGCGGTCCAAGCACGGCTGCCTGGAACTCGCCCAGCCGGTAATTGAACCCGACCATGCGGTGCTTGAATTTGTCTGTTACGCTCGCCCGCCCCGCGTTGATGTACGACTGCACGCGCTCGAAGTATTCGAGGTTATTGGTGATGACCGCGCCGCCTTCTCCGCACGTAATCAGCTTGCTAGATTGGAAACTGAATGTCCCCAGGTCGCCGATCGAGCCCGCTCCTTTGCCGCACCACATACCACCGTGCACGTGCGCGCAATCTTCGACGACCTTCAAATTGTGCTTCTGGGCGATCGGCATGATCGCATCAAGATCCGCGAATCGCATGCCCAGGTGGACCGGCAGAATCACGCGGGTCTTCGGCGTAATCGCTTGCTCGATCATCCGCGCGTCCATGCAGTAAGTTTCCGGGTCAACATCGACGAAGACCGGAACGGCATTCACCAGCAGGACCGGCCCGACCGTACCCTCCCAGGTGTAGGCCGGCACCAGCACTTCATCTCCCGGTTGAATCCCGACCGCCATTAGCGCTGCCTGGATCGCCACAGTGCCGGTGTTGACACATTGTCCGTATTTTGCCGTATGGAATGATGCGAACTTCTTGCCGAAGGCATCCCCATGCTTGCCGGGAAACGGTTGCCCGCCCCAGTTGCGATTGGTCAGGACATCTTCGAGCGCGGACCGTTCAGCGCCGGTGTACATCGGCCAGGGATCGAACCGCTTTTTCCGGACGGGCTCACCTCCGGTAATGGCAAGTTTTGGCATGGATCTTCCTCCGTTTGTGAATTATGTGATTCTACACAAACTTGATGCGTGAGGCATGCTCAAGCCCACGGCTCGATCACGACCTTCATCGAATCGGGTGCGATGGCTTTCTGGACTGCGGTCTCAACCTCGCGCAGCGGATACCGGTGGCTGACGAACTCGCGCAGAGGGTAATGCTTCATGTAGCGTGCCATCTGACGCATGCTGGGGCCGTAACTTGCCGGCTCTTCGCCGCCGACGCCCAAAATTCGAACACTCTTCGAACACAGGTGACGGTGCGGGCTGATGCCGATCTCGCCCAAATCCGAAAAGTTGCCGGCTTCCACTAGCAAACCGCCGAGGCGCAGCATCTCGAGCGCTTCGGGAATGGCTTGCGGCACGCCGGCGCACTCGATCACCATATCCGCGCCGCGGCCGTGGGAGAGATCACGCACGGTTTCGAGGCGCTCAGACAGCTTGGTTTTCCCGGCATTGATGGCATAATCTGCGCCCAGCCGTGTTGCGAATTCCAACCGGTAATCCGAAAGATCGACCGCGATGATGGTGCCGGCCCCGAGCATCCGTGCTTTCATGAGGAAACACATTCCTAAGGGACCGACGCCGAGCACCACCACGGTGTCGTCGAACAGGAATGCATCGCTGGGAAACGCCGACATCTGTTTGGCACGGTCGAGGCCCACCGCCACTGCGATCACCTCGGTGAGCACGGCCACTTCAGATGGCAGGTCATCCGGCACGCGCACCAAAAAACTTCCCGGGACGATGTAGATGTACTGCGACCAGCCACCAAAGATGTGCGGCGGGTCGGCGGCGCTCAAGTTGTTGCCGTAATCCGTCATGTTTTGGCAGAAGTAGTAAGGAAAGTCGTGCGTGCAGTAGTAGCACTTACCGCAAAAAACGTTTGCGCCGACCACGACCCGGTCCCCCACCTTGAGCGGGACGCCTTCGAAATCAAAATACTGCCCATTACCCCCGATGGCCGCCACGGTTCCCACGTTCTCGTGCCCCTGGATAATCGGAAAAGGAATCTTCTTGCCGTCGCCCGAACCCGAGTATTGCGTCGTGTAGCCCTGGTAGGTGTGCTTGTCCGTTCCACAGATCCCGGACAGCTGCATCTTCACAAGAACACAGCCCGGCTGCGGGTCCGGGAGCGGGTATTCCCGCAATTCGTACCTTCCGGGCTCGACAAGCGTAGCAGCCAACACGTCCATAGCAGCGCTACTTTAGCAGCCTGCGGGGGTGTGCGGCAATCCAGTAGTTCAAAACCACCGCTGTCGTGGAGCGCACGCAGCTTCTCATCGAGTTTGCGTGTCTGTCCGACTCCGGATTCCGGCTTCAAGGCTTCTAGTTGGGCTTTTGTATTGTGGCACGCTGCTGAGCATCAGACACTAACGCTTCAAAACGCGGGTCTTTGCGCAGCGGCTTGAGTTCGGGATCCGACGCTATGGCAAGATCCATCGTGGGGTCCAGCCCGTGATTGACGGCTTCGCGCAAAACCGAGATTGCCTCATCATTCCTTCCGGTGTGCGCCAAGGCAACAGCGAGATCGTAACCCGTGTTCGCAGTGTTCGGGTGCTCCGGTCCGAGGACGCGGCGCTGAGTTTCAAGCGTCTGGCGCGCCAGCTTCTCTGCCTCGTTGTAACGGCCTTCTTTCTCTAATGTCCGGACCAATTCGTCGGTTGTAACCAGTGTGTTTGGATGCTCCGCTCCGAGCACGCGGCGCATCGTGTCGACCGTCTGCCGTTGTAAGTTCTCCGCCTCGGAGTATTGGCCTTCCCCGTTCAGAGTGACGGCCAGGCTACTCATGGTTTCCAGTGTGTTCGGGCGATCCGGCCCGAGGACGCGGCGCTGAATTTCAAGCGTCTGCCGCTGCAACTTCTCCCCTTCGGAATAGTGGCCTTCTCGCTGAAGGGTATCTGCCAGACTTCTCATTGCCCACAACGTGTCCTGGTGCTCCGGTCCAAGGACACGCTGCTTTGTGCCGAGCGCTTCCTGCTGCAGTTGCTGCGCCTCGGTGAGATGGCCTTCAGCGACCAGCGTGTTCGCCAGATTGTTCACCGACCTGAGCGTATCCGGGTGTTCCGATCCGAGAACACGGCGTTGAATGTTGAGCGTCTCGCGCTGCAACTTCTCCGCTTCGGCGTAGTGGCCCTCCTGTTGAAGAGTGTACGCCAGGTTATTCATCGCCGTCAGTGTTTCGCGGTGTTCCGGCCCGAGGAGCCGGCGCCGCATATCCAATGTTTCCCGCTTCAACTTCTCCGCCTCGGCGAGGTGACCCTCGTGGCCCAGAGTGGCGGCCAAATTGTTCATCATCGCCAGCGTGTCCTGGCTATCCGTTTTGAGGACGCGCCGCCGGATGTCGAGCACCTCTCGCTCCAATTTTTCCGCCTCGGTGTAATTCCCCTCCCGATCCAGGGTCCAGGCCAGATTACTGATTGACTTCAGCGTGTTCGGATTCTGCATTCCAAAAACGCGCCGCCTGATGTCGGATGTCTCGCGTTGCAACTTTTCCGCCTCGGGAGCGTGCCCTTCCTGGTTTAGTACCCACCCCAGGTTGTCCATGGACCGCAGCGTTTCCAAATTCTCCGGCCCGAGGACGCGGCGCCGGATGTCAGCGGAGCGCTGATAGAGCAGTTGCGAGCGGGGAAAGAGTCCGAGTTCCCGATACACGTCTCCCATGACGTGCATCATCTGTGCCTGGAGTTCTGGGTCCTGGACCAGCCCCGTGTCGATATCCTTTGAAGCTTTATCCAGAATTTCCCGGGCGGTGATGCTGTTGCCGCGGGCTTCGCTCGGGTTCGATACTTTGAACATGCCCTCCATGAATTCCGTGACCCGGTTCGCACGATCTCGCTCGCGCGTGATGCGGCGTAACTGAAAAGATTGCATGCCCGCAAACCCGGCCAGCAGCAGCACCAATCCCGCGGCTACGGTGACGCCGACCGGATGGCGCCGGACGTATTTGCGGGCCCGATAGGCGGCACTGGCGGGACGGGCCAACACGGGCTCGTGGGATAAATACCTGCCTATGTCGGCCGAAAACTCGGACGCTGTGGCATAGCGGCGGCTCGGATCTTTCTCGAGCGCTTTCATCGTGATCCAGTCCAGATCGCCGCGCAGCAAGCTCACCAGTTGTTTTGGCTCCGCCGCGCGCATTTGGGCGATGGCCTTCAAGTGCTCGTGGTCCGTGCTGACTTGTGTGCTAGGACGGAGCGGCTCAGTCTCCGAAACCTGGCGCTCAATTTCCCGCCGGGAACTGCCTTCAACCTGGTAGGGGCGACGGCCGGTCAGAATTTCGTAGAGCAACACGCCCAGCGAATAGATATCGGTTGCGCTAGTTACCGGGTCCCCAAGTACTTGCTCAGGACTGGCGTAATCCGGAGTCATCGCGCGCCACTCCATCCGGGTAACTAACGGCGTCTCGAAGCATTCCGGATTTAGGAGTTTTGCAATGCCGAAGTCCAGCAGCCGGGGAAGACCTTCCTTAGTGATCAGAATGTTGCCGGGCTTCAGATCGCGATGAATGACCAGATTCTGGTGCGCGTATTGCACCGCCGAACAGACATCGCGGAACAATCGCAGGCGGTCGACGATGGAGAGCTTGTTTTGATCGCAATACCGGTCAATGGGTACGCCTTCCACATACTCCATCACCAGATAAGGCAGCCCACTCTCCGTGCTGCCACCATCCAGCAGCTTCACGATGTTGGAATGGTCCAATGCCGCGAGTGTCTGCCGCTCGTTGCGAAAACGTTGCAGGACCTGTTCGGTGCCGATTCCCGGTTTGACCATCTTGATGGCCACGCGCTTTCGATAGTGCTGGTCGTCGCGCTCCCCCAGATAGACCACCGCCATACCGCCCTGTCCAACCTCGCGGACGATACGGTACGCCCCGATTTTCGATCCTTCGGTTATCCCTGGCTCGCTGGCGACCAGTTTGCCCATAACCTCCAGCGCAGGCGACTCAATGAAATGCTCGGCTGCTTTCTCGTGAGCCAGGAGTGACTCCAACTCGCGCCGCAGCACTTCGTCGTCGCGGCAAGAATCTTTGAGGAATTCCTCGCGATTGCTCGCGTCCAGCTCCAAAACGCGGTGATACAAATCTTCGACTCGACGCCAGAGTTCAGGCTCCACGTTTAGTTCGCCTCGCTCAACTCGCGGAGGAGCCAGACCTTTGCCAGCCTCCAGTCCCGCACCACGGTGTCGACGGAAACGCGCAATACTTCGGCTGTTTCCTCAATGCTCAATCCGCCAAAGAATCGCAGCTCTACGACCTTGCTTTTACGCTCGTCGACGGCGGCCAGGGCGTTCAACGCATCGTCCAAGGCCACCAGGTTCGTATCGGGTTCGCTGCCCACCGACGGCGCCTCGTCCAAGGAAAGGTGAGGCGTACCTCCACCCCTTTTCTGGTAACCACGCGAGCGGGCAAAATTGATCAGAATGCGCCGCATCATCTGCGCGGACACGCCAAAAAAATGCGCCCGGTCCTTCCAATCGACTTTTCCGCAGTCAACCAGCTCTAAGTAGACTTCGTTGACAAGCGCAGTCGTTTGCAGGGTGTGGCCGGGTCGTTCACCTGCCATGCAACGCCGGGCGATGCGGTGCAATTCCTCATACACCAAAGGGGTGAGCTTTTTCAGAGCCTGCTCGTCTCCGGTGGTCCAGGCCTTGAGTAGCTGGGTGACATCGTGCGTCGAAGGCAGATCCATCCAAGCCTCTGTAAGTTTCAATACATTACACCCCGGACAGCCCCAAGTCTAGTGCCGACGGGTTTTCACTCCGAACAGCGGTCCGCGTTTCAATCAACTTTCTTATCCACTCGGTTACGATTTTGGCGTTCCTTTCGCGCGTTACTACACAGAGGCCAAATTAGACAGCGGCCCCGCAGAAACACAGAAAGAGAGGCGAGAAGAAAATGAAGGTCGATATAGCGCGAGCTTGGAAGGACCCCGAATATCGCAAAAGCTTGACCACGGAGGAATTGGCGAGCCTGCCACCGAATCCAGCCGGCACCGGGGAGTTATCCGATGAAGACCTAAACAAAACCGTCGGCGGCAGCGGTCTCAACGCGTCGATATTATGGTGCCCACCCCCTAAAACTGAGGACCCACCCCTGTGCCCCGCTAAAACCAAAAAGCCGCCGACTTTGTTGTAACCGGTAGGGCGAATGATGACCGGAGCGCTGAGGCTCCCCTTCCGCGCTCTTCAAGAAACTAAATGCTGGATACGGCGCAGGGCACCCGGGAAAATGTGATGGGCTGAAGGTTACGTCGACATATGGCACAACAAGCTCTGGCTCCGGCATTCGGGCTGACCGAACATCTGTACTCCGCGCTGTCGCTGGCCGAGCGAGCGTCGTATCTCCGGCAAGCCGGGGAAGGCTGGATCGGGTCGAAGGCGGAGACCAGCCGCGCGGCCGCTACCCTGGATCGCTGGAAATCGCAAGACCCATTCCCGGACGGCGATTACTTTGAAAAACGGCTTCGCCTGGATGGCCTGACCAAGGAAGACCTGCTGGCGATACTCGAGCTGCCGCCGGAAGCCTACTCCGAGTTGATCGCGTCACCGCCCGATTGGGTCCCGGATCTGGAGCGGCTCTATCTCACGCCTCGTCCCCTAGACCTTGACCAGGAGTTTTTGCGATACGCCGAGGAAAAAACAAACGGATTCCTGTGGATCGCCTACCCGCTGTTTCAGGAAGGGCTGCGCCGATTTCGGGAGGGCGCGGGCCGCTTTCCGGCGAAGGGTATTCCGTTCGATAAGGTGACGGCGGAGCGCCTGGTTCTGCCTCACTTGTTCAAGACACTCAAAGGGGCGCTGGACTTGGTGATGGCGCTCGAGTTGAACGTCGCCCGCCTGCAAGGAGTGCTAAAGGGCGAAACCCCAGAAGAGCGGTTCCACAGCTTCTGCCACCGCCTTCGCCAGATGGATGTGCAGTTGTCGATCGCACGGGAGTACCCGGTCTTGTTGCGTTCGCTTTACGTCGCAACCATGAACTGGGTGGATTCCAGTTTGGAGCTGCTGGAGAGGTTGGCCAAGGATTGGGATCTGATTCGGGCGAGCTTGGCTCCGGGCGTGGAGCCGGGCAGCCTGACCTCCATTGCAGCGGGAGCGGGCGACACCCATCGCCGCGGCCGGACGGTGGCGATTCTCGAGTTCTCCACTGGCTTCAAACTGGTGTACAAGCCTCACAGCCAGTCGGTGGACGTCCATTTCGGGGAGTTTCTCGAATGGGTCAACCAGGCCGGCTTTGAGACTCCGTTTCGCATTCTCAAAACAATCGACCGAGGCTGCTACGGGTGGTCCGAATTTGTGGCTCACCAGCCTTGTTCCAGCCGCGGCGAGGTGGAGCGGTTCTATCAGAGGCTCGGTGGGTATCTGGCCATCTTCCATGTCACGAGAGCCGGGGACATGCATTGCGAGAATCTGCTCGCGGCCGCGGAATTTCCCGTGCCGGTGGACCTCGAAGCTCTGTTTCATGCTGATGCCGTGGTCGCGGAGAAGGACGATCCCGCGATCAGAGCTTTCCAGTTATCAGTCATGCGGGTCCAACTGCTTCCCCAGCGGGTCTACGGGTCCGAGGCAGACGAAGGCATCGACATGAGCGGGTTCGCCAAGAGCGGTCAACATTTTCCGGCCGGGAGAACCTCATCCTGGGAGAGCTCAGGAACGGACGAAATGCGGCTGGTCCGCAACAAAACGGCGGTGATGGAGGTGGTGGGGAATCGTCCGAAACTGGAGGGCCAGGACGTCGCCGCGGGAGAGTATGTCGAAGCCTTTGTTACAGGGTTCCAATGGGTATACCGTTTGATCGAAGAGCGCCGCGACGAGCTCCAGGCGACCGGAGGGATACTGGGCCGCTTCGGGGAGGACGAGGTGCGGTTTGTCGCGCGAGACACCGCCACCTACGCCGTATTGCTCAGAACTTGCCAGCACCCCGACCGGCTGAGAAACGCCATCGACCGGGACCAGGTGCTCGACAGTCTATGGCTGGGCGCCGCGCAGCACACTCACCTGACCCGGCTCATCCCGGCGGAACTGAGGGATCTGCAAGGCGGCGATGTCCCGGTGTTCACGTCCCGCCCCAATTCCCGTGCTCTGTGGACCAGCGAAGGCGAGCGGATCCCGGAAGTCTTCGAGCAGCCGGCCATGGCGCTGGTTCGGGAAGGGCTGAACCGATTGGGAGAAGAAGATCTGGCGCGACAGGTAAGTTTCATCCGCAGCGCTATCGCATCCGCCGGGGAAGGCGCCCAGGCACCGCTCAAGCTGCAGCTGGCAGACCAGCGGGAAGCGATCGATGTGGCGCGTGCGATTGGAGACATGCTCTGCCGGGATGTTCTGGAAAACGAATGCTGCGCCAGTTGGATCGGTCTCACGCCAGTGGGATCGCGCGAGATTTCATGGTCTCTGCAGCCGATGGATGCGGGTTTCTACAGCGGCCTTTCGGGATGCTCTTTTTTCCTCGCGTATCTGGGAGTGCTGACCGGAGACCAGTCCTATTCCAAGATCGCCCGAAAGTCGATCAACCTGGTTCGAAGGCATCTCGATCGCGGGCGAGCCGGCGGCGTGCCGGTCCGGAGCTTGGGCGCATTCTCGGGGTTGGGAGGGCTTATCTACACGCTGGCACACCTGGCGGTGCTTTGGGAGGATGCCTCGCTGATTGACGAGGCGAAAGCGCTGGCGGCAGACGTGCCGTCTTTGGTCGAAGCGGATAAAACACTGGATGTGATAGGCGGCTCGGCTGGTGCGATCGCCGCGCTCGCGGTTCTGAACAGCATCAGCGCTAGCGACCATCTGCTGAATGCCGCAGTGCTTTGCGGTGAGCGGCTTTTGCGACAGCAGCAGCCACAAGGCACGGGTGTTGGCTGGAAAACCGAGATCGATTCGAGGCAGCCGCTGACCGGATTCTCCCATGGCGCCGCCGGAATCGCGTGGGCCCTGCTCAAGCTCGCGGCGTGGAGCGGGGACGGGCGTTTCCGCGAATCGGCCGGATCGGCTATTGCTTACGAGCGGAGCACCTTCGTGGCGGAGGAGGCCAACTGGCCGGATTACCGCAGGTGGGCGGAAGAAGATCAGGCCGACCCGCGGTTCGTGGTCGCATGGTGCCACGGCGCGCCCGGAATCGGTGTAGCGCGCATCGACAGTCTCCAGTATATGGACGACCGCGAGACTCGCGAGGAGATCCGGATCGCGCTCAGAAAAACGGTTGAATCGGACTTTGGGGTGAACCACTGTGTCTGTCACGGCGACCTTGGCAATTTGGACATTCTGCTTCACGCCGCCCGGCGGGTGGATGATTCCTGGTGGAGTGAAGCCGGGAAGCGGCTGGCCTCCGAGACTCTGGCCACGATCGCGGAGCGAGGATGCCTCTGCGACACGCAGGCTTCCCTGGGGTCGCCGGGGTTGATGACTGGCCTCGCCGGGATCGGCTACGGTCTGCTGCGGCTGGCCTGCCCGGAACGAGTTCCCTCGGTCCTGGTTCTGGCGCCGCCTGCGAAATAACAGCCCGCCTGATGACTCCTCATCCAGTATCGGCATGCATATGCCAAGTATGCTGAGGCTGCCCCATCGATGCGCGCCTCCGAAGTCTCGCACCGCTGGCTGTTTTTGTCCGAGCGGTGGTCCGCATTTCATTCAACTTTCTTACGCACGCGGTTACGATTTTGGCCTTCCGTTCGCGCCTTCTTAGACAGAGCCAAGTGAAGAGCCGAAACAAAAAGATCGAGAGGATGGCGGTTGCAGTAAATCAGTCCGGATTGCCCGTTTTGTACCAGTACGGCCGGGATTGGTGGACGTGACGGGCGCGTTGCGTCCGAAGGCTTCTCCCCAGTCGACGGCCAAGCGCTAGATGTCGGGTCCACTGGCGCCGCCGCGGTTTGGCTTGAAGACAAGTGTGGTTGCCGCTGGCCGGGTGGAATATACTGCGCCAGCGGTCCATTTTATTGGCTGATGGATTGATGATCCCAGTGTCGGCCCGTTCGAAAATGTGTCCCTTGCCATCACCACCTGAAATAGATAGTACTTTTGTCATTCCTACCCCTGCGCCGTGCACGCTCAGAATGCGTTGGCGGGTCGACTTCCGCTCGTTTTGTGACATAATCAACCGATCCATTGGGGGGACTCTCATGCGAAAGGCGCTCTTCTTCCTGGGGATTCTAAACGACGCAGACGTCGAATGGATGATCGCGGCCGGCGCGAAGCAGCATCTGAATCCAGGTGAGGTGCTGATTCAGGAGGGCAAGGCCGCGACCTCGGTCTTTCTCGTTCTGGAGGGCGTACTTTCGGTGGTCGCGCGGGCCGCCGGAAACAAGGAAGTCGCGCGGCTGCGGTCCGGCGAGATTGTGGGCGAGATGTCGTTCGTGGATTCGCGGCCGCCGTCCGCCACCGTTCAGGCGGTCGAGCCATCGTCGGTTCTCGCCATCCCGAGACTCGAGTTAGAGGCGCGACTTTCCCAGGACGCGCATTTCGCCGCGCGCTTTTATCGCGCCATGGCAGTGTTTCTTTCCGACCGCCTTCGCTCCACGGTGGGCCTTCTGGGTTACGGCTCAGGCCAGACACTGGAAGACGAGGCGAGTTATGCCGATGAAATCGACACAGCAGTACTAGACAATGTTTCTCTCGCTGGCGCGCGATTCGACCTTCTTCAACGCCGCCTGCGGGCTATTTAACTTCCTTGGGGTTGACTCATGGGTGGTCCCGACAAACAGCTCTTCCGGCCGGAAGCCCTGGAGACACTCTCATCGCCCGACAAGCTTAATCAGTTGATGACTGTAGTTACGGCCAAGGACTGGATCCCGCTCCTGGCGATTGGGATGCTGATGGCCACCGGAGTCGCGTGGAGCGTGCTGGGCAGTGTCCCAAGTACGGTCACGGGCCGGGGTGTGCTGGTGCGCCCGCGGCACATGGTGGGCATCGAGACAGTCAGCGGCGGGCGGCTGGCCTGGTTTCGCGCACGCGCCGGGGACGCCATCCGGGAAGGCGAGGTGATCGGGCGATTGGATCAGGCGGAATTACAGCACCGGATCGAGGAGGACAAGCGCCTGCTTGCCGAACTCGAATCGCAGGACCGCGTCAAAATCGCCTCCGAAGAACAACAGGTGAAGTTGCAGGAACGGCAAAACCAGCTGGAAACGAGATTCTACGAAGCCCAACGTACCAATCTCGCACGCGGCCTGGCGGATGCCGAAGCGGTGGAACCGCTTCTCGCGAAGCGCGTCAAAACGGCGGAGGAACTGACGAAGGAAGGCCTGATCGCTGAGGCCAGCCCTGACTTCACGAATGCCCACGTTGCCTATCGCGAAAATGACTCAAAGATCTCCTCGTTCAAGGCGCAGCTTCAGCAGATTGACGGGCAACTCCATGGGCTCGAGACTCAACTGAGCGCGCTGGTGAGACAGACTCTCGATTCCTCCACGGCCCGGCACAACCAGATTGTGGATGTGAAAACCAGAATCTCGGCCGGCGAGCTGCAACTCAAGAAGAACGGGGACATCGTGAGCAGCTATTCCGGCAAAGTGGCCGAGGTTTTCGCCGCGGAAGGCCAGGTGCTCACATCCGGTTCGCGCCTACTCTCGCTGAACATGCAGGACCCAAATTCCGCCATGCTGAGCATCTCCTACTTTCCGGCGAAAGATGGCAAAAACATCCAGCCCGGAATGGCCGTTCAGGTGATACCCGACAACGTGGAACGAAACCGTTTTGGGGGGATCAGTGCAAAAGTCGTTTCCGTTTCGCCGCTGCCGGTGACGAGAGAAGGCGCCCTCAATACCGTCGGCAACGCCGACATGGTCCAGGGACTGCTTACCGGATCTGGTTCGTGGGTCGAAGTAACAGCCCAGCTTCAGGACGATCCATCCACCTTTAGCGGATATCGCTGGTCTTCCTCGCGAGGCCCGAAGCTCAAGATGTCGCCGGGCACCACCACGGCGGCCCGCGTAACCCTCGAGCGCCGCGCGCCCGCAAGCTACGTGGTCCCCTCGCTGCGAGAAGCCAGTGGCATCTAGGGACCGCAAGCCGATTCTGCCGGTCGGCCGCGTCCGAACACCGGCTCTGTTGCAGATGGAGGCCACGGAATGCGGGGCCGCCTCGCTGGCCATCATGCTCGGCCATTATGGGCGCTACATCCCACTGGCGCAGTTGCGGCGTGAATGCGGCGTGTCGCGAGACGGATCGAAAGCCTCCAATATCATCACCGCTGCCAAGGCCCACGGCCTTCAGGCAAAGGGATTCAAGAAAGACATTCCGGGACTCGGAAGCTTGCGATATCCATATATTGTCTTTTGGAACTTCAACCACTTTGTTGTGGTCGAGGGATACGGCAAAGGCAGGGTGTACCTGAACGACCCGGCGTCCGGCCGCCGGACCATGCTCTTTGACGAATTCGACGAGTCTTACACCGGTGTCGTGCTGGCGATGGAGCCCGGACCCGAGTTTCAACGCGGCGGCAGGAAGCTCAGCGTGGCATCCAGCCTGTGGGAAAGGCTGCGAGGGTCGGTAGGGGCCTTGCTGATGTGCATGTTCGCGGCGCTTCTCATGGTCTTCCCCGGTGTGGCGTACCCGGCGTTGCTGCAGGTGTTCATCGATAAAGTACTCATTCAGACTTACAGCGGCTGGGCCCGGCCGATCATTATCGGCATTCTGCTGACGGCATTGTTCCGGGGCGTCCTGATTCGCATCGAGAGCGCCATGCTCCGCCGGTTGCAGCAGAGACTCGCGACGGTGCTCTCAAGCGGGTTTATCTGGCATCTGCTGCATTTGCCATCTTCCTATTACGCGCAGCGCTATGCGGGCGAGCTGAGCGGGCGAATCGCGCTGAACGATTCCGTCGCCGATGTGCTCTCCGGCCGCCTGGCCACCACGATCATTGACGGCTTCATGATGGTCTTCTACCTCTCAGTGATGCTCCAGTTTGACCGGGTATTGACGGGAATCGGAGTGATCTTTGCGGCCTTGAATTTCGTGGTGCTGCGATGGGTCGGGACGATGCGCGTAGACGGCAATAACCAGCTGGCGCATCTTGGCGGGAAGACTTGCGGTGTGGCGATTTCGGGTCTGCAGACCATCCGCACCATCAAAGCCAGCGCACTTGAATCCGACTTCTTCGAGAAGTGGGCAGGCCATTTCGCGAGGCTCATGAATACCCGGCAGCAGATCGATTTGCTCAATCAAAACCTCGGCCTGTTGCCCTTCTTCCTCTCCGGCGTGATGACGATTCTGATTCTGGGAGTCGGAGCATTTCGCGTGATGAACGGCGCATTGACCATTGGCCAGCTCGTCGGCTTTCAGGCCTTGATGGCCAGCTTTCTGTTGCCGGTGAACAGTCTTGTTTCGCTCGGTTCGGTCATGCAACTGCTGGAGACCGATCTGTCTCGCTTGGATGACGTACTGAGAAATCCGGTCGAAGCAGAGCCTCCGTCGCTGGCCGAGGCAACGGATTCCTGGCCGGGCGGCTACCGGCTGACTGGGCGCGTGGAATTGCGCAACGTCTCGTTCGGCTACAATCCGCTGGGAGCGCCGCTGATTGAAGATCTTTCCGTGACCGTCGAGCCAGGGGAACGAGTGGCATTTGTCGGCGCCAGTGGCTCGGGAAAGTCCACCATCACGAAACTGATTGCAGGCCTTTACGAGCCGGCAACCGGCGAGATCCTGTTCGACGATTACCCGCGCGCCATCGTGCCGCGCGAAGTCCTGGCGAACTCGTTGGCCGTAGTGGAGCAGGACTTCTCGCTGTTCGAGGGCACGGTTACCGAGAACATCACTCTCTGGGACGGCAGCCTTCCCCCCGAAGCGATCACGCACGCCTGCCGCGACGCGCTAGTCCACGATGTGATTTCCGCCATGCCTGGGAGTTACGGCAGCCGCCTGCTCGAAGGCGCCGCGAACCTGAGCGGTGGCCAGCGGCAAAGGCTTGAGCTGGCGCGCGCGCTGGCTTTGAATCCTTCCATCCTGGTTCTGGATGAGGCCACCAGCGCCCTTGATGCGGAGACCGAGCGCCTGATCGATCAGAGCCTGCGCCGCCGCGGCTGTACCTGCCTGATCGCGGCCCACCGCCTCAGCACGATTCGTGAGTGCGACGAAATCATCGTGCTCGACCGCGGTCGCGTGGTAGAACGCGGCCGGCATGACGATTTGATTCGCGCTCAGGGCGCGTACGCGCATTTGCTGGAGGCCGAGGGCAAGATGGAGGTGGCGCTTTGAGGGCAGGCGTCGAGCAGGGGCCGCGAAGGCAGCCGGTCTCTCTGTCCGGCGATGGGACCCTCACCTTGTCCGGCACCTTCCCGGCCTGGCATGTAAAATCGGGATCGCTCGCTCTTTTCGCCGTGGAGACTGGAGATGGAGCGAGTGGGCGCCGGCAGTTTCTATTCCGCGTCGGAGATGGCGAGATTCTGTTCGCCGTGGCTCCGATTGATCCAGAGCGCACGCTCATTGCCGTTCCCGCCGAGGCGGCCACCGTCGTACCACTGATGGCAAGCGAACTCGTGGCGCACGCGGAATATATTCACGGGATCGAGAAGTGGTGCGTCAACGTCGCGCGCGTTCTCTCGGTATTCGCGATTCCCGAAGAGGCGAAGCCCATGCCACTGCCCGCCGCGGGGGCCGCTGTGGCGGGGAAGGCGCTGTATTGGCTCGATCCGCAGCCCGGTTGGGTTCGATTGGTTTCCGGTTCAGCATCCGTAGTCGCCCTCGGCGCGGACATTTCCGCCGGATCCATCGTTCCCATGGCGCCGGGAATCTGGCTCGGTGCGCCTCGCCCTTTCGAGGTGGAGCGCGTCAGCCGCGAAACGGCCGCGCGCGAGCTGCGGATAGAGACGATGCAAGCGCTCTCCGGAGTTCTTTTGCGCGCATCGCGGGAGATCGAACCGCAGAAGCAATCCGAGGCCCGGTTACGCCTGGAGCAGCGAAGGCAGCTGGAGCGGCGCATGGGTGCGGCCACCCTGGTTGACCTCGCCGGCGCCAAGGAGCGGCCGAGCGCGCCTCCCGAGTCACCGCTCCTGTCGGCGGCGCGCGTGGTCGCTGAGAGCCTTGGACTCGAGGTGCGCGCCCCTGTGAACCCGGGCCCTCGCGAGCATCCTGTAGCGGCCATTGGGAACGCTTCAGGTTTTCGCACCCGCCGCGTCCTGCTCGGCGGAGACTGGTGGCGCCACGACAACGGGCCGCTGCTCGGGTACCGGATCGAGGAAAAGGCCCCCGTGGCCCTGATTCCCCGGCGGCGCCCGTCGGGCGGCAGCGGTTACGAGCTGATCGACCCGCTGGATGGGTCGGCCGTTCCGGTCGATCGCGAAACCGCAGCCTCGCTTGATTCGCGAGCTTTCAGTTTCTACCGGCAATTCGGAGCCAGTACCGGGTTGCTCGACCTGGCCCGATTCGCCCTCCGGCCGTACAAGCGCGATCTGGCCATGGTGGTGTTCGCGAGCGTCGCCGCTAGTCTGCTCGGAATGGCGGTGCCCGCTGCCAATTCCGTTCTGTTCGGGCAGGCGATTCCGGACGCGGATCGCAGTCTGGCCTGGCAAGTCATTCTGGGAATGGCCGTCGCGTTTTTAGGCTCCGCGCTTTTCAGTCTGGCCCAGTCGATAGCCCTGGTCAGGATTCAGAGCGGGATGAGCATAGCGCTCCAATGCGGGATCTGGGACCGCCTCCTGCGGCTCAGCCCCGCATTCTTTAGAAAGTTCAGCGTGGGGGATCTCTGGGTACGAACTGACGCCGTCGACAGGATCCGCCGCCAACTGACGCTAGGCGCCCTCACCGCCATTTTTGCCGGGATCGCGTCGCTGTTCAACATCGCGCTGATGCTCTATTATTCCGTGCCACTCGCCGCCATCGCCTGCATCGCCGGTCTGGTGATTCTGGTCACGACGGCTGTGGCAGCCAGAAAGCTCTATCATCTGGAATCAGCCAGCCAGGAACTGGATGGATTCCTGTCCGGATTTGTTGTGCAGCTGGTGAACTCAGTGGGAAAACTGCGGGTCGCGGGAGCCGAGCGGCGCGCCTTCGCGCGCTGGGGAACCTCGTACGGCCACAAGCAGAAGATTACGTTGCAAACCAGGCGCCTCCGCGACGGCATTCACATTTTAAATACGACGTTGCCGGCGGTCGCCACCGCGCTCATCCTCGCCTGGATTGCCCCAAGCGCCGATGGACCTGCCCTTCCCATCGGCACGTATCTCGCGTTCGCGGCCTCATTTGGCGTCTTCATGTCTGGCATGGTGAACCTCAGTGAAACCATCGCGGGTCTCAGTGCCGCCACTGTCTGGAAACGGACCAAGCCGATTCTCGACGAGACCCCCGAAGTTCGGGACACCAAGTCGCACCCCGGCCGGCTTTCCGGGCGGATCCAGTTCGAGCACGTCGATTTTCGCTACGGCGGAGGCCCACTCACTCTGCAAGACATCAATATCGAGGTGGAGCCAGGCGAATGCGTGGCGCTGGTCGGCCCGTCGGGAGGCGGCAAGTCGACAATATTGAATTTGCTCTTGCAGTTCGAGGTGCCCTCGTCGGGCGCGGTCTACATCGATGGCCAGGATCTTTCCAGTCTCGACATATCCGCCGTCCGCCGCCAGTTCGGCGTGGTCAACCAGGATAGTAAGCTGATCTCGCAGTCGATCTTCGAAAATATCGTCTGCGGCAGCCTCTGCACCTTGAATGACGCCTGGGAGGCAGCGCGCGCCGCCGCGGTCGCCGACGATATTGAAGCCATGCCCATGGGCATGCACACCGTCGTTTCCGAAGGCGGAACAAACCTCTCCGGAGGGCAGCGGCAGCGTCTCCTTATCGCCCGCGCGCTCGTCCAGAAACCAGCGGTTCTCATCTTGGATGAAGCCACCAGCGCCTTGGATAACCGCACGCAGCGCTCAGTCACAGAGAGCCTCGGCCAGCTAAAAACCACTCGCATCGTTGTGGCGCATCGTCTGAGTACCATTCAGAATGTGGACCGAATCTACGTTATCGATTCGGGCCGGGTGGTCCAGCATGGAACCTACCAGGAGCTGTCGGCCACACCTGGGCCGTTCTTCCAGTTGGTAAAGAAGCAGATGGGGCATTGAATGCAAGTCCGGCTTCTGCCCAGCTCCACCGCACCCGATGCGCAGCGCCAGTTTCTCACTACGTTTGTGGTGGATGATTCCGTTGCCATCGACGCCGGCAGCCTGGCCTTCGCTCTAACTGCCGAGGAAATGCGCCGCATCCGCCACATCCTGATCACTCATGCTCACGCCGATCACACGGCATCGCTCCCCATCTTCATCTCGGAAGTATTCCCTGCCTTGACCGCGCCCGTCATCGTCCACGCCACACCGCAAGTGATCGATGCGCTGCGCCGCTTTATGTTCAATGGCGATATTTGGCCCGACTTTGCGCAAATCCCATTGCTCAACGGCCTCGGTCCGGCGCTGGAGTTCTGTCCGCTTGAGCCTGGAACACCCGTGCTGGTGGAGAACCTTCAAGTGACCCCGATCCGCGTGAATCACGTGGTTCCCACCGTCGGATTCGTTGTCGAAGGCCAGAATGCCGGCTTTGTGATCACGTCCGACACCTACGTGACACATGAAATCTGGGGTGCCGTCAGCCGCTCGGAGCGTGTCAAAGCCGTTTTTGTGGACGTGTCTTACCCCAACGAAATGGAAGATCTGGCCGCAGCCACCCGGCACTTCACACCGCGCTCGCTGGCCGCCGACCTAAGGAAACTGGAGCGGGACGTTTCGATCTGCGTAGTTCATATCAAACCTGCCTATCGCGAAGCCGTGCACCGGCAGCTCACCGAACTGAGCGATCCGCGCATTTCTGTCGTGGAAATCGGCCGTAGCTACGAGTGGTGAATTCTCCCGTGAGCGCGGCGGAGCTAGGCGTCGCCTTCCTTGCCTTGTTGCGCGAGAAATTCGCTTAATGCCGCGAAGGAGATGTGCCAGGTTTTGACAGGTGCGTCATAGCCTTTCAAGTTCGCCTCGGAAGTGCGGAAGTGCGTGACCGCCGGCGGCCACAGACGCAAGTAACCGAACGTGGTGGTCCCCAGCACCAGATCGGTGCCCAGCTCCTTGCTGGCGGATTCCAGCCGGAAGGCCACATTCACGCTGTCGCCGATGGCCGTAAAATCGCTGGCGCTTCCCCCGCCTGTGTTGCCCAACGTAGCCACGCCCGTATTCAGGCCCGCGCCGATGCGCACCGGTTCCGCCAAATTGAGCGTCTCGTGCAGCCTGCCCGTCATCCGTGCGATCTCCGCGACAGCCCGCAGGATGCGCAGGATGTCGAAGGCTTCGGTCCCCAGCGCGCCGTGCGTCCAGATCGCCATCACGGCATCGCCGATGTGCTTCGGTGCCATGCCGCCGTGATGGTGGATGATGCGGTCGGCATCGGCGAACCACGTGCTCACCAGGCGGCTCAGTAGTTCGGCATCAATCTTCTGCGCCAACACGGTGAATCCTCGGATATCCACCACCAGAACGGAAACATTGTCCCGCTTGAATAATGCAACGGTTTCCCCGCGCGCCGCTGCTTCGGTCGAAACACCGGCCGCGGCTCGGGCGGCTGCCGCTTGCGCCGGGTTATGGAAACTCAGTCGTGCTTCTCCAAACGACAGACGGTCGCCATCGCGCAGAGCAACCGGCGCCGAGACGCGGCGGCCATTGACGAACGATCCATTGCGGCTACCCATGTCGATGAGGAAAAACTCCCCACCCTCCATTTGCTGGATGATGGCGTGGTTTCGGGAGACCATGTCGTCGGGCAGCATCACGGTGTTCTGCTCGGTGCGGCCGATTTTCCAGACATTGCCGTTGTTCAGCTGAATCTCTCGTCCGTCTCCGTCCTCAAACTTCAGGAAGGGCGCTGGTAATGGTTCAGCCATGCAATCATGGAATATTGTTTCTGCCGAATATCGAAAAACATCTTCGCACGTTTTGGGTCTATTTGTTCCGGTACCCTTCCGCAAGATCATCGTAGTGATTCCCGATTGGCTGGATCCTTGTGTAGTGCGTCCGAAATCGCGGCATTTATGGTTAAGGGGTTAACGGCTTGCTACGCGCGCGGCTCAGCAAGTTCTGCGACCTTGCGGGGATTTTTCTGAGCCGCGACCATAGGGAGCGGTCTTCTCGATGAAGAAGATAATCCCCGTTCTGCAAGCCGCACTACACTAGCGTTTAGCCCTGGTCCGCGCGCGTCAAGCTTATGCCCTGGATCGCTCCCTGTTTGACAACCAAGTTGACAACCACGGGTTTCAGAACAGCGGACGCCCATCTAGGCTGAGGCGGCCCGTGCCAGGCCGAGGGTCCACATGTGTCCTCGGCTTCTGCCCGACTATAACGCTGACCCAATCGTCGGTATCCATCTGGAGAGCCGCATCGGCGTCGCCGCGCTGCAATGCGTCGAGCGACCGTTGATATGCCGCGAGAATATCCTTTCGGACCTCCTCAGCCGGATCAGCAGCCGTCAGCAGAAGGGACGGGATCAAGAACAGAATTCGAAAATGCGGTGCCGAGATCCTCACGCTTGTCCTCAGATTTTGCGCCCCTTACCTCGCTGGCCCCGACTTCGCCACCACTCCCTTGTCCTCCTCGATCGTCAGAAACTGATTCGCCGCAAGATTCGCCAGTCGCTGCTTCGTCCCGCTGGGCCATTCGATCTCGAGCGCAGTAACCACCGGATCTTTCCCGAGACCGAACGTCAGCGCCAAGTCGCTCTGCGAACAGTAGCTGCCGCCGGAGTGCACAGTGCTCCACTGTTTGCCCGACGCACTTTCCACGCGAACCACCGCGCCGATGCCATCGCGGTTCGATTTGGTGCCCACCAGCCGCACGCAAAGCCACTTGTTGCGATTGCCGCCGTCGTTGCGATACAGATACGCCGGGCCGTGGTTGGTGGTGATCACGACGTCAAGGTCGCCGTCATGGTCGAAGTCGGCGTAAGCCGCGCCGCGCGCCACGATCGGGCGATTGAATTCCGCCCCCATCGACGCCGTCACATTCTCGAATCGCCGCTTGCCCAGGTTGTGAAACAGCAGCGGCGGCTCCCTGTATTGCACCTTCGGCTGCACACGCCCGATCTCTTCCTCGATATGTCCGTTGGCCGCAAAGATGTCGGGATATCCATCCAGATCGTAGTCGAAGAAGAAAACGCCAAACGCCAGCGTGAGTAAGCTCGATCGGCCCACCGCGGACGATGGCGCTTCATCCACGAACAATCCCGTACCTTCGTTGTGATAGAGGCCCAGCATCTGGTTGGAAAAATTGCCGACGAGAAGATCCGCCCGGCCGGAGCGATCGTAGTCTGCGGCGTCCGTGCCCATCGCGCCGCGCGCCACGCCATCCTCGCCGAACGCCACGCCCGCCGCCATGCCCTCTTCGGTAAATGTGCCGTTCTTGTTGTTGCGATACAGCTTGTTGGGTTGCGTATCGTTGGCGACGAAGATATCCGGCCAGCCGTCATTGTTGTAGTCAAACACCGTCACGCCCAGCGACTTGCTGGTCGGCTCGGCAATGCCCGCTTTTACGCTCACGTCCTCAAACTTGCCGCCGCCCAGATTGTGATACAGCTTGCACGATGTCCCCTTGTACGATTCCGGCGTGCAGTACGATTTCGTCGCCCCATCGAGAGAACACCACAGATCGCCATCCGGCTTCCACTGCACGTAGTTGGCGACGAACAGATCCAGCTTGCCGTCGCGATCGTAATCCAGCCACGCCGCGCTCGTGCCGAAATTCGCATTATGAATTCCAGAGCTTGCCGTCACATCGCGAAACTTGCCGCCGCCCTCGTTGTGAAACAGATGATCGCCATCGAGCGCCGTGATGTAGACATCGTCGCGCCCGTCGTTATCGTAGTCGCCGATGGCCACGCCCATGGCGTACATCTCGACGTCCAGCCCGGAGCCGGCCGTGATGTCGGTGAAGGTTCCATCGTGATTGTTGCGGTAAAGCGCGCTCAAGGTTTTGCGCCCGCGCGGCTTCCAGTCCTTGCAGTTCAGCAGCAGAATGTCGGGCCATCCATCGCCATCGGCGTCAAAGAACGCGACGCCCGAGCCGAGCGTCTCCGGCAGAAACTTCTTCCCCGCCCTGCCGCTGTTATGCGTAAAGTGAATGCCCGCCTGTTTGGTGATGTCGGTGAAGTGAACCGCCCCTATAGGTGCATCCGGTAGTTTCGTCTCCGCCGCATAGAGCAATAGCGCAACTGCCAGAATGCCGATACCTACAAAGATCTTCATTGCCCGCCGCCCGTGAGCACCACGCTTTCGTGATCGTGAATCTGCTGCCGCTCGTTGTTGTCTTCCGGGCTTATGCGGCGCCGGATTGCCGTGATGGATTGCGCCGATTCTTCCGCCTTGAATCGCTGGAACAACTGCTGTTCGTGCGCAGCCTTCTCCTGATCGCCCAGCCCGCGATAGCAAAGCATCATGGTGTAGTGCATCTGCAAATCTTCAGGGTCCACCTCGCAGACCCGCTCCAGCACCTTCAGCGCATCCGCGTACTGCCGCTTCAAAAACAAAATGCGCGCCATCTGGTTCAGCACCACGCGGTCGCGCGGATACATCGATTCCGCCGTTCGCAGCGAGGCCAATGCGCCGTCGTAGTCGCCATCCGTCTTCTGGATCATCGCTTTGAAAAAGTAAACGCGGCCCAGTTTGGAATTGATGGCGAGCGCTTTCTCGATATACGGTTTGGCAGCGTCGGTTTCGCCTTCCTGAATTAGCGCGCGCGCCACATTCACCCAGCCGTCTGCATAGTCCGGCTCGGCTTCTGTAACCTTCTTGAATGCGTACTCCGCGCCCTTCAGGTCGCCTTGCAGCAGCAGGCCGATGCCCCAGTCATTCCAACGTTCACGATCCTTCTTCGCGACAACTGGCGTCCAACTGGTCTCACCGAGCCCCACAACTGCCTTCGCCTCCGCCAGCGTGACAATCGGAATGTTGGGCACCCGGTCCTTGATCTCACCCGAAACATCGTTCGGAATGTTTGTCTTATCGAACGAGTACTCCAGGCTGTTCTGCGAGGCATTCAGCAGCGCGGCGTCCTGTCCGGACTTCGGTTGTCCGGCATAAGCGAAGTGCGTGTAATACCACGCGAACTTGCGATAGTTGAGCTTCGCCGTGAATGTGATCGGTCCCTTGGCGTCCTTCGGCACGCGCACGCGATAATGCGCTACGTCCGCCGCGCCAGGCGGAATCAGCCGCACGTAGAGTACGCTGCGAGCTTGCCAGGCGTTGCGCTTGTCGATCGGATTTCCTGCCCCGTCGAGCTGGTACGACTTATAGAAGTGCGCACCGGGTTCAACCGGCCCGCGCCCGCCGTCCGCGACCTGCCCGCTCCAGAACATCACACGGCCATCGGCGTCCCTGCCCTGTAGCTCGAGCCAAACATCAAAAGCGTCCACCGTTCCCGCTGGAAAGAAATGGCCGATCTTACGCGTGCGCACCACCACGTCCACGCGGGCTGTGCTCTCCGGGGCGAGCTTTGTTCCCGCCGTGTCGATGGGCGCGGCGATCTCGCCCACCTCGCGGATCACGCCCGTCGAGGCCTGTTCGGCTTCCTCACCCACGGCAAAGCCCGACATCGCCTGCGGCCCTTCGCCCGTGCGTCGCACCATGGGCGTGCCGGAGTCCTTCACCGGTGAGACCGCAAAAATGTCTACCGTGATGAAGCCTGATTTGAGAAATTTCTCCGTCGCCTGCAGTTGCTCATCGTCGTGATTGGCGTAAGGAACGGCTGTGTTAGCCGCCGGAAAACGATGCGAATGCACCATGCCGTCGTGGTTGCCTGGGTCCTGGGACGGCACAAGCGGCATGTGGCAGTCCGCGCAAACCTGGCTCTTGGCCGGATAGTAGAACGACCGCGCTCCCTGACCCGAAACGCCGCTCGCCTGCCAATTGTCGTAGTCGTTGAAGCCGCGGAACCAGCGGTACTGATTTACTGGAACGTCGAGATGTACCTTGTGGCAGACCGCGCAAAACTCGGCCGATTCCCCACGCATGAACGGCTTCAGAAAAGACGCCTTGTGGGGCCCTGGATTGAGATAGGTCAGGAAGGTATCGATCGCGTGCAGATACGGGTTACGGCTCGTGGCCAGCTCGTGCAGCGGCGGATACTGAATGGTGTAATCGCCGTTCCCCATCGTGCTGTTGACGTGCACGATCGAGTGGCACGACGTGCAAGCCAGGCCCGCGCGCGCTTCCGGCGTGTCGATTTGCTCCTTGATCGGCCGGTCGAAGCGTCCGTTGAAGAAAACCGCGTGATCGTGACAGCCCGCGCACCACTTGCTCGGTCGCGTCCCCACTACCGACTGCATGTACTCAATCGACTTCCGGTAGAACTGGTTATTGAACGATGCAAAATGATGCATCGAGCTTTTCCACTGCCGGTAGATATCCTTATGGCATTCGCCGCAGCGCTCCGAATCCATGAAAAAGTTGGCGGGAATGATGCCGCCGACGTTGGTCTTCGCCGAAGATGGGAAGAACGGCGACTTCGGCCCCCCGCCTTCGCCGTCCATGGAAACCGGGACTGTCAGGCCGTTGCGGATCTGCGCGTCCGGATCTGGAAACGCCTTCCGGTAAACCTTAGCCCCGAGCGGCAGGAGCACCAGCAGTGCGAGCGACACTTGAAACGCGGTGCGAAATCGCGGAGCCTGGCGCATGGCGAAGGGAATCAGAGCAGCGAGGCCGACGACGGCGGCCAGAATATGCGCGAACAGGGCCCAGCGGTGCGGCATCGTGTTGCCAGCGATCGCCAGATAGATTCCGAGAGCCGAGGCTGCCAGAAAGAAACCCGCCGCAAATGGGAAATCCCGCAATAGGAAAAGCAGCGCCACCGTCAGAACCACGCCAAGAACCAGGTGCAGCAGCACGTTGGCCATGTAGAAAATCGTGGGCGAAGGCAGTGCGGCGACGTACGCCGTGTTGATGAGCAAAACAATGAAGAGGACGGCGGACCAGTGGAGGAGTTTTTCGCGCGTCATCTCGCGTCACCCGCCGACTCGGGCGAGGCATGCCTCGCCCCTACATTGGCTACGCTGTAGGGGCCGGGCACGCCCGGCCCGATCGGCCGCACCAGCCGCAACGCCGGCCGCGTGTTGTATTGCTCGCGATACGCGCGGTGCCCCGCGTCGTCCGGAAAATGCTGCGAAGCCGGATACGGGTACGCGCGCATGGCGTGGAACGGCAGCGGCTCAACCGACTGCGAAAACGCCGTGTTGTAATCGCCATCCTTCGCCCAGCCATCTACCAGCAGCAGGAAATCGCGCTTCCAACCGGGCCGCAGCGTGGGCAAGCCATTCGCCGGGAACAGCAGGCACAGCTCATCGCCGGAACCCATGATGACCAGCCGATCGTCCACGGCGTTAAGGAGCGGACGCACATCGCCATAGCGTGTGTACAGCCCCGGCGTGGGATTCCACATCGATACCGGCATCCAGGTTTGATAGTCGAAAGCTTCGGGTTGCTTGCGGGCCGGATCGATCTTCGGTTTCGAGAAGCCGCGGAAGCGCAAATCGGCAAACTCCGCTTCCACCGGCGTCAGGCGCGCGTCCGGTGAGCCGGCATTCTCACTCAAAAAGATTTCATCCCAATACACGCACAGGTTGGTCACGATGCGCACTTCACGCGATGTCGAGAGCCACTTGCCGCTCAAATCGACCGCAATGGTCTTCGGCTTGCCCGCCGGAATGCCCATGTCTTCGATCACCGTCTGCCACTCGCCGCGCGCGTTCTTGACTTGCAAATATGGGAGGATCAGCCCGGCCTTGGACTCCTGCGCCGCCCGCAGAAACGTGCTGCCGTCCGCCCAGTCGACCCATCCGTTCAAAATCAGTACCGCACGCCCATCGCGCGCCGCGCCGGCGAAATCCAGATCCAGGTGATGCAGCTCCGCCACGCCGTTATAGCCGCGCCGGAATCCATCGGGATAGGTCTGGTCGCGCTTCAACAACCGCGGCAACACGTCGCGCCCTTCCGAATCCCGCGCCGCCACCGGATAAACCCGCCGGTTCACGCCGTACAGCCGGAACTCGGGAAATGGCGGCGATTTGAATTTTTCATTTGTAAAAATTTCGCTAGCAGCCGGGTGATCGAGCGCAATCAACTGTACACGGTCCAGATAGGAAACCTCGCGCAGCTCTTCTGTGATGCGGATCTCGTACTTTCCGTCGCGCTCAGCTAGCGCATCGCCGGTGATCTGCACATACTCGTTGTGGTCCACCGGGAAATATTGGCCGTCGCCCGAACTCGCTCCCAGCGGCGCCACGCCCAGCACGTCCGTAATGAACTGGAACCGCTTCCCGTTCCAGGTGAAGATCATGGGACACGAGCCGGAAAGACGCTGTGACTCCTGAATATTCAGCGCGGTCAGAATCGGCTGCTTGGTTTCGTTTTGGATCAGGCCGTTGGGCCAAGTGATACGCACAGTGTCGGCTTCTTTGTATCCGCCCAGGCCGAACACCAGCGGGACGCCCTGATAAATCCGTTTCTGATAACTCGCACCCGCTTTCACTTCGACCGTCGCGCCTGGCGCAAGCTTCAGGTTCTTTACTCCGGCGATGGCGACGCGCATCCAGTTGTTCTTCGTGGGGGTCTGGTTCTCGAAGACGTGCAGGCTGCCGTCCGCTGTGACAGTTGCCAGGTCCGTGCGCCCGCCTCCATTGAGATTCGCTGCCACAATTGCCGGGCCAAAGACGACACCGCGCGGCCAATTCCGCGACTCAAATTTCCCCTGCCCCCGATTACGATCGATCGCACCCATGCTTGCGAGATCCCGGACTCCGCGATTCTCCAGATCCGCGAAGACTGATGGCCCTTCGCCCACAAGCTTTGCACCGGGCATGAGAAATCCCTGGCGGTTCTCCACCAGCGCCACGCCCGGTCCCAGGACCACGGCCAGATCCGGGAAGCCGTCGTTATTGAAATCCTCCGCGATTACATCTAACGCGCCTTGCGGAATCGCCTCGAGCGGCAACTCATCGTATTTCCCGTTGAGTTTGTCCCGATACAGTATTCCCGGGTGGTCGCGATATGCGACCGCCAGATCGCTCGCCGCGGTATCGTGCCGCAAGGCAAAAACCGCTCCCGCTATCGCATGACCCTGCACAAACGGAAAATCCGCCGTCTGGTTGCTAAAGCCAGCTTCGCCGTTGTTGCGCATGAGAACCGATCTCACTCCCAGCAGCAGCAGATCGAGATCGCCATCGTGGTCGTAGTCAATCCAAATGGCTTTGTCATAGGGCCCCGCCGGCAACTGCGTCGCACGCTTTTCGAAGACTCCCTTGTTGTTGTGGTAGAGCAGCGCGCCCGTATCGGTCAGCACACACAGATCCGGCAAACCGTCGTTATCGAAATCTCCCGGCGCAATTCCCCGCACATTTGTCAGATCTTCCAGGCCCGACTTGGCGACCGGCGTTGCGCCATCCTTATAGAGCCGCACGCCCTCGGCTGACCATGCGATCAAATCCGTCTTTCCGTCGCCGTCGAAATCCAGAGCGGCCAGACCCGCCGTCGCCGGATCGAAATGACCATCGAGCTTGTGGTCCGCGAATGTCAACGGTACAGACGGCGCCTCGGCTGGCTGCGGGTCAACGGTTTCGTAGATTTCCGCGTAGTAGCTCCACTCCATGTCCTCCGGAACAGCCGCCCCGGCGGTCCGGGCCTTGATGGTCGTGAAAATTTTCAATTCGCGCGCGGCGTCCTCCGCGCGGCCCGCCTGCCGGTACTGGTTAAAGAGCTGAAAATGTGGCCCAGCGAGATTCGGATTGAGCTTCTCGGCGATTTCAAGCTGTTGCAAGCCCTCGGCTGGCTTTCCCGCCAACCTATAGAGAACGCCGAGGTTGTAATGCGTCACCGGCTCGTCCGGCACGAGTTTCGCCATGCCTTCGAGCTGCCGGATCGCCGGCTCGTAGTCGCCCTCTTTTTTGAAGGAAATGCCTAAGTTGAACCAGGTGTGCGGGATCGAGGGGTCTTGCTTCTGTGCCTGGGCGAGTTCCGCGAGGCCGTCTTTGGTCTGCCCGGCTCGCAGCAGCGCTAAGCCGTAATTGATGCGCTCGCGCGCGGAATCCGGAGCCAGATCCAGAGCTTTCTTAAACTCTGTAACAGCTTCTTTCTGTGTGGTCGGATTCTCGTAAAAAGCTTTACCGAGATTGCGATAGTGCCAGAGCAGATCCTCGCGCTCGCGAGCAGCGCTGGCGCCGTGCAGCAGGAACAGAGCTGTCGCAGGCAATGCAATACCGCATGTCCACCAAAAGACCCGCCTCATTGAGGTAGTGTTCTGCCATTATCCAACCTATTGCGATTTCGGGAAATAATAGGTTCATACTATTTCACGGCGACGGTCACACCTGGCTGCGACACCTTATCACCAATTTGAATCATTACTGGAAGATCTGCATTCGGGCGGGCCGTCGCAGGGATGCGGATCTTGATCGTGTCAATCTCATCGTAGTTGCCGGATTCGGAACGGGTGGAACTGGGGACAAGCGCGCCATCGAGATAAACCTTCACATCGAGGTTGAGTTTGGGAGCAGGCGAGCCGGTGATCACACCGTCGTGGCTGAGCGGAGAGGTTAACCCGCCGCCGGTAGCAAGAGCCGTGACGACAGAGCCCCGCGGTGCGCGGTGCGAATCGCTGTTCACCGAGTTATCGGAATTGAGGATCATGCCCTGACCCGTGCCGCTTGAATTGACCGTAAAAAGCCCGGGAACAGCGTCGAGAACGTACAGCGTAACGGGCGGTGATGCGACGCCATTGTAGACGACCTTGACGTTCGTGGTGGTTTTTCCAGCGAGCTCGAAGGGAGCGAAGCCGCTGACGAACGAATTCGTGGAGGTGTTCTGCACAGAATAGAGCGCCGCAGGCGTGCCATCGAACAGAACCTGCGTTTTGGCCAGAGTGGTCTGGGCTTTGCCCGAACTGGGGTTGCTTTTGGCAATCGTGCCGGGGCCGAAGTTATGGCCGAGAATCATGAACATCTCGCCGGGCGCGACGACGTTGCTGACGTTGCTGGCGGCGTTGACGAATCCCCACTTGGTGAACCAGGGCGCGGAGGAGCTGGTGTATTCGACCGGCACCTGGAGCGGCGTCGACAAGTTCGGGGCGGTAAACGTAAGAGTGGTCGAATAATTCGACGGCTTGGCCGTGGGGTTGAAGCTCAAGCTGGCGGAGGCGGGTGTGGTGTTCTGGTTGAGGATCACGTTCAGCCAGGTGGCGCTGGGGTCCTTGGTGAACGAGATGTTGGAGATCGCGGCGCCGGCGGTGACGAGGCTGATGTCCATGGCGGGCGGAAGGGCGATTTGAGAAGAACTGGAGGATAGCTGAATGCTCTTCACGGGCACGGCGTGCCCGTCGACGAAAAGGTAGTACTCCAGCGGATCTATTGCGCTGGTCGAACTGACTACGCTTGCGATGGTGTTGATATTTAGCAGCTGGCTGCCGTCCAGGTTCGTCCCATTAAAATTGGGGATTCCAGAGGATTGGCTGGAGAACGCGAGCGTATTGGTCGCTGAAAGACCTGGCGCATAGAAAAGACTGGCCTGAACGTTGACCGGCAATTGAGAAAAAGTGCCGTCCATCGCGATTGGCAGATTGAACTGCTTCTGGGTTGTAATCACCGATGCCTGGGCGACAAGGCCGAAAAACTCGATGGAACCGGTGGGTCCCGCGGTGACGGTGATATTGGAGCCGGCCTGTACGGCGTTGGTTGCGTTCCAAAGTATGGTCCCGGCATTCTCATTAGCGCCGCTGGTTAATGGGAGCTGTGCCGGAATCGATGCGCTGACTCCCTCGGGAACAATCAACGAAAGCCCAAAAACTGTGCCGTGGTCGGCTGCACCTATCGGTGGGCCGCCAAATGGATTCGTTATCACCGTCCCACTTTCAAAGCCTGTCGGGGCGGGGATGGTGGTCGTCGGCGAAACCAAGAAGGGATCGGTGGCTGTACTATCTGGGCCGATCGCTTTCCAGAGGTTTGAGCCGTTCTCCTGTGCACCCAAATAGATCGTGAACGGTATCTGACCCGTGGTGACAGTTGTGGGATTGTAGCCAGGTTGAAAGCTCGGGCCCTGGGTAGGAAAGCCGACGGTCAGTGGACCATGGGGGTTACTTGGGCTCGTGCCGTTGACGACGTTAATGTTGTAGGCTTGGCCGTGGTCCCAAGTAAACACGATGAAAGAAGCCTGAACCGACGGCGTGTTAAACTGGCCGATGCTGGCCTGGTTTCCCCCAGCGGACAATGCCGCAACATTGGCGCGTACGTTGGTGATCCGGTAGATCCGAGCGACGCCGCTGGTTACCGGGGCTAAAATCGGGACATTTTCAAACGTAACGGCATTGGCGGAGACAATTCCTGCGAACGCGTTGGGATGGCCCGCGGTGCCGTTGAAGTTGCCTTGTGCGGTGCCATTGGAGATGACCGGGCAGCCGCCGGGTGTCGTACACAAGCTGATCGGGCCGGGGTTCACGGTCGAGCCGGGCTCATCGATCAGCAGCAATGCTTCGCTCTGCCCGTTTTGGTTGATCAGCCGGCTGGTGACCTGGGTGTTCAGGGTAAGGGTGACACTGGCGGTGGGGATCAGCTGCTTGGCCGGCGTAGGTATTCCTCCGCGGCACGAGAGCACGATATCGCCGGTCTGCTCCGTAAATCCCTCGGCGCGCAGGATCGGCGGAACCGCAACGTTGGCCGTGCATGTAAGGGGCAGGGCATCGCCAGCCCAACCTGACAGGGGGATTAAACCGAAGAAAGCGAAGGAAATCCAACGCCGCATCTGTCCACCTCCGAAGCTCGTTCCACAAAGGATACCCGAGGTCCAAGGGAGGGTCAATGTATACTTCAGGCGATTCGTGACGGCATGCACAGCCTGATGGCATAGAAATGGTAGGATTATGGTATGCGCACTACCATAGATGCGGTCGGGCGGGTGGTAATTCCCAAGAGTGTGCGCGAAGCGGCTGGCCTGAAGCCGGGGGGAGCGCTTCGGGTTGAGTATCGGGACGGCAAGGTGGAAATCGAACCGATCGGCAAGCGCGTGAAATGGGTCCGGAAAGGTTCTTTTATCGTTGCGCGCGCACCTCGCGGAACCCCACCGGTGACCAACGAGCAAGTGCGCAGGATGATTGAGGAGGCGCGTGAGGAACGCATGCGGCAATTATTCGAAACATGAAAGTCGGGGTGGATTCCAGTTGCCTGGTGCCGTTGATGTCGTCCTGGCACCCGCACCATGGGGCGACTGCACACACCTTGGAAGAACTGATTCGGCAAAAGGCTATTCTCATCACTCCGTCGCAGGCGGTAGTGGAATGTTTTTCGGTGCTGACCCGCCTTCCCGCTCAAATCCGCATCCCGCCGAGAGAGGCGTACGAGCGCCTGCAAGAGAATCTCACGGGCAATTTTCAGATTGTAGGTCTCGATCCCAACGCGTGCTGGCTCGCGTTAGATACGATTTCCGGGCGCGGTCTTGGCGGGGGATTGATTTACGACGCGATCATTGCTCATAGCTGCGCGCAGGCCGGCGCTTCCATCCTGCTCACCTGGAACGTGCAAGATTTCGTGCGCGTGGCACCGGCGAGCCTGAACGTGCGGAACCCGCTATCCTAAGTTCTGATGTCATCGCGCACCCGATGGGCGCTCAGAAAAAGTTCTAGAAGCGCGACTGTAGGGAGAACATACGGTGAGTAGTGGCGGCCCATTGTTTCAAATCCGCGATCTCAGCAAAAGGTATAGCTCGGGCGAGAACGAACAGGTGGTGCTGGATCAGGTGAGCTTCGACGTGGCGCCGGGTGAGCGGCTGGCGCTGGTGGGCGAGTCGGGTGCGGGCAAGTCTACGTTGTTGCATCTATTGGGCGGTCTGGACAGGTTAACGAGTGGTACGATATACTACAAAACGAAGGATATATCGCAGCTCGGAGAATTCGAGCTAGCGGATTTCCGGAACCGGGAAGTTGGGTTTGTTTGGCAGATTCACTATCTCTTGCCGGAATTTACGGCACTGGAGAACGTGATGATGCCGCTTTTGATCCGAGGGCAGCGACACGCCGGGGCGGCTTCGGCAGCAGCGGCGAGGCTGGAGGAGGTAGGACTTGGAGCACGCGCTGGGCATCGTGCGGGGGAATTGTCCGGAGGCGAGCAGCAAAGAGTCGTACTGGCGCGCGCCCTGGTCGGAAACCCTTCGGTTCTGCTGGCCGACGAGCCAACCGGGAATCTGGATTTCAGGACCGGAGAGATGATCTTCGATCTCCTGAGCGCCTTGCATCGATCCCATCAGCTCACATCCATTTTGGTTACTCATAATCTGTCGTTCGCGCGGAGATGCGATCGTGTTTTGCGGTTAGAGGGCGGAACTCTGGCGGAAGGTTTACCAGATGAAATGCATCCGCCAGCGGGCGGGTAGTATCTTGAGTAGTAGGTTGCTTTTTATAAGCGGGGGCGCTGCGCAGTATGTTTGAACGTTATACGGAAAAGGCCAGACGGGTCATATTCTTCGCGCGGTATGAGGCGAGCCAGTTCGGCAGCCCGTTCATCGAGACCGAGCACTTGTTATTGGGCCTGTTGCGCGAAGACAAGACCCTGGCGAACCGTTTTCTCCGCTCGCATGCGGCTGTGGAATCGATTCGCAAGCAGATCGAGGGTCACACCACGATTCGGGAGAAAGTATCCACTTCAGTCGATTTGCCGTTGAGCCACGAGTGCAAGCGCGTCCTGGCTTATGGCGCGGAAGAAGCGGAGAGGCTGAGCCACAAGCATATCGGCACGGAGCATTTGCTGCTCGGCCTGTTGCGCGAAGAGAAGTGCTTTGCGGCGGAGATTCTGCATGAGCGCGGACTTCGCTTGTCGGCCATTCGCGAGGAACTGGCGCGGGCGTCTTCGGAAAAAGTCACGTCGAGCCGGCCCAAGGAGAGTTCCCTGCTGGCCGAGTTCAGCCGCGACCTGACGCAGGCGGCCATTGACAGCTCGCTCGACCCGCTGATCGGGCGCGACTACGAGCTCGAGCGCGTGGTGCAGATTCTGTGCCGGCGCACCAAGAACAATCCGGTGCTGATCGGCGAGCCGGGAGTGGGAAAGACAGCCATTGTCGAGGGCCTGGCGCAGCGCATCGCGGAAGGCGATGTGCCGTCGTTTCTGGCCGAAAAACGGATTCTGGCACTGGATCTTTCGCTCATCGTTGCCGGCACGAAGTATCGTGGCCAGTTTGAAGAGCGGCTGAAGACCATCATGAAAGAGTTGATGGAGAATCAGAACGCCATCATTTTCATCGATGAGCTCCACACGCTGGTGGGCGCGGGGTCGGCGGAAGGTTCGCTCGACGCCGCCAATATTTTGAAGCCGGCGCTTTCGCGCGGCGAAATCCAATGCATCGGCGCGACCACGCCGGGTGAGTATCGCAAGTCCATCGAAAAAGACCGCTCGCTCGAGCGCCGCTTTCAGGCGGTGAAAGTACCGCCGCCGACCGAAGCCGACGCCATCAAGATTCTGTTCGGTATCAAAGACCGCTACGAGAAATTTCACGCGGTGGGTTACACGGACGAATCCATCGAAACGGCGGTCTACACATCGAGCCGCTATATTCCGGATCGTTTTCTGCCGGACAAGGCCATCGATCTGATCGATGAAGCGGGCGCGCGTGTGAAATTGCGGCAGACGACTCTGCCGGCGGACCTGGCCGACATTCAGAAGCGCATCAAGTTCATCGTGCACCGGATGGAGAACGCCATCGCGAACCATGAGTTCGAGAAGGCGCGCTTCTACTCGGACGAAGAGCGCAAAGAGCGCGAGAACATGCGGCAGTTGCGCGAGAAATACAATCTCGACGACACCTCGACCGGCATCGTGACCAAGGATGACATCGAAGACGTGGTGGCGCGCTGGACCGGCGTGCCCATGACCGCGATCAAAGAAGAAGAGATCACCAAGCTGCTGCGCATTGAAGACGAACTGCACAAGCGCATCATCAGCCAGGAGAAGGCAATTTCGGCGCTGGCTCGCGCGATTCGACGTTCGCGCGCGGGGCTGAAGGCCTCGGCACGGCCGGCGGGATCGTTCCTGTTCCTCGGGCCAACCGGCGTAGGCAAGACGGAAGTAGCGCGGGCGCTGGCCGCGTTCCTGTTCGGCAGCGAAAAATCGCTCATCCGCTTCGATATGTCGGAATTCATGGAGAAGCACTCGGTGTCGAAGCTGATCGGGTCGCCTCCCGGATATGTGGGCTACGAAGAAGGCGGGCAGTTAACCGAGCGCGTGAAGCGGTCGCCGTACTCGATCATCCTGCTGGATGAGATCGAGAAGGCGCATCCGGACGTTTATAACATCCTCCTGCAGGTGTTTGAAGACGGGCAGTTGACCGACGGCCTCGGCAACACCGTGGATTTCAAGAACACCATCATCATCATGACTTCGAACCTGGGCGCGCGGTTCCTGGAGAAGCGCGGCCACCTGGGCTTCTCGGCTCCGGCGACGGAAGGAATCCCGTCGAAGGTGGAAGACATGGTGCGCAGCGAAGTGAAGAAGGCGTTCAACCCGGAATTCCTGAACCGGCTGGACGAAGTGATCCTGTTCACGTCACTGGCGGATGAGGATCTGCTCCAGATCATTAATCTTCTCGTCGACCAAGTGAACGGGAACCTGGTGGCCAAGCAGATCAAGATCCGGCTGACCCCGGATGCGGCGAAGTACATTCTGGAGAAGACCTGTGGGGACCGCAGCTACGGTGCGCGTCCGTTGCGGCGCGCGCTCCAAAAGTACATTGAAGATCCGCTTTCCGAGGCGCTGATTCAGGGAGCGCTACCGCGGCCCTCGGAGCTGGAGGTTTACCTCGGCGATAGCGGGATCTACTACCGGCAGGTGATGGAAGCGCAACCGGTAGGCGCGGGGGATGTGCCGGCGGAACCGGTGGCGGGGACGCCGCTGTACACGTTCTAGGAACCCGACTTCACCGCAGAGACGCAGAGGCGCCGAGAAAGAAATAAAGAAGGGTGTTTTCTCCGCGTCTCAGCGCCTCTGCGGTGAATCGTTACTGATCCAATAGCCGATTCACGATGCCACCGTAGGCGTCGATACGGCGGTCGCGCAAGAAAGGCCAATTGCGGCGGACTTCGTCGATGCGGCGGCGGTCGCACTCGATGATCAGCGTCTCTTCGCGATCGTGCGAGGCTTCGGCGAGCATCTGGCCGAAGGGATCGGCGACGAACGAGGCTCCCCAGAATTCCAGGCCGTGATCGGGCGGGCCTTCGAAGCCCACACGGTTGACGACGGCGACGTAGATTCCATTTGCAATGGCGTGGGAGCGCTGAATGGTGCGCCAGGCATCGTGCTGGGCCGCGCCGTTCTCGGCTTTCTCAGAGGGATGCCAGCCGATGGCGGTGGGATAGAAGATGACCTCGGCGCCGCCTAGCGCCGCGAGGCGAGCGGCTTCGGGATACCACTGGTCCCAGCAGACCAGCGCCGCCACGCGACCGTAACGCGTATCGAAATTGCGGAAGCCCAGATCGCCCGGTGTGAAGTAAAACTTCTCGAAATAGAGCGGGTCGTCGGGGATGTGCATCTTGCGGTAGAGGCCGAGCAGTGCGCCGCTCGCGTCTATGACCACCGCGGTATTGTGATAGACGCCAGGCGCGCGGCGTTCGAATAGCGAGCCGACGATCACGACGTTCAGATCGTGCGCGAGCCGCGAGAGCGCTTCCGTCGATGGCCCGGGAATTGTTTCCGCGAGATCGAACAGGCGCGCATCTTCCTCGCGGCAAAAATATTGCGAACGGAACAGCTCCTGGAGGCAGATGATCTGCGCACCGCGGCCGGCCGCTTCGCGGATGCGCCACTCCGCCTTGGCGAAGTTCTCGGCGGGGTCGCGCGAGCAGGCCATTTGAATCAATCCGAGGCGGAATTTCGGGTCGTGCACAATTGCTATTGTAAGAGCCTACGCCTGTGACCCGCAGAAAATCTTCGGCCCTGGTTCTGTTCGATATCGACGGCACGCTGCTGCGCCGCGCGGGCCCGCATCATCGTGAAGCGCTGGTGGAAGCCGTGCGCGCGGTGACGGGGCTTGACACGACCACAGATCACATCCCGGTGCACGGCATGCTCGATCCCGACATATTGACGCGGATGCTGCGCGATGCCGGCGAGTCCGCTGCCTTCGTCCGGAGCAACCTGCCCGCGATCATGCGACGCGCGCAGGCGATCTACGTGCGGAGTTGCCCCGATCTTCGAAGGAAAACCTGTCCGGGCGTGCGACGGATTTTGTACGGCCTGGAGCGGCGCGGCGTGCCCATGGGACTCGTGACAGGCAATCTGACGCGCATCGGCTGGAAGAAAATGGAGTGCGCGGGGCTGCGGCACTACTTCCGTTTCGGCGCGTTCGCGGAGACGGCGCCGGACCGGGCGGCGCTGGCACGCAACGCCATTGAGCACGCGCGCCGGCGGAAGTGGATTGAGGGCAACGCGCGAGTTTCGCTCATCGGCGATGCGCCGAGCGATATTCTGGCGGCGCGGGCAAACGGCATTCAATCGATCGCGGTGCATACGGGCATATCGACACGTGAAGAACTGGCGGCGCTCCAGCCGGATGTGCTGTTGGAGGATTTGCGGGGGCTAGCGATCGGGATGCTGGTGTAGCGCGGCGGAAATCAGCGACGGTTACAGTCAGGCCGATTTCAAAGGCCGAGGCGCCGGGAAATACTATTGCGCGCACCAGCCGCCGTCGATCAGGATGTCGGTGCCGGTGATGAAGCCGGAGTCCTCCGAGCAGAGATAGAGAGCGAGCTGGCCGATTTCTTCGACGCGGCCCCAGCGGCCGACGGGAATTTTCGAAATGAATTGCTGATTGACTTCGGGATTCTGCATGAGAGCTGTGTTCATCTCGGTGGCGAAGGGGCCGGGGCTTATGGCGTTTACGGTAATACCGTCGCCGGCGAGTTCGAGCGCCAGAGCACGCGTGACTCCGAGGAGTGCGGTCTTACTGGCTGAATATGCGGTGCGGCCGGGGAGCGATACCCAGCTCATGGTCGAGGCCATGTTAATAATGCGGCCGTAGCCGGAACCCTTCATGTGCGGCACAAAGGACCGGCACATGAGGAAGACGCTGGTCAGGTTGGTGTTGATTACGCGATTCCATTCTTCGAGCGTGAAGTCAACCAAGGGCTTGCGCACATTGATGCCGGCGTTATTGATGAGAATATGAATCTTGCCGAAAGCGCCGGCTACGTCACGCTCGAGCTTGCGGACCTGGTCCTCGGCGGCAACGTCGGCTTGAAAAATACGAGCGTCGCCGCCCGCCTCCTTCACTGCACGGCCTGACTCGTTCAACTGCTCGAGATTACGCGACACCAGCGCGATGGTGGCGCCGGCTCCAGCTAGCGCCATCGCCATCGCCTTTCCCAGGCCCTTGCTGGCGCCGGTGATCAGCGCGACTTTTCCGTCCAGTTTCTTTTCGCTCATTGTGTTAAATCGCAGTTGATTTTCTCACGGATCCTGGCCCTGCGTTACATCGATCGACGGTTGCGTCGTCGTTCAACGCGGCTTAGCGCACTACCGACTCAGCCCTGCGCCGCCTTCCACGAGCGGTAATACCGTGCCACATCGTCCACGAAGCCGCCGTGCCGGGGCTGCCATCGCAGTAATCGCGCTGCTTTGGAGGAATCGATGTGCTGATCGAGCGTGAGGCATTCCGCCATCGGCCCCATGGTTTTCGCCGCCTGTTCCACGGGAATCGACTCCACCTTCCCCGCCCCCGTCGCCGCCGCGCTCGCCGCCTCCGCGCACTCCAGAACCGTGAACCGGCTGTGGTCCGTCAAATTGAAAACTTCGCCGCCGAATGCCGATTCCGCTGCCAGCCGGTACGCTTCCGCCAGATCGCCCAAGTGCACCATGGCCCAGCGAAACTTGCCGTCACCCACGATCCGCGCCGCGCCTTCTTTCTCGGCGCTTTCAAACCAGGACGCCGTGAGGCTGCCCGCGCCGCCATACACGCAGCCGGGCCGGATCACGATAGTGCGCAACCGGCCGCCGTTGGCGGCGAGAATCAGGGTCTCGGTTTCCACGCGCGGCTTCACCATCGCCGGCGGATTCAATGGCGTCGATTCGTCGGCCGCGGCAGCTCCGGTGCTTCCATACACCCAGCACCCGCCCGTGTACACGAACAGCCGCGGCTGGCCGCTCGCCTGCGCCGATTTCAGCAGCCCCGTAACCGTGAGCCGGTCGAGCTCCATATATCTCGATGTGTACTCGGCAGCGCAGTGAATCAGCACCTGACACCGGCTGGCGGCCTCCAGATACGTCTCGGGCTTGCTCATATCACCGGTGACCGGAAGCACTTCCGCGGCTGACAGGCGCTGCGCCTTCTCCGCGCTGCGCGCCAGCCCATAGACCTTGTGGCCCGCGCGCGCCAAATTGGTAGCGACAGCGAATCCGATGAACCCCGTGGCGCCGGTAACGAAAATCCTCATGGCCTTATGACAGTGTAACGAGAACAGCGATATGATGAAACGCCGAGCCGAGCACGCCGAAAAAACAAAGTTGGAAACTCGGCGCCTCGGCGCCTCGACGTTGAAGAAACGGCCTCTTTATGAAACGACCCCTCTCCATTTGCCTCACCCTTGCAGCCCTCGGCATTCCTTCCGGCATCATCATCGCCCAGCTCAACGAATCGCGCGGCAACGGTCCCGGAAATGTCGCGCAAACAACCTTCTTCGTCCATCGCCTCAGCGACGACCACGCCGAAGGGATCACCACGCTCGACATGAACGGTGACGGCCGGCCCGACATTCTGAGCGGCGCCTACTGGTACGAGAATCCCGGCCCGCGCGGCGGCGAATGGAAGCGCCACCAATACCGCACCGTCGAAATGGTCGGCGAATTCGTATCCGATTGCGGCGAGTGGACCGTCGACGTCAATCACGACGGCGCGCCCGATGTCGTCACCGTCGGCTGGATGACCGACGGCCTTTGGTGGTACGAGAACCCGAAGAAGCCCGACGTCATGTGGCAGCGCCACCTCATCGCGCACACGGTTGAGACCGAGGGTGGCTGGATGGCCGACATCAACGGCGATGGCAAGCCGGACCTGGCGCTGGCGCATTACGGGCACGCCGGAGTCATGTGGGTGGATTTCTCCGGGCCCGAACCCAAGGTGCATCACGTCGGCACACGCGATCAGGACGGCCACGGCATCGGTATGGCGGATGTGGATGGTGACGGCAAAATCGATATCCTGATGCCTCACGGCTGGTTCAAAAACATCGACGCCGATCACGACAAGTGGGAGTGGCGCCCCGAATGGAATCTCGGCGAGACCGGATTCCCCATCATTGGTTACGACGTGAATAACGACGGCAAGCTCGACCTGATTTACGGCCGCGGCCACAGCTATGGTCTGTACTGGCTCGAGCAGCAGGGCGATGCATCGAATCGCCGCTGGGTGAGGCACACCATCGACGAATCGTTTTCGCAGGTCCACACGCTCGCGCTCGCCGACATCGATGGCGATGGAGAAATGGAGCTTCTGGCCGGCAAGCGCTATCGCGGCCACGATGGCGGCGATCCCGGCTCCTACGAGCCGCTAGTCGTCTACTACTACAAAATCAACCGCAAAACCGGTGAGTTCACGCGCATTCCCATTTCAATAAACGGAACCGCCGGAGTGGGCACGCAGTTCGTCATCGCGGATCTGGATGGCGATGGCGACATCGACCTCGCGACCGCCGGCAAAAGCGGCGTGCACTTCTTCGAGAACCTCAAAATCAACCAGGTACCGAAGGATCAGCGCGAGAAGGAGCTGCTTTTGAACAACAAAACCTGGCCCTTCCCCGGTGAAGGCCAGCAGGTTCAGTGGCAACACTGATTGGACCGCCGCTTGCTTGAGCAAATTCGCCGCACTTCCTGGAGAGATGCGGCGCACCTATGCCTCAGGAGTTCGCTCGCGCGCTTTTCATAACGACTAGCATTGCACTTGCGGCTTTAGCTAATGCTTCCGAAGTCAAATCGGTCGCGATTGCTGGCACCCGCTTTCCCGTGACGCTGGCGACCCAGGCGGGCCATCCATTCGACGCGCGCGCTGTGGAAAGGGACGTTCAAAAACTTTGGGCCACCGGACGGTTCGATGACATCCAGGTCGAGTCCAAGGACGATGCGGATGGAAGCGCGATCGTGTTTCGCGTCCGAGAAGCGCGACAAATGCAATTGCGTGAGATCCACATCGAGCCGAATAGTTTCGGACTCCATCCGAAAATCGCCGCCGGAACGCCAATCAACCCGCTCCGGGCGCACGAAATCGCCATGGAAGCGCAGAAGCACCTGAATGCCGAGGGCTATTTGCACGCGAATGTCGATACGACGCTTGTGCCGGTCTCGCTCGATCAGGCGGACCTGCGGCTTACCGTTCACGCGGGGCAGCCGGTGGACTTAAAAAGCGTCGAGTTCCAGGGCGACCCGGGCCTTCGCATTCCCGAGCTTCGTAGCGCGCTCCGCGCGGCGCGCATCCGGCGTGTGTTGCCGCCAATTCCTGGCATTTGGGCAGGATGGCGGCTGTTCCCTGCGTATTATGAGCCGGCGCTCGACGCCGATCTCGTGCGTCTCCGCTCGTTGTATCTGTCCAGAGGTTATCTCGATGCAAACGTCCGCCTCGGTGATGTCGAAATAAACGGCAAAGCCGCCAAGCTCAATATCCTCGTGCAATCCGGGCCGCGATACCCGAATTCCGGAACAGCAAATCTGTGCTCCTGCTTGATGGCCGCGCGGCGCGATGCCGAACGCCGCGGCGTTCTTGATTTCTCAGCGACGCTCGATGCAACCTTAGCCGCTCATATCTCCGAAGGACCGCCCTATGATGTCGGCCGTATCGAGTTCACCGGCAATCATCGATTCAGCGATTCCGCCATTCGACGTAACATGCTGCTCGACGAAGGCGCCCCGCTCGATCGCACGCTGCTCCGGAAAAGCATCGCCCGCATCAATCGCACCGGCTGGTTCGATCCGATCGGCGAATCCGCGGTTGCGATTCACACGGATCCGGCAACCGGCCCGGCGGACGTCACTCTGGGATTGACCGAGCGCCAGCATCGCGCATGGTCCATTTCCGGGCCGGTGGGACCGCTCAGCATCGCGGGCCCGCTTCAGGCGTCGCTTAGTTCGCGCCTGCCGGCCTGGGGCAGCGGCCTATTGGAGCTCTCTACTTACACCGCATCATTCAGCCTCGTGGCGTTCGCCCATCCGCTCCTGCCGTTTTTATCGATCGCTTCGAAGAGTCCGGTCTTGCCCCTTCTCGCCGTCCAGCGGCCGTTTACACCCGGCGAAGGATGGATGTCCGGCTTCATCATCGCACCGCAACTCGGCTGGCAGCGTACTGCTCTGGGTTACGCGACCACGCAAATCGAGCAGCGCCTTTCGCCCAGGCTCACCGGCGACAGTGCGCTCGAAGAGGAGCTGCAAGCAACAGTGCATCGGCCTCAAAGTGACATGGTTCTGGTTTGCGATCCGCCCAAGCCTCGTCTAGCGAACCTTCGGCGGGGTACAGCGCTTGCGCTCCGCCTGTTGGGTCCAAGCTAAACTCGAAGTCGTGTCTTCCGTCGCCCCGGCTCTGATCGACTTCCAGGAAGTTTCCGTCGTTCGCGGGAGCCGCCTGGCGCTCGACCGCGTCACGCTGCGCATCGGCGTCGGTGAGCACGTCGCCATTCTGGGGCCGAACGGTTGTGGCAAGTCCACGCTCATCAAAACGATAGCGCGAGAATGTTACCCGCTCATCCGGGCCGGCTCGGGCCTTCGAATCATGGGCCAGGAAACCTGGAATGTTTTCGAACTCCGCTCCATGCTGGGCATCGTTTCGAACGACCTCACAGAGACTTTTCATCGCGATGTTACCGGTCGCGATGTCGTGCTGTCCGGCTTCTTCAGCAGCGTCGGCATCTGGTCGCATCACCATGTCACCCCGACTATGCAGGAAAAGGCCGACAGTGCACTGGCTCGCTTGGAGGCGGCGCACCTCGCCGATCGGCTAACGACGGAAATGTCCTCAGGCGAGGCCCGGCGCGTGCTGCTGGCTCGTGCGCTGGCGCATGAGCCGAGCGCGCTTCTCTTCGATGAACCCAGCACCTCATTGGACCTGTTCGCACAGCACGAGTTGCAAGTGGTGATGGGGAAACTCGCCCGGTCGGGGATCGGCATTGTATTGGTTACGCATCATCTCGCGGACATCATTCCCGAAATCGAGCGCGTCGTGTTGATGGACCGCGGCCGGATCGCAGCCGATGGAAGCAAGCCGGAAATCCTGACCTCCGAGCGGCTATCGCGGCTTTTTGGCCTTCCCGTTGAGGTGACCAAGCGCAACGGCCACTATGGCTTGTGGTGAGGACGCCCAACGTGCAGCAGGAAGGTCCCCCCAACCTGGGTAACCTCACCCGTCATAGTTATTTCCGATTAGATCTTGAGTTTTAGAAATCAACGACTTAGAGTTCCGGCCACCAGCCTGCACCTGCGCGGTAACCGTGCCCGAGAACTGGGATAATAAGAATCTCTTTCTGGCGCGGATCTCCGCGCCCCCACGCATGAGTCAACATTCCGGCGAAAACCTGGCCGAGATGCTCCAACGGCTGCACGCAATTGTGGAAGCCTCGCCTGTAGCTATCATTGCGCTCGATGGCGATGGAACGGTTCGCATGTGGAACACGAGCGCAGAGCGCATTTTCGGCTGGAGCGAAAGCGAGGCGGTCGGTCGCCAGAACCCCACGATTCCGCCGGCGCTGGAACAGGAATACAGGTCGCTTGTGGCGTCGCGAATGCAAGGCCTCAGCCAGTCGGGCTTCGAGACCACGCGCGTCCGCAAAGACGGTAAGTTGATCGATGTCAGTGTTTGGTCGGCGCCGCTGCGCGGCTCTACGGGTGAAATCACCGGCATGATGACGATGCTCGCCGATACCACCGATCGCAGGCGCGAAGAGCGGGAGAGCGTGCAACTGCGGGAAAGCGAGCAAGCCGCACGGGCGGAAGTTGATGTGGAGAAGCGCTACCGGAAACTGCTGGAAGCCGCTCCGGATGCCATTCTCGAAGTCGACCGCCAAGGCCGGATCGTGCTGGTGAACCTGCAAGCCGAGCGACTTTTCGGATACACGCGCGCCGAGCTGTTGGGGAATCGTATCGAATTCCTTATACCCGACCGCTTTCGGGGCCGGCACCCGGGGAATCGCGATACCTTCTTCGAGCAGCCGGTGATGCGGCCAATGGGGACGGGTCTGGAGTTGTACGCGCGGCGCGCCGACGGCAGCGAATTCGCGGTGGATGTCACGCTCAGCCCGTACGACTCCGATGGCACCGGCCGCGTGATCTGCGTCGTGCGTGATGTGACCGAGCGCAAGCACGCCGAAGAGCAGATCCAGATCCTCAATCAGCACCTGGAGCAGCGGACCGCTGAACTGGTCGCCACCAACAAAGAACTGGAGCTGCGAAACCGGGAAGTGGAGCGCGTCAATCGGCTGAAGGACGAGTTCCTCGCCAGCATGAGTCATGAACTGCGGACGCCATTGAACTCCATCATTGGTTTCTCCGATCTGCTGGCGGAGCAAGGCGCCGCAAACTTCAATCCCAAGCAAAAGCGCTTCCTCGGGCACATTCAACAGGGCTCGCGGCACTTGCTCGAACTGATCAACGATATTCTCGATCTTTCCAAAATCGAGGCCGGCCACCTGGAGCTGAAGTACGAAGATTTCGAACTTTCACAGGCGGTGGCGGAAGTGGTCGCTACCGTACGGCCCATTGCGACGGCAAAGAACATCCAATTTGGCAGCAGCGTAGCGGGCGACCTGTCTCTTTACGCGGACCGTCTTCGTTTCAAGCAGGTGCTCTATAACCTGCTGAGCAACGCGCTCAAGTTTACGGCGGCCGGCGGTCAGGTTTCGATCCAAGGTTTGGAGGAACGGCGCTCCGTTCGCTTCTGCGTGGCCGACACGGGGATCGGAATCCCCACGGGCGAGCAGGAAGCGATTTTCGAAAGCTTCCATCAGGTGGGAACCACCACCAAGGGCGTGCGCGAGGGCACAGGGCTCGGCTTGGCCATCACCAAGCGGCTGATCGAGCAGCACGGCGGCAGCATCTGGGTCGATAGCGAGCTAGGCAAGGGCAGCCGGTTCTTCTTCACTTTGCCGCTGAGACCGGCAGAGGGCGAGGAACCAGCTTCCGGCGACGACAGCGAAGCTCCGCTCATTTTAGTAGCGGAAGACGAAGGCGCCGCCCAGGAGTTGCTGGTGAGCCATCTGGAGGAAGCCGGCTACCGCGTGATCACCGCCGGATCGGGCGCGGAAGCGGTCCAGGCTGCGATCAGGCTGCAACCCGATATCATCACCCTGGATCTGCTGATGCCGGGCAAGAGCGGCTGGCAGACCCTTGACGAGTTGAAGAAGATACCCGCCACTGCCGCCATTCCGGTTATCATTGTTTCTGTTGTCGAGGAACGGAAGAAGGGTCTTTCGGTCGGCGCGACGGATTATCTGGTAAAGCCTGTATCAAAAGAGCGCCTGCTGGACACGATTCGCCGCGCGACAGCAGCTTCCGGACGGAGGATCAGTGAACGCCGCCAACGAGGACAAGAAGAGAGTCCTGATCGCTGATGACAATGCCGTCAGCCGCGAGCTGATCCGCGAGATCCTGGAACACGATCAATACGAAGTGATCGAAGCCGGCGACGGAGGCGAGGCTCTAGCGAAAGTACGCGAGCACCGTCCCGATCTGGCGCTTCTCGACATTCAAATGCCGGTGATGGATGGCAACGCGGTGATCCGGGAAATTCGCGCGGACCCCAGGCTTTCGCAGCTTCCGGTGGCTGCACTTACCGCCTATGCCATGCAGGGGGACCGCGAACGCGCCCTGGCGGCCGGATTCAACTGCTACATTACCAAGCCCATCGAAATCCCGGATTTCCGGGCGCAAGTCGCCAAGCTGCTCGGAAAAAGGGGGAGCAACACTTAGCAATCGTCGAGTTGAGTTTATGGCCTCGCAATCCGCGCACCACGTCAAACTTGTAGCCATTGATGACACGCCCGAAAGCCTGGAGCTGATCACCGAAGCACTGTCGGAGGAGCAAGGCCTACGCGTGTTTACCGCGACCGATCCCGAAGACGGCCTCGACATCATTTTCCACGAGCGTCCACAGATCGTGCTGCTCGACCTGGTGATGCCGAAGCTGGGTGGCATGGAGGTGCTGGAGCGCGTGGTGGATTTCGATCCAAGCATCGAAGTGATTCTGATGACAGCCCACTACTCGACCGAATCGGCAGTGGAAGCCATCAAGAAAGGCGCCAGCGATTATCTCAACAAGCCGGTTTCCATAGCGCTTCTGCGGGAACGCGTACGGAAGCTGATGGAGGAGGCCCGCCAGCGCCAGCGCGCGGTCAGCTTGGATAGCGAACTGCTTTCCTCGAGTCAGTTCGAAGGTATGGTGGGCCGCAGTCCGGTGATGTGGGAACTGTTCGCGCGCATCCGCCGCGTGGCGCCGCACTACCGGACGCTGCTGGTGACGGGCGCGACCGGTACAGGCAAGGAACTGGTGGCCCGCGCGCTGCATCAGCTCAGTCCGGTCTCGGGCGGCCGCTACGTGGTCTGTAACTGCTCGGCGGTGGTGGAGACGCTATTTGAAAGCGAGCTGTTCGGCTATGTGAAAGGCGCGTTCACCGGGGCGAACCAGGACAAAATGGGGCTATTCGAGTACGCCCATAACGGCACGCTGTTTCTGGACGAAATCGGCGACATGCCGATGAACACGCAGGCCAAGCTGCTTCGCGTGTTGCAGAACCAGGAGGTCCAGCGCGTGGGCTCGCTGACGGCCCGCAAAGTGGATGCGCGAGTGATCGCTGCCACGAATCACGACCTGAAATCTCTCATCGCGCAAAGCCGGTTTCGCGAGGATCTGTACTACCGGCTGTCCATGGTCGAAATCCGAACGCCGCGACTGACTGAACGGCGAGAAGACCTGGCGCTTCTGGAGCATCATTTCGTCCGGAAATTTTCCGAGCAGTATCAGAAGCCCATCCAGGGCCTGACGCAACGCGCGCAGATTCTACTCGCGCAGTACCCATGGCCGGGTAACGTACGGGAATTAGAGAACGTTCTGGGCAGCGCCTGCATGATGGTGATGGGCGATGTGATCGATGTCGCCGATTTGCCGGAGAACATCCACAAAGCGCAATTCGGCGACGACACGCTACCGGCAGTGGCAGCCGAACCCGAGAAGGACCTCTCGCTCGAAGACCAGGAACGGCGATTGCTGGTATCGGCCCTGGAGCGGGCCAATGGGAATCAATCGCAAGCCGCGCGCCTGTTGCGCATCAGCCGCGACCGCATGCGCTACAAGATGGCGAAACACCACCTGAAGTAGGCATCACAGCTTCGGCTAACAGCCGACCGAACAAGAAAAAAAGACCGAGCGCGACCAATGCCTGGTAGATGGGAACTGCTTCGAAAAGCGTCATCCCGAGCATATCGCCATATTCCTCTTGACTGTCCAGCCGCTCGTGTTTTTTCGTCACGTATTATTCTTCGCGTTGCAGTGACTTTTCGTACCCGTGCAAGCTTTGCCTGGTGAGTACTTCTTGCGCCGTCTACTTCTGACAGCCGTTAACCGCTGGACTGACAGGTAACGTGTTAACGTCTCTGGCACACTGGGTGCACTTCTCCCAAGTGGCCAAATCATCATTGGCCGATTTCATACAAAAGGAGAACTGTTTGGTATGAACTGGGACCAGATTGAAGGTAAGTGGAAGCAGCTTCGCGGGCAGGCGAAACAGCAATGGGGAAACCTGACCGACAGCGACCTCGATCAGATTGACGGGAAGCGCGAGGTATTGATCGGCAGACTGCAACAGCGATACGGCATTCTGCGAGAGGACGCGCAAAAGAAGGTTGAAGAGTGGCTCAGAGTGCTGGACAAACAGCCGCAGATGACGCAGCAGGAGTCGCACCAGACCGCGAAGGGATAGCGCGGTCCTAATGGAAGGCGGCGGGAGAGCGGCAACAGCATCTCTCCTGCCGCGCCGTGATTTCCTTTGGTTCGCTCAACGTGGCCATCGTCCACATTTACCCTGGTTAACCGGACGCCTGTCACTTTGGTTATTATTGTCCCGCCGAATTCCGCCGTGTTGTAATACCAACGGTCGGCTTCAACGATTCTCTGTAGAAAAAAGCAACGTTGAGCCGATTTGCCGTTTGATTATTGTTAGCGGACTTTGATATTAGCCGCCAACTGTCTCCATGCGCCTACTTGGTTTTTTAAAACGGCACGCCATTGTCGTGGCCGCCACAACGCTATGGGTTCCTGCCGTAGGAATTGGGCTCGCCACATTTGTGACATTATTCCAGCGCTCCCGGGCGGCTAGCTAGCCCGCCGGCTAATCTGCCGGCCGACTGGCCCATCCGATCCGCCCATGACCGCGCCACTTTGTTTCTGTTTGCTCATCCGCAGTGCCCTTGTTCGCGCGCTAGCCTTAGCGAATTGGCGCTGCTGCATTCGCACGCACCCGAGAGGCCGGAGATCTATGTGTTGTTCTACGCGCCCTCATCGGCGCTGAAGGATTGGGTGAGATCCGATCTGTGGCGGGCTGCCGAAAGTATTCCGGGAGCCCACGCGATCGAAGACCGCGATGGCGCCTGGGCACGCCGGTTCGGCGCCTCCACATCAGGCCAGACACTTTTGTACAACCCGCGAGGACACCTTGTATTCAACGGCGGCCTTACAGCGGCACGGGGGCATGTGGGCGATAACTTTGGAGTGGACGCAGTGATGGCGCTGCTGCGCGGCGATCATCCCAGTCATCGCAGCACACCGGTATTCGGCTGCGGTTTGAGAGAAGAATAATGCAGCCCACCAAATGCGATCCTACGCCGCCAGACGCCGTTATGCAGCGCGCTTGTGTTCTGATGCGCGAGCACCAAAACGATATTTATAGCAAAACCAGCCACTTATTCTCTGTCTTGATGACCGTGCAATGGGTTGCCGGCATCGCCGCGGCCTTATGGATCCCGCCGCGCACTTGGGTAGGAACAACAAGCAGCATCCATTTGCATGTTTGGCTGGCAATCTTTCTGGGCGGCGCGATAACCAGTCTTCCCGTGTCTCTCGCGCTGACCCGCCCCGGCGAGCCCTTTACCCGGCACATGATTGCGATCTGCCAAATGCTGATGTCGGCATTGTTGATTCATCTGACCGGCGGCCGCATCGAGACCCATTTTCACGTCTTTGGGTCGCTAGCGTTCCTGGCGTTTTACCGAGACTGGCGTGTTCTGATTCCGGCCACGGTGGTGGTGGCGGCGGACCACGCCGTGCGCGGCGTGTTTTTCCCGCAATCGGTATTCGGGATTCTGACGGCAAGCCCCTGGCGTTGGGTCGAGCATGCCGGTTGGGTCATCTTTGAGGACGTGATTCTGGTCAAGATGTGCCTCCAAGGGGTTCAGGAGATGTGGGAGATCGCAAAACGGCAGGCGTCCATCGAGGACATCGGCCGCGGGCTGGAGCAGAAAGTACACGAGCGGACGCTCGATCTGGAGACAGCCAAGGAAGCCGCCGAAGCCGCAAGCCGCGCAAAGAGCGAATTTCTGGCTAACATGAGCCATGAGATCCGGACGCCGATGAATGGCGTGCTCGGCATGACGGACCTGGTGCTCGATACGGAGCTGACCGCGGAGCAACGCGAATACTTGAGCATGGCCAAGAGCTCAGCCGACTCGTTACTGGTCGTCATCAATGACATTCTGGATTTTTCCAAAATCGAAGCCGGCATGCTCGATACCAACATGGTCGAATTTCGCATCAGCGAAAATATCGAGGAACTGATGCGGACGCTGGCTCTGGGCGCTCATCAAAAGGGTCTGGAGTTGGTTTGCGATGTGGACGAATCGGTGCCCCATGCGGTGATGGCTGACGCGATCCGGATCCGGCAGGTGTTGGTGAATCTGATCGGCAATGCGATAAAATTCACGGAACGCGGAGAAGTCGTGTTTTCCGTCACGGGACAACCGAACTCGCGCGCGAACCAGGATGGGGCCGCAAGTTGAGCTGCATTTTGCCGTCCGCGACACCGGAATTGGAATTCCAGGCGAGAAGCTTCAAACGATTTTCCAAGCCTTCACACAAGCCGACAGCTCCACGACTCGCCGGTACGGTGGAACAGGGCTGGGCCTTACTATTTCGAAACGGCTGGTAGAGATGATGGGAGGACGCCTCTCGGTAGAAAGCGAGGTCCAGCAAGGCAGCATCTTCCGGTTTACCGTGCCGGTGAGACGCTGTCCAAACAGCGCCGTCACGCAACCGCTCGGCTTGGAGAGCCTCCAGGGAGTGCCAGTTCTGATTGTGGATGACAACCCCACCAACCGGCGTATGCTGGCTGAGTGGGCTTCCAATTGGGGCATGCGGCCGCTGATAGCGGATAGCGGCGCCAGTGCGCTACAGGCACTTGCGGCATATTCCGGTCCCCTGCCTCTGGTTCTGAGTGACGTTCACATGCCGGAGATGGATGGATTTGAGCTGGTCACGCGCATAAAGTCAACGAGACAAGCCGCCACGGTTATCATGCTCACCTCAGGCAGTTATGCCGGCGACGTTGCGCGTTGCCGCGAGCTCGGCGTGGAAGCCTACCTGATGAAGCCGGTGCGCCAGGGAGAGCTGCTGGCGACGGTACAGCATATTCTGGCAACCAATCCGTACAAACATTCTGCCGCCGCTGCGCCACGCGAGGCTGCAAGTTCCGCAGTGAACAGTAACCGGGTCGATCGTGGGGACGCTCTACGCGCTCTGGTTGTCGAGGATAACGTCGTGAATCAGAGAGTGGCGCTCAACATTTTGGAAAAAGCGTCTTATTCAGTCGTAGTTGTGGGAAACGGACGGGAGGCCCTTGCGGCACTCGACCGCGAATTGTTCGACTTGATCCTGATGGATATCCAGATGCCGGAAATGGATGGCTTGGATGAACCAGAAGAATCCGCGCGCGGGAGAAGTTCACCGGTAGAAGAGTTTCCATCGTCGCGATGACCGCACATGCTCTGAACGGCGACCGGGAAAGGTGCCTGGCCGCCGGCATGGACGGATACGTCACCAAACCGATTCACCGTGTCGAGCTACTCGAGGCAATTGCCGGTGTGACGCCGGCAAGGACCGCCTAGCAAGCCGTCCCGGTCATTTGCAGAACGGTTTCCGCTACACCGCGCCTTTCGACAGCACCTCGCGCAAGCGCTCGGCGACGATCTTGTCTTCGCCGGGCTCGAGCATCCAGACGCCCACGACAATGGTGTTCCCATCGGTGGGCAAGCCGGCGCTTCCGTGGGTGCTACCGGTGGCGGGATTGAGCTCGATACTTGGCGTACCGCTTCGCAACTGTTCTTTCACCTCGCGCGGTGAAATCTTCACGCGCTGCTGGTCATAACGCAACAGTAGGTGGGGCACCTGGTTGGCAACGGGCGGCACCACGATGCGCGATTCGAGACTGGGAATCTCCTTCACGTGCCCCGCGATGAGCTCGGCGCGGCGCCGGAATTCGCTCTGCATGGCCTCCTCCGACTGGTTGACGAACCAATCCACGGCCGCCACCATGCCCACGATCTGTTCCTTGGCGACTTTCATGCCACGCCCGACCACGTCATCATTCGGGTTGTTGTTGATGACAGCCGCCGCAATGAGATCTTTCCGTCCCAGCAAAAGGCCGGCGTTCTGAGGCCCGCGAATCCCCTTGCCGCCCGAGAACGTGACCAGATCGAAACCCATCTGCGTGTATTTCCAGAGATTCGAGATGGGCGGGACGTCGGCGGCTGCGTCATTGAAGCACGGCACGCCGTGCTTATGCGCAACGCGAATCCAATCCTCACGGCTGATCTGCCCCTGCTCCGCTGCGTTGAAAAAATGAGCCATCACGGTGCGATCGGTGAACGCGGCGTCATATTCCGCCAACGTTTCCACCTCGACGAAACGAATCCCGCAGTTCAGTAGGGCGTGATCGTAGTCATAGCGATGGGCCTTCTGAACAATCACTTCGTTCTTGAGGCCTGCCATTTCAGTGGGCATATTGTGAGGAGCCGAATTCTGGTTGGCCACAGTCACGCAAGCGGCGGTGCCCAGCGTCAATGCAGAAGCGGCCCCGGCAGTGACCACGGCTGCCTCGCAACGCAACCGTTTAGCGAGGTACTCGCCGGCTTTCCTCTGCAGCTCGATTAATCGGACGGGGTGTTTGGCCGCACGCGCGACGGCTGCCTGGACCGAAGGCGGCATGGTGGACGCGGTGAGAATCGTGTACGTCCCGGCAGCGTTGATGATCTTGGTGACGCCGAGCTTGTCATAGTAATCCTCGCCTTCCTCGGCCGGCTGTGTCGGCGCGGGCGCGGCTTTGACCGGCACGGCATGGCTGGCAACTCCGGCGGCAAGCAATCCTCTGGTCCACGCGAAGAAATCTCTGCGACTGGTAAATCGGCTCATGGGCACGCTCCAAGGTGGTGTCCAAAATGATACTCCAGTGCCAGCAGAATTTCACGGTCATGCAACCAGCTAGCGTACTGCGACGCGCCGAATGAGGATTGCGTCCATTCATCCAGGAAACCACTCCCTTTGGTCGTGGCTCGGTAAGCGGCTGCAAGCGCGCAGTAGCCGCCTAGTTGTTGGCCAAGACGTTCGCCGCCGCCAACTGGCTGTTGGTGGATGTCCAAATGCCCGACACGCTGCTGCCCGCACCGATGAATAGCGCTGCGGAAGTGAGGCAGACAAACGCCATCAGCAACGTGTATTCGATCAAATCCTGGCCTTGCTCGTCCTGAATAAAGTTGATCGTCAGCTTTTTCATTTGTTGGTCTCCTTGCCCGTTATCCCTTGGCAATTCTCATTAGGCAACTCGTAGGCCAATGGAGAACAGCAGCCGGAAATTCTTGCGCCTGAGATATTTAGCCATGCGGCCGCGGCCCGCCCGGCGGATTCCGGTGACATTTAGTCACCCTTAGGTGACAACACGTCGCTGGCAATAGTTATTAGACGACGGATGTGAGACGCGGCTCACTTAATGGCCAGGATTTTGGCCAGAATATCCGGTATTTCAAACACGGCGCGGTTCTGGCAGGCTGCCGCCTTGGCATGAAAGCGGCGGTAATTCTCGGGCTGGAGTAGCTCCGCGACGGCCTGGACGATGTAGCGGAAGTTGCGGAGCACCAGACCCATCTGGTTTTCGACGATCCAATCGGCGTTGTAGCGTTCCTGCGGCAGGGTCCAGGCGTTGCGCTCCACCAGCGCGGGCAGCTTCATGGCCAGCGCCTCGCTGATGCTGCCCGGCCCGGGTTTGCCGATGAAAAAATCCGACAGCCGCATGTAGTGCGGAATTTCCTCAGTAAAACCCTCCACAAACATAGGAATACGATGCGGCAGCTTCCGCAGATCCCGCGCAAGCGTCTCGTTGCGGCCACAGATCAGAATGAGCTGGAGCTTGAGACCTGACCCATCCAGCCGCCGTGCGATTTCCAGCATCGCGCGCGAACCGTAACCGCCGAAGAGCACGAGCGCGGTGGGCAGTTCGGGGTCGAGCCCCAGTTTCCGGCGTTCCGCGGCGCGGTCGATCTCGGGAGTCTCGTAGAATCTGGGCGCGAGAATCATTCCCGAGGTCTGAAAGATATGCGCATCATCATGACCTAGGGCCCGTGCCTGCTGAGCGGCGCGTGCTGTGCCGCAGACGAAATACTGCGGCTGGCGCTCGATCCAGAAGTGCGGCGGGTAATCGGCGAAGTCAGTGAGGATGGTGGCGAGGGAAACACCAGGCAAAGCATGCCGCAAGCTTTGGCCCATGGCGCGGTTGAAATTCGGCACCAGGGATACAACCAGATCGGGCCGCTCTTCGCGCCAGAATTTTTCCAGCATCCGCACCACCGGGCGATGATACAAGCGGATGATGCCGTGCATCATGCCGAGAAAATACGTGGAGCCCAGGGTCCATCCGTTGCGCAGCATCAGGTTGTAAATGTCCTGCAAGCGAACGGTGGTGAGGCGGCGGAAGATGTCGAGCGGATCGAGCAGCTCCTGCAGGTTGACCAGGCGCACTTCCCAGGGCCGCTGTTGCTCCTCGATGACCTGGCGTAGAGCGTGCGCGGCCGCGCGGTGGCCGCCGCCGGCGTCAAAAAACACCAGATCGATTCTGGGCATTCTTTAAGATGATGGCATGGCTTCGTCCACGGCGCTCTCCGCGATCCTCATCTTTGCCGCAACTTATCTCGTTCTGGCCATTGGCCGGATGCCCGGGTTCCGCGTGGATCGCACCGGCGCCGCCATTATCGGCGCGACACTCATGGTCGCGCTGAACGTGCTGACGGTGGCGGATGCCGTGGCAGCCATCAACACCGACACCATCCTGCTGCTGTTCGGCATGATGATCGTGGTGGCGAACCTCCGGCTCTCCGGATTTTTCGCGCTCGTAGCCGAATGGGTGGTGGGGCACGCGCACAGGCCGCTGGTGCTGCTGGCCATGATTGTCATCGTCTCAGGCGTTTTCTCGGCGTTCTTTGTCAACGACACCATGTGCCTGGTGCTGACGCCGCTGGTCCTGGAGATCACGACGCAACTGCGCCGCAATCCGATTCCGTATCTGCTGGCGGTGGCAATGGCGTCGAACATCGGCAGCGTGGCCACAGTGACGGGAAATCCGCAAAACATGCTGATCGCCAGCTTCTCCGGCATTCCTTACCGCGCGTTCGCAGCCGCGCTCTCGCCGGTAGCGCTGGCGGGCCTCGCCGCCGCCATCGGGATCATCGCGCTGTGTTATCGCAGAGAATTCCTGGGGGCCGCGCCGCGAGTCACGATTCAACCGCCTACGGTGCGCGTGCATCGGGGGCTGGTATGGAAATCGACAATCGCGTCGGCATGCATGATCGTTCTATTTTTCCTGGGATTTCCAATCGCGAAGGTGGCACTGGTGACTGGCGCTCTGCTGCTCATGACGCGCCGCGTGAAACCCGAGCGGATCTACGCCGAGATCGACTGGTCGCTGTTGGTGCTGTTCATCGGCCTGTTCATCGTGGTGCGCGGGGTGGAGAAGACTTCGCTTTCGACGGATTTGTTCGCGATCGCTTCGCGACTGCATCTGGAGCGCACCGGAGTGATGAGCGCCTTCGCCGCGATCCTTTCGAATATCGTAAGCAATGTGCCGGCGGTTCTGGTGTTCCGCCCGTTCATTCCGCATCTCGGAAACCCCATGCACGCCTGGCTCACACTCGCCATGTCGTCGACGCTGGCGGGTAATCTCACGGTGCTGGGCTCCGTCGCGAATCTCATCGTCATCCAGCGCGCGCGGCACAAGGTGAAGATCACGTTCTGGGAGTATGCGAGGGTGGGCGCGCCGTTGACGGTGATTACGATCGCCATCGGCGTGCTGCTCGTCCCGTAAGTGTCGCCGGGCGGATCCCGTGCTACCGTGAGTGTCAGGATGCTCCCTACATTGCTCGCCGCTACATTACTTGTGTCGGGATGCGCCCTGGGCGCGCTCTTGGTCGGGCTGTGGATGCGCAGCCGGATCGTTGAACTGGATGCGGCTCGCAAGATTGCCGAGGTGAATCTTGCCGCGGTCCAGACGGGGCCGGGCAAGATGGCGGAAACGTTTCAAGCGCTGGCCGACACGGCTTTGCGAACCAGCCAGCAGAGCTTTCTGGAATCGGCGCGCTCGACGCTCGAAACCGTGCGCGTGGAGATGACCGGCGACCTGACCAAGCGCCAGACCGCGGTGGACACCGTGGTCAAGCCGCTCGCCGAATCACTGACTAAGCTCGAAGCACAGATTCATGAACTCGAGGCGGCGCGCCGGCACGCTTACGGCGGCCTGGAGCAGCAAATGCAAACCATGGCGCTGCGCGAGGTGGAATTGCAAAAGGAGACCGCGGCGCTCGTCACAGCCCTACGCTCGCCACACGTGCGCGGGCGATGGGGAGAAATCACGCTGCGGCGCGTGGCCGAACTTGCGGGCATGGTGGAGCGCTGTGACTTCTGCGAGCAGGAGACGCAGGAAACTGAGACTGGCCGCATCCGCCCGGATATGATCGTCAGGCTGCCGGGTGAACGTACCATCGTAGTGGATGCCAAGGCGCCTCTCACGGCTTACCTGGATGCGGTAGCCGCCAACGGCGACGCCGATCGCCGGACGGCGCTGATCCGTCACAGCCAGCAGGTGGCCAAGCACGTGGAACAGCTCAGCAGCAAGACCTACTGGGCGCAGTTCCAGCCCGCGCCCGAGTTCGTCGTGCTCTTCCTGCCCGGCGATCCCTTTTTCAGCGCCGCGCTCGAACACAAGCCGGCATTGGTGGAGGATGCCGCACGCCAGAAAGTGCTGGTGGCAACTCCGACTACGCTGATCGCCATTCTCAAAGGCGTAGCCTACGGCTGGCGGCAGGAGAAACTGGCCGAGAACGCCGAGGAGATCCGGCAGTTGGCGGCGGAACTGTTCGATCGCATCGTGACCTTGCAGACGCACTTCAACGACATCGGACGCTCACTGGGCAAATCCGTGGAGGCGTTCAATCGATGTGTGGGTTCGCTCGAGGCGCGCGTTTATCCATCGCTGCGGCGCATTCGAGAACTCGGCGCTACCACGGCCGAGGAGCCGCCCGAACCCGAGCGCGTGGATATAAAGCCACGCACCCTCGGGCTGTTTGAGTCCTCTTAAGGCGGAATCCGGTGCGCGCCCTTTTTCTCCTGCTCTCCCGCCTGCGCTGGCTGCGGAGCTGGATGGAAACTTCGGCAATCTCCTGGCGGGTCGCTTCGCGATTCGTCGCCGGGGAGACTCTTGCCGATGTCCTCGCCGCCGGACGCCGGATCAACAGCGAAGGCATCGCGCTCACCATCGACCATCTGGGCGAGAACGTAACTTCACTCGCTGAAGCCGAAGCCTCGCGCGACGTCTATCTGAGGGCCATGAACGAGATTGCGGAGAATCACATCGACGGCAACGTTTCGCTCAAATTAACGCAGTTCGGCATGGACATCTCGGAGCCGGCGTGCCGCGCGAATGTGGGCCAACTCGTGCAGCGGGCGAAGGAGCTGAACAGCTTCGTGCGGGTGGACATGGAATCGAGCGCGTACACGGATCGTACTCTCGAATTGGTCGAAAATCTGCACGCCCGCCACGGCGCGGTGGGTACGGTGATTCAGGCGTATCTCCATCGCAGCGAGAAGGATGTGGAAATGTTGTGCCGCCGCGGCATCCGCGTTCGCCTGTGCAAGGGGGCGTACCTGGAGCCGGCAGAAGTTGCATTTCAGGCCAAGTCGGACGTGGACCGTAACTATGTGCAACTGGTGAGAATTCTGCTGGCCGCTGGCACTTATCCTGCAATTGCCACGCATGATGAGAAAATCATCGAGCAGACCAAGGACTTCGCGCGGGCTCGCCATATCCCGCCCGACAGCTTTGAGTTTCAAATGCTTTACGGCATCCGGCGCGATTTACAGCGGCGTCTGGTTGCCGAAGGTTATCGGTTGCGGCTGTATGTGCCATTTGGAAAAGCATGGTATCCATACTTTATGAGGCGTCTGGCCGAGCGTCCGGCCAATGTCGTGTTTCTCGCGCGGCATCTTTTTCGCGCCTAGGCCCTTTTGCAGTGGACAAGGAAACTTTAAACTATAAGTAGCGTCTAACGGATATGAAGTACTGGGCTCTTCTCGCAGGGAAGCTGGGAATCGCCGGGGCGGTGTCTTTCGGCGTACTCAACGGGATCAATTGGTACTGGTCCTCGCCACTGTTGTTCCGCGGCATTCGATTACCGCGGTTCGGAATCGATCTCGCCTTCACGCTCGCCGTGGGCGCCTGGTTCCTCATTACCGTGGGATTGCTCTATCTCTGTGTTTTGGACCAGAGGTACCGCTGCCGGGTGTGCCTGCGGCGGCTGCGCATGCCTATCGAGACGGGTTCGTGGGGCCGCATGCTGCAACTCGGACGGCCGCGCATCGAATACATCTGCCCTTACGGCCACGGCACCCTCAAAGAGGAAGAGCTACGCATCTCCGGCCTCGACAACCCCGAGTGGACTGAGAGCGGCGACATGTGGGAAGAGCTTTGCGCGGCAGCCTCAAAGGACTCTGAGCCGCGCCCGTGAACGGCGACGCGATGACCGCGCGAGTGGCTCACGCACCCTGGTCTGGCGCCTGATAGCGGGCTGGGAGGTACTGGCCGCGCTAGCCTCGATCGGTATCCTGCTCGTTCCCGTTTTATCTGCACAATTTCGAGCTGTCGCGGCTTCTCCGCACATCCCACATCAGCTCCGAGAACGTAGCGCGGCAGTTCGTTCTGGATCGCGGACGCTCGCTCGGCCTCGATATCTCTCCTAACCAATTGGACATTCGCCGCTTGCCGGGAACTGCCCCCATCGACGTCCACTACGTGGTGCGGGTCAACTTCCCGCTGTACACGGTGGACCTGCATTTCTCGTCTACCATTGCAGAAGTGCGATAGGCTCAGTGTCCGAATGCGGACACTCACAGATCATTGGTTTAGATCCCGCTGCTACAATGAGAACGTCGCATGGCCCGTAAGAAGAAAGAAATGAAGGTCCGGGTCCCGAAAAATGCCAGGCTGGCCCGCTTCGTTATGGGGCCTGCCGGAAAAGTGCTGTTGGCCGGCTTCATTCTGCTGGTCACGGCCGGCTTGATCGGCTTCACTTATTTTTACGTCAGGTACTCGCACCTCATCGACGAGAAGCTCCGAGCGGGACCTTTCGCCAATACCTCAAAGATTTATGCGGCACCCAAGTTGATCGGGGTGGGAGACACCATCTCACCCGATGAGTTGGTGGCCGATCTGCGCCGCGCGGGCTACAGCGATTCCCGCGGCAATCCCATGGGCTGGTTCAATATCCGGCCCGACGCGATTGAAGTCTTTCCGGGGCCCGATTCCTACTCCCGCGATGAAGCGGGCGTCATCAAATTCGCCAACGGCCGGATTTCGCAAATCATTTCGCTCCAGGACAATACGGATCGCGAGCAATTTCAGCTCGAACCGGAGCTGATGACCAATCTATACGACCGCAACCGCGAGAAGCGGCGTATCGTGCACTACCCCGATATTCCCCAGGTCCTGGTGCAGGCCGTCATCTCAGCCGAAGACAAACGCTTCTTCCAGCATGCGGGGTTCGACCCGTTTCGCATTGTGAAAGCCGCCTACGTCGACTTGAAGGAAGGCCGCAGGGCGGAAGGCGCATCGACGCTGAGCATGCAGCTTGCGCGGCAGTTCTGGCTGGATAGCGACAAGAGTTGGAAGCGCAAGGCCGCCGAGGTGATGATCACGCTGGAGCTGGAGCAAAAGCTCTCCAAGCAGCAGATTTTCGAGTTCTATTGCAACCAAATCCCCCTTGGCCAGCGCGGCACTTTTGGCATCCGTGGATTCGGCGAAGGCGCGCAGGCGTATTTCGGAAAGGATATCCGGCAGCTCACGATCCCCGAGTCGGCCATGCTCGCCGGCCTGGTCCAGCGGCCCAGCTACTACAACCCCTTCCGCCATCCCGACCGGATGCGTGAGCGGCGCAATGTGGTTCTCGCGCTGATGCGGCAGAACGGCTTCATCAGCGAGCGCGAATACGCGCTGGCATGCGACACTCCCATCCAGCTCGTGAGCAGCGTATCGGAATCGTCGGAGGCTCCTTACTTCGTTGACATGGTGAACGACGATCTGCAAACGCGCTTCCAGGACAAAGATTTTCAGGCCAGCACCTACCGCATCTACACCACGCTCGATCTGGATCTGCAACGGGCGGCGGTGGAAGCCGTGCGCATGGGAATGCAGCACGTCGATGAGCAACTGAAGAAACAGCGCCGGTTCAAGAACGTGGCGTTCCCGGACCCGCAAGTAGCCCTCATCGCGATCGATCCCCACACCGGAGCAGTCAAGGCGCTCGTGGGTGGACGCAACTACGGAACCAGCCAGTTGGACCGCGTGTGGAGCATGCGCCAGCCGGGATCCTCGTTTAAACCATTTGTCTACGCAACGGCGCTAAACACCGCGGTGGAAGGCGGGCAGCAGATCATCACGCCCGCGACCATGGTGGATGACGCGCCGACAACCTTCTGGTTCGACAATAAACCCTACGAGCCCCACAATTTCAAGCATGAGTATTACGGCGAAGTGACGCTGCGGCAGGCACTGGCGCATTCCATGAACATCGCGACCATCAAGGTCGCGGAGATGGTCGGATATGACGCTGTGGTGCAATTCGCGAAGAAAGCCGGGCTTAACGAAGACATCCAGGCTACGCCGGCCGTGGCCATCGGCTCCTATGACACAACGCCCATGGAGATCGCTGGCGCCTACACGCTATTCGCGAACCAGGGAACATATCTCAAACCCTACTGGATCACGAGCGTCCGCGCGCAGAACGGCTCCACGCTGCTCCAGGACAAACCGCAGTCCAGGCAGGTGCTGGATCCGCGCGTTACGTATCTGATGGTCAGCATGCTGGAAGAGGTGCTGCGCTCGGGAACGGCCGCGGCGGTGCGCGCCGGCGGATTCACCGTTCCAGCAGCCGGCAAGACCGGGACGTCTGATCGGGACGGCTGGTTCGCGGGCTTCACGACCGAGCTGTTGTGCGTGGTCTGGGTCGGGTTCGATGACAACCGGGAACTGAACCTGGAAGGCGCGCACTCGGCCGCGCCTATCTGGGCGGAATTCATGAAGCGCGCTCTCGCCTTCCGCGGTTATCGCGACGCCAAGCCGTTTCCAGCGCCTGACGGTGTGGTTTCGGTGGAGATTGATCCGCAATCAGGCATGCCGGCCACTCCGTTCTGCCCCATTCGTAAAACCGAGGTATTCATCGCCGGAACGCAGCCCGTGGGCACCTGCCCGCTGCATGGCGGCTCGAGCCCGGGAGCCACGCATGTGGCGGGATGGGAGCTTCCCGCTGCTCCGCCTGTCGCGCCGGCAAACGGCACCCAACTCGCTTCCGCCGATCCACGGTTGCGCCGTGTTCCTCAGGCCGGAAGTCCGGCGCCTCCCAACGATCCTCCGCACGACCAACAGGACCAAAAGCAGCAAAAGCATAAGGGGTTTTTCCGGCGCCTTATGGATGTGTTTAAATAGAGCCAAGGAGGCCGTATGGTCTCGACTCGTTGGTTCTGCTTCACTTCGGTTCTCTGGCTCCCGGCAATGATTCCGGCACAGAATACGCTGCTGGAGGCTTCCAAACTTCCTGATCACGTGGAAACGGCCCCAACCGCGCCTGCACTGGTGCCGTTGAGCCCGGAAAAGCGCGGCGATATTTTGATGGCGCGCAAGATGTACCGGGAGGCAGCGGAGACCTACAAAGAGGGACCGCTCGATTCCGCCATCATTCAGAACAAGATCGGCATCGCCTACCACCAGATGATGCAAATGGACCTCGCCAAGCGATACTACGAGCGTTCCATCAAACTGGATGCCAACTATCCCGAGGCCGTCAACAACCTCGGGACCATCTACTACTCGAATAAGAGCTTCCGCCGGGCTACCAAGCTCTACCAGAGGGCACTGAAGCTTTCGCCGAATTCCGCTTCGATTTTTAGCAACCTGGGCACCGCGTTTTTCGCGCGCAAGAACTACAAGAGCGCGATCGTGGCTTACCAGAAGGCGCTGGCGCTGGACCCGGACGTGTTCGAGCATCGCAATTCCTGGGGCGTCCTGTTGCAGGAACGCAGCGTCGATGAGCGCGCCAAGTTTCACTACTATCTGGCCAAGACTTACGCCAAGGCAGGCATGAACGACCGCGCCCTCACCTACATTCGCAAAGCGCTGGAGGAAGGCTACGCCGATCGCAAAAAGATGATGGAAGACCCCGAATTCACCTCACTCCATCAGATGCCGGAGTTCCAGGAGCTACTCGCGATGGAACCGCGTGTTCTCTAGCGGCGCCCGCGGCGCGCTTGTTCTCGCGTTATTCACAACCCTGATTCTTTCCAATTGCCAACAGAAGCCGGCCGGCACGCGGCGGTTGGCGATCCTTCGATTCGAAAATCTGACGGGCGACGATTCGCTCAACTGGATGGGGCGTGCGGTGTCCGAAGTCATGGACGCGGAGCTCGCCGGTTCGCGCGCGGTCTCCGTCATCGATTTCCGCCAGCTCCACGCATCCGATCTTAGTTTGGGACCGCGGCCTATCGCGGCTCCGGGGATCTCGACGGAACGGTCCGCCGCCCTGCTAGCGGGGGCTAACCGTCTTCTGTACGGACGCCTGTCGCGCGTGGGCACGAACCTTCGGCTCGATGCCGAGCTGTTCGATGGGTCGCGCGGGAAGATCGAGCGGGTGCTATCCGCAACCGTCCCCGAATCCGATGGAGTGATCCGGCTGGCGGATTCTCTGGCAAAACAGTTGGCCGCCCCCGTCCGGACTTTTGGAACACCGCAGGATCAGGCGCTTCGCGAGTATTGTGCCGGCCTTGAATCCTCCGATCCGCACGCCGCGGCTGCGGCCTTTTCCCGAGCAGTGGCGGCTGACCCGAACTTCGGCCAGTCGTATGTCGCTTGGGCACAATTGGCCGCCGGGCAGAATGACCGGGCCGAAGCAGAAAAAGTCCTGACGCTCGCATCAGCACGCGGCGGTGCCATTCAAGAGCTGGAGCGGGCTCGTATCACTGCCTTGGCGGCGGAACTGCGCGGCGACCAGGCTGGGACCATGCGGGCGCTCGAAACCGTGGCACGGCTCGATCCCGGGGACATCGGCCTGTTCCGCAGGCTGGCTCAAGCCAACCTGAACGCCCGGCGGTATCACGAGGCAGCGCAGAGCATCAAAAACGCCCTGGCAGTTGAGCCGGAGAATCCTGAGTTATGGAACGACCTGGGTTATGCCGAAATGTTCGCCGGCGATCTGACCGCGGCTACCATGGCGCTCGACGAATACCGGCGCATCCGGCCGGCTGATCCGAATGCGCTCGACTCGCTCGGGGATGTGAACTTCTACTTCGGCCAGTTTGCGCAGGCCGAGCAGTACTATCGTCAGGCGTTCGAGAAGGACAACGCCTTCAACGGCGGTGGCGCGTTGATGAAAGCAGCGCACGCGCGCTTGCGGACAGGCGACATCAGCGGCGCGGACACCCTCTTCAATCAATACCTGGAAGCAAGGCGCAACGACCCGCTCCCGCAACTGCGGCGCGCCGAATGGGAATTCGTGACGGGCCGGCGGAAGCGGGCCGTGGAACGCCTGGAAGCATACACGCACGACGTTCTGGCACTTGCGAGCGGCCTTGTGCCACAACTGAATGCGCAGCTCGCTGTATGGGAATTGGAACTGGGGGATGGCACACGGGCTCGCGAATTTGCGCAGCGAGCGCAGGGGCCGCGCGGCTCGGCAGTGGCGGCCGTGGCTCGCTTTCTGTGCCAGGCGCCGGCGCCACCGGCAGAATGGAGACAGCGAGCACTCGGACTTCTGCCCCGTCCGGAAGAAGAGCCCACACGAAACCTGATGCTTGGCTATGCGCTTCTGCTGCAAAATGAGTTCTCAGCCGCCGCGCCCGTGCTGTCCGAGGCGTATCAGCACTCCGCAGCCGAACCGCGGGAGATTCTGCCGGTCCTCGTGGCGTGGGCGCAGATAGAAACCGGACACATCGAGGATGCCGCACGCTTTGTCCAGAGGAATCCGATACCCAACCCGACGCCGGACCTCTTTGCTGGGCTGGCGTTTCCTCGGTTGCTGCTGCTGCGGGCAGCCGTGCTCGAAAAGCAGGGAAAAGCCGCGGATGCTGCGACCACTCGCCGGCTTTTTGTTACTCTTTCGGGCCAGGATGTCCATAATCCATGACTTCTCCGGCGGCGACGGAGGAGCCGGACTGAAGCTATAGTGAGTGCCATGCGCGCCAGCTCGATTGATTCTATTCCGCCGCGGTATTTGACTGACGCGTCGGGCTACACAGGCAGCGGAAGTAAACTGTTCGTCCCGGAGGATGAGGCGGGCGTCATCGAGGTTCTGAACGCGGCGCGCGAGCAACGGACGCCGATTACACTCGCGGGTGCGGGGTCTGGGCTGACGGGCGCACGGGTGCCGCAGGGCGGATGGGTGCTGTCGCTCGAAAAGTTCCGACGGCTCGAAATCGGCGAAGGGCGTGTTCGGGTGGGAGCGGCGGTCACACTGTTGGAACTGCGCGAGGCGGCGAGGCCCACGCGGCAGTTCTATGCTCCCGATCCGACCGAGATCACGGCCTCGGTTGGCGGGACAATCGCTACCAACGCCAGCGGATCGCGCAGCTTCAAATACGGCAGCACACGGCGGCATGTGCTGGCGCTCCGTGTGGCGCTGATGGAGGGCCGCGTCATGGAACATCGGCGGGGCGACAGAATCGACTTCGCGGTTCCGGCGATTCCCGTCCCGGACACGACCAAATACACTGCTGGTTATCGCCTGGAGCCCGGAATGGATTGGATTGACCTGTTCTGCGGATCGGAGGGCACGCTAGGCGTGGTGCTGGAAGCGGAGCTGGCACTGCTGCCGATCCCGGCAAGCTTATTCGCGGGCGTGGTCTTCTTCCCGTCAGATGAACGCGCGCTGGACGCGGTGGACGCATGGCGGCCCATTGGGGAGCTGCGCATGATCGAGTACGTGGACAGGAACTCGCTCGATCTGCTATTGGAGCGATATCCGGACATTCCGGCTCCGGCAGGGGCGGCGCTGTTGATCGAAGCCGAGGGCGATGACATAGATGCGTGGGAAGCTCGGCTTGCTTCCGCCGGGGCGTTGACGGAGGCTTCGTGGTTCGCGACGACGGCGAAGGATCGCGAGCGATTCCGGGAGTTTCGCCATGCACTGCCGGAGATGGTGATCGCCAAGGTGGTTCCGGGTGGCTTCCTCAAAATGGGGACCGATTACGCCGTGCCGATCAGCCGCAATCGCGAGATGCTCGCTTATTACCGGCGGCGGCTGGAGGAGGAATTACCGGGCCGTTACGTGATCTACGGGCACATCGGCGACGCGCATGTGCACGTCAACATGCTGCCGGCGAACGCGGTGGAATCCGCGGCGTCGAGCCGGCTGCTGACCGAGTTCGCCCAGCAGGCGGTGGCATTGGGCGGGACAGTTTCAGCGGAGCATGGTCTGGGCAAGCGCAAAGCCGCTCTGCTTGCGCTGCAATATGCGCCGGAGCACATTCAGGCGATGCGTGAGGCAAAAAGCAGGCTCGATCCGCACTGGCTGCTGGGCCGCGGCACGCTTTTTCAGGCCTGACCCGACCTGCAGCTAGCCGGAAAAAAACAGAGTGGAACTGGCTCCCGGCGTAGATTGCCGAGGCCCGTCTCCGGCCCGATAACTTATCTTCCCCCGTGCCCGGTCACCACAATGCGCACGGTCTGGAGCATGATCGCGAAATCGAAGAACACCGACATGTTCTTCAGATAGAAGAGGTCGTACTCCAGCTTCCGGATCGCATCCTCTAAACTGGCTCCGTAACCGTATTGCACTTGCGCCCATCCGCTCAGGCCCGGCCGTACCGAGTGGCGTTCATCGTAATAGGAGATTTGCTGCCGCAATTGTTCGACAAACACCGGCCGTTCCGGTCGTGGGCCGATGAAGCTCATTTCCCCCCGAATGATGTTGATGAACTGCGGCAGTTCATCTAAACGGAATTTGCGAATGAAGCGTCCGACTCGCGTGACACGGGGGTCATCTTTTTGAGCCCACTCCGCGCCATTGAGCTTCTCCGCATCTGCGCACATCGATCGGAATTTCAGCACATCGAAGCATTTGCCTCGATAACCGACCCTTTTCTGCCGGTAAATCGCCGGGCCCTTGGAGTCCAGCCGGATGGCAATTGCCAGGATCAGCATGATCGGCAGCGACAACGTTAGCCCTACCAGCGCGCAACTCAAGTCGATGAAGCGCTTCAACACCAGCGTTGTCTTGGACCGGTGAAACCCGTCCGAGAAAACGAACCAGCTCGGCTGTACCGTGTTGAGCCAAACCCTCCCGCTGAGCGACGAGATAGTCGAGTGCGCATCCTCCACTCTCACGCCCTGCACGCGCAGCTTCACCAGATCGCGCGTCGGCATCTTGAGCCGGCGGTCTTCCAGCGCCACGATGATGCGCGCGATGCGTTTCTCCGTGGCAATCTCTTCCAGCCGGTCCGCGCTCCCCACGATGGGGTGCCCAAACAGCTCCTGCTGGTCGTCCGGTGAGCCTGCGGTTTGCATGAAGCCCACCAGGTTCAGATTCAAATCGCCCCGGCGCGTGAGTTCGCGCGCTACCGTAACCGCCATCTCTTGCGTTCCCAGAATCAGAACGTTCTGTTTCGGAGCCGCGAATTGCCAGGCCCTGTCCAGAGCGATGCGGCTCACTATGACGAACGTCGCCGCCAGCGCCGTGCTGATGAAAAATACGCCACGTCCGATCAGCAGGCTCGGAAAAATGTAGTAGACCAATCCCAGCGCCAGACAACCCGCCCCTAGCGATTGTCCCAGGCACAGCAGCTGCTCATAGCGCGTCCGGGTCGTGTGCACGTTATATAGATCGCTGTAGTAAAAGCAGATCTGGAAAATGGTGACGAAAATTACGATCTGGATGGCGAAATCCGGAAACTGAACGAAGGAATCGAACTCTACTGGCTGGTTCCAAAAACGCACGAACACGCCGCAAACCAGAGCCAGCGACATCAGCAGGCTCTCGATGGCCATCAGCGCCAAGCTTTTGGGTGAGACGTATTGGCTGAATATGCGGATCATTCGTTAGAGTGACGCCCGCCCGGCAAGGACTTCCGCCGTCTGGGGACTTGACGAGTGCAATCCGGTGGCCAAATCCGCACTCGACCCGCTTTCCGGCCAGGCTCCTACCCCCTTGAAAAATAGGGCTACTCCGTCCACCCCGCCTACAAACCACAACTATCGCGGACCATCACGCCGCCCCTCTCATCCACGCAACAAAACTTTCGGATTTCGTGCCAAACTTTAGACTTGGTTGCCGACAGTAGTTGCCGTTATCTACGGAAACAGCTTCACTAGTTGAGGACCCAGCGCGCGTGTCACCGGCAGCGGCAGTTGCTGCCAAATCTTGATCGCCAACTGGAACTTCGGATTCTGGGGGCTGTAATTGGGCACTTCTTTCCGCTTCACCAGCAGGATTTCGTAAGGAAGCTCGCGCATCGTGGCCCCCCAGTGGCGTTTGTAATCCGCTGTCCCCGTTCCGAGTTTCGATCGCCCGAAATCGAAAGTCCGGTAGCCATTCTTGCCCGCCCACCGCAAATGCTCGTAATACATGTAGTCATTCGGCACCAGCGCTAGATATCGGGGATCCGACGCCGCGTAGTACGTGTGCATTTGATCGCGAAAGAAGAAATTCATGCTCGCCGCGACCACCTTGTTCTCCAGCACAACCTCGCGGATGTCGACCGCTCCCCCGAAATTCGCCAGCAGCGCCGGAAACAGCCGCGGCGGGAAATTGGGTGTTCCCAGCCGCCGCAGCGTGCGCGAGTGCAAATCCTCGAACGCGCGATAATCGCTGTGCTGGATGCGGATCGAAAAGTCGGCCTTTAGAGCCTTCCTGACCGTGTTGCGCCGCTTCTTGGAGGTCGGTTCGGCCAAAATCGCGTCTTCGTCCGGCGTCACCTCTCGTGTGAAGGTCACATACCGCGAAACGTTGGGCACCCCCAGCACCTGTTCCGGATGGGCGTTCCGTAGTTCGATGTGTTCCACCCCCAGTTCCCTCCCAAGCTTCATGGCTTGCTCGCCCATGGCTTGCTTGGCTTCAGGCGTCTCGGCCAGAATTCCCCCGTACACGGCAAACGGCGATGAGATCAGTACCTTGCCCATGATGAAGTTCTTGACCAAAAACAAGGGCAGCACTCCGCGAATGCAGTTTCCGTCTGTCGCCATCAGGTAGCGTGGAGCATATCCGAAGACCTCCTCCATGGACTTTTTCCACGCGATCAAATGAAAGGGGCTGCCATGCGGATGAGCCTGGACAAACCCATCCCATCGTTCGCGATCCCCGGGGGTTAGCGGCCGAATTTCCATCTCAGTCCGATCAAGACTCCGATCAAGCCGCCCACCGTTCCGCTGGTGACGTCCGTCATGGAGGGAAACCGGTTATGGCAGTAAACCTGAAACAGTTCCCCGGATGCCATCAGGATCGCGGCAAGAATCACAATTTGTGCCGGCCGTACTCGAGCCTGGATACCCATAAATCCGAATGGCACGACCAGCACGATATTCTGGCACACATCCAGCCAGAATCCCGGCAGCTGGTGATCGCTAAATGGAATCCAGCACACCTTTGCCCAATGGGAATGACCCTGAAAGTTCGACCACGGCAGGATTTCAGCAGCTACGACAGCCAGCGCCGACGCCAACCACGCCAGCTTCCACAAAAACCGGGACATCCGTTACCGGATACGGTCGGTGAGCCAGCGCGCCACACGCATCACCACTTGGCGAAGAATCGCCAGGCCCGAGCGCTGCTTCTGCGGTTTTTCCCCGGCGTCCACCGGCATCCAGACAAGTGACACGGTTGTTATCTGTTGGATTGGCAATTCTAACACCAAAATGTATGTCTCTTTACTATCCTTGGGTTAGCCGTGGGGCTAGTTTGCCAACTCCCACAAGTTAGAACACTGGAACACGTTTTGGGATTCGGAAAACCAGATGTATCAGGTATTTACCCGGATAACGTCCCGAACTCGAAATCGCCAAGCAGCCTGTCGATTTTGCGGCTCATCGAGCGTAACCCGGTATAGGTGCGCAGGCGTGAGACCCAGCCGCGCGCCAGCCGTGGATGGTCAGGATCTAACTCCCACGGATGAAAATACATGCAGGCCGGCTGGTGATCCTCTCCGTTGATACGCCGGACACCCGCCGCCGTATACCGATAAGGCAGCAGCCGCAGATACGCGCCTCCGCCCACCGGGGCTACATTCTGCCCTGAAAGATGCACCGTGGCGACTGGAACCTCGACAATTGAACCAGACGGTGTCGCCATCACGCGACAGTGACGCCCGAACCCCGGAATCCCATAACGATCATGCTCAATGGGATAGATGCTGGAATCATGCGTAAACCCGCATTCCACAAGCACTTCGAGCGCCCACAGAGACTTCTCCGTGATCGAGTAGCTGGGAGCCCGGTAAGCTCTGGGCTTGATTCCGCAAGCATTTTCAATGGCTTCGACGGCGCGGCGCGTGTCTTGGCGGAACTCGTCGGGGGTCAGATCGTAAACCAGGCGGTGAAAAAAGCTATGGCAGGCGATTTCGTGGCCGCGCGACGCGATTTCCCGAACCAGAGCTGGATTGCGCTCGGCTACCCAGCCCAGCACGAAAAACGTTCCCTTCACTTGGTGGCGATCGAAAATTTCCAGAACGCGGCGGGTTTGCGGTTCGACTAGCGAGGGCAGCGAAGTCCACTCATCCTGGCGGACATATTTCGCCAACTCAGTGGGATGGAAGTACTCTTCGACGTCGACGCTGATAATGTTCCGGATCATTCAGGTGCGCTTGATGCGGCGCAGGACGGTCACAGCAATTCCGTAAAGAAAACCTACTGTTCCCAGAACTATCCTGTCCACCAGCCTCTGAAACATTATGACCCAGAGTATCATATGCGACACAACTGGTCGCAATTTAACTAGTTGACCGGTATAGAGATCTGGTAGTATATTGATATCAGACCCAAACAGTCGTAGATAGTATGTTGAAGCTGACCAAGAAGGCGGACTACGGACTCATCGCCCTCAAGCATCTGGCGATGTCTGGCCGTGCGGGCGCGGCGAGCGCCAAGGAAATCGCCGATGCTTACGGCATGCCTCTGCCTTTACTGGCTAAGATTCTGCAAAAGTTGACGAAGACCGGGCTGCTCGTTTCATTGCCAGGATCGAGCGGCGGCTACAAACTCGCGAAGCGGCCGGAAAAGATCAGCGCGCTCGAAGTGATTCACGCGATCGACGGTCCGATCATTCTGACGACCTGTTTCACCGCGCACGGCCATTGCGATCAGTCCGACAAATGCACGGTCCGCGAACCCTTGCGCAAAGTGCACGAAGCGATTATCGATCTGCTGGGTAAGATCACGATTTCTGAGATGGCCGGCGAAGCCTCGGAGCCCAGCGCTCCGCCTATCGCCATGGAACGGCTCGAATCAACATTACATGTTCTTTGAGGATATTTATGAAGACGCCTATTTATTTTGATAACCATGCGACGACGCCAACCGATCCACGGGTGGTGGACGCAATGCTGCCTTACTTCACCACGAAATTCGGCAATGCGGCGAGCCGCAACCACAGCTTCGGCTGGGAAGCGGAAAAGGCGGTCGACGACGCACGCAAGAAGATCGCGGACCTGATCGGGTCAACCTCGAAGGAGATCGTTTTCACCAGCGGCGCCACGGAATCCGACAACCTGGCAATCAAAGGTGTGGCGGAGATGTATGCCGAGAAGGGCAACCACATCATTGCGGCGGCCACGGAACACAAAGCCGTACTGGATACCTGCAAGAAGCTGGAGAAGCACGGTTATCGCGTGACGTATCTGCCGCTGAAGGCGGATGGGCTGGTGGATCTCGATATGCTGCGCGAGTCCATCACCGACAAAACCATTCTGATCACGATTATGTATGCCAACAACGAAATCGGTGTGATTCAGCCGGTTGCGGAGATTGGCAAGCTGGCGCATGAGCGCGGCGTGCTGTTCCACACGGATGGCGTGCAGGCGGTGGGCAAGGTCCCGGTCAACGTGATCAAGGACAATATTGACCTGATGTCGATGAGCGCGCACAAAATTTACGGACCGAAGGGCGTGGGCGCTTTGTATGTGCGGCGCAAGAGCCCGCGTGTGCAGATCACTGCGCAAATGGATGGCGGCGGGCACGAGCGCGGCATGCGGTCGGGAACGCTGAACGTGCCTGGAATCGTCGGGATGGGTGAAGCGTGCGCGATTTGCCATCGCGAGATGGCGGAGGAATCGAAGCGTCTGGGGTATTTGCGCGACAAGCTCAAAAATAAGCTGGAAACCGAGTTGGACGAGGTCTTCGTCAACGGCACGATGGAACACCGGCTGCCGCACAACCTGAACATCAGCTTCGCGTATGTGGAAGGCGAGTCACTGCTGATGGGAATCAACGATATCGCGGTTTCGAGCGGCTCGGCGTGCACATCGGCCACGCTCGAGCCCAGCTACGTGCTGAAGGCCCTGGGCGTGGGCGATGATCTGGCACATACGTCGATCCGTTTCGGCTTGGGCCGCTTCAACACGGAAGAAGAAGTGGATTACGTGGCGGCGCGCGTGATTGAAGTCGTGCGTAAGCTGCGTGAGCTTTCGCCGCTCTACGAGATGGCGAAGGAAGGCATTGATTTGAGTCAAGTTCATTGGGCAGCGGAGTAGTTTGCCGCTGGCGATAAAATTAAAGAGGAGACGCAATGGCTTATTCTGACAAGGTTCTGGATCATTACAATCACCCGCGCAATGTGGGTTCGCTCGATAAAACCGACCCCAACGTGGGCACGGGCATGGTGGGCGCGCCGGAGTGCGGCGACGTGATGAAGCTACAGGTAAAGGTGGACGAGGCAACCGGCGTCATCGCCGAAGCCAAGTTCAAGACCTTCGGATGTGGCAGCGCGATTGCCAGTTCTTCGCTGGCTACCGAGTGGCTGAAGGGCAAGACGGTCGACGAAGCGCTGGCGATCAAGAACACGGACATCGTGAACGAGCTGAGCCTGCCTCCGGTGAAGATTCACTGCTCGGTGCTGGCGGAGGACGCCATCAAGGCGGCGATCACCGATTACAAGAAGAAGCAGGATCAGCGAAAGCCGGTGGAAGCGCGGGCGTAATGGCTGAAGTCCAAGAACTCGTGGCTCTCACGCCGCTTGTAAAGACGGAGCCGGTGGTCCACGCGACGCCGAAAGCGATCGAGAAAATCCGGCAGGCTTTCGCCAAGCAAGGTGTCGAGGGCGTGTTGCGCCTGGGCGTGCTGGGCGGCGGCTGCTCGGGTCTGAGCTATCAGTTCAAGTTCGACACCAAGCCGCGCCCGACGGATAAGATTTTCGAATTCGACGGCGTCAGGATCGTCGTCGATCCCAAGAGCCTGCTTTATCTGCACGGCATGACACTCGATTACAAAGAGTCGCTCATGCAGTCGGGATTCGTATTCGAGAACCCCAACGCGCAGAAGAACTGCGGGTGTGGGACGTCGTTCTCGGCGTAAGAGTTTTTTTCAACGCCGAGACGCAGAGACGCCGAGAAAAACCAATTCCATGAGTGTGCTCGCTTCGAATTACTACGACTTCTTTGGACTTGAGCACAAGTTAGATCTTGACTTGAAGGATCTGGAGAAGCGGTTTTATGCGCTTAGCCGGCAGTATCATCCGGACCGGTTTACGCTCAAGAGCGCGGAAGAGCAGCAGGTGGCGCTGGATGCTACGGCGATTCTGAACGACGGGTATCGCACGCTGCGTGATCCGCTGACAAGAGCCGAGTATCTGCTCAAACAGTACGGATTTGATATCGGGGAACAGGGGACGAAGAACGTTCCGCCGGAATTGTTGGAAGAAGTCTTCGAGCTGAACATGGCATTGGAGGAATTGCGCGGCGGAGACGAGTCGGCTCGGGCGGGGTTGGAAGAAGCGCGGGACAAGTTCATCGCTATGCGCGAGGAGATCGACGGGGAGCTGCAAGCAAAGTTTGCGGAATACGACGGGGCGCGAGACCGTAACATCCTGGCGGAGATTCGCGGGATGCTGAACCGGCGGCGGTACGTGCGCAATCTGGTGAACGAGGTGGAGAAAGAGTTGGCGGGGGCGATGGCATGACGCCGGTCCAGATCGATTTCGGGAAGTCGGAGCGCGTGGTCGGTATCGACCTGGGCACTACCAACAGCCTGGTTGCGTATCTGGACGCGGCGGGGCACCCCAGCGTGATTCCGGGCGCCGATGGCGACAAACTCGTTCCCAGCGTGGTGACGCTCACGCGCAAGGGCGATATTGTCGTCGGCAACAAGGCGCGTGCGGCGCTGATCGATGAACCGGATCGCACGGTTTATTCCATCAAGCGCCTGATGGGTCGCGGCGTGGCGGATGTGCAGGAAGAGTTGAAGCTGTTTCCGTTTCGGATTGCGGAGGGCAGCGAAGCGGTGATTCGGGTGCAACTGGGCGACCGGCAGTTTACACCGCCCGAAGTCTCCGCTCACATTTTGCGCCAGCTGAAGCAAAATGCGGAAACGTTTCTTGGCGAGTCCGTCTTGAAGGCGGTGATCACTGTTCCCGCCTATTTCAACGATGCCCAGCGCCAGGCGACCAAGGACGCCGGACGCATCGCGGGCCTGGAAGTGCTGCGACTCGTCAACGAGCCTACAGCGGCGGCTTTGGCTTACGGTCTCGATAAGCGGCACGAAGGCATCGTCGCGGTTTACGATCTAGGCGGCGGCACCTTCGACATTTCGATTCTCAAGCTGCATGACGGCATTTTCGAAGTGCTTGCCACCAACGGCGACACGCACCTGGGCGGCGATGATATCGATAACCGGCTGATTCACATCGCGCTCGAAGACATTCACAGCGAGTGGGGCAAAGATATCTCGCACTACGGCGATGCCGTGCAGACGCTGCGGCGCGCGGTGATTGAAGCTAAAGAGCGGCTCTCTTTCGTGCCCGCGACCAACATCGAGCTGAACTACAAGGGAAAGCATTACCAACGTGAGATCAGGCGCGAGGTTTTTGAAAAGCTGATCGCCGACATTGTGGACCGCACGCTGGGGCCGTGCCGCACCTGCATCAAAGATTCGGGCGTCACGGTGGAGCAGATCGACGAAGTCGTGCTGGTGGGCGGATCGACCCGCATTCCGATGGTGCGCAATGCGGTGGAGGCGCTGTTCCGCGCCAAGCCGCACACCGATCTCAATCCCGATGAAGTGGTAGCTTTGGGTGCGGCGGTGCAGGCCGGTATTCTTTCGGGCACGGTCGAGAACCAGTTGCTGCTGGATGTGACGCCGCTTTCGCTCGGCATCGAAACCATGGGCGGAGTGGTGTCGAAACTGATTCACCGCAACTCGACCATTCCCGCCAGTGCTACCGAAACGTTCACTACGGCGGTGGACGGGCAGCGCAACGTGCTGATCCACGTGCTGCAAGGCGAGCGTGAGCTGGCCAAGGACAACCGCAGCCTGGCGCGATTCGATTTGAAAGACATCGATCCGCTGCCCGCCGGAATGGCGCGCATCGAGGTGCGATTCCTGATCGACGCAAACGGCATTTTGAACGTGACGGCGCGAGATGCGCGCACCGGCAAGGAGCAGACGGTTGAGATCAAACCGAGCTATGGGCTGACGGACGAGCAGGTGGAAGCCATGTATCAGGAATCCCTTGCCCACGCCGAGGAAGATTTCAATGCGCGGCAGATGGCGGAAGCGCGCGTGGAGGCGGATCGCATTCTAGCGGCTGTGGACAAAGCCAAGCAGAATGAGGCGTACCTGGAACTGGCGGAAGATGAGCGGCGAGAGATCAGTCGTGCGTTAAACGAGTTGTTAGTCGTGTATCATGGCGACAATCATCTATTGATTCGCGCGAAGATTGACCAGTTGAACAGCGTGACCATGCAACTGGCGGAGAACATGATTAACACCGCGGTGACGGGTGCGCTGAAAGGAACCAAGATATGAAGGCAAAAGACAAAAGGCATGCCGGGACTTACTTGGGATCACACTGAGAATATCGCGTTGGCGCTCTACGAAGCGCATCCGGACGTCGATCCGCTGAAGGTGCGGTTCACGGATATGCACCAGTGGATCACGGAGCTCGATGACTTCGGGGACGATCCGAAGAAATCGAGCGAAGGCAAGCTGGAAGCGATTCAGATGGCGTGGTACGAGGAGTGGAAGGAGTCTCAGGAGTGATGGTGAAGGCAAAAGACAAAAGGCAAAGGGCAAAAGGCAAAATTCAAGCGATGGCCCTGCGCTACAGGATGGCGATCTGCGCTATTCACTCTGCGATGTCATCATTCCTTAGCGCCGCTTTCCGGGCTCCAGCCATAGACTCGGCGAACCGTGTCGCTTCCGAGGCGCAGGGCCGCGGCGCGTAAGAAAATCTCGCGCTCGCTGGCTTCCGGGTACTCACGGCGCACGCGATCCTCGTAGCCGCGAAGCAGCATTTCGGTCATCTCGAAAAACTGCCGGAGCTTCTGGTCGAACGTCATCCGACGGCGCAGTTCGATGAGTTTCTCGAGTGCCTTCGGATCGGTGTCGGCCATCCAGCCAAAGCGCGTGGGCACGTCGAGACCATGGTATAACTTTAGCGGCGTGATTCTGAGGAGGCGTATATGTTGATGCGGGGTGCGCCACTGACTGCCAGGCTCGCTGTCTTAGCGGGCGGACTGCTATTTTGCGCTGCTACGCTGCGGGCGTTCGCCGAGCATCCTCCGACGGGACTCGTCGTAGTGATCGAGAACAAAGCGCAAGATGATCGGCTGGATCTACGGCCGTTGGACAATCCGTCCATTAGCGGGGTTGCGTTGCAGATCCGTTGGCGCGACATTGAGCCGGTTCAGGGAAAACCCGACTGGTCGAAGCTGGATCAACTGTTCGCCGCGGCGGAATCATCAAAGAAATGGGTACAGCTGCTCATCTTTGCCGGATTTTTTTCTCCTCCGTGGACCCTTGAAGGCGCAAAGAGCGCAGAGTTCCCGCTACAGTATGGCCCTAGCAAAGGCACGGTGGAGAGGCTTCCGATGCCGTGGGACAAGGTGTACCTCAGCCGTTGGTTCGCATTCGTGAAACAACTGAGCGAGAGATACGGGAAGTCTCCGGCGTTCCGAGTGGTGGCGGCTGGCGGACCGACATCGGTTTCCGCGGAGTTCACGTTGCCAAGCGACCCAGAGGATGTCAGGATATGGCTCAAGAATTCTTATACGCCGCGAAAGTATATCGAGGCATGGCAGAAGGTGTTCCAGGTTTACGCCGCCGACTTCCCGAATCAGTACGTTTCCTTGTCACTGGGATTCGGTCTCACTATCAATGACCAGGGCAAACGCGATCCTCGTGAACGGGTGCGCACCAAGGAAGCAGTGATCAACGAGGCAATCGGCATCCTGGGGCGCCGGTTTGCACTCCAATACAGCAATCTCGACGGGAATCGAGGCACGGACCGGGGTCCTCGCGGCACCGATCTTGTGCTTGGTTATAACGGACGAATCGTCACAGGCTTTCAGCTGCGCACGTCGTGCGAACACAACAGTGGCAACATGGGCGCGGAGGGAGATCCGCCGCTCGCGTTGAGAAGATCAATCGATAAGGGGATGCGGCTGAACGCCGGGCGGCATGTGGATTACATCGAGATTTACGAACCGGATGTACTGGCGGATGACCTGCAATCGGTGCTGCGTTATGGGGCGTCGCTTTTCACGCGATAAAAATAATTCTTCACCGCCGAGAAATCCCAACTAATCTGGGTTGATTCGCGCTACGTGCCAAAACGCGTCTGGCGGGGACTATAATGAGGGCGCTTGTTTGAGAGGTGACGATGCTCCCATTCTCCGCGGATCTCAATCGTCGGCGCTTTCTGGCGAGCGGCTCTCTGGCGATTGCGAGCCTCGCCGGCGGGCCTGCCACCGCCGCATCAGGCGGTTACCCCAAGGGGTTTCTCTGGGGCGCGGCGACCGCAGCACACCAAGTGGAAGGCAACAACATCAACAGCGACATTTGGGTTCTGGAAAATATCCGGCCGACCATGTACGCCGAACGCTCCGGCGATGCCTGCGATCATTACCATCGCTACCGGGACGATATCCGGCTCTTAGCCGGCCTGGGTTTCAATACGTACAGGTTTTCCATCGAGTGGGCGCGTATCGAACCGGAGCGCGGATTTTTCTCCAACGCAGAACTGGAGCATTACCGGCGTGTGCTGGCTTGTTGCCACGAGAATAACCTGACGCCGATGGTGACGTTCTATCACTTCACCATGCCGCGGTGGCTGGCGGCGATGGGCGGGTGGGAAAACCCGGAAGCCGTGGACCTGTATGCGCGGTATTGCGAACGGTCGGCGAAGCATTTGGGCGACTTCATTGCAATTGCCAGCACGTTGAACGAGCCGAACATCCCGCTGTTGCTGTCCTGGGCCACGATGTTCAAGCCTTCGGTGAGCCCGGAGGAAGTAGCCAAAGCGGCTGCGCGCGCGGTCGGCTCCGACCGGTTCGGCACCATGCTGTTCGGTAATGGCGGGAACATCACGGACCATCTGGTTGCGGCGCACCACCGCGGTTTGGCGGCCATGAAGTCCGGGCCGGGCAAATATCCGGTGGGCGTGAACGTTGCGATATCGGACGAACAGGCGGTTGGCGCAGACAGCAAGCGTGATGAAAAGCGCCGGAGCGTTTACGGCCCTTGGATGGCCGCAGCGGCAAAGAGCGATTACATCGGCGTGCAGACGTATACGCGCAGCCGCGTGGGAAAGGATGGCGATCTGCCGGCGGAGGCGGGCGTCGAGTTGACCGACATGGGCTACGAGTTCTGGCCGGAGGCGCTGGAGCAGACCATCCGCTATGCGCACGAACAGGCGAAGGTGCCGGTTTACGTTACAGAGAACGGCATCGGCACGGAAAACGATGAGCGGCGCGTCGAGTATATCCGGCGGGCACTGGCGGGCGTGCAGAATTGCCTGCGCGATGGAATCGACGTCCGCGGATACGTGCACTGGTCGTTGCTGGATAATTTCGAGTGGATCTTCGGCTACCGGCTGAAGTTCGGCCTGGTGGCGGTAAATCGGGAGACGCAGGAGCGGACCGTGAAGCCAAGCGCACGGTACCTGGGGGAGATCGCGCGGCGGTCGTAAAGGCGGCAAAACAGCGGCTCCCCCGGCCTCTCGTGTTATAATTTCAAATTCAGCCGCTTTCCCCCGATGGAACAGTTTTTATGCCGAAATTGAAGACCCACAAAGGTGCGTCCAAGCGTTTTAAGAAGACGGGCACGGGCCAGGTGGTCCGCGGCCACGCCTTCGCGCGGCACATCTTGACGTCGAAACGCCGCAAGAGAAAGAAGAAGCTGCATGAGCAGGTGGTGGCCGACAAGGCTGACCAGCCGGCTCTGAAGCGTATGATCCCTTACTAAGGGGTCACCGCGTGCGGACGGTGCGCGTGGCACGTGCCCGAGCCGCCGCAAAATACTACAAGGAGTGAAACGTGCCCAGAGTCAAACGAGGTACCAAACGTAGAGCCTCCCGCGCGAAAACGCTCGAGCGGGCTTCCGGCTATTTTCTCACCAAGAGCAAGCTGCATCGCGCGGCGCAGGAGGCCGTGGAACGCGGGCTGAAGTTCGCGTACATCGGCCGCCGGCAGAAGAAGCGCGATTTCCGGGCGTTGTGGATTGTGCGTATCAGCGCCGGCTGCAAAGCGGCGGGGCTCTCCTACAGCAAATTCATCAACGGGCTCAAAAAGGCCGGCATCACGCTGGACCGCAAGGTGCTGGCCGAGGTGGCCGCGAACGACGAGGCCGGTTTCCGGCAACTTGTCCGGAAAGCGCAAGCCGCGCTGGGGATCGCAAGCTGATGGCGGCGCCGCACCAGGAATTCGACGCCCTGGCTTCGCTCGAAGAGCGCATCCACAAAGCCGTCGAACTGGTCGCCGAGCTGCGCGCCGAGAATGCGACGCTGCGCGAGGAAGCCGAGAACCTGCGCGGCGAAAACAAGGCCCTGCACACATCGAATGAGGCGGCGTTGCAAGAAGCCGCCGAAGCCCGCGCGCAGACCGAGCAACTGGCCGGCGAAATCGAAGCGCTTCGAGCCGAGAAGAAACAGGTCCGGACGCGCATTGAGAAGCTACTCGGCAACATCGACCAGATGCACACCGGCTGATCCCTTCGATGGAGGAAAAGCGCCCCGTTCGCGTCACCATTCTGAACCAGTCGTATACGCTGGCGGGTGAAGATCCGCACGAGATCGAGGAGTTGGCGCAGAGCGTGGACGAGCTGCTGCATTCGATCGCGTCGAAGGCGCCTAGCGCCGATGCAACGCGGATTGCCGTGCTCGCCTGCCTGCACCTTGCCGATCGGCTGCATACGATCGAGCGGGATCTCACCAGTCTCAAAGAACGCGTCGGCCGCAAAACCGAAGAGTTCGCCGGGCTGCTCGGGCGCGCGATCGAAGGCTGATGCGCACGGAGCGACGCGGCTAACCGCCCATCCGGGCGCGCAGAACAATCCAGCACTTCTCCGCAGCCGAGAGCGATACGCGTTCCGTAAACACGTCGAATTTCCGCTCCTCGATGCGCGTGAGCAGGCGCGAATAAATACCGATCAAGGCGCGGAGCGCCGGCCGGCTGCGCTTGTGGATCATCTCCACCAGCGGTTGCGACTCCCGGTAGTAAGCGCGCGCGCGGCCTGCCTCAAACTCCATGAGGCTCCTGAGCGCTTCACTCGGCTGCCCGTTGCGAAGGTCGTGCGAATCGACATCGAAGCGCCGCAGATCCTCCGCCGGTAAATACACGCGCTCGCGAGCGGCATCCTCCGCAATGTCGCGCAGGATGTTCGTGAGTTGAAACGCCACGCCGCACTTCTCTGCCAGCAGCAGCGCGTCGGGCGAATCGAAGCCGAAGATGTGAATTGTGCAGAGCCCCACTACCGACGCGACCTGATAGCAGTAGCGATACAGCTCATCGAAGGTCTGGAACGCGCGCGGCTCCAGGTCTGACGTAACGCCCTCGATCATCTGAAAGAAATATTCGTGCGGGACACGGTAGCGCTGGACGGTATCGTAGAACGCGGGCCACGCGGGGTAGGCATCGAACTTGCCGGTAAGCGCGTCCACGAGAGCGCCGCGCCATCGCTCCATGGCTTCGCGGGAAGCGCCGGGCTCGTCACTCAAGTCGTCACAATAGCGCATGAACGCGTAGATGGCGCACATGGCGTCGCTCTGCTCGCGAGGCAGCAGAACAAATGAGTAGTAGAAATTCCTGGCGCGCTTCCGGGCTACGCCGCAGCAGAAGGCGTACGATTCGTCGAGCGTAGACATTACGCCGCACGCGCCAGAGCAGCGCGAGCGAGCGTGCCCAGCAGAATCCAGACGCGCTCGGTCTTCGAGATCGCCGGGCGGCGGGCAAGCACGTCGTAACCCTGCGCGGCAATCTTGTCGAGCACCCGCATTCCACCGCGGCTGAAAAGTTCGATATCCACTGCGAGACGGCGATCCACCATGCCGGTGAGCGGCAGCCCTTCGAGGAACAGATTGCGAGCGCAGGCCACGGCGTCCTGCATGGCTGCCGCAAACCCAGGAGTAAAGCGGCGCGCGGCAATCTCCTCTACTGACGATCCGTGCCGCTCCAGCACATCGAGCGGCACATAGACACGGTCCTTCTCCCAATCCACCGTCACGTCTTGCCAGAAATTCGCAAGCTGCAAGGCTGTGCAGGTAGCGTCCGATAGCCGCTGGCGTTCGGCGTCGGAATAACCGCAGAGATACAGCACGAGGCGCCCCACGGGATTCGCGGAGCACCTGCAATATCCAAAAAGCTCGTCCCAATTGCGGTAACGCGTGACGGTCTGGTCCTGCTCAAAAGCGCTGATCAAGTCATCAAAAGGCTGCTGGGGAATCGCGTAGCGCTCCACGGTCCCGCACAACGCCACGAACACCGGATGCCTGACTTCTCCCGCGTACATGGCCCGCAGCTCCCGGCGCCACCACGCCAGCAGGCGCAGGCTCTCGACGGTATCTCCCATCTCGTCGCCCAGATCGTCCGCCCAGCGGCAATAGGCGTAGACGTTATAGAAATCCTGATGCAGCCGCTTGGGGAGCAGCCAGCTCACAACGTGGAAATTCTCGTAGTGATGCGTGGCGAGCCAGCGCGTGTATTCCTCGCCCTGAGGCAGCGAGCAGACCGCAGCCATCGCCGCCGGATTGCGGACAAAATCTTTGGGAGCGAGAAACACCAGCGCAGGTTTACGGGAGGATGGCCGTTTTCAAGTGGCCGTTGTGGCTCATCAAATGGCGCATCACTTCGAGCAGGTTGGTGAGCGGTTCTTCGCGATTCACGAAATCGCGCGCGCGGATGTCGCCGTTGCAGATGATGTCGAGAGCCTTACGGATGTGGCCCGGTGTGTGATGGAAGCTGGCCTTGCACGTGATTTCGGAATAGTGCAGCAAAGAAGTATCCAGGCTGACCCTGCTCTCGTTGGGACAGCCACCGAAAAAGTTGACCGTTCCACCGCGCCGTACCATGTCTACGGCCCAATCCCATGTCTCGGGATTGCCGACGGCTTCAATCGCCACGTCGGCGCCGCGGCCCGCGGTGAGATTGCGTACCACGTCGGACGGCCGGGAAACCCGCTCGGTCGAGATCAACTCGTCGGCTCCCGCCGCGGCGGCCCGATCCAATTGCGTTTTCCGCCGGCCGATGGCGATCACGCGCGCGCCATAAAGCTTGGCCAGCCGCACGAACATCAGCCCGATCGGTCCCAGGCCAATGATGGCCAGCGAATCACCGGCGCGGACTCCGGTTTCCTCCAGGCCACGCAGCACGCAGGCCAGCGGCTCTACCAGCGCGGCATCCTGATAGGACACGCCGGCTGGAATTTCATACGTGTTACGCGCCACAATACGGGCGGGAATGCGAATATACTCGGCGTAGGCGCCGTTGTTGAAGAGCAGATCCTCGCAAAGGTTTTCCAGGCCACGGCGGCAGAAGTAGCATTCTTCGCAGGGCGCTGAGTTAGCGGCAACCACACGCTGGCCGACGGAAAACCTGGTGCTTCCCTCACCCAGCGATACAACATCACCCGCCAGCTCGTGCCCGAATACCGCCGGCGGAACGATCATGCGCGCATGGTAACCGCGCCGGAACACTTTAACATCGGTGCCGCAGGTGAGCGCAACGCGGACGCGAACGAGAAGGTCGCCTGTCTGAATATGCGGAACGGCTATGGGCTCTACCTGCAAGTGTTCCTTGCCGTAGAGCACGGCCGCCATCATTTGAGTATTCACTCGGTCCACCTCTGAGGCTCTAAGATTATTTTTAACGATTCGGAGTCGGGATGCAACGCTAAATCAAAGGCCGAACGTACCTTAGCCAGCGGAAGCCGGTGCGAAACCAGCAGATCGACCGGTAACTCACCGGAAAAAACCAGCGCCGCGGATTCTTTTTGCAGGTCCACCGAAGCGCTGTAACAACCGAAAATAGTGCGCTCGCCCACGCAAATGGATGCGCCGGACAGTTCGATTTTCTCCTTGTCTGAAGTCTGCGCAAACAGCAGAATCCGCGCGCCGGGACGCGAAAGCCGCACCGCCTGTTCGACCAGTCCTGGAACCGCGGCCGCCAGAATGACCAGATCGGCGCCGCGGCCTTCGGTCAGCGAAGAAACGCACGCGGCGACATCCTCGGCCCGCGGATCGAGTACGTGCCCGGCGCCGCAACGCAACGACAAGGCGCGGCGGCTGGCAATGGTCTCCGTGGCAATAACGTGAGCGCCGGTGCGGCGCACCAGCATCGTGAACAGCAATCCGATAGGCCCCTGTCCCAGGATCAGCGCCACCTCACCGGGCTCTGGAGCACACTGCACGACGGCTTTCAGGCAGGTGTTCACGGGCTCCACGAAAGAGGCGCGCTCGAATGAAACACCATCGGGAATCTTCTCCACGCCGCGTTCAACGATCCAATCCATCACGCGCACGAACTGCGAAAAGCCACCGCCCGCCGGCTCAAAGCCCGCGGTCACGCCGACCTTCTTGTATACCGGGCACTGTGCGTATAGTTTCCTGCGACAGTAAAAACAGTTGGAACAAGGAATATGGTGAAACACCACCACGCGGTCGCCGGGCGCGAAATTGCGCACGCCACGTCCCACGCGCGCCACAACCCCTGCGGTCTCATGCCCATAGATCCTCGGCGGTGCCAGCAGGTTGTATTCGATTTTTTTCAGGTCCGTGTGACAGACGCCGCACGCCTCCACACGCACCAGCAGTTCCCCGGCTCCGATCTCGGGCGTAGGCACGTGTTCGACGGCGACCACGCTGTCGCCCTTGTACACGGCCGCCCGCATGGTCGGGGGCACACCAATTTCAAAATCGGCAATCGCCAACGAATTCTCCCAGCGCCCGGGAAGCAGTGCGGCTGCGCTTCGCCAGACGCATTAACTCCGGTAACAGACTTAGGGGCCGGCGGCAGGAAGCCGCAATTAGCCGCATTGTACCGAATCTTCCATCCGAACGGAGCGCCCGATTGAAGTCCAAATGGAAATTTTCATGGGCCAAATCCGTCACTGACTTTATACAGCAAAGCGGGACGCACAGCTCTTCCGCCTTCGCCGCCACGCCGGCAGCCTCCATTTCCACTGCCGACGCTCCTCGCCCGCGCAGCTCTCTTTTCTCCTCCGCTGTCTGTGCCACGTGGCCGATGGAAGCCAACACTCCTTCGTGGTGCGGCCGATCACACTCGGGCCGCACCGTGACATATTCCTTGTCACAGGTCTGCACTCGCTCAGCCACAAAGATCGCCCCAACCGTCATCTCTTCCACTAACGCACCGCAATATCCCATGCTGCAAATCAAACCCAGCTTCCCGAACGATCGCGCTACATCCACCGCCTGAGCCGCCCGGCCGGGCCCCGCACCGTTCGCCACCAGCAACCCCTCGCGCCCGTTCAGCTCGACGACCCGCGCCCAATGTACCGGCCAGTCGAGCCGCCTTACATTCCGGCAAAACTTCATCAGGCCCTGGAACTCGCGCGGCTCCGCGGCGATCAGCAATAGCCGTTCGCCCGAAACCATTCCACTGCGCGCCCTAGCGCCACATCCACCGGCCCGGGAGAAAAGCCCAGCTCTCGCCGCGCCTTCTCGATCGAGACGAACATCTTCTTCTTCGCCATACGCACCGCATCGAGCGGCGCGAGCGGCGGCCGTCCGGTCAATCGGGCCCAGCCCGTCGTAATCACCCCGGCCGCGTAGGCTACCGCGTAGGGCAATTTCACCCGCGGCGCTTCCCTTCCCGTCAGTCGCGCCAGCTTCTGCAAAATCTCAGCCAGCGTGAGATTCTCCGACCCCACGATGTACCGTTCTCCGGGCCTTCCCCGCTCCGCTGCCAGCAAATGCGCTTCTGCCGTGTCCCGCACGTCCACCAGGTTCAGGCCCGTATCGATAAACGCCGGCAGCGCGCCCTTCAGGAAATCCAGCACAATCTTTCCCGTCGGCGTCGGCTTCACGTCGTGGTCTCCCACTGGTGCCGTGGGATTCACCACCACCACCGGAAAACCCGAGGCGGCAAAATCCAGCGCCACTCGCTCCGCCAGAAACTTCGAGCGCTTGTACGCTCCCGCCATTTCTTCGAGCCTCACCGGCTGCGTCTCGTCTCCCAAGCCGTCCTTGGGAACCCCGATGCAGCCCACCGTGCTCGTATAAACGACCCTTTCCACTCCGGCCCTGCGCGCCGCCTCCAGCAGGTTGCGCGTTCCTTCTACATTCGACTCGTACAACTCGCGCTGGTCGCGCGCCCACAACCGGTAATCCGCGGCCACGTGAAAAACCAGGCCGCATCCCACAACCGCGCGATCGAGCGACACCGCCTCGCGAAGATCCCCCGTCACCGTCTCCGCGTCCAGTTCCCGCAGTTTGCTGGCCGGCCGGACCAGCGCCCGGACCTTGTGGCCCCGTTCTCCGAGCAGCCGCGCGATGTGCCAGCCGATAAACCCTGATGCACCGGTGACGAGCGTGGGCTTCACTGCGGAGCGCCGGAACGTCCTACCGCAACGCCCAGCTCAGCATTTTGAAACTGTCTGCCAGCTTTGCGTTGATCCCCAGCGCAGCCGATGGCTCGTAGCCGCAGTGCACCATGCAGTGTTCGCAGCGGGGATCGTTACCGTGTCCGTAATTGTCCCAGGGCGTCTGCGTCATCAACGCTTCAAACGTCTTGTAATGCGCGTCGGTGATGAGGTAGCAGGGGCCCTTCCATCCCTTGATGTTGTAAGTCGGATTGCCCCAGGCGGTGCAGGGCAGATCGCGGTCGCCCTTCAGAAATTCCAGAAACATGGGCGTTTGATTCAGCCGGAAACGCTTGAACATCCGGTCGACATCCTTGAACTTCTCGTGAATGTCGTCGCGCGTCATGAAAATCTCGCGGTCGTTCACCGCTGAATAGCCGTAGGCTGGCGAGAGCTGGTGGCCATCCACATCAAACTGCTCGAGGAACTCGAACAGCGCCTCGATCTCTTTCATGTCGGTTTCTTTGTAAATCGTGGTGTTGGTGCACACCATGAAACCGGCTTTTTTCGCCACTTGTATGGCTTCAACGGCTTCACGGAAGACGCCTTCCTTCTCCACGCACATGTCGTGCGTCTTTTCCAGGCCGTCCAGATGCACATTGAAGAAGAAGCGCCGGTCGGGTGTGAATTCATGCAGGCGCTTCACGATGAACATGCCGTTGGTGCACAAGTAAATGTGCTTGCCGCGCTCCAGAATGCCCGCCACCAGTTGCCCGATTTGCGGATACATCATCGGCTCTCCACCGCAAATGGAGACCATGGGAGCGCCGCACTCATCCACCGCCGCCAGGCATTCCTCAAGCGGGATGCGTTCCGTGATGGTGGATTCGTATTCGCGGATGCGCCCGCAGCCCGTGCACGTCAGATTGCACGCGTGCAGCGGCTCGAGCATCAGGACAATCGGGAACCGCTTCTTGATCATGGGATGCGGCTCCCGGCTTCCGCCCTCCAGCACCTTTGCGGGCAGGATGCGAAAAGGATTGGAGGCGTCCGGCGCAGCCACGGTGGTTTTCTGCCACTCCGGCCGCGGCCGCATCTTGTTCTTGAAAATGTAACCGGCCATGCCGGCTGTCATGGAAAGGGGAAATCGCATTATTGCTCCGTCGCGCGTGAATTCTGTAACCTGCCAAATTCGGCTAGAGCGAGTAACGGGAAGTACAGCCTGTAAAGGTGATAGTTCAGATAAAAAACCTTCGGAAAGCCCGTGCCGGTGGAGAGCGACTCGTTCCACGAGCCGTCCGGCCGCTGCGTTTCGAGCAAATACTCGATTCCCTGATGCAGGCTGCGGCTGGTGGTGTCGCCTCCCGCCATCAGCCCGAGGATGGCCCACGCCGTTTGTGAAGGCGTGCTCTTGGCCGGAGTGAAAGCGGCGTTGTCGTAACTGGCACAGCTTTCTCCCCAGCCGCCATCCGCATTCTGGATGGCGCGCAGCCATTCACCCGCACGCAGCACGTGCACTTCCCGGTCATCTTCTCCCACCGCGCGCAGGCCGCGCAGCGCGAAACATGTGCCGTAAATGTACGCCACCCCCCAGCGCCCGTACCAGCTTCCATCCGCCTGTTGTGTGCGCACCAGATAATCCACCGCGCGCTTAATTCCGGAGTGGCTCCGCGTGAGCCCGAAAGCGCCCAGCGATTCCAAAACCCGGCCGGTGATGTCCGCGCAGGTGGGGTCGAGCATGGCGTTGTGATCGGCAAACGGAACGTTGCTCAGAAACTCCCAGTTATTGTCTTTGTCGAACGCCGCCCAGCCACCATCCGACGACTGCATATCGAGGATCCAGCGCAATGCACGCCGCTCGGTCGACCGCTGCGCCGTGATATCGGTCGCGCGCGCGCGGCTCAGGCCCAGCAGCACCATAGCGGTGTCATCAATATCCGGATAGTGCGCGTTGGTGAACTCGAAGGCCCAACCGGAAGGCTCGGTTTTCGGAAGCTTGAGCGACCAGTCGCCCTTCTGCCGGATTTCGTTTTCGAGAAGCCAATCGGCCGCGCGCGAAACCGCTTCCGGGGCGGCTTCCGAGTCGCCCAGCGCAAACATCGCGATGCCCGTGTCCCAGACCGGCGAAAAACAGGGCTGGAAGAAAATTGGGCGCCGGCCATCATCCACCATCAGACGATCGAATTGCCGCACCGCTTCCTGGCGCGCCGGGTGGTCTTCGCCATAACCCAACACGTCGAGCGCCATGATGGTGTACATCATGGGTGGATAAATCGCCCCCAATCCGTCGGCATCCTGGCAGTGATCCAGCATCCAGCGCTCGGCCTTGCGCAGGGCCCGCCGCCGGATCGCGCGCAACGCGTGCCGATCCCAGAATTTCAGAATCCGGTCGATACGCAAAAATACGTTGCGCCACGTGAACCACTCGTTATCGATGCGGAACGCCGCACTCACACCGGGCGCGAACAATTCCTCGAGTGAGAATCCAGCCGGAACGGGACGCCGTGGATTATGCGAATGCACGATGGAGAGCGAAACCGCGATCGCCCGCGTCCACGACGACATCTGGTAGATGATTTTGCCGAGCAGCATCAGCTCGGGCGGAATCGTCGGGACATGCTCGCGCGGGTAAAGATCGAACAGGCTGAGATTGATCTTGACGTAGCTGTTGGCAGCCTGGATTCCGCCGCGCGCCAGAATGCATTCACGCGCCCGCGAGAGGCGTGGATCATTCGGGCTGAGGCCCGCCAGTTTCAGCGCGCAGTACGCTTTCACGGTGGCGCTGATTTCGGTCGGCCCTTGTTGATAGATATTGAAACCGCCATCGGGAAGCTGCCGCGCCAGGATGGATTGCGCCGCCTTCTGTACCAGCGGCATGGTGGGCGGATTCCATACGCCATTCACTGGCGGATGCATCCACAGCTGGAGAAGAATGTAATCCGATTCGAGCGTGGTATCGGCAGTCAGCTCCGCGCACCAATAGCCGGCTGCATCCTGCTGCTCCACCAGTGCCGCCGCGGCGCGCTCAACAGCCGCCGGAATCGCCTGAATCAGGCTGCGTTTCAGTTCGACCGTAGGACTCATCGCGCGGAAATTGTCGTCAAAGCGGAATTCGCATGCGTCAGCTCACCGGGCAGCGAAAACCGCACGTCTTCCTCCACTAACTCCACTTCTTCCAACTGGTGAAAGCCGTGTTCTCTTAGGGAACCAATCAACTGATCCACCAGATGTTCGGGCGCCGATGCTCCCGCCGTCACCGCTATGTTTCTGACGCCCGCGAGCCACTGCTGATCCACGTCGCCCCAATCGTTCACCAGGTATGAGCGGACTCCGGAATTCTCGCCCACCTCAACCAGCCGCTTCGAATTGGAGCTGTTTTGCGATCCCACTACCAGCAGCAGGTCACAAAACGTCGCGACTGCCTTCACCGCCATCTGCCGGTTCTCCGTCGCATAGCAAATGTCCTGGGCCGGCGGACCCTGAATCTGCGGAAATCGTTCCCTCAGCCGGATCACGATGTCCCGCGTTTCATCCAGGCTCAGCGTGGTCTGGGTCAAATAGCAAACGCGCGCCGGATCCTGAACCTGCAAGGCATCCACATCTTTTACCGTCGAAACCAGGAATGTTTGGCCTGGCGCCTCTCCCAGCGTACCAATCACTTCATCATGATCCTTGTGTCCAATCAGCACGATGGTGTGGCCGTCCTTGGCAAATTTCACTGCTTCCAGGTGCACTTTCGTGACCAAAGGACAAGTTGCATCAATTACTTGCAACTTCCGGACCTTGGCTTCGCGCCGCACTTCCGGAGAAACACCATGCGCGCTGAAAATGGCCCGCGCGCCAATTGGCACCTCGGCCAACTCCTCAACGAAAATCGCCCCCGCCTCCCGTAACTCGTCCACCACGTGCTTGTTATGCACGATTTCCTTGCGCACGTAGACTGGAGGACCGTACAGATCGAGGGCAATTTTGACGACATCGATGGCGCGCACAACCCCTGCGCAGAACCCGCGGGGCCGGAGCAAGTATATCTTTTTCTCCGCGCTGTAGTTGGCAGCGATAGGCTTCAACGGCATATCAGATGTTGGCTAAAACACTAAATTATAACAGCTTGGGCCAATCCTCGTAGCCTGGCCAGGTACAATACTGGATTAAAAAACCACAATCTGCCACACTTTACTTACATGTACGACTGGTGTGACTGGCACGTTCGCGACGGCTTCTCGATTTCCATCGAAACCGGCCCGCTGGGCATCCGGCATGTCGAGTTCGGCAGGCGCGGCGTGGAAAATCATTCACCTGCTCTGATGCGTGAGGCACTCGAGCAGTTTCGTCTTTATTTCGCCGGGGAACTACGCGCATTCGATTTGCCGCTCGAAATGATTGGCACTTCCTTTCAAAAACGGGTCTGGGGGGCGTTGCGTAACATCCCCTACGGCGAGACCCGGAGTTACAGCCAGATCGCGGGCGAAATCGGCGCCCCGCGTGCCGTTCGGGCAGTAGGAGCTGCCAACGGTCGCAACCCGATACCGATCATTGTGCCATGCCACCGCGTGATCGGCGCCTCGGGTAAACTGGTCGGGTTCGGCGGAGGCCTCGATTGGAAACGCTTCCTGCTCGACCTGGAAGCAACCCATGCTGTGTGCGCCAGAGAAGCGACAGCTTGACCAAGAGGGTTACCTCATAATCGAAGACCTGATGGGTCTCGGGATGCTCCGAGCGCTGCGCGAGCGTATCGATCAGTTATTCGCCGAAGAAGGGGACCAGGCCGGCTGCGAGTTCAAACAAGAACCCCACGCGCGGCGCCTTGCGAACTTAGTCAACAAAGGTGAAATTTTCGAGTGTGCAATCGTGACTCCGCGGGTGCTCGAGTGCATGGCGCACGTGCTCGGCCCGGAATTCAAGCTCAGCAGCCTGAACGTTCGCGTGGCCGGCCCCAACAGCAACTGTTCCCAACCGCTGCACGCCGATAGCGGCGCGGTGGCAGATGAACGCGGATACTGGGTCGCGAATTCGGTCTGGATGCTGGACGATTTCACCACTGAGAATGGCGCGATCCGCCTGCTGCCGGGATCCCATAGATGGCGGCGATTACCCCAGGACGCGCTGGCAGACCCTACCGCACCGCACCCCGGCGAAGTGCTGCTTATGGGCCGGGCCGGCACGGTAGTGGTCATGAATGCACACATGTGGCATGGAGCCACAGCCAACCGCACGGCGGGCCAGCGCCGCGCCATGCACGCCTTCTATACGCGCCGCGACAAACCGCAGCAGCAGTATCAGAAGAAGCTGCTCTCCGCTGGCGTGCAAGCCCACCTCAGCCAGGGCCTGTGCAAGCTGTTGGCGCTTGATGATCCGCTGAACGATGAGCTAAGCTCCCGCCTGAGCGGCGCTAGCGGCTTTTTGAAGTGACGCGGGTCGAGAAGAAATATTTGGGTTGTTTTCAGTGCGGCGCCTTCCTGCGTGGAGAAAAGCGAAGGAGCCAGGCGTATCGTAGGCCAAAGAGGGATTTCGGTCCTCCTCAACTTCTTCACTTTGTGCCTCCGACACCCTACCGAAAACTCCTACCCGCTCCCGCCGGGGAGCGTTCCGCCGATTCGCCGGACTCCCTCTCTTGTAATACTTCCCGGTACACTTCCAGCAACTTTCGAATGTCATCGACATCCTGCGGACGGCAGTTTGCGAGAGGCGGACGAACGGGGCCTGCAGGCATCCCGAGAATCTCCATCGCCTGCTTCATGACCGCCACTTCGTAACCGCGCATGCGATCGCGAATCGCATAGAGCGGATGCACGTAGCGGCGCATTAATTCATCCAGACGCACGAAATCCTTGGCCAAACCTGCTTCCGCCAACTGCAAGGAGAGCCTGGGAGCAATGTTCGAGATGCTCGACGTGTAGGCTTGCACGCCGATGGCGAAATACGCCGGCACGCAATCGTCGCCAACGCCACCCAGCCACGCCAGGCGATCCCCCACATAGTTCATGATGCGCTGGTACTTGCGGACATCGCCCTGGCCGTCTTTCCACGCGGCGAGCGAAGGGACACGCTCCGCAAGGCGCGCGACCTGTCGCGGAGAGAACACGGCCCAATCGCGGCTATAGATCATAAGCGGCAGGCCGGTGGCACGACCGATGGCTTCGTAGTAGCTGAACAGACCATCTTCGGGAGGGTTGGAGTAGTAGGGCGGCAGCACCAGCAGGCAGCCGGCGCCGGCTTTCTCGGCTCCGCGAGCGATTTCAACGCCTATCGCCGCATTGAAGCCCACGCCGGCGACCACGGGCATGCGTGCCGCGGCGGCTTCGACCGTAACCCGCACCACGTTGATGATCTCGGCTACGGTGAGCGAGTACAATTCGCCGGTACCGCCAGCCGCCACCAGCCCGCAGAATGGGTGGCGCGACATCGCGGCCACGTTGCACGCGAGTCCATCAAGGTCCAGGGAGAGATCGGGGTGGAGCGGAGTCACAGGAAATCCCAAGACGCCGCGAAAGTGGTTGCGCAGGCCGACTGAGGTCATCGCATAAACGTTACCATCCGCCGCACCCCGCCGCTATTCCCGCTTCAGAAAGTAAGGAACGTCACAATTGCACCCAAAGTCGCATGAATCACAAGTGCATCAAAACTCACGCTCAAGCATCATTTAACAACTAAAGAGAAGTAAACTCTGCGGCTTGCGCATTGTACGGTCGAGTGAATTCCCCAACAATAAGGGAATGAACGTGATCTGCACGTTTGGATTTATTGTGATTTCGGCGGGAATCCTGGTAGCGCAGGAAGGACCGTCTTCGCTCGACTCTATCTTCAGCACAGACTCGGCTGTCGAGCCTTTGGCCGCAAGTACCACATCGTCAGCGTTTCAATATGTAGTGGCTCACTTTCCTTTCGGAGGCGGCTTCAACACACAGGTGATGTTTGCCAACGGCGGAAGCAAGGCGGCGACGGTGCAGGTGACATTCTTGAATCCTGCCGGGGCATCAGCCGCCGTGCCATTAGCGGGCAAGGGCCTTCAGAGCAGCCAGAACTTCACAATTCAGCCAAACGACGTGCAAGGACTGAGCGGTGACCCTTCCAAGCGGAATTCCCAGAATCTAGAGGTGGCATGGGCCACGGTAGGCTCGAGCGCACCATTGAACGTCTTCAGCCTGTTCGACTACGGTCCCAATCCTCCGGCGATCAGCGGCGCCGTGGGAGCGCAATCGACGCCAGCAAATAAGTCGTTCCGGTTGCCGATTTTGGAAAGAAATGCAGGGCCGGGCAACCCGGCTAATTATGAGGTCGGCCTGGCAATCGCGAACCCGAACAGCAGTACCACGACGGTCACGGTAAAGGTGTTGAACTCAAATGGCTCCGTGAGAGGTTCGTTCCAGGAGGTTCTGCCGGCGAAAAACCAGACCATCTTCACTCTTTCCAGCAAGATGACATTCGACTCATCGCTTTTCGCCGGGTCAATGGCCGTTTGCGCCACCGAGCCGATCGGACTTGTGACCATCGGATTCGAAGGAGGCCAGGCTTTCTTCACGACTTCGGTGACAAACGACCCGTGCCCGTAAGGCGGGGCGTTGCCGGGCATTCTGTTTGCCAATATTTAACATCTAAAAGAAGTAAACTCCTTGCCTTGAGTATTGTAGAGCGCGTGAGATTCCTTACAATAGAAGCATGAAGGCAATATGCACGTTCGGAATTCTTCTTGTTTCGGCTGGAATCGTGTTCGCGCAGGAGCCGGCTTCGTCCGCGGAACCTGATTCGCTCGATGACGTTTTCGGCACGGAGGCCGTTGTTGAGCCTCAGTCTTCCAGTACAGCGACAACGTCTTACCAGTACACCGTGGCGCACTTTCCATTCGGAGGCGGATGGAACACCCAGATCATGGTGGGGAACGGCAGCGGCAAAACCGCGTCGGTGAAAGTCACGTTCATGAATCAGGCGGGAGCGTCCGCAGCGGTGCCCCTGGCAGGTAAGGGTCTGCAGAGCAGCCAGAGCTTCGGCGCCGCTGCAAACCGCACGCTCGTGATCAGCGGCGATACCTCGAAGCGGAATTCGGCAAGCCTGGAGGAGATGTGGGCCATCGTCACCTCAAATCAGCCCGTGGATGTCTTTAGTCTGTCGGACCTCGCCTCCAAGCCCCCGGCGTTCAACAGCGCGGTAGGGGCAGTGTCGCTGGCTCCCTCCAAGACCTTCCGCTTTCCGGTTGCGGTGAATGGTCCTAATAGCTTCAACGCCCAGATGGCCATTGCCAATCCGAACAACAGCACGACGACAGTGACGGTAAAGGTACTGAACTCGAGCGGCAGCGTCAGCAATACTTTCGAGGAGACGCTGGCGGCGAACAATCAGACGCTCTTCAATCTCACAGACAAGGTGAAGTTCAGCTCTTCACTATTCAATGGCGCGGTGGCTGTCTGCGCTACGCAGCCGGTGGGGCTGGTAGTGAACGGCGTAGAAGGAGTCGGACAGCAGGCAATGTTCAACACCGCGGCCACGACTGATCCGTGCCCGTAGAGTAAGTGCTCCAAAAGCCAAGGCCGTCGCGTATGCTTAGGGTATGCGCGGCGGCTTTTTTTTTGCAGTAGCCGGTGCGCTTTCGGCCCAGGTATTACCGGACCCCACTCAGGTATTAGCTCAAGCGCGCGACAAGATCGTAGACAGCCGCCCGCGCCTCCCCAATTACACTTGCGTACAAACTGTCGACCGCAGTTATTTCAGGCGAGCCATACAACCAAACCCGTTTCCTTCTTGCAGCCAGATGCATGCCGAGGAAGACACGCATGCGTACCAACTTGATCTCTACCTAACAGACCGCCTTCGGCTCGACGTCAAAGTGTCTGCCGGGGTCGAGATCGGTTCATGGGCGGGCGCGAGCCAATTCGATGCGAAGAGCATTTTCGACCTTGTCGGCAGGGGGCCTTTCGGCACCGGTGCGCTGGGGACATTTCTCGCAGACATTTTCGATAACAGCGGAACAAGTTTTGCATATAACGGCGAGGTGCTATCGGGCAGCGGGAAATTTTACCAGTACAGCTATCGGGTACCCGTCGCCGCGAGCCACTACCTTGTGCACGCGGGGCGCGACTGGCGGGCGATCGCATACGAAGGCGAGGCTGGCATCGATCCCCATTCACTTGACCTCAGGCATTTGGTGGTGCGCAGTTACCATCTGCCGATTGAGACGGAGGCTTGCGAGGTAGCCACGAATGCGGATTACGCGAGGATCCACATTGGCACAGGCGATTTTCTGTTGCCGCAACGGAGCCGGCTGCATATCGTCACCGTTAGCACCAATGAAAACGATGTCGTAACGACGTACAGCGGGTGCCGGGAGTATCAGAGCGAGTCGACCATCCATTACGAGGACGATCCGGCTATCGCAACCGGGAACAAGGCCGAGGCCGCTCTTCCGGCGCGCCTTCCCGAAGGCTTGCCGATATCGCTGGGGCTCGAAGCGCCAATCGACACGGATGTGGCCGCGGCGGGCGATGTGATCATGCAGAAGGTCCGCAAACCGGTGCGCGCGAAAGGATCGAAGGAGGTGTTGATCCCGGCGGGGGCGATGGTACGGGGCCGGATCATCAGGATGCAGCACTGGATGATGCCGCCGAACCGGTTCGACATTGCCGTTCGGCTCGAAACCTGGGAGGCGGGAGGCGTTTCGGCGCCTCTTTATGCCGAACCGGACCGCAGTGAGCTGGCGCCAGGCGTGGGCGTGCCGAAGCGAGGAGTCCCGATCAACCTGCCGCCGGCGGGGCAGCCATGGAGGATACGAACATACGAGTTCTTCACGGACGAAAAGCGTTACGTTGTGCCACGGGGATTCGAATCGAAGTGGATCACCATGAGCGCGCCGCCGGAGCGGTGAGTGGTTAATGGAGGCCTACTTCGGCAGCTTCACCGCCAGCCGCGGCGCGTCGATCGGTATGTACTCCTTCACTCCCGGACGCCCCTTCACGGAGAGCCAGATGTTGCCGTCGGCTGCGTGGAAGTCGATCTGGAATTCGTAGAACGGGCAGCAGCGGCGCCACACATCCAGCAACTGTGCCACGTCCATCAATGATGCCTTCGCCGGATCGACGCGGAATGCGTAGCCATCGGGGAGGTCGCGGGAGTTGGTGATGGCGGAAACGACATGGTCGCTCAGTTTATCCAACTGCTTCCGTTGCTCGGCTGTGAGCCCCTTCATGTTGCAGGCAATGGGCGGAAGTGTCTCCGCCGCAAGGGTCCAGGCGGATGCCAGAAGAATCGCGATGCTGAAAAACGATTTAATGTTCATGATGAGATCATCCGACTTAAAGTCAACTTGAGGTCAAGTAAAATGTCAGAATGACGATCGGACAGGTGGCGAGGGAATCAGGGTTGGCGGCCTCGGCGATTCGTTTCTACGAGCAAGCGGGGGTGCTGCCGAAGCCTGGTCGCATTGGCGGGCGACGGATGTACAGCGCCTCGATATTGGAGCGCCTCGCGGTGATCGAGCGAGCCAAGGCCTGTGGCTTCAGCTTGTACGAAACGCGGCGGCTTTTTTTTGGATTCCGCGAGGGCACCCCGCCTTCCGAGCGGTGGCAGACGCTGGCGACCAAAAAAATCGCCGAGTTGGATGAACTGGCGCGCAAGATCGCCGCTACGAAAGAACTGCTGCAGCGCCCCTGCGCATGCAAAGATCTCGCGGAATGCGGGCGGCGGATCTATGCGAAGAAGCAGGCGGCACGCTGAGAGGCCGGTAGGGACCACACGATAGGCAATCAGGGCAAACGGATGGAGAGAGGCGGATTGTGTCGGAAAACGGGCAGTCTGTCTTATCTTGGCAGATGATGATCGAAGCGGTCATACGGCGGCCACAGCCTGATGAGCACGACTCTGTCCGAGCACTCGTGCAGACCGTCGTCGACGAGATCTATGGTGGCCTTTGGGCACCGCCGCCGCTTCCCATTGACCAGGAGAGCTGGGGTCTCTCTTGGGTCGCGGTCGTGGACGCCAGGATCGTCGGAACGGTGCTGACGCACGAAGAATGGATTAGTGATCTATGGGTGCTTCGCCAACATCGGGGATGCGGCGTTGGCCACCGACTGCTGGCACAGGGTGAAACTGAAATCGTCAATCGCGGTTGTCAAACACTTCGGCTTCGCGTTCTGCAATTGAATACGGCGGCGATCAACTTCTATAAAGGGCACGGCTGGCGAGTCGCTCGGGCATTTCCACACGAGAAGTTCCCGGTTACAGTGTTGGAAATGGTCAAATCTGTCGGGCAAAACAAAGACTGAACAGAGCGCCATTGGTTGCTCTCGGGCCACTGTGTGCTGAGCGGGGAACGGGGTTGGGGCAGATCAGGCCGAGCGTGCTCGGCCCCTACAATAACTTACGAAACTACAGTGTAGGGGTCGGACACGCCGCAGGCCTAACTGGGAACAGATCGCCTATTCCGACTTACACGTGCGCGGCAGTCTTGTGGGCTGTGAAGGCGCCAACGTCATAGGTTTGAACCCGAGGCGTTCCCTCAATTACTTTCGACAAGCGCTCCTGCACGTCGATATAGGCTGTTCTGTTGTAAGTTTCAGCGTCTTGCTTCTGATCCCAGAGACTGATCCCGATAGCCTCTGATCCGTTTGAACCTACCAGGGTGATTGCGTCCTGGAAGCCTTTCTGTCTTTGCAGCACGGGCAGGACATCTTTCTCAAACGTCCTGTTGAACTCGGCAACAGAATTGGGTTTGAGCCGTACAGTCACACTACGAGCAAACATGAATAACCTCCTCGGTTATAGTTGGCTAGCTAAGAGGAAGGCTTCAGAGGACCTAACTTAGTTTAGATGATCTGGAGAGCGAGCAGAAAGACCGCTCGACGACAAGAGTAGCTCTATCTATGACCCCTGTCAAGGAGATAACTTAGTTCCTGTCGTCCGATCTCAAGGTAAGCGACAGAGAACAATCGCCTGCACGATCCTCAACACCAGTGCACGAGTGTAGCGTTTGATACAAAACCTATTGCGCAATCGGCATCAGAGTCGTCAAGGTGCCGGTAACCGAGTCCGCGAGAAGAGCGAGCACGCTCAGATCGCCGGGGTTCGCGCCGCCCGGCAAGGTGATCCGCAGGACGCCTGACTTGCCGTTAGTCGCCGGGTATTTGCCGGTCGAAGTGAACGCCTTGTGATTGAGCGCCGCCAGATTGAGTGTATCGGTCGCGATGGCAGCGCCCGAAGGGTCGTCAAACTCAATGGGAATTGACATGGCTGCTGAGGTCGTGTTGGCGAATGCAAACGCTGTCACATGCACATCAATGGTGTTATCGAACGGGACCAGGATGTAGTGTGTTGTCGCCCCAACCCCATAAGGGACAAGACACGACGGCGCCCCGCTATTGAAAGGGACGGCAGCTTCCAATACCGGATGGGAGCCGCCCAGCTGTTGCCGGAAAATTGCCTGGCCGCTCACAGCGGGGGTGTTGCTCACATTGAGACTGGCCCAGCCTTCGTTGGCGGTGGAGCCTCCCACATCGGGAAGAACGATTGCGGTCGAACCGCTTGGTGGAAGGTTAAACGAATACACAGATGTCGGGTTGCCGTTCACCGGAGCGGCTAGGGGCGTTCCGGAATCCGAGTAGAACGAGAGGCTCACGTTAGCCTCCGTCGTCTGGTCCTGATTCACAATGAGAAAAGTCGTCTGCCAACCGGCTCCGTAAGCCAGGTGTCCGAATGTTCCCTGCGCCGACGCACTGCCAACTCCCACGGCCAGCACAAGAGTTAAAAGCCCAGCGGTTCTTTGAAACATTGCAAGCTCCCGGTTCAAATTGAAATCAAATGCAGTGTCTGAATCCCACTGCAAGCTGCGCTTGGTTCACTGCGGAACAAGAGTAACCGGCGATTCGCGGCTAGCCAATACTGAAATTGGGTAACATTGGCGCAAAGAAAGGACTTAGGAGCACCAGGCGTTCGTCGAACAACTGATCCGGGATGTTTTTGTGCATCCGGTCACCACGGACACGGCCCGGACAAAATCGAAGGCGCCCAGGCCGCGCCGGGTGTGGGCATCGTTTTCGAGGGACTATTCGGAGTATGCCCACTTGTAAAACCTTGGATTGACAGCAGAGTTTTCCCATCGAAATCTTGAGGGAGGATAACTTCTCCCTGGACTCAAGCGAACCATTGATGGGCGGGCGTATCCGGCACTACGGCATGGATGCGCGCCTAATATTCAACACGAGGAGAGTCTCAATTGATTTGCATTGATTTCAACGTTCGTGGAATTTTACGCGGTTCCGTGGCTTCGGCGATCACCATCGCTCTTGGGCTGACGGCGCTTGCGCAGGATTCACCTCGGCTTCGCACGCCACGCAGGCTGGTCCAAGGAGCGATCGAGCAGCGGCATCACACAGGAGATATTTTTGAAGCTGCCACATCCGGCGACCCGAATGCGGCACAAGGTCCTGGTCCGGGACCGATCGGCCCGGGCCCCGGCTGTAACTTGTTACCGGCGCCGCCATCGGTGGGCGCGGCGGTGAATCTTTCGTACTTCGGACCACCGCCTTCAACAACGAACCAGAGCCTGGTGGGCCCGGTTCAATTGCTCAAGTCCGGTCCGGTTGATGCCACCCATGGCAGCATCACGATCCCGCTTTACCTAGGACACTTGCGGGACGGCAGAAACGTCTGGTATGTCCTGACTGACGTTGACGATCCCAACGTGGCCGCTGAGCTGGGTCTGAACTTCTCGGCGAAGATGACCTTCATGGCCAATGGCGCGCGAACGGCAAATCTGGATCAAAACGGGGACTTGGTATTTGACAAGGGAACAGTTGATTTTTCGCCCGTCCGCAGCATCACCCCCGGTCTCCCGGGGAGTGAGTTCCCGCCTACTGCTTTTCAGCCTGGGGCGGTGGGTGACAAGGATTACAGTCCGTTTGTTCAGATCGTAAATGCCGGTGGCGTTATCTATAACGCGCCCATCGTGGCATTCAACGTGAACGCCGCTGACATCAACTTCCCCAACGGCAACGTGGATTATTCGAAGGTACATGACCAGGTTGTGGCGATCGATACCGTGAACATGACGGCGACCATCAACATCATCAATGGCTTCAGCTTTGGAAAGCCGGTCTGGTACATGTCGATGGACGCGAGCATACCGTTGGCAGCGGCAATCGAACACAACACCTTCGCTCCTTTGATGGCGGCATTGCATCTGGGCGGTGACGACACTTTCTCAAGCCCGATCGAACGCATCTTCATTGCCACCAACGGGGCCTACGGCTGCGCCAATCCACAACGGCAAGGCTTGTCCGCGGATCTAGCGGATGGCTTTCGCCCGAACAACGTTGTTGGTGGGATACCGACCAATGCACTCGATTACAGCCCCGCGTGGGACGCTCAGTTGTTCGAATGGACGACAAACGCGATCAATAGCGGCTATCGAGGTCAGGTGCGGGAGGAATTCCAGATTCTCACGTTCGTTCAGGACGGACTGATTACGGGTCCGGGTGGCAGTAAGTTCGGAAGCTCCGGCTTCTCGATCAATTGTCCGATTGTCCAACGGCTCAATTAGGTTATGCACGCGCCCGCTGTATATCCGACGCGCAGCGGGCGCACTTTCCTTGGTTGAATTACCATCTTGGTAGCACGCGTTTCCAGTTGGGGTCCACGTGCTTGCGCATTTCGGCTTCGTCGTCGCGCTTGCGGTAGGGGAGTTTGGCGTAGCGCTCGCGGCCGCGGGCCAGCTGGTCGTAATCGAGCTCGACGCCGAGGCCGGGTTTATTGGGAATGCGGACAGAGCCGTTCTCGATGGGAATGCGACCGCCGGCTACCACTTCATCGGTGGATGTTTGCCAAGGGTAGTGGGTATCACAGGCGAAGGTGAGATTGGGACATGCGGCGGCGACATGCGTCATGGCCATCAGGCTGACGCCGAGGTGCGAGTTCGAGTGCATGGAAAGCCCCATGCCGAGCACTCCGCACATGTGGGACAGGTGCTGGACCTGGCGCATGCCACCCCAATAGTGTGGGTCGCAGAGCACAATTTGCACAGCGTCGAGCGAGCGGGCGCGGGGAACATCGGCAAAATTCGTGACGGCGACATTGCTGGCAAGTGGCGTGTGGTTGTTTTCAGCCACCAGGCGGCGGTGTACTTCGGCCATGCCGTCTAAGTTCGGGCAAGGGTCCTCCAGATAGCCGCCGCCGGAGAGCTCGTCGCGCAGGCTGCGGCCAACCTGCACCGAAGTTTCAACCGACCAGGCGCAGTTGGGATCGATGCGGAGCGGGTAAGTGTCGCCAAATTCCTGACGAAGTGCGCGAATCGTCGAAATTTCGACATCCGGTGGCAGCACGCCTCCCTTGAGTTTGATCTCGCGGAAACCGTAACGAGCAATCATTTGTTTGGCTTCGCGGACGGCGGCAACAGGATCGAGAACCTCACCGTATTCATCGTCGCGGCGATCGTCGCCCAGGCCGCCGCCACCCGCTTGTTTATAAAAGAGATACGCGGAAAACGGAACGGCGTCGCGGACTCGGCCGCCGATGATGTCACATACAGGTTTGCCGACGGCTTTGCCGATGATGTCGAGGCATGCGATTTCGATTGCGGCGAAGGTGCGGGCGTGCTGATCGAGGGGATTCTCGCCGGGGACGAGGTAGGTCTGGCTGCGGTCTCCGGCACCCGCAACCGATTGATTCATCTGCTGATAGAGACCGGCGAGCTGAAACGGATCCATGCCGGTGACGCGGGCGCGCACGGCTTCGAGCGCGGCGACAGGACCATCGCCGCCGTAGGTTTCACTGATGCCGGTGATGCCGTCATCCGTTTTCAACTCGACGATAGTGCGTAAAGCGTACGGAGCGTGTAATCCGTACGAACTGCGCAAAGGCGGATCGGCAATCGTAATGGAATGCAACTGCATGGACGATATAAGCATTGAGTCACTCGCGGGTTCGAGAATCGGGTGGCATCAGACTTGCATCGAAAAAAGTGAGATAGAACAATGGCGGTAACAATGATCGGCGTGGCGCTCCTGGGAAGTCTGGCGACGGCATTCATGGTCGAGAAAGCCGTGCTGGGGGCCATGTTCGGCGCGATGAAACGCGACAAGCCGAAAAAGCAATAACTGCTTTGGAAGTTTTCGCAGATCCAATTGAAGTTCCATTCTAGCGTTATCCTGAAGGTTGGCATTCGACCGACCCGCAGGAACCACTCCTCCTAACAAACCTCTACTCACCAAGCACATCAGATTATGTCTGGTTGCGCTGGTGGTCTCGGCTGCCGCGATCTGGGGCCAGCAGGCCGACCGGTCGGTTTTCGACGAGATCGGCAGAGACCTACAGGAGCTCAACCAGATTACCGGCCTAAAGATCCACCACAAGGTTCCGTTCGATCTCATTTCCAAAGACCAGGTGAACACGTTCTTGAAGGACCGCGTGGAGGAGAAGAGCTCCCAGGAGGACCTGCGCATCGAGGAAATCGGGCTCAAGAAGTTCGGATTCGTGCCGCAGGATTTCGATCTGAAGAAAACCGAGGTGGATCTGCTGACGGAGCAGTCGGCGGCGTTCTACGACTATCACAAGAAGAAGCTCTACATCGCCGATTGGGCGCCGAAGGACATGCGCGCGGAGGCGCTGGTGCACGAGCTGTCGCACGCGCTGGCCGACCAGAATTTTCATCTGGAGCGTTTCATCAAGAAAGGCGGCGATGACGATGACCTCTCCATGGCGCGGGAAGCCGTGATGGAGGGGCAGGCGACTTGGCTGATGTCTGAAGCGGTGGAGCGCAGAAACGGGCAGACGCTCAAGGGGTCGCCGGCGGCGGTGGAGGAGATGAGCCGCGCCATGGATTCGGGCGGGAAAGACTACCCGGTGTTCGATTCCACACCCATGTATTTGCGGCGCACGCTGGTGTTTCCGTACACGCAGGGCATGATTTTTCAAAATGCGGTTGTGGAAAAGCTGGACCAGGCGGCGTTCGCCGAAGTGTTCCGGCATTCGCCGGTTTCGACGCAGCAGATTCTGCATCCGGAGAAATACTTTGCGCACATCATGCCGACGCGGCCGCCGCTTCCGCACTTTTCGGGCGGACACGGGTATAAACGGCTGGCGTGGGGCACCATGGGCGAGCTGGATCATGCTCTGCTGATCGAGCAATACATGGATACGAAGCATGCGGATGAGGTTGCGCCGCACTGGAAGGGCGGAGTCTACGCGCTCGAAGAGAACAAGGCCGAAAAGCGCGTAGTGCTGGAATATGCAGTGGAGTGGGAAAGCGCGGACTGGGCGCGGCGGTTCTTCGAGGCGTACCAGGAAGTGCTGCGCAAGAAGTGGCGGAAGATGGAGGTGCAGTCGCGAAACGACTCGACTTTCAGTGGGCTTGGCGATGACGGCTATTTCGTGGTGCGTCTGAATGGCGCGGTAGTGAGCAGCCTGGAAGGCCTGCGGGACGCTGCGGTAAACTCGAACTGATGCTGCTCCGAAAACTGTTTCCGCTCATGCTGTGTACGGCGAGCCTGGCGGCGGGCGCCGAGATTCCCCGCCCTTCCCCGGATTTCGCCGTGTTCTTGAACGACGGCCGGCAAATTCACGTGAGCGAGTACAAGGGCAAAGTGGTGGTGCTGGCGTTCATCCTGACCACGTGCCCGCACTGCCAGTTCACCTCGCAGGTGCTGACGAAGTTGCAGCAGGAATATGGGGCACACGGGTTACAGGTGATCGCGTCGGCGATCGATGAGATGTCCAAGATGTATGTGCCGGACTTCATCACGAAATTCCAGCCGGCGTACCCGGTGGGATACAACCAGCGAGAAACGGCAGAGGACTATCTCCAGCACCCGGTGATGTACCGGTTGCTGATGCCGCAAGTGGTGGTGATCGACCGGAAAGGCACGATTCGCGCCCAGTACGCGGGAGACGACAAATTCTTCGAGAGGGCCGATCAAGAAAAGAACTTCCGCGATCTCATCGAGCCACTGCTCAAAGAAGGCCAGACGCAGACCGCGGCGCGGCGGAAGAAATAGGCTCGATAGAGCGTCAATACCGCTTCCTTTGGTGGCGGCTCGGCAACGACGCTCCGAATATTCAAACACGTCCGCCGGAGAGGCCATATGCCAGCAGCAGGAGGACGACCAGAGCCACCACGGCGTAGAGCCGGTCCTTCTGCCGGGCAAAGGCATAGACGAGATAGGCGACGCGAGCAACCGGAGTCGCGATTAGAAGCAACAGGCCGAATTGAATGATGCCGCGTCCACGAATTGCGAACGCATCGGTTAAGATGCCGCGGACACTACGGAGGTCAGTCGGCTCGCCACGGAAGACGTGATAGGCGGGCGCTTCGGTGCCGTGACGGGCCAGGTGGATCAGAGCACCGACAAACACTACGGCGCCCGACAGGATGACACCGGCGCGCAGCAGGTTGCCGACAATCAGGTCCATCTTTTCGGTCGCGAGGTCTCTGGATTCCGGCGTCACACTAAAGCCTCCCGGAGATACTGTTGTAGATCATTTCGAGCGCCATGATAGAAATCACCGCGCTGAAAATCTTACGAAGCAACGGCGTGCGAGCGGTTGTGAGGAATCTGGCTCCGAAGGCGGATCCCGCCAATACGCCAAGAGTCACGGGCATCGCCAAGCCGGGATCGATGTAACCGCGGCTCAGGTAGATGCCGGCGCTGGCCGCGGCGGTCACTCCGATCATGAAGTTGCTAGTGGCGGTCGAGACCTTGAAAGGAATGCCCATGATCTGGTCCATGGCGATCACTTTGACCGCTCCCGAGCCGATGCCGAGCAGGCCAGACAGGAGACCGGCAATCGCCATCAAACCGAATCCCAGCGGGACCGCGCGGACGTGGTATCTGACAAGCCCGTGATCGCCGGGATAGGTTCCCTCCATTTTCAATCGGAGAGCGAGGCGGTCAGACGACCCGAATGACGCGGCATGTTCGGCCTTGGCAGTGACAGCCTGATAAGCCGAGTAAAGTAAGACCACGCCAAAGACGACGCCAATAAAGGAGGTGGGCAACTTTGCGGCGAGGAACGCCCCGATCAGAGCCCCCGAACTGGTTGCGATTTCCAGAAAGACACCGATGCGAATGTTGGAGAAACCCTCTTTGACGTAGGCCGCGGCGGCGCCGGACGATGTGGCGATCACGGATACGAGTGATGCACCGATGGCGTAGCGTATATCAACGCCGAGCGCCAAAGCCAGCAGGGGCACGATCACAACCCCGCCGCCGAGGCCGGTGATGGAGCCGAGAAAACCGGCGACGAAAGAACCGAGAGTGATGACGCCGGTGAACTCGAGGATATTCACAATAGGTTTCGAATCACTCGCGGCAGATGCCGCGCTTGCTCTGGCGAATGAACGCGACCAGGTGAGCCGTCTCGGGCGTGGCGGCTTCCGTTTCAATGCGCCGCAGCGCGTCTTCGAGCTTCAGACCCGACCGGTACAGCAATTTGTAAGCGGCTTTGAGCGCGATGATCTGCGGAGGCTGGAAGCCGGCGCGCTTCAGCCCCACCATGTTCAGGCCTTTGGCCTCCACGTTGAACCCGGAATAGAGAAAGTACGGAGGAACGTCGCTGTTGACACGCGTATTGCCGCCGATCATGGCGAGGCGCCCGATTTTGGAGAATTGGTGGACCACCACGCCGCCGGAAATGAAAGCCTGGTCTTCCACCTCCACGTAACCGGCGACCAGCGCGCAACTACAGATCACGGTGCTATTGCCAATCTTACAATTGTGCGCAATGTGGCCCGAGGTCATGATGTAATTGCCATCACCAATCTCCGTCACCGACTCGGGCTCGGTCCCGCGGGATATGGTGTAGTGCTCACGGATGATGTTGTCGTTTCCGATGCGGAGGTAGCTGCGCTCACCTGTGAAGGTCTTGTCGAGAGGATCGGTGCCCAGCACAGTGCCGGCCGACACGGTGTTGCGCTCGCCCATCGTTGTCCAGCGCTTCACGTACACGTAAGGCTCGAGTACGCAATCGCGGCCGATGGTGACATCGGATTCGATCACGCAGAATTCGCCGATGCGTGTCCCCGGACCGATCACCGCGTCGGAATGCACGCGTGCGGTGGGAGCGATGAAGGCTGCGGGTTCGGCGGGCATGAACCGGTATTTTACTAGCGGAAAGGGGTCAGACGATGGGATAGCCGTGAATCAGCATCAAGGTGCGCCGCCAGCGCGTCTTGGTGAAGAAGTGCTGGGCGAGGTCGATGAAGTGGCCGGTGGTGAAATCGACCAGATCCTGCGTGGAGGCGTCGTATGACCAATAAATCAGCACCGGCTTGCCTTTGATGTTTTCCGCGGGAACGAAACCCCAGTAGCGGCTGTCGGCGGAATTGTCGCGATTGTCGCCCATGGCGAAGTAATGACCCGGTGGCACCACCACCTCTCCGTTCACCACGTGATTCTCCAGCATATCCATGGCCTCCGGCGGGAGGGAAAAGTCGGGCGAAGCGGTTGGAAAATTGTCGCGATAAGCGTTGACGTAGTGCGTCTTGTGAACTTTATACGGCTCATCGAGCTTCTTGCCGTTCAGGAACACATACTTGTTGACCAGGTGAATACGATCGCCCGGGACACCGATGACCCGCTTCACGTAGTCTTCCTTGATGTTGAGCGGGTAGCGGAAAACGATAATGTCGCCGCGACGGACGGGCTCGTAGGGCAGCAAATGACTGAAGACAGACCCGCCCGGCGCATAGGCTAAGCGGTCGACGATCACGTGATCGCCGATGAGCAGGTTGTCCTCCATGGACGATGTGGGAATGACTTCCGGCTGCGCAATCATGCTGGTGGCGAAGATCAGGATGATGAAGTTAAACACCCACTCGGCGATGCCGTGCGACATGGTGCCGGCCACGGTGCGGCTGGGCTTAGCAGGCTCTTCCGCTGGCCTGGGTAGGGCTGGCTTCCGGGCTTTCTTCGTTTTAGTCGCCACTCTTCCCTTTATACCGCACTCCTCGCCAGGAGCCACGTTTCCCGTAGCGCGGGGAATACCGCGGGGATGGCGGGATACCCGCGGCTTTTGCGGCGCCGAACGTGAACGGCCGCCGATCAATGCCGAATTCGCGCACGTCCCGCGTTACAGTGTTAGACATGCGTGTCAGGGAATTGGCGGAGTGGTTGGGCGCGACTTTCGAGGGCGACGGGGAAAAAGAGCTTACCGGGGTGCAGTCGCTGGAGGCGGCGGGCGCGGAGGACCTTTCGTTCGTCGCGAGCATGAAGGCGATGGGTCAGGCTGAAGAGTCGGCGGCGGGATGTCTGATTGTTCCCACCGAATTTCCACCAGGCCGGACCATCATCCGGTCGAGCGCGCCGCGGACCTCTTTCGCACGCGCCGTGAGCCGCCTGGTACCCGAGCCACCGCGACGTCCGGGCATTCATCCGACGGCCGTGGTCAGCCCGGAAGCAGAAATCGGCGAGGGCGTTGAGGTCGGCCCGCACGTCAGCATCGGCGAGGGCTCGCGCATTGAGGACTACTGCCGGATCGCTGCCGGGTGCTCGATCGGCCGGCGCGTACAGATCGGGCATGACAGCGTGCTCCACGCGCACGCCACCATTTATGACGACGTGGATATCGGCAGCCACGCCATTTTGCACGCAGGCTGCGTCATCGGCGCCGATGGTTTCGGATTCGTGCTGGATGGCGAGCGTTACCAGAAGTTTCCGCAGGTCGGCCGGGTGGAAATCGGAGACTTCGTGGAGATCGGAGCGAATTCGTGTGTGGACCGGGCGGCTCTCGGGACCACACATATCGGGGAGGGAACGAAGCTCGATAATATGGTCCATGTGGGCCACAACTGCCGCATCGGAAAACACGTGGTGGTGGCGGCACAAACGGGCTTCTCGGGCGGTGTGGTGGTGGATGACTATGCGGTGATTGGCGGACAGGTGGGAATCGGCGATAAGGCGCGCATCGAAACCCACGCGGTATTGGGATCGGGTTGCGGCATCCTTACCTCGAAGATCGTGCGCGCGGGGCAGGTGGTTTGGGGAACGCCGGCACGTCCGCTCAAGCAGCATCTCGAGCAACTCGCCAACCTGACGCGGCTGCCGGAGATGCGAGACGAACTTGCCGACTTGAAACGGCGCCTGGCCGACCTAGAGAAAGCGAAGTAGCCATGCTGGTCGTGGTGGGTGGCCACACGCGGAACATCGGCAAGACGTCGGTGGTTGCTGGCCTGATCTCCGCGCTGCCGGAGTTCCATTGGACGGCTTTGAAGATTACGCAATATGGAAACGACGTCTGCTCGACCGATGGCGAACCGTGCGAGTGCACGGTAGCCGACGCCGAGCATCCCTTCGCCATCACGGAAGAGATTGACCGCAACAGCGCAACAGATACGAGCCGTTTCCTGGCGGCGGGCGCGCGGCAAGCGTACTGGGTACGCACGGCGGCCGGCCAGCTCGGCTACGCGCTACCGGCTGTGCGGCGCATCCTCGAAGCCGGCGAGCACGTGATTGCGGAATCCAACAGCCTGCTGCAATTCATCAAGCCTGACCTTTACCTGGTTGTGGTGGATTTCGGTGTCCGCGACTTCAAGCCCACGAGCTTGCACTACCTCGACCGCGCCGACGCACTAGTCGTGATCGATCGCGGCGGCACACCGCCCGCGTGGAGCGGAGTGGCGCGAAGATTGTGGGAGTCGAAACCGCGATTCCGCGTGCAGCCGCCTCAGTGGGTGACCGAGGCCATGGCCGCGCTAGTAAGAGGCAGGCTCAATTCTTCCACCACACCTTCCGGCGCCGCTGAACCGAGGGCCAGCACGGCACCGCCCTTCGCTGGCAGGTAGGCACGGACGGCGCGGAGGCCTTCTGAAAGAATCTGATCGGCATGCGCAATTTCGGCGTGCATTCTCCGCAACTGCTCCCGGATTCGCGTATCTTCCGGCGTGATGAGATCGAGGTAACAGGTGAGCGCCTCGAGAGCGCTGAGCGGCTGCCGCATCTCATGAGCAAAATCAGCGAGCACGTCTACGGGGTGCACTTGTGCCACAACGGGCCTCCAATCAATTTCCTTTGGGGAGGTTTTTTCGAACTTGCTTTGGGGTTCCGGGAAACGATTATAGCGCAGGCTCAGCGCAAGGCAACAGGATTTTTTAGGCCGTGTTTGCCACGAGTTGCGCCGCCCACGCGCTTGCCCCGAGCATTTGCGCATCGTCGTCCGATCGTCCGGTTCTTCGCCTTCGCGGTTGGCGCGCGATCTGTGCCAACACGCCGGCGACACGCCGCTCGAATCGTTTACACTTGGAAACTTGCCGCGGTGTTCTCGAATCGGCGCGCCACATCGCAGCCATCGTAGGGGCGGGGCAGGCCTCGCCTTCGTTCGCGTGGGTTTCGAAATTGCACGGGACATCTTATTGGCACGTGCAGTGAGTTAGTTATCCGAAGTTAGCAGCCCATTAGTTAGTAACTGGAGCTAAACCACTTAGAGTATTAACTTATGAATGACAGCCCCGTATAATATCGTGCGTGGACGAGAAGTACCATAACTCCAATTCTAATCAACATCGTTCAGACCGCACGGGCGTACGTTTGCAGCACGCGCAGTGGAACCTGTTGCCCCTCATCATAGCTGTTTGCGGCTGGTGCACCACCTTATTACTTTGCCGCATTATGCTTTCCCGGGAAACCGTGCAGGTGGTGCAAACCGCGGCGCTGGTTACCCGCAATATTCAAAGCAAGATCACCTCCAGCATCAGCACGCAGGTTGCGCCTCTGGACGCCCTGGTGGCCCGCTGGGGTGCGGACCCGGATCCGTGGCAACCAGAATGGGAGGCGGAAGCCCGGCAGTTACACCAACGGTATCCGGAGCTGGAATCCATCAACCTGGTGGATTCGTCTTACGCGGTTCGTTGGAGCATTCCATCCGCGCAATTACCGCTCGAAGTGATACGGCCTGCTATCGATGCTGCGCGAAAGGCGCGACAAACCACGGTTGTACCGGCGGGCGACACCGCGAAATCGCTGTTGGTGCTGATTCCGATGTTTCGCCATGGCCAATTCGACGGGTGTGTAATCGCGCCGGTCGGGACCGAGCACTGGCTAAATTCGATCATCAATACGGAGGTTCCCAAGGGCTACGCAGCCTCCATCTCGCATCATGATGAGCAAATCTATGCCCGTGCCGTGGCGGCTGGCCTGCCGGCTACTCCTTACCTGTCCGAGGGGCGCATCGATTTCTATGGAATGCCATGGGTGGTTCGCGTCTGGCCGACACCGGATACCTGGACCCAATCCCGCCAGATTCTCTTTGCGCTGAGCTTGCTAATCGGCTTTCTCATGTACACCAGTGGCGCCCTAGCTGTCGTAGCGCGGCGCAAAACGAGAGCTGTAGAAAGAGCCAAGTTCCAGATGACCGTGCAGCAAGAAAACTTGCGCCAGGCTAACGAACGCCACCAGGCGGTCATCCAGGCATCGCCGTTCGCCATTGTCTCTCTGGATACCTCCGGCAAGGTGAAGGGCTGGAATCCGGCTGCGGAGCGCGTATTCGGATGGACCGCGGCGGAGATAATGGATCAGATTCCGCCGTTCTTCGACGCCGGGCAGACCGAAGAGATCTGGGACAAGGTGCAGCGCACCACGGGCGGCGAGTTGATTAGCGGCTTGGAGTGCCAGGGCCGCCGCAAGGACGGCAGCCCGGTTGACGTCGCCATCTGGACCGCGCCTCTGCGCGATGCCAGCGGATCCGCTTCCGCTATCATCATGGCTATCGCCGATATCAGCGAGCGGAGGAAACTGGAAGAGCAGCTCCGGCATTCGCAGAAAATGGAAGCCGTCGGCCGGCTGGCAGGCGGCGTGGCGCACGACTTCAACAACCTGCTCACCGTCATCAACGGCTACGGCCACATGATGCTGGATGCCTTGCGGCCGGGAGAACGACTGCATTCTCACGCCGAGCAGATCGTGAAAGCCGGCAATCAGGCCGCGGCGCTGACCACGCAGTTACTGGCGTTCAGCCGCCGCCAGATGATTCAGCCGAAACCCGTAGATCTGAATCACGTCATCACCAACCTGGAAAAGATGTTGCGGCGCGTGATCGGCGAGGACATCGCTCTCTATACGCTGCTCAGCCCCGATCTCGCCCCCATCAAGGCGGACGCGAATCAGATGGAGCAGGTGCTGATCAATCTGGTGGCGAACGCCCGCGACGCCATGCCGCGCGGCGGCGCACTGACGGTTGCAACCAAGAACGTCACCCTCGACGAGGGCTTGCGCTGTGAGAGCAGCGAGCTGCCGTCCGGCTCTTATGTGGAGATGGCCGTTTCCGACACCGGCGAGGGCATGGATGCGGATACGAGGAGCCATCTATTCGAACCCTTTTTCACTACCAAGGAACGCGGCAAGGGCACGGGGCTGGGACTTTCCAGCGTGTACGGCAGCGTGCGGCAAAACGGAGGCGGCATCGTAGTGTGGAGTGAGCGTGGCAGCGGCGCAACGTTCCGCATCTACCTGCCGCAACTCCGTGAGCCGGCAATCGCCGAAAAGCCCGAGGCGGCGCGCAATGGCAATGGCCGCGGAACGGAGACCATCCTGCTGGTGGAGGACGAGGCCCCGCTGCGGCGCATGCTGCACGAATCTCTCTCCCACGCCGGCTACCATGTGCTCGAAGCCAGCGACGGCACCGACGCCATCCGCAGGTTCGAAAAGCAGGCCACCTCGATCGATCTTCTGCTGACCGATGTTGTCATGCCGCTCGTCAACGGCCGCCAGCTGGCGCAGCGCATGACCTCCGCTGGACCGCAAATGCGCGTGATTTACATGTCCGGCTATGCCGATGACGTGATCGCCTACCACGGCATTCTCGACGAAAGCACCACCCTCATCCAGAAACCGTTCTCACCCGCTGCGCTGCTGCTAAAAGTGCGCGACGTGCTGGACGCAGGCAACCAGCAGCCACCGGTCCCGCCGAGGCCTGTCTTCCATCGCGCGGCCATGTGATGCTTGAATAAGCTGAAGGTACGGAGGAAATCTATGCGATCGGTTACGTTGTCCTGTGCCGCAATTGCCTTGGCGCTAACATCCGCATGTGTAGCTCAGGATCGGGGGTGGGAAGTGGGCGGCGCAGCGGGCTTCGGCATCATGCGCAATGCCCGCATCGATAACACTTCCGGTACCGCCACCGCAGGCATGGATAATCGCTTCGTTGCCAGCGCGGTGCTTGGTCAGGACCTCTATCAGCACTTCAGCGGTGAGCTCCGGTATGTCTTCCGCGATAACGACCTAGTCTTGAAGAGCGGCGGGCAAAAGGTGAACATGGATGGCGACTCACACCTGATCCACTATGATGTACTGTTTCACCCGACCTCAAAGAAAGCGCGCATCCGTCCATTCGTTGCGGCTGGTGGAGGCATCCGGCTGTTCCGCGCTACCGGGCAGGAATATGTCAATCAGCCGTTCAGTGACTTTGCACTGCTGACCAATACGAATGAGGTCAAACCGCTCATCAGCGTGGGCGGCGGCGTAAAAGCAAAACTCACTGATCACACTGCGATTCGAGTGGACTTTCGCGAGTACATCTCACCCTTTCCCGAAGAGCTGTTCGCAACGGCACCCGGCGCGAAAATCCGCGGCTGGCTTTTCGATTCGATCCCGATGGCAGGCGTGAGCTTCGTATTCTAAACCGCTGCTAGCGCGCTTTCTCCTGCACGCGCGCCGCAAACCGCTCCGCGTGAACGATAAAGCGCTGATGCGTTCCCTCGGCGATCTTTTCTTTATTGTCGAACGCTTCCACTTTGAAGTTAACCCGCCGGTCGTCGATCGACACAATCTCGCTGCGAAACCTGACGGTCATTCCCAGAGGTGTCGCGGCCAAGTGGTAGACATCCACATGCGTGCCGACTGAATCGTAACCAGGATCGAGCAGCGGGAGCAGCATGTTGCGCGAGGTGCGCTCCAGGCCCAAAATCATGTTTGGGGTCGAGAGCACACGCGCGTTGGGAAGTCCCATAAAATTGATGGCCACTTCCGGAGTCACTTCCAGTTTTTCTTCACGAGTCGTGCCGATCGGAATTTGGGCCACGCGGCTATCCCCGCAGCCCCGCAAGCACACCGCGCATGTACGCGAACGAGGCTTTCATGCCGGTGAACGGGCTGTCTTCCTCGATCTCGTACTCGAGCGATACCGTGCCCGTATAGTTCATTTTCTTCAGCTCTTTGAAAATTCCGGCGATCGGCAGCACGCCCTCGCCCACCGGGCAATCGCTGCCTTTGGTGATAGAACGCAGATCCTTGATGTGCATGTCGAACAGCCGCGGCCCGGCTTCGCGAATGGATTCGATCACGTCCGCGCCAGCACGAGCAGCATGGCCCGCATCGATGCAGATGCCGCAGCGGGCGTCCATATTCTTCACGATTTTGAGCGCGCTTTCGGGCGTCGGAAAGTTCTTATCTTCCGGGCCGTGATTGTGGATGGCGACCTTGATGTCGTAATCCTTGACGAACCGCTCGATGCGCGGCATGGTTTGCGCGGTCGGCATGATCGTCATCATGGGCATGCCGCAGGCTTTAGCGTAGTCGAAGTAATAACGAATGTCCGCGTCTTCATCCTTCATCAGATAAACCACGCCACCGGAGGCGACGTTGATGCCGGCCTCGTCGAATCTTTTCCGTCCAGCGGCGAGCTGCTCCGGCGTGTCGTGGTATGGCAAGTGGAACTCCTTCACGCTCGCGTAGTGAACGTTAAGTTCCTTGATCATTTTGATCGCCAGATCGCGTTGGAAACCGCGCAGAGAATAGGTGGCCACCGCCAGCCGGATGTCGTCGCTACCGTTGTTGGTGTTTGCCCCGCGAAGCGGCGCGAGTCCCAGCGCGCCCGCGCCGAGCAGAAAGCCGCGCCGGCTGCTTTCGAGTGCCATGATCGAAATCTCCTCCGGTCATTATACGAGCGCACGGGCGGGCATGCGTTTCGCTGGCGGCCGATAGCGGCGCTACGCTACATCCTTAATGTGTGTCGCAAGGCACCATTCATTGCCGAAGGCGTCCTTCACGGCCCCTGTGCGATCACCGTAAGGCTGGTCCGCGGGTGCATAGACCGAAGTAGCTCCTGCCGCGAGGGCGCGAGCATACATCGCGTCGACGTTCGGCACGTAGAGATAGAACATGGCCGCCATCGGTGGGTACAGACCACCGGCCTCACCCATTTCGAGCGCTGAATCTCCAATCCGAACCTGAGCATGGAGGACCTGGCCATCCGGCGATGCATATTTCGCTATCTCCTCCGCTCCGAACCCGCGCTTCAAGAAACTGATCAACGCCTCCGCTCGCAACGGGTGCAGATAGGGCGTGACGCGTCGCAAGCCCTCCGGAACGTAGCTCTTGCCCATCGAGGTCGCGATGTACCAGAAGTTGCCAAACTGGTCTTTCACCGCGCCGCCGCGCTCGCCATAGGGCTGATCCTGCGGCGCACCGAGCGAAACCGCGCCGGCCTGCAAAGCGCGCTCGTAGGCGGCGTCAGTATCCTCCACGTAAACGTGCAGCGCAATCAGTTTCGATTCCCCACGCCACGCGAGCTCGGGACCGCCGCCGCCGATCATCAGCATGGAATCGCCGATGCGAATTTCGGCGTGGATACCACCGGCGCCGCCGATCGCGCGAAACGTCTCCTCCGCTCCAAAAACCTGCCGGGCGAAGTCGATCAGCGCGGGCGCATCTTCCACCACTATGTACGGCGTAATGGTGTGGTAACCCTCAGGAATCGGACTCACGCCGACGCGCTTCGATTGTCGTTCCTGCTCCAGAGCCTCGAACCGGCGATAGATCTCCTCGACCGGCAGCTCTTCCTTGAGCGTCTCCACAACCCAGGTATAGCCGAATGAATCGGCAACCGATCCGCGGCGCACTCCGTAGAACTGGTCTGCCACGGGCTCGGTTAGCGTAGCGCCCGCCGCTACTGCCTTTCTTACGAAAGCGTCAACGTCCTCGACGCGCAGATGGATAGTTACCGGCGAACCACCATAAGCTTCTGGTCCGGGCAAACCGAACTCCGGCGAAGATTCCGAAACCATGATAATGGAATTGCCGATTTTGACATCCGCGACGACGATCGATCCGTTTGCCTCAAACCGGCTGATTTCGGCGGCCCCGAATGCCTTGCTGTAAAACTCGATCGCCGCGGGCGCATTCTTCACGCGCAGCCTCATCGTTGCCGTTTGCATCGCAGCCGGCGCTGTAACTTGACTAGCCATAGTTACCTTCCCTTCTAAATCCGATTTGAGACTTGCTCTGAAACTCTCGCGCGGCAGATCGCGCAACTCCCTGGCGATTCGCACCAGCGGCGCCAGGCTGGGTTCCGGCTCGCCGCCCGTCCCCGCAAGCATCGCCGCAATCGCCTGATCCAATCGATCGGATCGAGAGAGCCTAGGCATGGGCGCCTCCCAGTTGCTTCCGCAGCTTTTCGAGAGCGCGCAATTGCAGTTGCTTCACCGCGCCCTCGCTTCGTCCCAGCCGGCCGGCGATTTCCCGAATGCTCATCTCGTCCACAAAGCGCTCTTGGATGACGCGCCGCTGATCGTCGGGAAGCTGGTTCACCAGCCGGAACAGAAGGGCGCGATCTTCCAAGCCTTCCATATTCGGTTGGGCGCTGGGCTCCGGCAGGTCATCACGCGCCGGAACCTCACGCGCGGCACGCTTCGATTGATCAACGACAGCGTTCGCCGCGATCCTGATCAGCCATGCGGCAAACGGAACGCCACGCCATTCGTAACTCCGCAGGTTGGCGAGCGCCTTGTGGAAAACATCCGACGTCAGGTCTTCAGCCGTAGCCCGGTCGCTCACCCGCCGCGCGATGAACCCGTAGATCAGCTCAAAATAGGCCTCGTACAGATCGCCGAACTTCGCGGGATCTTTTTGTACAGCCTCAACCAGAAGGCGCTCCTCCGCACTGTTCCGGACAGCCGTCTCCGCCGGTCTTCTGGCCGCCATTGATCCTCTGATTGTATAAACTGTCGTGGCGGCGAAAAGTCACGGGGCGCGGCCCGCGTTTTCAACGCCGTCTGAATTCGCTAACATCTTATAAGGATGCCGCTCCGCACGGTTCTGCCCGCGGCTTTGGGCCTGTTTACCGCCTTCGCCGCCGTCGCGCAGCAAACCGGTCCAGCGCTCTCCGTCGATGCGAGCGCCAACCGCCATGCCATTTCCCCGGATATTTACGGAATTAACTTCTACTGGGATTTGGGCGCGAGTGGCGATCCCAACGGCCCCGCCTACGCTGCCGCTGCTCCTGGCATTCGGCCCACATTACGCCGCTGGGGCGGCAATTCGACCAGCACGTACCACTGGAAATTCGATGTCAACGACCTGGATAACGATTGGTTTTACGAGGTCCTGCCCGACACCACGGAGGACGCCTCCAAGCTGCCCGCCGGATCGTCATTCAACAATTTTGCCGACCAGGCGCGCTCTACCGGCGGCAAGATTCTCGGTACCGTTCCGATTCTCGGCTGGCTCCCGAAGGCTCGTGTCCAGGCGTGCAGCTACAACGTGGCCAAGTATGGAAACCAGTGCAAGATCGACCCGTACGCGCAGTATCATCCGGTCACGTGCGGCGACGGCGTCGTCTACGATCCGGCCTGCGGCGATCCTTCGGTAAACGATGGCAAGTTCCCGGCCAATCCCATCTATATTACGAATGAACCCAGCGACGTTTACACGAAATTCGATCAAACCTTCCAGGCCGAATGGATCCACTACCTCGTCTCCCGGTATGGCAAGGCGAGCCAGGGCGGCGTGGCGATTTGGGCTCTCGACAACGAGCCCATCTGGTGGGACAGCACGCATCGCGACATTCATCCCGAGCCCTACACCTATGACGAGGTTTTCAACCTCGACCTCGCGTACGCCGAAGCCATCAAGCAAGCCGACCCCACCGCACTGGTGGCGGGGCCGGTGGCCGACAACTGGGCTTCCCTGTGGTTCTCAAAGAAAGACATCGTGGCCGGCTGGAGTAACGACGGCAACTACTGGTCGAACCCCGTGGATCGCAATGCCCACGGCGGCGTGCCATTCTTCGCCTGGTATCTGCAACAATTCCGGAACTACCAGAAACAGCATGGGCACCGCCTGCTCGACTACCTCGACCTGCACGCTTACATCGTGCCCTCGACGGTCCAAAACGCCGGCACGCAAACGGCTGCGATCAACGCTCTGCGGCTCGATTCCACGCGCGAGTTTTGGGATCCCACCTACGTCGTCAGCGACGATTATTGGATCAAGGACGTCGACAACAACGGCGCGCCCATCGCTCCACAACTGATACCCCGGCTACGCAGCATTGTCAGCCAGAACTATCCGGGCACCAAGATCGCCATTACCGAATACAACTGGACCGCGCTCGATACCCTCAATGGCGCACTGGCTCAGGCCGATCTGCTCGGCATCTTTGGCCGCGAGCAATTGGACGCCGCAAGCTTGTGGGCGCCCCCCAAGCCCACAGATCCCGGCGCTTTCGCCTTCAAAATGTATCGCAACTACGACGGCAAGGGTGGCGCATTCGGGGCCACCGCCGTGCACGCGGCAAGCGCCGATCAGAGTAAGCTCTCGGTCTATGCGGCACTTCGCTCCGATTCAAACCTCACCGTGATGGTGATCAACAAAACCAGCAGCAATTTATCGAGCACTCTGAGCCTGGAGAATTTTTCCGCGGGCCCCGAGGCGAAAGTGTGGCGCTTTAGTGGCGCGAAACTCAGCGCCATCGTGGCCGAGCCGCAAATTCCAGCGGGCGCGACTCTCACCACCGCGTTTCCGGCGAATTCCATTACTCTGCTCACCATCCCGCCGGCATCAAACTCCGGTGCGCAGCCAACCATCTCGGCAGTCATGAATGCTGCCTCTTTCGGCAAGACCGTCGCTCCAGGACAGCTGGTTGTGGTTCGCGGCGCTCGCATGGGACCTGAGAGCATGACTCCTCAGACGGTCGATGCCAACGGCATGCTGAGCACCACGCTCGCCGGCGTTCGCATCTTCTTCGATGGAATTCCAGCCCCGATGGTCTCCGCCTCCGCTACTGAATGCTCGGCGGTAGCGCCGTACTTCGGTTTGACCACGGGCAAAACTCATGTCCAGGTGGAGTACGAGGGCGGGCTGTCCGAGCCTTTTGAAGTCGCGGCCGCCGCCACAGCTCCAGGCCTGTTCACAGCGGATTCCAGTGGCAAAGGACAGGGGGTGATTCTGAACGACGACGGCGTCGCGCGGAATTCTCCTGCTGCGCCTGCCCGCGTCGGCTCAATGGTCATTCTGCGAGGCACGGGCGAAGGGCAAACGGACCCACCCGGCGTTGACGGCCGCGCCCTGGCAGATATTCTGCCCAAACCTCTGGCTGCGGTTTCGGTCAATATCGGCGGTTTGCCCGCTACGGTCGAATATGCCGGAGCCGCGCTTGGTCAAACGCCGGGAGTGTTTGAGATCAAAGCCAGAATGTCGCCGAATGTCCAACCCGGCAGCCAGGTGCCCGTCCACATCACCGTGGGCAGCGCGACCAGCCAGGATGGCGTCACGCTCGTCGTTCATTAAAGGTCATCTCGGCAGCTCGCATTCATGCGAGAATACGCCAAATGGATCCCCTACCGCTGCGAAAACGCGCCACCCTTTTATTGCTCGGCGCCGGTTTAACCACGCTCATCTCCCACGCTCAAAAGCCGCCCGACACGCCGCCCGTTGTCGAAGAGAAGCCCTCGCCGATCCCCGCCGAGACCAACTCCGCCACCGATCACGAACTGACGCTTGACGGCAAGACTATTCGCTATACCGCAAACGCCGGAACGCTGCTGATCGATGGCGACGACGAAAAGCCCTATGCCACCGTCTTCCATGTGGCGTACACACTCCGCGGCGTCAACGACCTTCGCACGCGCCCGATAACGTTCCTGTACAACGGCGGGCCGGGTTCGGCGAGCTTCTGGCTGCACATGGGATCCGTCGGACCTGTGCGCGTGGTCACTTCGAGTCCCGAGGCCACCGGCGCCGCTCCCTACCAGATCGTGCCCAACCAGTACTCGCTACTGGATAAGACAGATCTCGTGTTCGTCGACGCCGTGGGAACTGGTTTCTCACGGCCGGTCGGAAAAGCCACCATGAAGAATTTCGCCGGCACCGACCAGGACGTGCAGGCATTTTCCAAATTCATCCAGCGCTATGTCAGCGTAAACCACCGGTGGAACTCGCCGAAATTCCTGTTCGGGGAATCCTATGGCACAACGCGTTCCGCGGCCTTGGTCGATGCGCTTGAGACCGCGGGGATGTCCTGCAATGGCGTCATTTTGATGTCGACCATCCTCAATTACTTCACTCGCGCTCCCGGAAGCGATGCTGTCTTCATTGGCTATCTGCCTTCGTACGCCGCGATTGCCTGGCACTTCGAGAAGATCTCACATCAGGGCAGAGAGGAAAAGACATTCCTTGACGAGGTTCGCGCATTCGCTCGCGGCCCCTATTCTGAGGCGCTGGCCCAGGGGCACCATCTTTCCGCGACAGAAGTAGACGCTATCGCCGCGAAACTAGCTGGCTACATTGGCCTGAGCGTCCAGTTCATCAAGGAAGCGAACCTGCGCGTGGACCCGTCCCGCTTCCGTAAAGAGTTGCTTCGCGATCAGCGCGTGATACTGGGCCGCTATGACGCGCGATTTGAAGGCACCGATATCGATGCCGCCGGTGAGAATCCCGGATTCGATCCGTCGGGCACCGGAATCATGGGCGCTTTTGTTTCCGCGTTCCACGACTATTTGGATCGCGAGTTGAAATACACGACCAAGGAAACGTACCTGCCGCGTGCGCCGAACGCGAATCAGGATTGGGATCATACCCACCGTCCGCCGGGAGCCGCGCCCGGCCCGTCTCAGCCGCCACCGATGCGTGACGCCTACGTGGCTGGGGACTTGGCCGACGCCATGCGTAAGAATCCGCGTCTAAAAGTCCTCTCGGTCAACGGCCTTTTCGACCTGGCTACGCCGTTTTTCATCACCGAGTACGACCTGGCCCACATGGAGCTCGAGCCGAAGCTGCGTGGCAACATCGGATTCTCCTACTATCACTCCGGCCACATGATTTACCTGAACGTGGATGCGCTCAAACAGTTGAAATCCGACCTCGTGGCGTTTTATACGGGCGCCGCGTTTTACTCCGGCGCCACCGAAGGCGGAATATGACGCTCCGGCGCCACTACTGCCCTGCCCCGCGCCTTTGACGCGCGAGCCTCCACCGCCAGCCGCCATGGCGTGGGAAGCTTGGTCAGAAGCGACGTCAGAAAACGGTAGCGCCATCCCGGAATGACGAACAGTTTTCCGCGGCGCAGACCGTCGAGCGATGCCTCGACGACCTCCTCCGCCGTCAGCCAGAATGCAGCAGGTGCGAGCCCCCGCCGATCCATGCCGGCGACGTCGTGAAATTCCGAGTAAGTGAACCCCGGGCACAGCGCCTGCACCGCCACGTTCGATCCCACACTCCGCAATTCCAGGTAGAGCGCTTCGGTGAACACGGCCATCCAGCTCTTGGTTGCACAATAGCTGGCGCTGCGCGCACTCCGGATGAACGCCGCCACCGAGGCCACGTTCACCACTGCGCCGCGGTCCCTTGCAACCATGCCTCCCAGCACCACATGCGTCAGGCGCAGAGTCGCCGTCACGTGCAACTTGTGCATGCCCTCTTGGCTTTGGAGATCTGCCTCCCAGAATCGTCCGGGCGTGCCAAACCCGGCATTGTTGACCAGCAGAACCAGCCGCTCCTCCGCCGCCAGCTTTTCTGCAACCGTTGCGAGATTGCGTTCCTGGGTGAGATCCGCTTCCAGACATTCCGCGTGCGTGCCGTACTGGCTCGAAAGCTCACCGGCGAGCTGCTTCAGGCGATCGAGACGGCGAGCGATCAGAAGCAGGTCGTGATCCGGCGCGAGCTTCCTGGCGAATGTGGCGCCGATTCCGCTCGACGCGCCCGTGATCGCGGCCAGCGGACGTTCCGCGGGCATTATTTCTTCAGCGTAGGCAGTGTGGTCACATTGCCCGTTGGACTGACGAAGAGGCCCAAAGCGCTGAACCCGGCCGGGCCGTCGATCTCGACGCTGCCGCGTTTTCCCATGACCGCTGGATAGTTAGTCGCCAATACGATTTGCGTGTGCCCGTTTTTGGCCAGCGCGATGGAATCGGTGGCCAGCGTCACGCCGGTATCATCACGTATGATCAGCCCCAGATTCGCCGCGGCGGCTGTGTCATTGGCGAGCGCCACACCCGTTACGCGGTTGTTTGTGTCGTCGAAGCCCAGCACGAACGCCGTGGCGTTGCGCGTCTCCATCGGAACCACGCCCTCCTGCCCCGAGGGCGAATAACGAAAGATCGCAGAACCGCCGACCGCCGCACCCTTTTTCGAGGTCAATACCGCCGATCCCGCGACCGACGGCTGTAAATCCTGTCCCTGCGTCTGCATAACCAGCAACTGGCCGGGCGCCAGCACCGGGCTGATCGATGCCGCGTTGGATACCGTACCCGTCTGTGGATAGGACAGCGGAACCGCCAGAGGACTACCATCGTCACCGTAGAAACTCAGGGTAGGCGTAGCTTGAGCTGTGCCGGTATTGACTAGCGTGATGGTCGTCTCCCAGCCGCCGTTGTACGTCACGTGCGCCATCGAGCCGGTGGCCGCTTGAACATTTGTCAGCACCGGAACCGTGGTCAGTGCCGGCCCATTGTTGCGCAGCCCCAGTACGCTGATCTGCCCACCCGATTGTGGAGTTAAGATGACGCTACCGCGAACACCCGCCGTTTTGGGATATGTCCCGCCCAGCAGGAACGACGTGTGGCCTAACGCGTCCATCTGAATGGTTTCATCGTCGATCTGCAAACCGGCATCGTTGAGAACCTTGGCCTCGACGGTGGCCGGCTGTATAGAAAGATTCGCGATGGCCAACCCTGTGGAAAGCGATCCCGTGTTATCGAAGGGCAAGACGTAAAAATTCGCATTCCTCAACTCCAGCGGCACCACCGCTTCCCAGTTTTGCTGCGTGTTGGTGAAAATGCCGTATCCGCCCACATCGCCCGCCACTTGCAGGTTTGCCCAGCCCACGTTCACCGGGTTAGCGGCAGGACCGGTGGTGTCCATTACCAGAAGCGCGTTCGGGTTAATATTTTCCACCACGTCGGATGCACTAGTGGCAGGGATCACGCCTTGTGGGAACGTCAGCGGCAATTTGAGTGCGCCGCCATTGGGATCGGCGTAGAATTGCATCGATGCGCAGGCCGCGGACGCCCCCATGTTCACCAAATTGAAGGACGTGTCCCAGCCGCCTGCTGAAGCAAGCTGCGCCATCGATGCGATGATGCCCGGCGTCACGCTGCCAACTGTAATATTGTCAAATGCAATGTAATTGGCCGCCCCACCGAAGTCGACTGACTTAGCGACTCCACCGATGGCCACGCCCACGGGACTCCAACAGCTATACGTTGCCGGACCGCAATTGGACCCGTTGACGGGCAACTGAACCGTGGCTAGAAGATTGCCAGTTCCGTGCAATCCGTCGTATACAGAAACGCTTCCAGCCGTGTTGGCCGCTGCATAATAAACCGAGAAGCCGGTCGTGAAGCCGGCGGCCACGTTCATGACCACGCCCGTACCGCTAAGGAAGAAGACGCTGGTCACTCCGCTGGGGTTGTTGCTCGCATCACCCCCGTTTTGGTTGCCGATATCGTTGTTGGGTGTGATGGACGCGTTGTCGATTACGGCCAGGGATTCTCCTTCGAATGTGATTCCATAGTTTGGCCCCGGGCCGCTGCTGTTCGCTCCGTAGCCCCCGTTGTAGTAGTTATAGACCGGTTCTGTATTTCGAAGTCCTTCAAATGTCAAAATTGGCACCTGCGCGCACTGTGCCGCGCACAGAACCGCCATGGACATGGCAATCGCAATCACCGGAACAAGCGTCAACACGTTCCCAATGAGTTTTGAATGATGCATACTCTAAACCCTCGAAAGCTCCGCTGATTAGTAACTTCCAATACGGATTCGGCTGATAGTATACACCCCGCCACTCAGTATTGAGCGCTGTAACGCTGCGTCACTTTTAGGCGGTCAGCGCACCAACCGTCGCCCGCCGCGCAAGCTCGAGATCTTCGCGTTGATGGACTCAATCAGCGCTATCTTCTGCGCACCCTCCGGCATCGTTCGGACCACATCCAGGCGATACCGGAGGAAACTCTCTTCTGTCATGCCATGCCTCCTCGGGGTAGTGCCACACTGTTCGGAATGGTTTCGCGATCCCGCGGCTATCCGATCGTTTGCGAATTCTATCCGATCGGATAGTCAACCGACCTGGTTTGGAGCCGGCCGCCGCCTTCGCGATCGCACCCAGAAGCATAACTCCTGATCAGCCAATGACTTCCAAGGAGGACCCGCCGGAACCAATTCCCGGTTAACGATTGGCCTACCGTGTGCTTATTCCCTAGTGTGTAAGTAGTACATCAGGCACTTGCGGCGCCTGATCTTTGGAGATTTCAGTGATGTGGTTCCCAACCGATTCTGCTGATTTCGCGCATCGAACGTTGCGCGCCTCTTCGGCCTTTGTGGCAGGGAAGAGGAAGGTCATCGCGGGCCTTGCAGCAGATCGAGCGGGAAAGGCAGTGAAGGCACCAAGGAGAGGATGATCATGGCTACACCGGTTGGCACGAAAATTGAGAGTTCAGTTCCTGCGGAATCAGACCGAATCGTCCGACGGCTGGATGAGTTTCCCGAGTTGAAGAACGCCATACGCAGAGGCGACGTCCCCACGGGCCGTTTTCTGTGCGCTCAGCTTTTCAACCCCGAAGCGCGCCAAGGCCCGCCGATGGTCATGCGCGCGAAGGCTTCTTAGCCTCCACTGACTACGGCATGGCGGCCAGTTCTTCGCGCACCTTCGGGATCACCTCCCCGTACTGCGCCGGAGACGCTTTCGCCAGAAACGCTTGAAAACAGGCGCGTGCCCGAGCACGGTCGCCAGCGTCCTTATATATAATCCCCAGATTCAATTGCGCCTCCACCAGGTCCGCATCCAGCGCCACCGCTTTTTCGAAATAACCGCGCGCGGTCGCGGCGTCCTGCCTCTGAATGGCGACAACGCCCAGCCCGTTATACGCTGTCGCATAAGCGGGGTCAGTGGTGATCACCCACTTGTAGACTCGCTCCGCATCGGCCAGACGCCCTTTCTCGAGGTATGCCGTCGCCAGATTCGCCTGGCTCTCCGCGTCCGCCGGATTGAGCTGCGCCGCCTTCTCATACTCTGGAATCGCCTCGTCCTTTTTCCCCGAGCGCACCAGCAGATCGCCCAGCCGCGAGTGCAGCCGCGCGCTCTCGATGCCATTGTGTACCGCCGTCTCGTACAGCTTCATCGCCTCGCCGTAACGTCCTGCTTTTTCGAGGTTGGCGCCGAGCACATAGTAAAGGATCGGATTGGCCTTGTCTTCGTTCAGAGCCTGGCGCAGCAAACCGATCGACTGGCCTGCGCGGACAGGCGTCAACGGGTGTTCCGCCTCCTGCATCAGCTTCAAAATGCCGACCCGATCCTTCGGATCCGCACCCTGCCCCGTCAAATCGTACGATTTTGCGCTAAACCCGGATGTGTAGCCGAGCGACTGCAATTGATCGAGCGTCTTCCGGTCGACCAGGGCGCTCTCCACCTTCTCCGTGCCGCCCGTCCCGATCACGGCGCGCAATTGTGACTCGAACCGCTGCACCTCCGCGGCATGGCTCTCGATCACATTGCTCGTTTCACCGGCGTCTTGCGAAAGATCGTACAGCTCCGGCTTGGGGGCGCGGATGTATTTCCAATGATTCGTACGAATCCCTCGCAGTTCCGCCCATCCCATGTTGATCTTCGGATACAAAGTCTCCGCGTACGAGACCGCGGTGGGAGCATCCTTGCCATGAAAATACGGGGTCAGGCTTGTACCTTGAACAGTCGCCGGCGCGCGCCCCCCCATCAAATCGAGAATCGTCGGCAGGAAATCGATGGTTCTCGCCTGTTGTTTCACGCGCAAGCCGCTCGGCACGCCGGGACCCGCGACCAGAAACGCAATCCGCAGCGTCGAGTCGTACAAAAATACCCCGTGCGTGTACTCGCCGTGCTCACCCAAGCTCTCTCCGTGGTCTGAAAGGACCGCGATCAGCGTCTTGTCCGCCGGCGATTTCTTTCGGATCGCCTCAAACAGCCGGCCGAGTTCATGGTCTGTGTAAGCGATCTCGCCGTCATACGGCCGATCTCTGTACTGCTCCTTGTACGGCGAAGGCGGCTGGTAGGGAGCATGTGGATCGTAAACGTGAACCCAAAGCAAATATGGCTTGCCGGATTGCGCCCCGAGCCACTGGATGGCCCGATCCACAGTTTGCCCCGCGTGCCGTTCGGCATCCTCGATGAACTCGTGGCCTTTGCCGGGCTTGGGCATCTGGTCGTCGTAAACCGCAAATCCCTGGTTGAGGCCGAAGAATTTCTTCAAAACCGCGGAACTGATAAAGGCTGCGGTGTCCCAACCCTGCTGCTGGAGAATCGTGGCGAGCGTGGTGCTCGGGGATGGTAGAACGAATCCGCCCGTATTCCGCACATGGTGTGTGGGCGGGTTCAAACCCGTGAAGATGCTCGCGTGCGAAGGCGGCGTCAGCGGGGTCTGCGTAACCGCGTTCTCAAATAACGTTCCCCTCTGCGCGATACCGTCGATATTCGGCGTCTCGATTTTCGCGTAGCCGTAACAGTGCAAGTGATCAGGCCGCAGCGTGTCGATGGTCACCACCACCAGGTTCAGAGGAAGCAGATGCGGCGTCTGCTGAGCATTGGTCTCCGATCGTTTGCACGCTGCCAGCGCACTTAGCGCCAGCACACACACGTATACCCTACTGCGCAAATACATCTTATGAGCTCAGGATATCAGTCGCGGCGTGCGGAACCGGCGCCCGTCCAGAGACCAGGCGCCTGTTTTCATCTTGCGCTCAGAACGTAAATCGCCCTGCTACCTGGATGCGTCGCGGCCCCTGACCCGCGTTCAGAATCCTCCCAAACGTGGGATCGCTGAGGTTCGTATCCGGGTCCCCCAGCCCCGCCCGGTTGAACGCATTCAACAGATCGCAGCGGATTTGAAAGAACATGCCCTCGCGGAACGGGAAGTCCTTGAAGAAACCGAAGTTCTCGGTCGGGTTTCTAGGACCGCGAACGTTGCCAAGGTAGTGGGGCGCCGTGCCAGGCCGCAGCACCACACCGTTTGGGGTTGTGGGCGGCTCGGCGTATGCCGCGGGATTCAGATATCCAATCCCGGTACCTCCGGCGAAATCGAATGGTCCCGACAAGGGGACCTTGAGGGGAACTCCGGTCAGTACATCGCCGCGAACGTCTCCATTGAACCAGTAACCAGCGCCGCTCAGCCCGGACTCGATCAGTAGCGGATCACCAGATTGGTAGATTTGGATTCCCGTAGCCGTCCATCCGCCCACCACCTGGTTCAACACACCGCCATGATTCAGGAATTGCTTGCCTCGACCAAACGGGAGTTCGTAAATCCACGTCACCTTCAAAACCTGTGGGCGGTCGAAGCTGGCGACCGATTTCTCCAGTTTCCGGTTATAAACGTCCTGCGAGTAGCCGTAGTAAGCCAAGGCGGCCGAAGTATCCGTCAAAGTCTTCTGAAACGCATAGGCGACCAGAAAGCTGAGCCCCTTCCCGGTCCGATGCGTCACCAGCAACTGGGCCGAATCGTAATGTGAAGTCCCCCAATACGGGAATTGCGAAATCACCCCGCCACCGGCATATTGCGGATAGGGCAGCAGCGCCTGCGCCACTGTCCCCGTGAAGCTGGGATACGGCAACGGGATGTTCGGATGCTGGCTGATGTCGTCCAGCAATGCATCTCCCAGTGCCAGATACTTCGGATTGAGCTGGTTTAGGTTGTTAAACGGCTGCGCGTCCAGCCGCGTGCCCTTATTTCCCACGTAATTCGCTGAGAGCGTCGTGTTTTTAGGCAACAGGAACTGGAATCCGAGCGTGTAGTTCTGCGCATAAGGCTGCCGGTTGGAGTTGCCGGCGATGTAGTTGATCCCGTTGCCATTATCCAAGGTCGGGTCGATAACCGGGAGTGTGTGGGTGTACGCCGGGTAGCCGTTGTCCCAGTAAAACACCGGGTCGCGCTTGCTGGTTTGAAAATTGTTCGAACCGTCGTACCCGTCGATACTCGCCAGGCCGAAACCGTTGGAAATCGGAGGTGAATAATTGATTCCGTAGCCGCCCCGCAATACCATCCATGGGCTGATCTGGTATGCAAACCCGGCACGCGGGCCGAACCCCTTCCAGTATGTGTTTTGGAACGAATTGCGATGCAACTGGCTCAAGAAGATCAGCGCCCCAGGATAGCCATCCGCGCCCGGGTTAGGAAGCGTTGGATCAAAGCCCGACGACCTGTGGTTGAGCTCGTACAATCCGCCGATGATGTCCCAACGGAAACCCAGATTGAGCGTCAGCCGGCGGCTCACCTTCCAGTCATCGGTCACATAGAATGCCGGGTTCCACCATCGCGACTGCGGCAGAACCGGTGAAATATTCTGCGAAGTCTTACCCGGCGCACCTAGCAAGAAGCTGGCGAACGCAAAGCCGGTGGACTGCAGGTTGCTTGGATCGGCGGTTTGATCGGGACTGAATGTGAAGGTGCCCGTGGTGTTTCCTATCGGGTCTTGATTGTAGAAATACTTGCGGATCTCCGTTCCGAACCGGAAATTGTGCGTCCCGTGAATCCAGGTGGTATCGTTCTGCGCGATGTAGCTGCCGTTCGGTTCGTCGCCGGCGTTGCTGCGGCCCAGCATGACCAACGAGCCGCCCTGCACGGTTGTTCCCGTGAAGGTCACCTGAGGAAAGGTCGTTTCCGCCACGCCCGTGAGTCCCAGTTTGCTCGGCCAGTCCTGGCCCAGCGAAATCGAGTTATTGGAATTCAGGAACCGGTTATATCCGAAGCCAAAATGGTTCAACCAGTGTGCCGCGATGGTCCAATCTTCGGTTGCGCGCACCATGGTTCCATGAATATCTTGCGCCGCAAACGGCCCGGAAACGCTTCCCGGTATCGGCTGGTACGAATTTCTGTCGCCGTTGAATCTGTTTCGCTCGTTGGAGTTGACGAACACGGTCACGCGGTTATTGGCGTTGATAATGTGATCCAGCTTTCCGCTGTAGGTGTCCAACGTGAATATCGGCTGGTTGTCGACGCCCGGATAGTTGTGCAGAAACGTGCCAAGAACCGGATTGGGAATGGGGGCCTGCGCCAAAATCGCCGCCGAAACTTTACTGATGTCCGTGGGAGGGATGATGTTCCCCGGAAACGGGGTCCGCACGAATCCGTTCGCCACTTGCGTAGTGCTGTGCGGGTCGTAGATCGTTCCAAAGGTCACCGGGTTGCCGGCCGCATCGGTGCCGATGACAGTCCCTGAGTTGGCATTGCCCGTGAACGCTGGATTCAGAAGACTGGAAAAGTTGCCGTCCTTAAAATCCGAAGTGGGAAGGGTCCGCAGGGCTGTGATGCCCTCAGTCGTCGTGCGGGTCCCTTCATAGCTGAAGAAGACGAAGGTTTTGTTCTTCCCGTTGTAAAGCTTCGGAAAGAGCACCGGCCCGCCAAAATCGGTGCCGAAATTGTTCTGCCGGAAGGGATTGGCGTTTTTCGAAACTCCCAGCGCATTGTTAGCAAACGAATTGGCGTCGAGCGCATTGTTCAGAATGTAATCGTAAATCGTGCCGTGGTATTGATTGGTCCCCGATTTGATATTGAAATTGGCAACCGCCGTCAGGCCTCCGCCATACTGCGCGCTCAACGCGCCGGTTTGCAGCGTGAAATCGCTGACGGCGTCCACGCTGGGCGTGTATTCCGCGGTGTCGCCCGCGATGTCCGCGCGGCCGATCGATATCCCGTCGATCAGGACCTCGTGGGAAAATGTGGGGCCTCCGTTGATCGATCCCTGAAAGGAGCATCCAATAGCTCCGGGCAGGCTGTTGAAGATGAAGGCTTGGATCTGGCGCTGGCCGCAATCCCCGCTGTCGAGCGGCCAGGCGTGGAATTCCTCGGGCGATACCGAGTACCCCACCTGCGAAGTGGACGTGTCCAGGTGCGTGGCCTCCGCGTTGACCGTGAGGCTCTGGGAAACATCGCCTACTTGCATCGTGACGTTGGCCGTCACAACGGCCGATGCCGCCACTTCCACCGGTTCGATAATGGCCGTCTTGAAGCCTGTCAGCGTCGCTGTCACGCGATAATTCGACGGTGGCATATATGGAATGCGGTAAAGGCCAGCCGACGCCGTCGTCGTCTTGAATTCGACGCCCGTCTTTACGTCCCTCGCCACCACCTCAACGTTGGGCATCGCGGCCCCGCTCGGATCCGTGATTAATCCCGTGATCGCGCCGCGCTCGCCTTGCGCAAACAAGACCCCAAGCGCCGTGACCGTCAACACCATCGCTCTAAACAAGACTTTCATCGCTTCACTCTTTCAGACGCGCGAGACTCGACGTGCATGCGGATCTAGTATGTCCATACTATCCGGGCACAATTTGATGGATCTTCCCGCAGGTTCGTTGACTATTCAAGGGGAACTCACAGTGAGTTTACGGTAGGAGCTGCGCCTGACTGCGCTGTTACATCGACTAGGACATCCCCTAGTAGGGCCGCGCAAGGCTGGAGCCGTCGGCCGTGATATACTCGCGAAAACTGGTCGAGCTTACAGTAATCTTACGGGGCGTAGCCCTAAAATGAAGGAAGTAGCACCCACCCCGCTTACCGCCTATTCCCTCACGGACCCGCGCTGGGAACTGGCGCAAAGAGTCGCCGACGCTTCCAATTTCCGTAACTGCCCGAAGCTCCGCGCATTCCTTCTCTACATTTGCGAAAACGCGCTTCTCGGCCGCCTGGAAAACGTGCGCGAGCTACGCATCGGAACTCGCGTCTTCGGCCGCCCCGCCGACTACAACCTCAACGAAGACAACATCGTGCGTGTGGAAGCTCGGGAACTTCGCAAACGTCTGGAAACGTACTTCGCCGGCGATGGCCGAAACGAGCCGCTTCTGATCGAGGTCCCGAAGGGCGGGTACGTACCGGTTTTTAAGCCGCGCGAGATCGCATCCCTGGAACTCGTTGAACCGGCGGCAGTTCCCCAATTAGAGACTAAACTTCATGCACCCTCCGGCCGCAAACTGGTTCTGGTTGCCGGCTTCGCCATTCTAACGGCCGCTGTCTTGTGGCTGGGAGTCGAGAACCGGCGGTTGCACCAGCGCGTGGAGGCGCAGCCCGGCATTCGCCCCGCCGCTTCCGCCGAGGACTACTCTTTCTACAGCGAGTTGCTCGGCAAGCTGGGTGCGACTCCGAATCGCGAAACCCTTCTCGTGATCAGCAACCCTAAGGTAGTGCTTTATTACGGCTCCGCGACCAATCAGCCGAACCCCACTCTTCCCGGCCTCACCATCCGCGCGCCTAAGGAGCTCAAAGCAAACTTCGATGACGCGCTGAATAATGTGGACCGGAACCAGCCCTTTCACTTCCTGCGCTCGACGCGCGAAGACTACACCGGAATGGGAGAGGCGGTCACAGCTTTCTACATCGGGCGGCTGATGCAATCTTTGCAACGCCCGGTCCGGCTGACGCAAGGGCGGTTCCTGAGCTGGGACCACGTCCAGAAAGGCGACCTGATTCTCCTCGGCGGCCCGCAAATCAACGACTGGACCTATCAGAACATCGTCAAGGCGAATTTCAATTTCGACGAAAACGGGGTCGAAAATCTGAAGCCGCTGCCCGGCGAGCAGCAAGCATACGTGCCGCACGCCAACCCGGGCGCCGTCACCGATTATGGCGTCATCCGCATGGCAGCTTCACCATACGGCTTCAATATGCTCCTCATGGCGGGATGCTCGAGCGCCGGCACCGCAGGCGTGGGTGAGTTCTTTTCGAACCCGGAAAAGATGAAGTTCGTCTACAATCGCATGCGCGCCGCGGCTCCCGGCAAGCCCTTCCCTGCGAATTGGGAAATCCTGGTACAGGTGAATGTGCGCGATGCCCTGCCCGTCGAAAGTTCGGCCATCGCCCTGCGCCCCGCTCCAGACGCCCGCTAACATCGCCGCAAGGCAAGCTTCGCCGTAGGCTGTTAAGATGGCGTGGGACGCACCGATGAGGCTGATTTGTCTGGCGCTCGTGGCTTCGGCTTGTGCCTGCGCCTCCGACTGCCCGACTGCGGATCTCGACTCGCCCGACACCCGCGACCGCTTCCACGAGCTGGACAAGAAGGCCCAAGTGGAGTTCCGTAACGGTGAGTACGCTCAATCCGCCGAAGATTTTCGCCAAGGCGCTTGCCTGGCTCCCGACGACCTCCGCATGTATTACACGCTGTACGGTACCGCCATTGGCGCTCTGGCTGCCGGAAATCTCCCGAGCGCGATCGAGTTTCTGAAAGAGGCAGATCGCCTCCGCCCGGATTATCCGCTGCCGTTGGCCATGCTGGTGAAAATCAGCTTGCAGTCGCCGCATCCGGATCAAGTGAAGGAGTTCCTCAGGCTGGCCGCGGACCGCTTCCCACGCGCCGGGAAGCTGCACGCCGAGTTTGTTAAGGATCTCTTGCATCAGAACCGGCTCGATCTGGCTCTGGCCGAAGCGCTGCGCTTCGAGCAAAGTGGCGTTCCGGATATCGAGTCCGTCCTGACGCTCGCGGTCATCGAGAATAACGCCGGCGCTTTTGGGGACGCCGCGCAGCACGGGCAGGCCGTCGAGCAGCAATCGGGGCTTCCCGCCGACGTGCGAGCTTCGGGCGCGACGGTCGCCGGCTTGGCCTACGAAAATCTGAAGCAGTTCCCCGAGGCCATCGAACATCTCAAGCGGGCTAGCGAGCTTGCTCCCGCGCGTGAGGATCTCTATCTGTACCTAGCACGCGTCTACGGAAAGCAGCAAAACGCCCAGGCTGCGGTCGAGGTTCTGGATCAGGGCAGCAAACAAATTGCGGGTTCACAGAAAATTCGGCTGGCTCTCGGCGCGGACCTGGTTGCCGTGGAAAAGTACGCTCAGGCCAGCCAGATCCTCGCGGAAGTGATCCGCAATTCGCCGGACGAACTAGAGGCCTACCCGACGCTCGCCGATGCCTACGGCAAAATGGGTCAACCCAAGCTCGCGACTGAGACTCTGCGCGCGCTCGCCGCGCGCAAGCCGGACTACCCCATGGTGCACCTGGCGATCGCGCAATCCCTGCTGAACGACGAACCGGTTGATGCCCCGCGCGTCTCGGAGGAACTCGCTTTAGCTGATAAAACATCGCCGGACGATTACGACGTCTGGTATCTGCGCGGCAAAGTCTGCCTCCGCATGAACAAAGTGCCGGAGGCCATCGCCAGTTTGCGCCGAGCCATCGAATTGCGCCCGGCCGATTCGAGCGCCTACTATCAGCTCGCTTTGGCATACCGCAAATCCGGACAGGCCACACTCGCCAAGCGCCAATTTGAGATCGTGGAGTATCTAAAAAGCCAGTAGCGGGCACCGCGTAAGGCTACCGCTATTTTTCACCGACCGGCCAACACGTCGGACCGCCGGCCACGGTTCGCGATGTCTACCAGCATGCGGCCCATGTTCTTGCCGCGCGGGAGCAATTTCGGCTTTTGCTTCTTGCTAGCTGACCTTGCGAGACCATCTCGGAGAAACTCGTCCACGATCGCGGAAAGTGTCATCCGACGCTCTGCAGCGAGCCGCTTCAGGTCGATCAAACGCTGTTTGTCGATGATTATTGTCATCCGACTCAGTGAATATCTACATCATCGCCGTGGGCGGCGCTGGTTCATCGGGACGGCCCGCGTTCGCCAGCGGATAACGGACCAGTACGAAAGCAATCAGCACCATCACCCCGACTCCGACGGCGTAAGAAGGGTTCGCGAACACCTGCATCAGCGGCTTCTCGAAGAAGTTGAATGTCGCTGTCACGAGCCCGAGCAGCGCCTCGCCGGCAATCAATCCGGACGCCGCTAGTATGCCCACGTTATCCACGCGCGCGCGCTGTGCGTCGTTGTGCCCGCGCCGCTTGCTCATCGTGTCGGTCAACCAGCGAATCATGCCGCCCGCGAAGATGGCGAACATCGTGCCCAGCGGTAGATACATGCCGATCGCCACCAGCATCGGGCTTTTCACGCGCACCAGCACAAGCGCAAAGCCCATCAGCACACCCACGATCACCAGCGGCCACGCCATCTGGCCGCCCACGATCCCTTGCGCCAGATACGCCATCAGTCCAGCTTGAGGCGCCGGCAGCTTGGCGCTCCCGAAGCCGCCCATTCCGCGATCGAGCACCATCAGCGGAAAATACATCACCAAGCTCGCGCAGACCACAGCGATCAGCTCCACAATTTGAATCGATCTTGGCGTGCCGCCTAAAATGTAGCCGACCTTGAAATCCTGCAACAGCTCGCCCGCCACTGCGGACGACACGCATACAACCGCCGCCACGCCCAGCACTGCCAGCACGCCGCCGGTGCCGGAGACCCCCAGGGCCAGCATCAGCAGCGCGGCGACGATGATGGTGGAAAGAGTCAATCCCGAGATCGGATTGTTCGACGATCCGATCACACCGACCAGATACCCGGACACGGTCGCGAAAAAGAATCCGACGATCAGCATGACGATTGCTGCCACAATCCCGCTCACGATTTGTCCCGAAAAATATGTGTACAGCGCGATCATGAAGAGAAACACCACGAAGATAAGCGAGATCACCACCTTCGAGCTCATGTAGCGCTCCGTGCGCCCGGCCTTATGGAAGCTCACGCCGCGAAACTCACCGAACGCGCGGCGCAGTCCCTCAGTCAGCGCCTTGCGCATGCGAAACAAAGTGTAGATGGAGCCGAACAGCATCCCGCCCACGGCGATCGGCCGCACCACGAAGCGCCAAACACCGTAAGCCAACCCGCCCCAGCCGGCATTATCCGTCGCACCCGGCGGCAACATGGTTTGCAACTGCGGTCCAAGAAAATAAATCAGCAGCGGGATCAGCAAGCCCCACGCCAGCACGCTGCCTGAAAAATTGATCGACGCCAACTCCGGACCGATAATGTAGCCCACGCCAAAGAACGCCGGGCTGATCGTTGGCCCCGACCAGATAGTGATGCCGCCGGTGCTTAGTGATTGCGCGCCTGCCGTGCTCAGCCCCACCCTGCTCTTTCCCAGTTGTCCCACCGCCACGGAGAAATCCTTGTCGGTAGCAAAAAGCCCGAAAGCGCTCAGGATATACACCAGACCGCCGAATCCCATGTTCCAGAACAGATACTTCGCACCCCGCGCGCCATGCTGGCCCGCTTTGTGAATCTCGCTCGCCGCCACCGATTCCGGAAAGGGCAGCTCAGGATCTTCCACCAGCACCCGCCGCACCAGCGAGCAGAACAGCACCCCTAGGACGCCGCCCGTCGTCATGAGGACGGTCGATTTCCAGTACGCATCCGCCGGGCTGAACGACGGCCAAACCTTGGCGATGACAAACGCCGGGACCGTGAAAATCGCGCCCGCCGCCACGGATTCGCCGATCGATCCCGCCGTGCGCGCGATGTTTTCTTCCAGAATCGAACCCTTGAACGCGCGCAGTACCGCCATGCCGATCACGGCCGCCGGATAAGTGGCCGCAATGGTCTGTCCCGCGCGCAGTCCCAGATATGCATTCGCGGCTCCCAGGATCACGGTCATGATGAGCCCGATAAACAGCGCGCGGAGCGTGAACTCCGACATCTGCATGCTTTCGGGGACGAACGGTTTATGCCGCCGCTCGGTTGGCGTCATTGCAGTCGCGACCTCACCTTCTCGCTCAGCGCTTTCCCATCCGCCCGCTTGCCCGCCAGCTTGGCTTGCGCGGCCTTCATCACCACTCCCATTTGCTTGAGCGACGTTACGCCCGTTTCGGCCAGCGCCGCGTCGATGGCCTGCGCGATATCGGCTTCACTCGCCTCCGCCGGCATGTAGCTCTCGATCAGCTTTCGCTCGGTCTCTTCCTTCTGCGCCTGCTCCTCGCGCCCGCCCTTGCGAAACATCTCCGCGGCATCGCTGCGCTGCTTGACGAGCTGTTTCAGCACCTGCTGCTCGGTCGCATCGTCCAGGGGCTTCATGGAATCGATTTGATGTTTTTGCAGCGCCGCCTTAATCATGCGAATCGCATTCAGCCGCGCCTCATCCTTGGCCTTCATGGCCGCAGTCATATCCGCCTGCACCCGTTCCAGTAGTGCCATAGATTCAGCCTATTCTAGTCCATCAAGCGTGCTTTGAGGCGTTTTTGGGCGGTTTCAAGCGCCAATCGCCGGCTTCTGCTATGATGAAAGTACTCTGTCCTCCAACAACAAACCCGAGGGCAAGAAACCAGGCCACAAAACGAATAACAAAAACCCAGGTTTGCACTTGACGTTCGCGGAACTTGAGGTTTTGTTGCCTCTGGCTTCCGATCAGTTGTTTCGCAACGAATTTATCGACAAGCGGATCCCCGGGTTTCAAAAGACCCGCGAGGAAGTGCAGGCGGCGAAAGCCGTTGTCAGCCAGATCAAGGAGCGCATGCTGGAGGCGCGGCAGAAATCCGGCGATACTTTGCGCATCAGCATTCAATATCCTTAGGCCAACCAGTGCAAATACGGTTAGAACTGCCTTTCCTCTGTCCCAATTGCCACTCCAACCGCATCGCCCCGGCGCGGGGCGTGCTCGACTGGCTATTCCGCCTCTTCGGCCGCCATCCATACTCGTGCGCCCTTTGTAACGCACGATTCTACGTCCTGGGCGCCCGACCGATTCCTAGTACTATTGGTTGATCGTCTCCGCTTAGCTGGAACCGTAGCGCCCTATTTCCGCCTGCTCGATTTGGTATCCTGTTAGTTCAGTTTTAAATCATGCACATAAAAAAACAGCGTCTCCTAACCCCTGGCCCAACCCCTCTCTATCCACCGGCTTTGCGCGCCATGATGGCGTCGGATATTCACCATCGCACCGAGGACTTCCGCAACGTCTATAAGTCGGTTTTGGCCGACCTCAAGGAAGTCATGGGCGGCACGGGCGACATCCTCTTGTTTGCCTCCTCGGGCACCGGCGCCATGGAGGCGTCGGTCTCCAACCTGTTCTCGCGCGGTGACAAGGTCATTGTGTGCTCGGCGGGCAAGTTCGGCGAGCGCTGGGCCGAGATCACCAAAGCCTTCGGACTCGAAGTGAACGTTCTCACAGCCGAATACGGTGATGTTGTCGCGCCCGAGCGTGTGGAGGCAGCTCTCGCCGCCGCGCCCGATACGAAAGGCGTATTTGTGCAGGCTTCGGAAACTTCCACTGGCGCCGCGCACGACGTCCGCGCCATGGGCCGGGCAATCGCCAGAACTCCGGCGCTCTTCATCGTCGACGCCATTACTGGTCTCGGGACGATGCCGCTCGATATCGACGGCTGGGGTCTCGACGTTGTGATCGGCGGTTCGCAAAAAGCCTTCATGGTGCCGCCTGGCGTCGCGTTTCTCTCCATCAGCCAAAAGGCATGGAAACAGTCGGAAAGCGCCACGCTCCCGCACTACTATTTTGATTTCAAGAAAGAAAAAAAGAACGGCGCCAACGGTGAATCCAGCTGGACTCCCTCCACCGCGATCATCCTCGCGCTCGGTGAGGCGCTGCGCTACGTCAAGGAGGTGGGCATGGCGAATCTCATCGAGAACGCCCAGTTGCTCGCCCGCGCCACTCGCGCCGCCGTGCAGGAATTGGGACTGGAGCTGTTTGCCGCAAAATCGCCGGGGGCGTCGGTTACGGCCGTCAAAGCCCCGCGCGGCATGGACTCCGGCGTCATCGTCAAGGAATTCCGCAAGCGCTTCGGCGCCATCATCGCCAATGGCCAGGGCTCGATGAAAGGCCAGATCTTTCGCATCGCGCATCTCGGCTATTTCGATTTCGCCGATCTGTTCGGCGTCATTGCCGGTCTGGAAATCATCCTGCACGCCAACGGTCATGCAGTGAAGTTCGGCTCAGGCGTGGCCGCTGTGGAAAATCTTTACACCGAGGTCGCAGTAGGGCACCAATTGGTAGGAGCAAACTGACGCGACTTGCATCTGGTTTTCATGCGCGTTGATTCGCGTTCATTCGCGGCCCAAATACTGACATGAACATTCTCGTAGCCGAGCCGCTTTCCCCGGCCGGAATCGAACTACTAAAGTCTCAAAAAGACTGGAACACCATCGTCTCGAATCCCAAGGAGTACGCGGCGCATCTCGCCACGGCGGATGCGCTGGTGGTGCGCAGCGCCGTGCAAGTCACCGCGGAGGTCCTCGCCAAAGCGCCGAAGCTGCGCGTCATCGGCCGTGCCGGAGTGGGCGTGGACAATGTCGATCTCAACGCCGCTACCGCCGCGGGGGTGCTCGTGATGAACACGCCAGGCGGGAACGCTGTCTCAGTAGCGGAGCATGCCCTCGCCGTGATGCTGGCCATGGCGCGCCATATTGCACCGGCTAACGCATCCACGCGCTCCGGCAAGTGGGAGAAGAAAAAGTTCCTGGGAAGCGAGCTGCGCGGCAAGACGCTCGGCATCATCGGCCTAGGAAGCATCGGCCGCGAAGTCGTGAAGCGCGCCCGCGCTTTCGAGATGAGCATCGCGGCGCACGATCCTTACGTCACGTCGCAACTCGCGCAGGACATCGGGGTCGAGCTGGTCTCGCTCGACGAACTCTACGCCAAGAGCGATTACATCACCCTGCACGTGTCGCTCACTCCCGAAACCGAGCGCATGTTCTCGCGCGCGGCGTTCGCCAAAATGAAGACCGGCGTGCGTATCTTGAACATTGCCCGCGGAGAACTGATCGATGACGAAGCGCTTTCCGAAGCCATCGCCTCGGGCAAAGTGGCTGGCGCGGCGCTCGATGTTTTCGCCACCGAACCTCCGCCTGCTGGTTATCCACTCTTCGCCCTCGATTCCGTCATCGCGACTCCTCACATCGGCGGCTCAACAGAAGAGGCGCAGGAGATTGTTGGCGTGCGCATCGCCGAGCAGCTTGTCGAGTATTTGAAAAACGGCGTGGCCATCAACGCCGTCAACATGCCCGCGCTCTCGCCCGAGCAGTACCGCACGCTCGGCCCGTATATTGATCTCGCCGAGCGCCTCGGCGTTTTCGCCGCGCACATCGCTTTGGGCCACCCCAAGGCGGTGCGCCTCACCTACCTCGGGCACATCGCGCAGAACAGTACGCACGTAATCCGGAACGCGGGAGTCGCGGGAGTGCTCAAGCGATCTCTCGGGCAGCGCGCGAATCTGATCAACGCCATGCAGATCGCTTCCGAACGCGGTTGGAATGTGGGCGAGCACCACGACCGCCGCTCGGTTCACACGGATTCGGTGCGGCTTGAACTCGACACCGACTCGGGCGTCACGGTGGTTGAGGGCATCGTGCTGCTCGACCGGCCCCGTCTGCTGCAAGTCGACGGCATCTACTGCGAAGCCACGCTCTCCGGCAATTTGGTGTTCATGAAGAACAACGACGTCCCCGGCGTCATCGGTTCCGTCGGCACCGTCCTTGGCAAGAACCAAATCAACATCGCCAACTTCTCGCTAGGCCGCCGCGACGAGCCCACTCGCCCCGGCGAGCCGCTCGAAGCCGTAGCCGTCGTTTCCACCGATGCACCTGTACCGGAGAAGGTGCTGGCGCAACTCCGCGAGAATCCGGCAGTCAAACTGGCGAAGTCGGTCGAGTTCGACTAGGGTGGGACGGGCATTCTTGCCCGTCCATAAGGGTCCCGTAGCGCGGGGGCTACCGCGGCGTTGGCGGGAGACCCGCGGCTTTTCCAGCGTGACGAACCCGAACGGCCGCAGGTCCCCGCACACTACGCATGGCCCTGCGCTACATCCATCGATCGACGTTATCCAGATTTCCTCATGATATTCAACCGATACAGTCACGCCGTCCGATCAACGTAGAATTGGCGCACTATCCGCGCTTGCGCCGGCATTCGCAATGCTAGAATACCGGATCATGTGGCGTTGTGATGCTTTGAAGTTGGGTTTTCTCGCTCTCCTTTTGCCGGCGCTCTCAGGTGCGGAAGTGCACGCGGTCGTGCCCGCCTCCAGTCCTGCGCCGGTGGGTCCCTACTCTCCGGGAATCAACGCGGGGGATTACATCTATGTCGCGGGACAAGGTGCGGAAGCACCCGATGGCATGATGCCGGCAACGTTCGAAGCGCAGGTGCGGCAGACGCTGGAGAACGTGAAAGCCGTCGTCGAGGCCGCGGGCTTGACGATGGAGCATGTCGTCTACACGCAGGTCTACCTCGAAGACATCGCCAACTTCGACCGGATGAACCGCATCTACCGCGAGTTCTTCCCAACATCGCCGCCGGCACGCGCCGTCCTCGGCGTGGCCAAGCTCGCGGGAACGCCGGTCGAGATCAACGCCGTCGCTGTCCGCGATCTAGCCAGCAAGAAGGTCATCTCGGTCGCGGGCTACGATCCGCACGAGCCTGCGTCAGCCGGCATCCTGACTCATGACCGCCTCTTCGTCTCCGGAATGCGCGGCCGGGAATTGGGCACGGGAACGGTTCCGGCAGATCCGGCCGCACAAGTCAACCTGGCGCTCGATGGCGTCAAGGCCGTCGTCGAGACCGCTGGTCTCACCATGGGCCACATGGTTTTGATCAATCCTTATCTCACGAAGCAAATTCCGGGCCGGGTCATGAACAAGCTCTACGCCAGCCGCTTCGAATTCGGGAACACTCCGGCGCGCGCGACTATCGAAGTCTCCAGCCTGCCAGAGGGTGCGCAAATCGAGTTCACCGGAGTGGCTGTTAGAGATCTCAGTCAGCGGCGGGCGATCCGCCCCAAGAATATGCGGCCCAGCGCCACCGCCAGTCCGTGCGTGTTCGCAGGCGATACGCTGTACTGTTCCGCGAAGGATGCCTTCATTCCCGGTCCCAACGCCGCCATCTACGCCGGCACCGTTGAGACGCAGGTGCGCCAGTCGGTGCGCAACCTGCTCGACAACCTGGAGGAAGCGGAAATGGATCTCGGTGATGTGGTCGCAGCGAACGTGTACGTCGATGACATCTCCGACTTTCAGGCCATGAACAAGATTTACGCAAAATATTTCAAGCCACCTTACCCGGCCAGAACCACGATCCAGCAAGTCGCGCCCGTCGCGGATCGCAAATCGGATGAGGATGGCCGCTATCCCGGGCTGGAGCAGATTTCCATCATTGCGGTGAAGAAGGCGCGGGGCGCCAACCCTTCGCGGTGAATTCGTGACCGTGACACAACCGCTCCCTTTGGTCGCGGCTCAGTGTCTGGCGGGTTTGTTCTGAGCCGCGACCATAGGGAGCGGTACTAACGTAGCGACAGACCAACATTGAAGACGCCGCGCCCTTCGCGGTGAATTAGGTCCTTCGGGAACTTCTCGCCGCGGCGGCGTGTCAAATAAGGCATGGGATTGGTTCTCGGCAACGATCGATCGCACATGGCCGACATCAATATCACGCCGATGATTGATGTTCTGCTGGTGCTCATCATAATCTTCATGGTCATCACGCCGCTGGCACCCGTCGGGCTAAGGACGACGGTGCCTGAGCCAGCGCCTGCACAGTTCAACGCGCTCCGGTTGCAAGACATCGTGGTGACAGTGCAGAAGGATGGCGTAGTTCTTTTGAACCAGGAACGCGTGGATTTTACGGCCCTGCCGGCGCGGTTGCATCAGATCTTTCAAGTTCGTGGCGATGACGTGATCTTTCTGCGCGGCGACGGTGACCTGGAGTTCAGCAAGATCGCGGGGGTGATTGACATCGCCAAGGGCGCAGGACTGCAGCGAATAGCTCTGATGACGCGCTGACGACTATTCCCACGTAACGCCGCGAGCGCGCAGCTCGCGCTCGATCTGATCGCTCGATTCAAATTGCACCGCATCAATCCCCTCGCGCTTGGCGGCGGCGACGTAATCGGCGATGTCGTCAGTGAAGAAGATCTCGTCCGGGGCGCAGCCGGCACGCGCGATAGCCTCGCGGTAAATGGCAGGAGAAGGCTTCATGGCGCGCACGCGATGGGACAGAATTCTATCGTGGAAGTGTCGTAGCAGAGGATAGGTGCGCTCCAGCATCTCAAAATGAATCGCGTTCGTGTTGGAGAGCAGCAGTAACCGATAGCGGCGGCTCAGACCCTCCAGCAGGCGCTCGGGAACCAATGGATCCGGCAGGAAAATCGAGCTCCAGATCTGGCAGAACTGATCGTAACTGATGCGCAGATCGAGCAAGCCTGAGAGCTGCGCGACGAAGTCCGCGGGCTCAACCAGCCCGCACTCGAAACGCTGGACGAGATCGGTAGCGGCGATCCGGCTGCGGATCTCGGCGACAGAAAGCCCGCAAATGCCACTGAGCCCCTGATAGCCCCGCATGAAATCAAAAGGGATGATGACTTTGCCTAAGTCGAAGATGACAGTTTTGATCATTCGTTAAGATCACCAGATTCCAATGAGTTTCCACCAGGCGAACCCGATGGTCGACCAGATCGCCAGATTCACCAGCGACACGACGAAGCCTACACGCCACCACTTCTGAAATGAAACGTACCCATGCGCGTAGAACATCGGCGATGGCGTCGTCCCATAGTTAGTGAGGCCGGCGGCAAGATTGGCGAAACAGGCGAAGCTGAAGATGACTAGACCGGCGGGCGCTCCCCGGGCCACCAGCACAGCGGCGAATGGCGGGAACATGGCCAGCATGTGCGCCGTGATGCTGGCGAAGCCGTAGTGCGCATAGAAGTAGATACCCAGCGCCCCGGCGAGCACGGCGATCCAGCTCGCGGCGCCGAACATCGCGCCCACGTGGCGCGCGAATTCGCGCGTGACACCGGCGTCATTGAGCGATTTGCCGAGTTGCAGTAAGCCACCATACCAAATGAAGATGTCCCACGCGGCCCGGTCGCTCACCACGTCATTCCAGGTGAGCACGCCAGTCAGAAGGAGTGTTGCCGACCCCAGGAGTGCCGTGACGGTGATGTCCAGGTGATGGAGAGGCGAGGTGATCCAAAGGGCGCACACCGAAACGAAAATCACACTCACGATCTTCTGGCCGGAGCTGACGGGTCCCATGCGCACCAATTCGTCCGCGGCGAACGCGGCCGCTTCGGGCGTCTTGCGGATTACCGGCGGGTCCATGCGGTAGACGATCCAGGGCACGATGGCGAGCGAGCAGAGGCCGGGCACGATCCCGGCGGCGAGCCAGAGCGCCCACGTGACCGGGTAGTGAAACATTTCGGTCGCCATTTTTGCAGCGAGCGGGTTGCTGGCTTGCCCGGTGAAGAACATTGCCGCAGTGATGCAAATGCCCTGGTAGACGCCGGTGACGAGAAATGATCCCACCAGCGCCGCGCTAGGTCCGGGAAGCGAGCCATAGAGCTCGGCGACGGAGCGAACGATGGGAAGCACTACTCCACCCGAGCGCGCGCCATTCGACGGGATGACGGAGGCCAGCACCATGTCGGTGGCCGAAAGCGCGTAGCAAACGCCGAGCGATGTTTGTCCCACTGCGCGAATGAATACCAGGGCGATGCGCCGCGCGAGGCCGGTCTTGATGAGCGCGGTCGAAATGGAGAAGGCCGCCATCACCAGCCAGACGGTGGGGTCGCCATAGCCGCCAAGCGCTTGCTGGATGGTGAGCCCGCCGAAAATGGAGGCGAGAACGACCGCGATTAGTACCGCCGCGCCGCCGGGGATGGGCCGCAGCATCAGCGCGCCGATAGCGGCGACGAAGATTCCGAGCAGGCGCCAACCCGCGGGCGTGACCGATGCCGGCCGGGGCAGAAGAAACTCGATCGCCAGGTAAAGGGCCACGAGAACCAGAGTGCTTATAACGCGCCGGCGCACGTCGGGAGAAGTGGGTGAGGGCGCCAACGCGGCCTGTGTCGTGCTCGTAGTCGAGTCCAAACAAGACATCTTCGCACGGTATTGCCGCATTCCCCACATGGGTTATGGGGGCAAATGCAGAAATCCTCACGCCGTGCTGGAATTGGGGCGGCAGGAGCGAACGTGATACGGATAGGCAGCATCATATTGATAGCGAACTTGATTTGCGTTGCGCAACCACGCTATATCGGAACGGCGAGTTGCGCGGAGAACTTTTGGGTGGACAGCGCCGGGGTGTCTAACCACGCAACGATTTTCGAAAGCAGCACCGTGGAAACCAAGGGAGCGCCGGCGCAGTTGCAGATCGCGGGAGATGTGAGGATCCTGCTCGATTCGCATTCGCGCGCGCTGGTGGACCAGAAGCATCTGGTGCTGGAAAAGGGGCGCGCGCAGCTCGATCGCGGCAAGGATTACAGAATAGAGGCGAACAGTATCCGGGTTTCGCTGGCCAAGGCTTCGGCGCGAGCGATCGTTTCGGTTGGTATATCCGGTGTGGTCGAGGTCGCGGCGTTGGGTGGCATGGTGCATGTGGAGAATGCCGAGGGCGTAGCCGTCGCTAACGTGGCCGCGGGCCGCGCCGTCGAACTCCGGCTGGGGCAGACGAGCGAAGCGGCCATGTTGACGGGCTGCATCGTGAAGACCGGCACCACGTACGTCTTGCGCGACGAGGCGTCCGCTGTCACAGTAGAGCTGCGCGGGGCGGAGATTGCGAACAACGTTGGCCGGCGTGTGCAAGTGAGCGGAACGATGGCGCCCTCACAACACGCATTGGCTGCCGCGGACCAGGTGGTTCAAGCGAAGGCGATCCAGGTGTTGGGATCCGGCTGCGGAGCCGTGGTGGAAGCTGCGGCTGTAACGGGATCGCGCGCGAGAAGCGCGACGCAACCGGACAGCGCGGGCGCTGCGTCTGCCGGCGACGCGGACGGTGCAGGTTCAACGGGCGGCGCTAGCGCTGGCGGCACGGGAGGGACGGCAAGTACTGCTGGCACGGCGGCGGTGACCGTCGGGGTGGCATCGGCGGGAATCGGCCTCTCGACCGCGGTAATTGCAGGTGTCGCGGTCGCCGCGGCGGCCGGAGGCACAGCGGCTGCCATTGTCGCCACCCAGAGTAAAAAAGCGCCCATCAGCCCCGGACGGTAGTTTCTCTAGATCATCCCGAGAAGCGCATTCACCAGCACCGCGCCCATGCCGATCGGGATCATGTACTTCCACCCGATGTTCATGAGCTGGTCATAGCGGAAGCGCGGGAATGTGCCACGGAACCACACCAGCAGGTAGATGATCACGGCAACTTTGAACAGGAACCAGAACACGCCGATTACGGCCTGGTTTACCTGCGGTATCACGAAGATCACGCCCACCAGAATCAGCAGCAGCGCCACCGCGACGAGTACTTTCTGTTGAAGCGGATCGCGCAGCTTCTTCACCAAAAGGAAGGTGGATGCTCCGGAACCGAAAAACAGCAGAAACGGCAGTACGTAGTTGATGGGATCGAGCCACGCCACGCTGGGGAACGGCCTGAGCCACCCGCCCCAGAACAGCGTCACGGCGACACTGGCGGCGACGAACATGTTGGCGTACTCGGCGAGGAAGTAGAGCGCCCAACGGAAGCCGCTGTACTCGGTGTGGAATCCCGCAACAAGCTCAGATTCAGCTTCAGGGAGATCGAATGGAGCGCGGTTGGTTTCGGCAGTGGCGGAAATTAGATAAACCACAAACGGCACCAGCATGAAACCGTAGTTCGAAAACGCGAACCAGACGCCGCGCGCGGCTTGCGCTTTCACGATACCTTGCATGCTTAGCGTTCCCGCCACCATCAAACCGGATAGCAGAGCAAACGAGAGCGCCACTTCATAGCTGACCAGTTGCGCCGCGCTACGCAGCGCCCCGAGCAGCGGATAGTGGCTGTTTGACGACCATCCGCCCAAAATAATCCCCAGGATTCCCACCGCCGACATGGCCAGGATCACCAAAATGCCCACGTTGACATCCGCCACGTACAGGAGCTGGCTGAAAGGCAGCACGGCGAAAGAAGTGAGCGCGGTGAAGGTAGAGATGACCGGCGCAATCCAGAAAATCGCCTGGTCAGCATCGGTGGGGATGATGTCTTCCTTGAGCAGCAGCTTCAAGGCGTCGGCGATGGGTTGCAGCAGACCATGCGGACCCACGCGCATGGGGCCGAGCCGCACCTGAAAATCGGCCAGTACCTTGCGCTCCACAAGCGTCAGGTAGCCGGCCACCAGCGGGAACACCGCGATGATGACGACCGTTACGGCCAGCGGAATGAACAGAGGATTCTGGATGATCGTCTGCATGCTATCTCATGAACGAATTCTGTGCCAGGCGCAGGATCGGCTCGGGATAAATACCAACAGCCAGCGTCAGCACGCCCGTGATGCCGAGCGCTACGCGAAGTCCGAAGCTGGTGGCCAGCGGCGCCTTCTCGGTCAACTCGCCTACAAACATGGTTTTGACCACTCGGAAGTAATAATAGATGGCGACTGCCACGTACAACGTCGCGATCACGGCAAGGAAATAGTGGTGCGTCTCGATCAGCGAAAGGAAAATGTAGTACTTGCCCAGGAACCCGGCGGTTGGTGGAATTCCCGCCAGCGACAGCAGAAAGATCAGCATCAGCACGGCGTAGCCCGGACTCTTGTACATCAGGCCCGCCATGTCGTCGAGATCCTCGCCGATGATGTTCTTCCGGTGGAGCGCAATCACCACCAGGAACGCTCCGAGATTCATGAATGCGTAGACCAGAACGTAAACGAGGATGCCTTGAATGCCGGTTTCATTGCCGGCGATTAAGCCGAGCAGCATGTAGCCGGCGTGCGAGATGGAGCTGTAAGCCAGCAGGCGCTTGATGTTGGTCTGGCTGATAGCCGCCAGGTTGCCGATGGTCATGGTCAGGATGGCTACAACAGCCAGCAGCGGCTCCCAGGAATCGCGTGCGGGCGCGAGCGGCCCGAGGAAGATGCGCAAAAGGAACGCGAACGAAGCGGCTTTTGAGGCGACCGAGAGATAGGCGGTGATCGTCGTCGGTGCGCCCTCGTAGGCGTCGGGCGCCCACATGTGGAACGGAGCGGCCGAAATCTTAAACAGCAATCCGACCGAGGTGGTCGTCATGGCGAGGAACACCAGAGGGTCCCATGCCGAGCGGGCTTTAATTGCGGCTTCCACAACAGCGAGGTTCGTCGATCCGGAAAGCCCGTACATGATGGAGAAGCCGTAGACCAGGAAGCCGCTCGAAAAGGCGCCCAGCAGCAGATATTTCATCGCGGCTTCGTTCGAACGTTTATCGCCGCGCAGGAAGCCGACCATCACGTAAAAACATAACGCCATCAGCTCGAGGCCGATGAAGAGCGTCACCAAATCGGTGCCGGCGGCAAGGAAGAACATGCCGCACTGCGCAAGCAACAGCAGCGCATAGTATTCGCCGTGGTGCTCACCTTCGATCTCCAGATAGTTATAGGAAACGATGGCGACGATCAGCGTGGCCAGTTCGAAGACCCAGTTGAAGTAAAGGGCGAAACGGTCGATGGTGAGCGCGCCGTTGAAGGCGGTCAGTTGAGAAAGGCCATTGGCGGTCAAATAGCTTTGCTGTTTGTACAAGGCGGCGGCGGTGAAAATGAGCCCGGTAATGACCAGGAGCGAAAGCCACTTGCGGTCCTTCGGATTCTGGAACCAAAAGACATCGAACAACAGGATGGCGCACCCGAACAGTGCCAGCACAATCGCCGGTAACAGGACGAAATGGTCGGCGGACGTGTAGTATTCGCTCATTGCCCCACCCCCGCCTGCACGATGTGGGGTTTCGCCGCGGCGGCGCGCTGCGCGGCTCCCTGATAGTAATCGGGCCGCACGCGCTCCACGATCTGCTGCACCGGCTTTTCGAGCAGGTCAAAATACGGTTTGGGATAGACGCCGATCCAGATGCCCCACGCGATTAGCGGCAGGAAGACGGCCATCTCACGGAAGCTCAGGTCAGGCAGATGCAGGTTGCGTCCATTTGTGATCTGGCCCAACATCGTCCGCTGGTAGAGCCAGAGCAAATAAGCCGCGCCGAGGATCACACCCATCACCGCAAAGGCCGCCCAAACCCAACTTGCCTCAAACGCGCCTTGCAGAATGGTGAACTCGCCCACGAAGCCATTGAGCAGCGGCAGCCCCGCGGAGCTGAGCATGGCGATGGCGAAGACGACCGCGTACTTCGGCATGACGTGCGCCAAGCCGCCGTATTCGGCGATTTCACGCGTGTGCCGGCGCTCGTAGATGACGCCGATCACCAAGAAGAGCATGCCCGTTGAGATGCCGTGGTTGATCTGCTGGAGTACGCTGCCCGCGATGCCGTTCGGATTCAATGAGAAGATTCCCAGCGTGCAGAATCCCAGATGGCTGACCGAAGAATACGCCACCAGCTTTTTCCAATCCTGCTGCATCAAGCTCACCAGTGCGCCATAAATAATGCCGATGATCGAGAGTACGGCGAGCACTTGTACGATGGTCAGGTTCACCGAGGCCTTCGGCACCAGAGGCAGCGAGAACCGAATGAAACCGTAGGTGCCCATCTTCAGCAGCACGCTGGCCAGAATGACTGAGCCGGCGGTCGGCGCCTCAACGTGCGCGTCCGGCAGCCAGGTGTGGAAGGGGAACATCGGCACTTTGATGGCGAACCCGATGAAGAAGGCCCAGAACACCCACTGCTGCAAGCCGAGTGGCATATCGAGCTTCATCAGGTCGGCGATCTCGAACGTGTACGCGCCGAACTGCTGGTGATACTGGAAGTAGAGCGTCAGGATACCGAGCAGCATCAGAACCGAGCCGGCCAGCGTGTACAGGAAAAACTTGATGGCTGCGTAAAGCTTTCGCGGGCCGCCCCATACGCCGATGATGAAGTACATCGGCACCAGCACCAGCTCCCAGAACACGTAGAACAGGAAGAAATCGAGCGAGACGAAGACGCCGATCATTCCCGTTTGCAGCAGCAGGAACATGGCGTAATATTCTTTGACGCGTTCGTCGATCGCGTTCCAGGAGCAAAGAATCGCCAGGAACCCGACGAGCGTGGTCAGCATGATGAGCAGCAGGCTGATGCCGTCAATACCGATGTGATAATGCGCGCCGATGGAGGGAATCCAGTCAAAGCTCTCTTGGAATTGAAATCCGGCAAGGCCTTTGTCGAATCGCGAGACTAGCGGCAGCGAAATCAGGAAACCGGCAAATCCCACCAGGTTGGCCCATATCTTGATGAGCTCTTTCTGCGATCCCGGAATCAGCAGCAGGATCAGGAAGCCGGCCAGCGGCGTAAAGAGCACGATGCTGAGTAAGTGCTGATCCATAGTTTTATCGCGCCAGATAGTACCCGAAAAACGCAAGAGCGCCAACCACCACGAACAGCGCGTAGGCTTGCACGCGTCCGGTTTGCACGACGCGCACCGGATAGGACGACAACTTCACCAGCAGCGACGTCAAGCGCACCGCGCCATCGACAATCCACGTATCCCACCAGATCGAGAACGATGAGGACAAGCGCGTCAACCAGCCAGCCCCGTTTACGCCGCCATCGATCACGTTGCGGTCAAACGCACCCAGCACCCTGCCGCCGCCTTTGGCGAAACCATTGACGAAGAGGACGTCGTAGAGCTCGTCCACGTACCACTTGTTGAGCAACGTGCGGTGAATCGGACCGAAACGGGCTTCGATTGCACCCGGAATCTCAGGCCGAATGTGATAACAATAGCGCGCAATGAAGATGCCGATGACCGCCAGGGCAACCGACACCGCCATCAAGATACCTTCGGTCGAGGCGTCGTGCGCTCCTTCCTTTGCGGCTTCCACGGCCGCGGAGGCGAACGATGGTTCCAGCCACTGCTCGAATCCGTGGAACCAGCCCGTGAAACCCCACAATTTCGGCGTCCCCAACCAGCCGACCAACACGCTGCCAACCGCCAGAGCGGTGAGCGGTACTGTCATCGACGCCGGCGATTCATGGATGTGCGCTTCAACCTCAGGCGCCACGCGCGACTTGCCGTAGAACGTCATGTACATCAGGCGCCACATGTAGAACGCCGTTAAGCCGGCAGTCAGCAGACCGACCGCGTATAGTGCGTTCGATCCTTGCTTGGAGCTGTACGCCTGCCAGAGAATCTCGTCCTTCGAGAAAAATCCCGCAAGTCCTGGAATTCCCGCAATGGCCAGCGATGCCACGAACATCGTCCAGTGCGTAGTTGGAATCTTGTCTTTCAGCGCCCCCATGCGCCGCATGTCCTGCTCGCCGCCCACCGCATGGATGACGGAACCCGATCCAAGGAAGAGCAGCGCTTTGAAGAAGGCGTGAGTGAACAGATGGAAGACCGCCACCCAATAAGCGCCAACGCCGAGCGCGAGGAACATGTAGCCGAGCTGGCTCACGGTCGAGTAAGCAAGCACGCGCTTGATATCGTTCTGGACCAGAGCAATTGAAGCGGCCAGAATCGCGGTAAACGCGCCGACCGCAGCGACGATCGTCGATGTCTGTGGCGTCAGTTGATATAAAGCGCTCGATCGCGCCACCATGTACACTCCGGCCGTCACCATGGTTGCGGCATGGATCAGCGCGGAAACGGGCGTAGGACCTTCCATGGCATCCGGCAGCCAGACGTACAACGGAAACTGCGCCGATTTTCCGGTCGCGCCGATGAACAGCAGCAGGGCCATGGTGCTCAGCACTCCGAAGCCGGCGGTTTCAGCCTGAAAATGCCCGCTGCGCAAGATCTGGTTCACGTCCACGAACTTCACCGTGCCGAGCACGCTGAACATGAGCAGCATGCCGAGAATGAACCCGGCGTCACCCACCCGATTGACAACGAACGCCTTCTTTCCCGCATCGCCCGCGGATTTCTTGTGGAAGTAAAAACCGATGAGCAGGTAGCTGCACAAACCCACGCCTTCCCAGCCGACGAAGAGCAGCGCGTAATTGTTCGCCAGAACCAGCATCAGCATGAAAAAAACAAACAGGTTCAAGTAGCCGAAGAAACGGTAATAGCCGTTGTCGTGGGCCATGTAGCCGGTGGAGTACACGTGAATCAGAAACCCGATGCCGGTGACCACCAGAATCATGACGGCGCTGAGCGGGTCGAGCAGGAAGCCCCAATCGGCGGTGAACGTCGCGAGCCGCCCATCCGCCATGTGGAACGGCAGCCCGGCCAGCCACGTGAACTGAATCACCTGGTGCGAGCGCTCGGGAGAACTCGCCAGTTGCATCACCGCGCCTGCCGACCAAATAAACGACAGCAGTACCATGCCTGGGCAGAGCAGACTGATCAGAGCTTTGAGACCGCCGCCGTGATGATGACCGGGATCGTGCCCGGTGACATGCTCGTGCGCGTGCTCGTGAGTATGGCCGTGGTGGTGATGATCGCCATCGTGATCGTCGTGCGTGTGCTCGACGCCCGGCGCAATCGCAACATCCGAGGGCGGCTGCGGATCGAATAGCTTGCCAAACAGCAGCATCATGGCCGCGCCGAACAGCGGGAAAAGTGGGATCAGCCAGATCTGGTCGAGAAAGTTCATGCCGTCACCACTTGAGTAAGTCCACTTCGTCGGCCAGTACGGTTTCCTTATTGCGGAACAATGCGATCAAAATCCCCAGCCCGACAGCCGCCTCCGCCACGGCGTCGGTAATCACGAAAATCGCGAAGATCTGCCCGTTCACGTTCCCAAAACTGTGCGAGAAGGCGATCAGGTTAATGTTCACCGCGTTAAGGATCAGTTCGATGGACATCAGTACGATCACGATGTTGCGCCGCGTGAGCACGCCGATGGTCCCGATCAACAGCAGCGCAGCGCTCAGTGCGATGTAGTGTGTGGTGGTGATGGGTCCCATGTCAGATCCTCTTCTTCGCCATCACGACCGATCCGACCACCGCTACCAGCAGCAGCACCGAAGCGATTTCGAACGGCAGCAGGTACTGGGAGAACAGCACGGTGGCGATCTGTTCGGTGTTGCCGCCGGCGTTTGCCGCAACGGCCAAGGGCGGTTTGGGCAGCGCGAACGAACTTGCGCCCTTGCGCACGAAATAGGCTAGCTCAGCTCCCACGGCCGCGACGCACACGAGCGCGATCAACCACTGCCGGTTGAACTGGCGCTGCTTGGCTGCCTGATCCAGATTCACCAGCATGATCACGAACAGAAACAGCACCATGATGCCGCCCACGTAGAGCACGATCTGCACGGCGAACAGGAATTCGGCCTGTTGCAGCAGATACAATCCGGCCACGCCGATGAGCGAAACGATCAGGCTGATGGCGCTGTGAACCGCGCTGCGCCGCGTGACCGTGAAAATCGCTCCGCCCAGCACCAGGGCGGCAAACAAGTAGAAGAACAGCGCGTCCATCATTGGCAGCCCGCTCTCCCGGTCAACATTTGTATTCGGTGGGCCTGGGGCCTTCCTCGAGCATCTGCCGGTCCCAGATCCAGCCTTCGCGCGTGTAGCTTGCCAGCTCGAAATCCTGCGTCAATTCGAGCGCGTCCACCGGGCACGCATCTTCACACAAGCCGCAGAACATGCATCGAGAGAGATCGTAGGTAAAGGTCGTGAGATCCTTGCGGCGCGTCTGCTCGTTGCGCTCGCTGGTCACCACAATCAGATTTTCCGGGCAGGCCAGCGCGCAAAGATTGCAGCTGATGCACAGCGTCTCGCCGTTCTCCGGGTTGATGTTCAAGCGAGGAGCGCCACGATAGCGCTCGGCTACCTTGGGCCGCTCGGCCGGATACTGCTCGGTGCAAATATTCTTCGGGTTTTGATTGCGAAATGTGACCCAGAGGCCCTGAAAGAGGTCGGCCAGGAGAATCGTCCGGAAAAATTTTCCCATACCTTATTATCGATCCACCTCACCCAACACAATATCTAATGTTCCGATAATCGCCACCACATCCGCCACCAGACCCCCGCGCACCATGCGATCGAGCGCCTGCAGATTCACGAATGACGGCGGGCGCACGCGCAGGCGGTATGGCTGCGTCGAGTTATCGCTCACCACGAAGTATCCCAGTTCGCCCTTCGGCGCTTCGATGGAGACGTAAGCTTCGCCCGTCGCCGGTTTGATTACTTTTGGCGTCTTGCCGATTGGCCCTTCCGGGATCTTCTCCACCGCCTGCCGGATGATGCGCACCGACTGCCGCATTTCTTCCATGCGGACCGTGTACCGGTCGTAAGTGTCGCCATTTTCGGCAGTTGGGATTTCGAAATCGTACTGCTCGTAGCCCGAATAGGGCTGTGCCTTGCGCAAGTCCCATTTCACACCCGCCGCGCGCAGCACGGGGCCCGTGACGCCGAACTCTTTGCACTCGTCGCCCGACAGAATCCCGACGCCTTTGAGCCGCGCTACCCAGATGCGGTTGTTGGTGAGCAGCTCTTCGTACTCGTCCACCTTCGGCAGGAACATGTCGCAGAAAGCTTTTACCTGCTGCTCGAAGCCGTCGTACAACTCGTACTGAAGACCGCCAATGCGGAAAGCGTGCGTGGTGAGCCGGGCGCCGCAGTAGTTTTCGAAAATCTTGAGCACTTCCTCGCGCTCGCGGAAACAATAGAACACCGGCGTGATGGCGCCGATATCCAGCGCGTGCGTGCCCAGCCATAGCAGGTGGCTCGCTATCCGGTTCAACTCGGTCAAAATTACCCGCGTAACCTGCGCGCGTGGCGGCGCCTCGATGTTCAGCAGCTTCTCAACCGCCAGACAATAGCCCAGCCCGTTCGAGACGGCGGCCACGTAGTCCATGCGGTCCACGTATGGCGCGAATTGCTGGTAGGTGCGATTCTCGCCGATCTTCTCGACACCGCGGTGCAGGTATCCGATCACGCACTCGGTACCCATGACCTTTTCACCGTCGAGCTTCAGAATGACGCGCAACACCCCGTGCGTGGACGGGTGCTGCGGTCCCATGTTGAGCACCAATTCGCTGGAGTCGAGAAAAGTGGTTTCCGGCATCGATGGTTATTGGCCGCTTTCGATCCCCAGGTTCTCCCGGACCCAGCGGTCGTCCTGCTGAATGATGGACATTTCTTTGCGCAACGGGAAACCCTGCCATTCCTCGGGCAATAGAATGCGCCGCATGTCGGGATGGCCGGCGAACTGGATACCGAACATGTCGAATACTTCGCGCTCCAACCAGTTCGCGCCCGTGTGCACAGGAACAGCCGTCTGTGGCTGCGCACCATCGGCGATCGCGGTTTTCACTCGTACTCGTTCGTTGCGCGGGAAGCTGTAGAGAATGTAGAAGAGTTCGAAACGCTCGGCACGGTTGGGATAATCCACCGCCGTGATGTCCACCAGGTAATCGAAGTCGGCTTCCAGTTTCAGAAATTCCAGGATGGGAATCACGGCGTCCGGTTTGGCGACGACGAAGTTCTGGCCAAGATAGCTGGAACAAGCGGTGATCTGATCGCCGAAGTGCTCTTTTAACTGGTTGGGAAGCTCGCCTTCCCACGGGGTCGCCGCCATGGGCGCCGGCGGTTTCGGTGCAGCGTGCGCGGGGGCAGCGGGTTTGGCAGCAGGCGCCTTAGGAGCTTCTTTCGGTTTAGGAGGTTCGGATGCCCCGCCCGACGCGGGTGGCGGCGTGGAGCCTTCGGGGTTGTGCTCGTCTGCCATCCGGTTTTCCGTGTGAAGATCACTACGATTAACACAGCCTCAGGAGCGAGTCAAATAGGACGCGGGGGAATGGTTCGCGAGCGGTGTCGCGGCATCCCTGCAAGGCGGTATTGCAAATCGCTTCGGCGGGTGTAACAATAACCAGTCGAATACAAAACGATTCGAGGCTGCCGGGGAGGTGGGGACTGAACCGGTTGAGCGGGAGAGTAGAATACAGGCTTTCGCACCGTCTCTTCATAATTGCAGTACGGTTTACTATATCGGGCTTTCGATAACCTACATAACGAAGCCTGCTGCTTTCGCGCCTCAACTGACCCCGATTCTCAGGAGCCGCAGTGTTCATTTCTCCAGAAGGGGACCGGGTGCGTCCCGGTCATAGGAGCACGAAATGGCTACCCTCGAGACTCCTCCGGGCGCTAAAGCGCCGGAAACAAAACCTAAGCCCAACGTAGCAGATGCGCTGAAGCGGATTTTTACCAGCGACGATCCCGATCCGGACCGTGTGATCGCGCGACGCCGGCGCTTCGTCATGGCGGGCGTCCTTGGCTTCCTTGGCGTGAATTTTCTGATGTTCCTGCGGTTCTTTTTTCCGCGGGCACTCTACGAGCCGAAGACCAAGTTCCTGATCGGCTATCCTTCCGACTTCGGCTTTGGAGTCGATACCAAGTTTCAGAATGCGCATCGCATCTGGGTGGTCCGCAACACCGAGGGAATCTTCGTCATCTCGGCCATCTGCACGCACCTCGGCTGCACGCCCGATTGGAAACCCAGTGAGAACAAGTTCAAGTGCCCTTGCCACGGCTCGGGCTACGATCCTGAAGGCATCAACTTCGAAGGGCCGGCGCCGCGGCCCATGGACCGTGCGCACGTTGAGCTGACGCCCGAAGGGCAAATTGAAGTCGATCTGAGCCGCCTGTACCGGTGGCCCAAAGGAGAGCGCGATGAGTTCAACGATGCCGGCGCGATCATTCACGTCTAGCCATCTGGAGGTAAGCCATGGCTGAGGGAAACGGAACAAACGGATCGGGCGGTGACGGAGCCGGCGGCGCGGGTGACAACGGCGCCAAGAAGAGTCCCGTAGCCACTCTGGTGGAGGGTGCGAAGGCGGTTCAGACGCAAGCCACCGAAGAAATCAAGGCTCTCAAGAACATCGATAAGACCGACGTCTGGAAGTCGGTGCTGCGCGTCAAGCACGATGAGACGCCGCGCAGCCGCGCGCTGGGAGTCCTGAGCAACGTCTTCCTGCACCTGCATCCGGCGAAAATCAACCGCGACGCCGTGGCCTACAACTACACCTGGGGAATGGGCGGCATGACGTTCTACGTCTACATCACGCTCGTGTTTACAGGGACGCTGCTGATGTTCTATTACCATCCCTCGAAGGTTGTGGCCTTCCGCGACATTTTGTACCTCGAGCACGACGTCCCCTTCGGCAAGCTGCTGCGCAACATGCACCGGTGGGGCGCGCACCTCATGGTGATCATGGTCGAGCTCCATATGTTCCGCGTGTTTCTGACCGGCTCGTATAAAAAGCCACGCGAATTCAACTGGGTGGTCGGCGTGATTCTGCTGGTGCTCACACTGCTCTTGAGTTTCACCGGTTACCTGCTGCCGGATGATCAACTCGGCTTCTGGGCCGTCACGGTCGGCACCAACATGGCGCGCGCGACACCGCTACTCGGGCACGATGGTCCTTTCGGCCACCAGCTCGGCATGACGCCGTTCAATGACGTGCGCTTCGGATTGCTCGGCGGCTCGATCGTCGATTCAAACGCGCTCCTGCGCGCGTACATCTGGCACTGCGTGGCGATCCCGATTATTGCCTCGGCCTTTATGGTGGTGCATTTCTGGCGCGTACGCAAAGACGGCGGCATCTCGGGGCCGGCGCCTGTACAGCTCGAAACGGAGATGAAGGAACCGAGGAAGCTTTAACGGGAGATCACCATGGATCTACATCAGCTCTGGACCATCATCAGCCTTCCGGACAATGTGCCGATCGTGCTGCTCATGTTCGTGGTGCCGTTCTATACGTGGTACGCGTTGCGGCAAGCCTTTGCCAATGATCGGCTGATCGGCGAACTCGAAGCCAATCCTGCGCTCGCCAAGACGCACCATCGCAAGACGCAGCCGTGGAAACCCGGATGGGCCAAGGAAGTGCACGTCTGGCCCTTTCTGCTGCGCATCGAATTTCTCGCGGCGATCATCGTGACGCTCATTCTCATGATCTGGTCGATTACTTTGAATGCGCCGCTGGAGGAACCTTCGAACCCGACCCTCACCATGAACCCGTCGAAGGCGCCCTGGTACTTCCTGGGCTTGCAGGAAATGCTGGTGTACTTCGATCCGTGGATCGCGGGCGTGGTGATGCCGTCACTCATCATCGTCGGCCTGATGGTGATTCCATACATCGACTCGAACCCGCTGGGCAACGGCTATTACACGTTCAAACAGCGGAAGAGCGCCATTCTGACTTTCATTTTCGGCTTCATCGTTTTGTGGGTGACCATGATCGTGATCGGCACCCTGATCCGCGGTCCGGGCTGGATGTGGTTCTGGCCCGGCACGACGTGGGATCACAACCGGCTGGAGTTTGCGGTGAACCGCGACCTTCCCGATATTTTTGGCATTAAGGGCCGCGTCGCAAAGATCATCTTCGGCGCGGTCGTGTGCGGGCTCTACGGGGCGGTTGCCGGATGGTTCATCCATAAACTGATCGCCGGCCGGAGCCTGATGATTGGCAAGTGGAAGCTGATCAAGGAACAGCCTTTCAATCAGAGAATTTTTAAACGCATGAGCCTGTTGCAATATGCCGTCATGCAGACTTTTCTGATCATCATGCTGGCGCTGCCCATCAAGATTCTTGCGCGACTCCTGTTCCGAATTAAGTATGTCTGGGTGACGCCCTGGTTCAACGTATGAGCGATCAAGAACAAGACAAAGACCCCGTACTGAGTTCCTCGCTGAGCCGGCCGCTGTTCATCTGGTCGGCGTTGTTGCTGCTCTCCCTCGGGTGGGGGCTTTGGGATGAAATCTACGGGACTCGTCCCTGGAAGAGCTATCAGGCCCAATTCGCCAAGGTGTACACGGCATACCTGCGACGTGTGCGTCCGCACGAAGCTGGATTTGAAAAGGAGATCCGGGCGTCAGCCGACTATCGGAAGCTGGATAGCGAGATGCAGGCAGCCGAGAAGACCGTCTCCGCGCAGGTTGCCGAAATCGATCGCAAAGTGAATCAGGAGCTGGTTCCGCGCATTCTCGCGCTCAACGATCCGTTTCAGGAAGTCCGCGGGCACATCGGCGCGCTCACCTACCAGATCGAAACCACCGATAGTGAGAGCTCCAAGAATTCGAAGCGGCAGGAAATCGCGAAGCTCAGGCAGGAGAAGCACTCCATCAAGCTCCCTGGTGACGAGAAACCGGAAGAGATGGATTTCGGGCTGATGGATAAGACGCTGCAGGACATGAAGAACGAGAAAGCTCAACTCCTTCAGCAGCGCGTCGAAATCCTGAAGCCCGCAACCGAGTTGCGCGCCCAGCGCGAAAAGTATGTCTCCGACCGCATCGCGGATGTCAGCGCCGACACGCTGACAGGGCTCATCACCAAGATGCAGGATTTCGACATCCACATTCGCCAGATTCATATCAAAGACGTCGAGCTGGTGGACCGTTGCGAATCCTGCCACCTGGGCACGCGCGAGCCTGTGACGCTCACCAAGGCCGACATCGGCAGCGAAGTTTTCGTCAGCCACCCCAATAAGGAGCTGCTGAAGATCCACGATCCCGAAAAATTCGGCTGTACGCCGTGCCACGGCGGGAATGGCGCGGCTGAGGACAGCGTGCTGAAGGCGCACGGGCGGCACAAATTCTGGCTTTGGCCGCTGCATTATCGCGAGAACTTTGAAGCCGGTTGCCAGCAGTGTCACGTGAAGGAAATCGTCACCGAAATGGCGGATACGCTCAACTCGGGCCGCGAGATTTTCCGGCGCCGCGGCTGCATGGGTTGCCATCGTTACGAGGGCTTCGACCGCGAACCGGACGAAATGACCACGGTCACACAGCAGATCCGCCAGCTTGAACAGCAGAAAGCCGAGTGGACCCGCGAGATCGGTTTCACCACCGATAAAGCCGACAAGACCCGCAGCAATGAGGAAGCGCAGCGGCTCTATCAACACGCCAACGATCTGAAAGTTCGCATCACAGGCCTCGATGCCAAGATCGAGCAGGCCGACATCCGCTCTAGCGATCTGATTCGCGAAGTGAAGAAGGTCGGGCCCAGCCTAAAAGAAGTCCGCATGAAGATGCGCAAAGAGTGGATTCCTGTTTGGCTGGAAGACCCGCACAAATGGCGCCCGGGCACCAAGATGCCCACCTTCCGCCTCGATCCGGAAGAAATCCGCCAGATCGGCGCCTTCATCTGGCAGTCCGGTGTAACCGGCAACTTGCCATCGCAGGCCAAGGGCGATCCAGTGAAGGGCAAGGAAGCCTTCGAAACGCGCGGCTGCATGGCCTGCCACTCGATGGGCGAAGGAAATGAAAGACAGGGCGGAGATTTCGCCGCCAACCTGAGCCGCGTGGGCGAAAAGGACAACTACGACTACATTGTTCGCTGGATTCACAATCCGCGCGAGCGTACCCTTCCCTACTGCCCGTTCGAGAGGCGCGACTTGACCGCGGAAGACTATAAAAAGAAGGGGCTTCCGTTCGTGTTCGACATGGATCACGACAAATGCCCCAATGACGGGCACGAGTTGCAGGTCGAGCAGATGACGCCCATGCCGAGTTTGCGGCTGAGCATCGACGAGGCCCGCGACATCGCCAGTTACCTGATGACGCGTAAACACGACAATGTCACGTATGCGGCAGCGGACTACCTGGACGATCCCCAGCTCAAGTCCAAAGGCCAGTTCCTGGTCCGTTATTACGGTTGCGCGGGTTGCCACGAAATCTCGGGGCTGGAGGAAGAGCTGCGCATCGGCACCGAACTGACCAAAGAAGGTTCTAAGCCACTGGAACGCCTAGACTTCGCCTTGCTCGGTCATGAAGCCGAAGACCAAGGCTGGTACACGCACAAAGGTTTCTTTGAGCACAAGTTGCAAAATCCCGCCGTCTACGATACGGGCAAAGAGAAGCCGAACAAATTTGACCGGTTGAAGATGCCGAACTTCAATTTATCGAAGCCGGAGATCGATCAGGTGGCGACGTTTCTGCTGGGTTCGGTGGATTCCACGATGCCCGAGCGCTACCACTTCGATCCGGCCGATCAGCGTCAGGACATCATCGATGGCTGGTGGGTCGTCCGCAAATACAACTGCATGGGGTGCCACCAGGTGCACATCGGGCAGACCACCGTGTTCATGGTGCTGCCTCGCTACCAGGATCCCGACTGGAAAGACCAAAAACCGCCCAGCCTTATCGGCGAGGGGGCGCGCGTCAATCCGCAATGGTTGATGCGATTCCTGACCAATCCGTCGCTGAGCGATACCGATGCCAACCGCGACGGCGTGCGACAATATCTCAAAGCCCGCATGCCAACTTTCTACTTCTCCAGCGGGGAGATCCAGAAATTGGTACGCTTCTTCGCCGCCATGTCTTCACAAGCCGCGCCCTATATCGCGCCCAAAATGGAGATGGTCAGCGATCAGGAACGCACCATGGCGCGGCAGTTGTTCTCAAGCGAGGGTGCACCGTGCCTGAAATGCCACATGACCGGCGACCCGAAACACGATGCGCGCGCTACGGCCCCAAGTTTTCTGATTGCCAGGGAACGGCTGAAACCGGGCTGGACCGAGCGCTGGATCGTGCATCCTGAAATGATGCAGCCGGGAACGGCTATGCCGTCGGGTCTGTTCCGCCGCGACGGAGAACGTTGGGTCTTCGCCGGACCAACTCCGCCCAGTTTCCAGACTTACGCCAGAGATCATGCCGATCTGCTGGTGCGTTACATGTTCCAGTTCACTCCGGAGGAATTAAATCGCCTGCGCGCCAGTGCCGGCGCCGGAGCCGGACGCTGAGATGTCTTACAGAAAAAGAGGAGACGCTATCTGAAATGAAGAGCATTTTTGTGAGTGTTGTGGCCGCATCTGCGCTATTTGTCGCCGGGTGCGGAGGGAGCAAGGCGCCAGAGACGGCGAAAGAGGAGTCTGCCGCGCCCGCAGCAGCAGCTCCCGCTATCGATGAGGCTAACGCCGCTACCGTCACCGGCAAGGTCAGTTTCACGGGTGACAAGCCGACGATGAGGAATATCGATATGTCGGCTAATCCTAAATGCGCCCTTGCACATGCCGGCGCGGCGCAAAAGTCTGAAGAAGTGGTGGTCAACGGAAACGGCACGTTAAAGAACGTTTTCGTCTGGATCAAGGCGGGCGTGCCGGACCGTCAGTGGCCGGTCCCCGGTACACCAGTTGAGCTTGCGCAAAAGGGCTGTATGTACGGCCCGCATGTGATCGGCGTCCAGGCCGGCCAGGACATCAAGATCGTCAATGATGACCCGACCAATCACAATATCCACCCGCTGCCCAAGATCAACCAGGAGTGGAATGAATCGCAGCCGCCCAACGGCGACCCGAAACTGAAAAAGTTCGCTCGTGAAGAGGTCATGATCGCGGTGAAGTGCAACGTGCATCCCTGGATGCGTTCGTACATCGGCGTGGTCAATCATCCTTTCTTCGCTGTGACGGGTGACGACGGCACATTCAGCATCAAGGGTCTGCCGCCGGGAAAGTACACCATCGAAGCCTGGCATGAGAAGTACGGGACCCAGGATGTTGAGATTACTGTTGGCGCCAAGGAAAGCAAGACGCAGGACTTCGATTCGGCCCAGATGAAATCGAGCTAGCGATGAAGAATGTTTGGCTGCACCGTTACGCGGTGCTGTGGTCTTTCTGTACCCTGTTCCTTGTAGTGGCGGGAGGCCTCGTCACCAGTAATGACGCGGGCCTCTCGGTGCCCGACTGGCCGCTTTCCTACGGCAAACTGATGCCGCCGATGGAGGGCAACATCTTTTACGAGCACGGTCACCGCATGGTGGCCACCACGGTCGGCCTGCTCACCATCGGGATGGCGATCTGGCTGATGCGCACTGAGCGCCGCCGATGGCTGAAGAATCTCGGCTGGATTTCGCTTGCCGCGGTGATCGCGCAAGGCGTGCTGGGCGGCATGACCGTTCTTTTCATGTTGCCCAAGCCGGTCAGCATCGGCCACGCCTGTCTCGCACAACTTTTCTTTTCTACGACTGTCGCCATTGCGCTTTTCATTTCCGAGAGCTGGCAGCGCGGGCGCCAAATTGTGGATGACCAGGGGGCGCCGCCGTTGCACTGGCTCGCACTGGCCGCCTCGGCATGCGTATTCCTGCAACTCGCGCTGGGCGCTTCCGCGCGCCATCAAGCCATCGGCATTCTGCCGCACGTCCTCGGAGCGTTGCTGGCCACAGGCATGGTACTGTGGGTGACTGTGCGCGTTTTGATGCGCCACGCGGGACACGACGCACTGCGCGGGTCCGCGCTGGCATTATTGTCGATTACGTTTTTGCAGGTGTTTCTGGGCATTGCCGCCTATATGAGCCGGCTGGCGACGGCCGATGCGCCGCAACCGATGCCGGTCATGGTCGGTTTTACGGTGGCGCACGTCGCCGTGGGCGCACTGACACTGGCTTCGAGCGTTGTGCTGGCCATCCAGGTTTTTCGCCATGTACGGCGGCCGCTGGCGGAAGTCCGGTACGTCGGGTTTACGGTTCCTTCTCGATGAGAGACTACATCAGTCTCACGAAGCCGCGCATCACTTGGCTCATCCTCATGAGTGCAGGCGTGGGTTATTTCTTCGGGCTGCGCGGTTCGCCGCTTGCACAGATCCATTGGTGGGCATTACTGCACACCGTCATGGGGACGGGCCTGATCGCTTCCGGCACCGCAGCGCTGAATCAGTGGTATGAGCGTGAGGCCGACGCCAAGATGCGGCGTACTTCCGATCGTCCTCTTCCCGCCGGGCGTTTGGATGCGAATCGCGCGCTGGCATTCGGCATCGGCCTGGCCATTGTGGGATTCGGTGAGCTGGCCTGGTTCGTCAACATGCTCTCCGCTGTGCTCGGCGGGGCCACGCTGGTCAGCTACCTGTTCCTTTACACGCCTCTGAAGCAGCGCTCGTGGCTATCGACAACCGTCGGTGCTTTTCCCGGCGCAATGCCTCCGATGATCGGCTTCGCCGCGGCGGCCGGCACGCTTACGTCCCAAGCGTGGGTGCTTTTCGCCATTCTGTTTCTCTGGCAGTTCCCCCATTTCTACGCGATCGCGTGGATGTACCGCGATGATTACGCGCGCGCCGGTATCCGCATGCTGCCGGTGGTCGAGCCAGACGGCCACTCCACCGCGCGCCAGATTGTTTTGTGCGCGTCATTGCTGATTCCTGTGAGCCTGGCGCCGGGCCTGGTCGGGATGTCGGGCAAAGTCTATTTACTCGGCGCGCTCGCCCTCGGCGCGTGGTTTCTCTATTCCGGCGTTCGCGCCGCTACAGAACGGTCGCTCTTGCGGGCCCGCGGCGTGCTGCTGACTTCGGTTTTCTATCTTCCCCTGCTGTATGGCCTCATGCTGCTCGACAGGCCGGGCCTGTGATCTCGGCTTGAAGGATTCGGTTATTTTCGCTGTTCTCGTTTGCGTAGTATCCAGCGGATGCTCCAGCAAGCTGCTCCCCGTTTATGGCCAGGTTCCGGAATTCCATCTGGTCTCGCAAACCGGCGCGCCGTTCGACCGGGCATCGCTCGACGGCAAAATCTGGGTGGCGGATTTCATTTTCACCAACTGCACGAGCTCCTGCCCGCGCATGAGTACACAGATGTCCCACGTGCAACCGCTGCTCTCGGAATTTCCCGACGTGCGCCTGGTCTCATTTTCCGTCGACCCCAAGCGCGATACGCCCGAAGCCCTGGCCAGCTATGCGTTGCGCTATCATGCCCAGCCGGGACGCTGGTATTTCCTCACTGGGGACCAGAAAACTCTGGACGCGCTCGACCGGCGCGCGTTCATGCTTGGCAATGTGGATGGCTCGCTCGAGCACAGTACGCGCTTCGTGCTGGTGGATCGGCATGGGAAGATTCGCGGTTACTATGGCGCCGCTCAGGACGATCCCACCCCTACCCTGATCGTCGACATTCGCCGCCTGGAGCGGGAGCAATCATGATCTCGATACACGATCTGCCAGCCGTCAACGCCTTTTTGAACGGCACCGCAGCTGTGCTGCTTGTCACGGGCTATATTCTGATTCGCCGCCATCGGGCGAATACGCACAAGAAAGTCATGCTCGCTGCCTTCGTCACCTCGTGCGCGTTCCTGACCTGCTACCTGATCTATCACGCACACGTGGGCTCGGTGCCGTTCGGGCATGCCGGCGTTCTTCGCGCGGTGTATCTCAGCATCCTCACAACTCACACCATTCTCGCCGCTGCGGTTCCGCCGCTCGCCATCATCACGTTGAGCCGCGGACTTTCAGCCCGCTTCGACAGGCATCGCGCCATCGCCCGTTGGACTCTGCCTATTTGGCTGTACGTGAGTGTGACCGGCGTGGTCGTTTATCTGATGCTGTACCAGCTGTGGCCTTCACCGCGATAGCCGCGCTATGGCTTCGATGTGATACGTCTGCGGAAATAGATCTACCATCGTGAGATTCTCTAGTTTGTAGCCGCCCACCAGGAGCGCGGCGAGATCGCGCGCCAGCGTTGCCGGGTCGCAGGCGACAATCGTGATCGATACCGGCTTCAGCCGCAGCAGCTCGCGCACCACGATCTTCCCTAGGCCGGCTCGTGGTGGATCGGCCAGGACGAAATCCGGCGGCGCGGCCAGGTTCGCGAGAAACGCATCTACGGTGCTCTGGTGCTGCTCAACCGCGACTCCTGCGCGCTCAGCATTGAACCGCAGATCGCGTAGCGCGCCCGCGCCGGATTCGACCGCCGTTACCTTCGCGAATCGCTTTGCCAGCGGCAATGAAAACAGCCCCACACCAGCAAAAAGATCCAGTGCCGATTCGCCCGCCGCATGGTCGAGAGCCTGCTCGGCCATCTGATCGATGAGAAACCGGTTCACCTGGAAGAATGAGCCGCCGCTGACGCGATAAGTCTCACCGGCCACAGTGTAGTCTAATGCCCCGGGCACGAAACCAGGAATCGCCTCCGCACACCAGTCGAAGAAACGGCGCGCCACGGGCCGTTCGCTTTCCAGCATATTCAATCGCACCTGCTGTTCGTTCGTGAAGACTTCGACCGCGCTCACAAAGCGTGGCCAACGTGCATCGCGCAGCATTTCCCGCAAGGTCGTGATCACCTGGTTGATGCGCGGTGAGCTGATGGGGCAATGCTCGATGCCACAGAAGCGGTTCGAACGGGCTTCGAGATATCCAATCTCATTTCCCTGGATGTGAAACTGCGCGCGGTTGCGGTAATGCCAGGGTTCCGCCGCAATCATTCGGATCTCCTCGGGTGGCTCGATCTTACCCACGCGACGCAACGTTTCCGCCAGAATCGCGCGTTTGAACGCGAGTTGAGCCTCGTAGCCGGCGTGTTGGTAGTGGCAGCCGCCGCACCGGCCGAAGTAGGGGCACCGCGCGTCTACTCGTTCGCCGGCGGTTTGGTGCAACTCGACCAGCCTTGACCGTACCAGGCCTGGCTTCTGCTCCAGCGTCTCCACAGTCGCCTGCTCTCCCGGCAGCACGAAGGGCACGAGCACGACCTGGCCATTGAACCGCGCCAGTCCATCGCCGCCGTACACGAGCTTTTCGACCGTTACAGCGAGTTTGGTTGAAGAATGCGCCATCGCTTACGATAGAGAACTACCGTCCTATCCTAAATCATGAAAGCACGCGTATTCTCCGGCGTCCAACCGTCCGGCAATCTGCATATCGGCAACTACCTGGGTGCGCTGTTGCCCTGGGTTGGCTACCAGCAAGAATTCGAGAGCATTTTCTGTATCGTGGATCTGCACGCGATAACGGTTTACCAACAACCTGAGGAGTTGCGCGCAAAAATCGAGGAAACCGCCGCTCTGTTCTTGGCCGCAGGCATCGATCCCAAGCACTCGAGCATCATGGTGCAATCCGCTGTGCCCGCGCATGCGGAACTTGCCTGGATGTTGACTTGCGTGACGGCCGTCGGCTGGCTGGAGCGCATGACGCAGTATAAGTCCAAAGCCGCGACTCAGCAGACCGTTGGCGACGGGCTGCTGCAATACCCGGTGCTGATGGCTGCCGACATTTTGCTGTATCAAGCCGCGATCGTGCCAGTGGGCGAGGATCAGGCGCAGCATCTCGAACTCACCCGCGATATTGCGCAGCGCTTCAATTCGCTTTACGGCGATACGTTCGTTGTTCCGCAGACCAGCCTGCCGTCGGTAGGTGCGCGCATCATGGGCCTCGACGATCCCACGGTGAAAATGAGCAAGTCCGCCAGCGGTGCAGGCCATGCTGTGGGCCTGCTCGATCCGCCAGATAAAGTCCGCAAGACTATCATGCGTGCCACAACCGATTCGAATCCGGCGGTGGATTTCGCGTCGCTCGGTCCCGGCGTGGAAAACCTGCTGAGCATTCATCAAGCTTTCAGCGGATCGACCGACGATGCCATGCGCGCGCACTTCACGGGCATGCGCTACGGCGACTTGAAAAAGCAGGTCGCCGAGATGGTGATTTCGCATCTCGAGCCTTTTCAGCAGCGTTATCGCGAGATCACCTCCGAACCGGGCTACGTGGCACGAGTGCTGCGGGAAGGCGCCGAACGCGTGGCTCCAATCGCCAATTCCACCGTCGAACTGGTGAAGAGCCGCATGGGCCTCTACACCGAAACGCGCTGATTCATCGCCGTGACGTTCGGATCCTACTGGCGCCTGATCCGCGAGAACCGCAATTTCCGCCGGCTGTGGCTGGCGCAAATCGTGAGCGAGATGGGCGACTGGTTCTACATCCTCGCCATTTACAGCCTGCTGTTGCAATTCACGGGGAAGGCGCGGTCGATCGGCCTCGCGCTGGTATTGCAGGTTCTGCCCTCGACTCTTGTCGGGCCCACTGCGGGGGTGGTCAACGACCGCGTCCGGCGGAAGCACGTCATGATTGCGGCCGACCTGGCCCGCATGGTGATCGTGCTCGGCATGATGCTGGTGCGCTCCGCGGGGACGGTGTGGCTGGTCTATCCGCTGCTGTTCTTCGAAACCGTAATGTGGGGATTTTTCGAGCCGGCTCGCAGTGCGGTACTGCCGAATTTGGTCGGCGAGGAGCACCTGGTCACGGCCAACACTGTTTCTTCCATCACGTGGTCGTTCAATTTTGCGGTCAGCTCGGCGCTGGGTGGGCTGGTCGCGGTGCTGCTGGGCCGTGACGCGGTCTTCGTCTTGAATGCGCTCTCGTTCTTCTGCTCGGCGTTATTGATCCGCGGCATGCGATTTCATGAGCCGCATGCGGCCGATACGCCGCCATTCCATCTCCGCGAACTGGTGGACTTCTCTCCCGTGGCCGAGGGCACCCGCTACATCCGGCGTGATGCCCGGCTGCTCGCCACCGTCCTGCTGAAGAGCGGGATCGGCATCATGGGCGCCAATTGGGTGATCTTTCCGATCATGGGCGAACGCATCTTTCCCGTCCGATTTGGTGGAATGGATGCTGCGCGCGGGGCCGTGCTAGGCATGAGTCTGCTGATGGGCGCACGCGGTGTGGGTGCACTCATCGGTCCGCTTTCCGCGACAAAATGGGCGGGCGGCAGCAGTTCCCGCATGCGCGTGGCAATTCTCATCGGCTTTTTCTGTGGCGGCGCCGGCTACATATTGCTTTCCAAAGCCCCGACTCTACGGTTAGCTTGCCTTTGCGTGGCTCTCGCGCACAGCGGTGCGTCGATCGTCTGGGTCTTTTCCACAACGCTGCTCCAGCGTTTCTCCGACGACAGATTCCGTGGCCGCCTATTTGCCGCCGATCTCGGCTTTCTCATGCTCGTGATCGCCGTGAGCGGCTATGTCGCGAGCATCGCAATCGACCGTGGCATTGCCGTTCGTACCGTCGCATTGTGCACAGGCGCCGCAATGCTCGTACCTGCGATGGCGTGGCTGTGGGCCATGCGTTTATGGCGGGATGCGGAGGATACGGGCGGTTAACGGACTGCCGGGCGAGGCGTACCTTGGACACGTCCGGCCCGAACGGCTAAGGTTCCGCCAGTTTCAATGGCGTGGAACAGGCCGCGGGTGTCCCCGCAAACGGCGCGGTACCCCCGCGCTACCGAGCTACTTTACTGGTGGTGCGGGCGTTATCGCCGCCAACTGGATTCCGTCCCCATATTTCGCCAGATCGGGAATCGTCACTGGCAGGTGGCCGCGGATGGGCATCTCGCCGAATAGCGCTTTGACGGCCGCGACCTCCGAGAGTGGGACGGTGCTGTAGGTCGTGAGATACGCAGCGACCTTCGGAAAGCTGCGCAGCAGATAGGGATTGCCAAAGGCAATCAGGGTCATGGGCTTGCCCGAGGCGATCAGGGTATCGAGCAGTTTCGCAAAGCCAGCCGAGACGGCGAGGTTGGCGCGCGCCGCCACGGGCACGAAAGCGCCAACGACGGTCGCATCGCAGAAACCTGCGCGCTCGGTCGCCACATCGAGTGCGGGATCCGGAAGCGATGGATCCAGCGTCAAAACCAGCGCATCCGGGCTGCGTTTGTGTATCTCCTGCGTAAAAACCAGACCTTCGTTCGAGTAATGACTCTCCGCCAGCAATAGAAAGCAGGTCTTGGCTGGAGCGCGCACCGGGATCTGGGCCGGCTCGTTGCGGAGCAGAGTCACTGCGCGGTCCGCAACTTCCTGCGCGCGATCGTTAGCTTCCGGAGCATTGACGACATCGTCGATGGCCTCCAGATCCACCAGCCGCCCGCGGTCCAGCCCGACTTTGACTTTAGCCGCCAGCACACGGGCCACGCTTTGATCGAGTCGTTTCTGCGAAATCCGGCCTCGGCGTACCGCAGCGACCAGCGCGTTCACCGCCGTGTCGGCATCGGGTGGCATCAGGATCACATCGGCGCCCGCCTCGATCGCGCGCACCGAGGCTTCCGCATCGCCGAAAGCCTTGACGATGGCGCCCATATCCATCGCATCGGTCACGATCAGCCCGTGGAACGCCAGTTCTTCGCGTAGCAGTTTGGTGAGCACCGCGGCGGAAAGCGTCGAGGGGACGTCAGCGGAATCGAGCGCCGGGACGGATATGTGGGCTGTCATGACGGCATCCACGTCCTTGCTGATGGCCGCACGGAAAGGCGCGAGCTCCACGTCGTTGAGCCGTTGACGGTCGGCGTTGATTACCGCGAGACCCAGGTGCGTGTCGGTGGCGGTGTCGCCGTGTCCGGGAAAATGCTTGGCCGTGGTCAGCACGCGGCTGCGGCGGTCGGCGCCTGCGCCTTCAATGAATGCCTGGACGTGGCGCGATACCACCTGCGGGTTTTCTCCAAACGACCGGATATTGATGATCGGATTGTCGGGATTGTTGTTGACGTCGGCGTCCGGATAGAAAATCCAGTGTACGCCTACCGCCCGAGCCTCCCGGGCCGTCACTTCGCCCTCGTAGCGAGTGAGCGCCGGATCGCCGGCGGCGGCGAAAGCCATGGCGTGGGGAAACACCGTGGTACCGCTGACGCGCATGGAGGCGCCACGCTCGAAATCGCCTCCAACCAGCAAGGGCAGCTTGCTCATGCGCTGCAAGCGATTGACGAAAGAGGCCAGCTCGTGCGGCTCGGGGCGCGCCGCCAAACGGCCCTGCGCCACGTTCACCAAAATCAGCCCGCCCACGTGGACGTCGCGGATCAGGTGCACGAACTTGCGGTAATCGCGTGTTTTAGTGCTGATGGAGCGGCCGCTGAACGGAATCATCACGAGCTGCGCCACCTTATCGCGCAAGCTCATCGATTTCATCCACCGGCTGACGGTCTTCTGCGGGCCGCGTTCCGGCACCGCAACGGCGGAACACAGCAACAGGGCGGCAAGGATCGGCGACGCAACTCGTACCGGCAGGGAGACAAGCCCGGATGTGCGGTTTTCACGCCGCGCAGCCCGGCTCATCCCGCGTTGCGAGCCTTCTTGGCTTGGACCGCGCTTTCCGATTCCACCGGCTTGCGCGGCGGCTGCCGGTTCAGGAGGCGCCGCACCGAGCGGAGCAGAAATCCAACCTCGCCGGCGCTTTTTGAAAGGACCACGTCGGCGCCGGTGGATTGTTCGGTCAGCCCGAGGGGCTCCACGAACCCGGACAGCAGAATGATGGGAAGGTCCGCCCGCACCTGCCGGATGCGCGTGATGAGCTCGACGCCATCCATGTTGGGCATGCGGAAATCGGTGATCAGAAGATCCACCGGCTGGGTGCCAAACAACTCCAGCGCTTCCGCGCCGCTCTCACAGATGCGAACGCGGTAGCCCAACTCCTCCAGCACCGTGCGGCGGGCGATCAAACCGTGCGGATTGTCATCAACCAACAGAATCATCGCACCTGGGTGCACCGGCGCGGGTAGCGTCTTCATGGAACCGTGCGAGGTTAACAGAGATGTCACCAAGGTGTCAACGATTCTGCATCAAATTGTAATCAAGCGATTTCGAGAACTTGACTTTACTCGACTTCGCGTGGCGCTTTGTAGCCGGTCTTGGCAACGATCGAATACTTGACCGGCTTGCCCTTTTCGTCGGTTACCCGCAGCGGCTCGTTGGTCGCGGGGTTCACCAGCTCCACCTTGATTTTGCGGTACGTTCCATCCTTCGCCTGGTTGGTGGACGAATAGGCGATGGAATATTGATTACGAAGCGACTGGGAGATTGCCTGGTAGATAGTCGGCAACTCGCCAAAAAAGCGCGGGATGAACGCCATGCCGCCGGTTTCCTTGGCGAAGGTTTTCAGCTCATTTTCGGCTTGCATGGTGGTTATCCCCATGTTAGGTAACCCACCGTACATTCCAACCATCTCGAGCAGCCCAATGGGGTAAATCGGCACGCCCGCCTCCTGAAGAGCCTTACGGGCTTTGTCGTACGTCAGTTTGCTGAAGGTATCGATTCCGGTTGCAATCAGCACGATCGCCTTCCGCCCTTCGATGCCGCTCATCCGGTCCTCGGTGTCCGCCAGCGCATCAAACATATTCGATTCCGAAAACCCCGGAATCCGGAGCATCTGCATGGCCTCGTAAGCCTTGCGTTTGTCGCTCGAAAAGTCGGAAAGGATGGTCGTTCTCAGGTCGTACGCGATCACGGCCACGTAGTCATCCGGCTTCAGGGTCTGCAAGAAGCCATAGGAGGCAGTCAGCGTCTCGTACCATTTCATGCTATAGAATCGCTGGAACTTCGCGTTGAACTCGATCAGCATACAAACCGTCATGGGCGCTTCACCCATGGAAAATGTCGAGACCTGCTGCGGAACGTTGTCCTCCAGAACGCGGAAATTGCCGCGCGGGATGTTGGGAATAAAGTGGCCCTTATTGTCGAGCACCGCTACATCCACGTTGACCACGCTGGTATCGACTTTGAACGCGGGTGCGCCGGGCGGGAGATCCGCCTTGTTCTTGTTGCTCAGCTTGGAAGGAATGGGCGCCTGATTATCGTCGGGCGGGGGCGCATCCGGCTTGCGCGGCTTGGCTACAGTTTCGCCAACGTCTTTGTTCGGCCCTTCCTGCGCCGGCACCGCCACAAACGCCATCAACATCAAGCCAAAAAAGGAGATCTTTTGTACGATACCCATGCGTCCGCCCCTACGTAGAATGATATACCAAATGACGGCCAGAGGTCCCCAAAGGTTTCCTATCAGGACCTAAGAAACGCAATAAGTTACGGGCTTGAACCGGAGAGCAGTCGCGCGGCAAAACTCCGGCGCAAATTCCGTTGATTCGAATCCGGGCTGCTGATATTCTGGTTGTAGATAGAGACGACAACCGCTCACGCGCAAGCGTGGGCGTTTTTTTTTTGCACGGCACAAAACACAAGGAGGCTACCAGATGTCCTCAGAAACGTCGCCGGGGTGTGTCGAAACGCTCAACGGCGTCCAAATTTACGTCGAAGTCCACGGGACCGGTGAACCGCTGCTCCTGCTGCACGGTTTCTCGGGTTCGAGCCAGGATTGGAAGCCACTGACCACCGGGCCGCTCGCGGATTTTCAGTTGATCACGCCCGATCTGCGCGGTCACGGCCGGTCGAGCATCTTGTCGAAACCATTCCGCCATAAAGACGCGGCCACGGATATGCTCGCGCTGCTCGATCACCTGGGAATCAAGGCGTGCAAGGGGCTGGGGATCAGCGGTGGCGGCAACGTCCTGCTGCATGTGGCGACCAGGCAGCCTGAGCGGATCAACGCCATGGTCCTGGTGAGCGCGACCCCTTACTTCCCGGCGCAGGCGCGGCCGATCATGCGCCAGTATCCGGACACTCTGCCCGAGGCGCAATGGGAAATTCTGCGTCGCCGTCATCCGGGTGGCGAGGCTCAAATCCGTGCCATTCTGGCCAGCACCCAAGCATTCGCCGACAGCTATGACGACCTGAACTTCACTCCGCCGTACCTCTCCACCATTCAGGCCCGCACCCTGATTGTGCAGGGCGACCGCGATCCTCTATATCCGGTTGAACTCTCCGTCGAAATGGCGAAAGCTATTCCGCAGTCAAGCCTCTGGATCCTCCCCAACAGCGGTCACGGCCCCGTGATCGGCGAACGATGGCCCGAATTCCTGCAGACGGCCGCTGCGTTCCTGCGCGATCCTGCGTAGTAGGCGCAGTGTATTGACCCGTACCATTCCCTCTGACATACTCCAACCAGCCCCACCCATGTTTCGCACCAGTCGAATCATTGCGGCGATGACTGTCCTCTATGCCGTCTCCGCCCCGCTGCGGGCTGCCACCCTGAGCGGTACGGTTCGCGATCCCTCAGGCACAGGCGCCCTCAACGCGCAAATCAGCGCACGCAACGAGGCAACGGGCGAAGTGGTCCGCGCCACGAGCGACGGCCAAGGCAGCTACAAGATGGAACTTGCGCCGGGAACTTACCAGATCCAGGTGACGCTCGCCGGGTTTGTCACCGTGGAACGCCGCGTGGTTGTCCAGGAGGCCTCTCCGGCAGTGCTGGACATCAAATTGGAGCTGGCCGAGGCTCACGCGGAGGTCAGCGTGCGCGGCAAAGGCGAGACCCTGGCGAATACGGATCCCAACTATCGTGCTCTTCGGGACGCGCAGACCCGGGAAACATTTTCCGTGAACAATATTGTGCTGAAACGCGACCGGGGGACCCTGACGCTCAAGAGCGGCCGCATCAGTTTTGTCCCGCCGGTGCTCGGCCGCGTGACCATGGCGGCGTTCACGGGTGAAGGCGAGTTCACGCTGGAACCGGCCATCGCCACCGAACGCCACCATCTGCATCTGATCACCAACGCCGATAGCGTGCAGGAATCCTTCACGCGCATGGCTCTGTGCTTCACCGATGGCACCTACGAAGAAATCCGGCGGCAAGCCGAAAAGGGAGCCGACGTTGCGCCTGAGCGTGACGTGTTAAACGACCTGCACCATCGCCTGCGCCACCGTCCCGACCCGCCGCGCAGCATGCTCGAATACATGTTGACTTGGGAATCGATCGACAACGTGGAGTCTGACATCCTGGCCGACCTTTACAATCCCAAGCGCCCGGGATTCTTCAGCGCCTACATTTTCGGCCGCAAGCATGGCGACCTCAGGTTCCACGTGCGTCCGCGAGGCGTGCTGCCCCAATTGCCCGCACCCGAGGAGGTTGCCGTGCTCAACGTCGATCCCAATGCCGACGACGAGGGCATCTGGTACGTGGCTCACTACGAGACCGAGTATGCGGCGCACCGTGCCAGCTCCCGTGAGGATAAGCGCACCATGCACGTGGACCACTACCGCATCGAGACCGCGATCGACAAGCACGGCCGCTTCACCGCTACAGCCGCCATCGAGTTTACCGCCCTGGGCGACGGCGACCGTGTGTTCAAGTTCGGTTTGCTGCCCACGCTTCGTGTAACGCGCGTCACTGCAGCAGGCGATCGCGAGATCAGCTACGTGCAAGAGAAGCGGAATGAAGATGGCTCGTTCTATGTCATCCTGCCGGAGCCCACCGTCAACGGCCAGCATTACAAGATCCTCATCGAATACGAAGGGAACAAGGTTCTCAATGACGAAGGCGGAGGGAACTTTGCGGTGGGCGCGCGCACAAGCTGGTATCCGAGCGTCAACGCCTTTGGCGACCGCTCCACGTTCGATCTGACGTTCAAAGTGCCGCACGAGTACACACTCGTGGGCGTGGGCAAGTTGGCGAAGGAGTGGCGCGAAGGGGACTATGCCGCCTCGCAATGGACATCCGACATTCCGCTGGCGGTGGCCGGTTTCAACTACGGCCGGTTCAAGAAAAAGGAGAGGACCGACGAAACGACCAAATACCAGATCGAGGGTTACGCGACATCCGAGGTCCCTAGTTATCTCCGAGGCATGCAGGCGCCGCCCAACCTGTATGCGCCTCACAATCAGGAAGATCACACGTCTTCCATCACGCCTTCCCGGCTCGCAGAAAACGCCATGATCGACGCGGCAAACGCGATCCGCGTCTACACCCAATACTTCGGCCCCGCGCCTTATGGCCGCATTGCCATCACACAACAGCCGGAATTTAACTTCGGCCAATCGTGGCCCACGCTGGTGTACCTGCCGATCAGCGCATTTTTCGACTCCACGCAGCGCTGGATGCTGATGGGCCAGCAGGCCTTCCGGTTTGCGGACTTCATCCAGGAGGTGACCCCGCATGAAGTGGCGCACCAGTGGTGGGGGCACATGGTGGGCTGGGCGTCCTACCACGATCAGTGGCTCTCCGAAGGATTCGCCGACTTTTCGGCCGGCCTGTTTTTGCAATTGACCGAGAAGACGCCCGATAAGTACCTGCGTTACTGGGATCAGGCGCGGAAGAAGATTCTGGAAAAAAATCAGTTCGGAATGCGCGCCAATGACGCGGGTCCTTTGTGGATGGGTCTGCGGCTAAACACGCGAAAGACCGGTGGCGCCTACAACCTTCTGGTTTACCCCAAAGGCGGATACATCCTCTACATGCTGCGCTCGATGATGCGCGATCCCAAGACCTACGACGCAAACTTCATCGCCATGATGAAAGATTTCGTCCAGACGTACTATGGCCAGAACCCATCCACGGCGGACTTCCAGAAGATGGTGGAGAAACACATGACGCCCGCGATGAATCTTGATGGCAACGGCCGCATGGACTGGTTCTTCAACGAATGGGTCTACGGAATCGAGGCGCCGCGCTACCACATGGATTACTCGCTCTCCGAGGAAGGCGGCAAGGTCTGGCTCAAAGGGACCGTGGAGCAGAGCGACGTGACAACAAATTTCAAAATGCTCGTACCCGTGTATCTCGATTTCACCGGCAAGCCCATGCTCGTCGGGCAGATCGCGCTTTCCGGGAACGGCACATCGAAAGAATTCCGCATTGCCCTGCCGCAGCGACCGAAACGCGTGCTTCTGAATGCCGAGCATGATGTGCTGGCGTCGGAGGTGGTGGTGAACGGAAAGTAGAGGCGGCCGGGGATTACGAGCAGCTTTGCCGCGACCAAAGGAAGCGGTCCACGTCGGTTCCACTTCCATCCAATCTTCAAGCCATTCAGAACCTGAATCAGATCCACACCCACACCAATCGAGTAATAATCCCGGCTGCTGCGGTGATGATATTCAGAGTGTTCGTGTTGTCGGATGGCAGATCGGGCGACGTCACCTGCGTCAGTGGAAAGACCGTCGCGTGCGCGCCGCCCAGTCGCAGTTGCGCCGTCGCAATAGGTAAGTCGCCGACCACACCCCGTTCCCGCCGACAATCTGAAGACCGTCGACCCGGAAGCTGACGCTTCTCAATGATACCTGTGCAGATACGCCCGCGCCGCGCCGATCAGACCGGTGTCAGCCCCCAGCGAGGCGAGGCGCAGTTCGGTTTTCTCCGCTGGCACCTGAGTGCAGATCTGGCGGATCACGCTGCGCGCGCGATCCAGAATGAGATCCGCGCTTTTCATCACACCTCCGCCCAGCGCAATCACGCCAGGAGTAAAGAGAGTCACCAGATTGGCCAGCCCCAATCCGAGATAGTATCCCTCGCGCTCGACGGCGCGTTGCGCGATCCCATCGCCCTCGCGCGCCTGTTGACAAATCTGAGCGGCAGTCAAACTGCCCCTGTCCGGACACTGCTCACTCATCCAAGCCGTCATGGATGGGCCGCTCGCCAGACTTTCCCAGCATCCGTGCGCGGTGCAATAGCACAGTGGGCCCGATGAGGCATCGATCACCTGATGTCCGAGTTCCGGATGCGCGCCATCCACACCACGGTAAAGCTCGCCGCCAAGAATGATCCCGCCGCCGATGCCGGTGCTGACCGTAATGTAGATGAAGCGGCTAGCACCCTTGGCCGCACCCCAGCTAACCTCGGCCAAGGCTGCTGCGTCGGCGTCGTTCTCCACCGCCACGCGCACGCCAAACTCGCGCCCGAGTTCCTGTTCAAGGTTGCCACCCTGCCATCCCGGCAGCGTCCCCACATCGCCGATGATGCCGGTGAATGGATCGAGCGGTCCGGGGCAAGCCACGCCGATTCCTTCGTACCGGCCGCCATTGCCGGAGGTCGCATCGCGCAGCATTTCCATCACACGCCGCATCGCCGCCGGAAATCCCTTCTCAGGCGCGGTGGGACACTCCAGCCGCGCCGCGATACTGCCGTCCTCCCTTACGGCGCCGACGGCAATCTTCGTACCTCCGATGTCAATGGCTCCGATCAAAGTGATCTCCTCCGGTTAGTCGTCATTGCGCAAGGATAGCTGATGTGTCCGGCCCGGTAGGGGCGAGGCAGCCTCGCCCGCCTGTTGCTAACGGAGTTCCGCCATCCAAATGCTGGACTGCGCGTCCTGAAACCAGACCGCGAGCCGGCCGGCGGCGATCGAAATCCCGCTGCCGCTCCACGGACCTGGCTGATAGCGATGAAAATGTTGCACGGCCATAGACTTTCCCGCTGGAAGATGGCCCGGAGCCGGCACTCGCTCGGCCCAAACGCAGCGATTCCCATCTTGCGAGGAGAAAAAATAGAGCAAGTCGCCGGCCTGCGACCAACGCACGCCCCAGATCGAACCTAATCCGTCGAGTGAAATCCAGTCTGCGCAGGTCTGCCGCGATGCCGTGTCCAGCGCAGCGATAAATGCGGCTGGGCACCCGTCCGGCGTTCCGGGAGCTGAGACCGCGATCCAGCGCCCATCCGGAGAAACGTCAGCACTCTCGACCGGGTGCTTGAGGGCAGGCAGCAGATTGCGGTTTTCACCGGTGTGCGCATCCCAAAGTTGCATCCGGCGCGGCGCATCGCCCGCAACCAGAATGTGTTTGCCGTCAGGCATCCATGCGATGGGAGTTCCACAGGCATCGCAAAGCTTACGCGTGGCGCCACCGGAGGATTCCCAGATCTGGATCGCTTCTCCGCTGGCGGGACGGCTCACGTAGGCGACACGCGAACCATCGCGAGAAATGACGGGATTTTCTTCCGGCCACGGGTTGGCGGCAACCGGCGTCTCGGCTCCGGTGCTCATATTCTTAAGCCACACGTCGCGGTTGCCCAGCCGGGTGGAGCAATAGGCCAGCTTCGAACCATCGGCCGACAACTGCGGCGCCGATCCGGGAACCAGTGAGCTATCCTCTGTCACGTGTTCCAGAGCCGGATTCTCTTCGGCGTGACCTGGGTTCAATGCGAAGCTGGAGATCTGCATGACAATGTTCTCGTTGACAAACACCATGCGCGGATGACCAGCAGCTTCGGGAGCGACGCGCGGGTACGTGTGCGCGCCGGGGCCGGAAGTGATCTGACGCGCGGTTCCCGAAACGTGAAAAGTCTGCTGCGAAACAGGCAACTCCCAGAGACTGACGGAATCCTTCTGCGCCGCGGAGAAGATCACGCGGTCGCCCAGCCAGTCTCCCGGCATGGGTGGATGGGCGGCGCTGCCCAATTGCTGGCGGCGAAACACGTCCCGCGCTCCTATGGAAAACGCTCGCCCGCCGTCCAGAGGGAATATCCACCAGTCGAATTCCGTATCTGATGTTCTGACCAGCGCCAGCAGATGCTTGCCGTCGTGCGCCCAGATCGGAAAGGTTGCGCCTGAAGTCGAAGACGCCACTGGCTGCGGCAGCCCACCCATTGCCGCCACGGTGTAAAACTTGTCTCGCCCTTCGTACGCGATCTGCGAACCGTCCGGAGAGAAGCGAGGATTGAAACCTTTGTCGGCGAGCTTGGTTTCCATTCGGCTGAGAAGCGACAGGATGTAGATTCCACCCCCGTCGCGATCGGACTGAAATACGATCCTGGTGCCGTCAGGGGAAACATCGGGCTGGCGGTCCTTGGAAGGAGATTGCGTCAGCCGGACGGGACCTTCCCCGCCTACCGCCTGAATGAACAGGTTCATGTGGCCGCGCTCGCCGCGGTCGGACGCGAAAACCACCAGCTTGCCTTCGCGCGAGATCGCCGGGAAAGCCGCGGTGGAGGCGGTGGCAAAGGTGAGCTGCCGGTACATCGGCGGAGCGGAAGGCGCCGGCCATTTTTTCCAGGTCAGCGTAAGCGCACTCAAAACCAGGATCAACCCCGCCCCGGCGATCCAGCCGAGCTTCGGGCGGCGGCCAGCCGTTGGCATCTCGACCGGAGGGACGGTCGCCGGGCGCAGGTGAAAAACCGGGACATATCCTCCCTTGGGGAAGTCGATGATCAGCGGGTCCGAGCGCCCATCGCTGGCGTAATACCGTTCGAGACGCGTGCGCAGTTTCCCGGCTTGCACTCGGACAATGGGGTCGATCCGAGGATCAAAAGCGTCGCCACGCCCGAACAGCTGCGTTCCAAGTAACGACTCTTTCAAGCTGCCCGGATCGCCGTCAATGGCCTTATCCACCGTGTAGGAAAGGAAGCGGCGCAAGCTGTCGGCATGAACAAACTCTTTGCTGGCGAGAATCTTGTCGAGGTGTTCACGAACTGTCAGCGAGGTGACCTCCGCATCGCGAAGTACCCCACCGTTGCTGCCGACGTTCTTCAACTACAATGACCTCCTCTTTGGCACAGTCCGTCACGCGCCAGGCACCCCTGATCAACTGGCAATGCAACCAATTCTATCTCAAGCAAAGCAGCTTGGCTTTGTGATCTACCTCAGCGAACGCCGATCGGCTTGAAGAGCGGAACCCATTGAAAAAGAGGGTTTTTAATGAGGGGTCAACAGTGGCGAAGTTAATGCCATCGCACACACTATCGTGGATGATGTTATCGTGCACGACTCCGCTGATATCACCAACGCCGGAAACCCCGGCGCCGGGGCGATCGAGATCTTCAACAATACCGTCAATAACTGCGGTTCTCGTCCTTCGGAATCCAATTCCGGGGCGTTCGTCAAGGATGGCAGCGTGCCGGCGTTGACCATGCATCTCCGGAACAATATCGCGGATCAAACTCTGGCTTCGGACGGAACGCTGGAGAACTATGTCGCGGGTCCCTCATCGCAGATGTCTGGCACCAACAATCTCTGGTTTGGCGTGGGTCCTGCACCAGCAGTCTTTTTGCGGAGCGTGAATTGGAGTGCGCCCCCGGACTGAGACAGAGAAATCAGGGACAGTTCTACACTGAATGGAGAACTGAACCTGATGAAGAAGAGCCGAGTTTTTAGCCCGAAGTTCAAGGCGGCGGCCGTCCGGCGGATGCAAGCTGGGGAGAGT